>FWWL01000012.1_pt1 | contig 539355 bp, 417 predicted proteins | sample 2228331 | NCBI WGS metagenome assembly FWWL01 (sample SAMEA103939775, study PRJEB20133) | metagenome
GTAAGGTTAACTTACCAAGTGGAACGTATTTTTTTGAAACAAAATACCAAAACTCCCGCATTTTCGGCAAATTCACCGTTGTTAAATAAAAATAACAACGCATTTTACATACTTTCCAAAAATTTGGTATTTTCTATTAAGTTTCTCTTTGAAACATCTGCTATTATTTCAGTTGTATCAATAGAATTTAGTAACTTTGTAATTTTATATTTGTGCTTTCTGAAATGGAAGAAAAATACCCAAAAACTTATAGCCCGAAAGATAACGAAGAAAAATGGTATCGAATTTGGCAAGAAAACCAAATTTATGTCGCTAATGCCTTCTCCCCCAAACCAAGCTTTAGTATCTTGATGCCACCACCAAATATTACTGGCATCCTACACTTTGGTCACGTCCTAAATATTACAATCCAGGATGTTTTTATACGATGGAAAAGAATGCAAGGATACGAAACCTGCTGGTTTCCAGGAACTGACCACGCTGGCATTGCAACTCAAACACGAATCGAAAAAGAATTAGCCAACGAAGGTCTGACAAGATATGATTTAGGTAGGGAAAAGTTTTTAGAAAAAGCCTGGGCTTGGAAAAATGAATACGGAGGGCGAATTCTTCAGCAAATGGAAAAACTGGGAATATCTTGCGATTGGAGTCGTAATCTCTTTACTCTCGACGAAAGTGCTTCGAACGCCGTTCAGGAGGTCTTTATCCGCCTCTTCGATGAAGGCTTAATCTACCGTGGGAAAAGAATAATAAATTGGTCTCCCCTTTCGATGACTGCACTTTCGGACGAAGAAGTTGAGTTCCGTGAAGTCAAAGAACATCTTTATACATTGAAATATTATTTTGTTGGCGAGGATAAGTATTTATCGGTAGCAACTGTTCGCCCCGAAACTATTTTTGGCGATGTTGCAGTTGCTGTTAACCCAAACGACCCGAGATACAAAAGTTTCATAGGGAAATTTGTCGTAGTACCACTTGTAAACCGAAAAGTTCCAATCATTGCCGATGATTACGCAGACCCAACTTTTGGAACTGGGTGTGTCAAAATTACTCCTGCCCACGACCCGAATGATTTCGAAGTTGGCTTGCGACATAATCTTCCACAAATCAATGCAATGAACCCCGATGGAACTCTAAATGAATACGCTGGCGAATTCAATGGTATGGAACGGTTCGAAGCCCGAAAAAAAGTTGTCGAAAAATTAAAAGAATTGAATTTAATTGAAAAAATAGAAGACTACACTCATAATGTTGGCTTTTCGCAACGAGGTGGTGAACCAGTCGAACCATATCTTTCGAATCAATGGTTCGTCCGAATGAAACCTCTTGCCGAACTTGCTCTACCTCCCGTTTTGAATGGCGAAATTAAATTCTATCCCAACCACTGGGTTAAAACCTACCAACATTGGCTGGAAAATGTAAAAGATTGGTGCATTTCACGCCAACTTTGGTGGGGACACCGAATTCCCGTCTATTACACTCCCGGTGGCAACTACACCGCAGCCCGAAATCCACAAGAAGCCCGAATGAAATTGAATACAGGCGACGACGTTCCACTTACCCAAGACCCCGATGTTTTGGATACTTGGTTCTCTTCGTGGCTTTGGCCACTTACTACAATGCGCTGGTTAGCCGACGGAAAGGCCGAAACCACACCCGATTTGGAAAAGTTCTTACCAACTGATTTACTTGTTACCGCTCCCGATATTCTCTTCTTTTGGGTTGCCCGAATGATAATGGCTACAATGAAATTCAAAAACCAAATTCCCTTTAAAAATGTGTATTTCACAAGCACAATTCGTGATAGTTTGGGACGCAAACTTTCGAAATCATTAGGAAATTCCCCCGACCCATTAGTTATCATCGAAAAATATGGTGCCGATGCCACTCGATTCACAATGATTTATCTTTCCCCACTGGGTCAAGATGTAAAAATGGATATAAACATCCAAACCCAAGACATTCCTTCGATGGAAATTGGAAGAAACTTTGCAAATAAAATTTGGAATGCTGGCAGATTCCTGCTTCTGAAAAGAGATTCACTATCAATTTACGATACCTGTCCAACTTGTTCAGAAGATTTCGAACCAAGCATTGCAGAACTTTGGATTCGTTCCCGCTTCCATTCAACACTTACCAAAATCAATCATTCCTTGGATAATTTTAAAATCAACGACTACTCAAAAATCCTTTACGATTTCATTTGGAAAGACTTTTGCGACTGGTACATCGAAATTCTTAAAGTCGAACTTAACGAGGATATGTCAATTAACGACAAAAAGGGCTTGATGCATTTTGCCCTCAGCCTTTTCGAAGACATACTTAAAATCATTCATCCCGTTATGCCATTCCTTTCCGAAGAATTATGGCATCTTTTGACAAACAAAGACAAAAACGAAAGTATCAGCCTTCAATACGTTCCAAATGTAAACCAAGACTTCATTGATGAAGAATTGGAAAGCAATTTCGAAATTTTCCAACTTATTGTCGAAGAAATTCGAAGAATACGACACCAAATGGGAATAAACCCCAAAGATACAACCGAAGTTACTTTAACTACACAAAATGAAAAGATTTTTAAGTTCTTAGAACAAATGAACAACTCTTTGCAAGTTCTTGCAAAATCCAATCCTGTCAATTTGAAATCCGACGTTGTACAAATTCCAAAATCTATTGCATCGATTATTCGACAAGTTCAAATAAATGTTCATCTATCAGAATCAATTGAAATCGAAAAAGAAAAGGAAAAAATTCTAAACGAAATTCAAAGAATCGAAAAAAACATCCAGACTGTAATTTCCAAACTGGAAAATCCAAAATTTTTAGAAAAAGCTGCCCCCGATGTTGTGGCTTACGAAAAGAAAAAATTAGAAAGTATGCGAGAGTCGCTCGAAAAGGCTAAACAAATTTACAAAATGTTCGAAAACTTATGAAAAAGATACTTATCGAACCATCGCTTTTGAGTGCAAATTTTGCCAACTTAGCCTCGGAAATCAAAAAATGCGAGGAAGCAGAAGCTGACCTCCTGCATCTCGACATTATGGATGGTAATTTCGTACCAAACATTACCTTCGGTCCATTCATTGTCAATGCAATTAGGAAGATAACATCACTACCCTTGGTTTGCCACCTGATGATTCAAAACCCCGATTTTTACATTCCAATGTTTGCCGAAAGTGGAGCCAACTACATCTCCTTCCATGTCGAAGCAAGTAAGCATATCAACAGAACACTTGAACTAATAAAAAGCTTCGGTATTAAAGCAGGTATAGCATTAAACCCCGGAACACCCCTTGAATTCGCATTCGAAAATGCTGAATTTTCCGACTTCATTCTGCTTATGTCTGTCAATCCTGGCTTTGGTGGGCAAAAATTCATACCAACTTTCCTTCAACGATGCGAAAGACTTCGCAATTTCTTAGAAAAAAATAAGCTCGACCAAGTGCAAATCGAAGTCGATGGCGGAATTAAATACGACAACGTTCTCGATGTTGTTAAAGCTGGGGCAAACCTAATTGTTTCGGGCTCAGGAATTTTCGAAGGCGATGTTGTTCAAAACATAAAAAACATCAAATCGCAAATTCAAGCTTACTTTTCAAAATTGCAAACTTAAACCAAACGAGTAAATTAATTTATATTGAGCGATGTAATCGTTCCCCACTGAAAAATCGATCGAAAGAAGATTTTCGAAAAATGCCAAATTTGGCTTTACAGAAATTCCAAATCCATATTCTGTCATCGGAAGTAACCGAAATTCACCAAATTTATCGCCAACAAAAGCAATACCACCACGAATTGCAAGATATTCAATTGGTGTAAATTCTACACCCACAATTAAAGTTGGATGTTTCTGATATTGGATGAACTTCCCTTCTAACGTGACGAGTATATATTCGGGCGAAGGCTGTATTAACGAGTCAGTTTCACCTAAATAATTCCGATAGACTATTGTTTGTGGTTCGGAAAGGGGAATTTCGAAAGCAATTCCACTACGAATCGTATAGGGAATTTTTTGATTTTCTCGACGAGTATTGTATTTGATTTGACCAGCGACATTTTGGATTGCAACACCAAAAGTAAAAAGATTTACTATGTTAAAACGCGAGCCAAAGTCGAATGCAATTCCACTACCACCGATACCAGAACCGACAAGCGAATTATTCAAGTATTTTACATTAAAACCAAAACCAGCAAAATTCGTCGAATATGAAGCCCCTAAATTAAAATTAAACCAAAGGTCGGAAAACTCGCCGATACTTTCTCCTCTTTGATTTAATCCATTAATTCCAAAAGTAGAAAATGAATTAATCCCCGCACCAATACCAAAATCATTAAATGACTGAGAATAAAACAAAGCCGATTGAGTTCGATTAAAACCAAGGTAGGAAAAATCGGCAGAAATTATTGGCGAAGGAGCACTGAAAGAAAGCCCACCAGGATTATAAAAAATTGTAGTTGGGTCATTGGAAATTGCTGTAAACGCTCCACCCAAACCAATAGCTCGAATCCCAACATTGCGTTGCAAAACCGAGCCTGCCCAACCACCCGAACCCGACTGAGCAAAAATATTTATTGATTGAAGTAATATCAAAGCAAGAACCGATATCTTAATTCTTAAATGAAACATTTATCTTGCAACCACTATTTTTTCCCGTATACGAAACGTTTGTCCAATAACAACCAGAAGAAACACACCTTTCGGCAACCTGTTCTTATCGATTTCGTAAACTGTTTCGTTCGATTTTGGCTTACCTTCGAATACATCCAACACTTTTTTACCCAATAAATTGTAAACGTATATCTTTATGTTCTGGTCTGCATTCTCTAAATAAAGCGTAACGATAATAACATCACCTCTTTCGTTTTCTTTAATAACCACTCTATTTTTTTCTGTTATTGTATCCTCTTCGGCAAAGTTCTTGCGATTTTGTGCCTTTTTTGGAACTTTTGGTTTAAAACCAATCTGTTCAAAATTTGTGCCAACGGGAACAGAAGGAATTTTAAAAAGATGGTCTAAGTAGCTATTGCAGGTATCATAAAGAAAATAAGGATAACGAAAATCAAAATCTAATGAATACAGATTGGAAGGAATTTGGCTAATAGTATCCAATTTGGCTAAAAAATAAAAAATTGCGACAAAAATTAGTATAAATCTTACTCTACGCATTTGAAAATTGGTTCTACTTAAAATTAATTGACAATTTTTTTAAACAAATATTTTACATTACTCTTTTTTTAAAAACTTCGATTTAAGCTTATCAATTAATTTTTTATCCTTCGAAACAGAATCAACATTAATTTTTGCTAACAATGAGCTTTTTGGTATACCTAGTTGCTCGGCTAATTCTTTTAATTTTTCGGGGTTTAGATTATCGATTTTTAATTCCAAAGACTGTAACTTTTTCCTTAAAATCTCTTCTTGTTCTCTTTGAATTTGCCTTGCTATCTCCAATCTTGGGGATTTAGTAATTGTTTTTGCCTCAACAATATCTTCTTTGTTGCTTAGCTCTTCGTTTGGGATTTCCTCTTCGGTTTGTTCTAATTCTTTCCTCTTTATCTCTATTATCTCCTGGGCAAGCTCTTTCACTTTTGGGTTTAGGTAGTTGATGGGCTTATCTTGTTGCGTGGCTTGTGCTTGACTTTCAGTCCTATTTTGCTCAGCTTCAATATTTTTGGCTTCTTCCCTTAATTGTTCTTGAAATCGAACACCAGTCGTTTTAATCTTTCTCCATTTATAAAACAAAACAAGCAACACAACAAAAAAGAAAAGAAGTGCAACCAAAAAGCCGTAGAGTATTCTTTTGACAATATTCGAGGTTTTATCAATCGAAGTTTCGCTCGCAATAGAACTCGTATCTTGAAACTTTTCTGTTGTGTCGGCAAAAGCTTTGTCAAAATTCTCAACTTTCGGAAAACCGGTATCCTCTTCAATTACTAAATCGCTTTCTATTTGTTTGAAAATCGAATCCACCAATGAACTATCGGTTTCAATTGGTGCGTAGCTTATACCATAAGTATTTTGCAAAAAAAGATTTCTGAACTTAGCCGAAAGGTTTTTGTCGCCCAAATAGTCATAAGCCTGTGCCAGAGCTGCATTTAAATCCGCAATATTGCAACCCAATAGATTTGCTTTTCGTAAAACCTCTTCTGCTTTGCGAAAATTTCCTGCCTTTAAATAAAGAAAGCCAAGAAAAAAACCAGAATTACCCAAATTCTGTTCATAAGCCTTTTCGAAGTAATGACGAGCAACTGCAAGGTTGTGTAATAAGGCAAGCTGTCCCATCCGATAGTTGTCTTCGGCAGGTGAAAGCGAATTCCAATCGAACACTTCAACCATTATGGCTTTGGAAAACTCTAACGGCACAACCGAGTAGCCACGTTTAGCTTTAAGCTTAATCTCGATTTGAATTGCATTTCCAATATTTTTGGCGAAAACATAGTCAACAATCCCTTCCCCCCTTGTAGTGTCCTTAGGAAATTTGATGGAGTTCCCTTCGAAAGCAATTAACACAGAGTTTTTGCTTTCATCATAATCGGAAGTAAAATTCTTCGGAATATTGTCGCAATAAATTGTAACTCTATTTAAAGGGTTAATTACAAATCGTTTAATGCTATTTACTTGTGAAAAAAGAAGATATGCAGAACAATATAGGAAAAAAATACTTAAATAAGCAACTTTTTTTATACAAACTTTCATAAATCTAAAAAAAATCATTTTTTAAATTACAAAAAAAAATTAACTTTATTTTTGTATTTAATACTTTTCGCACAAACAAGGAAATTTTGTCCAAATAACAAAGAGAACCAAATGGACGAAAATCGAAAACAAAACGAAGAAAAATTGCAAAAAATGTATGAATTAAAGAAAATTGCATTGGAAGGTGGAGGTGCAAAGCGAATCGAAGACCAACATCGAAAGGGCAAATTAACTGCCCGAGAAAGAATCAACTTATTACTCGATAAGGGAAGTTTCTACGAAATCGATATGCTTGTCCATCATCACTCAACAGAATTTGGATTAGACAAACAGGTTTACTTCGGCGACGGTGTCGTAACTGGCTTTGGAACAATAGATGGACGTAAAGTATTCGTTTTTTCGCAAGACTTTACTGTTTTAGGTGGAAGCCTTGCCGCTGAACACGGTAAGAAAATCTGCAAAATTATGGATATGGCAATGAAACTCGGTTGCCCTGTTATTGGTTTGAACGACTCGGGTGGGGCTCGTGTCCAAGAAGGTGTAATTTCGCTTGGTGCTTATGCCGATATTTTTCTTCGAAATACACTTGCTTCGGGTGTAATCCCACAAATTTCGGTGATTATGGGTCCCTGTGCCGGTGGTGCCGTCTATTCACCTGCAATAACTGACTTCATCATTATGGTCGAAAAAACCTCATATATGTTCGTAACAGGACCAAAAGTAGTTAAAACCGTCACCCACGAAGACTACACCTCCGAAGAGCTTGGTGGTGCCGAAGTCCACGCAACAAAAAGTGGAGTTGCTCACTTTACAGCAAAAAACGATATCGAAGCCCTTCAACTTGTTAGAAAGCTTCTATCCTACATTCCTTTGAACAATATGGACGAACCACCTTTCATACCAAACAATGACCCAATTGACCGTGTAAATGAAGAATTAAATTACATTGTCCCCGCCAATCCAAACCATCCCTACGATATGAAAGACATTATTAGAATAATCGCCGATAACGGAGAATTTTTGGAGGTTCACAAAGATTGGGCACCAAACATTATTGTTGGGTTCATCCGTCTCGGTGGACATCCAGTCGGGATTGTTGCAAATCAACCAAATGTCCTTGCTGGCGTTTTAGATATTAACTCCTCCCGGAAAGGTGCAAGATTCGTTCGTTTTTGCGATGCATTCAACATTCCTCTTCTCGTTTTCGAAGATGTCCCAGGGTTTATGCCCGGCGCCGACCAAGAGTGGGGAGGAATTATCACCAATGGTGCCAAATTACTCTATGCTTTCTGCGAAGCAACCGTTCCAAGAATTACTGTAATAACCCGAAAAGCCTATGGTGGTGCTTACGATGTTATGAACAGCAAACATATCCGAGGCGACTTTAACTTTGCTTGGCCTACGGCAGAACTTGCTGTAATGGGACCAAAAGGTGCAGTCGAAATTATTTTCAAAAAAGAAATTGAATCGGCACCCGACCCAGCCAAACGCGAAGAAGAACTCATCCAAGAATTCAACCAAAAATTTGCAAATCCATATATTGCAGCTTCCTATGGTTATATCGATGACGTGATTGAACCAAAATACACACGCAAAATCTTAATTCAAGCTTTCAAAATGTTGGAAAATAAAGTCGACAGTAACCCACCCAAAAAACACGGGAACATACCTTTGTGATGTTTTGTCGCCGCTACTTTATTCTACAAGTTCTACAATAAAAATGTATTTCCAATACTTACCAGTTAGATAAATTTCTTTGCTTCGTGGGTCATAAGCAATTCCATTAAGCACATCAACATTTTCATCTTTTTCCACATACTTCCTCAGCGGCGACAAATCTACCCAAAATTTGACTTTACCCGAAAACCTGTCAATAACAGCAATCACATCACTAAGCCAAATATTTGCCCAGATGTCCCCTTCGATTAATTCCAATTCGTTCAGGTTGGAAACAATTTTGTCATCATCGTAAACAAAAATAGTATTTACAATTTCAAATCCGTTAGGATTAATGATTTTCAAAACATTTGTCCCATCGCTTTGAACCAAGTAATTCTCATCGTAATTTGTAAGCCCCCATCCTTCGCCTTGATAGTTTATTTGTTCGATTAATTCAAATGAATTTAAATCGAAAACTAAACACACGCTACTCTGCCAAGTTAGCATATAGATTTTTTTGTTAAATATCGTAATTCCTTCGCCGAAATATTCGGAGGCTACTTTTATCTTTTTTAAGATCTTTCCCTTAGTAGGGTCAATTTGATATAATGCAGATTTACCATATTGCCCTGTGCTTTCGTATAAATATCCTTCGTGAAAGACCAAACCTTGCGTGAAGGACTTCGAATCGTGCGGCAATACCCTTTTAACTTTAATCGAAAATGTTTTCGCCATCGTAGTATTATTCGAACCTGTATCGGCACTGGCAACTGCGTCAAGATTTCGATTCTGTTTTTCAAGCTCAATCTTTTCCTTATGACAGCCAAAGAAAACAAGAAGAAAGAAAAATAAGTATAAGATTTTCATAAATTGTGTAATTTATTAAATTTCAAAACTAATAATTGAGGTTCTAAATGAACAAAACTTATTTTTTCGTTTTGTTTATTGTTTTCTTTGTCTTTACTGCATTTTCTAAACCAAAAAAGGAAATAATTTACACTCCCGAAGCCCCTAAACCAATCGGACCTTACAGCCAAGCTGTTGCAGTCGGAAATTATATTTTCGTTTCTGGGCAAATTGGTATTGACCCGAAAACAAATAACATCGTAGAAGGCGACATCGAAGCGGAATTCCGACAAGCAATGGAAAACATAAAAGCAATTCTGAAACAAGCAAAATCGAATTTAGATTTGGTAGTAAAAGTTAGCATTTTTCTCACAAAAATCGAAGACTTTGCAAAAATCAACAAGATATACCAAGAGTATTTCAAAAACAACTATCCCGCCCGCGAAACAGTCGAAGTTTCGGCTTTACCAAAAAATGCAAAGGTCGAAATTTCCGTAATTGCAATAAGGGGAAATAAATGATTACATTCTTTCGGGGGCAGAGACTCCAAGAATAGTCAGCCCATTTTTCAAAACAGTTTTCGTAACTTTTGCCAACTTAAATCGAGCCGAAAAGTATGGTTCTTCGGAACCAATGATTTTGCGTTCGTGGTAGAACGAATGAAACTTCGTGGCGACATCTTTGAGGTACTCTGCCAAAATTTGTGGCTCAAATTTTTCGGCGGAAATCATAATTGTTTCTGGAAATTCCAGAAGGACTTTAATTAAATTTTGCTCGCTTTCGTGGGTTAACGAAGAACAATTATTCTCCTCATCAAACTCGATTCCTCGGTCGCTTGCTTTTTCGAAAATTGAACAAATTCTTGCATGTGCATATTGCAAATAAAAAATAGGATTCTTTTCGCTTTGTTCCCGAGCCAAATTCAAGTCGAATTCCAGATGCGATGAAACACTTCTCATCAAGAAGAAAAAGCGAACAACATCGGAACCTACCTCTTCTATCAGCTCGTCAAGAGTGTAGCTTTTGCCCGAACGTTTGGACATTTTAACAGGTTTGCCATCTTCGAGTAAAGTTACAAACTGATGTAAAACAACCTTAACTTTCGATGCATCGAAACCTAAAGCCTTGATACCAGCAACAACATCAGGAAAAGTTGCCAAATGGTCCGCACCCAAAATATCAACAATCAAATCGTATCCACGCAGGAACTTTTCACGGTGATACGCAATATCGGGAAGTCTGTAAGTTGGCTCCCCGGTCGATTTAATAATAACACGGTCATCGTTTAAACCTAATTTAGTCAATGCAAACCACAACGCACCATCTTTTTCGTAAACCAAACCCTTTTCGCGAAGTAGATTAATTACTTCCTCAATTTTCCCATCTTTGTAAAGAGAATCTTCATTAAAAAACACATCTTGTTTTATGTTCAATTTTTTTAAAGTACTTTTAATTTTATCGAAACACCAATTTTCGGCAAACTTTGTGCAAATCCTTAAATTTTCCTCATTTTCATCTTTTAATGAATCAGCATACTTTTCGATGATTTCTCGGGCAATGTCAAAAATATATTCACCAGCATAGCCATCTTCGGGAAATGGGTAAGCTTCGTCGCCCAAAAGTTGCCTATATCGGGCATAGACCGAACGACCCAAATTATACATTTGTCTTCCCGCATTGTTGAAATAATATTCACGAGTTACATCGTATCCATACCATTCCAAAAGATTTGCAATGCAGTCGCCTATGCAAGCATTCCTTCCGTGTCCAAGATGCAAAAGACCCGTTGGGTTTGCACTTACATATTCAACATTCGCTTTTTTGCCACAACCAAAAGTTAAACTTCCAAAAGATTCACCCAATTGAAATGCTTTTACCAATTCATCTGTGAAAAATTTACTTGTAAATTTGATATTAATAAATCCAGGTCCATCTATTGTAATTCTTTCTATGTACTCATTCCGTAAATCAAGTTTGTTTAGAATAATCTCGGCAATCTCCCGAGGGGCTTTCTTTAACTGCTTCGTAAGTAGCAAAGCAATATTGGAAGCAATATCGCCAAAATCCGAATTCTTTGGTTTTTCGAACCTCAAAATTTCATTTAAATTTGCAACCCCAAGGCTCGTTAGGACTTCCATAAAACTTCTTCGAACGAAATCTGGTACCATTTTACTTCCAGCTCTTTGTTAATCACAAAAAATTTTCGTTTTATCTTTTATTCTGTATAGCCGACCTGTTTCGGTAATTTTATAAAATTCACCATCGCCCCAAAGCCTTTCAATATTGTAATATCTTCGGGCTTCGTAATGCATTATGTGCATCACCACAGTAAAGAAATCCAACAGAATCCATTGTGTAGAATCCAAACCTTCGGTTCGTGGCTTTTGCATATTCAATTCATTACATCGTTTAATTATCTCATCTACTATTGCCCGCATCTGTACATCGGAATCGCACGAACACAAAACAAAAAAATCCGTCGGTGCAGTTTCAATTGATGTAAGTTCGATGACAATAATATCTTTTGCTATTTTCTCTTGTGCAACTATTGCGCAAAACTTTGCTAAATCCTTATAACTTTTCAAATTCCCTCTTTCCATTAGCAAATAAAGTTAAATTTTCAAAAGACGATTTATTTCCGAAAAGGTTTTAAAAAACGATAATCTTTACCAATATTAATTACACACAAATTCTTAAAATTTGAATCATTAGAAAGAAAATAAATCTTTTCCTTGTCCAAGCAAACCAAATCTGCTATGTACTTAACACTTTGAGAGTCTTTCGAATAAGCATTTACAAAACTTTCATCGATTAAATTTGTGTCAGTTCCAACTTCTATTTCTTTCAAATCGAAATTCAAAAGAAATACTTTCATTTCGCGTGCTAAACGAGGAACACCTGCCCGATTGATAATCTTCACTTGCAAATCCGAAAAATCAATTGGTTTACTTGCGACCGTTTCCACAACCTCGTTTGTTTTGAATATTTTCCTATTTAAATCATATTTTAAAAAGAAAGACAACACAAATGCCACAAATATTATTATGGCAAAAAAAATTATTGTTTTAACAAAAATATTTTTTAAATTGCTATGCATAGAAAAAAACTAAATTAAAGTTTTTTATTTAACAAACAGGCTAAATAAAATGGGAAAGGTTATCTATTCAGCGAATATTTTAAACCCAAAAGAAAATGGCACAATTGAATTCTTACAAAATGGTTATTTGGTTATTAACTCAAATAACGGGAAAATAATCGATGTTGGAAAGAATTTCCCAACCGAAACTAAAAAGAATTCTAGTAGATTAGAAAACTTCCAAGATTATTTCCTGCTACCTGGGTTAATCGATCTACACAGTCATATTCCACAACTTCCCAATAGTGCTAAAAACGCCGACGAATTAATCCCTTGGCTCAAGAATTATATCTTCCCTTTGGAAACAAAGTTTTCGATCAATGATTACGTCAGATTCGTCAGTGATTTTTTCTTTCGCGAAGCACTTAGTTTCGGAACAACCTGCATCGTTTGTTTCTCTTCTGTACACAAAGAAGCAACTGACATAGCCTTCCAAACAGCTTCCGTAATAGGCATTCGTGCGTTTATCGGTAAGGCTATGATGGACAAGGATATGAGTAAATATCCTGAGCCTCTACCAAAATGGAAGGAAAATATTAATGATTCATTGGAACTCGCCAAAAAATGGCACAATTCTAATGGTGGTAAATTACAATACATCTTCTCCCCACGCTTTGCAGCATCCTGCTCGTTGAAACTCCTCGAAAGAACCGCCGAAATCGCTCGTTCCGATGGTTTCTTCATTCAATCCCACTTGGCAGAAAACCGAAGCGAAATAAATTATATCAAATCCCTTTTCCCAAACTTTTCAACAAATACCCATATTTACAAAAAGACAGGGTTACTCGGCGAAAAGACTTTGCTTGCTCACTGCCTACATCTTTCCCAAGTCGAACTTCAAATTCTTTCCGATACTCAAACAAAAATTGTTCACTGTCCTACATCTAATATTTTCCTACAAAGTGGATTTCTGCCTTTCCGAAGATACAAATCGCACGACATTGAAATCGGGCTGGGCACCGATGTCGCTGGTGGCTATTCCCTTTCTCTTTGGAACGAAATGAAAAATGCAATCGAAACAAGCAAAATCGTGCGTTACATTAATCCAAACAACGCCAAACCAATTCTTACCAGTTCCGAATGTTTCTGGATTTCGACACTCGGTGCTGCAAAAATACTACAATTGGACAATATAATTGGAAATTTCGAAAAAGAAAAAGATGCCGACTTCATCCTGATTAAACCCAAAAAAGAGTTTTATTTCTATTGCAAAAGCTTCGAAGTCGAACATATACTCAGTACACTCATATATTTGCCCCATACTTACGAAATAGAAAAAGTCTTTATTCAAGGAAAAGAAATGAATCTTCAAAAATCAGTAACCATAAACGAAAGCATCGAGTCCCCCCTTGGCAAATAAATAACGAAAGAACTAATACTTCACTTCGACCGACATCGGGTAAATAGTTACATAACTAGTAAATATCCCAATTATTATATCGACAAAACTGAATTGTGTGATGATTTCGTAATCCTTTGCACCTTTTGCCATTTCATTGGTATCGACTTTGTTAATTGGCACGAGCCCCCAAAGCACATACCAAGTCCTTGCTGTTTCGACTCGATTCCCTTTTGCCCCTTCGCCTACAATATGCCTTTGGGTGAAACAAGATACGAAAAGAAGAGTAAAAGCAGCAATTAATAAAATTGATAATGCTTTTTTCATAACGCCTCCTTAATTTGTTAAACAAACAATTAAATTAATTTTTTTAAACTAATTAATAAGATAAACAAAGAGTACCAAGGGAAGACTCGATTGCTCTTGCTACTTGCTCGGTATAATAGTTTTTGGGAATGAAGTAATCAATTTGAAATACTTTGTTATGGGAAGTAATTCCAAAAAAACGAAAGTTTACGAATTGATTATTAAATGCCAAAACTTGTATGAGCTCGATATTATCTTTCCGCAAATTTGCAATTTGAACTGTATAGCTTTTCGAAAGTTTTTGAATTGAACTTTGTAAATCCTCGTAAATCTCTTTCAAAGTATTTTTGTGAGGAGAATTGCGAAATACAATTTCAGAAATAAACATAAAAGACTTCGCCATTGTATCGGAAAAAATATGTATTAATTTTTGAATCTTATTTACACTGTCAACTACTGTAAAATTCTTAAATATATCGGAATATTTCGTTAAGTCGAATTTCTCCCATTGCTTTGGTGGGCAAATTTCAAGACCAAGGGACTTAAATACAACTCTTTCCCCAATTAAAGAACTGTCAATTTCGAACTTAATTTGATTATTATCTATCGATTGATTGTCCTTTTTTTCGGAACAACCAAAACTCAATGAAATGAAAATGATAATACAAAGAAAGAAAGATGTAAGACGAAATTTCAAAAAATTCCTCTGATTGATAAATAAAAAAATAAATTACAAAATTTAATTTAAAAAACAAAAAACCCAGCCGAAGCTGGGTTGTTTTTCTAAGTTTTACCGCTTAGCAATTAATATTCATCGTAGCCGCCCCGAGGCATTGGTGGGGTCTTTTCCTTTTCAGGTTTTTCGACAATTGTGCATTCTGTAGTCAAAAGCAGACCTGCGACGGAAGCAGCATTTTCCAAAGCGACACGAGCAACCTTAGTTGGGTCGATAACACCTTCTTCGAATAAGTCTTCAAATTGTTCGGTCTGAGCATTAAAACCAAATGCTCCGTTGCCTTCTTTAATCTTGTTGACTACAACGGATGGTTCTAAACCTGCATTAGCAACGATTTGTCGGGCTGGTTCTTCCAAAGCTCTTCGAACAATTTCAACACCAACTTTTTGGTCTTCGTTTTCGGGTTTCAAATTGTCCAAAACGTGCATACATCGCAAGTATGCAACTCCGCCACCGGGGACAATACCTTCTTCGACTGCTGCACGAGTTGCGTGAAGAGCATCTTCGACGCGCGCCTTCTTTTCTTTCATCTCAACTTCGGTTGCAGCACCAATCTTCAATACTGCAACACCACCGCTTAACTTGGCAAGTCGCTCTTGTAATTTCTCTTTATCGTATTCGCTTGTTGTCTTTTCAATTTGAATCTTAATTTCATTGATGCGTTTCTTAATTTCCTCTGGCTTGCCACTTCCTTCAACTATTGTCGTGTTGTCTTTGTCGACAACGACTTTCTTGGCATTTCCAAGATAGGCTAAGGTAGCATTTTCGAGCTTAAATCCCTTTTCTTCGCTAATTACCGTTCCACCCGTTAGAATTGCAATGTCTTCCAACATTGCTTTCCTTCTGTCGCCAAAGCCGGGTGCTTTAACTGCGCAAACTTTTAATGTTCCACGCAATTTGTTTACTACCAAAGTAGCCAATGCTTCGCCTTCAACATCTTCGGCAATAATTAACAAGGAACGGCCAGATTGAGAAATCTTTTCCAATATTGGCAAAATGTCCTTAACGGCGGAAATCTTCTTGTCGTGAATAAGAATGTATGGATTTTCGAGAACTGCCTCCATTGTTTCGGCATCGGTTACAAAATACGGTGAAAGATAGCCTCGGTCGAATTGCATACCTTCGACTACTTCCATCGATGTTTCGGTTCCTTTTGCTTCTTCGACAGTAATAACACCGTCTTTACCAACTTTTTCCATTGCCTCGGCAATTAACTCGCCAATTGCACGGTCGTTGTTTGCAGAAATTGCACCAACGTTAGCTATTTCTTTTCGGCTTGTTACTTCCCGACTAATTTTTTTCAGTTCCTTCGTAACTGCTTCAACCGCTAAATCGATTCCTCGCTTTAAATCCATTGGATTTGCACCAGCAGTAACGTTTTTCAACCCTTCGGCGAAAATTGCTTGTGCCAAAACGGTCGCTGTCGTTGTTCCATCGCCCGCAACATCGCTGGTTTTGGAAGCAACTTCGCGAACCATATTTGCACCCATATTTTCAATCGGGTCTTCAAGTTCAATTTCTTTTGCAACAGTTACACCATCTTTGGTAACTGTCGGTGGACCAAATTTTTTGTCAATAATAACATTTCTACCTTTTGGACCCAACGTTACTTTTACTGCATTTGCTAATTGGTCAACACCACGCTTTAAAGCATTTCTTGCTTCAAAATCATAAGTTATTATCTTTGCACCCATAGTTCACCTCCATATTTGTTAAACATTAATAAAAAATTATTTAATAATTGCAAAAATGTCGCTTTCACGCATAATTAAGTAGTCTTCGCCATCGATGTTTACTTCGGTTCCCGCATATTTGCCGTAGAGAACCTTGTCGCCAACTTTTACTTGCATCGGGATTGTTTTGCCATCGTCGGTAACTTTGCCAGGACCGACAGCAACGACTTCGCCCTGCATTGGCTTTTCTTTGGCAGTATCGGGAATAATTATCCCGCCTTTTGTAACTTCTTCTGGTTGTGCTGGCTTTACAATCACTCTGTCGTGCAATGGTGACAATTTCATATCATCCTCCTAAAATGTTAAACATATCTTAAACCATTAGCACTCGATTCAATCGAGTGCTAACAATAAAACGCAAAAAGTTTATTATTATTGTAAAAGAGAAAAAAATTATTTTGAAAATTTTTGTTTTAATTTTTTGCAAACTATTTCGGGGACAAAATCACTTACATCGGAGTTGAAACGTGCAAGTTCACGAATAATAGAAGAATTAAGGTAGGTAAATTTCTCGTTGGGCATTAGAAAAATAGTAGTGATTTCCGGGCAAAGTTTCCTATTCATGAGGGCTATTTGGAATTCATACTCGAAATCGGAAACTGCTCTTATTCCACGAATAATTGCACTTGCACCAATTGAACTTGCATATTCAACCGTCAACTTATCTGTAACATCAACTCGGATATTCGTTAAATGCGAAACTGATTCAGTAATCATCCCAATTCTTTCTTCGACTGAAAACAATGTTACCTTGTTAGGATTTGTAGCAATTACAACAACTATTTCTTCGAAAATCTTCGAAGCCCTTTCGATTACATCGATATGACCAAAGGTAATTGGGTCGAAAGTACCTGGATAAACAGCAACCCTTTTCAATTTATTTCACCAATAAATTTGTAGCCAATCCCATCAACAGTATTTTTAACTTCATCGAGATTAAAATTACCTTTAACGATTGCAACCGAGTTCGCTAAATCTACTTTAACATCTTCGACCCCACTTATTTTGCCAATTGCTTTCTCAACATTCATTGCGCAATGATTGCACGTCATTCCTTCAATCTTTATTCTCTTTATGTTTTCCGACATCTTTACCTCTCTAAATTGTTTTCTAAAAAGTTTTGGAGAATACTTCCTCCACAACGAAGCAAAAATAATAATAAAAAAAATAAAACCAAAAACTATCTCCCAAGCCGAAAAATGTTCGTGTCCGCTGTGAAAGTGTTTCATCGAAGAATGCGGGTCAATTTGGAAATACTCGAAAATCCAATTGAGAAAGGAACCAAATGCAATCGATGCAATGAAAACAGTTGCAATATAAATGGTTATTGTCTTTTTATCGAAAACACGTGATAAAATCGCGATAGATGCTGCATTGGTAACTGGCCCAGAAACTAAAAAAACATACGCAACTCCAGGACTCAATCCCTTCATCATTAGGGTAATTGCAACTGGAATAGAAGCGGTTGCACATACATACATCGGAATGGAAAACAAAATTATCACAACCATCCCAAGTATGTTATCCGAAACAACTGTATCGGCAAAAAAGTCGTCGGGTACAAAAAACGAAATTAAAGCTGAAACTAAAATACCAATTATAAACTGCAAGACAATATCATCAATAAAATCAACAAAACCAAATTTTAAAGACTTTAAAACTCTTTTGGGGAAAGTATATTCAGGTTTATATTCTTGTCTATATTCTTTTATCGAAAAATTTATTTTAGAATTGTCATTTCGTTTTTCGAAGAGCATCGTGGCAACACCACCAATGATGCCCATCGCCAAAGCAGCCAAGGGTCGGAAAACTGCAAAAACCGGACCCAAAAGCCAGTAAGTTGCAACAATGCTATCGACACCAGTCTGTGGGGTTGAAATCAAAAAAGAGACAACCGAAGGCTTCGATGCACCACTTTTTGCAAGATAGACGCTCGTAGGAATAACACCACAAGAGCATAATGGCAAAGGTATCCCCAAAATTGCCGTTTTTACAATCGATGCAAAATTGTTTCTACCAACATTTTTTAAAACAAATTCTTTCGAAACAAACAAATCCAAAATAACTACAAAAACAATCCCAAGAAGAATATAGGGGGATACCATTAAGAAAATATGTATGAACTCTTCGATAAATGCAATCATCACAAAAAAAATTATTTTAAAATTTTAGGTCGAACTAAAATTAGAATTATTTTATTTTTTTAACTCTATGTTATTTTGTTAATTTTGTTTTTGCAGAATGTCCAATTTTTTAAAATGAAGCTACTGATTAACGAAATAGAACAATACGAGATGTTGGATTCTATTCTGCAAAAAACAAATGATTTAGCAAACCATATCTATAATTCACACCAAACGAATAAATTCATTGAAAACATCTTTGGGCTTGTTCTCCTTTTTGTACTGGATATTCTCGACTACACGCCATCATCAATTATCAACGAAAGCAATTTCGAAACTTTTTCGAAAAGTCTACGTCAAATGGCAGTTAACATTCTTAGTCTTTGGTTAAACCTTCCTGCAAACAAGGATGAATTCATCGAAAAATGGAAAATCTTTTTCGAAGAATGGAACAAATTCAGTGTTAAGAGCAAATCCTTACTTACAAACTTGCATCTAAATAAATATCCCTTAAATTGAAATTATATTTCCCTTAAAGCGTCAATATGTTTTAACAAATATGAAATTTAATGGAAAAATTTGTTCAAAGAAATGGCTTTTTTGGTTTTTCGCTTTTTCCACCTGTAATAAAAAATCTTTTAATTATCAATGTCGTCGTTTTCTTCTTCGATATTCTCTTCCTTAACTTGTACAGTATCAATGGAATACCACTGTCCTACTTTTTTGCAAAATATTTTTACCTTCAACCAATCGAAAGTGGAAACTTCTGGATTTGGCAACTAATAACATATCAATTCATACACGGCGGGGTTTGGCACTTATTCTTCAACCTTTTCGCCTTATGGATGTTTGGAGTTGAGCTTGAATCCATTTGGGGGAGCCGTAAGTTTATCAGTTTCTATCTTCTTTCGGGTGTAGGTGCAGGTTTGTTTCAACTTTTCGTTGCCCCAATTTTTTCGACGCCATTACCAACAATTGGTGCTTCGGGTGCAGTTTTTGGGGTTCTTACTGCATTTGGATTCACCTTCCCCGATAGGCCAATCTTTATGTTCCCAATTTTCATACCAATACCAGCTAAATTCTTTGTAGTTATTTATGCAGGTTTAGCTTTCCTTTTAGGTATCACGGGTTCAGCTGGAAACATTGCCCATATTGCCCATCTCGGCGGAGCAATTACAGGTTTCTTCCTTTTCAAATTTGGTGACCAAATGGGAATTTATCATCTAATTCAAAAACTTACATCTAAAAAACCAAAAACTACCGAAGATTTTTACGTCTACCGATATACTCCTAAACCTCGTAGAACCTTTGTTGAAGATTTCGATACATTCGTTGAAGATGAACCCCGAACTTCGAAAAAAATATTTGTCTACGATGGAGAGGAAATCACCCAACAAGTTATAGATGAAATTCTCGACAAAATCTCCACTCGTGGCTACCAAAGCCTTAGCGAACGAGAAAAAAGAATTTTAATCGAACTTAGCAAAAGACTCTAAAATTGTTAAACAAAGTTGAATATGTTATGGAATTCAAAAGGAGAATTTCTAAACAAGTAATTGTTGGTGGCGTTCCAATTGGAGGCGGTGCACCAATTTCAGTTCAAACAATGACAAAAACAAAAACTGCCGATATAAAAGCCACTGTCCAACAAATTCGTCGGTGCAAAGAAGCCGGTGCCGACTTAATTCGTGTTACAGTTAACGACAAAGATGCTGCCAATGCAATCGCCGAAATTGTAAGGCAATCCGAAATACCCATAGTTGCCGATATACATTTTAATCACATTTACGCCCTTGCTGCAATTAGGGCAGGGGTAGCAAAAGTACGAATAAACCCCGGTAACATCGGCTCCGTCGACCGAATCAAGGAAGTCCTCCAAGCTGCAAAGGAACGCAAAATCCCAATCCGAATTGGTGTCAATTCTGGTTCATTGGAAAAAGACTTACTCGAAAAACACGGTTTCCCAACAGCCGAAGCATTGTTCGAAAGTGCTATGCGACACGTCAAAATTGCCGAACAATTTGGTTTCGACGATTTGGTAATCTCGGTCAAAAGCACAAGTGTCCCTTTGATGATTCAAGCATACAGGTACATTGCTGAACATTGTCACTATCCTCTTCATCTCGGAGTTACCGAAGCTGGCAGAACTACTGTCGGAACCATTAAATCTGCTGTCGGTATTGGAACATTGCTCGCCGAAGGAATTGGCGATACAATTCGTGTTTCCTTAACCGATGAACCCGAAAAGGAAGTAGAAGTCGGCAAAGAAATTCTTCGCTCATTGGGTCTGGCTCAGAGAACTGTTGAACTTATTTCTTGTCCAACATGCGGTCGGCTCGATGTCGACTTATTCAAAATTACTGAACAGCTTGAACAAAAACTCAAAGGTATCAAAAAACCCGTAAAAGTTTCTGTTCTTGGCTGTTCAGTCAACGGTCCCGGCGAAGCGAAAGAAGCCGATATCGGAATTGCCGCCGGAAAAGGAGGAGGGTTACTTTTTATAAAAGGCAAAATTGTAAAAAAAGTCAAAGAAGAAGAAATCGTCGATGAGGTATTTAAAGCTGTAATGGAATTTCAACCCGATGGGGAAAACCATAGCTAACCGATACGGCAAAAGTTTTTGTCCAATTCTTCCAAAGTTAACTCGATAACGACTGGCCTGCCGTGAGGACAGGCATATGGAATTTCGCACCTGAAAAGTTCAGTGATTAGATTCTCGATTTCCTCGTTGCTCAATTTCTGCCCTGTCTTAATTGCAGCCTTACAACTTATACTCGCGATTATCGCATCTCGGGAATTTATTTTTTCGTTGCGAACAATTTCGGAATAGCCCGAAATGATTTCTCTCAATAACATCTCGTCGGCTTTTCCTAAAATATCGAGTGGAAGTGATTTAAAGACAGCTCTATTTTCGCTTTCAATTTCGAAATCTAATCCTAAATTTCGTAACTCATTCGAAATTTCTCGCAAAATAGAAATTTCCGATGGTGTAAATCTTATCGATAATGGAAAAAGCAGCTCTTGCGAAATAACTCGATTACTGTTGACTGAATTTACAAGCTTCTCGTAAATAATTCGTTCGTGTGCAGCATGCTGGTCAATTATCATTATGCCTTTTTCAGTTTCGACTACGATGTATTTATTATGAAATTGATAAAAATTAGGTCGTCGAGAAAATTTCTCGGCAAACAATGCATCCAAATTCTCCTGAATTTGAGTAATCTGATTTGTCCCACTATGAGCTGAATATTGCAATCTCGTTTGAAATGAGGTATGCTGGAAATTCTTCCCTGAGCCCTGAGACTGCCAACTGTGTAAAACTTCGCCTGTTATTTTGTTAAAATAGGTTACCCCCGATGAGCCCGTATCTACACTTTTCTCTGTGGCAATTGGCTTGTAACTATCGACAACAGCTACCGATGGTGCAAGATTATGTTGGCTTAAAGTTTGGTTAATTGCATTCGAAATCAATTGAAATATCAACCTATCATCTTCGAACTTGACTTCGTATTTCTGCGGATGAACATTAATATCGTACTCTTTTGGGTCAATTTCAATATTGAGTAAATAAAATGGATTAGTTTGCTTTTCCAAAAGATGTTCGTAAGCCAAAAAAATCGCATAGTTTAGAGAACGGCTTTTGATTATTCTGCCATTTAAATACAAATATTGCCCGCCACGACTAATTTTAGCAAGGTGAGGTTGACCAATGTAACCGCTAATTCTAACATTGCGTTCTTCGTAATCGACTTTCATAATCGAGCCATAAACCAAATCTCCCAACAAATCATTAATTCTCTGTTCGAGATTTGATTTTGGCACATCGAACACTAATGAATCCTCATCGTAAAAAACAAAGCGAACATCGAAGCGAACCAAAGCAATCCTCATCACCAAATCCGATATGTAACGAAACTCGGTCAAATCCGACTTCAAGAATTTTCTGCGAGCTGGCACATTGAAGAAAAGATTCCGAACAAAGACTTGTGTTCCAAAATCCATATTAATTGGTTCAACCGTAGGTTCAGAGTTCGGTTCGCAATACAATTTCCAGCCAATTTCGGAATCCTTTGTTCGGGACCTAATTTCCAATTGACTTACCGAAGAAATTGAAGCCAATGCTTCGCCACGAAATCCATATGTTCTTATCGCTTCCAAATCTTCGGGCGAATAAATCTTGCTTGTTGTATGCCTTTTCACGGAAAGCATAAGGTCATCGCGGCTCATTCCACAACCATTATCGACAACGTGGATTAATTTCTTCCCCCCACCACGAATTACAATAGCAATTGTATCGGAACCTGCATCCAAAGAATTTTCGACTAATTCTTTAACAACCGATTCAGGTCTTTGAACAACTTCGCCCGCGGCAATTTGCTTAATTATGAAATCGGGCAAAACTTTTATTTTACCTTGGCTAATCTTTTCCATTTTTTAAATAAATTTAAATTTTTTAAAAAGTAAGTTAAGAAAATTCAACTTATGGAAAACAGAAAATTATTTCGGGCAATCGACGAGATCCTTTCGGATGTAATTTCGTTTCGAAGGCATCTGCATCAATTTCCCGAACTCTCCTTCAATGAAGAAAAAACAAGCCAGTTCATTTCGAACATTTTACAGACGAACAACATTATACATCGAAGGATTTGCAATACGGGAATACTCGCAGAAATTGGGACTAAGAAACCTTCTTTTGTTTTACGAGCCGACATCGATGCCCTTCCTATCCAAGAAGAAACAGATTTAGAATTTGCATCAAAAAATCAAGGTGTTATGCATGCTTGCGGACACGACATTCACACTGCAATCCTACTCGGAACAGCCATACTTTTAAAAAAATTTGAAAATCGACTAAATGCCAAAGCATATTTGTTGTTTCAGCCGGGTGAAGAAAAAATACCTGGTGGTGCAAAACAAATCATCGAAACAGGTGTGTTCGAAAAAATTCAACCCAAAGCCATCTTTGGTCAGCACATCGAACCACACGTTCCCGTTGGAAAGATTCTGATTAGTTCGGGCAAAATTATGGCTTCCGCCGATGAACTTTATTGGACCTTGAAAGGCAAAGGAAGCCACGCAGCCCAGCCACATCTCGGCAACGACCTCATTCTCACTGCCGCACAACTTATCTCGAATTTAAATTTCATCACAAATAAATTTAAGAATCCCCTGGATACTGCATTAATTTCAATTACTGCAATTTCAGGTGGTTCGGCAACTAATGTTTTCCCTTCCGAAGTTAAAATAATGGGTACATTGCGAACTTTTAACAATCAAGTAAGATTTGAACTTTTAGAAAAAATTCGTCATTCCACCGAAAACATTTGCAATCTTTTTGGTGCCAAAGGCTCTTTCGAACCACTCCTTGGTTACCCGCCATTGCAAAACAACCCAGAAGTTGTAAATTTCGTTACTCGTGTAGCAAACGAACTTTTAGGCAACGAAAACGTCTTGCCTTTCGAACCGAAACTTTGGGCGGAGGATTTTGCTTATTATTCCGAATTGTTTCCTTCTGCTTTTTGGTTCATCGGAGCAAAGAACGAAAACGCGGGCGATAGCCCTTATGGACTCCATTCATCAAAATTTAACCCAAGCGAAGAAGCATTACGATACGGTATTGCTATTTTTTCGAAAATTGCTTTTTCTTTCGAATAATATTTTTTAATTTTGAATGGTTAATTTTATTATGAAAATGAAATATTTTGCAAAACTCTTTTTGTTGGTTTTTGTTTATACTGCTTTTTCGCAGGAAGCAGGATTAATTCAAAAAGCTTTCGAAGCCTACCAAAACAAAAACTTTCGAGTAGCACTCGATTTGTATTCCCAAGTTTTAGAAAAGCATTCTTCTTATGCTCCCGCTTACTTTGGCAAAGGTTTAGCCTTGGCTAATCTCGAAAACTATCGCCAAGCAATCAACGAATTCGAAAAGGCAATTTCTTTCGATAAAAATTTTGCCGATGCATATTATGCTAAAGCATTGTGCGAATTAAAAATTGGAGAAAACAACCAAGCACTTATCTCAATCAACAAGGCAATTGAACTAAGCCAAAACAAGTGCGAATATTTTTACCTACGTGGCTTAATCTACTATTATCAAAAAGATTACGAAAAAGCAATTGCCGACTTTAACAAATCTGCCAATCTCAATCCTTCCTATGGTCTTCACTACTATGCTCGTGGCGTTGCAAATAAATACTTAAACAACAAACAACAAGCAATCGCCGATTTTGAACTCTACATAAATACCCGTGGCAACAAAGATAATTTAGCCAACGAAGCACAAAGATTGATTAATGAATTAAAACAACCCGAGTAGTTGCTATGGAACGCTATTCTCTTTTTTTTTTCTTTATTCTAACTACTTCGATTTTCTCCCAAAGTGATTTCCTAACTCCTCGGATTAACTCCGATTTTCAATTCGATTCATATTACTATCTTCCCGACTCGCTAATCGATGCACAAGAGGTTAAAGAAAAAATACTCTACAATGGATATTTCTTTACCAACATCACGTTAGGAAATTTCGATATTGAATTGAGATACGAAAGTTATCGGAATCCAATTCTCGGCTACGACCGTCGTTGGGAAGGTTCAGGTCTTGCTTACCGGAAATTATCATTCCGAAATTCTTTCATTTCGCTCTCTGCGGGCAACTTCTACGAGCAATTCGGAAGTGGTATTATTTTTCGTAGTTACGAAGAAAGAAGTTTGGGAATAGATAATTCCATCGATGGTCTGAAAATCGAAATCACACCAACCGATGGCATTACTTTCAAAAGCATTTTCGGAAAACAAAGGAATTTTTGGAATTTAAGCAGGTCTATTCTTCGTGGTGGAGATGTAAATTTCGAATTATCGAACCTTTTCCCAAACTTTTTCGAAAACTCCGCTCTCAATGTTGGCTTCTCGGTAGTCAGCCGTTATCAAGCAGACCTCGACCCAAAATACAAACTTCCCGAAAATGTGTTGGCGTTTGCTTCGAGAATTGAATATACTTTGCCGAACTTCACCTTATTCTGCGAATACGCTCATAAAATTAACGACCCAACATTCAGAAACAAATTCACCTATAACGAAGGCAATGGGGCCAATTTGAACTTAACATATTTTACCGAAGGCTTTTCGTATAGCCTGAATCTACATCGATACGACAACATCGAATTCCGCACCGAACGAGAAGCAAAAGGTCTTGAATTGCTGATTAACTATCTCCCTCCCTTGACCAAACAATATCACTACTCGCTTCCAGCATTTTATCCGCATTCAACTCAAGGAAATGGAGAAGTAGGATTATATAATGAAATAATTTTTTCGATACCCGCAAAAACATTTTTGGGCGGGGAATATGGTTCTACCATCACTGTTGGATATTCCCGAATTCATTCATTAGATACAACCCATAAAGACGAGTTTACTTATTCATCGCCTTTTTTTGGTGTCGGAAAAGAACTCTTTTACGAAGATATTTATTTCGACTATCGTAGCAAAATAATCAAAGATTTAGAACTGGAACTTTCGCTAATTAAGATAACCTATAACAAGGATGTAATGGAAAACGAAGGCTCACCTTTGTTTGGAAAAGTTAATTCATTTACTATTGCAAGCGAAGCAGTATACCAAATTTCCCGAACAAATGCAATTAGGTTCAGTTTCCAGCACTTGTGGTCAAAAAACGATTCGACCGTTGCAGCCGATGACAGGAAGAATGGCAACTGGGTTGCAGGCTTAATCGAATATACCATTGCACCTAGTTGGTTCTTCTCTTTGGCAAACCAATGGAATTACGGAAACGCAAACGAGGAACTTAGACTTCACTACCCAAAATTCGCAATTACTTATATTCAAAAAACTACACGACTGTCATTAGCATTTGGTAAAGAACCTGGTGGAATTGTCTGTGTTGGCGGAGTCTGTCGGCTTGTGCCGAGTTCCTACGGTTTTTCGTTTTCAATCACCTCATCATTTTAAAAGGAGGAAGCTATGAAGAATTCATTATTTCTTTCTATCGCCCTCATCACCCTCTCGATATTATTCTCTTGCAACAAGATTACCCCTCCATACACCGAAGATATCCTGGACACAACAAAAATAGAATCGAAAAGAAAAGTGCTTATGGAAGACTTTACTGGCTTCCGTTGTGGAAATTGTCCGGCTGCGGGTGAAATTGCACAAGAACTTAAACGGAAATATGCACCAAATGTGATTTTACTCGCCGTTCATGCTGGCTACTACGCAAAGCCCTCAGGCAACAAAACGTATGATTTCCGCACCAAAGTGGGCGACGAACTTGATGCTTTTTTTGGTTGTTCGGCTGCTGGAAATCCCAGCGGAATGGTTAATCGTGTCGGATTCCCAAACAAAACACACATTCTTCGAGAAGGACAATGGGAAGCAAAAATTATTGAGCAATTGAAAACCAAACCGATAGCCACCATCGTTTTGGAAACTTCCATCGATACATTAAAACGAGAAATCCAAGTTAGTGCAAAAATCAAATATCTTGCCGAAAGCACCTCGAACGACCATCTTTGCATTTACATTGCCGAAGACAGCATCGTTCAATATCAACGCGATGATAGAAAAAATCCGCCCGACATTTACGACTATGTCCATAACAATGTTCTTCGTGGTAGCATTACATCAACTTTTGGCGAACAAATTTCGAACACACCAATTCCAAAAGATGCCGAATTCATCAAATCTTACAATTATTCCATTCCACCCGAAAAAGATTGGCGTCTCGATAAAATCAAAATCATTGCATTTATTCACGAAAAGGATGGAAGTTTCGAAGTTCTGCAAGTCGAAGAATCCTATCCTAAATTGAAATAATGAACAATGAGCAAAAAATAACTCTTCTCTTCTCTATTGCTATTCTCTGTGCAATTGTTCTCCTTTTTAATTTAAACAAAGGCGAAGTCCAGCCTTGGGACGAAGGTCTCTACGCCTTTCGAGCAAAAATGATTTTAAAGCATAATTGCTGGATTGACCAGGGCAAATACTCCTTGGGCGGTCTTTACTCTTCAACTTACCCACCTCTTGTACCTTGGGCTATTGCCTTAAATTTTAAAATTTTTGGCGAAGAATTATTTTCGATTAGATTGTTTTCTGCTTTGTGCTCTCTCGTTACCATCGTAATCTTTACTTCGCTTGCCCTAAAAAACTACTCGTCGATTGCTTCTTTCCTTTTTGGGATTAATCTCTTCTTTTCTTCTACTCTCCTTTTTTATTCTAAGCAAGGTATGACTGATGTCCCCTTGGTCTGCTTTTCTTTTTTTGCTATCTTCTTTGGTATTAAATATATCGAAAACTTTGACCATTCCAAAAGAATCATTTATGGTATTCTCACCTCTGTCTTTGTCTTTCTTTCTTTTATGACCAAAATAGTTCTTTCCTTCCTGCCTTTTGTAATATTAATAGCATTGTTAATCATTAAAAAGAAAAAAGAGTTCACAAGATTGTTAATTTACTTCTTAATTGGCTTGGTTTTGGCAAGTCCCTGGTATATTTATATGTCCTTGACTTATGGTTATGATTTTACAAATGCCTTGTTCCCGAAACACTTAATTTCCATTGTAGAAGAAAACTACCAACGATTGAATTTCCTTTTCTATTTCAACCAATTAGTCATCGCAAATCCAATTTACACTCTTGGTTTATTAGGTGTTATCTTCAATTTGTATCATTTCAGAACCCTACTTCGTTCCAAATTTATTAATCTTACATTTGGGACTTTTTTTCTTTGGTCTGTCTTGGGGCTTTTCGTTTTAAGCATTGCACCAACAAAACTACCCTACTACACTATCTATTTATTCATTCCTATTTGCTTTGTTGGATTAGATTTCTTCGAAAACACACTACCCAAACTCAATCTAAAAATTCAAGCCTTCTTTCTAATCGCATATTTTTTTGCTTTTATTTGGTATTTATCTCCAAACACTCGTCAGGCAATTTCTTCATTTAAATTTTCCGACATCCCGTTTTGGTTCTTTGCTACTTTGGTGTTTCTCATTCTAAGTGCCATTTCTGTTTATTTTTTAAAGGAAAACTCCTTAGAAAACTTTTTTAGGAGAAAATTTTTCGAAAGCTCGTTGTTCTTAGTAACGAGTGCAATTATTTTCCTGAATATTTTCCAAACAACGATTACCCCCGTTGGTAAAGTCTTCGGTGGTAAAGAAGTTGCAAATTTTATCCAAAAGAACAGAGCCGATACCTTTATTTACCTTTTCTACAAACACAACGATTCCGACACTTTAAATCCTCAGCTTGCTTGGTATTTCGAAGGCGAGTTCTTTGGCTTGCAAGCACGAAAAAAGCCAATATTTGTTCCAATCCCTCGCAATAAGCTCGGCTTGACCGAAATCAAACAAACCGATGGATTTCCAAACAAGTATTTGGTCTTTTACTTCGCTAATTTCACACCAAAAGTAGAAATAGCTGCCAATCGAATTGCTCAAAAAAGAAAAGTTATTCTGTTGGAAAAAAACTACATCCTTTTCAGCCCTGTTGTCTTCAACAAAGCAAAATCTCCCAATCAGGACGAAGGAATTTGAGCTTTCAAATAGTTCAAAAACTTTTCCAAAGCCTTTGCTCGGTGACTAATTCTATTTTTTTCCTGCAATGGAATTTCAGCAAAAGTAAGCGAATAGCCTTTTGGAACAAAAATGCTGTCGTAGCCAAAGCCAAAATTTCCACGCTCTTCGTTTATAATAGAGCCTTCGCAAATCCCTTCAAAGAACTCCACTTCGGAATCGTTAATGTAGCAGATTACTGTGCGAAATCTTGCCATTCGCTTGTCCTCGGGGACTCCTTCGAGCATTTTCAAAAGTTTAGCTCGGTTGGCTTTGGCATTTCCTTCTTCGCCCGAAAAGCGCGCCGAATACACCCCCGGCAATCCACTCAAAACATCAACTTCTAAACCAGTGTCATCCGAAAAACAAGGAATCCGAAACTTTTCCCAAAAATACTTTGCTTTTATGTAGGCATTCTCCTCAAGTGTAATTCCTGTTTCGGCAACAGAAATTTCTTCTTGTGTTAAACTTTTTGGAAAAATCAAATAGACCTTTAACCCCAATTGCTCTATTTTCTCTTTCATCTCCTTAAACTTGTGTTCATTATTTGAACCAAATAAAATTTCCATTTTGCACCATATCGATAAATTGTTTTACAGCACTTGTTGGATTCAATCTCCCTTGCATTATTTTCTGTTCAACATCATTGAGGAACTCTTTCGTATCGGGATGATTTAAAATCGTATTTAGCAAAAATTCTCTTATTTGTGAATGAACCCAATCCAGGTTCTGTTGCATTCTTCTTTCGTAGAAAATATGATTGTCCTTTGCATACTTTACATATTCTTGAATTACATTCCAAACATCTTCGATTCCTGTTCCTTCGGCTGCCGAAGCAGTGAGAACTTTTGGCTGCCAACCATTTCGTGGCGAAAGGTAGTGAAGTGCTTGCTGGTATTCTGCTTTGGTGAGTTTGGCAAGATTGATATTTTCCCCATCGGCTTTATTAATCACAATTGTATCGGCAATTTCCACAACGCCCTTTTTAAAGCCTTGAAGTTCATCGCCTCCCCCTGGAAGAATTAACAACAAGAAGAAATCTACCATAGAACGAACAATAACCTCACTTTGACCAACACCAACAGTTTCGATAAGAACAACATCGAATCCCGCAGCTTCGCACAATAGAATTGTCTCCCGGGTCTTACGTGCAACCCCACCCAAAGCACCACCAGAAGGCGACGGTCTAATGAATGCATTCTCGTTCTGTGCCAATCGCTCCATTCTGGTTTTATCGCCCAAAATCGAACCTTTGGAAATTGTACTCGATGGGTCTATTGCCAAAACTGCAACCTTATGCTCACGACCACAAAGATACAAACCCAAAGATTCGATAAAAGTGCTTTTCCCAACCCCAGGCGAACCAGTAACCCCCACACGAATCGAATTCCCTGAATATGGCAATATTCTGTTTATCAATTCCTGAGCAAATTGGAAGTGTTTCGGATGATTACTTTCGACTAAAGTAATTGCTCGTGCCAAAAGCGGAACATCACACCTCAACACGCCTTCGAAAAGCTCATCCAAATTAAAATTGTTGATTCTTTCTTCTCCCCTTCCCTTTGCCTTCATACACAAATCCTTTATTTACATTGGAAAGGTTAATCGGCAACAACATTGCGGGCTTTCGATTTTCGCCCAAGCTTATCTATTGCTATAACATTGAATACAAAAGGCTTTTGAGGATTTTTGGGTTTCAAAAGAAAATGTTGAACCCGATAAGGAGGATTCGCTGCAACATCTTGGATTCTACCACGCAAATCCAACCATCGCTCCGATACATTCCCATCGAGTTCTAACTGAACCACTTCGTTTCGCTCTCGGTTGATAAATCCAAATGAATGAACTACAAGCTCTACTTCTCGCTGTGGACGTATGACAGCATCGTAAATTCTTGGTTCAGGAAAATCTATAACATAAATGAAGTAGCTTTGACCATAAGGCTTGTTATCGATAAAACGCTCGAGTATTAGCTTTTTGCCTGTATCAGCCAAATCGGGTGTAAAAATAATTGGCATTCCTCCATAAGAGAAAGCACGAATGGTTTCGCCATCTCGGATTACCGCTTTTACTTCTGACCCAATTATTGGTAGCCTCGGGTCAATTGTATCTGTTTGACCAGGGTAAATAAATTGTTTAAAAACAGGCTTTTCGATTTGTTGCGGGATTACCGAAAAACTTGTTCGGGCTTCTTGGCCATCGGCCTTTCTTTTAAGAAAAATTTCAACATTTAGTCTGCCAAAAGAAGGTGCTTTACCTTTAACAACCAAATATTCGGGCTTAATCTCCTCGATTTTAGCATCACCACCATTGTTTTTGGGGTCAGGATAAAAATTGACCTTCAACTCCGAAACATCAGTTAACAAATTTACATTATAGGCATAAATTGTATTTGTCCACTGCTGGAAAGCAACAGAAGTAATGCTGTTTATCGATGGAGAAAGCATTATTTTCCCCAACCCAATAAAGCCATTAGTATTCGATAAATTCATCATATTCTTCAACTGCTCTTGTCGCAAATCATCGATTGATTGTGCAACACTTTGCTCGCCCGTAATGGCATTGACAATAACAACCAAAAGCGAAAATTTAGTTTCGGCTTGATAAGTGTATTGCTCTTCGAAAGGCATCACCCCACTTTTCCGACTTTTTGCCGTTGCAACAACTCGAACTAAGTATTTAGTATTTAACTTTTCAATCTCTTTTGGATTCCAAAAGAATTGAACCGCTTTTTTTTCGGGAACTTCAATCACACGGAAGAACTTCGAACCTTGTGTCCGTCCCGACTGCAAAGTAAAACGATGTTCAACTTCCTCCTCCTGCAGAATGAATTCGAAACGAACATCTTCGAAATCACCAGTGTAGAAAATTGTATTAATCGAATCCAAACCAACAATGCGATAGCCATTCGGCTCGATAGCAACTTTACAAGTCAACGAAGTTTTTTCGGGTATCAATATAAAACCTTTCTCGAAATCACCCGTTGTATGATTTCCATTTCCATCACCTGGTCGGAAACTTGTATCGGGCAGAATGAAAACAAGTGCTGCCAGATACAAAATAAAATATATTTCGACGATTCGTCGCTTTCTCTTAAGCTTGTTCATTCTTTGAACTGAAAATGTTACTGAAAAACTTTTCTAACTCCTTGCGTACTGCATTTTCGACTTCTTCTTTTTGCAATTCGCGAACACTTTCATTCAATTTGTCAATTGTTTGTTTAAATTCAATTAACGATTGGTTCGTGTTTTGAAGAATTTCAATTAACTTTGGATTTGGATGGGCTATTTCCCTTGTTAATTCGTTTGTTTCTTTCAGCAAATTAATTACTTGTTCTTGATTATGAATCAAATTGTGAATATCTTGGGTTAAGTTGTTCAATGAATTCACAGCCGAAGCAAATTCGGCAGCAATTTCACCAACTTCGACAACTATTTCGTTAATCTCCTCTTGAATTTCGTTGTTGTTCTTGTCTATTGGCAGAGCATCTTCGCTCGGGGTAAAAAGCATTACAATAAACATAAACAACAACATCAATGCTTCGAAAGCAACTCCTGCAATTACAATTGTATCGCTTACGTTCGAACTAAATCGTCGAATTCCTATCAAAACTAAAAGTATAGCAGCACCTAAATAAACGAATGAATTTATTGTCGAAAAATAAAACCTATTTACAATTTCCTCTAACCACAAAGCAGTTCCGGAAAAAAAGCCCAAAGGATGCAAAATTTGAACTTCTCTTTTAGTTACTCTCGATGTGTCTTGTTCAAAAGTGCATAGCCGCCAAGTTGATACCAAAATCGAAAGATTTGACATCTGACGCTGGTATCGAAGCTCCTGAAAAATTTCATACAAAAGTTTTCTACCTTCTAAACTGGATAATGTTTCTATCTGCTCCATAAAGTCCAAAATTTAAACTTTGTAAATTAAGAAAAATAAAGAAAATAAAGGGGACATTTGAAAACAACACCAATTATCAAAATTAATGAACTAACTATTTGAATTTTTTAAATTATTAATTTTGCATTTGTTCCACTTTGAAAAAAATACTATGGCTAGTCAACCTAACAAAACTTATCGTATTGCTTGGCTTCCAGGCGACGGAATTGGCAAAGAAGTAATGGAAGCAGCAAAAATCGTGTTGGACAAAGTCAATTTGCAGGCAGAATATCTCCACGGGGACATAGGATGGGAATTTTGGTGTAAAGAAGGCGACCCATTGCCAAAACGAACTATTGAACTACTCCAAAATGTCGATGCCGCTCTTTTCGGTGCAATTACTTCTAAACCTGCAAAACAAGCCGAAGCAGAGCTCGACCCTTCCCTTCAAGGCAAAGGCTTACAGTATCGCTCGCCAATAGTTCGTATGAGGCAACTTTTTGACCTGTACATATGTCTCCGACCCTGCAAAGCTTACCCGGGTAATCCATTAAACTACAAAGAAAATATCGACATTGTCGTATTTCGCGAGAACACCGAAGATTTGTATTGCGGCGTTGAATTCTCCCCCGTTCCCAGCGAACTTTCCGAGCTTTTATCCAAACTTTCGCCTAATTTTGCACCATTTTCCAAGTTAAATGCTAACGAATATGCTGTTTCTTGCAAAATTAATACAAAAAAAGGCTCCGAAAGAATTGTTCGCGCCGCTTTTGAATATGCCCGCAAATACAACCGCAAGAAAGTAACAATAGTCCACAAAGCCAATGTTGTCCGTTCTACCGACGGATTATTTTTAGAAGCAGCACGCGAAGTTGCCAAAGATTATCCCGAAATTCAGTTCGATGAAGCTAACGTCGATGCAATCACAATGTGGTTACTTAAAAATCCACAGAATTACGATATTCTTGTTGCTCCAAATCTCTATGGCGACATAGTTTCCGACCTTTGCGCCCAAATGGTTGGTGGGCTGGGTTTTGGTTGTTCAGGGAACATTGGCGAAAAGTTGGCAGTTTTTGAACCTACCCACGGTTCTGCCCCTAAATACGAAGGAATGTACAAAGTAAACCCCGTCGCAACAATTTTGGCTGCAAAAATGATGCTCGAATGGCTCGGCGAAATTGAAAAGGCACAAGCAATTGAAAATGCTGTCGCAGCAGTAATTAAAGAAGGTAAAGTAAGAACCTACGATATGGGCGGCTCCGCCTCCACACTCGATATGGCACGTGCAATTGCTGAACATATTTAAGTGCTGTTATGGAAAAAATTATTATCCACGAAGTTGGCTTGCGCGATGGACTCCAAATGGAAAGCGAAATCGTGCCAACTGTAACCAAAGAACAATGGGTCGAAATCCTAATAAAATCCAAAATTGATATTATCCAACTCGGCTCCTTTGTTAATCCCAAAATTCTACCTCAAATGGCAGATACAGATGAACTTTGCAACTTGTTTTGTAAGGAAAAAAAATACGAAGGTATTACATTCTCTGCATTGGTACTAAATGAACGAGGCTTGGAACGAGCTTTAAACTCGGGCGTTCAAATGATTTGTACTGGTGTTTCTGCAAGCGAAACTCATTCGAAAAAAAATACTGGTAAATCTATTATAGAAGCATTAAACGAGATTATTAAAATTGCCAAAATTGCAAAAGATAACAACAAAAAAGTCCAAGCCTCGGTTCAATCTGCTTTTGGTTGTGGGTTTGAAGGCGAAATCAAAGAAGAAGTAGTTTTAAATATTGTAGAAAAATATCTCGAAAACGATATCAACTGCATCAGTTTAGCCGATACTTCTGGAATGGCTTACCCAACAAAGGTGGAAAGGCTTTACTCGAAAATAAAAAAATTAAATCCAAATATAGAGTTAGCTTGTCATTTCCATAATACTTATGGTATGGGATTGGTCAATATCTATGTTGCATTGCAAAACGGTGTGGAATACGTCGAAACCGCATTTGGGGGCTTAGGTGGCTGCCCATTCACAAAACAACCCGCCGGAAATGTCCCTACCGAAGATTTTGTATTTATGCTTCAAAAGATGGGCTATCGCAATGATGTCGATATCGGGAAAATTGTCGCTGTTACAAAATATGCAAGTGGTTTCTTCATAAAAGCCCTACCAGGTTATGTTTATAAAATTTGGAAATAACTATGGCTGGTAAAATTCTCAATGGTATTCGAGTACTTGACCTTACAAATGTACTTTCGGGTCCGTTTGCAACTTTACATCTTGCGTGGCTGGGAGCCGAAGTAATTAAAATCGAAAACCCCAAGGATGGAGACCTTGCCCGAAAGTTAGGTTGTATTTCGGAATATAACAAGATGTTAATGGGTACGAGTTTCTTGGCTCAAAATTCGAACAAAAAATCAATAACATTAAATTTAAAAGATGAACGTGGGAAAGAAATTTTTAAAAAACTAGTTGCAAAAAGTGATGTCGTTGTCGAAAACTTCCGCCCACAAGTAATGGACCGACTCGGTGTTGGCTACAATGTTTTGAAGGAAATAAACCCCAAAATTATTTATTGCGCCATCTCTGGATTCGGACAAACCGGACCCGATGCATTCAAACCTGCCTATGACCAAATTATCCAAGGTCTAAGCGGGGTTATGGCTATCAACGGAGATAAGCGCTTGAATCCTTTACGTTGCGGTTTCCCCGTTTGCGATACCGTCGGCGGTTTGAACGCTGCATTTGCTATTCTTGCTGCTCTTTATTACCGCGAAAAAACGGGCGAAGGCCAGTTCATCGATATCGCCCTACTCGATTCTATTATGCCTCTTTTAGGTTGGGTCGCTGCCAACTTAATGATTGGAGGCCAACAACCAGAATTGCTTGGAAACGACAACTTCACTGCTGCACCTTCGGGCACTTTCAAAACAAAAGATGGTTACATCAACATTGCTGCAAATAAACAAGAGCAATGGGAAACTCTTGCCGACCTATTGGGGCTGTCGCACTTAAAAGAAGACCCAAGATTCAAAGAAAGAGATATCCGAAAAAAGAACCGCTACGAACTCAATCCACTCATCGAAGAAAAATTAATGGAGCATCCCACTACGCACTGGGTTACACTGCTTAACGAAAATGACATTCCTGCTGGCGAAATACTTTCGCTCGAAGCTGCTCTTTCGCAACCGCAAATTCAACACCGGAACACTTTTGCTACTGTCGAAGTCGAAGGAATAGGCCAAATTAAGGTGTTTAATCTTACAGCCAAATTCGAAAAAACACCCGGAATAGTCGAAACTCCACCGCCAAAATTAGGACAACATACCCGAGAAATCCTTAGCCAAATTGGCATCGACGACGATGAATTCAATGAATTAAAGAAAGATGGAGTTATTTAAGAGGAAAATATGGGACAAACTCTTGTGCAAAAAATATTAGCAAAAGCCATAGGGAAAAATAATGTTCAAGTTGGGGAAATTATCGAGCCCCCAGTCGATGTTGCAATGTCGCACGAAAATGCTGCTCTTGTCATTAATCAATTTCTGGAAATATTCAAAGGGTTGCCTTTTGAACCTAAGATTTGGGACTCAAACAAAATCGTTATTATTTTCGACCACCGCGTACCTGCCGAAAGTTCAAAGACGGCAACTAATCAGAAAAAAGTACGTGAATTTGTCGAAAAATTTGACATTCCCAATTTTCACGACATTCGTGGCGACCAAATGGGAATATGTCACCAAATACTTCCCGAATATGGCTACATCCGACCAGGCTATATTGTTGTTGGTACCGATAGCCACACAACAAGTCACGGTGCTTTAGGAGCATTCTCCTTTGGAATCGGTGCAACAGAAATGGCTTCCGTTTGGGCTTTGGGTAGAATCCTAAATTTGGAAGTTCCCGACACAATCAAAGTTACTGCCAGCGGGTCTTTCAAAGATTTCGTCGAACCAAAAGATTTGATTCTTTACCTAATTGGCTTGATTTCTGCCGAAGGTGCTAACTTTAAAGTACTGGAATTCCACGGTGATGCAATAAAGAATATGACCACATCGGGTCGACTTACTATTTGCAATATGAGTGTCGAAGCTGGTGCCACTTCGGGTATTGTCCCACCCGATGAAGAAACAATCCGATACCTAAAGGAAACAGCAGGTGTAAATGACGAAATCGAACTTCTTCAACCTGATGCCGATGCAAAGTATTACCAAGAAATCAGTATCAATGTTGACAATTTGGAGCCTCAAATTGCTTGTCCTCACACAGTCGATAACGTCAAGCCAATAAGCGAAGTCGAAGGAATCAAAGTAAATCAGATTGTTTTAGGCTCTTGTACAAATGGCAGACTTGAAGATATTGAACAAGCCCACAAAATTTTAAAAGGCAAAAAAATTGCAAAGGGCGTAAGACTTCTCGTATTCCCAGCTTCTAACAAAGTTTACAAAGAAGCTATCAAAAGAGGTTATATCTTAGATTTAATCGAAGCAGGAGCAGTAGTTATGAACCCCGGATGTGGTCCGTGCTTAGGTGTTCACCAAGGGGCACTCGGCGATGGAGAAGTTGCTCTTTCGACAACTAATAGAAACTTCAAAGGACGAATGGGCAACCCCAATGCAGAAGTTTATCTGTGCTCACCTTCGGTTGCCGCTGCAAGTGCTTTAACAGGTAAAATAACTGACCCAAGAAAGGAGTTGTAATATGGCAAAAGTAATTTATGTACTCGGCGATGATATTTCAACCGATATAATCTATCCTGGAAGATATATGGCAACTGTTCTTCCATCGGAAACTCCACAATTTGTTTTTGCCGATATTAAAGATTTGCATCAACTATTAGTGAATAAACAATTCGAACCTGGGGATGTAATTGTTGCGGGCAAAAATTTCGGCTGTGGGTCTTCCCGAGAACAGGCTGTTTCGACTTTGCGGGGATACGATATCGTCGTTGTTGCCAAAAATTTTGCAAGAATTTTCTTGCAAAATTCAATCAATCTCGGCTTAAAAACTGTTATCTGCCCGGAAATAGAAGCAAATGTTGGCGACGAACTCGAAATACTTCCCGATAAAGTTATTAACAAAAGGCTCAACAAACAATTTGAAGTTGTCCCCCATCATCCATCGCGCCTTGCAATAATTGAAGCTGGGGGATTAATTCCCTACACTCGAAAATTGCTTTTAGAAATGAAGCAAAATTTGTAATTTAATTTTTTGCAAAGTAAATTGGAAACAAAAACAAAGTATATTTTCGTATTCGGTGGCGTAGTTTCATCGTTAGGTAAGGGTATTGCTTCTGCATCACTTGGCTTGCTGCTAAAGCAAAGAGGCTACTCGGTTACAATAATAAAACTTGACCCTTATATTAATGTTGACCCTGGGACGATGAATCCTTTCCAGCACGGAGAGGTATACGTAACCGACGATGGCGCCGAAACCGATTTAGACTTGGGACATTACGAGCGTTTTCTTGCTTATTCCTTGAACAAAAACAACAATACAACCGCAGGCCAGGTATATTTTACTGTAATTATGAAGGAGCGAAAGGGCGAATATTTAGGCAAAACGGTTCAAGTCATTCCCCACATTACCGATGAAATTAAGCGAAGAATTTCTGTCTTCGATGGACAGTTCGATTTCGTAATCGTAGAAATTGGCGGCACCGTCGGCGACATCGAATCTTTGCCATTTCTCGAAGCTGCCCGACAATTTGCAATTGAACGTGGTCCGCGAAATGCCATAAATGTTCTTCTCACTTACGTTCCATACATTAAAAGTGCAGGGGAACTAAAAACCAAGCCCACTCAACACTCAGTCAAAGGTTTAATGGAGCACGGAATTGTACCCGATGTACTTCTCTGCCGTAGCGAAGCTCGACTTTCGAAAGAAGTTAAATCGAAAATAGCGCTGTTTTGTAATGTCGACGAAGAAGCTGTAATTGATATCCCCGATGCCGAAACAATTTACGAAGTTCCTCTTATTATGTCCAAAAACAATTTAGATATCATAGTACTTAGGAAATTTGACATCGAAGCCAACTCATTAAATTTAGAAGAATGGAAAGCATTTGTCCGAAGGATTAAAAATCCACAATATAAGGTAAAAATTGGGCTTGTAGGTAAATATGTTCACTATCGCGATTCATATAAAAGCATTTTAGAATCCTTTGTTCATGCTGGGTCGATTAACAATGCACAAGTTGAAGTCGAACTAATCGATTCAGAAGATTTGAATGAAGACATTGTAGAAGAAATTTTAAGCGACCTCGATGGAATTTTGGTCGGTCCAGGATTCGGCAGAAGAGGTATCGAAGGAAAAATCACTGCAATAAGATTCGTTCGCGAAAAAAAAATACCATTTTTTGGTATTTGCTTGGGCTTGCAATGTGCCGTAATCGAATTTGCCCGTAATGTTTGCAATTTGAAAGATGCAAATTCAACTGAGTTCGACAAAAAAACGCCTCATAATGTAATTGACTTAATGGAGGAACAAAAGACAATTCAAAACAAAGGCGGAACAATGCGACTTGGTGCCTATCCTTGTGTTTTAAAACCCGGTACAATCGCATACAGTGCATACAATCAAGAGTTAATTTACGAGCGACACCGACACCGTTACGAAGTTAATAACAAGTACCGAGAAATTTTAGAATCCAATGGAATGATTATGAGTGGTCTTTCCCCCGATGGCAAGCTTGTCGAAATCATTGAACTACAAGACCACCCTTGGTTCGTCGGGACTCAATTCCATCCCGAACTCAAATCTCGTGCAGTAACAGGTGCACCTTTGTTCATAAGCTTCGTCAAAGCCGCTTTGAAACACCGAAAAACGCGATTAAAAGAACAATAGATTGGAGGCAAAAATGAAAATTCCATTTCAAATCATTCTAATCGCTATTATCTTAGTCGCTTGCAAAACAGCAAAGCCAACCAAAGAAGCAGAAAAATGGATAACAACTGCATCGGGCTTAAAGTATTACGATATTGTTGTTGGAAGCGGCGAAACACCAAAATTTAAACAAAAAGTAACCGTTAACTTCATCCTAACAACAGAAGACGGTATTGAAATCGAAAACACTTACAAAAGCGGAATACCAATGTCCTTCCTCTTTGGCAATAAAGATGCAATCGAAGGCTTAGAAGAAGGAGTAGCAACAATGCGTGTCGGCGGGCGAAGAAAACTTTGGATTCCACCTGAACTCGGCTTTGGAAGTCGACCATATCGTAATGTACCTGCAAATTCGAACTTAATAATGGAAGTTGAATTGGTAAAAGTAGAATGATAGCTCCCGATTATATTTTGCTTTTCGAAAATCAGTATGTTCTTAGCCTCTACCCGTTTTTTCTTTTCCATATGCAATGGGAAGTCCGATGTGGTTACTTTAGGATATTTGAAAAAATTCAAAATTATTACCCAAACGCAAAATTGATTTTTAACTCCAAACGCGAAAGAACGCTTGAATTGTTTCTTCAAAAATTCAAGATAAACTCTCCGAAAATTCAAATCGGGAATCTTCTCGTCGTCAATTCTGGGATTCTTCCAACAATCGAATTTTGGAATACATTAAACAATGCCTATGTTCAATTCATTAACGAAAACAAGGAGACAAAGTCCGTTGTTTTTGTTGCTGGGCAAGTTCCTTTGGTATTTTATCTTTCCAAAGACGAAACGATTAATCCCATTGATTTCGATGCCAATTTTTTCCCAATTTTGATGGAAAAGTATTACTCTAAACTGCCCAAAATCGAAATTCCACCGCCAAAAGTAATTAACTTTCTTTGGGATGCGATTGAATATAACTCTCTTTCAATTGTCGAAGATTTTAATTTCTTGAAGCAAAAATTCAACCAATTGCCAAGTGTCGGTACGAATGTCCATTTGATTAACCACGAAAACATAATCATTGGCAACAATTGCAAAATATATCCAAATGTTGTTTTAGATGCCGAATCTGGTCCAATCATTATTGGAGACAATGTAACGATTCATCCAAACGTTTTCATCCAAGGTCCAGTTGCAATTGGTAGTGGCAGTTTGGTAAAAAGTAATTCGCACATATACCAAGGCACCACAATTGGCGAAGTTTGCAAAGTTGCTGGGGAAATCGAAAATTCAATAATTCATTCTTTTTCGAACAAACAACATCACGGCTTTCTGGGTCACTCATACATTAGCGAATGGGTGAACTTGGGTGCTGGAACTACAACTTCCGATTTGAAAAACACTTACGAACCGATTAGCGTCAGAATTTATAACGAAACTTTCAACACTGGTAGAACCTTTTTGGGCTTGATTTGCGGCGACCATACCAAAACAGCAATAAATACTACTTTTAACTCGGGTACAATAACAGGTATTTGTTGCAATATTTATCATTCCGGCTTGCTTCCCAAATTCATTCCCTCGTTCACTTGGGGCGGCGACAGAAACAATTCAACTATTGGCAGTATTCAACAAGCAATTAATACTGCACGCACAATGATGCTAAGACGAAACAAAATACTAACTGACATTGAAATAGAAATAATGAAATTGGAATACGAATCTACCAAATCGAAATCGAAACACATTTCTACCTAAAAGAAGAAAAATAAGAACCCGAAATTACCCCAACAATCTCATCGTATCCGCCATAACCAGTATTGCGATAGTAAACGAAGGCAATAAATGTATGATTGCTTGTAACAGTGTTGCCTTCGAACTCATCGAACGCAACACTTTCAATTTTATCCAAATCGTAATTATGCCGACCCGTAGCATACAAATAATTATGCCGACCGCGACGAACCCACTGCCGAAGTTTATACAAATTTTCGTCCTCATCGAAAGACATTTGCCATTCTTTTGTTGCTAACCAATTGTTAAATGAACCAACAACAAAAACATCCTTATTCGTTTGCCAACCTTCGGGGTCGAGCACAAATTCCATCAGAACATATTCATCGTAGTTCGAAGCAACATAGCGGGAAATAAAAGCCCCATCGTCATCATATTCCAAATAACTTCCTCGCCTACGAATGTCCGAAATCGGCATTCTAACAACATTATTCCCTAACGAAGGGTATCGTGCTAAATCAGTCAAATCTAAAACACGATACCCATTTTCGGCTGGTATACCCTCAATACGGAAGACTTTGCCAATCGACAAAAAACCATATGTCTGGGTAGAAAAGGTATATTGAAAATAAGGATTCCAATATCTGGAATATGATTCATTGATTACAAAAGGCTCGTTCCAGCGATGATTTCTATAAAGAACAACTTTGTTGACATAATTTTCGATTAGCTTGAACCTTGCAACCGAAGAAACAACAACTTCAATGTTATAGGCGGAAGATGTAATGTTCCTTTCTGGTTTGTAAAAATCGGAATAAAAAAACAGTTTTGTGTTTACCTGGGGCTTAACAACAAAGAATTTTGCTTCGGCAAGTGGCATCTCGGGTGAATTATAATCGAAAATCTTAACCTTCCAATTCCCAGCAAATCTAAATTTTACCTGACTATTTGGTATTTCAATAAAACCACGAAATGTATAATAAGTCGACTTAATTGGAGCGGAATTCCAAAAGATATTGCTTGTGCGGTTTGCTGTAATATCATTTAAAAATACGTTATCGTCTTCTTTCCAATCCCAAGAACAGAAATAAAATCGAGCAAACAAATTAGGGGGAACAGGCGAATCGATGTCGAATTCAATAATCAATTTCGAACTACCTACGTTAGTGTTCAAAGTTCCAGGCTCATCTCTTAAAATCAAAATGGGAGGCTCCTTTTCGGAAGCCTCCCCATAAACTCGAATAAAACGCACTTTTGGAAAATTTGCAAAATACTTCGTTACAGAATCGCTTCTTTCTCCACCGTAGGAAATACTAATATTCAACAATACTAAAACGGCAAACAAAACAAATTTCAGTTTCACATCAAACTTTAAAAAACATTAATTAACAAATTTTAGTGCTTCTTCGCAAGCTTCAATCAATGGTTTGGCAGAAATATCCGAACCAACAGCGTTTTTCATCCATACTTTTGGGGTCAAACGACCCTGCGTAAGCATTCGATAGAGTTCTTTAGCTAAAATTTGATTTTCGATGTATTTTTCGATTTGGAATTCAATAACGTGTCCGAGCGGATAAGCTGGCAAATACAAAGGATAATCAATCATATGCGAATAAATTGCCAAAATCGGCTCATCTTTCACACCAAAGACCGGAGCGTAGTATTTGTTCCAGACTTCTTTGGCAATTCGAATAACTGCATTTTTGAGCTCTTCACTCGTTGCATTCGGATTTTGGTATAACCAGTTCCAAACATATATATCAACAAGGGCTACACCCATAATTTCATACGAAGCCCAGAAATTATCCAATGCCATCAGATGCTTTGAATTTGGGTCGGGGTTGCTAATTCCCAGAACATCTAGGTCTCGCTTTTGGAAAATAAACGCCATTGCTTCGGTAAATGCCGTGTTTGGTACACCGTTCAAAACATAATAGTCAACTTTTTTCAAGGTTAAAGTTTGTTCAACGTTATGTCCGAATTCGTGCATTGCAATATTGAAGCCTTTATAATCCATACCATCGGGCAGAATACGTGTGCGAAGGTGTGCTTTTTCCGAACGCATTTGTGCACCCCAAGCGTGACCAGCACCACGAGCAGCTTCGACAACTACATTGTCCGCCAAAAAACGAGCCAACTCATCATCGAATCCAAGCTTCTTCAAAATATTTGGCATATCGGCTGCAAAACTTTGGCTCGTTGGATATCTTGATTTTGTTATCTTGCTAAGCTCATCCTGATTTAATTTGCTTCTTGCTTTGAAACCATCGTACCAAATGTCGAACGGCTCGAGTTTCCTACCAAGCCTTTTTTCAATCAAACTGGCAACTTTCTTCACCGTTGGCGAAGAAATCAATTCGATAAATAATGCTTCAATTTCTTTTTCGGGGATTTCCAACTCTAATTCAAACTTCCGTGCTATGTAAGTTGGATATTCAGGATAAAACCTGTCAACTTCTTTCCGGGCAACGAAATTGTTCAGAAGGTGTTGATAACGAGTGTTTGGTTCGGGTTTAAACGGAACTTCTTTACCTTCTTTATAAAGCTTATTCTTAAATGGATTCCATTGATAATCGGGATTGTTTATAACATTTTCGGGGATAGTTTGATTGATAATGTGTTTCATTACCTGGTATATCATTCTCTGCTTAAACAACCCATCTTGCTCGGAATAAAGTGCTTTAATTTCATCGCGTAAGTTCCAATGCGAAATTAGCCTTCGGTCTTTTGGAAAATAAGTTTTTCCATTGTCATCAACTAAATTACCAACATAAATGTAATATTGCGAAATGTAGGAATCGGCATTAGTCGAAACTTGTGAAATCTTTTGCAAGTATTCCGAAGGAACACGAGATGTAAACAAGTCGCCCATTCGTGCGTAAGCCCATTCCTTCCTTGTCCATTTTTCCCCGAACTTATTCTTTTCTTCCAAAGTATAATTTGGAAAATTCAGTATAACATAAAATGCAATTTTATTGTTGAACAAATCATTCGACAAATTTGCCGAAGGGTCGTATCCTGCAAACATTAAATCGATTGGGAGAATTTCGCCAATATCCAAATGTAGCCTTCGATTCAATTCTAGTGCAATTTTATTGAAATGCCCACCCAAAACTTCGAAATAATCGGACAGCCGATTGAATACTTCATCGAGCTGTTCCCCGCTTGGAACAAAATTATTCGTGCAAAATTTGAAGAAATCCTTTTTCGAACCATCTTTTTCAGTCCAAAAATTCGCTGCCTGATTAACACCTCGAACAATGCGTTCTCGCTCAGTTTCGCCATATTTTTCCACCAATGCTTTAATGGTTTTCTGGATAGTAGCCTTGTCAATCATTTTCGCCCTCTCAGTTTCTTTATCATTCGAACACGAAGAAAAAAACAAAACAAAAGCAAATGCTAACAACCAAAGTGAAAACGATTTCATACAAAACCTCGATTAATTAACAAAAAAACAAAATTAATAAAAAGGCAGGAAAACTTGATATTTTCTTTTTGGGCGAGCTACGGGGCTCGAACCCGTGACCCTCAGAGCCACAATCTGATGCTCTCCCAACTGAGCTAAGCTCGCCATCGCAAATGCAAATTTAATAAAAATTCATAAAACTAAAAAATGTTTTTAAACACCCTTACTCTACAAAATATGGCAAGGTCGCCCGATATGATTCGCCTTCCTTACTTACAAAATTCACAACAAAAATGTAAAAACCATTCGGAAGTAGAGTGCCATTTATTGCTACTTCGGAATTTGCACCATTCGAAACAAAATGCTGTGGCAAATAACCTATTCTTTCGCCCAAAACATTGAAAATTTCAATGCTATGGACATACCAATCTGCTGTTGCTGAATAATTTACAACCAGATTGCCTTCGAATGTCGAAATATAATTCACTTTTGGCAATGTCTTAAAGTTTACTAAACGCAAATCCAAAGCACAAACACTATCCAATGCCAGCATTCCATTTATTACTTTTACCGTATAAACTTGATTCCCACTTACATTTACATTCTCCAATTTTAAATCCGTTGCCTTTTCGTCACCCAAATACACTTCACCCGAAAAAGAAACTAAGTCTGTTCCCCTTAAATAAATTCCATCGGTTGAATACAAATTGATTTTTATGTTCCCAAAAGTATTCACAACAAATGACCCAAGCCTTTTGTCGCGGACCGAAACATCTGTAATGTTCAATAATCTTGGGTTATACATAAAATCGAAACTAATGTTTTTGATAAAAATACTATCTCCATTCGTAGGAGCAAAAGTAATTGGAATCGAAACTTTATCGAAAGGCTTCTTTTTAAGATTCGGAGCCCGAAGAATAATTTGTTCGGTTCCGTATTCAATTCCAACTCCTTGAAGACGAAGTGTTTTCGGTACCTTGCAATTTTCGTACGAAATATAGATTTCGTTTTCGAAAAGACCAACTTCCGTTGGCAAGAACGAAAAAACAATTTCTAAACGTTCGTTTGGCAAAAGCACCAATGGGAAATTTAAACTACCTTTAATACCAAATGGTGGGCTTACATTTTCAATTTTGTTAATACTAATTGGATAAGCATTCCGATTCTCAATTATTATTGTATCGAATACTTTTGAACTAATTTCCACAACTCCAAAATTTATCGCTTGCTTCGAAAGATTAAGGTTTAACTTCTGAACGACAAATTCAACTTGAATGGAATCAATTTTATTACACTCATTTAAAGTATTCAGCAAAAAGTAAAGATTACCCTTGTAAGTGCCTTCGTTCGAAACATTAATAGTTCCAGTCAATGTATCATTTTGACGAATTACAAAATTGGAAGGCAAAATTTCTTGGCTTGCTTTTCTCTGCAAAGTTATGTCAAAATCCGATGGAAGTAGATTAATCGAAGTAGAATCAGTATTTCCTCCTTTGAATTCGAAAATGAAATCGAATGGAATCGAAATTGTATCTCCTTGGCAAAGATTGAAACTACCAAGATTAATCTTTCTTGGCAACGAAGTAATTTCTTCGACACCCAAAATCTGAACAGGAAAATTAACCGAATCAATTATGTCGCAAGGAGAAATTTTATATTTAATCAACCCATAGAAATTACCCAACGCATTTCCAATAACTTGGAATTTTAATTCATACTTTCCAAGCGAATCAAGTGTAAATGGCAATGAACTGACTATTTTAATGAATTTTGAGGTTTCAAAAACATCGATTTGAATTTTTGCAGGGCTATGGTTTTCGAAAATAAGTTTTAAAACACCTGTGGTATCGCAAACCCAAGCAGTAATAGGCAAATTTTCGAGCAAACGAGTAGAAACTTTTGGCTCGAATACCTTTGCTAACACATCTATCCAAAGAGTGTCAAATAGGTTACCATCCGTAAAAATTAGTTTCATTTTTGCACGAAAAACCCCAAGCTCATCTGTTAGAATGCCAACTACAAAACTAATACTATCATTCGAATTCAAATTGATTGGGAAATTGGGCTGAATTACAAAAAATGGACTATCCAGCTCACATCGAATAATCTGGACAGCACCATTACCATTGTTATAAATCTTTAATGATGAATCTTCTGCAACAGCAAAACAATTAGGAACAAAACCGAAATCAACTATGTACGGCGAAGCAATAATTTTCGATTCCGATTTGTTGCCTTCTACAAACAAAGTATCGATTAAGTTGCAATTTTTGAAAAATAAAATAATTCCTTGCGACTTTGCAACCTTATCGGCTTTAAACCGCAGTTGTATCGAAATTTGACTTTTTTGTGGAACAATCACCGGAAAAGAGGGTGAAAGAATTTCAAAGCCTTCGGCGTTAATAATAAATCTATCGATAACAATTGTATCTTCAGACAAATTAACATAAGTTACAATCGTGTCTTTGAAGGAAGTATATTTGTCTAAATTGATAACAATTGGATTTGGGCTAATTTGGGCTTTTAGAGTTTGAAAACGAATTTCGACCGTTGGTGTACGTGCCGTGCAAATGTCATTTGAACTTTCGACAAAATACTTGCCATCTGTTTTAGGAATAAGCTTCGATTCTTTACCTTCAAATATCAATACGCCATTGTTAAACCATTTGTAGCTAAACCATCCTTTAACCGAAAGCTCGATGGAATCGTTTGCACATACCACAATGGTCGTATCTTTTGTCACTAATTTCGAATTGATAAACAAATTTATTTCTGGGTAGTCCAGCACTGTTATTACAAGTGAATTCGAAAAAGCAGAACATTTCATCGTATCGGTAACTTTAACCTTGTATGTTCCCGATTCGTTGGCATAAATGAAAGACTTGTTCTCGTATGGTAGCAATCGCTCATCTAAAAACCATTCGAATTTGACATTGTTAAAGCTTTGTAAGTTTTCGATAGCAACCAAGACCGAGTCTCCACGACAAATTTTTAGTTTTGAGTCCTCCGAAGAAATAATCGGCGTTGCTAACGCTGGCTTTTGAACGGTTACTTCTCCAAAATTTCTTTCGTTATATTGGCGACCCCGTGCAAATACTTCCCTTGTATCTTCTCGAAAATCGTCGGCACGAAACCTAAATGCATAAATCCGGTAAACAAAACTTTCGCCACAAGGAATTTGGAATCTATCGACAAAACGAGTTGTTTGAGAATAGTTAATAACTGCGACAACAACGCCCGAACCAATGTTTTCCCCAACTTGGTAAACCTTACCATCAACAGGATGAGAACTCTGATTCAGTTGATTTTTCGGGACACGAACAATTAAATAACCTGTGAGACTATCATTAGGATATGGGTCGCCGACCTGATTCCAACTAATAGCAACACTATCGGCAAAAACCACAGCATTTAGAACAGGAGAATTCCAATCGGGTTGCCGAAGTTCACGCCACAGAAGTTGATTCACATCAACCGCACTTGAACGATTGTTTGGTTTGCCCTTTGTAACATAGTCCAAAGAAGCCTCAACATCCTCGTTTCTATTATCGAATCCTTTTGCATAAGCCGAAATCGAACGACCTGGGCAAACACGCACGCTTATACCACTCCTTGGAATGCTACCATTGTAAGAAATTTTAGGCGATGGCAAAGAGAGCCAACTTCCCGCAGGATTCTGCATATGGGCAAGAGCGTGAACGTGATTGTCGTTCTGGTCAATTAGTTGCAGAATATCGCTTTCTTGTGCTATATTCAACGCCTTCTCGTACCAATCCGGTCCAACAATACAACTGAAGCAGCGCTTTTCGAAATAAGTCTCGTTTTCTGCATCAATTTCGATATAACCATCGCGTTTGTCGATATCAACGTTTTGGAATGTATTGTAACGATGATTTATCACAATAATCGTTCCACGACGAAGATTTTGCCAAAGCGGATGATTTTTGAACCTCACTCCACCAGTCCATTGCACGGGTTCCCCTGTCGAACCAGCATTATCCCGAAGAGTAAAACCAACCAAACTTACGTTATCTTCGACAACCATTATTTCAGTCCACTCACCATTTGGATCACCCGAAACATTGAAATATTCACTTACAACTGCAACTTGGGCAAAAGCAAAAACCGAAAAAGCCCAAAATATTATTAAACATTTGAATATTAATTTCATATCAAACACTCCAAAATAGTCAAAACTAACTCCTAAAATTAAATTTTCAGTTAATATGGCGAATATTGTAATCTTAAACTAATCAAACGTGTTGGTGCAAGGTTACCTACCATTTCCACATAATAATAATCTAAAAGATTTTGTGCACTGACCGTTACTTTCACTGGCAAAGAGAAATGGTTCAAATCGAAATTCGCTGCTAAATCCACAACATAAATTGGAGCTCGGGCATTGTAATCTTTTACTTGCAATCGAAGAGAATTGTCGATATCCAACATCTTGCTGATATAACGAAAATCCAAAACAATTTCCAATGGACTTAATGGCAAGACAATGGAGCTAATTAAATTCCATTTCGACCGATACTTCAAGTAAGTATTCGAATCTATATCCTTTGGTTCGATATAAGAAAGCCCGAAAGTAAATGGGATGCGTTTAAATATTAGTGATTTCCAAGAAAACTCAGCTCCTGCAATTTGGGCATTTGTAACATTTTGAAATTTAATAACAGGATTGATTTCGCGGGTATCGAAACTTGGTTCAATTAAATCTTTGTACCGCGAATAAAATAATGAAAAATCAATTTGAAAAGGAAATACAAAATCTTCGAATTCCAAAAATGAGCCTACTTCGAAACTCCAATTTTTTTCGGATTTCAAACCATAATTTGGCTTTACTTCGAATCCACTGAATTTTACTGTTGCAAACCGTTCTGCCAAAGAAGGACTTCGAAATCCTCGACCAACTGAAAACCTAATGGATTTACTCTTTTCTAAAAGATAAGTCAAACCAAATTTGGGTGAAATTTCTAAAATTGGCGAAGATGAATCGGATTTTTCCCAATCAATTCTTGCCCCAAGATTCAATGTAAAATTATACAAGTTTTGAAATTCTATTTGGCTGTAACCCGAAAACCAGGTTTGCTTAACATTCCCATAAATATTCGAATTCACCCAATTATGAGTTAAACTAAGCCCTTCGGTCAGAAGGATGTTGTTATCGAAATGTGTATTTAATTGCAACTCGGTAAATGCACTATAAGCATTTGTTCTTCGGTATTCGGGATGTGTTACTGGGATGTTCATTGAAAAATTAGTATTGTAGAGTGAATTTCTTACATTTGCAAAAGTTCTCCCACCAAGCAAAAAGACACCTTCCAAACCATAACCACGCTTTGCAGAAGTAAGTTTTCGGGAAAAATCAGTATTTGGTGGTGGAATTGTCGCACTATCTAAACTGTGCCAATAAACCCAGTCATCTCGTCGGTCAGATGCATTAAACAAAAAGGCTGAAATTTTGCCATAATTTCTCAAATCCTTCGATAACTTTGCAAAAACGTTGTAACGAAAACTTTTATCATATTTCCTATAACTTTCATCATTAATCAAATTCGCTGAAATTGAGAATTTAAATAAGTCGAAATCTTTCGAAAAATAAGCATTCAAAAGGCTCTTTGTCGATAATTTCGAAGAATAAACCCATTGCTCATATTTGGGTTTAGTATAAATACCACCCTGAGAAATAATAGTAAGTTTTAAATCTTTCGAAGGCTCTTTTGTGATAATATTGACAACCCCGCCGATAGCACCTGAACCATACAAAGCCGAACCAGCACCTTTGACAACTTCAATCCTTTCAATCATTCCGTTTGGAATTATGTCGTATTTTGCATCCAAATTTTCACCCGAAAGGAACGACATCCCATCAATCATATACGCTACTCGTGAACCTAAGCCAAAAGAAAAGCCACTTGAACCACGAATATTAATGTTGTCCTTGTTGATAATTACACCCGTAACATAACGCAATGCTTCGTCCAAACGCAAATAGTTACGCTGAGTAAAGACATTTGAATTGACAATCGAAACACTCACGGGGACTTCCTGCACAAGTTGCAATTTTTTCGAAGCGGAAACCAGTACCTCGCTAAATTCAATCGCCTTTGGTGATAATGAAAATCGCAAGGTATCTTTCAATGGCACCTCAATCTGAGTCCTTAAAGAATTGTAACCTAAGTAGGTAATAACTAATGTATACTTCCCCTTAGGAACCTTTTTCATAAAGAAAAATCCGAAACTATTTGTTACTGCTCCGTAATTTGTCCCCTCCAATCTTACGCTCGCACCGACAATTGGAATTCCTTCAGTCGAAGATTGAACATAACCGTAAATATCCTCTGCCTTCGCCGAAAAGAAGGAAATCGAAATGCAAAAAGTAATTGCAACCTTAAAAAAGAGATTAAAAAGGCTGTTCCGGTAAATTGTAGAAATCCACATAGATGTTAACATCGGTGATTGTTTTACCATTTGGCACAAAAATAGTTTGTGGTTTTCGTGTTAATGTATCCAATGTATAGACACCAATTACTTTCCATTGAAAAATTGTACCATAACGCAATGCACAAGCAATGTATTCTAAAGTAACCGGCGGGTCATTTATATTCAAAACATAAGGAATAGTGTCTCGGAACCTTGGCAATGTATCGGTGTAATATGCATTGCCACTTAATACCTCGGTTAATACGTCTGCTGGTGGAAACTTCCTGAAGGCAACAACACGAATTTCTAATGCAGAATCGGGATTTGGCCAACTTTGAAAACCTGAGGTTATTATTACATTCCCTTTAATAACACTTTCCTTTTGGGCTTCCTCAGGATTTAATCCACCTTGGCAGGAAAACAGCAATAAAGCTAAACCAAGAATTAAGAGTAAAACATAAATCTTCATCTTACCACTGCAAATTTGAAAACCTTCGACAAAATTTCTCTACCATTTTCTTCAAATTTTCGTATTCGAAAATAATAAATACCCGAATTAAAATCAAATTCAATTAATTTGTCCTTGTCAATTTGAATTCCACCCTTCCAAGAACTATTCTCGAATTCAATCAACTTTTCAAATCTAGAATTGTAAATTTCAACGACTGAATTTTTTGGAACATTAGCGAACGAAAGATACTCATCTTTTTCGAAAACGAATGGATTTGGATAAGCGAATGCATTCGAAATGTCCCCCTCGCTCTTCGAAATACAAATCGTGTTGAATGGTGGGTTAACCGATTTTTTGCGATTTGATGAATATATTTTCCCAATTTGAATGTAAACATCGAAACCCAAAGAATTGTAACGAAACGAATCATCCAATTCAATTTTTAATTGATTCACTTGCAATCCAAAACTTACACTCCTAACCGAGCCAACGGGATACATAACCCAATTCCGAATATCCAAAGCTGAAATTGAATCTAATTCTTCAGAAAAATGCAATACGAAAGTGTAATCACTTAAAAATTCAAACTTTCGAATGTATAGATTAGAATCAACTTCCAACGGCTTACTGTATGCAAGCGTAAAAGCACCCGACAAAGTCTCGTTTCCCCAAAAGTCACGAATGCTATGAACAACAAGCCGATAGTTTGTTGGTCTCAAATCATCTACAAGCTTAATTACCATTGCAGTGTCATTCAGAGCATATACATTGGAAATTCTTATTTCTTTATTTGACGCTTCTAAGAGTTTAGCAAAAGAGACGCTGACATATTCTCGGGGCAAACGCCCTGAAAAACCAACCATTATTTCCTTCCCATTAAGTATCGAAGCAAACAAAGGCTTTGTAGTTGGAAGAAAATATATTCTTTTTGGAGCCGAAAAATCGCTTGGCTCGTAAACGCCACGATTATCTTTTGCTCGAATTGTAAAATCGGCCCAGCCAGATTTTGGAACAAAATCCAACGAAATCTCATTATTTTCCGAAATTGCGACCAAATTCAACATATTGTTTGAATCCAAAGAGTAAATCTCGTAAAAAAGATTTTCCCCAACAGAATTCCATCGAAAGTGAAGCTTCGAAAGTGTATCCAACCATCCATCGAAGTAAGTTATGGTATTGAGTTTATTTCGTACATCAAATTCAAAAAACCTAAATCCACCCCAAGTAGAAATTCCAAACTCCTGCACTCCATTGCCATCAAAATCATAAACTACTGCATTGTTTGTATAAACATAAGGTAACCAAAGAATTGAAGTAAATTGATTTACACTTCCGTCATAAGCCAAAACATACAAATTCGGGAAAACCGAAACAAAAAGCTCGTCCCCACCATCGCCATTTACATCGCCACAAGCAATGCCATTTCGATAAAAATAGCCTTGGGGAGTCGAACCGAACCTTCCACCAAAGAATACTCCTGCTTTGGCTAAGCTGAAACCCGAATCATTCGAATATGACAATCTATACAAGTTCCATAAAGTTGACAAGTGCCTTTCTTCGATTTGTTCATTGTTTACAACGGGCAGCAAAGCAAACAATTGAATCTCATTATCAAAATTCGACGATAAAGCCAAAGCCGTGGAAAAGGAATCGCCCTCTAATTGTTTCGAATAAATAATATCTGTGGAATAATCACTACCAATTTCCACAACTACCAAAAAACCCTTTGTGGTTATGAAAGAAATATCGAACTTGCCATTTCGATTAAAATCCCCAACCAAAATATTGGGTTTAGTCCCTATCAAACCTAATTCCTTTGGAATCGTAATTGTTTTAATCGAAGAATAGACATTCTTGGCATTATGTTTAAAAATTAGAATTGCAGTATCGTTGTAGCAAATGATTTCTTGCTTTCCGTCGTAGTCAAAATCCCACAATTTTCCTGCCCAAAGTATTTCGTCGGTCGGACTTTCGAAAAGAATTTTACCAAAAGGGTTTTGCAAATCCTCAATTTGGAACAACTTGGTTTTGCCAAAAAGGGTTGTAAGAATTTCGATTTTTCCATCACCATTTGTTTCGCCTGTGTCGACAGGAATCCAAGGCTCTTTGAGTTTCCCAACTTCGACGAAAGCAGTATCTTGAAATGAATACAAAACCAAATCGCTCCATTGAAGTTCATCGAAAGTATTCAATAGCAAACAACGTTGGTTACCAAATTCGAAAACTTTGTTAAAAACATAGGAAATTGGTAAACTTTTGTATTTGCCCGAAAAAGGCTTCTGTTTCCCAAATCTATCAAAATATCCAACTATTAATGTATCAGTCAACTCCTTTCCGCTTTTAGAACGAAGGGTAAAAACAAACTTTAATCTATTGCTCGAAACATTTAAATCCATAACAGGGAAACTATGCAAAACCGAATAATAAGAATTGGAATTTGCAACTAATAATTTGTCTTCGTCGTAAATTCTATAATAACAATAAGTTGGGATACTAGTTTCGAGATATACATAAGGAATAGTGCCATTTTCGAAAATTGGGAAAAAAACCTGCTTTTGGATTAACTTTATTTGCGATGAGTCATCTACTACATAAAATCGCTTCGAAACTTCAATTACATTTCCATTTGTCAATTGAGAAATTAATTTAATATTGTATTTGCCTTCTCGGAGTTCTTTAAAAGAGAAAACATACTTTTTCTTTATGCATTGGTCGTAAACAATATCAGTAAGCAATATATTTTGTTGGCTATCCTTTTGGCATATACACAATTGATAATTTTTGAAAAAAGGAGAATAGGAACTTACCAAAATTTCAATCGAATCTAAGCTTTTTCGAAAAACATCGTCATTTTCAATTCCTTCTAATGTAAAAACCGATGTTCCAATGAAATTTAAAACCTCGGCCGCATCGATTGCCCCAATATTGTAATCTTTTGCTTTACCTTTTAACTGCCTCTGCGTCGCTTTGAAAATTGAAACCAAATGCCTGGCATCGTATTCAGGATACAAAGATAAGACCAAAGCACACACAGCAGAAACAATTGGTGCGGAAAAAGAAGTCCCCGAAGCATATCCGTAATTGTTGCCAATCTTTGTTGTGTAAATTTGCACACCTGGGGCAAAAATATCAACATTTGAACCATAATTGCTTGTATTGGAAATAAATCCATCGGGTTTGATTGAACCAACTGAAATAACCCCTTCGAAATCGGAAGGAAAGTGTGGTGTAATTAAACCATCGTTACCTGCCGAAGCAATCATAATACAGCCTTTAAGCCTTGCATATTCAATTGACTCTTCCAAAAGTTTAGAATATGCTTTTGTTCCAAAGGACATATTAATCACTTTCGCCCCAAATTCAGCAGCATAAATAATTGCCGAAGCAACATCTTTCAATTCGCCCGTTCCCGAAACATCGAAAGCACGAATGGGCAGAATTTTTGCATCATAAGCAAGTCCGACAATTCCCGAACCATTACGTTCGGCAGCAATTACACCCGCAACCATAGTTCCGTGCCCGTTTTCGTCGAACGGAACTGGGTCTCGTTCAAAATAATCACCAAAGTTTGCAACCTTCAAATCAACAAAATCGTAACCTGCAACATCATCGATATATCCATTGCCATCGTTATCAATTCCATTCAAATCGCCCAGAACACCGTTTATCTCTACATCCGAAGGCCAGGTGTCAAACTTTCCATTCCCATTAATATCTTCGAGCGGGTTAATGTAAATCTGATTTGAAAGCTCGCTGTGGTCGAACTCTATACCCGTATCGATAATTGCCACTAATATCCACTTGCCTGTGGAATTCTTCCAAGCCTCGGTAGACCGAACAAATTCCAGATACCATTGTTTGTCGAAATCCTGCTCTTTGTTAGGCTCTACTTCAATTTTTAATGTGAAATTCGGTTCAACGAATTCAACAAATGGAATTTTACTTAAAATATCTACAAGATACAAACCACCGTCGGCTAAACTTTCAACGACAAAATACCTGCTCAGCGATTCTTTTTTGGAATTTAATATTGTTGGGGTTTTATCTACTTTAAAATGAGCCAATGCTTTGATTGAAACATTGCTAATGTCCACCTTGTGAAATTCAAGTTCCCTAAGAAAATCGCTTCTGTCGAACGAATCCGAAAGCTTAACAATAAATGAATTACTAAATAAAGTAAAAGAGGTAAAAAATAACAAACAACAAAATAATGCTATTCTCATAAATACAAGATTTTAATAAATACATAACGAAATCGAGGGATAAATATTAATTTCCGATGGCAGTCTAAATTTTTCCTTTTGTTATCTTAAATAAATCAAGTAATTTAGAATTCTTGATAATTTTGTTCCGAAAAAAATGTTTGAAAGTTTACAAGAAAGACTTGAACTTGCTCTTAAAAGGCTTAAAGGTAAAGCCGTAATAACAGAATCCAATATCGAAGAAGCTTTGACCGAAATTCGTCGTGCACTTATCGAAGCCGATGTTAATTACAATGTTGTAAAAAAGTTTGTCGAAGATGTTAAAACAAAAGCGTTAGGCACAGAAGTCAAAGGTAAGCTTCTTCCTGAACAAGTCATAGTAAAAATTGTTTACGATGAACTTGTAGAAGTTCTCGGGAATAAGCATAGTGATTTGCTTTTTTCCCCAACCCCTCCAACGAAAATTTTAGTTGCAGGTCTTCAAGGTTCTGGTAAAACAACTTTTGTTGCAAAGTTAGGTAAGCATTTGAGAAAACGGGGTAAACAACCCCTACTCGTAGCTTGCGATATTCACCGACCCGCAGCAATCGAACAATTGAAACAACTTGGGCAACAAGCAAACCTTCCCGTGTTTTCTCTCGATAGCAAAGACCCCATCCACATTGCAAAAGAAGCAATGAACTATGCTCGCAAATTCACGCGCGATGTCTTGATTTTCGACACTGCGGGACGAACCACTATCGACGAAGATATGATGAAGGAAGTCGAAGAACTAAGTCAAGCAATACAACCCACCGAAACCCTCTTCGTTTGCGATGCAATGATTGGTCAAGACGCGGTAACAACGGCAAAAACATTCCACGACCGATTGAATATTACTGGCGTGGTTCTTACAAAACTCGATGGCGATACTCGTGGTGGAGCTGCTCTTTCTGTTGTATCCGTGATTGGCAAACCCATCAAATTCGCAAGCGTCGGCGAAAAAATTGATGCTTTGGAACCTTTCCATCCCGAACGAATTGCTTCGCGTATTTTGGGTATGGGCGATATCGTCTCGCTTGTCGAAAAAGCAGAACAAGAATACGACGAAGCCAAAGCCAAAAAGTTAGAAGAAAAAATAAGAAAAAATCAATTCACTTTTGAAGATTTTCTCGACCAACTTCGTATGATTAAAAAAATGGGCTCGCTTCGGGATTTACTTGGTTTCCTGCCTGGTATGGACAAAGCTCTTCGGAATGTAAATATCGATGACAAAGCTTTCTCGCGTGTCGAAGCAATTATTCTTTCGATGACAAAAGAAGAACGGGAAAACCCAAAAATAATCAATGGCTCACGGCGAAAAAGAATTGCCCTCGGTAGTGGTACATCAATCCAAGATGTCAATAGGCTACTTAAACAGTTCGAAGAAATGACCAAAATTATGAAAACAATCAGCCGTGGCGGTAAAAGTGCTTTTATGAAAAACTTTAAGTTTCCACCAAATTTTTTTAATCAATAAACATTCTAATTATTTTTGTTCGATATTTATTTGTTTATCTCGGATATTTTTTTCAATTTTGTATTTTTGTATTAATATTATTTTCAGTTAAATATGGTAAAAATTCGATTAAGAAGAAAAGGAAGAACACATTATCCCGTTTACGACATCGTCGCAACTGATTCAAGAAACCGACGTGATGGTGCATTTTTGGAACGACTGGGTTATTATAATCCCAACACCCAGCCTTCAACAATTCAAATAAATTTCGAAAGGGCACTTTACTGGTTAGACCAAGGAGCCCAACCAACCGATGTTGTCCGAAACTTGTTAAGTTACGAAGGTGTTTTGCTTGCCCGCCATCTTCGTTTCAAAGGAAAAACTGACGAAGAAATCCAAGATGCAGTTCGCCAACACAAAGAAATCGTTTTAGCCCGCTATTGGCGAAGAAAAGAACTCCGAAAGAAAAGAGAACAAGCAAAGAAACGGACACAAAAGGAAAGCACCGAAACTAATTAATCCTTTTTCTTAATTTTATTTTGTTTCTTTCTTAAGTGGCAAAGTAAAGTAAAATTTGCTGCCCTTGTTTTCTTCGCTTTCGACCCAAATTTTACCATTATTTCGTTCGACAAACTCTTTTACCAGAATTAAACCTAACCCTGTCCCTCTTTCTTGTTTTGTTCCCAAACTCGTGTGATGCACATCCAATCGGAACAATTTCGAAAGGGTTTCTTCATTCATCCCAACTCCGTTGTCTTGAACGCAAACAATAGCAAAATCATCTTTTTTCTCTGCAAGTACTTTTATTTCACCACCTTCATTAGTAAATTTTATCGCATTGCTTATCAAATTTCTCAGCACGGTTGTAACCATTTGCCTATCGGCATAAACAGTAATGTCATCGGGACAACAGAAAGATAATCGAATATTTTTATCCTTGGCATTCAGACTCAACAATTCAACATTCATTCGTATCAAATCTTCGAGTTGGAATTCCTCGGAATTTACTTCAATCCGGCCCGTTTGAGCACGAGACCAAAGCAACAAATTCTCCAACAAAGCAAATAAATTATATGCACTTTCTTTAAGAGCTTCGATAAATCCAAGGATTTCCTCCTTCTGCATCTCGTCCCAACTCATTGACAGAAGTTCCAAAACATTTTTGAATGCACCAATTGGGCTACGAAGGTCGTGGGCAATAATTGAAAAGAATTTGTCTTTCGTTGCGTTTAGCTCTTTCAACTTGGCTTCGGAATCTCGGAGTTCGGCTTCCACAATTTTACGCCGTTCAATCTCTTGCAATGCTTGGTCGCGAGCTTTTTTATGCTCACGAACTCGATACGAAAGAAAAGTGTAATCTTCGACTGAAAAAATTGCAAACTGCTGGTGTAATTCTTCGCAAAAAAACGCTGATACTGTTGTATGAAGCAGCCGAGGCTCGCCATTAGGTAAAAAAGAAGGAAAAAGGGTTTTATGCAGTTGGGTCGAAAAAACTACTGGTGGTGCACCATTCAAAACTGATTGTATTGGCAACCTATACTTTGGATTATCAAGATTTGGAAAAGCTTCGAAAAAATTCTTACCTACTAAATTTTCCCCTTTTAAATTAGTCCAAACCTCTAATTGCTTATTCCAAAAAATTATCGTGTGATTCTTATCAATAATGCAAACACCTATTGGGATAAAATCGTAAAGATCAAACTTTCTGTATGATAAATCCATAAACTAATCTTTGAAAAACCCACCTTTTTGGATAAAAATATCAATTCTTTGAACAAATTCCCGGGCACTATCGACAGTTACAATCAGAATAAATTCGCCAACTACTTCAATTTCTTGGATTTTGAATCGGGCTTTTGCAAAAAGAATAACACAATCTTCCTTCAAAACAGAATCAGTCGATAATATTTGGTCCATTGTTCCTGTAATGTAGTTCGGGATGGAGTAGTTCAAATTAATTTCGAGAATATTGGAAATCGAGCCAACCAATGAATTCAATACAATATTCCCAATTTCCGAAAGAGTTTCGGCTTGAATTTCGTCGAAATCTGCTAAGTCGGGATATGTATCGGTGAATGATAATACTAATTTCGATGCTTGCTCAGTTGGAAATACAAGTTTAGCCGAACCAACCAACAAGCCACTAAATTCCAAGCTTACAGAAGAAAAGTTATCTTTTTCGACGCCTCTTTCAACATAAGCTTCGACCAATTGGCTTGGAGTAAGCAATCTTATTTCGGGAACTTCCAAATAAACGTGCTTGCTCGAAAGGGTATTCAAAAGATTTGCAGCTTGCCCTATTCCAATATTAATAATTTCTTGAACAACGTCCAATTGTTCTTCGGTTAAGATAAAATTATTCATTTTTCTATTCTAAAAATTCTTTCACCACGTAATGAAATTCTTCCTCTTTGGGGGGTTTATTTAGAAAGGCTTTTGCACCAAGCTCTTTGCACCGAGCTTTTGTTGTTTCTTGAATATCGGCGGAAATAACAACAACATTTGTATTAATTCCACTTTTCTGAATAAATTCCAAAACCTCTTGCCCTTGAATATCGGGCATAAGCAAATCCAACAAAATCAAATCGTAATGATTAGTTTGGACCTTTTCGATTGCCTCCGTTCCGTTCTTTGCTTCATCGATACTAACATTGAAAGCACCAAGCATTTGCTTAATCATTCGACGAGAAATGAGAGAATCATCAACAACTAATACACTTTTCATTTTTCTACTTAACTTATAAAAAACTAAATTGCAATTTATAAAAAAAATTAAATGAAAATTGAATTTTAAAAAATTTTCATTGCAAATTTTGGTAGAAACTTTTGACGAAAGTTGCAAAGAATTTTCGTTGGAGGCCTCTTACAATTTTTGTAAAGAAATTGCAAAAACTCATTACGAAAATTTTCCTATTGCTTCTCTGTTTATTCCAAAAAACCTTCGAAAGTACTTTTATTCAGTCTACGCATTTGCTCGCCTCGCCGATGATATTTCCGATGAACAACAATTGAATTTAAGTAAGGAAGAACGGCTTACCCTTTTAGAAAAATTATCGCAATCAATTAAAAATATCAAAGAACAAAAAAAAATTAACACCCCAATCCTTCAAGCACTGAAAGATACAATCGAAGCGAAAGAAATCCCCACCGAGCCGTTTCTAAAACTTATTAAAGCCTTTACAATGGATTTGAATTTCCAGCAATCTCAAACTTTCGAAGATGTTTTCTATTATTGTGAACATTCAGCCAATCCCATTGGAGAGATAGTTTTGCGCGTTTTCAACGAATTTAATGAGCGAACAAGTATGTATTCGGACAAAATCTGCACTTCCCTGCAACTCGTTAATTTCTGGCAAGACCTTTCAATTGACCTAAAACACGGTAGATGCTATATCCCGAAAGAAACCTTAGAAGAATATCGCTTAACTGTTCAAGACTTAATTGAAATGAAGAAAAAAGAAAGAATTGAAATTTGTTTACAATCCATTTTTAAAAAGACCTACGAACTGCTTATCGAAGGTTGGCAAATCATTTACTTTATTCGAAGCAAAAGGTTGCGAATGGAATTAAATGCTATTGTTTTGGGAGGATTAAAAATACTCAAGAAAGAGAAAAAAATGGGTTACAAATTGCTTACAAAAAGACCAAAACTTAATATTTTTGATGTGTTCGTAAATTTTATATCTTCTTTGGCATAGGATGGAAATACTAACTGCAAATGAATTTGCTTATATCGAAAACCTTGCACCGCCTTCGAAACAAAAAAAATCAAACTTTAAGTTTGCTTTTTCTATCCTAAAAGCACCCGAAAGAATTGCAATTAATACAATTTATAACTTCCTCGCATATATCGATAATATCGTCGACGAAGGTGAAAATGACCCAAATACAATTGAGGAAAAAAACAAAAGACTCGACTTTTGGTGCAAAGTAATTGATGTAATCTACGAAGATGAGTTTCGTTATCCCATCCTTTTGCCTTTGGTTAACATCATTAAAAGATACTCTATACCAAAACAATATTTCCGCACCTTAATTGAAGGATGTCGAAGAGATTTAATCCAACGAAGATATAAAACTTTTCAAGAATTAAAAGAATACTGCTACAGCGTGGCAAGTGTTGTTGGATTGATAGTTATCGAAATTTTTGGTCACAAATACGAGGAAACCAAAAACTACGCAATCAACTTGGGTTATGCTTTGCAATTAACTAATATACTTCGAGATATTAAAACTGATAAAGATAGAGGTTATATTTACATTCCATTAGAAGACCTCGATAAATTTGATTATTCCGAAGAAGATATAATAAACGAAGTTTACAACGAAAATTTTATCGAATTAATGCGATTCGAAACCAAAAGAGCTAGGGAATTTTACCACAAAGCAAGAACACTTCTGCACCCCGAAGAAAGAATTACTCTCTTTTCGGCTGAAGTTATGGATGAAATTTATTATCGGCTTTTGGAAAAGATAGAACTTTCAGGCTTTAACGTATTCAAAAAGAAAATCAAAGTAAATCCATTACATAAATTATCAATTGCACTTAAGCATTGGCTTTCCATTGTTTTATTTATCAAACCTTTTGCTAAATAAAGAAAAAGCCCCGAATATTGCTCGGGGCTTTAGTAAACGGAAATTCAGTTAATTTCTACTTTACAAAACTGAATTTAAATATCAAATTGCCAACGGAACTCTTAACTTTTGCGAAATAAACTCCCTGAGGTAGTTGCTCTAAATTAATTTTTACACTTGGTATTTCATCGAAAGTTTCAGTTAACACTACACAACCAAAGGAATTATATACAACAACATAAGAAATTCGAATGGACTCATCAAAAGCAAAGATCTGAACTTCGTTGCCAGATTGAATGATGTTAAAATTAGTATTTAGATTTTCGGTAACCGAAAGGTAGACTTTTTCGACTGGAACTTCGATTTGCACAATTCCACTTCGATTGTAATCAAGGGTAACTGGAATTTCATTTTCGTAGTAACCTGGTTTCGATACCAAAATAGTTGTATATTCTGGTGGAGCTTCGATAAAGGAAAAGAAGCCAGATTTATTAGTCATGGCAAATTCGGAAAACTCTCCATCGGAATCACTTAGAACAACGAAAGCTTCGTCAACTGGATTACCATAACCAAGAGGTATGTCGACAAAAAATGTTTTTTGGAAGCCATCGTGTACAAAGCCTTCAATGCGAATCAAACCCAACTTGCCCTTACGTTCCTTGTGCATCAAATGAAACACCATATCTATCATAACTTCGCCGACACCAATTTTGGTTGCTTCACTCCATTTTAAAGCAACAAAATCACCTTGTTTGTAGTATCCAGGTACAAATTTCCTATCCAAAGGTACCGAGAAAAGGACATACAATCCAGGCGGAAGACTATTAAAAGTAAAGTAACCTTCTTGGTTAGTTTTTTCGACTTGGTAATAATATGGTTTCGCATTCGAATTCTTTGCTGGTTCGATTAAATAAGCATAGACAAATGCTTGAATTGGGTTCCGAGCACTATCGGAAACAAACCCTGTAAAACCTCCTTTGTTTTCAGCAGGTTTTTTCAAATGAAAATCGATTCCATTAACGTCGGAGAAAACCTCAATTACATCGGCTGTAAATGGTGATGGAGCATCTTTGTAAAATTGGTCATAAAATTTGTTCTTTTCTATTGGAACTGCATGTGCAATATAATATCCTTCGGGAAGTTTAATTGAATATTCGCCATTTTGGTTAGTCTTTGTAACAAAAACATTATTACCCCAAGCATCCCTTCGAATATCTTTTTTAATGAACTCAATGGGAAGGAATTCAACAACTGCCATCACCGGGTCGAGTGTGCTACTATCGTAAACCTTACCTGTTACAAAATAATTTTCAGGAACACCCTTTCTTACAACATTTACAGAAATATCGAACTTGGACTTGGTAGAATCTGAACAAGAGATTTCGAAAATAAATGCTGTTGTAAAGTCCTTTGCGTTGTTATACAATACTCTTTCGAAAGTTTCTCCAAAAAATTCTAAAATATATTGTCCTTTCGGCAAGTACAACTCAAATTTACCTTCTATGATTTTTGATTGAATAAAAGGCTCATACCTATAATCTGGGTCGTTACTATTTGCTTTCCAAGCTCTAACAATTCCATTTGGAACAGGTTCTTGGTCTTGATAGTTAACCATTCCCGAAATTTCGCCACAATGTTTATTTGCTGGTTTCTCAGTAACTTTTAAGATAAACTGCTGGTAATCTCTAACATTTGTGTCGCAAGTTAGAATCGCAAAGATGACAAATGTATAATTTCCTTCCTCTTCGATTATACCCGTAAGTGTCATCTCGTCTTTGTTTAGCTTGATACCTTTAGGAAGATTGCCAATAATTCCAACTTCGACGGGACAACGAATATTGCTTTCGACAAGTATACGAAAGTTCCATTCTTGGTTAACATATGCTACACTATTGGGTGGACTAACAATACGTACATAAGGATTATTCGACGAGTTAGAATCCTTTTCAACAACTCTTAATGTAAACTTTTGATGCGCAGGTTTGACATCCTGACACTTAGTGCTCGAAACCTTAATTTCTACATCAAATAAACCAGTTTCTTGCGGGGTCCATTCGACTAATCCTTTTTCGGAAATTGTCATTCCTTCGGGTGCTTGGGTAAGTTCGAACTTATCGATTACACAATTGGCATTAGTTTTGAATTGAACCTGATAACGATAGAGCTTCCCAAGGTATGCAACTTTTGGTGGTTGAGAAATAATTACAATTTTGGCTTCGAAAGGTATTTCGATTTCTACAAATTGGCTCGGGGAACTTTCCAAAACTTTATTACCTTGAATAACACAAGAGGTAGCCCAAAAAGTGATTTTACCACTTTCAAAATCCATTCGCGCAATGAATTCATAAGAGTCTTTGACTGAATCTGCACCTACTTGGCCAATAACATAAGGTTTAGAATTGATAGTTGAAGCGTAGATTTTGTAAAAATGCGGCGGTAACCCAACGTCAGGTCTTTCCCACTTTAGTTGCACGAATTTGCTACCATCGGGCGCCTGATGCAATTCCCCCCTAAAATCCTTTGGAGGGAAAACATTCTGTTGTTGCGAAAACACGAAAGCTATTTGGAAAAGAAGAACAAATGCAGAAATAAGTAGCTTTTTCATAAAACCTCCACAAAAGAAAAAACATACATTTTCATAATTAATATTTCATTCTAATTTTGAAATTCACAAATATAGAATCGGGGTAACCTGTCAATTCTTCTACTTTAATTCGAATTTCTTTGACCTCCCAATACTCTACCTTTTTTATTACTGGTTTATCATCGACAAAAGTTGTATCGTAACGGTACTTTAATACAGAATCGCGGACGACACTATCGCGAACAATGCGCGCATAGTATTTATCGTATATTCGAAAATAATTCGTTGCCCAAAATTCTCGGTACAAAGGATTATGCGACAAACTTATTTCATAATAATTCGGTGTTTTGGTTAAATCTACTGTTGTATCCAATTCTTCTTTTTCGGACCTATGTAACAAAACCTTTGCCCAACTCCCCGTAAATCGAGAATTTGTAATCATTAATGGAGAGTTCAAAATTGGGAGTGAATCCAAATTGATTAGAATCCCTTTTAAATGCAACCTTCGCAAATTCTCTCTCCCTTTTTTCTTTATTTTTATCGAAAGCTTCAACCACATCCGAGCAGGTTTCGAAAGAGTATCGACATAAATTTCCGATTTTTCGACCGAAAAAACTTCGTCCCCCAAAAGATTATTCGAACGTATTTCTTCGCCATTCTCTTCAATTACAACTTGCGAAATTCGAGGAATGACCAGTGCTTCTTTTGGGTCGACTGGAGTCTTCTTTCGTGGGGTTTCTATATCCACTGGATTACTACAAAAAGTTAGTAACACAAGTAATAAAGCACCAACTAAATAAGCATATTTCCCATTCATAAATCTATCCTAAAAATTAATCGACAAACCATAAGTTACACCTAATTTATTTGTGTTGTAAATTCGGCTTTCATTTCGGTAAAATAACATTGTGCCTTCCAAACCAAAATACATTCCTACACCAAGACCAGCTGGCTCTAAACGAACCCCCGATAACAATTTCAGCAATGGTCCACCAATTTGTGTTCCACCAGCCAAAAGAGTTACGTAAGAATTCACAAGATAGGAATTCAATCTCGTCAAATTGGTTGAAAAGTCCATTCCGACAGCACCCCAGAATATCATTGGCTTCTGTTCTACTATAAATTCTATCCCTTCGGTATTACGGAATTTCTGACCAAACGGCTCTCGACCAAATTCAATCCCAAACTTAACGTTACTCCACCTACTCAAATACACACCTGTTGCCATATTCGAATACAAAAGATTATCGTTTGTAGATACTTCGGGATTTGGAAAAGACCTACCCGATATGCCACGAATTAAAATTGAAAACCTCTGTTCATTTACGCTATTATCGTCAAATCCGATACGGGGTGTTTCTTCATTAACTTGAAACTTACTTCTAAATGCATTTTGATTTGACAGATTCTCAATTGTAGAAACCGAATAATATTGACGAGATTCGTTCAATAAATTTGTATTGCTAAATCGATTGGTCTCATTTTCATAATCCAAAGGCTCTTGAACTTTAACCTTTGATTTATCAATGATATAACTCGACGATGAGCCATTTTTCTCTTCTTCGAAAGTTGAAATAATAATAGGAGGAGTTTGAACAATTGAAACGTTTCTTTGTCCTTGTGGAATTTCTTCGGGCTTAAAACCAAATTTCAAAAACAAAAGTGTAAGCACAACTCCCAAAAGAGTAAAGAAAACAGGCGAAAGATATTTACTAACATTACCTGCCTTTGTAAGAGAATTACCAGTTGAATAATTTGTAACAATCGACAAGCCCAAAATTTTGCCAATGTTATTGAATGAATCCGTTGGTGGCGAATAAGCATCTTTATCCACCAAAATTGAATTCCGTATAGCAAGCTGCTGTCGCATTTCGCTCCGAAGTTCTTCGCTTTCGGCTAATGCAGAAAAAAGCAATGGCTCTTCCGAAACTGGAAGTTCGCCGTCGAGATATTCTATTATCTTTTGCGATAAATCATAATTTTCCATTGCTCACCCTTTCGATTTTGTTAATTCAGATATGTAAGGAGAAAGAATTTCCCGAATTTTTGTTTTGGCTCTGAAAATTCTTACCTTTACATTTGGCACAGATATACCCAATATTTCAGCAATTTCGGAATAACTCATTCCTTGATATTCTCGCAAAATAAACACTTCACGGTAGTCGTCGGGAAGTTCATTCAATGCAATTTTAATCAAGTTCAACAACTCGTCCTTTTCTATTATATCGTAAGCATTTTCGAATTTCATATAATCTTCTATTGTCGAAGTTTGCTTCATTGATTTTTTAAAGTTTAAACATAAATTCCTTGCAATTTTTATTAAAAAAGCAGAAACATTTGTCATCGTTCTTTCGATTTTCGTACTTTCATAAAATCGAACAAAAGTTTCTTGGAAAATATCCTTTGCATCCGATTTGTTACCAAGAAACCGTAGGCAGTAAGCAAATACTCGCCCAGCATACCTACGATATAATTCCATAAAGGCAAGTTCACCTTCTCTACTGCCTTCGGACATCCGTTGGTATAATTCAATGTCACTCTTATTTAATAATTCTTCTTCCACTAAAAACAATAACAATTTAATTATTATAAAGTTACAATGTTTTACAAAAAAATTTATTGCTTCGAAAAATATTCTTTAATTTCGAACTTATTTTTTAGGCAAGCAATGAAAAAAATAATCTCTGTTGTAGGTGCTCGACCGAATTTTATGAAAGTTGCACCCCTACATCGTGAATTTGCAAAACATCAGTCACTTGTAGAACACTTAATTTGTCATACTGGACAACATTACGATTACGAAATGTCCCAAGCCTTTTTCGAAGATTTAAATTTGCCTGAACCAAACTTTTATCTTGGGGTCGGGTCGGGAAGTCACGGCGAACAAACCGGTAAAATTTTAATCGAATTCGAAAAAATTTGCATGCAAACTGAACCCCACCTTGTCATTGTCGTTGGAGATGTAAATTCTACAATAGCAGCCACTCTTGCCGCAGCAAAACTTGGAATTAAGACAGCACACGTCGAAGCTGGACTAAGAAGTTTCGACAGAACTATGCCCGAAGAAATCAATAGAATAGCGACCGACTCCATTTGCGACTACCTCTTTGTAACCGAAGAAAGTGGTGTCCGAAACCTTCTCCGAGAAGGTCACCCAGAAGATTCCATCTTCTTCGTTGGTAATACTATGATTGATTCCCTCGTTTTTGCTTTGGATAGAGCCAAACAAAAAAACACCACTGAATCGCTTAACTTGCGACAACAAAACTTCGCTCTAATGACGCTTCATCGCCCAAGTAATGTGGATTTCCCCGAAAAACTTGGCGAAATAATCGAAATAATTGAGTTTATTTGTAGTCAAATCACACTTGTTTTTCCAATTCATCCACGAACCAAGAAAAATATCTCGAATTTCCAATTTGAATCAAAAATAGAAAAAATCAAAAACTTAATCCTAATTGAACCATTAGGTTATTTGGATTTCTTAAATCTAATGATGAACTCTAAATTTGTTATTACCGACTCAGGTGGAATTCAAGAAGAAACTACCTACTTAGGTATCCCATGCATAACAATGCGAAATAACACCGAAAGACCAATAACTTGCGAAATTGGAACTAACATCTTGACCCCACCCGAAAAAGCAAAAGTAATTTCAGCAATCGAAATGGTGTTGAATTCCCCAACAATCCAATACAAAGTGCCACCTCTATGGGATGGCAAAGCCTCCGAAAGAATAGTAAGTATTATTTTAAACAAACTTGGTCAATTATGAATATTCTTGTAACTGGTGGGGCAGGCTTTATCGGTTCTCACATTGTCGATTCCTACATTGCGGAAAACCACAATGTTATTGTAATTGATAATCTTTCCACTGGGAAAATTGAAAACATAAATCCTAAAGCAAATTTTTACAAAATTGACATAAATTCCGATGAACTCGAAGCAGTTTTCCAAAATTATCAAATCGATGTAATTAATCATCACGCAGCTCAAATCGATGTAAGAGTATCGGTCGATGACCCAATCTTCGATGCTTCGGTAAATATCGTAGGCAGTTTAAAATTATACGAACTTGCAAGAAAGTATCGGGTTAAAAAGATTATATTTGCATCATCTGGGGGTGCTATTTACGGCGAACAAATTTATTTCCCTGCCGACGAAGAGCATCCGCTCGCTCCCTGCTCGCCTTACGGTATTACCAAATTGACCAACGAAAAATACCTTTTTTATTACCACACAGTTCACAACATCGATTTCGTTTCGCTCCGTTATAGCAATGTTTATGGACCACGCCAAAATCCATTTGGCGAAGCTGGTGTCGTTGCAATTTTTATAAAAAAAATGCTTCTTGGCGAACAACCAATAATCCACGGCGATGGAAACAATACACGCGATTTCGTTTACGTATCCGATATTGTTCAAGCTAACCTGATTGCTTTAGGTTCTAATATTAAAGGCGTTTTCAACGTTGGAACCGGTATAGAACACAACGTAAACTACATTTTCAAAAAACTTAAAGAATTAACCAATTCTAATGCATCAGAATTTCACGGACCACCAAAGATCGGCGAACAGCGACGAAGCGTTCTTTCATACGAAAAGTTTAAAAAACAAACTGGATGGGAACCAAAAATTAACTTGGACGAAGGTTTGAAACTTACAGTCGATTACTTTAAAAGAACTCTGCTAAAACAGAAAATGTAATCAATTTACCGTTTTTTTTTCTTTGCCGGTTTCGGCTTGTCGACCCTTCCTGGCTTAAAATCTAACAAAGTATAGTTTGTATTTGTATAATGTTTACCTACACTCTTTTCGTTTGGAGATTCGAAAGTTAGTTTTTGTTCAACAGTGGTAAACAAATGTATGGGAACTTTTTTCGTTGGTGAATAATCAATAAATCCAAAGCTATTGATAACGGATTTAACAGAGAATTCAGCTTTTTCGCTTATCATTTTCAAAGAGCCCTGGCCTGTGCGAACGAATTCTGCACGAATGACATTTTCGCCAAGTGTGTCTAAACTACCAACGAGTTTAAACAGCATACTATGCCGAAGAATAGGCACCGGCACACCATTTTCGGGAAGGCTTTCCGTAGCACGTGCAAGCCAAGTCATTTCTTTTTTTCCACAACCTTCGCCTAAACTAAAAAACAAGTGGGGTTGGAATGGTCCACCCGTACCACTTGCACTGTTCAAACTGTCATCCACCCAAAAATTCAATCTATTTCCAAGCGAATCGATTTCGACCCATACCCTCCTGTTTACCCATTTGTTTTCCTCGTACTCAATTTCGCTTGTATCTTGAAACTCCTTTGCACGAAATTGCAATAATTCGAATCGCAATACAAAAGTGAATTTCCGTGTAATCGAATCGCATATTACTCGCAAAAGTTCTTTGCGAATTTTCAAAAGTGGCTTTCCAAAGTCAACAACAATACTATCGTAAGATTCAACAAAGTAAATTAAAGTATCCTTTAAATTGAAATTAAAACGAATGCAAAAAATTGAATCATTTTCCACCAAATCATTGTTTTGAGCTAACAAATTTAAATTAGTCTTCGCAAAAAAGCCCCAAAGAACAAAAAAAACCAATACAAGCAATTTCGCTCTCATTCATTCCTTCCATTTATTCCTTAACGATGTATTCAGTGTTATCAATTACACCACCAGCGACGATGTCTTCGCCATCGTAAACAACAACAGATTGTCCAGGTGTTACAGCCTTTTTTGGCTCGATAAATTCAACAACAAGACTTCCAAAATCATCAACCTTGCATTTTACCAATGAACCTTTGTCCTTATATCTTATCTTTGCCAAAAAAACAGAATCGGGAATCTGCTCATACTTCATAAAAATCACATTACTTGCGACCAACGATTGGCAAACAAGATTTTCCTCGGTATCGACAACTACGGTGTTCGTTTCTGGTATTATTTGTTTGACATAAAGAGGCTGATGGTAGCTTATTCCTAAGCCTCTTCTTTGTCCAATAGTGTAATTGATGTAACCCGAATGCTTTCCGACAACAACGCCACGAAAGACAATATTGCCTATTTTGTTTACACGGTCGCCAACATTTTTAACAATAAAATCACGATAATTGTTCGAAGGAATAAAACAAATCTCTTGACTATCAATTTTATTTTTGACTTTTAAATTTAATTCATTGGCAATTTGCCTTACTTCTGTTTTAAGTAAATCTCCCAAAGGGAAGATAGTTCGACTTAGTTGCTGCTGTGTTAATCCCCAAAGAAAATAGGATTGGTCTTTTGTTTTATCTTTTGCCTGTCGGATATAATATCTTTTGGAAGCGGTATCGAAAATTATTTTTGCATAATGCCCTGTCGCATAAAGTTCGCATTCGTATTCCTTTGCTTTCTTTAAAATTTCGCCCCACTTAATTAATGGATTGCATATTGCACAAGGGTTAGGTGTTCTACCTCCGAGATATTCATCTATAAAATTCTGTATTATTGTTTGTTTAAAAACATCCGACAAGTCGACGATGTGATGTTCGATACCCAGCTGGTCTGCAACGTCGGCCGCATCAATCAATCCTTGATAATTACAGCAACCAACTTTGGAATTTTCGACTTTGCAATCCTCAGTAATTTTAACTGAGGTTATAGTTATTCCAACAACTTCGTATCCCTCTCTTTTCAACAGGGCAGCGGTAACCGAAGAATCAACACCACCCGACATTCCAACTAATGCTCTTTTCTTCTTCTTATCTATGATTTCCATAGTTTTGTCACGAATTAACAAATTCAAAAGACGTCAAAATTTAATTTAAATTTGTGAAACAAAATAAAATTTATTTCGTATGTTTAATTGACAATTTGGAGGCAAAAATGAAAAAGATAATAATTCTGTTTTCGATTATATTAATAATTCAAAGTTGTGTTTCCACAAATAAGACATCAAAAGACTACTTCGGATACAATAACAACCCAAAATACGAAACCTCTATTTTCGAAAAGTTCCAGGATAAACCAGAGATTAGTTCGACTTCAAGCTATGATTACGAACCGTATGAAAGAAAAATCGAAGTTTACAACTACTACATTGGTCCTTATGACCCTCTCTACTACGAACGAATTGACCCATTCGACTGGGGTTTCTACTACTATTTAGGCAGACCATATTACGATCCTTTCTGGGGATGTTACGTTTATTACAAGCCACACCATCATCATCCAGTCGTTGTTTATTACCCGCATCCTTACGATTATTGGTATCCTCGGAAAAGAGTAATTTATGTCCCTGTCCAAAGAGAAGAACCTAAAAAACGCACTACTCGAACCTTTGGACCTTCTCGGGGCACTGTGGATTTCGAAAGCCAAAAAACCAGTTCGCCTTCGAAGGAAAAACGCTCCGAACGCCGAGATGGTCACTCTAACGAAAGCAAACCCAAAGAAATCGCCCCCGACAAAAACGATGCCCCTAAAATCAAAATTCAAGGAAAAACACCTGCAACTACCCCCAACACTCCCGACAAACCATCTGAATCACCAAAAGAAAGTCCTTCTAAACAAGAAAGAAGTTCAACAAGACCAAAATAATGTATGAAAACGAACATTTTTGCAAAACAAATAATCTTCGTCTTATTCATAGCAACCTTTTCGGCAAAAGCACAATTTATCGAAGATGCTCTGCGGTTCACAATTCCACATTCGATGATTTCGCCGCGTTCGGCAAGCCTTGGAGCTGGTTACTACGGCCTTTCCGACGATGCTTCTGCTCTTTTCTTTAATCCTGCTGGTCTTAGCTTCATCGGGCACAACGAATTTTCCGTCGGCTTAGGTTTCAATCGTAACTCATCGAATACCGATTATCTTGCTAATCAATTTGAAAGACGCTCTAATTCCGCATACATAACACACATAGCGATTGCAATGCCAATTGAAACTCGAAGCAAACCAATTCTTGGAGCAATTGCTTACTTCCACGAAAACAACTACGAAAATCACTTCGATTATTCAGCGTTCAATACTTATAGCTCTATAATTTATTCCTTAACCCAAAATGGACCACAGGACCCTGAATTAAATATCCCCGTCTGGCTTGCAATTAAAAATTTATTAACACCAATAAAGGATTCTGTCCTTCAACGAGTTTCTGTCGACGAAGATGGTGGTTTGCATAATCTTTCTGCTGGTTTTTCCATTCAAATTTTACCTAATGTTTCTCTTGGCGCTTCAATCCAAGGAAAGTGGGGAACATATAAATATCAGAGGGCTTTTACAGAAGAAGATACATTCAATAAATACAATTTCTTCGATTCAACAAACTATTCCAACGTCGACTTCGAATGGTTCCGCCTTAACGAATTTCTGTCGCAGAAAATTTCCGGCATCTCGGGTTCAATTGGACTTTTTACAACCTTAGAAAATTTTTTAAGATTTGGAGCTGTTGTAAAATTCCCAACTTACTATCAAATTGAAGAAGAATTCCGACAAGACGCTTATGTAAAATTCGATGATGGCCGGGAACCTCACACATTTGAACAGGAAAAGAACTCTTACAACTCTTATAAAGTTACAACTCCTTTCGTTTTCTGTGCTGGTTTATCAATCAAAGTTACCGACTTCATTTTCACGGGTGGTGTTGAATATTTCGATGTTACACAACTTCGGTTCTCCGATGCATTACCTAATGTAGAAATGCTTAATTCTGCAATTGTACGCACCCTTGTAGGACAGGTTAACTGGGGTTTAGGCTTGGTTTATTCCGTTCCAATCTTACCAATCGAGTTTCGGGGCTCGTTTTCTTCTATCACCTCGCCCTACCAAAAGGATATCAGTGGGGCAAGCACATATATTTATTCCTTAGGTGCTGCTATCAATATCGCATCCAATGCACGATTGGAACCTACCTTCCAATATCTGACAAACTCAATTATTCGAACTAATTATACAACAACCGACAATGACCCATCGGCTAATTATGTTCTTAAAGCTCAACCATTTAAAATTGGCTTACAGTTCACTTATCGTTTCTAAATACAATTGTTCAACAATTTGGAGAAGTAATGAATCACAAAACATTTGTCTTTGTTGCTCTTATTATTTCTCTATTTTTCATTAATTCGTTCCTTACATTTGCAACTGGCGGTCGTGGATATTTTATGCTCGGACCAAGCTTCGTTAATATCGACAAACTCAACTCACGCTTGGAATCGAATAACCTACCGAAATTCGACAACAATCTCTTTTCGTTTGGTGGTGGCGGACACGCAACTATTGGCAAATTAATAATTGGTGGCGAAGGGCACGGCTTGATTGCAAGGGATGTTTCAAATTCCAACTACACTAACTCCCTTTCCTGTGGCTATGGCTTATTCAATCTTGGCTACAACTTCCTTTCCTTCGATAATTTCGATTTTTATGGTTTGCTGGGCTTCGGAGGTGGTGGTTACGAATTGAACATAATCGAGAAAAATCTACCCGAATTCGATGAACTACTCAAAAATCCAAAACGAATGGTTAAGCTTTCTAATGGAGGGTTTGTCCTTGCTGGTGAAATTGGCTTGGATTACATTTTCGACTTCGGTCCAAAAAAAGAAGATGTAGCTGCGGGAATACTTTTGGGCATTCGAATTGGCTACACTTACGCACCTTTTATGAGCGAATGGATGGTAGAAAGTAGCAAAATTACAGGTGGACCCGACCTTCCAATCAATGGTTTCTTCATTCGGTTTTTAATTGGTGGCGGAGCAAAAACAAAAAAATAATTTTCAGAAACATTTTAATATTAATATAAAATATTGTAATTTTGTATTTGGTTTTGCCCTGTGGTGTAATTGGCAACACGTCTGACTCTGGATCAGAAGACTCCAGGTTCGAACCCTGGCAGGGCAGCAATAATAATCCCACTTTTGAATTACTTCAAAAGTGGGATTATTATTTTTAATTTTTTTATCAATACTGATACAAGCTACCCTGACGTTCTCGGGCTCGCTTATCCCATTCTGGAATAATTGTATTCAGTAAATTCATTTTATCTTCGCCAAGGGCTTTCATATCGAGTCCAATATACTTTTGGGCTTTTTCTTTTGTCGAAACATCGGGTAAATCTACTGGAATTTTAACGCCAAGCCGTAAGAACAAAACCGAGAGCATACCCCGAGCCTTTTCGGCACGTTCAATCGCAGTGCTTAATACTCGAAGTGCCTCGACTGGTGCGTGAAATCCTACCCCATTTGCTGCTGCAACCCAATCCCATCGCCACTGAGCCGAACGAATTAGTTTCAAAATAGGTTCCATATCCTTTTCTGTTGCTCCGTTCTTCCAAGCAATTTCGGCTTCAAGGTGCGCTTTCGAAATTGCTTGCTCTGCAATTTTTCGTACTTCACGAACTCTATCCTGTCTTTCGTAAACATCACGAATTAAATCTTCGGCACTTTGGCGGTGGCAAACTTGGCAAGCATTTGCTATGTTTGCCAAAGGGCTACGAATATGATGGTCGGTGTATTTAATCCCACCTTCTACTTTGTATGGCATATGACAATCGGCACAAGAAACCCCACGTTTTGCATGAATACCAGTCATATAAAGCTCGTAGTCAGGATGTTGTGCTTTTAACATCTTAGATTTGCTTAATTTATGAGTCCAATCGGAAAAACCAAGCTCATCGTAATAAGCTTCCATCGAATCGGCACTAAATCCTTTGTCCCAAGGGAAGACTAAATATTTGCCCTCACCTTTGAAATAGTATTCCACGTGGCATTGTGCACACACCAAAGAACGCATTTCTTGGTGTGTAATATTTTCGATTTTCACACCTCGTCGTTGCAGTGCCTCAATCAATGCGGGCCGTGTAATCCGTAAATTCATTGTTTTAGGGTCGTGGCAATCTTGACAACCAATCGGATTAACCATCTGGTCGCCCATTTCAATCCATTTCTTCTTGTAGAATTCTTCGGCACCCATTTTTGCAATCATCCTAGGGAAATCTGTTGTTTTGCAAGACCAACAGGTTGCAGGTTGTGGGCTTTCTTTTACCCCACCAGTTCGCAATGTTAACCGAAGATCTTTGACAGCATAAGCGTGGCCTCGGCCTTGATTGTATTCTTTTGCAAAAGCATATCCAGCCCACATAATAACACTTTCGGGGCAATCTTCCAATAAATCGATGTGCCCCGAGCCTGCATACTTACTCCTAAAAGTTGTATCGAGCGTTCGACGATAAGAATCGAACTCTCGTGGATAATTTTCGCCCCAAACCTCGTTTCTTGGTTCCCATTCAGGAATCTCGCGAACTGGTTGAAATCTAACAATCGATTCGGCTCGCCTTTCAATAATACTTGCTACAATTAAACCCAAAACAAACACAACAACTGCTACGACAATCAAAACAACAATATTTGCTATTTTAAATTTGTTTGTAGAATCCATACTTCATCTCCTGACTATTTTATTAGACTTTTAATAATCGGCGAAATTCGTGGTGTTCGGGCATAAGGTGTAGAACCTTGGCTTGTAACATTGCCGTGGGGCACTTCCCGATGGCAATCCCAACAAAATATTTGGCTTTGGTTCTTAGTATCTTTGGTAAACTCATTATTTAGCGAAACAAATTGAATTTGATGAGAATGACATCGACTGCAATTTTCCATAACGACTTTAGAACCTTCATCCCGAATTCTTATGACTTGTGGATAGTTACCGACAGTAAACACAAAGGCATGACGCAACCCATCATTCATCTTGAACCAATATGACCGAAACACATTATCGTGCGGAACGTGACAATCGTTACAGGTTGTTACATTTCGGTGACTACTATGAAACCAAGAAGCATAATGTGGTGTCATAATATGGCAATTAACACAAGCGTCAGGCTTATCTGTTAAATAACTGAAAAAATTTGAAATGTAAATGCCAAGTGCACTTAGTCCAAAAACTGCTCCCAACAAATACTTATTGAGACCTTTTAAAAGCATTTTCATCTATCACTTTTTTTAAAACTGCAAAATAAAAAAAAGAATAAAAATTCTGCTATTCAATTTTATTTTGAAAATAAAGTGTGAAACCTATCAAAATCATCTACTTTAATCAAATTTTGCGAAAGTGCAACTTTTGCCAGTTCTATACCAATTTGACAATAAAGTTTTTTCAAAAAAGGTAAACTATTCAAGGAATTCAAATGATTTTCGATACTTTCGAAATCCTTTCTGATTATCGGACCCGTTAATGGAAGATTATCTGTTTCACTTAAAATTTCCAGATTATTTTTTAATGTTCTCGTTAAAAGTGGTTCTAAAACTTTTGGGTCTAAACCGGTTGCAAAAATAAGTTGTTTTGCCAAATAAACAATCAAATTCATATAATTGGAAGCACTAACAGCCGAAGCGTGATAAATAGAACGTGTGTTCTCATCGAAATTTACTTCAACAGGGGTACCACCAATTAATTTCAAATATTTCGCAAATTCGCCGAAATTTTTGGACTGTACAATCCAATAGATATTGTCAAAAATATCGCTTTCGAACTTATAAAAAGTCTGCAATGGATGTGCCGAAGCAACCGAAGCTCCCATTTTTTCAATCGAATGTAAAATAGAATCGGAATATATCCCCGAGCAATGACAAACGTATTTACCGCGTAGTTTTTCGCCCAAGCTTTCTGCAAGCCGAACAGAAGTTTCCTGAATCTTAGAATCTTTAACTGTTAAAAAGATAAACTCTGTAAGATTTTCGCACTCTTCAATGTTTTTGTAAATGATTACTTTTTGCTTATCGATAAGTCTCTCTTGCTCAACGAAATGGTTCGATACTATTGCACCCAACAAGCCCTTTTGGGCTAAAACTGTTGCCAAAGCTTTTCCAACTTTGCCAAATCCAACTATTGTAAACATATTAAATTTCCTTCAAAATTAAAATATACAAAAAATTTTTAATTTAGTGTTTTCGAAACAAAATTATCGAATTATGAAAACCAAGATAAAGTATTTTTTCCAAACCATTGCATTTTCTGTCCTTTTGATTCTCTTTGGTGGTCTTGCTTGCGACGAAGGAATAAATATATTCACGCCCGACGACGACATAAAACTTGGCTTACAACTGCATAACCAGATTTCCAATTCACCTTCGGATTATCCAATACTGAATGATGCAAATGCCCATTCTTATGTTCAAGAAATACTTAACAACATTATTTCGAGCCCAAAAATTAAATACCGGGACAAATTTACCTACAAAGTTACAATCATTCGGCGGGATGATATTATCAACGCTTTTGCTACACCTGGTGGATATATTTACGTTTACACCGGCTTGCTAAAATTTTTGGAAAACGAAGCAACTTTAGCTGGTGTAATAGCTCACGAAGTTGCCCACTGCGAGCGAAGACATGCAACCCAAAGAATGACAAAAATTTACGGTGCAAGCTTTCTGTTGGACTTAGTTTTGGGCAAAAATCCATCGAAACTCGAAGAAATTGCAGCAAACCTTTTCGTTGGCCTCGCATTACTTAAAAATAGTCGCGACGATGAATACGAAGCCGATAGCTACGCATTCGATTACCTAAAATCAACTAAATGGTATCCAGGTGCATTGACTTTCTTCTTCGAGAAAATCAAAGGAAATGAATCGAACAATGCATTCGCCGTGCTTCTTTCCACTCACCCGCTTAGCCAAGATAGAATTGACAGATTAAACAAAAGGATAGCCGACGAAAAACTTACGCCACCTAATGAATCAAATTTGTTTTCGGAAAGATATAAGAATTTTCTGAAAACTTTACCCTAAATCTACTGCCTCTTGTTCATCTTCGGCAAACAAATCCTGATTGATTGGCAATTTAACTTTAAAGCGTGAAAACTTGTTTACCTCACTTTCGACTTCGATTGTTCCGTTGTGTGCTTCGACTATCCATTTGACAATTGAAAGACCAAGACCAGCACCTTTAATGTTGCTTGCACGAGCCTTGTCCACTCGGTACATTCTATCGAAAATATATGGCAAATCTTCTTTCGGGATACCCATTCCATTGTCTTCGACGACAAGTTCGACAAAATCGCCATTCTTTTGCAAACTCAAAGAAACTTTACCACCTTCGTTTGTATATTTTACTGCATTATCCAAAAGGTTCAACAACGCTTGATGTATCCTTGGTGGGTCAATCGAAGCAACTACATCATTTTGTATTCGTGTAACCAACGAAATATTTTTCCCTTCGGCAATTATTGAAATATCTTCGATTACATCTTGTGTGATTCTGGAAAGATTCTCTTCGACAAAGTGTAGCTTGATTTGGCCAGTTTCTGCCCGCGAAAGTTCAAGCAAAGTTTCCACAACATTAGTCAATCGACCCACCTCTTCGAGCGAGCTTACAAGGATTTCCTCGTATTCATCGGGTGTTTTCCGTGAATGCAAAGCAATCTCCAACTCACCTTGAAGTATCGTCAGTGGAGTTCGAAGTTCGTGCGAAACATCGGAGGTAAATTTCTTAATCTGAACGAATGACCTTTCCAAACGTTCTATCATTCTGTTCAATGTTCTCACCAAATGCCCTACTTCGTCTTTCGAACCAGTATCGGGCAATCTGCGGCTTAAGTTCTTTGCTGTAATTTCATCTGCAGTTCGTGCAATTAAATCAATTGGACGCAAAGAAATAGTCGACATAACCCAGCCACCAAAAACAGATATAAGCAAAACAAAAGGAAATGCTATTAACTGTATCATCATCAATTGATTCAGTGTATTTTGAATATCGCTCACTACATAGCCAACTGAAATCACAGCCTGAGATGTCCGCTTGACAAGCAATCGAATGTCGGTGTTCAACACCTTAGTATTGGTCAGAGCAGAATCCAAAATTATCGGCTTCGTTTTTTCGAAAGTAAGCTTCAGAATTGTATCGCTATCTCTTGCCGGTATCCAGATAGTGTCGTTTTTAACCAAATTGGAAAAAGTTGCAAGAGTTGGAAGTGTATCGGATTGTAAATTCCGAGACCGCCAAATGATTTGATTATTCGTATCGGCAATTTGAATATAGTAATTTTTTGGGTTCAATAGAATATGTTCGTAAACAGCAGACCAAATACCACCAATATCTTCTTCTACTAATTTCTCTCTTTCAACAGAAGGCCTTATTGGTCCAACAAATCTCATCTGTTCCAATTCTCGCAAAAGGGCAAATCGGTCGGTTCTCAAGCGCGGTTTGTTTTGAAGTAATCTCGGGTCTAAAACGCTACTTTTTTGATTAATAACTAAATCCAAAGAAGTGGCAACTCGAACCAATGAAGCATCTAAGCTCCGATACAACTCCCGAGAAACAGAAAGGTATGTGTAAGTAGCAAAACCAAGTAATGTGATGGCAACAATACTACCATACCAAAAAGCCAAACGTGTTTTTAAAGGTAATTTCTTTGCCACTTCGAAAAAAGAATAAAACAATATTAATAGACGAGAAAGACTTGAATTTATGAGAATTTGCTGTTAGTTTATCAACTTAAATTAAGCAAGGCGGGTCAATTTTGCCCGCCCTTATTAATCGAAATAAAATTGCAAATAAAATCTGTCAAATCTTAAAATCAAACATTCGGTCCTAACATCTTTTCGGGTCGAACAATTTCATCGAATTTTTCCTCGGTCAAAAGCCCTAACTTCACTGCTGCTTCTTTCAATGTAGTATTGTTTTGATAGGCATATTTTGCGATTTTTGCAGCGTTATCGTATCCAATAAATGGATTTAACGATGTAACAAGCATAAGCGAGTTATTAACATAAAATTCCAATCTTTCCTTGACAGGCTCAATACCAACAGCACAATGATTGTTGAACATCGTGCAAGTGTCGGCAAGTAATCTTGTGCTTTGCAAAAAGTTGTAAATAATGACGGGCTTGAAAACGTTTAGTTCAAAATTTCCCGAAGCACCCGCAAAATTAATTGTAGCATCGTTACCAAAAACTTGAACAGCCACCATTGTCATTGCTTCCGATTGTGTTGGGTTAACCTTGCCGGGCATAATTGACGATCCTGGTTCGTTTTCGGGAATTGTAATTTCTCTTAATCCGCATCTTGGACCCGAGGCAAGCCAGCGAATATCGTTTGCAATTTTCATCAAACTGGCGGCTAATGTTTTCAAAGCCCCGTGGGCGAAAACCAAAGCATCGTGAGCTGCAAGTGCTTCGAATTTGTTGGGTGCACTAACAAATGGCAAGCCCGTCAGTTCGGCTATCTTCTTTGCTACGCGCTCGGCAAATTCTGGATGTGTATTCAGTCCCGTTCCAACTGCTGTTCCACCAATTGCCAATTCATAAAGCCCCGGTAAAACCAGATGAATTCGTTCGATTGCATTATCCAGTTGTTGAACATATCCCGAAAATTCTTGACCGAGGGTCAGTGGTACCGCATCCATCAAATGTGTGCGCCCAATCTTAATTAAATCTTTGAATTCATCGGATTTCTGTTTCAAAGTATTTCTCAGATTTGCAACGGCAGGAAGTAATTGTTGGTTCAAGGCTTGTGCAGCAGCAATGTGCATTGCTGTTGGAAAAGTATCGTTCGAGCTTTGAGACTTGTTTACATCATCATTTGGGTGAATAGGCTTTTTGCTTCCAAGTTCGCCACCAGCAATTTCGATTGCACGATTTGCAATTACTTCGTTAACATTCATATTTGTTTGCGTTCCAGAACCAGTTTGCCAGACCGACAGGGGAAAATGCTCGTCAAGCTTTCCTTCGATTACTTCGTCGCAAGCTTGAACAATTAAATCCATCTTCTCCTTCGGCAGCAAACCCAATTCATAATTAACCAAAGCACAGGCTTTTTTCAGTATTCCAAATGCACGAATGATTTCGAGTGGCATCCTTTCGGTTCCAATCTTAAAATGAATCAACGAGCGAGCAGTTTGTGCACCCCAATAAACATTTGCTGGGACCTCAATTTCGCCCATCGAGTCCCTTTCAATCCTTGTATTCATTTTGAACCCCATTAATTGTGAAAAATTAAGTTAATAAAAACAAACTAAATTTGTAACAAAAAAATTATTTATGTAATAATTTTATTAGATTTGAACTTCAAAAAAACTTTATCACAATGGAATCACTAAAAATTTGTATCCTTTGGCATCAGCATCAACCATATTATCGATACGAAAACGAATTTATACTTCCTTGGGTTCGATTTCACGCTGTAAAAGATTATCTCGATTTACTACTAATTTTGGATGAATTTCCAACACTTCGCCAAACATTTAACATTGTGCCTTCTCTTTTGTTGCAAATCGAAGAATATCTTACAAAGCAAATTACAGACAGTGTCCAGCTTTTAACAATGAAAAAGCCTTCGGAACTAAGCGAAGTAGAAAAGAAACAAATCCTTCGTCAATTTTTTGTGTGCAACTTCGATAATATGATAAAGCCTTACAAACGCTACTACGACCTTTACGAAAAGGCAAAGGCTTCAAATTTCGACATTAACCAATTCAATGAACAAGATTATTTAGATTTACAGGTGTGGTACAATCTAACTTGGGTCGGAGCAATTTCGAGGGACAAGACACAATACAAAAGGCTTTTCGCCAAAAGCCAAAACTTTACGGAAAAAGAAAAAGCAATGCTTTTAGAACAACATTTCGAAACATTACGCGAAATTATCCCAAATTTCAAAAGATTACTCGATTTGGAGCAAATTGAAATTAGCGTTTCCCCTTTTTACCATCCAATCCTACCTTTAATTTGCAATGTGGAAATTGTTAAAGATTCCGACCCCGATATTACGAATCTTAATTTTTCTTTCCGTTACGCCCAAGATGCCAATTTGCAAGTAGAATTAGGTAAGAATTACTTTTTCGAAAAAATGGGAATTTATCCCAAAGGTATATGGCCTTCGGAAGGTTCTGTTTCCGACGAAGTCCTTAAAATTTTCATTGAAAATAACTTTTTATGGACTGCAACCGACAGTATCATTTTGAAGAAGACGCAAATGCTCTCCAAACCATCCGACATCTACTTCCCATACAAATTTTCGTCGAACGAAGGTAATATTTTTGTCTTTTTCCGCGACAACGTCCTATCCGATTCAATTGGATTTGTCTATTACAGAATGAACGAAAACGATGCAGTAAACGATTTTATTGGCAAACTCCATTCAATTAGAAATCAAATTATTAATGACTATGGCGAAGAAAGTCTTAAATACGCCTGTGTCCCAATAATACTTGATGGTGAAAATTGTTGGGAATTCTACCCAAACAACGGTTTAAACTTCCTTAAAACTTTGTATTCACGCATTACAAACGAAGACTGGATTACAACTTTGACTTTTACGCAACGTATTAATTCGTTGCCTACAGACTACAACAAAACCATTGAACACATAGCTCCGGGTTCTTGGATTAATGGTTCGTTCAAAACTTGGATTGGTCACCCCGAAAAACAAAAAGCTTGGTCGATTCTTGCCGAAACAAGAAAATTGTTAGAAGAAAACATTTCGCAAGAAGATAAATACAATGATGCACTTAAAATTATGCTCATTGCCGAAGGTTCCGATTGGTTTTGGTGGTATGGCGACGATAACATCGCACCAAACAAAGATGACTTCGATAGGCTCTTCCGACATTATATCACGAAAATTTACGAAGAATTGGAGATTTCTCCACCGGAATATCTGAAATTTCCTTTGGGAAAAAAATCCGCAACGGGTTCTATTGAGTTACCCTCTCGAAGAATTCCAAAGTCATCTGCCAAAACACCGGCGGTCGAATCAGGTTGGGGAAAATTCATTCCCCAAATTACAAGTTCCACTATGCAAACCTCCAAACTCTTCCTCGAAAGCGTCTTTTTCGGAAATACAACAAAACATTTACTTTTGGGGATTAAGCCGAAAAGGACACTTTCCCCCGACGAGCTTATCGAGATTATTCTATTTACACCCGAAAACATTTCAATAAATTATGCAGATTCAGAAATAAGCATTACATCAGTTGAATCTAAAAGAATTGGTGAAATTTTTGTCAGCTTTACAAATTACATTGTTGTTGGATTGTCACTTGAATCCCTTTTCGAAACGAAAAATGTCTATGGGAAAGAAATAGAATTTATTGTCCGTTGTGTTTCGAGCGATTTCGAATTTACATTTCCACAAGATGGAAGAGTGTCGTTCCTAACAATTTAAGGGAACAGCTGGGAGCCAATCGAAAAATAAGTTCGAACGGGTCCCCAAGCAACAGCATTAGGTTCTTTCAAATAGAAGAAAAGTCGTGCAACGGAAAACCTCGCCGGACCAATTGGTGTGTCAAATCCAATTGAAAATTGGATGCTATGTTTCAATTCACCAATGCGAATTACTTCGAAATCGCCCCAAGTTGAACCTATTGAATAAGATAAAGTTAGAAAAGTATCGAAATAAAATTTAAGTGGAATTCTGTTTTGAATTTCTAATTTCCCTAAAAAAATTTGTTTGCCTTGGAACTCATCTTCGTATGTTCCAGGAAAAACTGCATCACCATCCAAAACAAAATATTCAGGAAAAGGCAAGCTCCTATCGGCAAAACCAAATGAGACCGAAGGTCGAATAGTTAAATCCCCAATACTGAAGTTACTAATGTGGTCAAAATAGGCTTTGGTATACTTCACAAAATTTTTGCCAGCAAGGAAAAATGGAATTTCCAACCCCAGACTAATCAACCTACCAGATGTTGGAAAATCGGGATTATTCAAGCTATTAAAAATCAAACCAAAACGATTTGTAAATATTTGATAAAAATTTGGTAATACTGTATCGCTATCCTTATAATATCTTTGAGTTGCATATCTCAAATCGATAAAGAGATAACCAAATTTTTCCAAATTCGAGCCAAATCGTGCAAACAACTCGTTTTCTTCGTTAATAGTATTATCAACCACAAAGGTTTGGTATTCAGTCCTGGGTAGACCTGTTTTTCGACCAAAATTGTTTACATTCCATTTGTAATAATGGTAACCAATGAAAAAAGAAAAATCGGATGTAAAAAGCCGTGGTTGCGACAAGTTAAATTCAAAGAGAAAATCATTGCTACTCAAATAAGCCGAAGTAAAAAGATTAAAGCCAGAATTGAAAAGATTAATATGTTGAAAGTTCAATCCCCCATGCAAATTTTTGAAATTGTCGATACGGGTCGAAACATTAAAGATTTGCGTCCCAATTTCATTCAAAGAAATAATAATTTCGGCAGTCGAATTTATTTCGTCAAGCTCCAAATCTATTTGCAAATCGGAAAATAAATCTGTCCCCATCAAATTCTGCCAGCTAGAAATAATTTTGTCAACATTCAATGGGTCACCTTCTCGGAAAGTCAACTCCCTTGTAACAAGAAACTGGCTCGATTTAATGTGCTTCAACACTATATTTGAAATAATCATTGGCTGAATTGAAATTGCAAGTATCCCAGGCTCGGTCTCCGAAATACTTACTTTTGCAAAAGAATAACCTCGTTGGGCAAGAAACTTCCTGAAAGTCGAATACACTTCCTCAATCGTCTTGCTATTCAGCATTCTTCCAATAAACATGTTAATTAAGCTATCAAACTGATTGGAAAATCCTTTTATTGAACTTTGAAGTGTAAATCCTAAAATCTTGCGTCGTGTTGGTATTTCAATTTGTAAATGATTCAAACTATCCGCTTCTTGGCTCCGAAAAACTTTAAATGATTCGATTCCATTCGAATCCAGCATTTTTACGAAACATTCGAAAGAAATGAACTTGCCTTGATTGGCAGTTGGAAAATTAGACAACATAGAAAACGAATAAATTTTATTCTCTATTGAAGGCTCTGTCGAAGGCAACGATACGAAAAGAAACAAACTTGTATCGATATTAAACAATTTCTTAATTTCTTTTTCAAGCGAGTTTATTTTTTCATTCTTTTTTTGGTCAATAAATCGAAGAATTGAAGGCAAAATTTCATTAGTAATCTCTTCGCCTTTGTAAATCAAAGAATCGACTTGGCTAAAATCGTCATTGGGGTAATTGGCAAGTTTTGGGGTTATAACAAAATCTGGCGGTCTTTTAGCATCGATTTGGGAAACATTCATCAAAATAGAAATAACTTGGTTGGCAATCGAAAGTGGATTATTAAGCTCCCTTTTCTTTAAAAGTGGCGAAGTTGTGTTTACAGCCAAAATTACATCTGGGTCAAACTCATTCATCGTAAAAACAGGAATGTTTGCGAACAAGCCTCCATCGACAAGAACAAGCGAATCAATTTCAATTGGTGTATAAAGCAAAGGTATTGCAGAACTTGCTTTCAACGCAGTAACAAGATTACCCCGAGAAAGGACAACAGTTTCGCCATTAATTATATTCGTTGCAACTGCACGGAACGGCACTTTTAAATCATTAAAGTTTTTGGAATAAAATGCCCCGCTCCAAATTAATTTTTGTATGAATGCAGTAAATTTCCATCCAACCCATATCGATTTTGGGAAAACGGGTTGAAATTTATTAAACCTAATGGAAAACAAAGTCTTGTCTTTTATTATCTTTTGGTCAAGAAAATAGTTTTCGCGCAACTCTTCGAATTTTGCCGAAATTATGTCATTCCACCTCGTCGAAATAGCAATATCTTCCATTTCTTGCGGCGTATAACCAACTGCATACAAACCTCCAACTAGTGCTCCAATACTCGTTCCTGCAATGTAATTCGGTAAGATATTGTTTTCGGTAAGAACTTTTAGTACACCTATTTGAGAAAAGCCACGGGCTCCGCCACCGCTTAAAACCAAACCTACCGTTGGCTTAATCTGATTGATGTTAACAACGAGAGTATCGTCGGCAAATGTAAACAGAATATTTGTCAAAAGGAAAGATAAAATGAAACGTACCTTATGCATTTAATTTTTTTACTTTATTTCAAATCCCAAAAATTCTCCTGTCGGTTCGCCGTATTCGACTTCGACTTTCTTAACATAAGCATAGGTTGGACCAATAAGCAAAATATCATACAATTTTTTTAAATTTACTTCTTCCCCTTCGGCAATAACCCAGACAGTACCATCGTACATATTTTTAGCAAAGCCCGTTAAATTCAGTGATTTCGCATTTCTATATACAAAGTAACGATAGCCAACCCCTTGAACGATTCCATATACCCTATATTCTGCTCGCTTTACCATAACACGCTAACTAATCATACACAATATCTTTTGCAATCTTTTGGCTTACTTCCTTTCCAACAGTAATTTCGATTAATTTCAATGCAAAATCAATTGCAGTTCCCACGCCCCGACTTGTTACAATGTTGCTATCAACAACAACCTTTTCAGTTAAGTAATTTTGATTTACAAATCTTTGTTCCACACTTGGATGCGATGTAATTTTCCGATTGCCTTCCAAAATTTCGTTTTCCAAAAGCACCAACGGAGCTGCACAAATTGCAGCAATCATTCCTTTACTTCTATTTTGTTTCAACAAAATTTCTTTTACCAAAGGATTTTTCGAAAGATTTACCGTTCCTTGGCTACCCCCAGGAAGGTAAACTATATCATATTTTCGGTTTAAATCTACCTGCTCAAATAAAAAATCAGGCACAATTTTCAATCCACGAGAACAAGTAATCGTATCGGTCTCGCCAGCTACAATAACTTCGACCCCTGCCCTGCGAAGCAAATCAATTACAATTACTGCTTCGGATTCTTCGCAACCGTTGGCAAGCAAAGCCAAAGCCAAAAATTTTCTTTCCATCTTACCTCCTGCCGATTAATTCGTTTCGAAAGCTTTTTGCAAGAAACTTACAAATTCATTTACATCTCTTGTAAATGCCTTCGTCGCAATAACTTTCTCATCGGGTGTCTGAATTACATACAAAGGCAAATCAATAGAATTAAACCTCTGCATCTGCATCTCTTTGTTCGAAATATAAGGTTCTTCCTTCCTGTCGGTAAATAATCGGACTGTAACCATTTCGGAAAGAAGTTGCTTTACTTGTGGTTTGGTAAACATATTAAGCTCCATCCAGCGGCAATTTGTACAAGTAAATCCACTAAAATCAATAAACACCATCTTGCCCGTCTCTCTTGCAACTTTCAAAGCAGTACTATAATCACTATACCAAAATATCTCATCCGATTTTTTACTTTCTAAAACATTAGGATTATTACGAGTTGTAGTATTATCCGAAATTGCTTGAACGGAAGCCGATGTCACCCCAGCTGTACCAACAATTTCGTAATAATCAGGTGGAGGGAGGAAAGAATCCAACTCGCCTAACTTCGCACCAAACAAGCCACTTAAAAGGAAAAAACTAATGGAAAGGAAAAACACCGAGAAAAGAATTCTCATTGTCCCAACACTTTCTATTGGTTCATCGTGAGGAAGACGGAACACACCCAAAATATACAATGAAATTAGCAAGCCGCAACCAATCCAAATAGATAAAAACAATTCTCGTGGCATTAATCCCAAGCCCCAAACCAAATCTGCATTACTGATAAATTTCACAGCGGCAGCAATTTCGAGTAATCCCATTACAACCTTGATGTTGTTCATCCAAGTACCAGAACGTGGCAGCTTACTAATAAACGAAGGGAAGAGTGCCAAAAGGAAAAATGGAAGTGCAAAAACAAAAGAAAAGCCCAACATCCCGACAATTGGATAAAACCATTCACCACCAGCAGCCGAAACCAATGCAACCCCAACGAACGGAACAGTACAAGTAAACGAGGTCAATGAAAAGGTCAACCCCATTAATAAAACACTAACAATTCCCGAACCTTGGCTCTTCGTATTTAATAAATTTAAAAAAGATGTGGGAAGTTGAAATTCGAACGCACCAAAAAGATTTAAAGAAAAAACAATGAAGATTGCAGCAATGAGAAGATTTAACCAAGGATTAGTTGCAAAATTTTGAATCCCCGATGCACCAAAGAGCAATGCAAGAATGAAGCCCAAAGCAGTAAAAGTTAAAATAATTCCCAAACCGTAGACAAGTGAATCACGCAATCCTCTACCCGGATTCTTTTCCGCCCTTTTTGTAAAAAAAGAAACAGTGATAGGAACCATCGGAAAAACACAGGGAGTTAGAAGTGCAAGAGCACCCGCCGACATTGCAAACAAAAGATAAGCCCAAATGCCCCGACTTTTGTATGTTTCTATTTCCTGACTTGCTTCGGTCTTGGTTGTAGTTTCTTCCGTTCCAGTTTTTTCATCAGTAGGAGCAACACGGCCAGATTCTGTTTCATCAGTTCCTGTTTGAGCAATCTGGATTGTATCTGTTTCTATTGGTAAAATCTGTGTTTTAAAATCTAACCCCGGAAGGCACAACTCGTCCTTGCATTGCTGAAGATATACTTCTAAAAAAATTTTGTCCTTTTCAATATCAATATCCGTTAAAGCAACAACGGGTATTTCGAAAGTAAAACTACCTTTGAATGTTCTAATATCGATGAAGAAAGCACTATCGTATTTAACATAAGGCTTTGGGGTCTTTATTTTGCCTGCCAATTTTAATTTGCCCTTAGGAAGAAAAGAAAATTCAGTTTTCTGTGGACCTAAACCTTCGGGACCTATTTGTTCAACAACATCGTAAATATACCAGCCTTTTTCAAAATTAAAATTAACTGCAACAGTTGCTTGCTCATTTTTAGCCAACTTTTGTTTGGAAATTGTGGCATTCCACGAAAAATGCTGATTCTTTTCGGAAGAAATTAATGTAAGACCATTTAAAAATAAAATCACAGTTAATAAAAGACACAGCTTCTTCATTTTTTGCCTAATCTTATTAAAATCTAATGAAACGAAATCGAAACGAAAAAATTACATAGAAGTTCTATGGCTCGCTTTCGCTCGAAGGATTTGTCCTCGATTTCATTAACCCAAGTTTTGTCGATTCGGGCAAGCTTTGGCTTTTAAAAATATCGGGAATAATCCGATAGCCATATTTTTTTGCCTTCACCATCAATGCAATTGTTTCGATAGGTGGAACAAGGTCTTTGCCCGAAATTATCGGAAGAAAATACATTGGAACTTCAACACCAAGAATTGTGCGGGGCTGTTCGTTTATTGGCTTACCCCGAAGATGTTCTATATTTATCTCATCTTTTGGTAATAAATAAACAATTACTTCAATTGGAAGGGTTTGCGAAACAGCGCGTAAGCCAAAATGATATTGAACATCGATAATGCCGATACCTCGTACTTCGAGCAGATTTTTAGACTTTTCGGGACATTTGCCATAGACAGTTGTAAACCAACGCTTCGTAACCAACACTAAATCATCGGCAACTATACTATGCCCATTTCGAATTAAATCCAATGTCAATTCGCTCTTACCAACACCGGGTTCTCCAATCAATAAAACTCCGATATTGAATACATTGACAAGATTCCCAAAAATCTGCCCATGTGGTGCAAAAAACTCATCTAAAGCATCCATTAATTTGTAAGTCACAACATAAGTGGATTGTGATGTACATAAAATAGGAATCTTCTTTGCTCTAAATGGTTCGAAAAGTTGATCATCAAGCGAACATTTAGCTGCTATTTTACCGTAATTACTTATAACAATGCAAGGAACATCGCAGAGTGCAATTTTTTCCAGCCGCCTTTTTCTTTCCAAAAAACTTAAGCTATTTAAAAAATAAGCTTCGGTTTTTCCGAACAAAAGGACTGTCTTTTCGAAAAAATTCTCAAAGTAATCCATCAAAGCAAATTGTGGACGCAGAATTGTCGAACGATTTATTACTTTATCCAAATCAGCATCATCGAACAAAAAAGAATATTCAAAATCAATTTTCGGTAGCAAATCGGAAACCAAAATCTCCTTTCGAGTTTTTGGCTCGGGAATTAATTCTATGTCTGTCAATGGATTTACAATTTTCATAATTTAATTACCAACTACGCAATAGTTACCTCTTTGCACAAATAAACATCTTGGATTGTATTCAAAAGCTTAATTCCTTCTGCCATAGGTTTTTGGAAGGCTTTGCGACCTGAAATCAAACCCATCCCTCCAGCACGTTTATTGATAACAGCAGTTGCAGTTGCATCGGCTAAATCATTTTCTCCCGAAGGTCCACCACTATTGATTAGACCGACTTTGCCCATAAAGTTATTGACAACTTGGTAACGGCACAAATCAATTGGATGTTCGGAACATAACTCTGAATACATTCGCTTATCGTACTTGCCATAGGATTTCCCTTCGGCATTCAATGCCAAGTACCCACCATTGTTTTCGGGCATTTTCTGTTTAATTATGTCAGCTTGAATTGTTGCGCCTAAATAATTAGCTTGACCTGTCAAATCTGCCGAAACGTGGTAGTCTTTATCTTTTTTGAAAGCAGAATTACGGAGATAGCACCATAGAATCGTAGCCATACCCAATTCGTGAGCATAAGCAAATGCTTCGGAAATCTCGACAATCTGTCGTGAACTTTCTTCGCTTCCAAAATAAATTGTCGCACCAACTGCAACTGCGCCCATATTGTATGCTTCTTCGATTGTGCCATACAAAATTTGGTCATACTTGTTCGGGTAGGTCAACAATTCGTTGTGATTGATTTTGACAACGAAAGGAATTTTATGGGCATACTTTCTCGAAACCATTCCCAATACACCAAAAGTAGAAGCGACAGCATTGCAACCGCCTTCGATAGCAAGTTTGACAATATTTTCGGGGTCAAAATAAATGGGATTTTTTGCAAAACTTGCACCTGCGGAATGTTCGACTCCTTGGTCGATAGGCAAAATCGACAAATAACCTGTGCCTGCCAATCGCCCCGTGTTGAACAAGCGATGTAAATTTGCAAGAACACGATTGTTGCGGTCAGTGCTCGCAAAAACCTTGTCAACAAAATCCGGCGAAGGAAGTGTCAGCATTTCTTTTGGAACTTTTGGATTGTTAAAGTTGAGCAAGTAATCGGCTTGTTCGCCAAGCAATTCTACAATTTTGTCAATCATTGTTACTCTCCTTTTTTTGAACAGACAAATTTCAAATTACTAAAAATTTCGTTTCGGTTTTTTACTCAAAGTATCTGCAATATGCAAAATTATTTTTAATTTTATTCTTTAACGAACTTTTTAAATGATGAAAAATTTATACGAAAAATTCTTCGAAATTGACTACTTTGTTGTTGCCCATCGTGGTGCAAGCGGAATTGCTCCCGAAAATACTCTTTCGTCCTTCGAAAAAGCAATTCATTCGGGTGCCCATTTCATCGAACTCGATGTTAGATTAACAAAAGACTATATACCAATCGTTCTCCACGATAGGCACCTTGAACGAACTACAAATGGTTTCGGTTCGATTTCAAATTATACTTTCGAGGAAATACGGAATTTCGATTCGGGCAGTTGGTTTTCCGAAAAATTCTCCGGCGAAAAAATTCCATCGCTCGAAGAGGTTATCAACTTCGTCAAAAACAAGATTTACCTCAATATCGAGTTAAAAACATTGGATAAAAATTACCAAAGTGCCATTGACCAAATAATCGAAACATTAGAAAAAAATAACTACACCGATAAAACTGTTTTTACTTCTTTTCATTACAAATACTTAGATTACATCCGAAAAGTAAAACCCAAAATTCCAATCGGAGTGATAAAAATTCCCGATGACGAGAGGCTACCTTCAAAAATCTGCAAAGATTTAGGTTCACAAATTTACATTTGTGAAATAAATGAACTCAACGAACAAATTGCAAACGATGCTCATAAAAATGAAATTTTTTTGGGCATCTACTCTGTCGATACCGAAGAACAACTGGAATTCGTGTTTAATTTCAAACCAAAAGCCATTGTAACAAATTTCCCCGACAATATTATTAAAATTTTAAAAGAAAAATACCTTGCAAAAATATAGAAGGAACGGCAAACACCGTTCCTTCAACAATTTAAACAAAAAACATTCAATATTACGGACAAATCACAAATGGAATTGACTTACAGAATTCTCCATTTGTCAGCCTTATGATATAAACACCAGAGGCAAACTCATTTGTATTAAATTCCAATTCGTATTCCCCTGCTTTCAAATCACTTTCGACAAGCGAACTAACAAGATTACCTAAACTGTTAAATACCTCGATACGAGTAAATCCATCGAATGCAATTCCGAACGCTACCTTAGCCAACTTATCGACTATCGTCTGCTCATCTAATCTAATGTAATACTGCGAAGAACTTACGATTACATTTCGCAAGTTGCGAACACAAGTATTGAAGACAATTGTAGATTTGTCTGGGACAGGAACAACACACTTATCGCGAGAATGGAATGTAACATTCTGAATTTCAGGTGTTATCTCTGGGGAATCTGTCAAAAGAAGGAGAATATAAATATTTGCCAAAGTTCCATCGTTTTGAATTCGATTTGTTCCGCTTCCAATGACGTGTATCTTCGAATAATTCTCATCAACCTTTTGCACCTCGGCTTTAATATTCCAAGTATTATCAATTATTCCACCTTTTTCAATTGAAACCAAATCCAAGTCCGGTGTTCGATAGACGATATCGTATTCAAACGATGTAATATTTGCATCGCGCCAATAATTGGACTTAACATCGGTCCTCAAATTGACATTAAATCCCGGAGCTAATTTGTATTCTGGTCCATAATTAGGTAAATCAAATGTCACAGGAACATTGTAGCCTTCACCTTGCAAAAGCACAAAGTAATCGCTTCCAACATCAGAATAAACCCTAATCAAAGCACGATAACTGCCAACTTTATCAGGCTTGAATTGAACCTTCACGTTAATTGAATTTAAACTTGGAATCGTTACGGGAAACGAGGTTAAAACCTCAAAATTCGCAACATCGCCTTCGATAAGTTTAACGCTATCGATTACAGCAGGTGAAGTCGAACTAATGTTTTTTATAACAAATTCTTTTATGGGTTCATCGCAAAGCAACACTAAGCCATAGTTGATTGAATCGACAATTAAACCTTGCTCGAGTCCATAGCCAATGACCAATGTATCGGTTGTTGTTATTGAATCGGGTGCAGGTGCTGCATCGCTGACAACTCGGACAATTGCTTCTCGGCGATTAATAACTTTTGGTGTAAAGCGAACAGGAAGAACAAGTGAATCACCTCTGGGTATGATATAATTTGTTGGAGGAGCGGAAACCCATTGAAATTCGTTTAGAGTGTTGTTAACAAAATCCACCGATTGAACTAACAAATCGGCAGACTCGCTTGTTGAATGAATTACTACTCGACCAATATCAGGGTGCTGGGTGTTAATTAAAACAGGAGGCAAAAATTCATAGCCCGAAACTGTTAATTTAGGAAGGTAGCCATATCCGTGGAGATTCCCAACTACAGAACCCGGAGGTATGTTATCATCACGGTGAAATTCGGGAACAACTGTGTTCTCGTGGTCAAATTCAGTTTGAGGCTCATAAATTACAGTAATCACAATTTGAGTGATACCAGAACTACTTGTATCGGGCATTAAATCGACCGGACTTGTCTGCGTAGGCTGTGGTTCAATGCTTTTTATTCTAAAATGTGGGGATGGGGTACCCAATTGAATATCTGTAACCCGAACTTTTACTGTGCCACCGTTTTTCAAATATACTTTGCCTTCGTTGTATGAACCAACTCTTCGACGCTCCCAATCGTAATTTGTAATGTATGGACCCGGACGAACGCCAACCCCTTTCCAGTTGGAAATACTATCGATTCCTTCAGCATTGGAATTAAATATTACATCAATCGAGAAAAAGCCCTCGGCTTTTGGTTCAAAGCAAGGAGTTTCCAAATAAACAGTTTGCTGAGGTGGAATTACCATTGGCAATTGAGGATAAAATGGTTGAGAAACAGAAAATGGTTCGGCAACGTTTTCGAAACTATTTATTATCAAGGTATCGGAGCCAACATTTTGGATTTTTAAACCAGTTCCAGTTTGTTGGAACTTGCAAATCCGAGTATTCACAGGAACTTGACCCGCATCCCAATCTTCAACCAAAATTCGAGGAATAACACCACGACCAATGACGGGGATTTTGAATGTATCGCAGGTAGTTATCACAACAAGTGTGTCAATATCAAAATCTTTCGGGTCGTTGGATTCCCTTGTTGGAGTGTACGAAACCACTAAATTATGAACTGCACCAATTGGTAATTCTATCGATGGTGGGACAACTCCTTGAGTTATACTAAAATCTCCACCTTTCATCAAATAAATACTTTCAACAACCTTTGCTGTGTCGGATTCATTCTTTACCTCAACATTAATTTCTGCAGTAGTTCGCAATCTTACCTTCCCAAAATTAATAGGATTTGGTTTCACCGTAATAATATCGGGATGGAAGTAGAATGTATCCAATCTGTAATTCCCAGCACGGTCAGTAATTTGAAGGTATGCAACACCAGGTTTCTTCTTATCGATTACACGAAGAATAAAAGTATAGTCGTAAACCGGTGGATAATTCTTAAATTCTTTAAAGAAGTATAACTCAAAATTTTCAGTACCGTCGAGTAATTCGATGATATTGACTCCTTGGTCAATTTGGCGAGGGTCATCGTCGGGCTTACCATTTCTTAACTCTGTTGTCCGAAGAGTAAAAACACCGCAATTTTCGGAAACGTAAAGCTCAGGTGGCAATGTATCAGTTTCGTCCACTTTGTTGAAAGCTGTGGCGGCGGGCCAACCATAACCATCAGCTTCGCTAAATCCATAAATATAGCCACCAAATTTTGTATTACCTTTGACAACGTGGGCACCAGGTCTAACCATCAACTTTGCCCAAAACAGGTCAGTACCCGGGATTCTATTAAAAACAAATTTTGGTTCGAGCTGCCAAATAGGTTTGCCGTCAAGTGTAAGAGATTTAATTGGTTCATTTGCTGGGTCATTAGTATCCCCTATTGCAATAATATTGAAATAATTATCCAAAAATTGCGCTTTTTCGGCTGGTGTTTGAAATACTGTGCCTGGTACGTATTGCTCCTTGGGAATTACCAAAATCATAAATGGGTCAAACTCAGGTGAATTATCCCAATCCGTTGAATACGAATATTGCATAACAAGTACGGGTTTATCGGCTTCCCAAACCGAGGTTCCTTTTATTGATTCAAGGGTATTAGGTTGGCCTTGGGGCACGTAAACTTCTTCGAATTCAGCAAAATCTCCCGATTTCTTCAAAATACCGGAACGTGTACCCAAAAAACGTCCATCTTTGGCATCGTACCAACGAACAGTAAAGTTTGTATTGTCCTTCGCAGCAATAATCCTGAAAAAATCACCACGTCCTTTACGAAGAAATTCCACAGTATAATACTTCTTCCCCCAAGCAGTAACAGGTGGAATCATTTCGCACAACATATTGCGACCATTCCACAAATCAAAAGAGGGAATAAGAGTACGTTTATGGAAGGAAATAAAGCCAATTGGTTTATTGGCTACAACCCTTGAACCCGACAAATCGAATTGTCCACGAGTTGCACCATCGCCCATAACACAGTAAACTTCGCCGGGGTTTAATATTACTTTCCATTTATCACCAATTTTACGTCCTTTGACCGTCTGTCCTATTTCTTTTCCCGTCCCTTTTAATTCAATAAATACTTCGGTATTAGGCTGAGTAGGAAGAATCAAGAATCCATTACCGCGGTATTCTCCGCCATATAAATCTTCGTGAAAATCGTAATAAGACAAATGAATGTATTCTGTTCCACACGAAGAGACAGGAATAGCTAAATAGCCGTCGGCAGTGTAACGTCGGTGATTAAGAACATAAACCGAAATTGGCTGTGTTCCGACTAAATGTATTGCTTTTCCAACAGGTTCTTCGCTTTCGCGAACTTCCAGATTCCAGTTTAAATCGCCAAGCTCAGTAGAAAATGTGGTTATTCTAAACGCTTCAACCTTCTTCGTCTTAATGATATTCATTCCGGGGACTTCCATAGTTACCCAGCAATCCTTCGAAGAGGTTACATAAATTTCAAGAGCAATTTCTTGGGTGTTACCAATTGGTTGTCGGTCATCTTCATTGGGTGGGATAGCAATCCAAAATTCCCTACCCTGCGAACTATTGAATAACAACTGCTCGGCTGTTATCTTCTGAGATTGTGTATTAAAAACAGAAAAGAACCAGAATAAGCAAATGAGGAAATAAAATTTTTTCATAGCTCAACCTATTTATAATTTCATAATTTTTTACTTTATCAAATTCTAATATATAAAATTATCATAAAAAGTTACAATTTTTTTGTTTTTTGAAAAAAATCGTTATATTCCTTTTTGTTTATTTAAGAATTTTATGATTCTAAGTAAATTTTATAGATACCTCAAAGCATACAAAAGCCAAATTTACTTAGGGCTTCTATTCATAATTATTTCCAATTTTTTAAGCATTATTGTTCCAAAAATTATTGGCAAAACAATTGACCTTATTGCTAATCAAAAATTTTCATTGTCTATGGTCGGAGAAAAAATCTCGATTATCATCCTACTCACAGTTCTAAGTGGCTTTTTTATGTTTTTAGCTAGGAAAAAAATAATTAATGTTTCGCGCTATATCGAATACGATATTCGAAATGACCTTTTGCAAAAAATTTCCACGTTCGACACAAACTTTTTTACTAAACATCCAACGGGCGAATTAATGTCGATTATGATGAACGATGTTTCTGCATCGCGCGAATTTATTGGGCCAGCAATAATGTATTCTACAAATACTATCACTACTTTCCTGTTTGTATTAGCATTTATGTTACCTTTGGATTACAAATTAAGCCTGCTTGCACTTGCTCCACTACCCGCTGTAGCAGTTGCAACTTATTTTTTTGGCCGAAAAGTCCACCTGTCCTTTAAAACAGTCCAATCTATGCTTGCAGAATTAACAACCCATACACAGGAAATTTTCTCGGGAATCAGAATCATTAAAGCATTTCTCCGAGAAAAATATGAATCGAAAAATTTTGCCAATAAATCCAAAGATTATCTATCAAAAGTCTTGAAGCTCGAACTGTTCGACTCTCTTTTCATTCCTACTCTAATTGTTTTGATTGGACTTTCACAATTAGTTGTACTCGGCTATGGTGGTTCTAAAATTATCGCTGGGGAAATTTCAATCGGTACTGTCACTCAAATGTTTATTTATATCAATATGCTCATCTGGCCTGTAATTGCCATTGGCTGGATAACTAATCTTGTGCAAAGGGCTTCCGCTTCAATTGAACGCATACAAAGCATTTTCGAAACAGAAAACGGAGACGAAAAAGACAATTTCACAAAACTTAACATACATCGAATCGAAAGCATTGAATTTAAAAATGTTTATTTTCAATACGACAGCACAAACTTCCCTGTCATCGAAAACTTGAATTTTACAGTTTCTAATCCCTCAATTATTGGCTTGACGGGAAGAATCGGTAGCGGGAAAACCACAACATTAAAGTTGCTTACGAATATCATCTCTCCAACCAAAGGCAAAATTCTAATCAATGGTCAGGACATCCGCCAAATCTCTAAATACCGCAAAAACAAATTAATCTCATTTGTTCCCCAGGAGCCATTTATTTTCTCTGCTTCAATCGAAGACAATATTTGCCTAGGAAATCCGGAATTTACCGAAGCAGAAATTAACTTTGCAATCGAAATTAGTAGGCTGTCGCAAGACTTGCAAAGCTTTCCAAATGGAATAAAAACCATTGTTGGCGAAAGAGGTGTAACAATTTCAGGAGGGCAAAAGCAAAGAATTGCTATTGCACGAGCAGTTATCCGTAAACCAAATGTCCTTTTGCTCGATGATTCTTTTTCATCGATTGATTCCGAAACTCGCGAAAAAATCATTGAAAATATAACAACAAAAGCAAATATTCCAATTGTTATTATTGCTTCGAACAAAATTCAATCGCTTCGGAAATGCAATTATATATTTGTCATCGAAAGTGGGAAAATAATTGAATCAGGCTCTTACAACGAACTCCTTGAAAGAAAAGGAAAATTTTATTCCTTCTATCAAATTCAACAAGTGCTTAATAACAGCTAAACTCCTTTAGTTACATCAGAAAGCCAATTTAAGTAATCGGGAAGTCCTTCGGAAATAGGCAAGGCAATTATTTCAGGGACTCTATCGGGATGCAATTCCTTAATCCTACTGCTCAACTCATCGAAAAGCTCTTTCCTTGTTTTAATGACCATTAGGTTTTCGATTCTTTCATCTAACTTGTTTTCCCATTCAAAGAAAGATGTTACATTTTGCAAAATCGAACAACATCCTGCTAACTTTTCGTTTATAAGTATTCTTGCAATTTGTACAGCATTCTGGAAATGCTCAATCGCAACAAAAACGACAATAAAATTACTTTCCATTAAAAAATATCAATAATTTTGTAAGACAAAAATAAAAAATTGTAAACGAAATATGATCGAGATAATTATTTTTTACATTCATATTCTTGCTTGGCTATGGGCATTTACATTCACTTGGCAACACAAAGGGTTGAAAAATGCATTTCTTTCTCTTGCCGTTTTAGGCTTTATTTTTATTATCTTCTGGACTATTACAAGCCCTTTGGCAAGACTAATTTACCCGGATAGCTTTCATTCGGTATATTTTACCAAAGACACGCTCTCTTTGGTTCTTGTATTAATTCCAGAAAGTATTTTCTACTACTTCTATTTTGTCCAAGAAAGCATCAAATTAAGCAAGTAATTAAATTTTTTTCTCAAACAATCGTTTACAATTTTTTATAAAATTTGGTAAAGCTATGGCAATTAATATCGGAACAAAAGCCCCCGATTTTGAAGCACTAACAGATAGCAACGAAACCTTTATACTATCGAGCCTTTTAGGAAAGTGGGTTGTGCTATACTTCTATCCAAAGGATAATACATCGGGTTGTACCAAAGAAGCTTGCGATTTCCGAGACAATTTCAATATCCTAAAAGGCTTCGGGGTCGAAGTCATTGGTGTTAGCCCCGATAGTGTTCAATCACATATAAAATTCAAAGAAAAATACAACTTAAACTTTACATTGATAAGCGACCCCGATAAAAAGGTATGCCAACTTTACGATGTCCTTGGCGAAAAAACGATGTATGGAAAGAAATACCTTGGTGTCATTCGAACCACATACATAATTGACCCCGATGGCATTATTCGATATGTAAATCCAAAAGTCAAAGTCGATGGACACGTCCAAGAGGTAATCGAAAAAATTAAAGAATTAAAAAAATGATTGATACCCACTGCCATTTAGCTTCGAAGGAATTCGAAAACGACTTCCAAATGGTTATCGAAAATGCCAAAGTAAATGGCATCGATACTTTTATTGTCCCAAGCACCTCGGTCGACGATTTGGGTAAAATAATCCAACTTTCTAATTCACACGACGAAATTTATTTTGCCCTTGGAATTCATCCGCACAACTGCATTGAATATAACCAAGAAGTAGAAAATCAAATCAGAAATTGGCACAACTCTTTTCCAAACAAAATGGTCGCAATTGGCGAAATCGGATTGGATTATTATTACAATTTCCATCCCAATGACCAGCAAATTGATGTCTTTCGCAAGCAACTCTGCCTTGCAAAAGAGCTTGGTTTGCCTGCAATCGTGCATAATCGGGATTCCGACGAAGATTTGCTTCGAGTTATTCGTGAAGAACAAGATTCAACACTAAATGTGGTTCTTCATTGCTTTTCGGGAACAAAAGAGTTTCTTCAAAAAGCTTTGGAACTTGGTTGCTATGTTTCTTTTACCGGAAACGTCACATTTAAAAACTCGAAATTCTACGAAATTGTTTACGAAGTTCCCAACGATAAGTTTTTCCTCGAAACCGATTGCCCATATATGACCCCACACCCGCACCGTGGTAAACGCAATGAACCAAAATTTTTAAAGTTAGTTGCCGAAAAAGTGGCACAAATCAAAAATATTACATTTGAAGAGGTAGCCGAAATGACAACAAGAAACGCAAAACGTTTTTTTAAACTCATATCTTTAATTCTTATTGCTTTAAATCTTTCCTTTCCTCTACTTGCCCAAGGAACTGACGATGATGAATTCGACGAGGAAGAATACTTTCGAAATTTATACCATAGGTCAATTGGTTTTGGTCCTGAGTTTGGCTTCAATACTATTGTCGTCTTTAAAAATTGGACTGACGAAAACGGCGCTAAACGAGATTTTAATTCCGCTTGGGAAGGAAAATTCTTTTGGGGTGCACACATCACCTACTCACCATTCGATTTTATGATTGCAAGACTTGAATATACTTATACAAAAGACCTTCATAGCTACTACGAAACTGTTGGCGAACAATCAATTAAGAAATACTATACTAACATTTACCGTATCACCTCTGCTTCGCTTCTTTTCATACCCAATCCAAACAAACCAATAAATTTCTTTGGTGGACTCGGCGGCTCATTCATTGCAAATACTTATAACTTAGGCCATCCATACCATAAATTTGTATCCAAACTTGGTGCAAATGGAACAATAGGCTTTATCATCAATATACCCATCCAGAATGTAGGTCTTTTCAATATAACGGGCGAATGGTTTATGATGATAGACCTTTCGAAAGATGTCGGATACGACGTAACTTTAAAAAGAGATGTAAATAACTACTATTTCTACTCAATGCCAAGAGTAAGCCTAACTTACTACCCAAAAATTTCGTTTAAATAGAGAACAAAGGCTTGAAACAAAAAGAATTTTGGATTGGTACATCGTCTGGTTTACTTCTTGCTCTTGCTTTTCCACCTTTCCCTTTCTTTTTACTATCTTTTGTCGGACTAATCCCAATTTTATCTACTTTCCTTTCAGTTCGAAAAAAATGGCTACAAATTTATATCACCTTCTTTATTTATCACTACCTAACAAATTGGTGGATTAGTAGCTGGCAAAAGGATACCGACCCATTCTTGTTCGCCTCGGGCTTTCTTGTCGCATTCATTCACCCCTTCTTCTTTTTTGTCCCATTTGCAATTTTTTATTTCGTTTCGAAAAAAATCGGATTCCAACGAAGTTTGTTTACATTTCCTTTCATTTGGGTTGCCTTCGAATGGACACACAGCCTTGGCGATTTAGCTTATCCTTGGCTCAACTTGGGACACACCCAGGCTTATAATACTTACTTTATTCAAATCGCCGACCTCGGTGGAGTTTGGCTTGTAAGTTTTCTCATTTGCCTTATAAATGTGCTGGCTTACATAATTATTCTAAAATCCAAATCTGCGTCCTTGTTCAAAAATCTATTAAAGTTTCCCGAAACTTATGTTATTGTTTTTCTATTTGCAACAATCTATGTCTATGGCATATTCAAAGTCATTCAATACGACCCAAAGAGTTTAATTTCGAATAACCCAACAACCCGTTTCGCAATAGTTCAACCAAATATTAATCCTTGGAAGAAATGGGAAAATTCGGCACAAAGCCAAGTTTTCATTCACAAAAAAATTCAGGATTCACTATTCAGAAAAGTATCCAATATTGATGTGGTCGTATGGAGCGAAACAGCAATAACCTTTTTGGATTTAGAAATTAATGCCTACCACAATTTTTCAAACTTTTACGAATGGGTCGATTCTTTTGATTATTCTCTTATTTCAGGCTTTGCCGATTTCTACTTTTTGCAAAGCCACGAAAAACCAAAATTTACAACTAAATACTTATTTGGCGATTCAACTAAACCTTACGATACTTACAATTCCATTCTATTAATTAACTCCGACACAACCAATAGATACCAAATCTATCACAAAATCCGATTAACACCATTTGGCGAACAAATTCCTTATTCAAGTATCTTAGGCTTCGCAAAAAGCTTTTTGGAATGGAATGTAGGCATTTCGAGCTGGGCAAAAGGTGAAAAACAAATAATATTAGAAGCAAAAAATTCCAAAAAAACCAGCAAAATTGCCCCCATTATTTGCATCGAATCAATCTATCCCGACTTTGTTCGAAATTCAGTTAATTTAGGTGCCGAAACGATTGTAATCATCACCAACGATGGTTGGTATGATTATACATTTGGACCGACTCAACACTTCGATATAGCCCGATTTCGTGCTATTGAAAACCGAAGATTTATCGTAAGATGTGCCAACACAGGTATTTCGGGCATTATTTCACCAACGGGGCAAACTTACTACCAATTGCCCCAATACACTCAAATTGCTTCAGCTATGGATGTGCCGAACCTAAACGATAGGACAATATATTCCTTCCTAGGTGATTTTGTTCCTTGGGTTTCTGTTTTTGTTACGTCAGTTGCAATAGGCTTTACGATTGTTGTTCGTCGGAACGCAAATGTGGTGGCGGAATAACGTAAACAGAAATCTCTTTGGGTAAAAGCCCCGACCTTGAAAGATATTTGATGTTATCCACCAAGCCTTCGTCGAGTCTTGTGTCCTGCCGAGCTATTAACACCCCAGCTTTGGTTACAATATTCTGAGCAACTATCATTCCTGGACGAAGTTTATCGACCAAAATCTCACGTTCGACCACCTCGGGTTCCTCTGGCTCTTCTTCTTTTGCACTAAAATCTGAAAAAATATCTTTTTTCGCTGTCTTGGCAGTTTTCAAATCGACATTTCTCAACACAAGATTAGAATTAGGTAAAACCAATTCCCTCAATGTTTTGGATTTAAGAAGACTTTGAAAGCCATTTAGTATATCGTTATCCCACCAATTTGCTTTTCGATACAAAAACTTTACTGCTTCGTTATGCCGTTCGAATGTTTCTTCTTTTGTTTGGACAATAACACCTTCGGTTTCGAACTTAGGAAAATGAGATGGAAGTAAACGATAAACCTTATTATGATAAATATTAACCAACGAAATTATTTGTGATTCTTTCCATACATTAGCTCCTTCAAGATGGTCAGGACCGCCAGTTCCAGCAACATTTTCCCAAATTTGAGCAAATATTTCAACGGCACCTTGAATACTTGCCACTGACCGCAGAACATCTACTGTGGATTTGAAAATTTCAAAAAACATGTGTCGGTCATCTTGTTCCAAATCGAATGGGTCATATAAAGAAAACCGGCGAGGCATTGAAAAATAAGGAATATCGACAAGGCAACAAGCCGATTGGATTTCTAAAATAGATTTTTCGTTAAAATTCAATTGCCTTGCAAATTCAGTAGCAACATTATAAACAAAATCTATATGATTTGTAAAATAATATTTTTCTGAAAGAGAGCAAATTTCTTTTAGAGCATTCAAATATTGTTTGTCAATTTCCCTTGATGAGGGTCCTTCTATGCTTTTATCTTTCAGCGAGGAAACTAAAAGCTTCGGGTCAGTAATTCCTATTTTCTTAATTGCCTCCAAAAGTTGATTATTTCGTTCAATTAGGATATAAGTTTCGACTGCATTCCTTAAAATTTGAATTAATTGGAAATTATCCACTGGTTTCATTAAATACATATAGGCACGGCTTTGATTGATAGCAGCAATTATCTCTTTTGGGTTCGAGTATGCAGATATGATTATCCTCAAAGAATTTGGTGAATAATTCATCGATTCCTTTAAAAATTCAATTCCATTCATTACAGGCATATTCAAATCAGTCAAAATCACACTCGGTTTAAGCCCTTTTTTCAAATGCTCCAAAGCCTCGGGTCCGCTTTTCGCAGGAACGATTTCGAAGTGTTTCGAAAGCGAAGCCTCCATCAGTTTCAACCAATTAATGTCGTCATCGACAATTAAAATTGTTCCTTTTTTCGTTGAACTTTTCTGGTCCATATTCCACCCACTCAATTAAAATCAAGAAAACTAAAACCCAAATCTATTCGACAAAATAAATTTAACAAAATATAAATCGAATTTGGTTGTAACTTTTATGTTAGCAAAATCGCCTTCTACAACGAAAACTTTTTCGCCAATTAATTCTACTGCCATTGCATCATCAGTTATATTCAAACCATTTTCGAAAACAAAATTGTATGCGTTGAACAAAGTTTGTGTAAGAAAACACTGGGGCGTCTGAACAGCAAATATTTTGCTCCTGTTCAATGTTTCGGAAACATATCCAAACTCATCGACCTTTTTAATTGTATCTTTAACTGGAATGGCAGGTATCGCAGAACCTTTTTCGGTTGCAGTACTAACAACTCTTTTAATTAAGCTTTTATCTACCAAAGGACGAACTCCATCGTGAATAAGAACAAATTTTGAACCTTGTACTCTTTGGTCGGCCAAAGCATTATAAACCGATTCATACCTCTCCCTTCCCCCTTCGATGAGAATGACTTTCTCATTGATTCCAAATTTCCTAACATATTTCTCGAAAATCTTAATGTAATTTTTCGGATAAGTTAAAAAAACTCTACTAAAACCCAATTCCAGAAATGGTTCCAAGGAATAAATGAACAGAGGTTTATTGAAAATTTCAACTAATTGTTTTGGGACTTGGCTTCCGAACCTTTTGCCTATACCACCAGCAACAACAATTACAGCGAAATCATCCATAGTAAAAGTTAAAAATATAAAATTAAAAAACCTTTTCGAATTTTTTATTAATTTCGATTTTTTGTGAATAAAAAAGTAATGTAAAGTGAGCTTATTGTATTTCTTCTTTTTTGTGTTGGCTGTATTAGCAATTGCAAGTGCAATTGTAACTATTACAAGTAAGAATCCAGTTCAAAGTGCTTTCTCGCTTGTCTTTCACTTCTTTATGTTAGCAGGACTTTATCTTACCTTGAATGCTCAATTCATTGCAGTTATCCAAGTACTTGTTTACGCTGGTGCGATTATGGTGCTTGTCGTTTTCGTTATTATGTTGCTTAATCTATCCGACGAAGAACGCTTGAAGGAACGTTTCAATCTTAAAATGACTTTTGCCATTCTTTTTGGATTAGCATTCGTTGTTCAAATCATTGCTATTATCTTTTTAGGAAATTCGGGCAATACTTTTCTCCATCCCGAATCCTTAACCCTTGGAACGCCAAAATCCATTGGGAATGCTTTATTCACAAATTACATCGTTCCATTCGAAATAGTCGGAATACTACTTCTCATTGCTATTATTGGTGCTATTGTTCTTGCAAAACGAAAACTACTTTAGGAGGGATTATGCAAAATATTCCACTGGAATACTACTTAATTGTATCGGCAATAATATTCACAATTGGCGCTGTCGGTGTATTAACAAGGCGGAATGCAATAATAATTTTTATGTCAATCGAATTAATGCTAAACTCCGTAAATCTGACTTTCGTTAGTTTTTCCCAATTTTTTGGTGATATTGCTGGTCAAATATTTGTTTTCTTTGTTATGGCTGTTGCAGCTGCCGAAGCAACAATTGGATTAGCAATTGTATTGGCATTATTTAGACGAAAAGAAACTGTTTACGTCGACCAAGCTAACTCACTTAAATTGTAATTAATTTTCGCAAAATCTAAGCTAAATCTTTTTCTTTCAAATATTCATCAATCGGTTTGTTTAATATATCTCCGTTTCCAGCTTTAACCTGAGTTATATAATCCACGAGTGCTTGAAGCCTTTTAAAGTAAAGCGATAATGTAGACAACAACTTAACCTTAGCAATTAAAAGTTTTTCCTCAATTGGTTTGCTTAAAAAATCATCCGCACCAAATTCGATGGCTTTGATTTGGTTTTGAACATCATTCAATGCAGTTACAATTACCACAGGAATATGTTTGGTGGCTTCATCCTGTTTCAAACGTTTAGCGGTCTCGTATCCATCAAGTCGGGGCATCATTACATCCAAAACTATTGCATCAGGTTTGCGTTCTTGGACTTTTTCCAAACATTCGACGCCATCGTATGCTTCCCCAACTTCGAAACCATTAACTTCTAAGTATCGTCTCATTAATTTTACGGTTATCTTATTATCGTCAACGACATAAACTAATGGTTTCATTCATCTATTCCTTTATTTTAACAAATTTCATCAAGGTTAATCTTCTTTCCAAGTCGTAAAGATTCCAAAATAGCAAAAGTTGTTAATGAAACAAAATAAATCTGGTCGAAAGAAATTGGCGACCTCCATTCCTTAAATGCTTGCAAAGTTGCCATAATTTCTTCGTAATGGCCTTTTTGTCCATCAAGCTTTTGCGTCTTTCGATGTTTATTACTATATATCGACAATAACTCAAAATTATTTAAAATAATGGTCTTATTTTCAAAAAAACACTCAAAAAACTCTTTGCCAGCGGAAGTATCTCCATTAGAAAAATATTCAATAACACCAACCGAACCATCATTGAATTTAATTGTTATTGCTACATTGTCTGTCAATGTAATATGGTCGAAGTTATGTGAAATAGTTTCAGCAAAAACAGATGTAGGGTTCGAATCCGTAAGAAAAACAAGAGTATCGACAAAATGGCAAACTTCCCCCAAAATCCTTCCCCCGCCAACGGCAGGGTCTTGAATCCAACTATTTGACGGAATGAAACCTGCATTCACCCTGTAATGCATAGCAAGTGGCGACTTTCGATTAGCAATTTCCTTTTTTATCATAGAAAAAGCTTTTGAAAATCTTCTATTGTAACCAACCATAATCGGAATTGGATTCCCTTCCCATTTGCTTCTGATTTCGAATAAATCCGAAAGGCTTATAGTTAAAGGTTTTTCGACAAATATGGGCTTATTATTTTTAATTGCTTTTAAAACGAATTCTGAATGCGTATTATGCCGCGTTGCAACAAACAAATAATCGACCTCCTCTTTCGAAATAACTTCGTAAGGATTTGTGCTAGCAAATTTGAAGCCAAAGTGTTTACCAACTGAGATGGAATTAACAGGATTTTGTGTCACAACTTCATAAAGTTCGACATCTTGCTTTTTCAAAATCGGTATTAAATAGTTCTGTGCAAAACTTCCCGCACCGATGAAAGCAATCTTGGGCTTATCGGCTTTCTTGGTTGAGTCTTTCAGTTGAACACTCGAAATAGAAATTTTCTTTTCAACATCATATTTAATAAGGATACCGATAGGTTTAGCATCTGGTTTGAAAAGCAAATCGTATGCTTTGTCGGCTTGCTCAATTGGAAAAGTATGTGTAATCAATGGTTTGGGGTCAATCTGACTATTAGCAATTAGTTCCAAAAAAGCACGCATATTCCTGTTTTCAGTCCACCGAACATATGCAAATGGATAATCGATTCCGAGCTCTTCGTAAGAATAGTCGTACCGCCCTGGACCGTAGCTACAAGAGATTGCAAATTCGAGTTCTTTCTCGTAAAATGGCGAACGAGGAATCTCGATTGGAATATCGCCTACTAGAACAATTTTTCCTTTCTTCCTTACAATTTCCAATGCTAATTTTAATGGTTCGTTCGAACTTGCACTCGCAGTAATGATTACAGAATCGAAACCTCTTTGCTCGGTAAATGCTAAAAGTGTTGGAATGCTTTCGGACGTACTCAGACCAACCCAATGGCAACCAAAGGCTTTTGCAAAATCGAAATTGTCGGAGCGGATATCCAAACCCGCAACAATACAACCATTAGCTCGAAGCAACTGTATTGTAAGCAATCCAATAAGTCCCAAACCAATAACAGCAACATATTCACCTAATTTTGGATTGGCTTGTCGGATTCCTTGAAGGGCAATAGAACCAACGGTTGTAAATGCAGCCGAATCCAAAGGCACAGAAATGGGAACCTTTACGGCTAAATTTTGTGGAATTGCAACAAATTCACAATGAGTAGCTTTACCTGCACCACCACACGCAACTCGGTCGCCAACCGAAAAAAGCTCGCTTTTTGTTTCCACAACTACACCAGCACAACTGTAGCCAAAAGTTTTATACGAATCTAATTTTGTCAATACTCTTCGAATAGTCGAAGCCAAACCTTCTCGCTTTAGTGTATTAAAAACAGTTCGTATTTGTTCGGGCTGTTTTTTTGCTCTTACCAAAAGTGAACTTTTCCCCGCTTGAACGGAAGACTTTTCCGTCCCAGCACTAATTAAAGAGAAATAATTTTTAACTAAGATGCCACCATCGGGACACCGAGGTGGTGGTACCTCGATTACTTTAACTTCGCCTGTTCTTTGGTGCTGTACTACTTGTAACATAACCAACTCCGAAAGTAAAATTACGCAAAAAATAATTTTAAAGTTGTAGTTCTGAATACTAAAAAAATGTAGTTTTAATACTACAAATATTTAACATTCAAAACTACAAAAAAATCATCTAAAATATTATTTCGAAAAAATCAGAAAAAAATTAATTTAGTATTGAATGTTAAAGTAAAATTTATTTATTTTGAGAATTCTAAAAATTATAATTTTTAAATTTGGAAAGCTTTGTTTTAAAAAATAATTAAGGTGGTAATATGTCAGCCAAAGGTGGCGGTGCTGGAAAAGTTTATTTCATCCTTTATCTTGCAGTTATTTTGGAGTTGCTAATTATTATCGTCGAACGTGACGAAGCCGAAGAAGCCCTTTTGAAAAGACAGCGAGAAACTATGCAAATCGTCGAAAGTATTCTTTCCCAACTTCAAGCTGGCTCTGGAACCGAAGGTATTAATACGCGACCCCAAGATGAAATTACAATTCCTCCCCCGGGAATTGATATGCGCCAAGTTATGGGTGCCGAAATCAAATCCTCGCGTAAATACATTGTAGAAGTCGGTGTTACCGACGTCTCTGCTGAACTCAAAAGACGTGAAGGTGAAACAGAAAAAGACTTCCTCGAAAGAATGCGAATTGCTGCAAAATTGGCTAATGTCCAGGAAATTGAATACCAAATCTTTTACAGCCCGAGCCAAGACCCAAATATTGCTCCTTCTTTCCCAACCGACGATGAACTCCGAAAGATGAATATTGATTTTACTAAATTCTCACCCGGTCAAACAATTACAGCCCCCGACGGCTCAACTTGGGAATTCCTCTCACTTCGAAAATTAGCTCTCGATCTCAACCAAGTTTACGAAGTGATTTCAAGTAATCTTAACAACTTAAAAGTCGAACATCTCGAACCACATTATCCAAAATCCAAAGTGTTATCAATTGGTCCAGCCTATGCACCAAATAACAACGAGGACAGTATTTTCTATTACACTTCAAGCTTTCCGCTCCGAGAAGCTGGACTTGCCTTGGGTAACTTACAAAAGAGACAGTTCGTAATTAATTTCCAACCACCAAGCAGAGCTGGTTGGTACAAGCTTCGTGTTTTCTCGCGTACAAACAGAATCCTTGGTGTACTCAAAGAAGAGGGGAGAACTGTGGAAGAAATTCCCGAAGACACAAGAATTAACATTGGAACAGTAACTCTTACTGTCAAAGCATTGAATAAAGTTAAAAAAGAGTTGGAAAACAGATTAATAAAGTATAATTTACCTTCGCCCGATATATTAAAATTTGCAAAATCATACGAAGATGTACAAAAATTCGACGAAGAACTCGGTAAATCTATTAAACTCGCCAGCACCGAAGATAATGCTGCCGAGATAATAAGTAAAATTAAACTTTATGGTTATATTATAAAGCTCCTCACACCTGGACAATCGATGATGTTCCCCCAAAATGCGAACAGTATGTCCTTCGACGTTCGTGTAATTACACCTAAGCCAGCTATTTCCGAACCAACCATCACAGTTGCTCCATACTTTGCGCAATTCGATGCTGTTGAACCTGTGATCGACTTTACAATCAGCCCATATCAAGGCTCAGCGGCTAACATCGTCGAAGGTGTAATCAAAGACGAAGCCGGCTCCCCTGTAACTCGTTTGATTTGCCGAGGCGAAGATGAGTTTGCTGGCACCGTTGTCCCTAAACCTGTTGTAGGTGGTAATCGAATATATCGTGGCTTTGCCGAACGCCCACTTTCACCAGGAAAATATACAATCGAAATCAAACATTCTCTTGCAGGACGAACCAAAGTTGAAACTACAATTCTTGAAATCTTCAAGACTGGTTTGGAACCCAAAAGCGAACAACAACTTAACAGCAAGCTCTCTAATGCGTCATTCGGAGATAGCCTCTTCTTCTCCGTTATCCCATATTCAGGAGCTAAAATTAAAGCTGACCAATTTAGAATTTATTTATACACCGACCAAGATGCTCAAAAGCCTGCTGAAATCGGCTTAGCAATACCAAACGAAAGGGCATTATACCTAAGTTGCCAAGCTCGAAAACTTTATGTAAGAATTACTTGGGTTCAACCAATAACAAATCGTGAAGTAGAAATTTTCCCAACAACAGAGTATGCTATTAATCAATTGGCTCCAAAAATTAATGTCACTGACCGAATCGAAAAGAAAACTCAAGTTGGCAAAAAAATCCTTGTCGCTATTAGCAATATCAAAATACCCGAAGTGGACGATGGGTCAAATAAGGCTTCTAAAGCAGAAATCTCTGTTAGTGCTGGCCGTGTAACAGTCGAAGGCAGATTGTCAGGAATTGTCGAAGTCCATTCTGAACCAACTATTGAACGCGACGAAAACAGTTACTCAATTAGTTTCGAACTAACTGTTAATTTGCCACGTGGACAAGATGAAATCTCGGGTAATGTAACCGTTCAATTTTCCGCAATAGCATTAAACAAATGTAATGGCATTAGTTCCGCCAAAGTGGACAGAAAAATAACTATTCCAATTAGTTATACAAGGGAAAAAGGTACTCGTCGGGGTACAACACCACAACCTGCTCCACAACAGCCACGACGTAGATAATTAAAACAAATAAAAGGATGATTATGAAAACATTTAAGGCAAAAGAAAAAATGGGTAAAAGGTCAGCATTCTGGCTTGCGTTTGTAGTGTTAATTTTCAACACTACACTCTTAGTAGCCCAAGACTTGGCTACACGAACAGAACTCGAACAAATTCTAAGCAGGTTCACAAACTATCGTTTTGGCACGATTTCTATCTACCGAATTAAAAACATTGGCGATGTTCGGAAAGCGTTACAATTGAAAGAGGAAAAATCCGCTGGGATTACAATCGATGAAGCTCTTCTCCGTTCCGTTGACGAAAATATTCTTAACGAGATTGAACAAGGGGTTATTGGAGGCGACGATATTACTGCGGTTAACCAATCGATTGAGCGAAAAGGATTAATTCCCCCACCACGCGAAGTATTTGAACAAATTTATAGGTATTACACGCAAAAACACGAAGGTGGTGGTACACAAAAAATCGAAAATGCATTCTTAATAACCACCCGTGCTGCACACAACGAAATCCCATCCACAATAATTGCTATGATTGTTTCATACAGTCAAAGCCCTGAGTTAGAAAAAAGCCTCAAAAATGCTAGCGATAGAGACATTTACACCTACGACGAATTGAAAGCTTTCGAACTCGATACATCTTTTTCGCGCGATAATTTGTATGATTTGATGATGAACACTTTAATTCAACGAAATGTAGAAAACAAAACAGTCGAAGCTCAAGGACTTGGTAACCCAAATTGGTTCGCACCTAAGGTATTTGGCTTGACAAAATCTGTTTTTTTCAATGAATCCGATATTTCATCATTCGATGTACAAATGATGTTGCGAATTTCCGAAGGCTCACCATTTTTATTTGGAATAAAACAAAATCAAGTAATTCTTTCACCCGATTGGATATGCTGGAAAAGATATCCACTTCCAATTTATTACGATGACAACAATAATCCAGTAGTTGATACCTTGGGTTCATCGAACAACGACCTCCCACTTTTTGGAATTGAATTGAAATATGGCATCGATGGTATAAACTTCCCGTCATTTTTCAGTGAACGACTTACCGTCAGTGCAATATGGCAGAATGTTAAACTTGGCGTAATCCTACCTTCCGATGGCTGGGCAAAATTTGGCAAGGATGTCCTCGATATTACACGAAAACTTACTTACGCTGGACCTGGGATTGCAGGGTCTTTCGACTTTCCAATTAAGGTCATACCTAAAAGCGGTGTCTTCCATTTCGACTTCGGTTACGTAATCGGCGATGCAAAAGAAAGCAAATATAAGAACAGAAAAATTGACCCATTAAACTACAATCCTAATTTGACCATAGAACAAAAAGATTTTGACTACCTCATTCGAGCAAATCTGCAAGGATACTATACCTTTGGACTAAGAATCGATGATGATTATTACTTCCGAATTGGTTTAGGCGGAACATTCTACCAAGTAGAAAAATGGTATAACGATTTGGACACCACTACCACAGGCGACATCAAGCTCAAATTCAAAAAATTCGAAAGCGAAGCCCAAGGCGATGTCTCCTTGAAAATCGATTTTATGTCCACAAATATTTCAACTCCTTTCGGGGTCAGCTTACAATACTTTAATGCCGGTTTAGGTGGAAACATTTGGATGCAAGTACCAATTGTGGAAAAATTACTTTATCTCCGGCTCGATGCCAGCGGTTCATTCGCTCTCTTTAAAGACAAACCTGAACCTTGGGAAAATAAAGCTTATATTGTTCCAATGGCTCGTATTATTATTAACTTTTAGTTTGTTAACAAAATTTGAAGTGTAATATGAAAAAAGTAATTTTCATTTGGGTAGCAATAATTTTAGTTGCTAGCAATTTGCAATCCCAGGTTATCGACCCAAAATCGCTAATTGATTCGCTAACAACTATTGACCCAGAAATTCGAAAGTATTTCCCACGCTGGAAATTATGCGAAACCGACTTGCAAATTCAAATTTATCAAGCTTTTCGTCTTGCTGGTTTCGACGAAAAATCGTTGAGTAAAACCAATATCGAAATTCTGGCGGCTCCGCGAACCGACCCTAACGCACCATTCGACTTGTTGCTAATCACTTGCGGAGAATCAAGCATTAATTCCGCTCAAATGAGTAATTTTTTGGGTGACAAACTAATTAACATACTTTCAGGGGCCTTAGAATTTGCAAATCTATACAATTGGTTTGAAGGTAAGAGGGATTATTGCTTCGTCGAAATTCCACCCGAAATACCGGTCACATACTCCCAAGCACAAGCAATCATCAATTTCCTCGAACCAACCAATGCTACACATTCTATTACCGTTTCCATCTTCGAACAAACATTGAAGTTCGGGGAAAGTGGCTTCTGGCTTAAAAACATCATTGGAACAGACGAAATTGGCTATCCATTCTGGTCTTCAGGATGTTCGAAAATTGTACTGAAAAGACCCTTGTATGTTAATCAAGATACTAAAACAAGTTCGCAAATCCCTTTCCTCATAAATGCATATCTCGGTGGAGCTTATCGAATTCATTCAGGGATTAATAACAAATCCGATATTTTCAGTTGGGTTCCCAGCCAAAAACTGAACCAAGGTCCTGGTGGCAAACTTATCGCTGGTCTGGATTTCCATATGCCTTTCCATCCTCAGTTCGGGCTTCATTTCAATATGGAAATCCCTGTCACTCAACTCAAAGAAGAAAGTATCGACCCTACTCGTTATGCACGCTACTACAAGTTCAACGAAACTACATTCGACTCATTCCAAGTTGTTCCGCTGCTCCGCTCATCAGGACAAATCACACTATTTTATAATCTTTGGATAACAAAAGAAAATCCCGAAAACTACTTCCGAGTTGACTTAGGCTTGGATTATTTCGAAGTCAAGGAATTACTTTATGTTTCTTCTCCATTCCTTCACGGCACTATCACTCCAAACACCGAAAACAACGAAGAATTGAAGCTTTATAAACCAAACGAGTTTGCCGACTGGTTATATTTCAAACTTGAATATCGCAACCAATCCGTTTGGCCATTTGGAGCAAGCGTTCAATATTCCAATCAAACCTTGCTTGGTCGTGTCTATATCCCCTTATTTAACTGGCTTTACATCGAAGCAAAAGTTGCACAAATTATGCGAACTGTTCGCCCATTCGAATCAAAAACATTCTTTATGATTTCGCCAATTCTTCGAATAACTTTATAAACAATGACGATTACAAACCCTTCAACATTTACCATTTTGTTGGAGGGTTTTTTCTAATTTTATAAATAACTTTGCAGAGAAAAAATGAACAAAATCTGGTTACTTCTGCTATTATTATATTGTGCTTTTCAATTCTGTAATGCACAAGTCAACCAAAACGATTCCATCAAAAAAATACAAGATGTATTGAAGGAAGCACAAGTTCGCTCCGAAAAAAAACCCGTGCTTTTGACCATTCGTAATGTTGATATCTCCAAATTCCCCGAAGTCAACATTATCGTCGAAGCTTTCAATCAATCTGGAATTCCTTTGGACACACTAACAACTGATGACATTATTGTTACCGAAAATGGCATCGAAAAAACTGTAATTAGTGTTCAAAAAATTAGCGTAAAGGAGCGAATCCCTGTCGACTTTGTTTTCCTAATCGATGTAACTGGTTCGATGCAAAAATACATAGACCAAGTAAAAATGCACATCTCACGATTTGTTTCGACATTGCTTTCTCGGGGTATTGATTACCGAATTGGATTGATTTTGTTTTCCGACATCGTCGAAAGAGTTTACCAGCCTACGGACAATGTGAATACATTTCTTGCTTGGTTAAACCCCGTGCGTGCTTTCGGTGGTGGCGACGAAAAAGAAAATGCACTCGAAGCACTGAAAGCTGCTTCACAAAATATCAATTACCGACCTTCTGCAAACCGTGTTGCTGTAATCATTACCGATGCACCTTATCATCAAAAAGGCGAATCGGGCGATGGCACTACAACCGAAACTACAAGTTCCATCATCGAATTAATGAACAAATCCGATATAAGAGTATTCGGCATTACTAATCCAAAATTAAACGAATATAAGGTTATCTCTTCGAAAACAAGAGGCAACTTTTTCGACCTTGAATATCCATTTTCGACAATCTTGAATAACTTTTCAACCCAATTAACAAACTTGTATTCAGTCAAATATAGAACCGACCTGCCAGCAATTCCCGATTCAATCAACATTGCAATTTTCAACACGGAGCGGAAGGAAATTGTTCGCCGAACAATTCCAATCGTCGAATTAGGGCGAAAATTAATTATCGAAAACCTGCTTTTCGATGTCAATAGTGCAACACTGCCCGATACAGTTAAAGAATTAGAAGTCCTTCTTCAATTTATGAAGAACAAGCCCAACGTGAAAATATTAGTCGAAGGTCATACCGACGATAGAGGGAGCCACAAACTCAATGACGAATTGTCAATACGGCGCGCTGAATCAGTTAAAAATTACCTTGCTACCCGAGGAATTAACCCCGAGCGAATCAAAACAGCTGGCTATGGCAAACGCAAACCCGTTGCACCTAACGACACCGAATTCGGACGCCGATTGAACCGAAGGACTGAAATTGTAATTATCTCCAAATAAAACTTAACGGGAACGAATCGTAAAAAATAAAATTACAACAAGTGCAGAAGCCGATACTACAACTATTGGTTCAATGTATTTTTTAAAAAAGCCATCTCGATTTTCTGCGTCCTTTCCCGAAAATAAATCATTATTCTCTTCGAGAAATCTAATATCCTGTTTTTCAATTTCATCAGAATAATATTCTGTAAAGCTGAAGGGAAATACAAAAGATTTCTTCGAATTAATATGACCAACTACCGAAAGTTTAATCTTACGGTTCACCTTTTCGGAATTCGGAAGATTCGAATAATCAATTTCATATTCGTAAATGACTAAACTTAACTTGCTGTTACTATCATTCTGATTAATTCTATAGCCGAAACCATTTAACTCGTAGTAGAAGAAATTTTCGAAAAAGTGCTTCAACGAATGCTTCTCTATACTGACGCAAACAACAGAATCAACTTGATTATTAATCATAAGCTCGATAATCTTCCGTGAAATTTTCCGAGACAATTCCGCAACAACCTCGGAATTCTTCGGTGTGGAAAAAGTTGTAAAAACAAAAACAACAAGAAAAGAAACAACTAAGCAAAGAAATCGATTTACCATTTACTTTTTATGACTCTTTTTGAATGTCAATAAAGCACCAAAAAGGTCGTTAGAATTCCAAAAAGTGTTTGGTCGAATCCGATATGGTTTCTTCCGCCCAACAACATATATTTTAATAACTCGAAGTGAGCCTTTTAAATTCTGTATCCTTTCCTTGCTGAAAACGATTTTCAAAATATTCTGGGGATTGAATTTCTTTTCGTAATACCGAGTCTTAAAAACAATTGTATCTTTCGAAATTAAAATCTTTGGTGATTTCCAAAAAGTTAATAAATATCGAATTGCGGAAATTAGTATTATCAGAGCCAAAAGAATTACAATCGGGTCATAAATTTTTAAAGTAAGATAACCTTCCTCGAAAGTACCACGCAGTAGGCTATAAATTATCAAAACAATTGAATAAATGGCAATGGATTTCCAGTAGAAATCATTTCGCTTTTCGAAAATTAAAACATTTTGCGACTTCTGTTCTTTTTGCGTTTCCATAAAATTACGCTTTAAATTAATTCAATTTTAAGAAAATTTATTATTTCTTGTGCAATCTTTTTGGAAGAATCAGCCTGACTAAATCTAATAACATTTTTGGATATCTCTTCTAAGCTACACGAATCGTTAAGTAAACGTGTTATTTCCGGAATTAATTTTTTTTGCAATTCATCGTCCCCGATTACCAGCGCTGCATTACGCTTTTCCAATTGGCGTGCATTTATCTCTTGGTGATTATTTGTTGCTTTGGGATATGGAACAAGAATTGCGGGCTTACCCAAAGTGCAAATTTCTGCAATTGTGGAAGCACCAGCCCTCGAAATAACCAAATCGCTGGCTCTATATGCAAGACCCATATCCTCGATAAATTCGACAACTTTAATATTTGGCTTTTTGGGTATTTGCTTTTCGAAATTCTTCCCAACTTGCCAATACAATTGAATTTGCTGTGATTCGAAAAAAGGAATATTTTCGAAAATAGACTCATTAATGGATTTTGCACCCAAACTGCCTCCAAAAACCAAAAGCAGAAATTTATTTGGGTCGAAACCTAAAAGTGATTTTGCTCTTTCTTTATCAATATCCACAAACAAATCGCTTCGCACGGGACACCCAAAAACCCGAATCTTACGAGGCTCTAATGTTTTGAACCACTCCCTCGTATCTTCGTAAGCCAAAAACATAAGGTCAGCTCTTTTGGAAAGCAAACGATTCGCACGCCCTGGAAAGATATTTGGCTCGATGACAAACAATGGAACTTTACTCATCGAAGCAGCTATCCCCGCAGGATAACTTATAAACGCACCTGTTGCCAAAACAAAATCGATGCCATTGGATTCAATAATTTGCCGGCAAATTGAAACCGATTTAATTGTTTTCCACAAAAAACCAATAGTTTTGAAACCAAAACCGAAAAAACCCCGCATTGGAATCGGGTGAAATGTCCATCCTCTTTTCTGAGCAAAACGATATTCAATTTTTTCGGGATTCCCAATAGAAATAATTTTTAAAGAATACCGCTCGGCGAGCATTACCTGAAGTTCATTCAAAACCCCCACTGCAGGGAAAAGATGTCCCCCCGTTCCACCAGCAGCAAGAAGAATTTTAATTTCTTTCATAAAATTGCATTTTAGCAAATTTCAAAATACAATTTTTATTTAAATTTGCTTTTTAAAATATTGAGAGAAATTCAATGTTTCGAAAAATCTTCACTTTTGTGTTCATTTCCCAACTTTGTTACTTAAATATCGTGTTTTCCCAAAGCGATAAGATAAAAGAATACTTAAAATTAGTCAATTCTGGTAACATTACAGAAGTGAAATTGCTTCTACCCGACCTTTTAGCCGAATACCCTAACGACCCTGGTGTTCAGTTCCTTCATGCTTGTGTGCTCGAAGATGCCTCGAAAGCCGTCGAAATTTATGAAAAAATCATCAGAAACTACCCCCAAAATGAATATGCCGACGAATGCTATTGGCGTATTATCCAATATTATGTAATTATTGGCGAAATTGAAAAAGCAGCTCGGGAACTCGAAAATTACAAGAAGGCATTCCCAAATTCAAGCTTTTTAACACCTGCTTCCGATTTAGTCCGAACAGCAACAAAAATTGCAAGAGCGTCCCGAGGAAGCAAAACCCAGACAAAACCCGAAGTTTCGAACAGCGAAAAAGCCAAACCCGAAACTACCAAGCCAACCCCTGAACCACCAAAAAAAGGAACTTTTGGCTGGCAAGTTGGCATTTACAGCAGCGAAGAAGCAGCAAAAGCCGAAGTTGAACGCTTCCGCCAGCTCCGCCTCCGTGCCGATATCTTTACAAAAAAGGTTGATAATGTGATAATGTATGCCGTGGTTATCGGAGATTACCCAACCAAAGATAAAGCCGAAGCCGAAAAACCCCAAGTACAAGCAAAATGCGGCTGCATACCAATTATATTCCAAAAATGAAATTAATTTTCTACTTTCTTCTGCTTTCTTTCTTCTTAATTCTTGAACCAGCACTTTCTCAAAGCATATTCAAAATTCCACCAAATGAGGACAATTTACCGAAATACGAGCAATACATCTCGGATTATGCACCAAGCGATAGTGCTTATCGTGTTTTCAATTACTTGATTAATTCTTTTATCAATCTTCGAAAACCAATCCTATCGTATCAACTTTGGAAGAAATTCAATGAACAGTTCCCTAAACGAAAGAATGAATTAGCAAATCTACTACGCAACATAAAAGAGTTTGTGATTTTCTATTCAGCACCTCCCGAACATTACAATCTTTACGAACAATTCATCAGAGACTTTGCAACCGAAGAGTATGGATTTGTGGCACTCGCAAAGCGAGTGGACAACTACATCAACCAACGAATGTGGGATTCGGCAATATACTACTTTCGCCAATTCCAACATCTTTTTCCAAATAAGAAAAATCACATTGAAAAAATTATTGAAATTCTTTCGGCACCAACCCAGGGCATTACAATTAGGAATCTTGGACCGATTATCAACACCGAAAAAGACGAATGGGACCCTTGCCCCACCCCTGATGGTCGATTTTTGTACTTTTCGACACGTGACCGCCAAGGTGGTTCTGGCAATTCCGATGTCTTCGTTTCCGAAAATATCGACAGAAAATGGACAGAACCAAAAAACCTCGGTCCATCGGTCAACGGACCAAATGATGAGACAATAGACAATGTTTCGCCCGATGGTTCAACTTTGCTTCTTTCGGGTACTTTCCCTGGAACCTTTGGAAAATTCGATATTTACTTTATCCGAAAAACGGAGGATGGCTGGGGTCCACTGGAACATCTACCATTCCCAATTAACACACCTTACGTCGATGAAGGCGCAACAATTTCGAGCGATGGAAATGTTTTGATTTTTACTTCCGACCGCCCCGGTGGTGTTGGTCCCTACGTCCCCTATGGTACTTTGCACCACGGAAATCAAATGGGGAATATGGATCTGTACGTATGTTTCCGAACGGACACAGGCTGGTCACAACCTATTAATCTCGGACCAACTATTAACACGCCTTATGCCGAAAGGTCACCATTCCTTCACCCCGATGGTAGAACGCTTTATTTCAGTTCCGATGGGCACCCTGGACTCGGTCGCCTCGATGTTTTTAAATCAGTCCGCCTGCGGGAAGATTCTTGGACAGAGTGGAGTGAACCCATTAATCTCGGAAAGGAAATCAACACAATCCTTGACGATTGGGGTTATAAAATCACATTGAAAGGTGACAGTGCCTTCTTTGCTGGGCACTGGCGCACTGCTGGTTATGGTGGTTGGGACCTCTACTCGGTTACACTTCCCTCTTATGCCAAACCTCAGCCCCTTGCAACTATTGTCGGAAAAGTCCTCGACCCCCAAGGTAAGCCAATTTTCACAAAAATTGTTTTCGAAGATTTATCGAAAAACAAAAAAATTGGAACTGTAAATAGCAATCCCGACGATGGATCGTACATTATCATCCTTCCATTGGGTAAAAATTATGGATATTACGCCGAAAAGGAGGGTTATTTCCCAAGTTCAAGTAACATCGATTTAACAAACTACTCGAAAGATACTACGATTGTCTTCGACATAATACTTTATCCAATGGATTTGCTTTTAGAAACACAAAAAAAAGTTCGTTTAAACAACATCTTTTTCGATTTTGATAAATACGATTTGAAACCCGAATCCTATCCTGAATTAGATAGAGTTTATAAAATCTTAGCCGAAAACCCACAATACATTTTGCATATCGAAGGGCATACCGATAGTATCGGAACTGATGAATACAATCTGAAGCTTTCGCAAAGGCGAGCCGAATCAGTCCGAAACTATTTGATTAAGAAGGGTTTGGCGAAAGACAGAATTGTCATTTTTGGTTATGGCTTTTCCATGCCATTAGCATCGAACGAAACAGAGGAAGGTAGAGCATTAAATCGCCGTGTCGAAATTTGGTTTGTCCGAAAGAAATAACTACTGAACCTTATCCAACTGAATTTGTTTTGTCGTCAACTCAATTTCCCTTTTGTCATTACTGGCGATAATTACAATCTTTCCATCGTTTTTGTAATCGGTAATCAATCTCGTCACACACTCAATTCCTTGCGAATCCAAGTTCGAAAAAGGCTCATCCAACAACAAAATCAGGGGTTTGTGAATAAGAGCAGACACAAACTTTAACCTTTGCTTCATACCCGAAGAAAATTCCTTAATCTCTTTATCCAATGCATTAATCAATGAAAATTCTTCCAAAAGAGTAAGGGCAAATTGCTCATTGAATGCTATATGTTTTAATTCACATAGGATTTTAAGGAATTCTAATGGAAGGAACTCTTCGAACAAAACCAAATATGGCGAAACAAACCCTAAAAAATCTTTGAATTTATTTTTATCCAATTCTTTACCATCAAAAAAATAAGAAACCTTTCCCCGAGTTGGTTGAAGAACGCCAGCGAGAAGTTTAAGCAATGTAGTCTTTCCACTTCCATTTTTGCCTAAAATTCCTAAAGCTTCTCCTGAACTAAGTTCAAACGAAATATTTTGAAAGACAAAGTTTAATCCATCGTAGCTTTTCGAAATATTTGTTGCAATAATTTTCAACTCGAACCTCGCTTCAATGTATAAAATAAAAAAGCCCACTTTGCAGTGGGCTTCCTGAAATGAAAAAGTTAATTAGTTACATCGTTTTCGACTTTATCTTCAACTTCATTCTGGTTCAAAAGAATATTATCGAGGTTGAAATCATCGGCTACTTTGTCTTCGGAAACAATTTTTACTTCAATAAATTCGAACTTCAGTTTCTTCTTTTCTTCGTCGTAATCGGCAATGATTTGCGAACCCGATTTTACACCACCGACGAGCAGAATTTCGGCAAGCTCGTCTTCGACGTAGTGTTGTAAAGCTCTTTTCAGTGGTCGAGCACCAAATTTCTCATCGAATCCTTTTTCGACAAGGAAGTCTTTGGCTCGCTGAGTAAGTTCCAAAGTCAAACTTTGGTCTTTCAAACGCTTCCGCAATTCTTCCAATTGAATATCGATAATTTGATAAATATGGTCTTTTGTAAGTTTTCGGAAGATAATGAAATCATCGATTCGGTTAATAAATTCAGGATTGAATAGCCTTTTAACTGCGTCTTCAATCGAGGATTTAATATTTTGGTAATCGTCTTCGACCGATGGTTCAACAAATCCAAGCTTGGAGCCAATCTTTAAATCCTTCGTTCCAACGTTGGAAGTCATAATGATTATCGAGTTTTTGAAATCTACTCGCCTGCCAAGACCATCGGTTAGAATTCCATCGTCAAAAACTTGTAGCAATATATTAAACACTTCGGGATGTGCTTTTTCAATCTCATCGAGTAGGATTATGCTATAAGGCCTTCGGCGTACTTTTTCGGTTAGTTGTCCGCCTTCTTCGTAGCCAACGTATCCCGGAGGAGCTCCGACCAAGCGTGAGACTGAGAATTTTTCCATATATTCGCTCATATCGATTCGAATCAGAGCATCTTCGGTGTTAAATAACACACGCGCAAGAGCCTTTGCTAATTCAGTCTTTCCAACGCCAGTTGGACCAAGGAACATAAATGAACCAATTGGGCGACGCGGGTCCTTCAATCCCGCACGAGCACGACGTATTGCTTTAGCAAGATGGTCAATCGCTTCATCTTGCCCAACTACATGCTTTTTCAACTCTTCGGGTAGTTTGAGCAATTTCTCGGTTTCGCTTTCTGCAATCTTATTAACTGGAATTCCAGTCATCATTGCAACAACGTCGGCTACGTCATCTTCGGTTACAACAAAGTAGGTTTCACTCGATTTTACTTCCCATTCGAGTTTTGCTTTTTCCAAATCGGTTTGCAATCTCTTCTCCAAATCGCGCAACCGAGCAGCTTCTTCGAAATTCTGCGATTTTACTACAAAATTCTTCTGCATTCGAACTTCCTCGATTTTCTCTTCCAACTCAATAATATTTTTGGGGACTTTAATATTCGAAAGATGTACTCGGGCGCCAGTTTCATCCAAAACATCAATTGCTTTGTCGGGGAAATATCGGTCAGTAATGTATCGGTCGGACAAACGAACGCAAGCTTCAATTGCTTCTTTTGTATATTTCACGTTATGATGCTCTTCATATCTGTCCTTAATTTTTTCGAGAATTTCTAAAGTTTCATCTAACGATGGTGGGTCAATCAAAACTTTCTGGAATCGTCGCTCCAAAGCACCATCTTTTTCGATGTATTGTCGGTATTCATCTAATGTAGTTGCACCAATGCATTGGATTTCGCCTCGGGAAAGCGCAGGCTTGAAAATGTTCGATGCATCGAGCGAACCCGAAGCCCCTCCTGCACCAACAATGGTATGCAACTCATCTATGAACAAAATCACATCTTTTGCTCTTTCCAATTCGTTCATTACTGCTTTCATCCGCTCTTCGAACTGCCCACGATACTTTGTCCCCGCAACCAAAGCAGCCAAATCCAAACTGACAATTCTCTTGTCGAATAAAGTTCGCGGCACTTTCCTTTGAACTATCCTCAAAGCTAATCCTTCGACTATCGCTGTCTTTCCAACCCCAGGTTCACCAATTAAAACTGGGTTGTTCTTCTTCCGCCGTGCAAGAATTTGTGAAACACGTTCTATTTCCTTTTCCCGTCCAATGACAGGGTCTAGCTTGTCTTCCATTGCCAATTTTGTCAAATCACGCCCAAAATTATCGAGCACTGGTGTTTTGACCCGTTCTTTAACTGTAATTCGAGGCGGTAGTGGCGAACCGGGTTGCTTTGCTGGATTCGATGGCTTACCACTGATTATATTATCCAACTCATTTTTGACTTTTTCGTAATTGACTTTAAATTCGCTAAGAATTTGGTTTGCAATGAAACTTTCCTCTCGCAACAAAGCCAACAAAAGATGCTCGGTTCCAACGATGTCGGATTTATAAAACTTTGCCTCCATCTGTGTCAAACGAAGTGCCTTTTCCGCTTGCTTCGTGAGAGTAATATTTTTACTCGACTTGCCAGTAGTCTTGTTAATTAAGGTGTCCTCGATTCGTTCCTTGAGCTTATTTAAATCGATTCCAAGACTTTTCAAAATCTTAACAGCAATTCCTTCGCCTTCTTTTATTATTCCGAGTAGCAAATGCTCCGTTCCAATGTAATCATTGCTAAGACGAATGGCTTCATCCCTGCTAAACCGCAGGACATCGTGAACTCTATTTGAAAATTGTCCTTCCATTTCTAATGTTTTCCTTTGTTCATTATCAAAGACGAACTTTTATAATTATTATTTACTCTAAAAACCTAAAATAAATTGCCTCTGGTTCCTTGCAAGAGAAAGCAAGCCTTGAAGTACCAAATGCTTACGATAACATTTATTTGGATATTCCCAATGCTCAATCCTTTCCTTCAAATATTCATATCCACCACCAGTAAAGAAAATAGGAATGTTTTTTCCATCGAACAACTCTTTTCGTACATTTTCGAAAACAAAGATTATTCCACCAAAAACTGATGCAAAAACACCATTCGAAACTGCTTCGTCGGTATTAGTTCCCAAAATTCTTGGATATAATTTGAACTTAACATTTTTAATCTTTTTTGTCATTTTTTCCAAACCAAATAATTGTGTTTCAATTCCAGCAAAAATAATACCACCTAAGCAATTGGAATCGGAATCAACACAATTTAATGTAACGGCTGTGCCAAAATCGACTGTAACCAGTGGCGGTGCAGTCTCTTCCATTGCACCCAGCAAGCCCAAAATCCTATCGGCCCCAATTCCTTTTATGCTGTCAATTCTAACTTTGTTCTGTTGTTTCAATAAGTCTTCTGCATTGAAAACATAAATTCCATCGATCGATTTTAGATATTCGAGAATATATTCCTCAATCTGTGGATTTACCGAGGAATAAATTACACGCAAAGGTCGTTCGGCTATCCTCGAAAAAAAACTTTGGAAGTTTTTCGTCCAAGATTTAATATAGGAATACGATGTAAAACTATTCTTATGCAATAATTTAAGTCTCGAATTTCCAATATCTATTGCTAATAAACCATCAAGAAAACTATCACTCTTCGAATTCATATCTTATCGATTCTCCATTGTCAATAATAATCTTGTCGGTGGAATCTATGTTTTCGGCTACAAGCCTACCAAATTTGTCAATATCGACGACACGAAAGACCCGTCCTGTTGTTAAAACTTTAACATCTTTGCCAACGATATTTAACTCTCGAAACCACAATTGCAATAGCTCATCGGAAGGAAGTTTTAATAACTCCTCTGCAAGGTGCTTAATCCTGTCGATAATTACCTCCAAATCATACTCTTTGGTTGTTTCCAGCGAAAGAGAAGTTGCTGGGGAAAGTAGATCGGATGGAAATTTTTTCTGATTAACATTTATCCCAATTCCTACAATTGTTGCAGTGCAAAATTCCCCCATAAAAACGTGTTCGACCAAAACACCCGAAATCTTTTTGAATTGTTTATCTGATGATTTTACAAAAACATCGTTAGGATACTTTAACTTGAAGCTCAAATTTGGTTCAATTTCGCTTAACACATTTTTGGACACCAAGCTACCAAAGCCTTGAAAAAATGTTGTTTCTTCAATCCTCAATTCCTTTTCGTGTCGGATGCCTAACGAAAGGTAAATGTTTTTACCAAATTCCCCAAGCCAAACATTCTTATTACGACCTCTGCCCAAAGTTTGGTAATCGGCAGTAACCAAAACATAAGGATAAGAATCGAGTAATTCCTTAGCGTAATCATTGGTTGAACCAATTATCGAAAAATGAAAGCGTCGAAAATTTATCATTTCTCTTCCGCAATAACTCCTTGAATATCCAAAATCAAACTATCCACAATCAAAGATAAAGCCTTCGAAAACGCAGGTGGAATTGTTTCGACCGCAGAACTCTGCCTATTTATCCTTTGGGTATAGTTTTTTAAAAAAATAATTTGCCTTACCGCACCAACTTTCTTGATTAAACTAAACTGTATTGCGACATTAACATAATTGTTTTTGCTATCGTCGGAATATGCACTGAAATCAATCACCTGACCACTTAAAAAATAGTCTGAATCAACCAGAAGAGAAACATCTTTTCTCACTGGCTCCGAAAAGGCTTTCGAAAGATTAATCCTCGAAATAATGAAATCCGAAATCATTTCCTCGTATTCGGAAATCCATCGATGGTAAAAGTATTTTTTGACAGAACCATCTTTAAGAATCTGAAACATCGAGTTGCCATCGAGCAAAGAAGGCACCTTCAATTCAACCAAAAAAATGCTAGCATCAACTGTTGCAATATTTCGGAAGCTAAACTCTTCTTGCTGCAAGGAATAGTATTTTGTCTCGAAATATTTTGTTCGAATGTTAAAACAACCTGACAAAAAACCCAATAAGAGAACCACCAAAACAAACCTACTCATATATTGACCCGAAAAAACACCTACAAAATTAAACATAATCGAAGAATTTTACTTAATTTTTCAATTGTTCAATTTTCGAAGAACGAAAAATTGTATTATTTTATCTCCGATATCCATCTGGGCTTTTTCGAAAGAAGTAAAGAAATAGTTCGAGAAAAGCTTCTAATGAATTTTTTGTGCAAAATTCGTAGCAATTGCAAAGCTCTATTTATTTTAGGCGACTTGTTCGACTACTGGTTCGACTATTCGACTGTGATACCAAAAGACTTTTACAGAATTGTTGCTACACTCAAAGATATGATTGAATCGGGTATTGAAATACACTACATCATCGGAAATCACGACTTCGGACATTACAATTTTTTCGAAAATGAACTTAAAACCAAAATTTACCAAAACGATTTGGATATCCTCTTAGATGGCAAAAAGTTCTTTCTTTCGCACGGCGATGGAAAAATCCCTAATGACTACGGTTACATCATCTTGAAGAAAATCCTACGGAATAAAACACTACAAAAGCTATACAGGCTTATCCACCCCGATATTGGAATTAAGCTCGCGAGGAAATCTTCTCGGAAAAGCAGACAATATACCACGAAAAATAATTGGGAAAGCGACCCATTGTTTGAATTCGCCAAAAGAAAAATCGAAGAAGGTTTCGATTTCGTAATTATGGGACACATTCATAAATCGGGCTTGTTCGAACACAAAGGTGGCATTTATGCTAATCTTGGGGACTGGTTTTCTGAACCAAAGTTTGCAAAATTCGACGGAAATAGTCTTAATCTCTTCGATGTAAATAAGTTTTTGTTAGATAAATAGCTTAAAAAGTATGGAAGCATTGGACGTAATTTTCAAACGCAAGAGTGTTCGCCATTTTACGGGTGAACCAATTGACAAAAATCAAATCGATATCCTTTTGCGCGCAGGAATGTCTGCACCTTCGGCTGTAAATATGCAACCTTGGGAATTTATTGTTGTAACAAACAGAGAAACTCTTCAAGCAATGGCGGATAATCTTCCTTATGCAAAGATGCTCGGAATGGCTGGAGCCGCAATTGTTGTTTGTGCAATACCCGCACAAGCACACCGAAAGCTCAAAGAGTATGCTATTATCGACTGCTCCTGCGCCAGTCAAAACATACTCCTTGCTGCCGAAGCACTTGGTTTGGGCGCAGTTTGGACTGCCGTATACCCAAATATCGACAGAATTGAATTTGTCCGCAAAACATTGAAAATTCCCAAGGACGTTATTCCATTGAATGTGATTGCAATTGGACACCCAACAGGTGAAGACCAACCCAAAGACAAATACAAACCCGAAAAGATTCACTACGAAGCTTGGTAAAAGAAGCTACTTCAAGACAAATTCTACTAATACTTGGTCTTTATTTACCACATCTCCTTCTTTCACTAAAATCTTTTTGACAACGCCTTTGACATTCGACCTTACCTCGTTTCTCATCTTCATCGCTTCTAAAACAAGAAGCGGTGTGAATCGTTCAACTTCTTGACCTTCGGAAACGTATATTTTTTGAATAATTCCAGGTATAAAAGCACGTAAGAGTGATGGGTCAACATATTGATACTGCTTGCGTTTTTGAAACTTCTTCGTAAGGTTGGTGAAATATGTCCTATCGTCAAGCGTGAATTTTTTCAGTTCATTTTCCATAAACATCCTAAAATGGTGGTACACCGTGCTTTCGTGGGAGAAGTTGTTCAAACTTATTCTTGGAAATAAACAAAGAATGTAGGATATATTTTCGTGTTTCGTCAGGCTCGATTACTGCATCGATATAGCCATTCGAAGCAGCAACAAAAGGATTAGCGAATTTTTCGATATACTCTTTAACTTTTTCTTGTCGGGTCTGTTCTGGATTCGGCGAACTTGCTATTTCTTTTTTGTAAATAATATTCGCTGCACCTTCGGGTCCCATTACTGCGATTTCGGCAAACGGCCAAGCAAACACAAAATCGGCACCCAAATGACGAGAACACATTGCAATGTATCCACCACCGTAAGCCTTACGCATTATTAATGTAATCTTTGGAACAGTTGCCTCGCTATATGCATAAAGGATTTTTGCCCCGTGCCGAATTACTCCCATATGTTCCTGGTCAACTCCGGGAAGGTATCCAGGAATATCAACCAATGTTAGCAATGGAATATTGAACGCATCGCAGAACCTAATGAATCGAGCTGCTTTATCGGAAGCATCGACATCCAACACGCCCGCAAGAACCAAAGGTTGATTGGCAACAATACCAATTGTTTCGCCATCCATCCTTGCAAAACCAATTACAACATTGGGTGCGAATAGCTCCTGAACCTCGAAAAAGTTTGAATCATCGACTATTGCACGAATAACGTCGCGAACGTCGTAAGGCTGGCGCGGGTCTTCGGGGATAATTTGCGAAAGCTTCGGTCCGGGCTTTGGTGGTCGTGGTGGGAATGGGTCAGCCTTTTTGCGATTATTCCAAGGAATAAAGGTAACCAATTTTTTAACTAACTCGAAGCATTCATCTTCGGTTTCGGCAAAAAAATGTGCATTACCTGCAATCTCGGCTTGAACTCGGGCACCACCAAGGTCTTCCATTGTAACCTCTTCCCCCAAAACAGTTTTAATGACCTCCGGACCTGTAATAAACATTTTGGAAATTTTATCGACTACAAATACAAAATCGGTTAACGCAGGCGAATAAACTGCTCCACCCGCACAAGGTCCTAATATAATCGAAATTTGTGGAACAACTCCCGATGCGCGAGAATTTCGCAGGAATATTTCTCCATAACCAGCAAGCGAGTTAACACCTTCTTGGATTCTTGCTCCACCACTGTCATTAATTCCGATAATTGGAACCCCAAGTTTAACAGCATGGTCCATTATTTTCGTGATTTTCCTTGCGTGGGCCAAACCTAATGAACCACCCGCAACTGAAAAATCTTGAGCATAAATACATACGGGGTGCCCCATAATGGTCGCAGTTCCCGTTATTACACCATCGCGTGGCAGGAACTTCTTATCGAGTCCTAAATCGGTCGACGCTTGCTGAACAAACATATCCCATTCGTGAAACGAACCTGGGTCAACAATTTTTTCAATTCTTTCTTTTGCTGTTAACTTCCCTTGCTTTAATTGCTTTTCCTTTGCAAGTTCCTCGCTTTGTTGAACTTCTTTCTTTCTTCTAAAGAAAAAATTTAACAGCTCACGTATCATTATTCTTCTCCTTTCCCTTATAACTTTCAATATGTTTTACTAAATCATCTATAGAAATATCGACATCCTCCTCGGGTAGAATCACACGAAGGATTGTTTTACCAAATGCACCCTTTACAGTATACTTGCCTTTTACAATCAATTTGAAATACGATATCCCAAATTCATCGAACAGAAGCAATTTTCCAAATTTACCTAAATGTTTGGCAAAGTCCTTAGTAATTTGGCTACTCAAAATTATATCGCGGGCATTGCTACTTTCGTAGCAATCCTCAACTTTTTTAACTTTTACAACTTTCATTTTCTCTTTGGAATCAATGTAATTTTTTTAACCGCATCGATGAATTTGAATATTTCTTCCTCGGTTGTAAAATATGAATGGCTTGCTCGAACAGTACCCCAAGGATGGGCACCAATGTATTTCAAAATCAATGGGGCACAATGTAAACCAGTCCTAACTAAAATATCGAACGATTGTTCCAAAACGAAACCAACCTCTTCGGGCACCATACCCTTGATGTTAAAGCAAAAATTCGAATACGAGGTATTTTCCATCGAACTGTAAATTATTAAATCCTCGTTATCTTTGAACTCTTCGAAAAGAATTTTATACAATTTCTTTTTATGCTCGCGAATTTTGTCGAAACCAGTTTTTAAAATAAATTGAACACCAGCGTAGAGCGAGATGATTCCAGGAGTATTTGGCGTTCCTGCTTCGTAATGGATAGGTAAGCCTTCGGGTTGCAGAAGAATTTCACTAAGAATACCAGTGCCACCTACTTTCAGCGGCTTTAAGTCCGAATCATCACGAATATAAAGCCCACCAATCCCTTGCATACCAAATAACGACTTATGCCCTGTAAAAGCAAGAAAATCGATATTCCAATTCTTGCAATCTATTGGCACAGCCCCTGCCGATTGCGAAGCATCGACAATAAAATAAGCCCCATTCGTATGTGCAATTTCGGATATTTTTGCCAAGTCCAGCACAGCTCCTGTGACATTGGAACAATGATTGACAATAACAGCACGGGTATCGTCCCGCATTGCCATTCTGATTTGTTCGGGGTCGACCCAGCCTTTATCGTCGCATTCTACAAATGTAACTTGGATTTTCCCTGCCTTTTCCAATGTCTTCAATGGTCGAATAACTGAATTATGTTCAATTGCAGTCGAAACGATATGACCACCTTCTAATGGCAAGCCAAAAATAACAAGGTTCAATGCTTCGGTGCTACCCGAAGTAAAAACAATATGCAGCGGGTCTTCAATATTAAACAAATCGGCAAGACGAGAACGACAAAGATAAACTATATCGTCATCTTCGCGTTCAAAACCTGTCCTTGCAGCACTTACGTGCGGACCATTGAAAGAAGCCAAAACAGCCTCTTGAACTTCCTTTGGCTTTGGAAAACTCGTAGCAGCATTATTTAAGTATATCATAGGGGTAGTCTCTTTAAACAAACTTAATTTTTAATAAATATAGCCTTAAATACGTATCCTGCAATATCGGGATTCTCTTTGAGTCGCCGAGTGGAATAACCATACCAATCTTTGCCAAACGGAACATACACACGCAAGCGATGACCATTTTGAAGTAATTCATTGCGTCTTTCTTCTCGGACACCTAAAAGCATTTGAAATTCATAATCCGATGGTTTCAAGTTCCTTCTACTTATTTCTTCGAGAGCATATTCAATTAATATATCATCGTGGGTTGCTATTGCTGGATACAATCCTAAATCCATTATTAAAGTTAGCAACTTTTTGTAATTATTTCGAACAGCCTCTCTGTCTTGAAAAGCAATCTTAGGCGATTCTTTGTAAATACCTTTGCACAATCGAATCGAGGGCTTGTATTCAGCTAATTTTTTAATATCATCTTCACTACGGTAAAGGTAAGCTTGAATGACAATTCCAACATTTTGGAAACCTTCCGCCCTTAGTTTTTTAAAAAGCTCAAATGTTAAATCCGTATAAGGTGAATTTTCCATATCCAGGCGAACGAAAAGATTCTTCTGTGCTGCTTTTTCGACAAGAAACTTGATATTACTGAAGGCAAAATCGAAATCAATACCTAAACCTAACGAAGTCGGTTTAACAGAAAGATATGAATCGAGCCCATTTTCGGAAATCGCATCGAGAACCTTCGAGCACATAAATTTTTCTTCGAGTGCCTTTTCTTTTGTGTCCACAAATTCGCCAAGAACATCAATTGTTGTCATACCACCAAGACCCATTATTTCTTTCGTAACACGAACAGCATCGTCCAATGTTTCGCCCGCAATGTACCTTTTCGATATCATACGAATGATTGGCCTCGGAACTAAAGGCATCGTTTTAACTATTAATTGATTTAACCACTCCATATTCTAACTCCTTTTAAAAAAAGTAAAGATGCAATTACTTGCATCTTTACCAAATTATCACTTTTTTACGAAAAATTAATCTCTGTTAATTTACCACAACCAATTGTGTTGTTTGTTGGAAACCACCAGTGCGAACAGTTATATAATACACACCCGAACTTAATTTTATTCTATTAACTACTACTTCTTCACGAATATCTAAATTCTTTTCGGAATAAATAACTTTCCCATTGATATCCACAATCTCTAAATCGAGATAACTTGCCAAGCTCGAAAGAACATCTTGATCGATGTAAATAGTGACTGTATTTTCTGCGTATTTATACTCTGCCGATTTGATTATTTGCTTGGTTGCAAGAGCATTTTCCACACTTCCAATCCCTGTGCACGAATCAATTGAAAATACCGATGGAGTAACAGCAATTGTTTGATTATTGAAAACGGCTTTCAATCTCAACAAACACTCTTCGGAACGTCTATCGGGCACTTTCCAATAATATTGATTAATATCTGTGGTTAGGCTTCCAAGAGCGACTTTTCTCCAACTATTGCCGTTATCTGTTGAATATTCCAAAAAGAATTTATTAATGTAATTGGCTTTCCATTTAATAACATAAGTATTCCCAACACATAGAGTTACTTTCGAGTTGGGAAATAAAAACTGACCCGTTGGCACCCCAATTTTAAATAGTGGACTCAAAGCAACAATTTTACCATCGGCGGACTTAACTCTAAACTGGCACTTGTCACTTTTAACAGCTGGAGCGGGAAACTCTAATGATTTTGAAACGAGATTCGATTGAATTGGTTCGAAAGTAACTCCACCATCGGCAGAAAATTCAACAGTGAAAGTATCAATCAATGCAGCATCCCAAGACAAACCTATGGATTCGCCTTGCGCATATTCAGAATTTTCCAAAGGTGTTAAAACAATAATTTCACGAGGTAGAATTGAAAAGGGAAGAAGAGATTGGTCAGAAACATTTGGGTTTGAATAATCGGTAACTTTCACTAATGCCTTAGTTGTTTTGACATTGGGCAAAGTCCAGTAATATATCGAATCATTTGTATTAACCATATCTTTAATCAAGTTCCAAGTGCTACCGTTATCTGTTGAATAGTATAAAGACACATAATTTACATAGCTCGAAGTCCAACGAATTGGTAGCGTTGAGCCAGCTACATAGGACATTTGTCCAAGGGGTGAAAGCAAAGAAACGTAGGGCGAGCCTACTTCCTTAACACAACTCGACCGTGAAGCAGCACTACGCAACAGCGGTAATTGTCGGGGATGGAAAATCAACTGAACTGAATGAGTGCTATTAGTTAAGTGGCAATAACTCATTATGGTGCCAGGTCGGGGGATTGGGTTGCCAGTTTTAACGCAGGCATCACTTATTCCCATACTTCCAGTTACACAAGTATCTATCATTTTCGGAGACCAATAACAATTGTGGGTATGTGGAGCACTAAAGTTATGTCCCATCTCGTGGGTCGCAACGTTAACATCCCAAGTATAATTCAATGTGGGATACGATGCATTGCCTCGGATTCCCAAGACACAGTATCCATAATTTTTATTGCAAAGGCTACCGTAATAGGGTGTTCCGCCGTAGGAAATTCCAGCAACAGTCGAATTAGCAGGTTGCTTCGATAAATCCGCAAATAATACTGTCAATGCTCGCTCGATTGGCTTATCCTTCCAAATGCTTGGCATTTTGGATAATTTTTCGCTTAAGTCTGTAGTTCCATAATAAGGGTCTTCCCAATCATCCGAATAGATGACAAGATAATTAATATATAAACGAACATTGATGAATTCCTCGTAAATTTTTGACGATTGGGCAATAACAGCAGTCATATAAGCACTTGCAGAATTAAAATTGCCGAAAATGTTAAAATAATCGGCAGTGCCTTCGACTGCAAGTTTGACTTCGAGAAGTTTACTTGGTGCTAACAACTCTTCGCTCTGCTGCTTAAAATCTAAGTATTCTCGGGCTTCACCGTTATATTCCTCTGTTAGACATTCAAAAATTGGAGCGTCATTCTGAACCTGTGCATTGGAAAAGGTTAACAAATGCTCGCCGTCTTTATTCCCCGCAACAGGAGCAAGTGTATATAATTCACCATTATCGGTTTGAACAGTCGAAAACATTCCATCATCGGTAAGAGTAATGAAAACAAAAGAGTTCGGTTCATTCGTAATCTTTCCCGAAAGACAGAATATGTTTGGAGCTTTCATCCGAACCAAACCATTCCGTGTACCCATATAAAATTCAGTGTTTTGGTCGAAAGGAATATATGCTTGCTTTAAGCTTAAATCGACACCCTTTTCGCCCAACAAAGGAAAATTAGTTACAATTACCCCATCGGTTGCCAATTTAAAAATCTCCCTTGCAACGTAATTGTTTACCTCCAATTTCATTGCAGGGAAATTATTCAAAGTTAAAACTTGCTTACCATTAGGAAATTTCAAGAAACTATTGGCATCAATTTTCTTAATACCAGCAAACAAATTTGTTGACAATAAAAATGAAAGAATTAATAATGGGATAAGATTCTTTTGGTACATTTTTCCTCCAAAGACAATTTTCACTAAATATAGATAGACACCAAAGACGATTAAAAGTTACATTAATTTGAAATTTTTTATTTTGGGATTGCAACTGAAAACATTCGCCCTTGAATAAAACTCACCCTCCTTTCCAAATATGGTGTTGGTCGGACAGGTGACCATTTCCGTGGATTTGGCAGAACAGCAGCAAGAAGTGCTGCTTCTCGTGCATTAAGCTGCGAAGCATCCTTGTGGAAGAAATACCTTGAAGCAGCTTGCACCCCATAAATCCCTTCGCCAAATTCAATTACATTTGAATAAACTTCCAGTATTCGCTTTTTGCCCCAAATGTATTCAATTAGGATAGTAAAATATGCTTCCAAAGCCTTGCGAACATAATTTCTGCCGTGCCAAAGAAATACATTTTTGGCTGTTTGCATCGAAATTGTAGACGCTCCCCGAAGCCTCTTCCCCTGCCGAGCCTGATTATACCTTCGGGCAGCTTCAATTGCATCCCAATCGAAGCCTTTATGGGACATAAATCTTGCATCTTCGGCTGAAATCACTGCTCGAAAAAAATTTTTGTTGATTTGTTCGAAGGAAACCCAATCCTTTTTAATTCCTAAATTCTTTCCTTCGAACCATCCTTCAAACAATCTTAAAATCATTATTGGTGTTACTGGGGGGGGAACAAACTTGTAAATTACAACAGTCGCAATACTTATTGTGAAAAAATAAAGAACAAACTTTGCCAAAAATTTTAAAATCCTTCTCATAATAATCAATTAATTATCGGGGACAGCAAGTCCATTTGCCTTTAACAAGGAATCATATCTTTTACCGTCGACAACGGTGATTCGAAGTAAGCGTCCGTAAATATCAAGATTTGGTTCGTTGTAATCGCGATAAATATCTACCTTTTTATTCAAAAGAGTCGATTTGGCAAATTCTTTTGCAAGTTTACCCAAAGTCAAAGCAGAATCTTCGGAAATTCCCGCTTTCCGAGCTTGATTGCTTAATCGCTCGCCACGCTGGGTTTCGAATGCGTCTACGTTCAAAACTCGAATACGCCACTTCTGATTTTTATAAAAAATTCCGTACGTATCCCCATCAACTATTTCGACTACAACAGTCGACAAATGGTATTCGGTTGGCTCATCTTGGTTTTTTGTATTAATTGAATCTTCATTACAAGACGTGAATATTATGAAAGATAAAATAAAAAGAATTATTACCTTTGGGAAGTGTATTTTCATAAATTACACCAAATTATTCAACAAGTTTTACATTCAACACTTTCGAAACACCATCTTCTGCCATCGTAACACCGAAAAGTTCATCGGCAAATTCCATTGTCCGTCGGTTATGTGTCAACAAAATAAATTGAATTTGAGAAGCAAGCTTGTCAATCATTTTCAAAAACCTTTCTACATTTGCATCATCCAACGGAGCATCAACTTCATCGAGAATACAAAATGGACTTGGCTTAACCAAATAAATTGCAAATAAAAAGGCTATAGCAGTTAAAGTCTTTTCGCCTTGCGAAAGAGTTTCAATCGAATGAATCTTCTTGCCCTGTGGTCGGACACGAATTTCAATGTCCGATTCCAAAAGGTTATCATAATCGACTACCAACTCGGCAAAACTACCTTCGCCAAAAAGTTCACGAAAAACATTATTGAAATTTTCGTTGACCTTCCGAAAGGTTTCCAAAAAACGCTTTTCTGCCGTAGAATTTATTTCCGAAAGTGCCTCCTTCAACTTCTTTTCTGAATTAGTCAAATCTTCTATTTGTGTTCTATACAAATTCAACCTCTGGCTCTGTTCTTCGTATTCTTGCAAAGCCAAAAAGTTAATGTTGCCCAAATTACTCAATGTTTTTCGCACCGATTCAATTTCGTACCTTAAAGTGTCAACATTTATTTCACCATTGCTGTGTATTTCGTAATCATTTAAATTAACACCATAATTTTCCAAACTTTTGCTGAAAATCGATTGCGCACCTTCGCTCAAACGTATCTTTTGCAATTCCAATTGGTGAATTTGGTCAACAATTCTTTCTATCCTTTCGTTCATCTCATTTAAATTATTCGTTACCTGTTCCAAAATTTGCTCTTTTTCTTCTACCTGTTCGGTAAGTAATCCAACTTGATTCGACAACTCCTCGTATTGATTCTTTACTTCGGACAATTCAATTTTGAATTTATCAACCAATTGGATTGCCCGAGCCTTGTCGTTTTCAAGTTTCAAAATTTGAGCGTGCAATTCTGCAAATTTCTTCTCAAATCGAACAAGATTGTTCTGAAGCCTACTAATTTCTCGCTCCAAATTGCTCAAATCATTATTTTTAACCGCAATTTGCTTTTCCAATTCATTTAATTCTCTGCTTTTTTGCTCGAAAACGAAATATTCCTCTTGAAACTTGGCATAATTAATTCCGAACAACTCTTTCAAATTAATTACTTTTCGCTCTAAATCCTCTTTGTCCGACTCCAAAGCACTTAAAGTATTCAATAAATTTTCTTTTTCCCGAGCCAAATCCGCCAACTTTGTTTCGTTAAATTCCATTTTGTTCTCAGTATCTCGTAATTCTAATTCAAATTTCGATAATCTTTCGTTATATTTTCGGAGTTCATCATTCAATCTGTTCAATTTACTTTCGCTTTGTTGAAGATTTCTAACAATTTGCTCTCGTTCAAAAGACTTTAGTTTGATTAAACTTTCGAGTTCTGCAATTTCTTTTTCCAAATGTCTTTTCTGCGATGAATATCGCTGAATCCTCTCCTGTTTCCCGATTGAAATGCCCTCTTTTTGAAGAATCGAGCCACGCTTTTGTATCACACCACCAACAAGAATTTCCCCTGCCAAAGTTACAAACTTCACATTGGGATATTCAGCCGAAAGCATAACGGCGGTAGGAAAATCCTTAACAATTGCAGTATCTTTTAATATGATTCTTAAAGCATTCCTGATTCTGGGTTCGACATTTGCAAGTTCACTTGCCCAACCGATAATTCTCCCGTCCTTCACAGTTTGGGTAAACTGTCCTTCTCCGGGAACTTTATCCAATTGCAGAAAATAACATTTTCCCTTCTGGTTCGATTTGAGAAGTTCCATAGCATCGGCAATGTCCGATTCGCTTTCAACCAAAATCAAATTCTTCATCTCGCCCAAAACCGAATCGTATGCAATTCTCAAATTCTCATCAATTCTCAATATTTCTCCCAGTAGCGAAAAATTCCTTGCCTTCGACCATTCCGAATCTTTAATTAAAAACCGAGTGCTTTCATCCACTTCCAATATGGAATTCAGAAAATCCAAAGTTGTTGTTATTTCTTTCAATTCGAGTTTAAGATTCGAAAGTTGATTATGCCTTTCTTTCGTTTCTTGCTCAAATTCATTCAAACTTTGCTTCAAATTCTCAACTACTTCGGTCAAATTTTCAATCTCACCCTGAATGCCTGCTATCTGATTGCGTATTCTTTCCTTCTCTTCTTCTTTATTCTTTAATAATTCTTTCAATCGAACCTGTTCACGGTCAATTTGTTCACAACTCTTGTCAATTTCAATGATTCTCGCATTATTCTTCGAAATTTCCAAACCGAGATACTTGATTTTGTTTTCCAATTCAATGATTTCTTTCTTGGACTCATCGATTTTCAATCGAGATTGTTCAATATCCTTTCCACTTAAATGGAATTGATTTCTTTTTTCTTCGAGTATTCGCTCGGCTTCCGAAATTTCATCTATTCCTTTGCTTTTCAAATCATTTAACTTGCTTAAAGTTTCTTTGGTTCTTTCAATCAGTTTTCGAGTTTCTTCACTTTCATTTCGAAGCCGAATTATATTATCTTGAAAATTTTTCGCATTGTTTTCCTGCAAGGAAATTAGTCTTTCCAAATCTTTCAGTTTATTGAACACCTGGTTTTCTTCGGAACGAACTTCTTCCAATCGTTCGTATAACTCGTTCAACTCTCCGTTTAAAACATCTCGTTCCCTCTGCAATTCTAATTTTTGACTTTCAAATTCTACCTTTTTTTGATTCAATTGGAGCAGTTTTGATTCTAATTCCTGAATTTCGGCTTCAATTCTTGTGAATTCAACCTTCCACAAAGTAAGTTCCAAATCCTTTAATTTAGTTTGCAGTTTATTATACCTTTGGGTTTTCGATGCTTGGCGCGAAAGAGAGCGAACTTGGGCTTCAATTTCATTCACAATATCGTAAATTCTTAGCAAATCGTTTTGAACATTCGCCAAGTTTTTGTTTGTTTCTTTCCTCCGGACCTTGAACTTTGTAATCCCTGCAGCTTCTTCCAAAAGCCTACGCCTTTCTTCCAAAGAGCCATTGAGAAGCGATTCGACCATTTTCAATTCAATTATTGAATAGGAATTCGAACCAACGCCTGTGTCCATCAAAATGTCATTTATGTCTTTCAGCCTACATTGGTTGTTATTCAAAAGGTAGTTGCTTTCGCCATTTCGGAATAAACGCCTTGTTATAGTAACTTCCGAAAAATGTGATGGGAATATGTTGTTTTGATTATCGAAAGTGATAGATACTTCTGCCATTCCCAAAGGCTTTCGTGTTGCAGAACCATTGAAAATTACATTTTCCATTACTTCCGAACGAAGCAACGACGCTCGTTGTTCGCCTAAAACCCAACGAACCGCATCAATTATATTTGTTTTCCCACTACCGTTTGGACCGACGATTGCCGAAATTTTAGTGTTGAAACGAATAACAGTCCTGTTAGCAAAAGATTTAAATCCAAATAATTCTATTTTCGACAGAAACATTTAGCCATTTCTGATTGGTAAAAAAACAAAATTAACACTTTTAGGCTTGTTGCCCATTTACTCAATCAATCCAAACTTATATGAATATTCCCAAAAAATTTGTAATTTTGTATCTTAATTTGCCAACATAGCTCAGCTGGTAGAGCAGCTCACTCGTAATGAGCAGGTCGGCGGTTCGAATCCGCCTGTTGGCTCGAAATCAATAATACAAATGCAACTGAAAACCCCACCGCAACGATTTGCTTTCCAACGATTGAAAGAAACGATATTCAAATAACAAATCCAGATAGGGTATTGGGAAAATCTTAACGCCACCTACAACTTGATAATTTTCCATCAACCAACTTGTAAGCTCGGTTGTCTTTAAATCCGTCCGCCCATATTCAAAACGACAAAACGGAATCAGCCCCCTAAACAAAACATAATTCACACGAGCTACAAAGTTATTGGTAGTGCGAAAATCACCAACTTTCGAAGTAATATATTCAAAATGAAACACAAGATTGTCCCGTAAAGCTAAATCCACAAATCCTGATAAGTAATTGAAATGCCCATTGACAAAGGCAGAACCACCTAAAAAAGAAAAGCTTAGCAAATCGGTTTCAATCGGTGGGTAAAAGACGATCCGACCAACAAACGATGGATTGTGCTTCAAAACTATCGGCACATCGCCGAAAATTGCTACTTCGTGTAATTTCCTCGAATCGAAAACCCCGAATGTGAAATCGAACAAACTCAATTTATTGTAATTAATTTCGAAGCCGAGTTCGGAATAATCGGGTGCAAAAAGAACAGAAGTCCCGTCAACCGAAGCAACACGGCGGTCGAACGAGGTCATATCGCAATCTTTTATTCCGAAAGTTGGCTGGAATTTTCCAAAGCGAAGGATAGGCAAAAACTCCCCAAAATCGATACCTACCGTTGTCATCCAATCGTCCTGACCCTGAAAGACAATTCGCCCAAAATTCTTTTGAGCATTAATCGAAAGAAACCGAGTTGGTTGTAACAAAACATACAAACTTGCTTGCATCGGGATTAATTTTCTCTTTGCAGTTTCAGTCTTATGTGAACGAAAGCTTTGAAGTCGGAAATCGAAACCGTACGCAAACCCATTTTCAATCTTTACACTACTATCTCGATTTTCGAAATCCAGCGAAACTTCTTTAGCATAATGCTCTTTATCGAAAATTTCGTAAATCCTCTTGATTGTTTCATTTCCAATTGGAAAGATTGAAGCATCCCGAAGAAATTTCCAGCCAAATTCACTTCGTATTCCACCACCCTGTGGATTAACATGACATTTCGAGCATCGATTTCCTGTCCAAAGCGAAAATTCAGGATTAGAAAATGAAAATTGTAAAGGAAGCGAAACAATGATAAATAAACAAATCAAATATTTCATTTGTGTTCGGGTAACTTTCCTAAAATTCTTGCTTTTTTCACATCGGCTTCGGTTACCGTGACCTGCATATTATTTAGTTCAATAAATACATATTGCAAAATTAAAGCAATATCACTGTCCGAAAGGCTTTTGTCAATCTCTGTTGTCATCACTCCATAATATACTTCGCCATTAACCACAATTCGACCAGAGCGACCGAAAATCATTCCACGAAGTAGTTCAATCTTGTCGTTTTTTTGCACATAATCGGAATTTTTCAAAGGTGGATAGACGCCCTTTATTCCTCGACCATCCTTCCGATGGCATTTGGAACACTGCTCAATATATAATTTTCTTGCTCTTTCTCTATCGTAATTTTGGAAGGAAAAAACGGGAATCAAAACCAAAAGCAGAAAAAATATCAAAGAAAAAAATAATTTATCTTTTCTCATTCCGTTACTGCCGAAGTTTTATACCTTTTTTGAATTAAACGAGCTTCTTTTTCTGCTTGCTCAAAAGTTGAATAACCCCAAAGCACAATAATGTAACGAACCCCATCGTTGTGCAAAATTCGTTCGTAGTATGGCTGGTAACCACGTCGTTCCCATAAAAGCAAACCATTTTCGGCTTTTTCTTCGCTTTCAACTGTATCGACAACAATTGTGTAAGGCAGAATCGAAGGATGCAACCAGCGAATTTCAACTCGACGATTAAGAAACTTCGATTTTTCGTCGTCTTCGAACAAAGATAATGGCTTGGAAATACCTCTGCCTTTGACTTGTATTTGATTCGGATTTACACCTAAACTAATTAATTGTTTCCTCACGTTGTTTGCCCGAGAAAAAGAAAGCGAAATGCAATCGTAATTCTTTTCATCTAAACTTGCATTTCCACTCAATTCAACACCTAAATCCCTATGTTTGACCAAAATTTCGGCAACACTACCGATTATTGGAGCAAAATCACTGGAAACATCTGTGCTTAAATAATCGAAGGATGCAATGGCTTGATAATTCAAGAAATAATCTTTTTTTCCAATTGGATAAACAAAAAAATCACTCAAATTTGCCGAAGAAATTGCGAGGCTTACATCAAATTTTAACTCGGAACACTTCGATTTAAAATCGAATTTGCTGACTCGTGCCCGATAGTAATATCGTTCAGCAAGAATAATCTCTGTCAAAATCTCCGACAAATCTTTGAGTTCATTTGGGTAGAGATGATAAAAATTCCCCCCTGTTGCAGTTGCCAAATACCTCAAAGCAGAAGGTATAATCTCGTTACCAATTCCAACGATGTAAAGTTTAACATTTTGACTTCGAGCAATATCAATCACATCTTCGATGGTATATTTAATTGAAGCATTTTCTGGGGAAGAAGTTAAAACAACAACCACATTGTGTTTCGATGGTTCACACGATTTTGCTATTTCATACAAAGATTTGTAAAAACAAGTCAACTGTGCTTTGCCTTCAACCGAAATGTTCCGAAACTTGCGAATATTTTTTTCGAAAAACTCAGGTTGCAACAAAGTTTCCAATTCATTCCCGAAAACGGAAAAAGCAAAATCATCGGTGCTGTTTAAGTACTTCATACCATCGGCAATAATATTTTGCAAATTATTGGTGCTTGTATAACAATTCCTATCCACAACAAGATGGAACAAAGCATCATCTTGAATCTTGGTTAACTGTGGAAATTCAATTCGGCTTTGAAGTTTCGATTCTGCACAATTCTGAGTTACTGAAACTTGAACGTCCGTTGTATATTGTTGAATATCATAAATTTGGTTGCCGTATTTATCCAAAATAATGAAGTCGAGATAATAATTCGAATCATCTTCGGTCGCTCTAACGATTTTTAATTTTTCAATTTTTGCCTGACCCGCAGAAATAAAGCCCGAAAAATAATTGGAAAGTTTTGCACTTCTGACACTTGTTATATCGGTGATACCAATAGGTCCTCGTTGGATAGTTCGCTGTGCTTCAACTTGTTCGGCTGTTTCCTTTTGCATTCGAACTGCAACGTAAACACTTTGAACTAAGCTATCTCCTTTTTCATTAAACGCAATTATATCGTAGCGGGTGGAAGATTTTGGAGAGACACGAAAGGAATCTTGTGGGTTAAAACTGTACGGCTGTCCAAATATCTTTACGTATTTTGCATTAGCAAAATCCCAATGAAGTGTGATTGTATCGCCTTGGTCAATCTCGTTGTAATTGATAAGGCTTCGGACGTAAGGGAGCGGAGTTTTGCAAGAGACCAAAAGAAAAACTAATACAAAAAAGTAAACTAATTTAACTGATTTGATTTTCATCCGCTCTATACTTTTGCAAAAACAAATTCTCCATTTTCGGAATAAAGTCTAACCTTATCGCCCGATGTAAACTTACCTTCGAGCATTAGTAAAGCCATTTTGTCGATAATATGCCGTTGGATTGCACGTTTCAATGGTCTTGCACCAAATTGAGTATCGAAACCTATTCGGGCAATTTGTTCGACAGCACTATCATCGATTTCAAGCGTTATTCCATTTTCTTGAAGCTTCTGATGAAATCTATTCAAATTCAATCTTGCAATTTGGATAATCTCGTTTTGTGTAAGTGGTTTGAAAACAATAATATCATCGATTCTGTTCAAAAATTCCGGTCGAAGTCTTCTTTTTAAAAGCTCGTAAATTTCGTCTTTCAATTGTTCCATAATTCGCTCACGATTCGATTCATTTATTAATTCAAGCTTATCTTGAATCAATTCGGTTCCAAGGTTAGAAGTCATTATTATGATTGTATTTTTGAAATTAACAGTTCTGCCTTTGCTATCGGTCAACCGACCATCGTCGAGTACCTGCAATAAAATATTAAACACATCGAGATGAGCTTTTTCGATTTCATCGAGCAAGACAACCGAATATGGTCTTCTCCGCACAGCCTCGGTTAGTTGCCCTCCTTCTTCGTAACCAACATATCCAGGTGGAGCTCCAATTAATCGAGAAACCGAAAATTTTTCCATATACTCACTCATATCGATACGCACCATTGCGTTTTCATCATCGAAAAGAAATTCAGCTAATGCCCGAGCAAGTTCAGTTTTGCCTACTCCTGTGCTCCCCAAAAATATGAATGAACCAATCGGGCGGTTTACATCTTGTAAACCAACCCGAGAACGGCGAATAGCATTTGCAACGGAACTGACAGCTTCCTCTTGGTCAACAAGACGCATGTGAATCCTTTCCTCCATCTTCAATAGTTTAGTTCGCTCGCTTTCAAGCATTCGATGAACGGGTATCCCAGTCCATTTCGAAACAACTTCTGCAATGTCTTCAGCATCGACCTCTTCTTTTAACAATTTCTTTTCTTTCTGAACCTCAGAAAGTCTATCGCTTGCAGCTTTCAACTTCTTCTGCAAATCTAAAATTAGTCCATAACGAATTTCGGCAACCTTAGCTAAATCGCCCTGACGTTCGTATTCTTCGGCTTGCAAGCGAAGATTTTCGATTTGAGCCTTGTAATCTCGAATTTCCCGAATCAACTGCCTTTCAGCTTCCCACCGAGCACGCAACCTGTCACGTTCCCTCTTCAATTGCTCAATTTCTTGCTCTATCTCTGCTAACCGAGCCTTTGTTGCTTGTATCTCATCTACCATTACTTAACAAAATAATTTGAATTAACAAAAATAAAGAAAATTTGCAAATAAACTGCAAAGCAATTAAACAAAGTAGAGTAAAATTGAACAAAAAGATTTTATTAGACTACCGATAATAATTTATAAATCTCATTCAATATATCGAGAATATTTGCACGAATGTGGATGAATGCATCGACTCCCGATTTTTTGTACAAATCAATCAACTGCTCATCGGTTGGTAATCCCGCAAGCACAATAACCGACAATGGCTTTGCTTTCTTTATCAGCATTGAAATTTGGGGAACAAAGTTAGGATACAAGTCATCGGATGAACAAATTACAGCAATAGGACATTGGGATTCGAAAAATGCTTTTGCGGCTTCTTCGACAGATTGGACAGGCAAAGATTCAATCGTTTCGAACCCCCCAACACGGAGAAAATCGATTGAAAAATCAGCTCTCAAACGAAAGTTCGAAACAGTGCCATAATTGATTATAAAAGCTTTGGGATTTTGGGCATATTTCTGACGGTAGGATTCTACAAAATTCCTCAAATTTTCGAATCTTTCGGAAAGGCGAACAGGAGTAAGTTGCTTAATTGCAATATTTTCTTGGAAGACAATTGTTTGGAAATTAGTTATCGAAAACCCTTGCCTTGCAAGTTCAGAAATATTCAAAATCGATGTTATTAGCTCGGACAAGTTTTCTTTTCTTCTTTGCACTCGCTCTGCAATTAGTTTTTTAAAGTCGGATTCCGTGAAAATTTGCTTTTCGATTTGTTTTTGTTCCTCTAAATTTGGATATTTATTAACACCAACGAGAACATCTTTACGTAAAGCAAGGTTCGTAAGCCTCTTATTCAATATTGAATTGATTGAATCTTGGATATTGCCTGCGATAACATTTTGGTAGAAACCACCTGAACTTTCTATATCTTTAAACATTTCCAAAGCTCTCTTTGCAAGTTCGAAAGTAAGCGATTCAATATACCACGAACCACCAACGGGGTCGATTACATCAGCCAAATTATGTTCTTCAATCATTACAAATTGAGTATTGCGAGCATTGCGAAGTGAAAAATCGGAACTTAACCCTTCGAATGGAAAATCGAAAGGTGTTACCTCAATGAAATCAGCACCAGCAGTTAAAGCTGCGTAAGTTTCGCCCGAATTTCTAATCATATTCACATAAGCATCCAATCGGCTCTTGTTCCGAGAACTTGTAATCGCATATATCCAAATCTTTTTATCTTCGTTTTCAAGATTAAATTTTTCGAGAACTTGGGACCAAACAATTCTAAAAGCACGAATCTTTGCTATTTCCAAAAGAATATCGCTACCAACTGTAAATTTAAACATCATTCGTTTGAAAATCTCCTTCGGAGCAACATTCCTCTTAATCAGCCTTTTAGCATATTCGACAGCCAATGAAATCGAGTAGGCAATTTCTTGGACCGCATTGCCACCCGATTCGTGGAATAAATCGCCATTTACCACAAGAATGAGTGAATTCGGAAAATTCGAGCTAAATTGGTTGAAATACTCGAACAGCAAATCATCGAAATCAATTGGTGCAGAACCCTTTCCTAAACAATCAGTTATGATATCGAAATTAAAAGAGCCAAAAAATTCCGATGGTTTAAGACTTCCTTCCTCTAAAAAAGCTCGAAGGAAACCACCAAGTTCGAAGATTCTGTTCGATTTAAAATGCAACACTAACTTCGAAAGGTCAATATCTCGGAAGGCAGTTCGAAAATCCTCAAAATTTTCCAAAAGCAACCCGTAATAATTTCTGCTTTCAGAAGTCAAATGATTCACGGATACCGAAAAGACATCATTCGTAATTTCTGTTTTGAGCTTAATATTAAATTCATTCGGGTCGGGAAAGTTCAAAGATTGAGTAACATAGCACCTTTGCTCTTTGTAACCACCAATCTTTTGATTTCGCAAGTAATGTGGCAAACCAGGAAATTCATTGAATACAAACTGAATGTTTTCCAAATCTTTTTTCGTATAAATCGGGTTTATAGTAATACCTTCATAAGTTTTAGAAAAGAGTTTTTCAATTGGCTTATTCTTTAAGCTTTTTTTAGCTTCTTCTAACCATTCTTCGTAAGTGTTTGGGGCAAAATCTCCAAGAAACAACCTATTCTTCTTTTCCATAAATCACCATAAAAAAAGCAAATTTATCAGTTTTTAACAATTTTTTCTGTATAATTTATGTTTTTGTTAGTAAGTTTGTATTCTGTTTTAAACTTAATTAGAAACATCTATTATTTCTTTTTCAACCTAACAATTAAATTTGTTTTAAAATATTTAATATTATTTTTGCATTATAAATTTTTTTTAAAAGGTCATAAAATGAAAAAAATTGGTTTGCTCTTTGGTAATCAAGTCGATTTCCCCTTTCGGATTATCGACTACATCAATTCGACACAAAAAGAAATCCTCGCTGAACCTATTAGAATTGGCTTTGTTGCAACCGAAAATTCTCTCGATTATGATGTTATTTTCGACAGAATTAGTTACTCCGTTCCATTATACCAATCAATTCTGAAAAAAGCCTTTCTCGATGGTAAGATTGTAGTTAATAATCCTTTTTTAAGATTGTACGATGACCTATTCTTTCAATATTCACTTCTTAGCAAGCTTGGATTCGACACTTTGAAAACTGTAATTATCCCTACAAAGGAACACGTCGAAGGAACAACTTCCGAAACTTATCGGAACTTGGAATATCCTTTGGATTGGTCAGCCTTGTTCGATTACATTGGTTTCCCGCTCTCTTTCAAAGTTAACAAGAGTAACTCCGAAACCTTTAATTTCCGTATTTACAACCCAATGGAATTCTTTTCGGCATACGATGGAAGCGGCACAAAGCAAATGGTTGTCCAACAAATTATTGAATTTAAAGAATACTACCGTGCATTTGTAATTGGGCAAAAGCAAGTCAAATTAATTGGGTTCGACCCAACGAAACCCCTCCATTTACGTTATAGCCAAGAGCAACCCAAGCTAGCAGAAAGCATACAGAACGAAATTGAAAAAATTGCTCTGACTATTTGTAATGAAATGGAAATACCAATAAATGCTATCGACTTTGGCTTAATCGATTCTAAAATCTATGTAATTGATTGCTTCAACCCTTATTTAATCATTGAACCAACCCACATTTCAATCCAAGATTATGATTGGTTAATCGAAAAAATTGCTTCATTCCTAATGGATTTAGCATTAGGAAATGAAACTTATTCGCCTACCTTACCAATTTCGAAATTGATAACAAAAGGTTAACAGAAAATGAAAAGTGCCAAAATCTTTATTTCGTCCTTTATTCTTTTCTATTTTCTAAGCTCTGCTCTTCTTGTATCGCAGAAAGCAACTAATCCTGAATCCCAGAAAATCGCTTCTTATGTTTCCTATCTTGCCTCCGATGAACTCGAAGGACGTTTCCCTGGAACAAAAGGCAACCAACTTGCAGCCGATTTCATTGAATCTAAATTTAAAGAATTCAACCTCAAACCTATCAGCAATCAATATAGACAATACTTCCCATTTGCAACCGGAATTAAATTCACCGAAAAAAATACAATAGTTTGGGAAAAGCTGATTGAAAGACCTGGTGTTCCAAAGGAAATGTGGAAAAGCTTCCCTAAAACTTGGACATTAGGTCAGGACTATCGACCCCTGCATATATCCGAAAATGGTTCTGTCACTGGTGAAGTAGTTTTCGTTGGCTATGGTATTACAGCAAAGGACATAAATTACGATGATTACGAAGGAATTGATGTAACGGGTAAAATTGTAATTGTTCTTTCGGATTCAGCCGAAGGAAAGCCAAAAGACGAAAGGTTCACACCCTACTCGTCACTTTCATACAAGGCGATGAATGCTCGTGAACACGGTGCAATCGGCATCATCTTCGTTAAAGTATTAAGCGATTCGGCTAATGTTTTCTATCCACTCAAAACCTTTGGACCCAAGCAAAAATCAGGAATTATTGCTATCCAAGCAAATAGAACTGAAATAGCTAAATTCTTTCCCGCAGGAGCTAACCTTTACCCGACCGAACTCGAAATGCAAAAAACCAAAAAACCAAAAAGCTTCCTTATCCCTAATACCAAAATTACAATTACTGTTGAACTCGAAACAGAATATGTTCAAATCCCAAACATCGTCGGATTAGTAGAAGGTTCTGACCCGAAATTAAAAAACGAATATGTTATTGTTGGTGCCCATTTCGACCATCTTGGGTGGGGAACTGAAAATTCACTTTACAGAGGAAAAACACCTCAAATCCATAATGGTGCCGATGACAATGCCTCGGGCGTAGCTGCTATTCTTTACCTTGCTGAGCAAATTGCTATGAACCCACCAAAACGCTCAGTGCTTTTCATTGCTTTTAATGCCGAAGAAGAAGGCTTACTTGGCTCGTCTCACTTCGTTAAAAATTCTTTGGTTCCTTTGGAGAATATTGTCCTGATGATGAACTTCGATATGGTTGGAAGAATGCAAAACAATAAGTTAAATGTCTTTGGAACTGGAACATCGACCACATTCGAAAAAGTCGTCGATTCGCTTGCTGCGATTGATTCTCTTCTCCTAACGAAGGGTTCCGAAGGCTACGGACCAAGCGACCACTCCTCATTCTACGGTGCTAAGATTCCTGTCATGTTTATGTTCACAGGTGCACACTCTGATTATCATATGCCTACCGACGACCCCGAGAAAATCGATGCCGATGGCATCCTTAAAGTCTGCAATTTTGCTTTAAAAATCCTTGATAGATTCGGAAATGCTTTCGATAAACCCGATTACATAGTTGTTAAAAAAGAAACAAATCAACAAAAAAATGATTCTCCCGGATACGCAAAGGTCTGGTTTGGAATTGTGCCGAATTTCGAGGAAAATCCCGACGGTTTGAGAATCTCTGGCGTTTCGCCTGGTAGCCCTGCCGAAAAAGCTGGGCTCCGAGAAAACGATATCATTGTAAAATTTGGAAATTACACAATTAAAAATCTCTACGATTTAACTTATACATTAAGAGAATTCAAACCAAATGACGAAGTGGATGTCAAAATTCTCCGAGATGGCAAAGAATTAATTCTAAAAGTCAAGCTCGTCGGTCGCTAATTCGAACTATGATTAACGAAAATAATAATTTAGTCAAAATACATCACGGCACGATTGTCGCACCAGATTTCGAAGCAATTCACTTCGATTTTTATCAATCTCTTTCAAATCTCAATGGTGAAGAAGTTGCAATTTTAGTTCACGGGTTCACAGGACATAAAAACTGGGGCTTCCTACCTTTCCTGGCAAAAAAAATTGCTGAAAATGCGATTCATTCAGTTACATTCAACTTCTCTTACGATGGAATTTCTTTAACAAAAGACTGGTTCGATGACCCCGATAAATTTTCCCAAAACACTATCAGCCGTATGGTTAACGAGCTTAGCATTTTGGTCGATTCTCTGACAAACCCCAAAGTATTATCGAAAACAATTGGCATTCCCATCGAAATATCATCTGTATATTTAATTGGTCAATCCCTTGGCGGTGCAGTTTCAATTATCTACGCAAACAAATCGCAAATACCAAAAAAATTAATCCTTCTGGGAAGTGTCGGAACGCTCTTCCGCTACACTAAAAGGCAAATTCAAGAATGGAAAGCCAAAGGCTACATAGAATTTTCTGTTCAACGAACAGGACAAAAACTACGGCTAAATTACTCATATTATGATGATATAGAAAACAATAATTATTCGCTCGAAAAACTTCTTGCGAGCTTAGATATTCCAATTTTAATCATTCACGGGCAGGAGGATTTAACAGTACCTTTGAAAGAAATTAAATCGATGATTACCAACTCAAATAATTCAAATGTGCATCTGGAAGTTATTCCAAAAGCTAATCATACTTTTGGTTTCGAAACCAATCCGACACCCGAAAATACAACTTTGAACAGAATTGCTGAAATAATTAATGAGTTTTTGAAATGAGAAAAGGAACTATTTACTCTCTGCTTATAGCTCTCTGTTCAATCGCAATAAGTTGCGAATTAATTAAACTCATCGATAAAACTGGGAACGAATACATCAAACTAACTACCAAAACTTCCATTGGAACTGTTGCTATTTTCAGCAAGGAAATTTCGGAAAACAATGTTTCTGGTGCTTCAAAATTATTTTTAAACAAAGTAAATTATCCTACTGATTTCGAAGCTATAAACTTTCAAGATGAGCTTACTCGCTTGTGTAAAATAATCCAAAACAAACCAATAACATATTACAAAATCGATACCCTTTCGCCCAATCTTCATAATATCTTAGTGGAATATGACTATACAAAGGAATTTAAATACCTTTTGGAAAAAATTGATGACGATTGGTATATCATTTCCCTAAATTTTTTGAACAATAATTAGAATTTTTTTTCACAATTCACAATATTTATTTAATTTGCTATGTGAAACAAAAGTAATATTAGTGGTGTTAAAACCAAGTATTTTATTTGTTACTACTCGCAAGACTCAACTCGCCGAAATAGTCAAAACAGTTGTTCCAATCCAAACAAAATATGATTGTTTCTTCGCAGAAAATGGCGAACAAGCAATCAATCTACTTGCAACTAATAAAATCGATATCGTATTTTCTGGCTTGGAAATTTATCTCGCCAATGGCTCAAATCTAATTCGAGAAATAAAAAATCTTTTCCCCGAATCTATTCGAATAGCAATGGTCGAAACTTTCGAAAATCAAAAAATTGGAGAAATAAGCCAATTCATACATCAATTCATTCAATATCCATTCGATATAAAGCTCTTGGAAAATAAAATTGAAAGCACATTAAAAATCAAGGACTTGCTCGGCAATCAGAAAATCATCCAAGTAATCAATAGTTTAACTACTTTACCCACACTTCCCGAAATATATTTGAAAATCGAAGAAGAGATTAGCAAGCCTGATTTTTCAATTCAAAAAATTTCAAATTTAATTTCCAAAGACCCAACATTAACTGCAAAAATTTTGCAAATTGTCAATTCTGCATATTTTGGTTTAGAAAGAGAAGTAACTAATATTAACTTTGCCATCTCTTACCTTGGTGTAAACATAATTAAATCACTTGTATTCTACATCCAATTGTTTTCGACTATGAGGCTAAGCCCCGAAAGAAAGAAATTCCTCGAAAAAATTTGGTATCATTCTTTGGTTGTTGCATCCACGTCGTATAATCTTGCTAAGAAATACTTACCACAAAAATATCAAATTGAAAGTGCTTATACTGCAGGAGTTCTTCACGATATTGGCAAACTTGTGCTGCTTACAATTCCAACCTACCCAACCAATGTCGAAATGATTCAGGAACAAAAATTTTTGGAAGAATACGAAGCCGAATACGAAGTTTTTGAATGCAATCACGCCGAAATTGGTGGTTACCTTTTGGGACTTTGGGGCTTTCCACATCACATAATCGAAGCAGTGGCATTCCATCACAAACCATCTTCCACTTTTGCTAATGAATTTTCAATCCTCACCGCAGTGCACTTAGCAAATTGCTTGTTTTATATGCCAAAAATAGATTTTCAACACCTAAAATCGCTTGGATTAGAAGAATCCCTTGCTTCCATTATCGATAAGTATTCTGTAAAATTTCGTCTAAGCTTTTTATAAATTACTATGGAAACAAATCTATCTTTATCGTTCGAATCTAACGCTACATATATTGCAGTTCTCGAAAAAAGAGAAATTGGACTACATCTTAAATACTTAGACATTGCAAATCCAATCGACATCGAAAATATTCAGAACCCTTTCTTCAAAGAAAATCTCGATAAACTTCTCGAAAAAATCAAACTAATTCCCCACGATTATCACTTTGTAAATATTTCTATACCATTAGAACTCACCTTCGTCACACAATTCTTTTCAAGACCAAATTTTTCGAAAGCGGAAGTATTATCGTTGGTTAACATAGAAATTCGCCAAATTTTCCCGCAATACAACCCTGAACACTTCCCAACTTATGTTTTTCGGTTGCGAGAACGAAAGAACAACCCATTTTTCCTTGCGGTAATTATTCCAAAAAAAATATACGAAAACATTAAACTTATAACCTCTTCTCTTAAAAAGTTGACCGAAAAAATCGAAATTAACCATATCAATGCACAAAACGCTCTTCTTTATAACTACCCCGAAAATAAAAACGATGTCATCGGACTGTTCAACATACAAGAAAATTTTATTGATTTCAGCATCTTTATTAACAATGAAATTATTTCATATAACTTATTAAAATACAGCTCAGCAAAAGATCTGCCTCAGCAAGTTTTCGAAACAATCGGTTCCACTACAAAAGAATTCAATATTAATTTCGATTGCATTTTTCTCTGTGGAAATTCCCTAACCCGCACGATTTTCGAAAATATTAAAGCAAAACTCTCAGCACAAATTAGAAATGTTAAACGATTAAATGCATTGCGTATGGTTACAACCGAGATTGACAGCCGAACACGTGAAATTGCCGCGAAAATTGCTCACATTCTCCCTTCCTGTATTGGTGCTTGTATTCCATCTTATTTCGAAAGATTCAAATTCATTTAATGAGAATAATTACAGGAAAATATAAGGGATTCCGCATCAAAAAAGCCATTCCAAATGGAATTCGCCCTTCAACTGATTTTTTTCGCCAATCGCTTTTCAACATTCTCAATCAGCACATCACTTTCGAAGATATTCGAGTTTTAGACCTTTTCGCCGGAGCTGGTCTATTTGGATTTGAATGCTTAAGCCGTGGAGCAAGCTTCGTTCACTTCGTCGATTCTAACGCTACTGCAATAGAGATTATTAAATCAACTGCAACTGAATTAAACATTAATAAATCACAATTTAAAGCTACCCGAGCCTCTGTCCCCAATTTCCTATCCAAGGTTTCACCAACCCATCCATTTCAATTAATCTTTTCTGACCCACCCTACGAACTACTTTTCAACAGTAGATTACTTTTCAACAAAAATATATACAAATTTATTGAACAAGGCACACTTTTTGCGTTTAAACAATCGGCAAAAGAACAAATCCTTTTGCCAAACGGATTTGAAAAAATTTTCGAAAAAGATTATTCAGAAACAAGCCTGATAATTGTTGCTTTTAACAATATAGGGGAATAAAATGGGGGACAAGAAGAAAGACAGGGATAACGAAGAATTTATTCCAAAGTACAACGAAAAAGGCAAGCTAAACAAAAAATTCTACGAGCGAGAGCTTGAGAAGCTCCAAATGGAATTAGTAAAAATGCAATATTGGGTCAAGTTCAAAGGCTTAAAAGTTGTTATAATTTTCGAAGGGCGAGACGCTGCAGGCAAAGGTGGCACAATCAAAAGAATCATCGAGCCACTTAATCCAAGAGGCTGCCGAGTTGTAGCTTTGGAAAAACCTTCGGACAAAGAAAAAACCCAATGGTATTTCCAGCGTTATGTTGCCCATCTTCCTTCGGCAGGCGAAATTGTTATCTTCGACCGCAGTTGGTATAATCGTGCAGGGGTCGAACGTGTTATGGGCTTCTGCACCGATGAAGAATATTGGGAATTCCTTCGCTCCTGTCCTGAATTCGAAAAAATGCTTATCCGCAGTGGAATAATTTTGCTGAAATATTGGTTCTCAATTAGCGACGAAGAGCAAGAAAAAAGATTCCGCGAACGTGCCACAGACCCCCGTAAACGTTGGAAACTTTCGGAAATGGACCTTGCAAGTTGGAATAAATGGGAAGATTACTCCCGCGCAAAGGATGAAATGTTCCGATATACCGATACCAAAATTTCACCTTGGTATTGCGTTAATGCCGACGACAAACGTAAGGCCCGGCTGAATTGTATAGCCCATATCCTTTCGATGATTCCTTACGAAGATGTAACCCCAAAACCTTTGGAATTACCACCGCGGGTAATTGACCACACATACATTAGACCACCTTTGCAAGAATTTACTTATGTACCCGAAATTTATTAGCACAAATGGTATACGACCGTTTGATTAAAATTCAACAAAAAAAACATTCTTTGTTATGTATTGGTCTTGACCCTGACCCATCGAGATTGCCACCAATTTTCGAAAAAAATGAATCGGGTGTGCTAAAATTCTGCAAAACTATTATTGACTCAACTCATCAGTTTGCTTGTGCATTCAAAATTAACTTTGCATTCTTCGAACAATTTGGTCCCAATGGCTTTCGCTTAATCGATGAAGTTTTAAAAAGCATCCCCGACGATGTTATAACCATTGCCGATGCAAAACGCGGCGATATTGGTAATTCATCGAAAGCTTATGCTCGCGGAATTTTCGAAAGCTTCTCATTCGATTGCGTTACTCTAAGCCCATTTATGGGAACCGATTCATTAGAACCATTCTTCGATTACAAGGAAAAACTTTGTTTCGTTCTACTTCTTACCTCTAATCCCGGGAGATTCGACTTCCAAACTCTTTCGACAAATGAAGGCAAGATTTACGAAATTGTTGCAGAAAAATTCACCCAGAAGTTTAACTATAAGCAATTGGGCTTTGTTGTTGGGGCAACAGACCTCCAAGGTTTCCAACAAATTCGTTCAAAAATTCCACAAAACTTTATTCTTTCGCCTGGAATAGGTGTACAAGGTGGAAATGCAGACAATTTGCTTAATATTAATAAGGGCAAACCATTAATTGTAAACGTTTCCCGAGATATTTCTTACCCCAAAGATTTTCATAAATTTGAGCTTGCCGTTTTTGAACAGGCAAAAAAGTATTGGCAATTACTAAAATTCGGCAATGAATCATAAAAAAGAGTTTGATATACAAAAGAAAGTACATCTTTTATTTTCTGAACCTTCGAATGTTTACCGAACGCTTAGCAACAAACGTCTACAAATTCTTTCCCCAGGTAAACTCAACAACAAAGAAGGACCTGACTTTATCGACATTGCAATACTTTTGGAAGGAAACATCATCGTTGGCGATTCTGAATTACACCTTCGAGCTTCCGATTGGGTTACTCACAAACACCAAACCGACCCAAAATATTCACGAACTATTCTGCACATCGTCTTCGAAAATGACCAGTCTATTCCCGAAAATTTCGAAACCCTACTTCTCGATTACAACCAACTGCCAGAACCAGATCTCGCTTTGTATCCCGAAGAATCTGATTTAATCGACTCGATTGAAGAAATTCAGAACTATGCAATTACTCGCCTACTCCGCAAAACAGCAGAAGTGCAACAACTAATGGAACAAATCTCGCCCAATATTGCTTTGGAAAAAGAAAAATACTTCGCTTTATTTAATGAACCCAAGATAACTGAACTCCGAAAAATATTTAATACAATCATATTTAAATTCTTATCCAACTACCTTAACCAAAGGCACAGACCATACTACAGCAACATTAATTTAGAAGATTTTTCGAATGCGTTTGCCAACTCGACATTCTTCGATTTCCTTGTTAATTTAAATACAAACGATAATCCTTCGCTTACAGAAGAACTATTTCGACTTATGAAGCAAAAAATTTACACCGAAGGCAATCATCTACGTAGGGAAATCATAATGAACTGCCTTTTGCCTTTGGGTTTGGCAATAGCAAACGAAAAGGCTAGAATAGCACTTCTTGCGTGGTTTTGGTCCGCACCAGCTGTAAGTAGCTATGGCATTCTAACTCGGAAGTTTCGCTCAATCCCACAAAATTATGTTTGGCAACAACAAGGTATGCTGGAAATAATTAAAAGCAAGGGCAAGCAAAAAAGTTCACTCCGCGATACACTAAAAAAATTCAAAATTGGGGAAGTATTGACCTTCTTCCAATTGAGCCACCCCTTCATTTAAACCCATTTATTTTTCGAAATGTAACAATTTCATTTAACAAATTAACAAGAAAAGAAAATGACTATTAAGAGCAATATTTTTAAGAAAGTTAAACAAAATATTTACAAAAAATTTAAAGTTGAAACTGAATTAATTGCGTAACTCTTTTATTTTCTGATGAAAGAAAAAAACAAGAGGAAAATGCAAAATTTTTTTAAAAATTTACTTGAATTTTTCAATTAAATACTTCAATTTTGCTCACCCAATTAATTGAACTTTTGGTTCAATTAATTGAAAATCGCTGGAAACTTTTAACGGAGGTTGGATTTGATGAAGGAAATGCAAAAGGATACCTATCTTTTAAACGAAACGGAGACAGAAAAAAGCGATTTACAAAAACAACAATTAAAGAAAAAGTGGTTAAAACTCTTAAAATTCATTAAAAGTAATGTCTCGCAACAAGCCTTTCGAACTTGGTTTCTACCAATTAAACCATTGAAATTCGATGGCAAAGAAATAACTGTCGAAGTTCCCTCGCAATTCTATAGTGAATGGATAGACCAGAATTATTACCCGCTTATCAGTTCGGGTCTACAACTTGTTTTTGGAAGCCAGATTTCTTTACGATATAAAATCCGAATCGATAGCGACCATTCAAACAATGGAGAGATTAGCTATCTCAGCACAAACAGATTAAGCTTCGAAGCTTTGCACAAATCTGTCATTTCCAAACTGGATTACTATCCTAATTTAGTCTCTAACTACACATTCGACAATTTCGTGGTAGGTAAATCCAACGATTTTGCACATTCCGTCTGCTTGTCCATTGCAAGAAACCCGAAGCAATCGCGTTTCAACCCTTTGATAATTTATGGAAATACAGGCTTGGGGAAAACCCACCTGCTTCAAGCAATCGGCAATTTCATTATTGTCAACAACCCACAAATCCGTGTCTATTATTCCACAAGCGAAGACTTCGCAAATGGTTTCATCGAAGCAATTAGAAACAACTCCGTTAACGAATTTATTGCCTTCTTCCGAAAAATAGATGTATTACTTATCGATGATATTCAATTTTTCCAAAACAAAGGTAAAATTCAAGAGCATTTTTTCCACACTTTCAATTCCTTACATCAAAGCGGCAAACAAATTGTAATGACTTGCGACAAACCGATAAAAGAAACTAAATTCCTCGACGAACGCCTTTTAAGTAGATTCCAGTTAGGTGTTTCAATTGATATTAAACCACCCGACTACGAAACCAGAATAGCAATAACCAAGAAAAAATGCGAAACCGAAGGCTTACAACTCCCCAGCGAAGTTATTGAATACATTGCACGAAAAGTCGCAAACAATATCCGAGAAATCGAAGGTACTTTGGTGAGCATTTCCGCCAACCTTGCTTTTACAAACCGACAACCAACAATCGACTTGGTCGACGAAATAATCCAATCGAAAATTTCAAACCGAAATAATTTCATTACTATCGACAGCATTAAACAAGCTGTTGCAAGCTATTTCAATTTAAAAATCGAAGATTTGGAATCAAAATCTAAAAAAAGAGAAATCGCAATGCCCCGACAACTTGCAATGTATTTAGCAAAAGAATTTACCAATCTTACTTTGGCTTCGATTGGAATGTATTTCGGTGGTCGTGACCATTCAACTGTATTGCATTCAATAAATGTCATTGAAAGAAACCTACTGATTGACCCCAAAACAAAAAATGCATACGACTACATCGTTCGAAATCTACTTTAAAATAGAGATATGGGCTCAAAGGTGATTTTTCGCGAAATAAGAAAACTAATATTTATCCTATTGGGGTCACTTTCTGCTTGTTTCGGGCTCAAAGCATTTCTCCTTCCAAACAAATTCATAGATGGTGGCGTAACCGGAATTTCAATGCTAATTTCAGTTATAACCCATCTTCCACTTCCATTGTTAATAATTTTTGTAAACATACCATTCATTATATTAGCATACTCAAACCTAACACGAGATTTGTCTATTCGAGCAGTGTTGGGAATTGCATCATTGGCTTTATTGTTAATCATTTTACCTGTTCCAATAATTACACACGATAAACTTTTGGTAGCTGTATTTGGTGGTTTCTTCCTTGGTGCAGGGATTGGTTTGGCTATTCGTGGTGGCGGTGTTCTCGATGGCACTGAAATCCTTGCACTTTACACCAGCCGCAAACTTCACACCACTGTTGGCGATATTATTCTTGTTATTAACATAATCATTTTTTCGACCGTTGCATTACTATTGGGCGCCGAAATTGCTTTGTATTCTATACTTACATATATTTCTGCATCGAAAACAACTGACTTTTTCATCGAAGGAATCGATGAATACATCGCTGTTATGATAATTTCCGAAAAATCGGACGAAATCAAAAAAGCGATACTATATAAATTGGAACGAGGCGTTACAATCTTGAACGGAAAGCGTGGGCTTTCATCCGAAATTTCAACTGATGATAAATCTAATCAAATCGAAATCCTATATACGGTTCTTACACGATTCGAACTACCAAAGCTAAGCGCCGAAATATCCTCCATCGACCCCAAAGCTTTTATTGTAATGCATAACGTAAAGGACATAATTGGTGGATACTTGAAGAAGAAAAGACCTTTCCTTTAAATTGCTAAGCTATGAAAGAAGGTAATCAGAAAAAAACTGCTGTTTTAATTGTTGCCGCTGTTACTTCGTTTCTTACAGCATTTATTGGAAGCTCGATAAATGTTGCCCTTCCAACAATCGAAAAAGAATTTCACATTTCCGCCCTCCAACTGACCTGGGTTTCTACTTCTTACCTATTAACCACGGCAGTTTTGCTATTACCCTTTGGCAGACTTGCCGATATTTTCGGAAGGAAACGTTTCTTCCAAATTGGACTTGCAATTTATACCCTTTTTTCGCTCCTTTCAGGATTTTCCTTCAACGTCGAGTCTCTAATTTTATTCCGTATCCTCCAAGGTGTGGGCTCCGCAATGGTATTCGTTACGAGCAATGCAATAATCACTTCTGTCTTTCCACCTGGCGAAAGAGGTAGAGCAATGGGAATTGCAGTTACTGGTGTTTATCTTGGTTTATCTATGGGTCCCTTCGTTGGTGGCATCCTAACTGAATATCTTGGTTGGAGATTCATTTTCTATTTAAATGTTCCTTTTGGTATCATAATGTTCTATCTAATATTTTCGAAACTTAAAGAGGAATGGGCAGAAGCAGCCGGAGAGTCCTTCGATTTGTTCGGTTCAATATTGTATGCACTTTCCCTCATTTCGCTACTAATCGGATTTACAAGTATAAAGAACAGTTTAGGTCAGCTTTCAATCCTTCTTTCAATCATCTTATTTGCTCTTTTTGTTTTATGGGAAAAAAAGCAAATCCACCCAATTTTCAACTTCTCCTTGTTTTTAAAAAATAAGCAATTTGCATTTTCTAATCTGGCTGCACTTATCAATTACAGTTCAACTTTTGCAGTAAGCTTTATGTTAAGTCTTTATCTTCAAACTCTCAAAGGTCTTACTGCAAAAGAAGCTGGTTTTTTGCTTGCAATTCAACCCGTAACACAGGCTCTTCTTTCGTCTTACGCTGGAAAACTTTCCGACAAAACCCAACCTAGATATATTGCCTCCTTTGGTATGGGACTAACAACCGCTGGACTTATCCTGCTTAGCTTTTTGGGTCAAAGCACTCCAACCTATTTTATTGTTTCTTCTCTAATAGTTATTGGCTTGGGATTTGCTTTCTTCACTTCGCCAAATACTAATGCAATTATGAGTTCGGTCGAAAAAAAGTACTTGGGGATTGCTTCTGCTTCGGTTTCCACAATGCGTCTTGTTGGAATGCTCTTCAGCATAGGTTTTGTAACAATATTCTTTTCGATTTTTTACGGAAACCAAAGCATTTCGAGTTCAACGGAAACTCTTCTTACGGTTCATCGCATTATTTTTACAATTTTTTCAATTTCGTGCGGACTTGGAATTATTGCCTCGATGGCACGCGGGAATTCTGAAATTCATTAATTGTGCCCGGAACAGGAATCGAACCTGCACGGCAATGAAGCCACTGCGCCCTGAACGCAGCGCGTCTACCAGTTCCGCCATCCGGGCATCGTGTGCGGAGAGTGAGGGATTCGAACCCCCGGAAGGATTGCTCCTTCAACGGTTTTCGAGACCGCCCCGTTCGACCACTCCGGCAACTCTCCGATTGCAAAATTAATAAATTTCAACCGATTAATCTCGATGTTTTTCTCTTCATTAATTTACTTTCTGCTTCATTGCTCAATAATATACCCAAAAATCGTATTATTGTGATTTCGATTAATTCTTAATTCGAAATTTACTATGAATAATAGATTAGAAAATGCTCTCAAAATCCTTCTTCTACCAGTCCTCTTATTTCTTTTTGCTTATAACATCAAGCACAATTCTAACAACTACAAATTCGAAACAAAAATCAAACTTTTTAAGCCAATTATTAATAAACTAATAAACGATGGGGCCGATTCAGAGGTAATCTACTACTTTATCAAAAACCCGCAGATCCATTTCAACGAAAAGTATTTAAAAATAAATCTAATCAAAAGACCCCGCCCAACTCAACAATTCCAAATCAAATCCACCAATATTAATTCAATTAAAAAGTTTATTAAGAACTACGAACATCTACTTTCCGAGGTCGAAAATAAATATGGCATTCCACCAAATATTATTGGCTCATTGCTTTGGGTCGAAACAAAATTAGGGCAAAATTTAGGAACACATCATCTTCTTTCAGTCTATTTTACAATTGCACTTTCGGACCAACCCGAATATTTCAATAGCAATTTTTCCGAAATAATTAAAGCTTCACCCGATTCAATCTCGGTAGACTCTCTTTGGAATATTTACTTTAAGCGGGCACGAGAGAAAAGCTCGTTTGCAGCGAATGAAATCAAAAGTTTAGTCGAAATGCACAAAATGGGCTACGATGTAATGAATCTTTATGGCTCTTTCAGTGGTGCTTTTGGAATTCCACAGTTTCTACCGTCCAGCTTCTTGAAATACGCAATCGATGGAAATGACAACAACTTGGTAAATCTATTCGAAATGGAAGATGCAATCGCAAGTGTGGCTAATTACTTAAATAAAAACGGCTACGCAAATAACGACTCCCAAAAGCTTAAAAATGCACTCTTCCGTTACAATCCCAGTTGGGATTACGTAAATCGTGTACTCGAAATCGCTTCGAAAATTAAGTAAATAGCAAGAAAAAAAAATCCCGCTAAAAGCGGGAATTTAATGACAACTTTAAAGAAGCTTAAGCTCTATTTAGTTTACAGTTGGTCTTTTGATACCGAACAAGTCTTCGATTGCTTGAATATATGCTTCCTTTGGCAAAGCACCAACAGCAATTCTTGGCAAATCGTCAACGGGGCAGAATAGAATAGTTGGAATCGAACGAATACCAAAAGTAACGGCAAGCTCTTGCTCGGCATCGGTGTCGATTTTATAAAAATCAATTAAGTCGCCGTATTCCTTTGCAAGTTCTTCTAAAATTGGAGAAACTATTTTGCAAGGCTGACACCAATCGGCATAAAAGTCAACGATACAGGGCTTCTTCCCATTGAAAACCCATTCCTCATTGTTCTCGAAATCGAAAATTTTTTCGATAAAAGTTTGCTTTGTTAAAGATTCCATATAAAACCTAATAAAAAAATAAAAACCAGTAAAATGGAGAAACGAACTGTTAAAGTTATTATTTTAAATCACCCATAATTTTTGCATTATTCATTAATTTTGATTTTTTTATGACAAGGAAATGAAAATTGGTATTCTTGGTTTGCCAAGCGGTGGGAAAACAACTTTCTTTAATGCACTAACTCTTTTGTCCAGCAACGAAATCGATAGCACAAAAACAAAAAGCAGTGTGGCAATTATCGATGTGCCCGACGAAAGATTGGACTTTTTGAGCCAAATCTTTTACCCCAAAAAGAAAACTTACGCAAAGTTGGAAATACACGATTTTATGGGCAATTTCAATCCCGAACTTTCTTCTTTTAACACAAATTTTTCGAATTCTGCTAAAACTTTCGATGCGTTCATACTTATTGTTCGTCAATTCGATGACGAAACCGTTCCACATATCAAAGGCAGTATCGACCCCGAACGTGATATAAGAGAATTCTTCGATGACATAATGCTATTCGATTTGTCATTCATCGAAACCCGACTCGAACGAATTGAAAAAGACCTACAAAGATTGAAAAATAAAGAAGAATTGATAAGGACAAAATCAATTTTAATGCGTTGGAACGAAGCACTGCAAAATGGAATACATCTTCGTGAACTCGATTTTTCGCCCGAAGAAGATTTATTGCAAAGAAATTACCAAATGCTTACCTACAAACCCGTTATTGTTGCGGTTAACTTTTCGGAACACCAAATAACAAATGCAAACCAACATATAAACTCGCTGCGAGAAAAATTCAGCCGAAAGAAGGTTGCTATCGAACCATTCTGTGCAAAAATCGAAATGGAATTGGCTCAAATCGAACCTAAAGAAAGGCAAATATTTATGGAAGAATATAATATTAAAGAATCAGCACTGAGTCGGGTTTTGAAAATTAGTTACAGCCTTCTTGGTTTAATTTCCTTCTTCACCGTAGGCGAAGATGAGTGTCGAGCTTGGACTATTACCGAAGGCACAAAGGCTCAAATCGCTGCTGGAACTATTCATACCGACTTCTACCACAAATTCATTCGTGCCGAAGTAGTTTCATACGAAGATTTCGCAAAATATAAATCATTTTCGAAATGCAAAGAACACGGGGTCTTCCGACTCGAAGGTAAAGATTACATCGTAAAAGATGGCGACATTATGCATATTCGCCATAGCTAAAAGCTTATTCTTCATAAATCAACTGGTTAGCCGAGCGACGCTTTCCGTGAACTACATTCGGAGCTACGAAAGTTCGGCTTTGTTTTACAGTTGCTTCAAAATCACTTCTAAATTTTGTCAAAAACCCTTTGACTGGCCAAGCAGCAGCATCACCAAGGGCACAAATTGTATTTCCTTCGATATTATTCGCAACTGAATACAATAAATCCAAATCTTTTGAAGTGGCATCGCCTTCAACAATTCGTTTCAATAACTTCTCCATCCAACCACATCCTTCCCGACAAGGTGTGCATTGTCCGCAGGATTCGTGATGGTAGAAATGTGCAATTCTATATGTAATCTTAACAATATCGGTTGTCTCGTCCATTACAATTACACCACCTGTTCCGATATGAGTTCCAAATTGCTTTAATGATTCTTCATCCATCAAAGCAAGTTCGGCTTCTTCAGCTGTCAGTGGTGGCATCGATGTACCACCAGGAATTACAGCCTTCAACTTTTTGCCATCTGGAATACCTTCGCAAATTTCATAAAGAAGCGTCTTCAATGGAATACCCGTAGGCAATTCGTAAACACCTGGTCTGTTGATATGCCCACTAACCCCAAAAAGCAATGTGCCAGGATGTTTTGGAGCACCAATCTTTGCATACTCATCGCCGCCCATCTTCATAATTGCAGGCACAGCTGCAATAGTTTCGACATTATTGATTGTCGTTGGATATCCCCATAAGCCTTTCTGAGCAGGAAACGGCGGTTTAAAACGTGGGTATCCACGGTCGCCTTGTATCGAGTTCATCAGTGCTGTTTCTTCGCCACAAATATACGCACCCGCACCTTTGTGAATGTAAATATTTACATAAAAGTCGGTTCCAAAAGTAGCTTTCATCCTTTCGCCGACAAACCCTCTTGCGTATGCATCATCCAGTGCTTTTTGCATCAAGTTAATCCAACGGTGGTATTCACCACGAATATAAATGTAAGTAGTTTGGATACCCATTGCATAGCAGGCAATTAAAATTCCTTCGATAAGTTGATGGGGATTGTATTCAAATATTTGTCTATCCTTAAATGAACCGGGTTCGGACTCATCACCATTGACACATAAAAATTTCGGAATGTCATTAGCTTTTGGCATAAAAGACCATTTCAACCCAGTCGGGAAACAAGCCCCACCTCTGCCTCGCAATCCAGATTTTTTGACCTCGTTGATTATCTCGTCGGGCGTCCTTTTCAGGCACGAACGAAAGATTTCGTAACCCCCATTACTAACGTAAGTTTCGATTTGGTGCAAATTTGGTATATCGGGAAGTAATAATTTTGGATATTTTTCCATATTCCGACCACAAAAAAAACTAAAATACAAAGAAAATAAAACCTAAACAAAATAACTCTAAACACCAAATATAAATTGTTAGCAGAACAAGATTGACTCACATATTCAACTTAAAATAGTAAATTTTCGAAGTTAATTACCAACCAATCTTTTATCAAAAAAAAGAGGCTGGCAAAATTGCCAGCCCCCGTTAGAAACAAATATTTCAAAGTATCTACCCACGGGCAGCTATTTTTTCTTTATGTTTTTTTAACTGTCGAATCATTTTATCTGTTGCAGAGTGTAAGCTTTTGAGGAAGTCATCGCTGCTTTCTTCGACTACGAGCGTATTTCCAAGGACGTTCAAAGTGAACTGAACTTTGTTTTGATTGTCGACTATAAATTCCACATTTGCACTAGTAATTAAATCCGAAAATTTTCCGAACTTCTTGATTGCTTCCAACGCAGCTTCTTGAAGTTCAGGTCTGGATTTAAGATGCCTGAATGTTACTTTGGTTTGCATAAAACACCCCTTAATTTATTAAACAATTAATACATAAATTAAAAGAACGAAGAAACATCGGCTACAAGCCCTAATTTAAAAACGATATAAAATGGCAAAATTGTAATTACATTATCAGCCTGCTCATCTATCATCTTCCCCGAAAAATCGAACCTACGAAGCGATAAATTAAATTGTGTTTCGAAGAAAAAACTTCTTAAAAATGAACTTCGACGATAACCTAAGTCAAACGGGAAGTTAACTCCAACGGAGAAGTTCAAGAAAGGATTAAACTTTCTTGTGCTTTCGGAAAACGAGCCCTCTGTTGTCGTGCCATCGAAATTTGTCATCTGCCGAGTCCAAGTTAACTTATCGAACGACAAGCCAAACTGAAAGCGAAAGTAAGTCGAATAGTCCGATACAACCGGACTAACAACATAATCGAAACCGACAGGAAAGAACAATAAATCGAAATTGTCGTTTACAAAACGAGTGGTTTGATTGCCAAACAAGTATGTTTTGCTTTGGAAATTTCCAATGTACGATAAGTTTATTCTTTCAATTAATAGCGAAAATCTTGTAACATTCGGTACATCAATTCCGAAAATCAGACCAAAAAAGTTTCTGAAATTAAACTCGTCGGGATTCTCGTTGGATAGCCTTTTGTAATTATCGACAAAATCGTAAGAGATTTGATTAATTGGAATTGCAAAAAAGACTGTTATATTGCGAATTCTAAATAAATTTGGTTGTTCGGAAAAAACATGCTTCGACAAAAAAACGGTTAACAAAATCATCAATTTAATTAATTTTTGAACCATTGAAGAATTTTGGTTAAAGTGGATTTCAAATCCTTACGATTTACAACAATATCGACAAACCCTTTTTCTAAAAGAAACTCGGCTCGCTGGAAATTAGGAGGCAACTTCTTTTTAATAGTTTGTTCAATTACCCGAGGACCAGCAAAACCAATTAATGCCCCTGGTTCGGCAATGATAATATCGCCTAACATACCATACGAAGCAGTTACCCCACCCGTAGTTGGGTCAGTCAGAATGCTAATGTAAGGGATGCCAGCTTCGGCAAGCTCCGTAAGTATTGCACTTGTTTTTGCCATTTGCATCAACGAAAGCGATGCTTCTTGCATTCTCGCTCCGCCCGAAGCACAAACCACAATCATTGGGTAGCCGTGTTCCAAAGAAAATCGACCCAAACGATAAAACTTTTCTCCAACGACCGAGCCCATACTTCCGCCAATGAAATTGAAGCTCATAAACCCAGCAGAAACGTCAATTCCGTTTATCTTACCATAGCCCGTAACTAATGCTTCGTTTAACCCTGTCGAATTCCGAGATTGCTCGATTCGCTCCTTGTAGGTTTTTGTATCGACAAATTCCAATGGGTCATCCGACGTGAGGTTGGAGTTAATTTCGACGAAAGAGTATTCGTCGAGTATAATCGAAATGTATTCGCCTACACCAATTCGAAAATGCTGATTACATTTAGGACACGTGTAAAGATTTTCTTCCAATTGCTTTTTGAAGATTATCTCGTTGCACGAAGGGCATTTAGTCCAAAGCCCATCGGGCATTTCTTTCGGTGTTTCTCCTTCAATATTATTTTTCGACCTAAGAAACCAAACCATAGTCACCCTTGTTGTTCAAAAACAAAAATAATTTTTTTTTTAATAAAAACAAAATATATAAAAATCAAGTGGAATTACGCAGTTCTGCCTTCGAATTTGCGATAATATTCATTAATATTCCAATGCTTAGACCATTAATTAAAGAAGAACTACCGCCGTAGCTAATAAATGGCATAGGAACACCAGTAACAGGTAACAAGCCTAAATTAACAAAAGCATTTACAATAAAATAAAGTAAGAAAGTAATCATAACTCCCGATGCAAAAAAGAATGAAAAACCGTCGGGAGAATATTTGGCAACTTTATAAAGTTTGACAATAAGTAAAGCAAAAACAGACAAAACGAAAATTATTCCAACAAAGCCATATTCTTCGCCAATTACTGCAAAAATGAAATCTGCATACGATTCAGGCAAGAAGAGATTACTTTGACGACTGCCACCTGGTCCCACACCAAACAAGCCACCATTTGCAAATGCTATAAGCGATTGGGTAATCTGATAATGTTCACCTCCACCACCACGAATTACATTAATGAAACTAATTATTCTGTTTAATCTGTATTCCGCTGTTAACGAAAAAACTAAGCTAATGCCAACAAGAATAGAACCCATCGCAAAAATGTGCTTTCGTCTTGCCTCCGAAATAAATAACATCGTAAGCACAATTATCAAAATCAATGTCGCTGTCGAAAAATTTGGTTGTAGAGCAACAAATCCACAAATGATTGCTGACCACACCAAAATTGGCATTACCACAAACCGAAAGTCGCTAATCACCGAATTACGCTCTTCAATGATCTTACTTGTATGCAAAATCAATGCAAATTTGGCAATCTCCGATGGTTGAAAGTTAAACCCAAATATATCTATCCATCGGGCAGCACCTTTGACCGATTCCCCTACAAAAAGTACTACAATTAGCATTAGAATCGAAAATAACAGCAATGGCTTGCTGATTCTTTGCCAGATTCGATAATTTATTCGAGAAGCAATTAGAATTACTACGAAAACCACAACAACATTTCGTAAATGATTCGAAAATATGTAGCTTGGACTACCAAATTTATATTCCGAAACAACCGCACTTGCACTGTAAACAACAGCAAGACTAAAAATAAGTAAGATTGAAACCAACGCAAACAAATTCCAATCGAAAAAAATCTTTCGCTGAATAACTGACATACTTTAAAAATACTTAATTTGCAAACTTCAAAAATAACAAACTAACAACCTATGAATGAATCTACAATCGATAAAATTGATACTTTTAAAATGAAAAATGTATTGGAAAACTTCCCCAACCAAGTTAACGAAGCAATCGAAATTGGTTTGACTGCTCCCTACCTAAAAGTAAAAAACCCCAACAATTGGCTGTTGATTGGAATGGGCGGAAGTGCCATCGGAGGTGAATTACTTCAATCAATACTGAGGAATTCCGAATTCAATGAAATACGCATCTTCGTCTCGAAAAACTACAAGCCATATCTGGAAATTAACAACGAAATGAATGTAATTATCAGCTCTTATTCGGGAAATACCGAAGAAACTTTGGAATCATTCGAATATGCCAAGCAATTTACCAAAAATATCATTGGAATCACTAGTGGTGGGCGATTAGAAGAGCTTTTTGCAACCGAAGGATTACCTTTAATCAAAATTCCATCAGGTTTTCAACCCCGAGCTGCAATCGGGTTTTCAGTTTTTCCACTACTGTTTAGCATTTTAAAAAGTAAACTCAATGGCTCACTACCAAATACCTTCCTTGAAAAAGCAAAACACTTAGTTGAATTTTTAAATCAAAAATCTGAAATTTATTCATCGCTTTCCGAGCAAAATCCAGCCTTGGAACTTGCAAAAAAAAGCCACAATAAAGCAATTTTCATTTATGCTTGCGAAGAAACACTTTTCCCTCTGGCAAACCGGTTTCGTGCTCAAATTCAAGAAAATGCAAAAAACATTGCCTCTTCGCATTTCATTCCCGAAATGTGCCATAACGAAATTAACTCATTCCTCTATCCAAAAGAAATTCTGCAAAACATACTTATAGTTTTAATCTCCGACCCATTGGATTTTCCGAGAAACAAAAGGCGAATCGAAGCATTGAGCTCAATTTTAAGTTTAAAAGCTGAAGTCGTAGAACTACAAAGCAAAGAAAACAATTTTCTTTTTAGACTATTCGATTTGTTGTATCTTACCGACTGGTGGAGCTATTACCTAGCAATTCTTAACCAAGTTGACCCTACTTCGATACCGATCATTACAGAATTGAAAAATAAGATGCAAGGCAACTAAAATACATTTTTATTTGCAACAAAATAACTAAACAATTTGCTAAATCGTTTGTTAGTTAACAAAGTATTTATAACTTTGAATTTTTGTATTTTAAACTAATAAAAGGTTTTTATGGGAAGTAAAAAATCGAAGAAGACCCCAAAATACGTTTATTACTTTGGCGGAGGCAAAGCAGAAGGCAGTGCGAAAATGAAAGACCTTCTCGGCGGTAAAGGTGCAAATCTTGCCGAAATGACAAACCTTGGTCTTCCAGTCCCACCCGGCTTTACAATCACTACCGAAGTTTGCACTTATTATTACGAAAACAAAAATACTTATCCGAAAGAGCTTTACGACCAAGTTAAAGAGGCTTTAGCAAAAGTCGAAAAAGAGATGAATGCAAAATTTGGCGACCCCGTAAATCCATTGCTTGTTTCGGTTCGCTCTGGTGCAAGGGCTTCGATGCCGGGAATGATGGACACCGTTCTTAATCTCGGCTTGAACGATAAAACAGTTCAGGGTCTTATCGCTCAAAGTGGCAACCCACGCTTTGCATACGATGCTTACAGGCGTTTCGTTGCTATGTATGGCGATGTTGTCTTGGGACTTAAGCCCCAATCAAAAGACGATATCGACCCATTCGAAGAAATTTTAGAAAAGAAAAAGAGACAAAAAGGCGTCGAATACGACATTGACCTTTCCGTCGAAGACCTCAAAGAACTTGTTCAAGAATTCAAGCAAGCAATTAAAAACCGACTTGGTACCGATTTCCCCGAAGACCCAGAAGAGCAACTTTGGGGTGCAATCGGAGCAGTTTTCAAATCCTGGAACAATCCAAGAGCTATCGTCTACCGTAAATTGAACAATATTCCCGATTGGTGGGGAACGGCCGTAAACGTTCAGGCAATGGTCTTTGGTAACCTGAGCGATGACAGCGGCACTGGTGTTGCTTTCACACGCGACCCCGCAACTGGCGAAAACAAATTCTACGGCGAATTCCTTATGAATGCCCAAGGCGAAGACGTCGTTGCTGGTATTCGCACACCTATGCCAATCGAAAAATTAAAGGAGTTCGACCCGAAATCATATAACGAACTGTTAAGAATTCGTGAAATCCTCGAAAAGCATTACCGAGAAATGCAAGACATAGAGTTTACTATTCAAAAAGGTAGACTCTTTATGTTGCAGTGCCGTTCGGGCAAAAGGACAGCTCTGGCAGCAATGAAAATTGCTGTCGATATGGTAAACGAAGGATTAATTAAACCCAAAGAAGCACTACTGCGAATTGAACCTGACCAACTAAACCAACTCCTTCGACCAATTTTTGATCCAACAGAAAAGAAAAAAGCATTAGAAAATAAACAACTAATTGCCAAAGGTTTAAATGCAGGTCCAGGCGCAGCTTCTGGAAAAATCGTATTCAACGCCGAAGATGCTGTCGAATGGAGCAAGCGAGGCGAAAAAGTAATCCTTGTCCGAATAGAAACTTCACCCGAAGATATCGCAGGAATGAATGCTGCCGAAGGAATTCTTACTTCCCGTGGCGGTATGACTTCGCACGCTGCACTTGTTGCACGCCAAATGGGTAAAGTCTGTGTTGTTGGATGCGGTGCTTTATTAATCGACTATAAATCGCGTACGATTAAAATCGAAGGGCTCGATATTATTTTGAAAGAAGGGGACTACATTTCGCTCGATGGTTCGACAGGCGAAGTTTTCAAAGGTAAAATCGAAACAAAGCCAAGTGAAGTAATTCAAGTTCTTTTGGAAAAAACGCTTTCCGAAGATCAAGCCCCAACTTACAAAATTTACAAACAAATTATGCAATGGGCGGATAAATACCGCAAGCTCCGAGTTCGTACGAATGCTGACCAACCCGACCAAGCATACAATGCAGTCCAATTTGGCGCCGAAGGCATCGGCTTGTGCCGAACCGAACATATGTTCTTCGGCGAAGGAAAAATCGGACCAATGCGAGAAATGATTCTTTCAGACACAACCGAAGAAAGAAAGAAGGCACTGGCGAAGCTCCTTCCACTGCAACGCAAAGATTTCGAAGGCATCTTCCTTGCAATGGATGGAAGACCAGTTACAATTCGTACCTTGGATCCACCTTTGCATGAGTTTCTGCCACACGATGAAGCAGGACAGATGGAAGTTGCCAAAATGCTTGGCATTCCTGTCGAAAAAGTAAAAGACCGTGTCCAAGCACTTCACGAATTCAATCCAATGCTGGGGTTCCGTGGTTGCCGTTTGGGCATACTCTATCCCGAAATCACTGAAATGCAAGCCCGTGCTATTTTCGAAGCTGTCGTAAATGTTATAAATTCGGGCAAAGAAGCCTTCCCCGAAATAATGATTCCTCTGGTTGGACACTACAAAGAATTAAAACTCCAAGAGGAAATCGTCCGCCGTGTTGCAAACGAAGTAATGGAAGAAACTGGCGTAAAGTTCGATTATCTTGTAGGAACAATGATTGAAGTACCTCGTGGTGCAATAACTGCACGACAAATCGCCGAAGTCGCCGAATTCTTCTCCTTCGGAACCAATGACTTGACACAAACAACGTTAGGATTAAGCCGTGACGACTCTGGAAGATTCTTGCCATTCTACGTTGAAAAAGAAATTTATCCTCGCGACCCATTCGAAACAATAGACCAAGATGGCGTTGGCTTCTTGATGGATTATGCAGTAAAAGAAGGGCGAAAAACACGAAAGAAATTAAAGGTCGGAATTTGCGGTGAACACGGCGGGGAACCTGCTTCGGTGGAATTCTGCCACAAAATTGGACTGGATTACGTCTCGTGCTCACCATTCCGAGTGCCAATTGCACGTCTTGCAGCTGCTCGTGCTGCTATCAAAGAAAAAGAATTGAAAAAAGATAAAAAGAAAAAATAATTTCCGGGCAAAGGGGTCAATCCCCTTTGCCTTTTAAATTGTTTTTTTTTATTACTTTTGATTTTGTTAACAATCAACATAAACTATGGAAGAGAAACGTAATCAAGATAACGAAAACTTGAAATATTTTTCGATGTCCAAAGATTCCGACGAACTTTTCTTCGATGACGAGGATTTCGACGATGAAGAATTCGAAAAAGATGAATTCGAAGAGGTTTTCGAAGAATTCGACGACGAAGATTTCGAAGATTTAACAGAAATCGACGAAGAAGATTTATTCGAAGCAGATGATGATTTCGACATTTCCGACGATGAAATCGAAGAACAATTCGAAATCGAAGACATCGATATCGAAGACCTTACCGACGAAGACTTCGAAGAAGAGGATTTCGATGAATTCGAAGAATAATAATTCTTTTCCCTTGTGATGAGCCTATCTATCGCAAGATATGGTGTATTTCCTTTTGCTAATAACTACACCAATGAATTTTTAGAAATTAATTTTTCTAAGCAATCCGAACTTTGTTTTTACGAAAGACTTAATAAAATCAAAGGCGAAAATTTCTCTACTTACATAAGTAAAGTCCCCGAAAATATCATCATCCAACCGAGTGAACCATTGAATTCAGTGGTTAACTCCAATCTCCTGTTTTTAGAACTTAACCCCCCACTTACTCTTTTTCCTAAATATACCCAAGATGTTGTGCTCGATTTCCCAATCTCACTTTCAATCTTTGTATCAATCGATGGGAGTTATCACCTGCTCGATTTTATTAATTTCGCCAAAACAAAACTTGCCCTTTACGGCGATCCACACAAGGGTTTAATCGGTAGATACTGGAAATCTAATTATTTGATAGACAACCAAACAACCGAGTTTTTCAAAACAGGAAAGCTTAATATTTCTATTTCAAATACATCCGATTCGTTGGTAAAAGTTCAAAAAATCCTGCTGGATTTTGCCAACATTTTGATTTTCTACAAAGAACAAGAAGTCGTTGCAAGTGCTAAAATGAGTATTTCGAGTAGTATCTTTGCCGAAACAGAATTTGTTCGCCCTCGCCTTCCGAATGATTTCACACAGACCATCGACCTTATTCCTTCGAAAAAATTATTCGGCAACAAATTCACAATGGAATTTGGTATATGAACTTTGGTAGTTTCTTTGCAAAAGTCAATTGGTTCGAAGTAGTTGTTTTAATACTTGTCTTTTTTGTGTTATTAATCATAATTAACCTTTTCACCCGAAAGGTAAAATATTTATTGCGAGAAAAATTTTCAACTTCTTCCTTAAATATCTTTTCCAAATTCCTTTTGTATGGGTTTGTTGCTTTATACATCATTGTTTTTCTTTCCTTTCTTGGCTTTAATCTATCGAGCTTATTAGTTGCGGGTGGTTTCATTTCAATTATTATAGGTTTTGCAACACAAAAAGTTATTGGCAACGCAATATCCGGTTTATTCCTAATGATTGAACGACCCATAAAGATTGGACAATCGGTTGAAATTGCTGGCAAAATCGGAATTATCGAAGATATTCGCTTTCTGTCGACCATTATCCGTTCATTCGAAGGACCTTTTATTCGAATTCCTAACGAAATGGTCTTCAATTCTCTTATTACAAATTTAGTTGAAAATGTTGCTCGGCGAATTGATTACAGAATCGGCATCAGTTATCAATCCGATGCAAAAAAGGCAACGCAAATTATCCAAGAAGTTTTAGATTCGAACCCCAAGGTCTTGGCCATACCCGAACCAGAAATCTTTGTCGATAAAATTGGCGAAAGTAGTATTGATTTCATTATTCGCTTTTGGACACCAACAAATGTTTGGTATTCAGCGAAAAATGAGCTTTTGTTAGTAATTCGCGAGGCTTTGGAAGCAAATGGCATCGAAATCCCATTCCGACAAATCGAAGTGAAAATTCACAACTTGGATTCAAAAAGTATATAGGATTTTGGTGTAATTTCTGGCTACTCTTGGAAAACTCGCCTTGAATATGAAGATTCCTTCCGAGATATTGTCGAAAGTCATCTCCAGCCTACAATAATTACTCGAAGTTGCCTCAAAGCATTGCCTACTAACAATATTCCCGAGCAAGTCGTAAAGTTCAATAAAACAACCCGCTGACAAATCTTCAACAATTTCTATTACTAACTGCAACTGATTTGCATTCCTAAATGGATATACCTTTATTGCATTTTCGGGTGTAAAACCATCTTCTGCATAAGAAAACGGCTCCGATAAATTTACAAAATCGAAGTTAGCCGATTTACTCCCAAGACGGAGGACATAATTCTGATTGGTGAAATATGGCTTTCGCCTACTTTTGCCATTTAAAGTATGGGCTTCGACAAAGAATTCGAGAGTCGAGTCCACAAAATCGATTTCATAAAAATCGAAATAATATTGACTTGCATTTCCAAACAGCCGCATAAAACCCGATTTATAATCGTAACTACCAACTGGCTTATAATTAATTTTAACAAATTCGATATTATCTTTCGAAATAACCGAAAATACAACTCTTTGTCGATTTAGAAAGTAATAATAAATTGGTGGGGAAATTATAATACCGTATTCCAAAGCAGTTTTTGCAAAATCGGGTACACCATAGCCAATATCATTATTCGGGACAGAAGCCATCGAAGAGTTTGCAAGCACAATTTCTCGGGTCTTTTGCGGAGTAAGTTCTTCGAAAGTCGAAAGCAATAAAGCAATCCCTCCCGCAACCAAAGGGGTAGCCATCGAAGTGCCTTTGCCGTATACGTATTTGTCAGCAGAATCATTAACTCCAGAGTATACATCAGCCCCTAATGCACATACATCAGGTTTTATTCTACCATCGGCTGTGGGACCACGCGAAGAAAACTTCAATACGGTATCTTTAGTTAAATCAACTGCACCTATGGCAATTTCCCCAAATGCATCCGAAGGAGTCTGCAAAGTCATTGGGTTTGGTCCCTTGTTCCCAACTGCTGTAACCATAACTATTCCTCGTTCGAAAGCCTTGTTTGCATAAATGCTTGTCAAAGTTGTCTTTCCATCCAAATCATTGTATGTATAACTTATATCAGTCGAGTCAAAATTCAAATATCCAAGGCTTGAAGTAATAATATCGACCCCAATTGAATCCATCCACTCAACAGCCCGAGCGAAACAATCTTCTTCGAATCGAACCTCTCGGCGTAAATCCTCTGTCTTCGCCAAAACAAAAATTGAATTTGGTGCCGACCCAATAAGATTACCATAACTTTTGCCTGCAAGAACCGATAGAACCATCGAACCATGCAAATCTTGAATCGTAGTATCTTGTGTTTCGTTTGCAGTGATAGTATCCTGATTGAGAAAATCGTATTCTGCTAATACGTTTATCCCACGAAAAGCATTATGAACTTTCCATCGAAAACCTGTATCGATTACACCAATAATAACACTATCACCCGTTATTCCAAGGGAGTGGAGAAAAGGAATGTTCAACATTTCCAACTGATTGAAAGAATTACCGTAATTAGATTTCGTTTCGGCAGACAACAATATGTTTTGAAACGATGAGCTTTTCTGCGAAGCTAAATCATTTTCGAAAACTAATCCTTTGGCAACCTTTTCGCCAGTCTTTTGGACTTGCTTAACAAATGGTAATTGTCGAATCTTTTTGACTACGGTTTCCTCGGCTTCGATTACTACGCAGTTGAGCCATTTTAACTCCAAAAGAACTTTTGCTCCAAGACCTGCAATTCGATTAACATATTCACTGCAAATCGGGACATCCTCATAATTAACTATTGAATCGGGAGCTAAAACCTTGCTTCTTCGCAAAATAGAACGTGCCGATACCGAAGCCAATGCCTTCGAATATAATTCATCGGTGTTTTGCAACAGCTCTTCGCCTTTGTCCTTGAAAAACACACGATATTTCTCCGCACCAATGGAGCTTCCAAAAGTAATAAAGAAAAAAATTAGCAACGATAAACTAAAAGTTAAGCAAATACGCATTATATTTATTCTCGATAAAAATTTAATTTAGCAAATTATTTACAAATAATTGTGTTAACCTATGCCGACTATTTTCATCACTGGTGCAGGACGAAGAATTGGGAAGGGACTTGCAATAGAATTTGCTCGCAAAGGATGGAATGTTGTCATCCACTATAATCAGTCCGAAAAAAATGCTTACGAAAACAAAACATACATCGAAAAGAATTTTGGTGTCGAAGTTTTCCTTGTCCAATGCGATTTAAGTCAAACTAACTTAATTGAATCAACTTTCGATAAATTTTTTCAAGAGGTTGTCGTCCCCGATGTCCTTGTCAACAATGCTGCAATTTTCCCTTCCAAAAGAAAATTGGAAGAAATTGATGAGCCAATTTTCGACAATACATTAAACATTAATTTAAAATCGTATCTTTTTGTTTCCAAAATTTTTTCGAAATACGCCAAGGAAGGTTCCAAAATCATTAACATTGGCTCTTTGGGCGGTTTAGAAACTTGGAAGGGACGTCTGCCTTACAACATTTCCAAAGCAGGCGTCATTCAACTCACAAGGTCTTTAGCAAGAGAATTAGCACCAAAGATTAGTGTAAATTGCGTCAACCCCGGCACAATTTTTATCCCCGATGCACCAAACTTCATCGATGCTCCTTTGATTGAAATAAACAGAATCCCGATGCAAAGATACGGAACAATATTAGATGTTTTCGACGCTGTATATTTTTTTGCAACTTGTTCGAATTTCATTACAGGACAAGTGATCAACGTGGATGGTGGGTACCATTTGGATAGAAATTCATAGAATAATTTCTCCCCTTGCTATCTTCTGTAAAATTTCGGGATAAAGTTTGTGTTCCTGTTCGAGTACCCTTTGTGCTAAACTTTCGACAGTATCGTTGGGTTCGACTGGCACCACTGCTTGACCTAATATTCTGCCGTGGTCATAGATTTCATCGACTAAATGAACTGTGCAACCCGAAAATTTTTCTCCAGCCTCCAACACTGCTTTGTGCACATTCATTCCATACATTCCCTTTCCACCAAATTTTGGCAAAAGGGCTGGATGAATATTCAAAACCCGATTTTTGAAATGATTCAAAACCCGAGAACCTACTTTTTTCATATAACCAGCAAGAACAACAATATCGACTTCGTACTTTTTTAAAGTATCAACAATAGCTTGGTCTAAATCTTCTTCGTTTGGGTAATGCTTAGAACTTATATGATAGCAAGGGATGCCTTCGCGACGAGCACGTTCCAAAGCAAAAGCTTGTGAATTATTCGAAATAACAACACGTGCTTCGGCATCTAACCTTCCTTGTTTGATTGCATCGATAATTGCCTGCATATTGCTACCATTGTGCGAAGCTAAAAAGCCTAATTTTAATTTCCCCATTTTGCAATCCACAATAATTCAGAAAACCAAAGTAAAAAATAACTAATTTTGCAATTTGAATAAAACAAGACAAAAATATGAAAACTTTAATTAAGATTTACTCATTGATTATAATTTTGATTATAATTTTTGCATCTTGCTATTTATTTGCTCAACCACAACTCAATCCGGTACTCGATTCAATTCTTCGGACGCTTCCACCCGAAAAGGCTCCCTATATGCCCATTTATTTGCGAAAATATGACCCCGAAACTTTGAACAAAATGTCCCGAGAGGAACTAATCGACCTCTTCGGCACAAAGTTTTCGAAATTTATCGCTGACTCGGGCTGGAAATATTTCCGTTTTGAACCAATATTTGTTTACCCAGGTAATACAACATTTACCCCCGAACTATTGTTAACACTCAAAAGAGTTGGGCATCCAAAAGTTTCCCCAAACGGCAAATACTTGGCATATTCTGTTGCCAGCCCCGATATTGTCGATAACAGAATGAACAACGACATCTTTATAATCGACTTAGAGAGTCGAAACACATTCAATTTGACCGAAGACCCACAATACAAAGAATGGGACTACCAATGGATGCCCGACGGTCTTACGCTTGCTTATATTTCGAACAAATCAACCAAACCACAAATTTTCCTTCATAATATTCTTACAAAGGAAATTAAGCAAATCACGAATTTCGAAAACGGGGTCGATAATTTTAAAATTTCCCCCGACGGAAAAAAAATAGCTTTTTCTGCTCAAGTTAAAGTCAAACAAAATGTTCGCGAAAAATATCCTTTCTTGGACAAAGTTATGGTAAGGATATACGAAACTTTGCCTGTCCGCCATTGGGATAGATGGTTGAATGAATATTATTCGCATATCTTTATCCAATTTATCGATGCAGGCCCACCAATTGACATTATGGAGAACGAACCCTATAATTCCCCCGACCCACCATTTGGCGGAAACGAACAATTCAGTTGGTCACCCGACAGCAAAGAACTCGCTTACACTTGTAAAAAGGTCGATAACTATGCCATAAGCACAAACACCGATATATTCATCTACAATTTGGAAACGAAAACTACTACAAACATAACCAAAACTCTCCCCGGTTACGACCGAAACCCACTGTATTCGCCCGACGGTAAATACATTGCCTTTACAAGTATGAAGCGTGCTGGCTACGAATCCGATAGAAATCGACTAATGATTTACGACCGCAATGCAAAAAAAGTTGTCGAGTTAAGTTATAAACTTGACCAATGGGTTGGAGAATTTATTTGGGGACCTAAAAGCGATGTGATTTATTTTTCTGCCGAAGATGGTGGAACTGTCCAGATCTACAAGATTAATCTCGTCGATGGTTTTTGGCAAATAATAACAAGCGGGAATTACAATTACGACGGGGGGCTCGATATTTCTCCTGACGGAAAAATTCTTTATTATGGCAAACGGAATATGCTCCGTCCCCACGAAATTTTCTTTATGAATTTAGAAGAAGCACAAATTCCGCACGTCCAATTAACTTTCGAGAACGAAGAAATTTATAAAGAATTAATACCAGTAAGAATCGAAGAGAAATGGATTAAAAGCCGCGACGGAAAACAAATTCACACTTGGGTCCTTCTGCCTCCTAACTTCGATTCAACCAAAAAGTACCCTATGATTCTTTATTGCCAAGGTGGTCCACAATCAACCGTAAGCCAGTATTTTAGTTACCGATGGAACTTGTATCTTTTTGCCTCGCAAGGTTATATCGTGGTTGCTCCAAATAGACGTGGTGTGCCTGGATTTGGACAATATTGGGTGGATGCTATAAACAAAGATTGGGGCGGTAAACCAATGGAGGATTTCCTCGATGTTACCGATTCTATGAAAAAGCTTCCGTTCGTCGATTCAAAACGATCAGCTGCTATGGGCGCTAGTGCCGGTGGCTATGCTGTATTCTGGTTAGCTGGAAATCACAAGGGACGTTTTTCCGCATTCGTTTCCCATTGTGGCGTTTTCAATTTAGAAAGCAAATTCGGCAGCACCGAAGAACTTTGGTTCCCTACCTGGGAATTCGGCGGACCATACTGGGAAGAGAAAAACAAGCCGATTTACGAAAAACACTCACCACATAAATATGCACAAAACTGGGACACACCTATTTTAATTTCTACGGGCGAAAAAGACTTCCGTGTCCCATACACTCAGAGCTTGGAAGCATTTACAGTAGCACAATTGAAAAACATCCCCTCGAAATTGATTGTCTTTCCTAACGAAAATCATTGGATTTTAAAACCGCAGGAGCAAATCCTTTGGTATTACGAAGTTTTTGAATTTTTAGAACGGTATTGCAAAGCTATTCAAAAGTAGCCCAAAAGTAAAAATCCTATTTTGGTATAAAACCAACGGACGACCAACGTTGGGGAGCAAAGTATGTTCGTATGAAATTATTAATTTCTTCAATTCTTATGTTATCCAAAATCTTAATTACTTTTGAAAAATCGTAAAACTTCCCATCTACTAAATAATTTTTAGTAATGTCTTTCATCTTTTCGGACAGATTCTCGTTGGCAATTGTTATCGACGATTTTGCCTGCTGTTTTGCAATTTCAAATTCAAGTTCGCTAATACCGTTAACATACAAATTTTCGAGCTCTTCTTGGATTACTTTTTCAGCCTTATTAGAATTTTTCTTATCGACCGAAGAGTAAATATAAATTGCCGCACAATCACTATAATAATAACAGGTCGAGTAGATATTGTAGACAAATCCAAACTTTTCGCGCAAGGTTTTAAAAAGTCTGCTACTCGAACTTTCGGCAAGAAGGATATTTACTAATCCCAAAATGTACTTTTCTTTATCCGATAAGTTCTTAAATCCTAAAAAATAAGCCAGGTGATTTTGCAAGTAATCTCTTTTGTATCGCCTATGAACCGAATGATTAATTAATATATCATCGGCGAGTTGAGAAGGAACATTTTCGTTTTCAATCTCTTCAAGTTTTGGAGTAACGAATTCTAAAAGCAATTCGCTTGGTATGTTTCCTACACAAGAAATAACCGAATTTTTCAAAGTATATTGCGACTCGTAAAATTGTCTTATCGAAGAAAGCGAAATTCGATTAACAGAAGAAATTGAACCTGTTATGGGATGGGCAAGTGAATTATTTTGGAACAAAAGCTCGTCGGCACAATCGAAAATTTCCTCTTCGGGGTCTTCCCGACTGGAAAAGATTTCTTCTCGAACTATGTTCTTCTCCTTCCTCAAATTTTCAGTTAGTATGTTGCTTTGAAAGACAACTTCGGCAAGCAAGTCGAATATCCTCTTAAAATTGCTCGATAAAGCACGAACGTAAAAAAGCGTATACTCTTTCGTAACAAATGCATTAACATAAGCACCAAGCTTTTCGAACAACTCGTTTAATTCGTAAGAAGTATGATATTTCGTTTTCCGAAACACAAGATGTTCGAGAAGGTGGGCAATTCCTTCTTGATTTGGGTAATCGTTGCGCGAACCAGTTTTAAAACCAATCCCAAGGGCAAAAGAATTGACCCAAGGAATGTATTCCGAAATTATCTTTATCCCTGAATCAAAAGTAATTATTTCCGTGTTTCTGGTTTGACCTTCGAAACTTAGCGGACTTTTTCTAAATTTCCTACTTCTTGGTGTTTTCATATATATCGTGCGAAATTTTTCGAATAAATTCATAAGTTTCTACTACATCGTCCCAGGTTGTGTTGGTTTGACCAATACAAAACCGAATTGCAAAATGACCATTCAACCTGGTATGACTTAGGAACGCAAATCCCGAAGAGTTAACTACTCGAAGAATTTGTTCGTTTATATTATCCAATTCATCTTCCGAAAGACCTCTTGGATTGAACCGAAAGCAAATTAAATTAAAGTTTGCGGGAAGAAGAAGTTCGAAATCCTTGTCATCTTCAATTATTTTAGCTAATTGCTTTGCCCAAGCAATATTCGAAGCCAACTTCCTACGAAGCCCATTTATTCCAAAACTTCGAATTACAAACCATAATTTCAATGCTCGAAAACGACGCCCCAACTGAATTCCCCAATCTTTGTAATTATTAACTTCCGAACCCTCCGTGGTTTTCAAATATTCGGGGTTCATCGAAAATGTATTAATCAAATTTTCCTTGTCTTTAAAAAAGTAGACCGAGCAATCGAAATTCGTATAAAGCCATTTGTGAGGATTGAAAACGAAGCTATCGGCTTTGTTGATTGCTTCGGCATAATGTTGATATTCTGGCAAAATTAACGCACTACCTGCCATTGCACCATCGATATGATACCATACATTGTAACGCTGAGCAATTTCACCAATTCCAGCCAAAGGGTCAACCGAAAGACTACTTGTCGTTCCAAAAGCACCAACAATACATAAAGGCTTATAACCATTTGCTATATCTTGACGGATTGTAGCTTCCAAAATATCTGCCCGCATCGAAAAGTTTCTATCGACAGGAATTTTTCTCAGATTACTCTTCCCTATACCTGCAATTTTAACATCCTTTTCGATAGAAAAATGAGATTCGGTTGAACAATAAACAGTAAAACGTTCACCTGCAAAACCATCATCATTAATTTTATAATTTGAATATTTTTCCCTTGCCGAAAGAATTGCAACCAGTGTTGAAGTCGAGGCTGTATCTTGAATTACACCAATGAACTCATTGGAAAGACCAAGGGAATCGCGTAGCCACAGCACAACTTTTTCTTCGAGTTCTGTAGCCGATGGAGACGTCAGCCACATCATACACTGGGGGGCTATCGCAGCAGAAACAAATTCAGCCAAAACCGAAGGGAAGCTGGAATTAGCAGGAAAGTAGGCGAAAAACCTTGGGTGCTGCCAATGTGTTATACCTGGCATTATAATTCTTTCGAAATCACGAAAGATTGCTTCAAATGATTCAGATTCATTTGGTGGCAACGAAGGTAATGAATTAAATACTTCCCTCGGTCGAACTTGCGAAAGTACGGGGAAATCTCGAATTTGCCCGAAATAATTACAAATCCAATTTATAACATCCTTAGCATTCTTTTCGAATTCTTCTAAATTCATCGGAATATTTATTCGATAGTTTCTGGATTCCAGGCAACACGGTAATTTTCGTTACATGAAGAAATTAATTCCATATCTTCTTCCGAAAGCTCAAAATCGAAAACCTGAGCATTTTCGATTATATGTTCTTTTTTCGAAGCTTTTGGTATAACAACTGTCCCAATTTGCAATGCCCAACGAATCATCACTTGGGCAGGATTTTTCCCATACTTTTCAGCAATTTGAAGAATTCGTGGGTCATTGAACTTGCGTGTGCGAACCAATGGAGAATATGCTTCTACAACAATTCCATTCTCTTCGCAAAATTCTTTCAACTCCCTTTGATACAAAAAGGGAGAAAATTCAACCTGATTTACCGCTGGGATAACATTTGCATAGTTGAAAAGTTCTTGAAGATGTGCAATAGTGTAGTTGCTAACACCAATTGCAGCACATAAACCTTCGTCGTAAACACGTTCCAATGCCTTCCAAGTATCTCGCCTTAGCCCTGGCACTGGCCAATGTATCAGAATCATATCAGCATATTCTAAATTTAATCTTTTCAAGCTTTCTTCTACCGCTTTCAAGGCTTTATTGTATCCTTGGTCATCATTCCATACTTTTGTTGTTACAAAAATTTCGTTGCGTGGAACTCCCGAATCGTGTACAGCACGCCCTACATCTGCTTCATTACGATAAAAACTTGCTGTATCGATATGGCGATAGCCTGCTTCGATTGCCCAAAGACAGGCTCGGTAAGTCTCCTCTCCTGGTTTCATTAAGTATGTTCCGAGCCCCAAAACAGGTATCTTTACACCATTGTTCAAAGTTTTTTTTGATGTTATCGTCATAACTCTTTCGCAAAATTATTTTAATTTAAACGTTTTTGAAGTTCAATAATTGTTTAAATTGTATGAAAGCAAAAATAGTCGTCTTCGCCGCAGTAATTTCTTTTGTCAGTGTTAACCTTTTTGGAAAATTTACAACTTACTTTTTTAACGATGAACCACAAAATTACGAATTCAAAACTAACAACCATCACAACAATGAGATTTGCACACATTTATTTAATTTACCCTTAAAAAATGATATTCCACTTACATCATACCGAAAATTCGATGTTCTTTCCTACAGCCTTACTTTGGACTGGTATAACCCACTTAAAAACGAACATTCACTCGATTCTTCGGACTTCATTTGGTTGGGAATAAATCAAATAAAAGTAAAATCAATCGACCAAAACCAACCCCTTTCGGAACTCGTTTTCGATGCCGTTGAACTGAAAATTGATTCTGTAAAAATCCGATATCCTCTGATTTCGGAAAATTTCCAAAAAATTACACCAACACCAAGAATTCAAAGAGATACTTTGCGAATTGTGCTTCCAACACCAATTAATTTCGACGACAGCATCGAAGTTCAAATCTACTACCGATTTACTTCCTTCAAAAATATGAACAACTACCGTGGCTTTTATCTTTATCCCAAAGGAATGTTTATTGGACGACTTCCCGCACCATTCTACGATAGCGTCTTCGTCGAAGAAAAACTTGCCTACACGATGAGCGAACCCCAAGATGCTCGTTACTGGATGCCCTGCAATGATTCCCCACACGACAAAGCGGACGCAAGCATCTCGGTCATCGTCCCGAAAGGTTTCGTAGTTGCATCCAACGGCTATTTAGAATCAATACAAGACATTGGCGACACTGCTCAAATTTACCACTGGATTAGCGACAAACCCATTACTACCTACCTAATGTCCGTTTCCGCTTCAAAATTCGTTAAATACAGCGATTGGTATAAAAAAGTAACAAACCCAAACGATTCCATTGAAATTCAATATTATGTTTGGGCAAAAGATTATTTAAGCACAAAAACCGATGGTTCGGAATACAATGCCCGACAAGCTTTCAAATACACACCCCTTATGATGGAAACCTATTCCAAAACTTTTATTGAATACCCTTTCATAAAATATGGTATGGTCAGTTTGATGCCATTCAATTTTGGTGGTATGGAACATCAAACAATCACTGCTGTGAATCGTGTTTGGCTTCGTTTGTTTTCCTATGGTGGTATTGCACACGAATTGGCTCACCATTGGATTGGAAACCTTGTTACTTGTGCAACTTGGAACGATATTTGGTTCAACGAAGGTGGTGCAACTTGGAGCGAAGCTCTTTGGTGGGAAAATGTTGCAGGCAAGCAATACTACAACTCGACAATGCTAAGCTTTCGTTCAAAATACTTGAAAGATGGCGGATTGGAACTACCTGCAATTTACGGCTTGCCGATTAATACTATTTTCGGTAGTTATGCTACTTTGGTTTACCAGAAAGCCAGCTGGATTTACCATATGCTAAAAAACCAACTTGGCGATTCTACCTTTTTCCAAATTTTCCGACAATTTCTCCAAGATTATTCCTACAAATCTGTTACAACAAATGAAATAAAAGAATACTTTAAAGCAAAATACACCGAACCAACAATAGACTTCGATGTATTTTTCGAACAATGGCTCTTCCGTGCTGGGCACCCAAAGTTCGAAATCAACTGCTCAATACATTCCTATCCGAACAGCAACGGAAATTACTCTGGATTTGTCGTTATCGACCAAACCCAAAGCGGGAATAATGTCCCTAACGTTTTCCAAACTCCCGTGAAATTACTCTTCCATTGTGGCGAACAAATCGAAGAAAAAGTTTTCTTCGTAAAATCCAGAACCGAAGCATTCGATTTCGAATTGAATTGCTTCCCCGATTCTTTTGCGGTGGACACTACTTATATTCTTTGCCAAATCGAAAATAAGTTCCTTTCTGTTCAACAACTCAAAATTCCAAACGAAGCACAATTTGTACTTCAACCTACAAGCGGAAAAATATTCCAACTTTTGGCAAATTTGCAAGGGCAGTCTAAAATAACCATCGAAGTTTTCAATTCAATTGGACAAATTTTGGATAAGTTTTCGGACTTAAATATCAACAATAATTCATTTGTTACAACAATCGACTTCTCTCGTTATTCGAGCGGCTTTTATTATGTTCGAATAATTTACGGCAACCAACAAAAGATTATTCCCGTGATTATAGAATAGAATGAACCCTGAAAACAAGCCTCAGCTATTAGGGCTACTGAGCGTCCTACTTTGGTCAACTGTTGCGACAGCCTTCAAAATCTCGTTGACCTTTGTCACACCTTTCCAATTGCTCTTCTACTCTTCTTTTATTTCCTTTTTGGTTTACCTTTGTGCAGTCCTGTTCAATTCCAAACTCCGTAATGAAGTCAAGCAATTATCCACAAAAACAATTGTAACATCAATAATCTTGGGCTTTTTAAATCCATTTTTATATTATTCAATACTTTTCGAAGCCTACAATCTTTTGAAGGCACAGGAAGCTTTGGTATTAAACTACACTTGGGCAGTATGGCTACCTTTGTTTTCGTTGTTAGTTCAAAAAAAGAAAATTCCTGTCTATTCTTTTTTCGCTCTTCTTATAAGTTTCCTTGGTTTGGCAGTTGTAATTTCGAAAGGAAATTTATCGGAAATCCTTCCAACAAACCGATTTGGTGCAATTTTGGCGCTTTCGAGTGCATTGGTGTGGTGCACTTATTGGATACTCAACATAGATGTTTCGAAGCATACTGACGATAGAATTCGGTTCGGAATGAATTTTGGTTTCGGCTTCTTGTTTATTTTGTTGAAAAGTTTGCTTTGGGACGGATTTTATTTACCAAAGCCGCAAAGTTTCCTTCCAATATCCTATGTTGCTCTTTTCGAAATGAGTATTACATTTCTGGTTTGGAATAAAGCATTGAAACTTTCGACTAACCCTGCCAAAATTAGCAATTTAATTTATCTTTCGCCTGTTCTGTCCTTGGTAATTATCAATTTTATTCTTGGTGAGAAAATAGAGATATATACAATATTTGGGATAGCCTTAATACTTTTGGGAATATTCATTCAGAATTTTGCCTTTTTCCGAGCTTTTGTAACTCGCCACCTATCTTCTTTTCGATAATTACCTTCGCAGGTAGTCCCATCTGTGTCAAAGTCATTTCGAAAACTATATAACCATCGTAGACATCAATCGAACCATAACCCAATTTTGAATTGAAAACGAAACGATTGTCCACCCAACGATGATTATCCAAAATGTGCTCGGCTAAATGAGAAATTAAAATATTATTCGAAATAAAATTCTGTACTTCCTCTTTTGTTGCCCTTGTTGGAATAGTTAAAGAAATTTTCGACATAATTTTATTAAATTATCTTTGTATGCAAATACGATATTACAAATTTTTAAAAAATTTTTCTTCTTGCTTGGCTATAATTTTAACAATAATTTTATTTTTCAATTGCACATCAACAAAAAATAAACCAAGTAGTTCTACAGCTCAAAAAATCGAACAATCGGATTTTCTCGAACTGGTCAAAGCGTTTCAATTTGATTATCTAATCGAAAAAGATTTAAGTCCTTCGGAAAACAAAATATTACGAATACTCCAAGAATTCATAGAAGATCCTTTTCAAAACATAAGTTTCGATTCTAAACCTTTTGAGGAAAATTTTAAATTGGAAGAACTTTTTTACAGGATTTGGGTTAATTCCAAAATTTTTCAATCAAAATGGAATGAATTAGCAAAACTTTCATCCAATATTCTCTTCGACCCCGACAGCACACTTGTATTAGCAAACGATTTCGCTAAAATCCCCGCCGAAGTCCAACAATATGAGAAAGAAATCGACACAATAGAATTCAAGGTTTCTCCTTTTGGCACCCCAATTATCACAATAAAAATCAATGGAGCTAAGAGAGATTTTTTATTCGACACTGGAACTAACTACACAATCATCTCTGCCGAAACAGCCAAATCTTGCGATATTAACCCAATTTCTTACAACAAAACAACAGTTATTACCGCTTCGAATTACAAAATTTCTGCTTTCACAGCCTGTCTCGATGAACTGAAAATTGGCACCTTCACCTTTTCTAACCTTCCAGCTTTAATCGTCGACGATTACTTTTTGCGTTTGAAATCAATCGTTAATAATGAAGTAATCAAATTCGATGGCATTGTTGGGTGGAATATTTTAAAATACGCAAAATTTACAATTGATTATAAACAAAGAAAACTAATTATTCGAAAACCAAAGAATGAAGCAACTCGGCAAAAGAATCTCTTTTGGTTTGGTATTCCAATTATTGTAGCATATTTTCAGAACATACCACTTTTATTCGGTTTCGATACGGGTTCGGAGCGTTCAACGTTGACAAAAAATATCTTCGAAAAAATTAATTTTTCAGAATTTTACAAACAAACCAAATTTCAAGGCTCGATTGGTGGGTGGAAATACAATCCTTCAGTCGTTGTGCCATTCCTTGAAATTACCTGCAAAAGTCACAGAATTTCGTTTTTCGACATTAACACAGTAGAAATTCCAAAGGATTATTTCTTTTCGTTAGATGGCTTTTTTGGTGCAGATTTATTAAGAAATGCAATTATTACAATCGACCTGAAAAATGGAATTTTCGAAATTTCGCAATAACAAACCGATGTTTATTTACTAATTTTGTATTTTGTTTGTTGCAAAGTTTATGAAAACTATAAAAGAAAAAATATTAGAGCTTCGCGAAAACACAAAATCCGCCTTACTTGGTGGTGGAATTGAAAAAATCAACCTTCAGCATAGTAATGGCAAGATGACAGCACGCGAACGACTTCATCTTCTTTTCGACCGTGGTCAATACGAAGAATTATTTAGATTCGTAAAACCAATAAGTAATCCATTCGAACCTGTTACAACCAACAAACCATTTGGCGACGGTGTTGTCGTTGGTGTCGGAACTGTAAACAATACTCTTGTTTATGCAAGTTCGCAGGACTTTACAATTGCTGGCGGAAGCGTGGGATTTATGCACTCTTGGAAAATTTGCGAAGCAATGCAAATGGCTTTGAAAAACGGAGCACCTTATATTGCTTTTAACGACAGCGGTGGTGCAAAAATTCAAGAAGGAATAAATTCACTTCGTGGCTACGGAAATATCTTCTTTCACCATACACTTCTTAGCGGTGTTGTTCCACAAATATCTGTAATTGCTGGACCTTGTGCAGGTGGTGCTGCATATTCCCCTGCCCTAACAGACTTCATTATAATTGTCAAAGGCATTGGCAAAATGTTTATTGCTGGACCTAATGTAATTAAAGAAGCAACGGGCGAGGTAATAGACGAAGAAGACCTTGGTGGTGCATACGCTCACGCTGCAATATCGGGCAATGCACATTTCATAGCCCGCGACGATGCTGACGCCATTGAAATTGTTAAAACCTTGCTTTCGTATTTGCCGCCAAACAATACCGAAGACCCGCCCTATCTCCCAATGAATGAACTTGTCATCTTCGAAGACGAAACATTAAATTACATCGTCCCCGATGACCCTGCCGACCCTTACAATATGTACGATATAATCGAGAGAGTTTTCGACCCAGGTAGTTTTTTCGAAGTTCAAAAGCACTTTGCAAAAAATATGATAATTGGCTTTGCACGGCTGAATGGAAGGGTCGTTGGTTTAATTGCCAACCAACCAATTGAAAAATTTGGTGCAATCGATATCGATGCTTCCGACAAAGCTGCCCGTTTCATTCGTTTTTGCAATGCATTCAATATTCCTTTGATTAGTTTTGTCGATGTTCCAGGCTTCCTTCCCGGCGTCCAACAAGAACTTGGTGGAATTATCCGACACGGAGCCAAGATGTTGTTTTCGTTCAGCGCCACAACTGTCCCCAAAATTTCAATTATAATTCGTAAAGCATACGGTGGGGCCTACCTTGCTATGGGTGCAAAAAGCTTAGGTGTCGACCGTGTTGCAGCCTGGCCTTCGGCAGAAATTGCTGTTATGGGTGCCGAAGGTGCTGTGTCCATTCTCTTCCGAAATGAAATTAAGAATTCTACAAATCCAGACGAAAAGAAAAAAGAATTAATCGAAATTTACCGTAATCAATTTTCTTCGCCCTATCCTGCTGCCGAAGTTGGAATGGTCGATTGCATCATCGAACCAGCTAAAACCAGAGAATATCTAACTTTTGCTCTCGAATCGTTGAAAAACAAACGCGAATTGCGTCCACCAAAAAAACACGGTTTAATTCCACTATAATTATGGAAACAAACAATACCTTACTAAACGGGCTTTTTATTTCTTTAATCGGTATTTTTGTCGTATTAATTTCATTGTCCTTTTTCTCTATAATAATCGCAATAATCCATAAAATTGATGAGAAAATAAACGAAATGCGTGCTCGCAAGCACTTAAAGTCTACAGTCGAAGAACCAACAATGATTGACCCGAAAATTGTTGCTGTAATTACTGCCGCAGCTTTGGAAACATTTAAAAAACCAATTAAAATTAAAAGAATCAAATTTGTCGATAAACATACAATGCCCTCTTCCTGGTCAAGTTCGGGAAGGCTATCTATTTTCGAATCTCACAAAATAATTAAAGGTAGTTTAAAATGAAAAAGTTATTAATCACCGTAAACGGGGTTAGGTTCGAAGTCGAAGTAGAAGTCATTCATGACGACGATGATGAACTTCTACCCTACCAAATGTATCAAATCCAAAGAAAATCTCCCGAATCGTATACCACACCACAGGAAAATGCTTTCCTTCGTTCACAAACATATAAAACCCAATCGAAAATCTCTTCGCAGACTAAACAAGTAATTGATAACGACCTTCATTCTCCAATCAACGGAATTATTCGCGAAATAAAAATTTCCGAAGGCGATTTTGTTCACGAAAACGACGTGCTTTTCATAATCGAATCGATGAAAATGAAAACCCGAATCTCATCGCCAAGGGATGGCAAAATTGCTAAAATCAACGTCAAAGTTGGCGACTCAATCGAAACAGGTCATTTATTGTTAACATTCGAATAAGCTGAAAGTAGTATGATAGAATACCTTATCAAGTTCTTCTCGGGTATGGGATTCCACCAACTCAGTTGGAATCACCTCGCAATGATTGCAATTTCGTTAGTGCTGATGTATTTAGCTATAAAGAAAGGATTTGAACCCTTGCTGTTGTTACCAATAGGTTTAGGAGCATTTCTTGTAAATATCCCCGGAAGTGGTCTTCTAACACCTCCTGTCGACCAGCAGGTCGGTGGTTTGTTCTATTACATTTCCAAAGGTATTGAATTAGAAATATTTCCGCCTCTTATTTTTTTAGGTATAGGTGCTATGACCGATTTTGGTCCGCTTCTTGCCAATCCGAAATCCTTTATCATTGGTGGAGCTGCACAGTTTGGCGTTTACACAGCAATGTTTTTAGCTCTAACATTAGGCTTCGATTTAAAAGAAGCTGCATCAATTGGAATAATTGGTGGCGCCGATGGTCCGACAGCAATCTTCTTAACTTTGAAATTAGCCCCACACCTTCTCGGACCAATCGCCGTTGCTGCCTACTCATATATGGCTCTTGTGCCACTTATTCAACCGCCACTGATGAAGATTCTCACAACCCACAAAGAGAAAACAGTTGTAATGGCACCTCCCAAAAACGTTTCCAAAACTGTTAAGATAATATTTCCAATTGTAATTATCTTCTTTGGAATTCTTATCGTTCCCCCCGCTTCACCCCTTCTTGCTATGCTTATGGGTGGTAACCTGCTTCGCGAAAGTGGCGTAGTCGAACGGCTTTCGAATATGGCACAAAACGAGCTAATTAATATAATCACATTCTTTTTAGGTGTCTGCGTCGGTATGACAATGACTGCTGAATCCTTCTTGAAAATTGAAACACTAAAAATTATTGCCTTAGGTGTATTCGCCTTCGGTTTTTCGACCATCGGTGGCTTATTGCTTGGAAAATTATTATACATTATTACCAAAGGAAAGTTCAATCCCCTAATTGGCAGTGCTGGGGTTTCGGCTGTTCCTATGGCTGCCCGCGTAGTTCACAATGTTGCACAAGAATACAATCCCCAAAACTATCTTTTAATGCACGCAATGGGTCCAAATGTCGCTGGTGTGATCGGCACTGCCATAGCAGCAGGCTTTTTAATGGCTATACTCGGCTAAATTCATAAACCCTACCGCAAAATAAACCAAAATTATTATTAATCTTTGTTATGCCGATTCATATAAAATCCGATTGTCTACACAATTCGAATTTTAGAACTAAAATAACATAATTATTCATTAAATTGCATTTCAAAAATATCAGGTTCAAAATGTCCGTTACATTAATTCTTGGTGCCCAGTGGGGCGACGAAGGTAAAGGTAAAATTGTGGATCTGTTAAGTCAAGATGCCGAAATTGTTGCTCGCTATCAAGGTGGTGCAAATGCAGGACATACAGTCGTTTTAGAATCCAACAAAATTATTCTCCATTTAATTCCATCGGGGATTTTAAATCCTAACACCATTTGCATCATTGGGAATGGAGTAGTAATCGACCCCTTCGCCTTAATAGACGAAATCAATCTTCTTCAAAAATTTGGCATTTCGGTCGAAAACAGATTGATGATAAGCGATAAAGCACATTTAATTCTTCCATATCACAAGATCTACGACATTATTAGCGAAAAAAAAAGCACACAATCTATTGGCACAACAGGCCGTGGAATTGGTCCAGCTTATGTGGATAAAGTCGCAAGATGCGGCATTAGAACAAACGAAATTAAAAATCCTAATAAGCTTAGAAAGCACATCGAAAATAACTTTGAACAAAAACTTAAAATTATCTCAGCTTTATATTCCACAAATATCGAAATTAACATCGACGGCGAAATCAACTCCTTTTTGGAAGCAGCAGAAACAATTTCCATATACATAAAAGACACTTCCCTTTTCCTTAATAGAATTATAAAAGAAAAGAAAAACATATTAATCGAAGGAGCCCAAGGAACACTTTTAGATGTTGACCACGGGACCTATCCTTACGTTACGAGTTCGAATCCAACCGCAGGGGGAGCAATAGTTGGTTTGGGAATTCCACCAACTTGTTTGGACAAAATCATAGGTGTTTCGAAAGCGTACAATACTCGCGTCGGAAATGGACCATTCCCAACCGAACAAAAAAACGAAATAGGAGAGCACATAAGAATTAAAGGCAATGAATTCGGTGCGACTACGGGCAGACCAAGACGATGTGGCTGGCTCGACTTAGTCGCTCTGAAATATGCCGTTACAATAAACGGCATCAATGAATTAGCATTAACCAAAATCGACGTTTTAAGCGAGTTAGATGAAATTAAAGTCTGCACAAGTTATTCAATCGACAACACACCAACGGATATTTTCCCATCCGAATGCGAAATTTTAGACAAAGTAGTACCTCTATACAAAAAATTCGATGGTTGGAAGAAGTCGCTCGTCGGTATTCAAAGGAAAGATGACCTTCCAAGACAAGTTCTTGAATATATAGAGTTTATCGAAAACTATGTAGAATGCAAAATTTCAATAATTTCCACAAGCCCACGCCGAACCGATACCATAATTATTTAGCAAAACAATGAGGGAAGCCTTCTCCCAAAAAGTTCGCACAATGTTCGATGCTATTTCCCATCGATATGATTTAGCAAATGATATTATGAGCTTCGGCTTTCACCGACAATGGCTACAAAGTGGTGTAAAAAGTCTCGAAATCCCAAACAATGCCAAAATCCTCGATATTGCTACTGGCACGGGGCTATTAGCATTCAAAATTGCAAAATATTACCCGAATTCCGAAATCTTCGCTATCGACTTAGCCCCAAAAATGCTTGAAATTGCAAAAGAGAAATTATCGAAAAGTAATCACCAGAACATAAAATTCATCGAAGCCGATGCTTTGAATTTGCCATTCACAGATAACTTCTTCGATGCAATAACAATCTCCTGGGGTATTCGAAACATTAAACCAGTTGAAAAATGCCTCGAAGAAATTGTCCGTGTTAGCAAAAACGATGCCTCGCTTATGATTTTGGAATTTGGTATTCCCACAGGTTTGTTTGCTTATCTTTATAACATCTATTCTAAATTCATTGTCGAAAAAATTGGCGGATGGATAAGTGGCAATCCAGTTGCTTACAATTACCTTCGAACCTCTATCAGGAATTTTCCTTATGGAAAAGATTTTCTAAAACTACTCGAAAACAACGGAAATTTCATTAATTGCGAATACAAAAAATTATCTTTTGGTGCAGTTTATCTCTATCGGGCAACAATCCGTAAATAAAACTCAGTTTTTCGATCTAACAACATTAATAATCCTTTCAAAATCTTCATCGGTAAGATAGTAATGGGCATTGCAATATCGGCAAACTAACTCATTTTGACCGTTTTTTTTCATTTCAATCAAATCATTGTAATCGAAAGTAAAAAGCTTTTCGATGAAGCTTTCTTTCGAGCAACGGCAAAAGAAATCAACTCGGTCATTCTTCATTACATCGAATCCCCAAGGCAAAATCCTATTTAGAACATCTGCCAAATCCGACTTTGGGTTAATATAATCGGTAAGCTTGCCAATACTTTCGAAATGAGTCATCAGTGCAATCTCGTCCTTTTCCGTTGCTCCAGGCATCGACTGGACTACCAAACCACAGGAGTTTGCAATTATTCCCTCTTCATCGGCAACGGCATCTAACAAAACGATGGTAAATATTTGTTCAGATTTTGCAAAGTAGTAGCTCAAATCCGATGCAATATCGCCACGAATTAACTCGACTATTCCAACTATTGGCTCTGGTTCATAATACAAGATTCTAATAACTTTTAAGATACCATTGCCGACAGCTTCGAAATAATTTTCTGAATTAAACCGATAGTGGCCTTCGGAATACTCCACAAGTCCACGAACTTCACCAACTTGAATTGCTTCGGCAGATATTTTGCTAACAACACCATCGCTCGATACATCGATTATAATCCTTTCCTCTCCTTTTAAAAATACAGCCAAAAGAGAAGCCGAAGCAAGAGCCTTCGAAAGCAAGATTGCAGGAACTAAAGGCAAATAATGCCGCCTCTGTGCTTCTCGTGCAGTATTGGTATTCTTAATTACTGAAATCCTGAACTTACCATCTTTCGAAAGTGCACTCAAAACTCGGTCTTTTTCCAAATGTTGTTCCTTTGTCAAACTCATTTTTCCAAGCATTTAAACATAATTTAACTAAAGACGTCTTATATTATTTAAAATTATCAATTATGGAATTGACCGAATTTTGGACAATACTTTCGGCTAATGGAATAATCCTTGAACCGGAACAATTGGTTATAATCGAACGATATGCGAAAGAATTAACATATTGGAACGAAAAAGTTAATTTAATTTCTCGCAAAGATATCGAAAACTTGCTTGAACAACACATTTTACATTCAATTTCTTGCCTGAAATTTGTTGAAATTTCCCATAAAGCCCGCTGCATTGACGTCGGAAGTGGTGGAGGACTTCCAGGCATTCCAATAAAAATTGCTCGTCCCGACGTCTATATGATTTTAGTAGATTCAATTGCAAAAAAAATAAAGATAACATCTATGCTTGCTAAACATACAAATTTGAGAAATATCGAAGCAATCTGTTCCCGAGTGGAAGACTTAGCAAAAGATAAGAGCTATGCACATAAATTCGACTTTGCATTTGCTCGTGGGGTGAGCAAAATTAAACAAATTATCGAATGGGTCAAACCAATTATCAAACCCGATGGCAAAATTGTTCTGTTCAAAGGAGGTAACCTGCAAAATGAAATCGACGAAGCCACAAAAAAATTCAAAAACTTAAAAGTTTCCGAAAAACTAATGGAGTTAGTTGGTTATGAAAAATTTGCAAAAGATGAGAAAAAAATTGTTGTATGCCAATTTAACTAAACATAAATTCTCTATCTTGTTAATCGCAATTCTTTTTTTTGGAAGTGCATTTTCTTCTGCACAAAAAGGTGAATCGACAAGTCTGTTGAAAATCGGACGTGTAAAATATTCCGGCGGTGGCGATTGGTACAACGACCCTTCGAGCGAAGTCAACTTGCTTAAATTCATAAGAGAACACACCAACATCCCCGTCCAACCCGTTTACGAATGGGTCGATTTAGCAAGCGAGAACATCTACCTTTACCCCATCCTTTTCCTAACAGGTCATGGTAATGTAAATTTTACCGAAAAGGAAGTCCAAAACCTTCGTAGGTATCTCAAAAACGGTGGTTTCCTCTATATCGACGACGACTACGGATTGGATAAGTTCATTCGCAAGGAAATGAAGAAAGTATTTCCCGACCAAGAGTTTGTCGAACTTCCTTTCAGCCACCCAATCTACCATATTCATTTCAAATTCGAAAGAGGTTTGCCCAAAATACACGAACACGACAACAAACCGCCACAAGGCTTTGGGTTATTCCATAACAACCGACTATGTGTTTTCTACACATACGAATGCAATCTTTCCGATGGCTGGGCTGACCCCGATGTGCACAAAGACCCACCCGAAATACGTGAAGCTGCCCTAAAAATGGGCACAAACATTATTATTTATGCATTATCGTTTTAAAAGCTATGGAAATACTAAAAAAATATACAGAAATCGTTTCGAAACTTAAAACAATTAAGCGACTGCGGTATGTTTTCAATTTTTCCATTGCTCTGTTTAACTCTTTGACACTTCTGGCGCTCGCTTTGATTTTGTTTACCGCTTTTGAATTATTTCTGCAAGGCGATACTACTTTCCGAACAACGCTTATTTCGCTTGCTATCGCAATCTTCTTAATTAGTTTTGCCTACCTTGTTTCCCCAACTTTTATAGAAATCATTCAACCCAAGAAGCGATTAAAACTCGACCAGCTCGCTTTCGCTATTGGTCAAAACTACCCCGACGTCCGAGACACTCTTTCAAATTCATTGCAATTGATGGAAAAAATCAATGAATTGGAAGGAATATCGAAAATATTTGTCGAAAAAGCTTTCGAAAATGCTTACAAGTTAACATCTAATAAAGACTTCACAATCGTCCTCGAAAAATCAAAACTCCGTAAATCAATTACTCGATTTGCTGTTTCTATCCTTTTGTTTGCATTGCTGCTATTACTTAATTCAAGCTTTAGCTTCGCTTTCTATCGCCTTGTCAACTTCAACCAATCTTTTATTCCACCAGCGCCATTTTCATTGAAAATTCATCCAAAATATGCAACTTTAAAACGAGGCGAAAGTGTCGAAATCGTCGTCAAAGCCACTGGAACTCCACCAAAGACCTTGAACCTTTTCATTCGTGAATTCCAACAAAAGGAATTCGAATCAATGCCACTCACACTCGATTCGGGCAACATTTTCCGATACAACATTCCATCATTAAAGAATTCAATAAAGTTTTATGCCGAAGCCGAATGGCTCACCGAAAAGGTCAGCTCCGACATCGGCGAAATCGTAGTTGTCGAACACCCCATAATTGAATCATTCAACGGAACAATCATTCTACCATCTTACACTAAAAAGCCTCCAATAGAGTTTAATGACCAAAATGCTGATATCACCACCCTAATAGGCTCTACAATTAAATTGGAAATCATTACCAGCAAAACAATTCGTGCTGCTTCGATTGTCTTTGTCATGGACAATTCAGCCGATACTACAAATAAATCTAACAAAAATTTTAAATACTACCCGATGAGTGTAAAAGGCAAGCAAGCAAGTGGGAATTTCCCTGCTTTTGCAAATGGTTTCTACTTCGTCGAAGTCGAAGATTACGATAGCCTAAAAAATGACAATCCAATTCTAAACCGAATTGTTGTCAATCAAGACAATTCACCCGAAATTACCTTGCTCGAACCAACAACAGATGTGCTTCTTTCCGAAAATGCCCTGTTGCCAATGATGTTCGATATTTACGACGACTTTGGTTTCAGTACCCTTCGACTTAATTTCCGATTAACAAAATCGGAATACACCCAAGCTTGGACTAAATTTAGAGCTATCGACTTGCCATTCCCATCGGATAAATCCGAAGCTCGAATTGCATACATTTGGGATTTGAATAAAATCAACATTTCGCCTTCCGATGAATATGAATTTTTCCTCGAAGTATTCGATAATGACAAAGTTCGTGGTCCAAAATCGGCAAGGAGTCCTACTTTAAAAGTTAAACTGCCTTCTTTGGAAGAGGCATTGGACTATGTGGACAAAGCACAACAAACCATTTCCAAAGAACTCGATAAAACTTTAAAACAAGCCAACGAAATCAAAGAACAAATGGAACAAATCCAGCGAGAGCTTCAAAAAAACCAAAACAAAAAAGATTTAAGTTGGGAAGAGAAAAAGAAAGTCGAAAATCTGCTCAACCAGCAGAAAGAATTGACAAAGAAGTTAGAAGATTTGCAAAAGAATCTTTCGGAATTAACACAAAAGTTGACCGAAAATAATATGATTTCGCAAGAAACTTTACAAAAATATTTAGAATTGCAAAAACTGCTACAAGAGGTAAAATCCCCCGAATTAGAAAGAATGCAACGTCAATTCGAAGAAGCCCTTCGCAAACTTTCGCCCGAAGAAATACAAGAAGCAATCAAAAACTTCAAATTCGATGAACAACAATTCCGAAAGAATATCGAAAGAACAATAAAGATTTTAAAAAGATTGCAGTTGGAACAAAAGGTCGATGCTCTGATTAACAAGTCCCAAGAACTTTTGGAAAAACAGGCAGAATTGGAAAAGAAGCTCCAAAATGCCAATCCAAACGATGCCGATTTGCGAAATTCTCTTGCCGAAAAACAAAAACAATTGCAAAAGGAACTTAATGCTATTCAACAAGAACTTGACAGAATCAAAGATTTGATGCAGGAAATTGGCAAAGATATGCCACTCGACGATTTAGAACAAGCAATTTCCGAACTCGCTCCGAACGAGTCATCGAAAGATATGGAGCAAGCCGAAAACAATATCCGTTCTGGAAATTTCAACAAAGCGCAACAATCCCAAAGAAAAGTTCAAAACAGAATATCGAACTTTCTGAAAAAAATGAAGGATATCAAAGACGAACTCAACACAAGAATAACAAAAGAAACAATCCAAAAATTACAAAAGGCACTAAACGATGTTTTGGAATTAGCAAAAGAACAATCTGAAATTCGCAAGCAGACTCAACAAATCGACCAAAGCTCGACAAAAATTCCCGAATTGGCACGCCAAGAAGCAAATTTGGCAGATGCATTGATTAACTTAACGAATTCCCTATTCGAGCTTTCGATGAAATCCTTTGCAGTTACACCCGAAATGGCTCGGCAACTGGGTCAAGCACTCGAAAGTATTCAAAACTCAATTCAACAACTTGCAAATAGAAATCTTAACTCCGCAATAAGTTCTCAAAATCAAGCATTACAAGCTTTGAACCAAACAGCAATTCAAATACAATCGATGTTGTCATCTATCCAAGGACAGGGTGCTTGCGAAAATCCTGGAATGGGCGAAGGCAAAGGTAAAGGTGCAAACTTTATGCAACAACTCCAACAAATTGCCTCTGCACAACAATCAATAAATCAGATGACCCAGCAACTAGGAAACACAAACCCTGGCACGTTGACCCAAGAACAACAAGCACAACTCGCACGAATCGTCTCCGAACAGGGTCGGGCATTACAAGCCTTGCAAGAACTTTCCAACCAGAAAGGTACCCCACCACCCGACAAAAGAATACTTGGCTCACTCGAAAAGGTTATTAAAGATATGAACGAAGTTCTTTCCGACCTTCGCTCAGGTAATATAACTCAAGAGACATTGAAACGACAGGAAAGAATCCTTTCCCGCTTGCTCGATGCTACCCTTTCCATCTACGAACGGGATTTCGAGGAAAGAAGAGAGTCTACACCCGGCAAGGAATTACCCAAAAAAGCCCCACCCGAACTTTCTTTAAAACAGCTCTCCCAAAAGTCATTGGAACAATATTTGAATGAACTAAAAAATAGCTACACAAAGGATTACGAAGAAATCGTCCGAAAATACTTCAACTTAATTCAAAATATGATTATAAATCCGACATATTAAGATGCTGATTTTAGACAAAAATTATTTACATAAAATCAACGAGCTTCATAAACTATTTTCGAATGAGCCAATAGGTGTGTTAATCAACAAACCAAAGGATTGGACATCCTTCGATGTCGTTGCAAAAATTAGAAATGCTTTTAAATTCAGTAAAGTTGGACATTGTGGAACTTTAGACCCCTTTGCCACTGGCTTAATGATTGTTTTAATCAACAAAGGTACAAAATTCCAGTCCTTTTTTCAAAACTTCGACAAAGAATACTTTGCCACGATTAAACTTGGTGCTACAACCAAAACATTCGACCCGACATCGGAAGAAGAAAATCAAACAAGCATAGCTCATCTAAACGATAGCGTTATTTTCGAGGTTCTGCAAAGTTTCGTTGGTAAATTCGAACAAGTTCCACCTCCGTTTTCGGCAAAAAAAATCAACGGTCAAAGAGCATATAAGTTAGCGCGCAATAATCAACTGCCTAAGCTAAAACCTCAGCAAATCGAAATTTATAGCATCGATAATATTAATATCTCCCTTCCTTTCGTTTCATTCGTCGTGAGTTGTTCTAAAGGAACCTATATTCGTTCCCTTGCAAACGACGTTGGCAATAGATTGGGCGTTGGTGCGTATTTATTCGATTTAAAACGGACAGCAATTGGTGATTATAAATCCGACAATGCTTTGGAACTCGAAGAATTTTTGAACCTAAAAGACATTATTTTGGTAAAACATGGAAATTTACTATAGCTTCGACGATATACCAAGAAACGAAAATCATATTATTACAGTTGGAACGTTCGATGGCGTTCATCGGGGTCACCAAAAGATTCTTGCCCGATTAAACGAAATCGCCAAAAATACAGGTGGAAAATCATTGATAGTTACTTTCCATCCCCATCCTCAAACAATCTTAAAAAAGCAGGATTTAGACCCGATTAAATTACTTACAACTTTGGAAGAAAGAATAATTTTGTTCCAAAAATTTAATATCGATAGCATTCTCGTTGCTCCTTTCACATTAGAATTTGCTTCAACACCTGCCGAGGTGTTTGTCGAAAAATACCTTTGGGGAAAAGTCGGCTTTTCTCACATCTTTGTTGGATACGACCACTCTTTTGGCAAAAACCGAAAAGGAAATTATGAACTTTTATTAAAGTATTCCCAAACTTTGGGTTTCACAGTCGAAAAAATTCCCGCACATATTGAAAACGAAATTACAGTTTCCAGCACGAAAATCCGAAAAGCTATTTCCGAAGCTAATATTGAATTAGCGAATAAATTATTAGGTTACGACTACTTTATTAAAGGTAAAGTTGTCCGTGGCGATGGTCGTGGCGTCCAACTTGGCTTCCCAACAGCAAACATCTCGTTCAGCGAAGACAACAAACTATTACCCCCAAATGGCGTGTACCTTGTTTATTCGGAAATTTTCGGGCGAAAATTCTTCGGTGCTGCAAACATTGGCGTCCGACCTACTTTCTATACAAACAGCAAAAAGATTCTGGAAGTGTATTATTTGGACTTTAATGCCGATTTATACAATTTGGAGCTTATCGTACATTTCAAAAAATTTATCCGATACGAACAAAGGTTCAACTCAATAGACGGTTTGCTCGCTCAAATGCAAAAAGATAAAGAATATTGCTTAAAACTTATTGAAAAAATGAATATTTAAATTTTTTTTATTAATTTTGTTTTTTTTGGAGTTGATATGATTCTAAAAGAACAGAAATTAGAGATAATCAAAAAGTTTGGCGGTAGCGAACAAAACACAGGCTTGCCCGAAGTTCAAATTGCATTGTTAACTGCAAGAATTAAAGATATTACAAACCATTTAATGCAACATAAAAAAGACCATCATTCCCGTCGAGGTCTAATTAAATTGGTCAGCAAAAGGAAAAGATTGTTAAGCTATTTAGCCAAGAAGGACATTAATCGCTACCGAACAATTCTTTCAGCCTTATCTTTAAGAAAGTAGGTTATTTTATTATTTAAAAATGAGCGGTTTATTTGCAATAAATAAACCGCTTTTTTCGTTTATCTGTGTTTAATTAAACCCAAAAAAATATGAGTGCTTTTTTTCCCGATAATGTTGTTGTTTCAGTCGAATTCGATGGAAGAGAATATTCCTTAGAAGCAGGTAAATACGCAAAATTTGCAAATGGTTCGGTGATGGTCAAATGTGGAGGGACAATGGTTCTTGTTACCGCGGTTGCTACCGAAGAAGAACGGGCCGATATCGATTTCTTACCCTTGCAAGTAGAATACAGAGAAAAAAGCTCTTCTGTTGGAAAAATCCCTGGTGGCTTTTTCAAGCGCGAAGGTAAACCTACCGACAGAGAAATTCTTTCAGCACGTTTGATTGACAGACCAATCCGACCTCTTATTCCCAAAACCTGGCGTTACGATACACAAATCGTTGCCACTGTTTTTTCCACTGAACCCGAAATCGACCCCGACACCTTGGCAATGGTTGGAGCTTCTGCCGCTTTGATGATTTCCGACATTCCTTTTGCAGGTCCTATTTCCGAAGTCCGCGTCGGGCGAATTAATGGGCAGTTCAAAATCAATCCTTCGTTCGAAGAACTTAAAATTTCAGAGATGGACCTTACCATCGCTGGAAGCGATACTTCAATTGTTATGGTCGAAGGCGAAGCAAAGGAAATTTCCGAAGATGATTTCCTCGCTGCTTTAAGCTTTGCTCACGATTGGATTCGCCTACTCAACAAAATGCAAAAAGAACTAACTGAAAAAGTAGGCAAACCAAAACGACCATATAAAGAAGAAATCTACCCCGAAGAGTTGATCAACTTCATCGAATCGACTATAAGTAGCGACGTTCAACGATATATCCACACAGTTACAACAAAGAAAGAAAGAAAGCAGTGGCGCGAACAATTTGTTGCAAAAGCACTCGAATCAGTAGTTAATGAATTTACGACAAAAGAAGAATATGCAGAATTCGATTTTGAGAAAGCAATTCCAAACATCGTCAACGATATCGAAAAGAAATACATGCGAAAAATGATTTTAGAAGAAGGCCGACGATTCGATGGCCGTGGGCTTAAAGATATTCGGCCAATTTATTGCGAGGTTGGCCTTCTACCACGAACTCACGGCTCTTCTTTGTTTGTTCGAGGCGAAACCCAGGCTCTTTGCACAACAACTTTGGGAACAAAAGAAGATGAACAAATTTTAGATGGTATCCTGCCTATATTTACCTCGAGATTTATGCTGCACTACAACTTCCCGCCTTTCTGCACCGGAGAAGTTGGACGTTTAACAGGAGTCAGCCGTAGAGAAATTGGTCACGGGAACCTTGCCGAACGAGCTTTAAAAAACCTAATCCCCGAACAGGAAATATTTCCATATACAATTCGTGTCGTCTCCGATATCCTCGAATCCAATGGCTCTTCGTCGATGGCAACAGTTTGTGCCGGCAGCCTTTCTCTTTTCGATGCAGGTGTTCCAATGAAAAAAGCTGTCGCAGGCATCGCTATGGGATTAATCAAAGAAGATGACAAGGTTGCCATTTTAACTGACATACTTGGCGACGAAGACCACCTCGGCGATATGGATTTTAAAGTCGCAGGCACAAAAGATGGAATTACCGCTTGCCAGATGGATATCAAAATCGAAGGGCTTTCGCTCGAGATTATGAAACAAGCTCTCGAACAAGCAAAAGAAGCAAGACTTTTTATACTCGACAAGATGAACGAGGTCATTTCTGAACCAAGGCCCGATGTTTCTCCTTATGCCCCAAGATTTACTTCTATCAAAATTCCTACCGATATGATTGGTTTGGTTATCGGTCCTGGTGGCGAAACGATTCGCTCCATTGCAAAAGAAACAAATACTTCGCTTTACATCGAAGAAGATGGAACCGTACAAATCGCTGCAACTTCGAAAGAAGATGCCCAACGAGCCAAGGAAATGATTGAAAGCCTTACACGAAAACCCGAAGTTGGCGATATTTACAAAGGCGAAGTAAAGGAAATCCGAGAAGGCTTAGGTGCTATTGTCGAATTTCTACCAAGAAAAACAGGGCTGCTCCATATTTCGAATATCGATAACCGCCGAATAACAAAAATTTCCGATGTCCTAAACGTTGGCGACAAAGTTGATGTTATGCTAATTGAAATTACTTCCGATGGCAAATACAAACTAAGTAGAAAGGCTTTGCTACCTAAGACTCAACCCAGTGTTGGAAATCCACCGCCGAACTCAAACATCAGGGACAATAGCAAACCAACAATAAACAAAAGTAGATTCAATCAATAGATGCTAAAAGAAAAAGTACTAATTTTGCAATGTGGCGCATTCGTCTAGGGGTTAGGACACGGCCCTCTCAAGGCCGCGGCAGGGGTTCGAATCCCCTATGCGCTACAAATTTTTCTCTTCTTTATCAACAATCATTGCGTGAATATGATTGATTTCGATGAGCTCCAAAAAGCTTACGATGAGAATAGATTTTACGCACTTCAATTAGAAGTCGGCGACGTGTGCTACCAAGACTGCATCTATTGTTATATGAATGCCCTTCACGAGAAAAAGAATTTTTTAACTGATGAAAAAATCTACGAAATATTGAATGAATCAAAAAAATTGAAAATTACTGCAATTGAATGGTTAGGTGGCGAACCTTTGCTTCGGAATTCTATTTTCGATTTTATGCAATATGCAAAAGACTTAGGATTCCGGAACAACCTTTGGACAGGTGGACTTCCCCTTGCCGAAAAAGAAATTAGCCGCAAATTGGTAGGTCTTTGCAACTACGGTTTAATTGCTTTCCACCTTTCTACAATTAACAAAAAACTGTATCAACAACTTCATCCAACAAGACCCGAAACAGATGTCGATACAATAATCTCGGGGGTCGAAAATCTATTGGAAATGGGCTATCCAAGTTCCCAACTGCTTAATTCTGTTACTTTTACGGGATTTCAAACAGCCGAAGATTTAATCGAAACTATGGAATTCTTCTACGAAAAGTATAAAATTGTAACATCAATCAATGTTTATCATACCTATTTACGACCTGATGTACGAGATTATCAATTGGAACAGTTCATTCCAAAAGATGCCGAAGTTGCCAAAGTTTACCGAAAGTACATAAGCTTTATGAATCTTAAAAACTTCCCAATGAATTGCGTAAACAAACAATATTGTTCGGCAACTTTGGCTGTTTTGAACGATGGTAAAGTCTCCCCTTGTGCAACAATCAGGGTTGGTTGCCCTCAAAACGTAATAGACAATAAGCTTTCCGAAATTGTCGAAAAAAATTTGGATTTTCTCATTTTCAAACCTTTCAAATCGAATGAAAACCTTCCCGAAGAATGTCAAATCTGCTCGATAAATGACATCTGTTTTGGTTGCCGTTCACGCTCATTTGCCGCTGGATTGGGTTTGTATGGACGTGACCCACGTTGCTTTCGATTTAAAAAACTTTTGGAAATGAATTAACTATGCAAACATTAAAAGGAAATATTTTCGATTTATCGAACTACTCTTTTTCGCCAATCGAAGAATTTTTCGAAACAATTTTCCAAAACGAAAATATCAAAGTCGAGCGTATAATTTCTTATGGGAATACAACTCCAACCGACTTTTGGTACGACCAAGATGAGTATGAATTCGTAATTCTTCTTAAAGGAAATGCAATCTTGGAATTCGAAAACTCGGAAAAAATTTCGATGAATCCCGGAGATTTCATTTTAATTGAACCACACCAAAAGCATCGGGTAGTGTATACTTCCACCGAAGAACACACATTTTGGTTAACAGTTTTCTTTAAAAAGTAGTTTACTCTTGCAATCCGGGAAGTAATTTCCTTACAATAATTGGAACAGCCTCCATTACTTTATCTTCGGGCTTGAAAATATCACGAGCTTGGTGGTCGGGATAGGCAAGTTTAGTCCTAACATCGTAAATGTAGGCATTGATTAATATTCTTTCAGCTTTTCGATTAAAGGTACCACTTACGACAGCATCGGCATTCAACATTTTCACTGCTTTCCACATATCGGTTGGATATTGTGGATTAGTTGGGTCTAAATTAAATTGGCTAACCAAAAAGTCAATCGAATCGGAGGGTATAATTACATAGTGTTTCTGTTCTGGATCCATTTCGCGCAAAAGGTTTGCAACGCTGTCTTGAAGTTGATAACTTAGCACATTCAAAGACAAGTCGCCATCCATATTCTGGAATGGCAAAACTGCTACTCTGATTTGAGAAAACAGGGAGTAAAAGCAAACGAAAAAGAAAACCACAAAGAAAATTGTTCTTTTCATAGTTTATTACGAAGTTTGTGGTGGATTACTTTCCAAGTAATTTTTGACCTCCAAGAAGGAATTACGAATTACTTCCTCCATACTTTGTGCCTTTTGCCAATCCTGGCTTTTAGCATACCCCATCAATTCAATTCCCAGCTGTGCAATGTGGTCTAATCCGAATTGGAAGCAAGAACCTTTCAAAGTGTGAGCAAAACGGTATAATTCGTCCGCATTTCTTTCTTCAATTAAATTTTTGAACTGGCTATCGATATCGGCTAACCAAGTATCGACAAATTCTGGAAGGAGTTCTAAAACGAAAGGGTCATTGGAAAGTTTCATATTTTCGACCTCAAAATAAAACATACCGGAGGAATCGTTCCCGATGAAAGGGCTATAAGCCGAATTCTGTCTGCATTTCGGTTGAACCGAAATGGAGGCAGTCATTTATCTGGGAGCACTGTCACCAATGCCCTCAAGCGGTCTACCCGGAAGCACTAACTCGAATGAGCTAACCGATGGAACAACTCGGCGTCCCGAAAGGGACATGCTTCCCTATTTGACCTTGCTCCGCGCGGGGTTTGCCAAGCCACTTCGGTCACCCGAAGTGCTGGTGGGCTCTTACCCCACCTTTTCACCATCGCCTCCGTGACGCTTGCCTAAGTGGCAAGCCGGATTGGCAGTCTGTTTTCTGTGGCACTTTCCGTCGGCTTGCACCCCCAATCGAGGGCACTCGCCGCCTTCCTGTTAGGAAGCGCGCTGTTCCAGGAGTTCGGACTTTCCTCAGGAAAGCAACTGCTCTCCTGCGACTGCCCACCCTTCCATCAAAGAACGATTCCTCAATTACAATTTATAAAATTTATAACAAAAATTCACTATCTATTTCCAACTCATCGGGATAAATCAATCGGCCACAATTTTCACACGTAAAAAGTTTATCTAAATTGTTTCTCATCTCAATAATTTTCTGTGGTGGTATATGACTAAAACATCCTGTACAACTATTCTTCTTCACCTTTACTATTGCATCCTTATGCATTCCTCGTATCCTCTGGTAAATCTCCAACGAAGTCTTATCTAAATACTGCAAAATCTTAGCTCGTGCTCGATTAATTTCGTTTAATTCCTCGTTCTGATTTGTTGCTATGTCCTGATACTCTTTTTCTAATTTGCTCAATTCTTCAAATATTTCTTGTGCTTGCGCCTTTTGCTCCTCCAAAATCCTTGTTGAATTTTCTTCTTTTAATTTTGCTTGGACAAGGTCTTCGGAAATTCTTTCGTATTCACTCCTCGTAAATTCAATTTCTTTGGTTATTGCATCGAATTCTCGGTTGTTTCGGACAAGGAATTGCTTTTCGGAAAGCTTTGCCTCCCGTGCTTTCAAATCCTCCAATTTACGAGTTGACATTAATTGGAATTCCTTATTTTCGCTTAAAATCCTCTGAGTTTCTTTTACCTGAGAATAAATCTCTTCGTATTTTTCCTTCATAGTCTTGATTCTTTCGGGAAGGTCACGAAATTCGCCTTCCAAATCGTCCAGTTTGCGGTCAACCAAAGACAAAGCAACAAGATACTGCAATTGATACTGCATCGCCATTTTCGTACCCCACTTTTTTTTTACAAAAAAATTTCTATTTATTTCCTGAAATATAATATCTTACTGGATTTGTGTTAATATTCGACAACACAATCTCCAAATCGAAATCCTTCGTAGCTGAACAAACCAGTTCGTAAAGCCCTTTTGCCACAAACATTTCGGTTTCCCAGTGTCCTGCATCGACTATTATCATTTTATTTTTGTAACGATGAAAATTATGATACGAAACATCGCCAGTAAGAAATGCATCGACTCCTTTCCGAAAAGCTGCCGAAGCAAAAGACATTCCGCTACCGCCAACAATCGCAACAGTTTGAACACTACTACTGCGTCCTTCGCACCAACGAATTGGCGAACACGTGATTTTGTAAACCTTTTGCAAAAAAGTCTCAACTTCCAAAGGTTGTGAAAATCTGCCAATAACACCCATACCGTAGTTTTGGTCATTCGGGCGAGGCTCTAATAGTTCGACGAACTCTAAACCAAGTTGATTAGCGAAAAGCCTACTTGTGCCATTGGGATGAGAGTCGAAATTTGTATGAGTAATAATAAGCGCAATGTTATTTTGAATTAATTTTGAAATCAATCTACCAACTCTGTCATCAAAATCAATCTTTTCCAAAGGATAGAAAATCAATGGATGGAAGGAGACGATACAATTGGAGTTAGTTTCTAATGCTTCATCCACAACTTCATCGGTAATTTCGTAAGTAACAAGAACTTTGGAAATCTTGCGTTTTGTGTTTATCTGTATTCCACACTTGTCGTTTTCAATGCAAAAGTCGAATGGTAGTTCTTTGGACAAACAGCCGACTAAATCATCTAATTGTATCAAATTCCCAAACATCACGATTAATAATCATACAAAATTACGAAACTCTTTTTTAAGTAACAATTTTTTCTTATTTTATCGTTTGAATATAGTTATATTTTGAGTAAATAACTTATTTAGAAAACAAAAGAATATATTTGTAATTCAGTAACAGATGAGGAAATGAATTATAATATTAGAAATGAATTTTTGCAAGCTATTGAACAATCTTACGAGGCTTACAATCAACATGGAGCAAGAAGTAACAAAAAATTAAAACCAATTCACAAATGGTTGGGGGAAGCAATCGTTTCTGGACTTGGTGCAGAATATGACTACCGATGCATTAGTAAGGGAGGAGAGCAAGAGATTGAAGGTAAGTATTACAACAAAAAAAGCAAGAAAAACCCTGTTGCTTGGTATGCATTTGGTCGCTCGCAAGGTCTCGACACCTCTTGGGGTAAGAAAATACTTGTCTCTCCGTTGTCTATTAAACCCAATTTTATCGTTTGGGAAAAAGAAGATTACACTTTCTACGCTGGCTATTGTATCAAATTCGATGGTGATTTGCATTGGCTTGCTGAACAATTAAATTCAAAAGACATGGAATTTTACATCAAATATGTTGGTCGAGATTACCAAAATGGTTACAAATCGTATGCCAAGTCTTTCATTAGTAAATTTGGTATAGTTGGGCTTAACAAAGACAAAGAATTAAAACTCTTTTAGCAGATTATTACTTTGTATTGAAAAGTGTTAAAATATTCATTTTCTTCTATTCGTCTTTTAAAAATGAGGTTAAAATGAAAACTTTTTTTATATATTTATTATTTTTGTTGGTACAATCCATTCCGCTCCTCTCTCAAATCGAAACGAAAAGCGTTGTTGTCCCAAATAAAAAAATAGACACTAACTTCGTCTTCCCAAGCTCGATGCCTTTAATTTCTAACCAATTAGAACAAGCGAGAAATTTCAAATTCTGGGGTTTAAACATAATTTTTTCCAACAATGGGTATGGATTGGGTTTTTTCTTCGAACAATTCTTCCTCAACAACCTTTCCGCCTTCGTTAATCTGTATATCTCCGGAGCAAGGAACACCGATGAATTCGAATATTATGACCCTTGGACAGGAGAAACCTTTATCCCAAATAAAGTCAATCGCTTGTATCTTTTACCTCTAACTTTCGGGATAAATTATTTCATTTTCGACAAAAAATTGTATAAGGACTTTTCCCCTTATGTTTCTTTGGGAATTGGACCAGCAATTATTATCGCATTGCCCTACGAACGAGAGTTTTTTAGCTCTATCTCCTATGGAAAAGTCTATCCCCGATTTTCAAGCTTCATCGGAATTGGAACGAATATTCTTACACAAGGAAACTCATATTTTGGCGTCTCTGCTCGTTATTATTATATCCCCTTCGGTGGTTCGGGGTTAGAAAGCATTCGTGGCCTTCCTATCAAAAATTTTGGTGGCTTTTTCCTTGGATTAAATTTTGGAATAAATTTTTAAAGTTTTGCCCCTACTTAAAACGAAGCTGCGAGAGCAATAGACATCAATTTGCTATGCTCGGTATCGGCACGCGAAGTCAATACAATCGGAGCCATTGCACCTAAAATAATAGCAGCGACTGTTGCGTTTGCAAAGTAAGTGAAGCTTTTATACAATGCATTCCCAACTTCAATGTTAGGTGCGACTAATATATCGCAATCGCCAGCAACGGGACTTTCGATTCCCTTGTGCACCGCAGCTTCTTTGGATATTGCATTATCGAATGCAAACGGACCATCGATTATGCAATTTTTAATTTGTTTACGCATATTCATAACAACAAGGGAAGCCGAATCAAGAGTCGACGGCATCTTTGGATTTACTGTTTCAACTGCTCCTAATAATGCCACTTTGGGGTTTTTTACCCCAAGCCGGTTAAATAATTCCACAGCATTTGTTATTATCGAGATTTTTTCTTCCAGTGTAGGGAAAATATTCTGTGCAGCGTCGGTTAGTCCCAAAAGCTTATGATAATTTGGTATCTGGAAAATCCCAATGTGACTTAGCAAACTACCCGTTCGCAGTCCAATTTGCTTGTCGAGAATGGCACGAAGATAGTCGGCGGTGCTTACAAGTCCTTTCATAATGATTTGGGCTTTGCCTTCTCGGACAAAACTAACAGCAATTCGAGCGGATTCCGAAGGATTTACCTCTTCAATTAATTCATAATTTGAATAATCGAAGTGGATTTCTTCGGCGAGTTTCTTTATTTTTTCCTTGTTCCCAACAAAAATAGGCTCGACTAAATTTCTTTCAACCGCTTGTTTAATTGCTAAAAGTGCTTGTTCATCTTCGGCAGCCGCAAGAACAATTTTCTTTTTCGGTTTTCTTGCTGCTATTTCGAAAAAAATATCCAAAGTTTTCAATTCCATAATTTCACCTTACTTTAAAACTTAATTCCCCAACACTTTCTTCGACAGATTGAAGAATTTCGCAACTTCGAACAAGTTCCAACATCTTGTTGTGTTCGACGTAAAGAGGTCGGTCTTCATCGAGATAATCAACATATTTGCGAATAACATTTTTAGCAATTTGAACACCACGCCCATTATTGAATTTTCGTATATCCAAAGCTTGTGCAGCTGCAAAGAATTCTATACCCAAAACTCCGTAAGCATTTTCCAAAATTTGCGCATTCTTCCAAACTGTATTCATACCCATCGAAACAAAATCCTCTTGGTCGGCAGCAGCAGGTATCGACTGAATCGATGCAGGGGTCGAAAGAATTCTCTGCTCGACAATTAATGAATCGGCTGTGTACTGACTAAGCATCAACCCTGAAAAGAAGCCCGGATTAGTTGTCAAAAATGGTGGCAATCCTTGGCTTAATGCTGGATTGAGCAAACGATTCAAACGGCGCTCCGAAAGCACACAAACCATAGTTATTGCTGCACCAGCCAGATCCATTGGTAACGAAACCGGTGAGCCTTGGAAATTTGCTCCTGTTAAAACTACATTATCTTCGGGAATAAAAATTGGGTTGTCGGCAACCCCGTTCAATTCCGTTTCGACTTGAGAGATTGCGAAACGAATTGCATCTCTTGCTGCACCAATCACCTGTGGAGTAGAACGCATCGAATATGCATCTTGCACTTTTGTCTTAACTTTACCAGTCAACAAATCGCTCCCTTCGATGCATTTCATTATCGATTGAGCACTTTCCTGAGCCCCCAAGAATCCACGCAATTGGTGAAGTCTTATATCGTAGGGTTTTAAATTTGCCAGAAGTGCCTCCAAACTCATTGCAGCAGCAATTTCTGCTTGTTTAATCCAACGAATCATATCCCAAAGGTGAAGGGCACTTACACCACTGATGAAGTTCGAACCGTTTATTGTTGCCAAACCATCGCGCACCTCCAAACCCGGGATTGCAATACCTGCCTTTTCGAAGGCAATCTTTCCGGGAAGCCGCTCTCCACGATAGAATGCCTCGCCCTCGCCCATCATTAGCAATGCAATTTGCGACATCGGCGCCAAATCGCCACAGGCTCCGACGGAACCCTTCCGACAAACTACCGGAGTTACACCTTTGTTAAGCATCTCGACCAATGTCAAAGTTATCTCGGGACGACAAGCCGAATAACCTCGGGCGTGAACATTAATTCTACTTGCAATTGCAGCTCGGACATATTCTTCAGGCATTGGCTCACCAATACCGGCTGAATGATTATAAATCAAAAACTTTTGGAATTCTTTCAACTTTTCGTCGGGTAGAACTATTTCGGAAAACTCCCCAATGCCCGTGTTAGTTCCATACATAACTTCTTTTGCCGCAAGTTTCCTTTCCAAAAGCTCCCGAGATTTTTTTATTCTTTCCATCGCCTCGAAGGCGAGTTCAACTTTCTCGTTATACCGAGCTATCCTTACAATTTTTTCAATTGTTAACGACTTACCATCCAATACAATTGCCATTTTGTAATCCCCAAAAAAATCAAAATTAACAAATAGAATTGACCCGAAGTTTAATAACTTTTCCCCAACAGAAAATATGTTGCTTTTGTAACTGCAAAATTTCTAATGCTATATCAGATCTAAATTTGTTAATTTAGATTTTTTTAATTTAAAACGAAAATGAAAAATTCAAAGGTAATTCAACCTGCAAAAAGAACTGAAGGCATAGCATACGCAATTCGCGATATCGTTGTTCTTGCTAGCCAAATTGCTGAATCAGGCAAAAAAATGCTTTATCTTAACATTGGCGACCCAAATCCCTACGGACACCAAACACCAAGAGCATTAATCGAAGCCATTTACGATGCTATGTTGAAAAATCACAATGGATATTCACCCTCTTCTGGTATTCCAAGTGCAATCGAATCTATCCGCAAAGATGCCGAAAACAAAGGCATCAGAAACATTTTGGATATTTTCATCACTCACGGGGCAAGCGAAGCAATAGAAATTTGCTTAACTGCACTAGTCAACCCCGGGGAAAATGTGCTAATTCCAGAACCCGGCTATCCTTTGTATTCCGCTATCCAAAGCAAACTTGAACTTGTTGCTAATCCGTATTATTTAGATGAATCCAACGGCTGGCAACCCGATATCGACGATATCAAAAGTAAAATCAACAACAAAACCCGTGCTATAGTTCTTATTAACCCAAACAACCCAACAGGTGCTGTATTTTCCAAAGAAATTTTAAATGAAATTACAAAACTGGCATTAGAACATAATCTTGTGGTTTTTGCCGATGAAATCTACGATAAACTGATTTTCGATAATGCAACTCACATATCGATAGCCTCGCTTTCGGAAGACCTTGCTTGTATTACTTTCTCGGGTCTTTCTAAAAATTTTATTGCACCCGGATTTAGAATTGGGTGGGGGGTAGTTAGTGGACGAAAGGAACAGCTCTCTGAATATATCGAAGCAATCAACAAAATACTCCGTGCCCGGCTCTGTGCAAATCATCCTATTCAATATGCTATTCCTGTTGCACTCGACGGCGACCAATCCCACTTAATCGAGTTAAACAAAAAGTTAGAGTTCCGTGCAAATCTTGTGCAAAGCAAAATTGAAAAAATCGAAGGAATTACGCTTATAAAGCCTCGGGGTGCTTTCTACGCATTCCCTTCGATTGATGTCCAAGACGATAACCATTTTGCAATAGAACTAATGAAGGAAACTGGTGTTGTCATAGTTCCTGGGAAAGGTTTTGGTCAAAAACCTGGAACAAACCACTTCCGCATTGTAATCCTTCCATCGGAAGAGATTCTTTCGGAAGCATTCGACTTAATCGCTGAATTTTACAAACATTACAAAGAAAAATATGAATAAGCCAAAAATCGCCATTGTTGGCTACGGACGAATGGGTAAAGAAATCGAAAAATTAGCAAAAGAAAATGGCTTTACAATCACTGATATTTTCGACATACACAACCCAATTACGAAAGCAAAATACGATTTCGATGTTGCTATTGATTTTACAACCGCCGATGCTTTCCTCGAAAACTTGAATATTTACGTCGATATCGAAAAAAATGTGGTCGTAGGAACAACGGGTTGGTTCGACAAGTTAGACTATGTCAAATCAATAATAGAACAATCCAATATTGGACTGGTCTACAGTAGCAACTTTTCAATTGGAATTCAGATTTTCTTTAAAGTAATTCAAGAAATAAGTGCAATAATTAATAATTATCCAAATTACGATATTATAATTAGCGAAATACACCACAAAAATAAACGAGATTTCCCAAGTGGCACTGCACTGAAAATCTCGGAGATAATTCTTCAAACAATCGAAAGAAAGAATAAGTGGATAACCACACCTTCGGGTCTATCGGACGAATGTTTACAAATTTCTTCAATTCGAGTGGGGAATGAAGTGGGCACACATACTGTGTTGTTCGATTCAGAATTTGATTCGATTGAACTTACCCACCGAGCAAAGAACCGATTAGGTTTTGCTTATGGTGCTTTACTTGCTTGCGAGTTCATTTTTGGCAAAAAAGGCTTGTACGAATATAAAATTTGATAAAAATTTATTTTGAATTCTCGATAAAAAATATTAATATGCATTTGCATAACGAGGAATTTTTTACTTTTTTTTAATATGGGTCTGAAACGTTTTTGGATTTTTGCTAAACATCTTAATTCTTTACAAATACTGTCTTTGTTCTTACTATTATTCGGATTGTATTTTGTTATTTGGGTCGACCATCTTTCGTTTAAAATTCTTGGCGCGGGTATTACACTGCTATCGTTTGTTGGTTTTTTCTTATTTCTTCCCGATGTAATCCGACAATCAATAATCGAAGAGAAAAAGCCTTCGGAAGAATTGCCCAAAACATTGCAAACCGAAGAACAATCCGATAGCAAAAGCAAAAGATTAGTATTCCGTGAACTCGATTCTAAGGAAGAAAAACAAGAACCAACTGATGCAAAAGAAAAAAAATTGTTTTCAACATTTTTTAAATTCTTTACTAAACCAATTTCTCTAATAAGAAATAAGCCAAAAAAAGGGAAAGATTCAATATTTCCCCAAAAGAAACAATCTAAAAATCTTTATTCAGAACCCCAAGATTACAAATCATCCATACAAGACGAACACTTCGAAAATGCAGAAGAAGGAATTAAAATAATTCGCAAAATCAAAAAAGAAGATTACGAAAAATCAAAACCGCAACCCGAAATACAAACCCAAGCAAGCCCAGCACCCGTAGAAATAAAAAGCGAGCAAAAAATTGAAAAGGTCGAAGAAGCAACAGAACCCGTCGAGGAAAATGAATTACTAAGTCAAATTCCATCCAAAGATAAAATCATCCCAAAGCCATTCCATCGGAAGCCTATTGAATTCGAAGCGAAAAAAGAACACACCGAAAGGCTGTATTTACCCGAAAAACCAATCGAAGCCCAAAATGTCATCCTAAAAAAACTACTTAAATTGGTTCGTGCAGTAAGTTATACTAAAACAGCATCCCTATTTTTGGTAAACGAAGAATCAAAAATTCTCCAACCAATACTTGCAATTTCCGACCTACCCGATGACTGGATTAACAAAGAGCCATTTACCATTGGAGGGGATTTCGTAAGCCAAATTGCCACTTCGGGCAATCCCGAAATAATGTATAAAATAAACCCAAATGCGGAATTAGACCTGATACCATATTACAAGCAACACGTCGGTATAAAATCTTTTGCGGGTGTGCCAATAAAACGGGAAGGTAGAATTTCCGCCGTCTTATGTGCCGATTCCACAAAAGAAGATGCATACGACGAGTTCAAAATGATTTTCCTAATCAATCTTGCCGAAACTATTGGTTTATTTCTGGATTGGTCCTCCGATTCTATACGCAACGAAGTTTCTTCGAAAATTCTACAAATTTCCGAAAAAATCTTCGATTGTTTCCCCAAAACACCCGATAATAGCAATCCAAACTATTCCGAAATTGTTAACCTCTTCCTCAAAAATTTCTCGTTCTCTACGTCGGGCTTGGTTCTCTTTTCCGAAGAGTTAAACAACTACCAAATTTCCGAAATCAAATCCAATTACTCAACCGAAAATAAACTCAAACTCTTACCAATCGATGTCAAAAGGTCTATTGTGGCAAAATCAATTTTCGACCGAAAAACAATTTTAAGTCATTTTTCCGAACAAACTATAAGGCTACACCCACTCGAAACCAAATTCAAACAAGGAACTATCATCAGCATCCCAATTCAAGTTAAAAATAGAGTATATGGGGCCTTCTTTGCATTCGTCGATAAAAAAATTTTTATCAACAAATTTTATCAAAAAAAGATAGAAACGTTTGTTTATTTTCTTTCCCAAGCTATTGATTCTTTCTACACCAAAAAAGCAAAAATGCCGAAAGGCGTTCGGGAATTCAACAATATACAATTCCTGGATAAAGCTATTTTCACTTATCGATTAAAACAAGAGATTGAACGGTGCAATCACTTTGGCGGAACATTTACTTTTTGCGAAATTGCTTTCGATAGATACTCCTTAGATGAAGCTATCGAATCGAGAGTTTCCAGCTACGCTTCCAACATTCTACTAAATCTTTTGGGAAATATTCTTATGCCTTTCGACATCATTGGACGAGTTGATGGAAACATCATAGGAATCATATTTGTAGGAAGGAAATTAAAGGATATCAAGTTCGATTTAGAAACTATCCGAAGAACATTAGCCCAAACCCCAATAAAATTAAATAAAGATACGTATTATTCGACTATAAGCATTGGAATTGTGGAATTTTTCCCAAATTCAAATTTTGAAAAATTAACCGAAAGCTGTCGGGAAGCATTGAAAGCTTCGTTAAAACGTGGCAACACAATTACTTCGGCTTAAAATTATAAAATGAACCAAAAAGAATTAGAAGAAAAAATTATTTCCCTGTTGATTACCAGTAACAAGCCCTTGCAACTTTTGGAAATAAGCAAGAAGCTTGCAATACCTTCTCAAACGAAAAACTACTACAAACTCAAGAAAGTCTTGGAACAATTATGTCAGTCAAATGTCATTTACAGATTGTCTCGGCGAAGGTATTCAATCAATTCTTTCGTGAGCGATTCGCTTGTGCGTGGAACTTTGAAAATTGAACACGGCAAGGGTCTTGTTTACATCAATGGCAAAAAAGAACCCATTACAATTAAAAGAAAAAATCTTAACACGGGGTTGGATGGCGACATTGTTGTAGTTAAATTGCTCGGATTAAAAAAGAACAAACGCCAATATGGCGAAATAATCGAAATTGCCGAGCGACAAGAACACATCTTCACGGGAACAATAGAAAACGATGCCAACTTGTATTTCATCGTTCCCGACAACGAAAAGTATTACATCGATTTTCTCGTTCCACAAAATAAATTGCACAACGCACGGCATAACGACCGAGTCCGAGCAAGATTGATTCAATGGAAAGACCCGTTCAAAAGCCCAATTGCCGAAATAATCGAAATTTTAGGACGTTCGGGCGACACAAGTTCCGAAACACAAAAATTAATTTACGATTTCCACCTACCAACCGATTTTCCCAAACCTGTCCTCGAAGAATGCGACGCTATACCCGAAAAAATTCCTGCTTCCGAAATTAAAAGAAGAGTCGATTTACGTAAAGAAACGATTATTACAATTGACCCGTTCGATGCAAAAGACTTCGACGACGCAGTTTCGTTGGATACTCTTCCTAACGGAAACTACCGACTTGGGGTGCACATTGCCGATGTTAGCTACTACGTCCCCCAAAATAGCGAAATTGACCGAGAAGCGTTCAAACGAGGAACAAGCGTTTACCTTGTTGACCAAGTAATTCCGATGCTTCCCCCAAAACTTTCCGAAAATCTTTGTTCGCTCCGACCAAACCGAGTTCGTCTAGCTTACAGCGTGTTTATGGAATTCGATAAAAACTTCAATCGAGTTTCGTACGAAATTGTCGAATCGGTTATCAAAAGCAAAAAACGATTGAATTACGATGAGGTTTACGAATTTCTAAGTTCCAAGCGTCAACCCCAAAACGAGATTGAAAAATTACTTTTAGATTTACACCATTTAGCACAAAACCTTCGCAAAAAAAGATTAAAAGAAGGTGGTATAAATTTCGAAACATTCGAAGTCCGTTTCGTGCTCGACGAAAGCAAAAACCCAATAAGCTCGTACCTTAAAGAAAGTAACATTGCAACTCAATTGATTGAAGAATGTATGTTGGTAGCAAACCGAACCGTTGCCGAACACATCGAAAAGTTAAAAAAGGAATTCAAACTTAAAACCAATCTACCCTTTATTTACCGTATACACGAAGAGCCCGAAAAAGAGAAAATTCTCGGCGTAATTCAATTCTTCAAACATTTAGGAGTTGATGCAAAAAATCTTACAAGCGCCAAAGCAATAAATAAATTTCTGGAACAATTCGAAGGTAGACCCGAAAAGCCCATCGTTCACCAACTACTCATTCGTGCCATGCAAAAGGCTATTTATTCCGAGGAGAACATTGGACACTACGGACTTGGATTTCGATACTATACACATTTTACCTCGCCAATACGACGCTACCCCGACTTGGTTGTCCACCGCTTGTTGAAATTATATCAAACTGGCAAGCCGAGCGAACGCAAGCTTAGTAGCCTTCAAAAGTTTGTTGAAATTGCAAGCGAACAAAGCAGCAAACAAGAAGTATTAGCAATGGAAGCCGAACGCGAAAGCACGAAACTTATGCAAACAATTTTAGCTAACGACTACATTGGCAAAACCTTTTATGGCACAATCAGTGGTGTTACAAATTTCGGACTTTTCGTCTTCCTCGATGAAATTAACGCCGAAGGGCTCGTAGCAATCAGGGATTTATACGATGATTATTACATCTTCGATGAAAACAGGCTACGACTTATTGGAAAACGGAAAGGTCGAGAATTTCGCTTTGGCGACCGAGTCCAAGTTCGTATTTTCGAAACTAATATCGATAAACGAAAAATAAACTTGCGCTTGGTATATTAATTACTTTAATGTTACAACAGTAACACCTGCTCCACCTTCTTCGATTGTTCCTTCCCGAAAACTTTCCACCAATGGATGTTCCGAAAGATACGAATGCAAAGCCTCGCGCAAAGCACCTGTGCCTTTGCCGTGAATAATTGTAAATGTATAAACATTGCTCAAAATTGCATCCGATATATACTTTTCGAGCTCCTTAATCGCCTCATTGCTTCGCATTCCTCGAACATCAATCCGAACAGAAGCAGAAAACTTCTGATATTCAGCCAAGTAACTCTCTTGCTTTGCTTTCGAAGATTCCTGCACCAATTTCTTTAAATTCTTTGGATTTACTTTGAATTTCAAACCATTGACATCCACCAAAACTTGGTCTTGGTCAGGATATACTTGAATTACCTTGCCAACGTTCGTTGGATTTTCCAAATAAACTAAATCACCTTCTTTAAGTTCCTGAACATCGGACGACAAATTATTTTTTTCGAAAATTTCTTTTGCTTGTTCAATAATTTCGTTCCTTTTTTGGGCAAACTCTTTTTTTATATCCCCAAACGACTTCTTCTCTTCTTTAATTTGACGAATTGTATTTTCAATTAAAGCATTCGCATTCTGAATTAATTCATAAGCTTGCAATTTTGCATCGTCGAGTAGCTCTTTCCGCTTGGCCTTAATTTCGGCAAGCTTCTCTTCGAGCTTTTGGTTAAGCTCTTTAAACTTGTTTCTTTCTTGTTCGAGCTCGGATTTTAGACTTTCTAACTGAATTTTTAGCCGATAAACTGCTCGGATATTCTCGTCTAAATTTGAATGAGAAGCACCCAAAAAGTTCCGAGCCCGTTCGATGATGTGATTTGGAAAATTTAGCAGTTTTGCCAATTCGAATGCATAACTATTGCCTGGTACACCTTGGAGAAATCTATACGTGGGTTGCAATTTTTCTTCGTCGAATTCTAGGGAGTCGTTCTCTATTTCTTCCTTCGAAAGTGCATAAGTTTTGAGAAGCGAATGATGTGTCGTTGCAACAAAAAACAATTTCATTTGAACGAAGCTTTCGAGCAGCGAGGCAGCCAAAGCCGAACCTTCTTGGGGGTCCGTCCCAGTTCCAATTTCATCTATCAACACAAGTGTGTCGGAATCTGAATTCGAAAGAATTTCATTGTATCGAAGTATTTGCGAGCTAAAAGTACTCAAATCGTATTGAACCGATTGTAAATCGCCAATCGAAGTGAAAATTTTCAATAATGGTAATTTGCAATAGCCAAGTGGGAAGAAACCCGAAAGAGCCATCGCAATGTTCAAACCAATACTTTTCAACGCAACAGTCTTTCCACCTGCATTTGGTCCAGAAATTAAATGGCCACGCTTCGTTCCATTGAACTCTATTGAAAGAGGCACTACTTTTTTCAGCCCCCGGCTATGCACCAAAATTGGGTGGCGAATGTCTTGCAAATAAATATATTTTTCGTTTATTATCGCCGGCTTTAAGCAGTTGAACTCGACAGCATACTTTGCTTTGGCAAGCAACGAATCGAAATGAGCCAAAATCTCCAAATTACGAAGCAACTCGTGTGCGTCGGTGCTAATCTCTTGGGTAAGATTCTTCAAAATTCGATAAATTTCCCGCCTCTCTTCATCTTGTAGAAGTGAAATTTCGTTATTCATTTCGATAATTTCAGTTGGCTCGATAAAAACCGTCAAACCCGTCTGCGAAACACCATGAATAATTCCCGAAATTCGCCTCTTATTTTCGACTTTTATTGGAATTACAAACCTACCTTCGCGAATCGTAACAAATTCGTCTTGAACAAGTTCATCTTCGGCAATATCTTTTAGTATTTTTTCAATCCTTCTTCTCAATTTTGCAGATTTCTGAATCAATTCTTGCCTTATTCTCGCTAACTCGCGGCTTGCACTATCGCGTACATTTCCCGTTTCATCAACTGCATCACCAATGTGTTTTTCCAAAATTCTATTCGTATGCAATTCGGAAACCACTTGCCAAAGGTTTGGATAGTCCTCGGCAATCGATTCGATAAAGTTTTTGAAAAGCCGCGAAACTCTAAGAAAATTTGAAATACTTAGGATTTCACTTGTATTTAAAACGGCATTCTCGATTAAAGATTTATACAACCGAGCCTGAACTTCGCCAAAGTTCTCGAACGGAATATTGTTGTGCGTTCGAACTAATTTTATAGTTTCTTCGAGCAATTCTAATTCCAAATTCAATTGCTCGAATGTTAAATTCGGTCTGGAATTTAGAATAATTTGTTTCCCATATTCAGTAAAAGAGAACTTGGAGATGTAATCCAAAACAACTTGGAATTCGAGTTGATCTAATGAACTTTCCAAAAGATTTACGATTTGATTTTCGGAATCCATTTGCATACCTCAACCCATTTGTGAAAGAATTTCCCGTGCAATTTTTTGAACGAGCGAGCCATCGGCTTTTCCTTTCAAGCTTTGCATAGCAGTTGCCATAACCTTACCCAAATCTTTCAGCGATGTGGCGCCAATTTCCGAAATAATTTTGGTAAGTATTTCCCGAACTTTACCCTCGTCATATTGTTCAGGCATAAATTCCATTATGATTTCAATTTCCTTTTGCTCCTGTTTGGCAAGGTCTTCCCTACCGCCACGTTGGTAAAGTTCAATTGCATCGCGTCTCTTTTTAATTCCCGACTGCAAAATCTTCAACTCCTCGTCCCGGTTTAAATCGCGCCCTATACCACTTTTTTTGAATTCCACAATTGCAGCACGAATCGAACGAAGCGTCTCCATTCGAATTTTGTCACCCGATTTAATTGCTTTTTTAAGCTCTTCGTTAATCGTTTCTTCTAAACTCATAATTCACCTACAAAAAAGATTAAAACGAAAGTAAATCTAAAAAAGTATTAAAGTAAACAAAGTAATATTGCCATACAAAATAAACTATCTTTTTTTCATAATTTTGAACTTTGTTTTTTCTTAAAGGTTCTACATTGGAAAGATATTTAATTACTTCGGCATTACCTTATGCAAACGGTCATATTCATTTAGGTCATCTTGCTGGTGCCTACTTACCAGCGGACATATATGCAAGATACCTACGGCTGAAAGGCAAACCAACACTCTACATTTGTGGTTCCGATGAACACGGTGTTGCAATAACAATCGCTGCACAAAAGGAAAATGTTTCGCCCAATGAAATAATCGATAAATACCACTTTGCAAATTACGAAGCATTCCAAAAGTTCGGAATGTCTTTCGATATTTACAGCCGCACCTCTCTTCCATTGCATCACAAAACAGCCCAAGAATTCTTTAAGTTCTTCCTTGATAACAACTACTTGGTCGAAAAAGAAGAAGAACAATTTTTTGACCCCGATGCAAATATGTTTTTGCCTGACCGATACGTTGAAGGTGTGTGCCCGTATTGTGGATATAACCGTGCTCGGGGAGACCAATGCGACAACTGCGGTGCCTATTACAACCAAACTGAATTGATTTCGCCAAAAAGTTTGATTTCGGGGAAAAAGCCAACTGTCAAGAAAACAAACCACTGGTACTTCCGCTTCGATTTGTTCCAAGAATTTTTGGAAAACTACATAAGCTCGCACACATCCGATTGGAAAGAAAACGTCATTCGACAATCATTGAGTTGGCTCAAAGCAGGCTTAAAAGAGCGACCTGTAACACGGGATTTATCGTGGGGAATTTCAATCGAAGGAATTGAAGGAATCGACCCGCAGAAGGCAAAAGGTAAAGTAATTTATGTATGGTTCGAAGCTGTTCTTGGATATATTTCTGCAACTAAACACCTTATGGAAGAGCTTTCTAAAAAGAAAAAAGCAAATCCCGACGATTGGCAAATTTGGTGGCAAGACCCAAAAACACATTACTTCGCTTTCATAGGCAAAGACAATATTGTTTTCCATACTCTACTATTCCCTGCAATGTTATATGCTCGGAACGACGGTTTCGTCCTGCCCGAAAACGTCCCTGCAAACGAATTTCTCAATCTCGAAGGCGAAAAATTTTCTAAATCTCGTAATTGGAGTATCGACCTTGTAGATTTCATCAACGACTTCCAAAATCAAGATTGGGCAATCGATGCCCTTCGCTATTGCTTGGCGTGCAATTTGCCCGAAACCCGTGATTCGGATTTCACTTGGAAAGACTTTCAACACCGAAACAACAGCGAACTTGCTGCAATCTTCGGAAATTTCGTAAATAGAATAATTCAGTTTTTAGACAAAAATTTCAATGGAACTATTCCTTCGCTCGACGAGAAATATCGCGAACTACCTTCACTGTGGGAAGAATTAATTGCCGACCTTATCAATGACAAAGAAATTGAACCCCAACGATTTTCCCCTTTGAACCAAAACGATTTAACACTTGCACAAACCATCATCAATTGCTTCAAATCTACTGAAAAATGCCTTTCTCAATTCAAGATTCGGGACGCTTTGTTCGAAATTATGAACATAATCCGTGCTGCAAACAAATATTTCAACGACGAAGAGCCTTGGAAAACTATTAAAGCCGACAAAAGCACAGCGAACAAAACACTTTTTGTTTCGACCCAATTGCTTTATACATTTTCGATTCTCCTAGCTCCATTTCTACCATTTACTTGCAAAAAACTCCAAGAAGCAATTGGTGTTAAAGCAAATACGGGCGAACCAAACTATGGTCAGGAAGGTGAAAACCTATGGCAGAAATCTATCCTTTTCAATTTACCTTCAAAAACAAAAATTAATAAACTCCCTATCCTTTTCCCAAATATCGAAGACAATGTAATTGAATTTCAAATTAGCAAGTTGGGAAAATCATTGGAAGAAATCCAAAAAGAAACCAAAGAAAAGCTGATCTCTTACGAAGAATTTTCGAAAATTCAACTACGAACAGCAAAGATTTTAGAAGCCGAAAAAGTAAAAAAATCGAAGAAATTAGTAAGACTCATTGTCGATTTGGGTTCAGAGCGAAGGCAAATTGTTGCTGGAATCGGCGAACATTACAATCCCGAAGATTTGGTAGGAAAAACAATAGTAGTTGTTGCAAATTTAGAACCTGCAAAACTTATGGGAGTTGAATCGCAGGGAATGTTGCTTGCTGCAAGTACATCCGATAATTCCAAACTTTCATTAGTTACTGTTTTGGATAGCGACATCCCCGCGGGTTCCGTTGTAAAATAATACTACTTTTCCCCAATAAAAACAGTCGAACCAAAAGAGGTTTCGTATTTCACGATATTCGAAAACCAAGCCTCTTTGAGTAACAAAATTACTTCGGTCTCGGTCAACAAATCACCATTTGGAGTAAGAAGCAATAAGTCGATTGATTGCATCGTCGCAAATACTGGTTGGGTTCGGTCATTATTGAACAAAGTTTCATTTATCAATATTTTGCCTTTGTTTTTCAAGGCATTGAAAACTTTGTTCAAAATAGAAAGACACTGCCTGAAAGAGTAGAATCTTAATAAATTCGAAACAATGACCAAATCGTAATCTTTGCCAATGTCATCCTGGAAAAGGTCCCCAGCAACGACTTTTACGAAATCGTTAAAACCTTTTCTTTCGACGAACTTCTTTGTGTGTTCGGCAACTTCGGGTAAATCGAAAAGAGTTAGTTCGACATTGATGTTATACTTTAATACTTCCATCCCAAGTGTTCCCGAACCACAGCCTAAATCCAAAACTCTTGTAACCCTTTTTAAATCGACTTTGGAAAGAATTTCGGGTGCTTGTCGGCTAATTCGCCAGTTCATCAAGTTCAAAAAGTTTTCCAACTCTTCGCTGGTAAACAAATTTGATGGGTAATTATCATCATTGTTTTTCAAAACAGAAGTGAGCTCCAACCACCTTTGAATAATTTTTTTATAAGGTTTTAAATTACCAATGAAGTTTGAATTACCACGAACTAAATATGCGTAGGTTTCTTTGGTATTAGAATACTTCAAGCCACTCTTTTTCAAAAAACCATTGGCGACGAGTGCGTTCAACAGTCTGGAAATCTTTCGTGGGTCGGCAGGAATTTGCTCGGCAACTTCTTCGGCAGTTTTGTAATCTTCACCGATTATAGTAAAAATGTCCAACTCACTTGCTGTGATAAGAAGAAGCGATTTCTGAGACAAGAAAACGGTATCGAAAAACTTTTCGGCGATTTCGTCGAAACCAAAAGGACTTGTTTCTTTTTTCATTTTTATTTCTTACTTTTCTAAAATATTTTTCATTTCATTGACTTCGACTACAATATCGGGCTGATTCGTCCCATAAACCTCACGGATTAAGCCACTGGTATAATTTGGTTTAACAAAAAGTCTTCCCTTGGCTCGAATTAATGAATTCACAATCTTTTCAACTTTTGAAAGACGACTGTCGACAAGTGCTTTGATTTGTTCTGCCGAAGGTTCGACAACAGTTGTGTCGTATGTTACAATTGTCTTCTTTTTGCCTTTTTCTTTTACCGTCTGCTTGTTTTCTCGAATATAATAAGACTTTTGGTAAGTATCGAAGGAAGTAACGTATATTGTGAATTTGACATTGCGATTGAATTTCAAAATTTCGTCGAACGAACGAAGAAACTTTTCACCTTCGGGACTTAATTCACTACTTCCTGTAGGGAAACAATCTTCTTTGAACGCTTCGAGACCCGTTTCCATTCGACGAACTACGAAATCCTTTTCAATTTCGGCAAAGGTAGTTGTATCGGGTAAACGAAAGGTAAAAGTTTCCCGAAGCACATTCCATTCGTGAAGAATTGCTTCGACTTCTTCACCCGCTTGGAAAACCTGTTGATAAGTTCCATAAACAGAATCAGAACGAATTTTGAATTTCTTACCCAGCGAAGTCTTAAATTCCAAAGTAACACCAACGGGGCGATTTGTATAGTAATCCAAAACTTTACCTTTTAAGATGACCTGAACAGAACCATTGTTAATAAACTGCGGGAAAAGAAAATGTGGAACTAAAAATAATACCAGTATGGATAACAATTTTTTCATAATTTTAATTTTAAAATTGACAAAATTTAATTTAAAAAAATATTATGAATGGAAAAAACAAAATTTTTTTGATTGACGGAATGAGCCTCGTCTTCCGAGCATATCACGCACTTAGTCGATTGAAACTGAAATCGAAGAAGAACGAGCCAACAAATGCAGTGTTTGCATTTACAAACATTCTGTCCAGCCTAATTGAAAAGGAAAATCCTGAATACATTGCAGTGGTTTTCGATTCCCGAGAACCAACTTTTCGCCATCAGATATTCAAAGAATACAAAGCAAACCGAGAAGCATTTCCCGAAGACCTTGTGCCACAACTGGCGAGAATTAAAGAAATACTCGACGCAATGAACATAAAAAGACTCGAAATTCCTGGTTACGAAGCCGACGATATTATCGGAACAATTGCAAAAAGAATGGCTCAACTCGGTTGGGAAGTATATTGCGTTACTAACGACAAAGATTATTTCCAACTTGTAGACGAGAACATTAAAATATACAAAACAGGCAAAAATTTCGAAGAAGGTTTCGAAATAATCGATAGAAACAAAGTTCTCGAAAAGTTCGGAGTCGAACCCGAACGAGTTACCGATGTGCTTGCCCTCGTCGGCGATTCAGTCGACAACGTGCCTGGTGTTCTTGGAATTGGAGAAAAAACAGCAATTCCACTAATTCAACGATTCGGCTCGGTCGAAAATCTTTACCAAAGAATCGACGAAGTTGAAAAAGAAAATCTAAGGCAGAAACTCGAAACGAACAAAGAAAATGCTACCCTTTCGAAAAAATTAGTTACCATCAACACACAAATCGACTTAGAAATCAATTTAGATGAATTGAAGTTTACGAAACCAAATATTCGAAAACTTCTGGAAATTTTCTATGAGTTAGATTTCAAAACACTTAGCCAAAAATTCGCCGAAAGATTCGGCGACCAAGAAGTAATTGAAGAAAGATTATTCCAAACCACCGAACACCAAACTTTGGAAAATGTTAAAGACAAGGAATACATACTCATCGACTCTCAAGACAAATTCCATTCGTTTTTAGAAAAACTAAAAAGCAGCAAATCTTTTGCAATCGATTTAGAAACAAGTTCTTTGGATAAATTGAACTGCGAAATTGTTGGTATTTCTTTTTCATTCCACCCGAATCAAGCTTATTACCTACCTGTCTACGGTGAACCACCAAAAGAATTTACTCAAAATCCTTCGGAACAACAAAACAAAACGGACTCTTTCGGCTCTCTTTTCGATACAGAAGAAACAAATGACCAAATTAAAAACCAAAGAACACCCGACGAAATGATTTTCTCCCACGAAAAAGGCTTCCCAATTGCACCTATGATTAGCAAAATCAAGCCCTACCTCGAAGACACAAACATTGGCAAAATGGGGCAAAACATAAAGTTCGATGCTTTTATTCTAAAAAGATACGGAATTGATTTGAAGCCAATTGTTTTCGATACTATGGTTGCCAGCTATCTTCTAAATCCCGATGAACAGCACAATTTGGATTATCTTGCCAAAAAATTCCTTAATTATTCGCCAATTCCGATTGAAAGTCTAATTGGCAATACAAAGAAGGAACAAGTTTCGATGCGTTCCCTTTTGCCAAAGGATATTAAAGACTATGCTTGCGAAGATGCCGATTTGGTAGTCAAACTTGAAAAAATTTTGCGAGATAGATTAGTTGCCGAAAACCTAATTGATTTAGCAGAACGAATTGAATTCCCTCTGGTCGAAGTATTAACCCAAATGGAATGCAATGGAGTTTACATCGATAATTCCACATTAAAGGTTATTTCGAATCAACTTTCCGAGCAACTCGAAAATCTTCGCCGAAAAATTATCGAACAAGCGGGTATGGAGTTCAATATTGATTCTCCAAAGCAATTAGGCTTTGTTTTATTCGAAAAATTGAAACTACCTGTAATAGCCAAGACCAAAACTGGTTACAGCACCGATGTCAATGTCCTTTTGCAACTTGCCGAAAGCTACCCAATTGCAAAAGATATTCTCGAATACAGACAAATGACAAAGCTACTTTCGACCTATGTCGATGCACTACCAAATTATGTTAACCCTAAGACGAAACGCATACATTCCACATTTCACCAAACAGTTGTTTCTTCGGGTCGTTTGTCATCTTCAGACCCGAATTTGCAGAATATTCCTGTCAGAAGCGAATTTGGCAAAGAAATCCGAAAAGCTTTTGCTGCACAACACCCCAACTGGAAAATTGTTTCTGCCGATTATTCTCAAATTGAACTGCGTATTGTTGCCTACTTTTCGAAAGACCCGAATCTAATCGAAGCATTCAAAAATGGGCGGGATATTCACTCTGCCACTGCTTCCCTGCTTTTCGAAAAACCCATCGACGAAATAACCCCCGAAATGCGTAGAGTAGCTAAAACCGTAAATTTCGGAATAATCTATGGATTAGGACCATACGGACTTTCTCAAAGGCTGAACATTTCCCGCACCGAAGCCCAAAAAATCATCGATAACTATTTAAACAAATATCCTGGAATAAAAAAATACGCCGAAGAGACCATTAAACAAACTGCTAAACTTGGTTACGCACAAACCCTTTGCGGTAGGCGAAGGTATTTCCAAAACATCAACAGCCAAAACAAAACCCTCCGTTCCGCCGACGAACGAGCCGCAATCAACCATCCAATCCAAGGAACAGCAGCCGATATGATGAAAATTGCAATGGTCGAAATTCATAAAGAATTCAAAAAACGTAAATTAAAAACAATGATGTTATTGCAAATTCACGACGAGCTTCTTTTCGAATGCCCCGTGGAAGAAATCGAAATTGTAAAAGAAATTATTACCGATAAAATGACTAATGCGTTAAGCTTAGGCGAAGTTCCCGTTGTAGTCGATATTGGTGTTGGGGAAAGTTGGTTCGATGCTCATTAGAAGGTTTTTGGCATTTTGTCCAAAAATTGCAAAATTTTTGTTGTTATCTCATCACATACAAAATAACCCTTATCATTAAGCTTAATCTTTTGCGTATCAATTTCAAAGAAATCATTCAATTCATCCGAGCTGAAAATGCCTTCGATAACACTTAACAAATCAACCGAATATTCCAACTTAAATGCTTGAATATCGATACCTTTTGACCGAAGACCAAGCATAACCCTCTCTGTTAAACTTTTTGCTTTATCAATATTTTCTTCGGCTTCTATTGGTAATTTCCCTATTTTAAGCAACTCGTTGTATTTTCGAACATTTGCAACATTCCAATATCTTTTTGAATCAATGAAACTATGGGCAGATGTACCAAAACCAATATAATTTTCCCAATTCCAATATTTGAGATTGTGCCGACATTCGTAGCCAGGTCTGGCAAAATTTGAAATTTCGTAATGCGAAAAACCTCGTTTGGCAAGAGTTTGGCATACCAAGCAATACATATCGAAATCCAATTCCTCGGGCAATGGCTTAATTTTCCCTTTCTGCAAATCTTTGAAAAATGACGTGCCTTCTTCGAATATTAAGCTATATGCGGAAATGTGTTTCAATGGAAATTCAAGCAAGCTCTCCAAAGTATGCTTCAATGAATTCAAAGTTTGCCCAGGAACGGCATAGATAACGTCTCCATTTACATTCTCAAATCCACTTCGAAACACTGCTTCAAGCCCAGAAATTGCTTCTTTTGCATTATGAATCCGTCCTAAAAATGTTAATTCATCGTCGCTCAAAGATTGAATTCCAATACTTATTCTGTTGATTCCAAATTGTCGATAATATTTCAACTTGGCTTGGAAATCAGTCCCTGGGTTACATTCGATTGTAAATTCGCAATTCGAATTTACTTTAAAATGTCGATGAATTGTATCGACAACTTTTTCTAAATTTCGAATGGAAATAATCGAAGGTGTTCCACCACCAAAGAAAATCGTATCGATTTCAAGATGACCGAGCCTATTAGAAACTAATTCGATTTCTTTGCAGAGCGAATCAATGTAATCATTTTCGAAATTCAAAGATGTTATGGAATAAAAGTCGCAATAAGGGCATTTCCGTTCGCAAAATGGGAAATGAACATAAATCCCAAACATTTTAACTCAAACCAAACTCTTTTAACTTTCGATAAAGTGTTCTTTCGCTTATTCCCAAAGCTTTTGCTGTTTTCCTTCGATTCCAATGAAACTTTTCTAATGTAGTTTGAATTAATTTCTTTTCGAAATCTTCGAGCTTTTCCGATTCCAAATCCAAGCCTTTATTTGTTTTTTCGATTGCTCGAAGGTGATCATCAAAATCATTTTTTAAGCTGTCAATTTTGGAATTTAAAATATCGATTGAATCTTTCATCATTTCAATATCTTTTTTCAATTCCAAAATGGAGCGAAAGATTAACTCCAAACCCAAAGGTGATTCATCTTGTTTAGGCAGAAAAACTAACGAAGTTTCCTTTGGTTGCTCGTAAAAACTGTGCGGAGGTAGTGCGGGGGGAAGGTATTTTCGAAGCACATTATGATCGATGTATCCATTTTTCTCTAACTGAATTATTGTTTCAATCAAGTTTTTCAGTTCTCGAACATTTCCAGGCCAACTTTGGCCTCGGAGTATGTTCAATGCTTCGAGCGAAATTCCTTTGTATTCAATTCCAATCTTGTTGCATATTTTTGTTGCAAAATATTCAACCAAAAGCGGAATATCTTCGGGATGCTCTCGCAACGGCGGAAGAACAATATGAACATTTTTTAATCGAAAATACAGGTCTTGGCGAAAGTTCCCTCGATAAATTTCCTCTCCCAAAACACGATTTGTTGCTGCAATTACCCGAACATCAACTTTAATGACCCGAGTTGAACCTAAGCGATTAAATTCACCAGTTTCTAAAACACGCAACAACTTCACTTGCGTACCAATGGGCATCTCGCCAATCTCATCCAAAAAAATTGTTCCACGGTCTGCAACTTCAAAGAATCCCTTTCTTTGGTCGTAAGCACCTGTGAATGCACCCTTTTCGTGCCCAAATAACTCCGACTCGAGCAAAGTTTCGGGTATTGCACCACAATTTACACTAATGAATGGATATTTTTTCCGATTGCTCAACTGGTGAATTGCATTTGCAAAGACTTCTTTGCCTGTTCCCGTTTCGCCCGTGATTAATACATTTAACTCAGTCGGTGCTACTTGAAACAACATTTCGAAAACTTCCAGCATCTTTGGGGAAGCACCAACAATTCCAAACTTGCTTTTCAAAAGGTCTAAATTTGCCTTTGTAATTGCCATTTATCTCCTTTTCCGTTTTGTCCACTCTTCCCAACCACCAGAGTAAACCAAAACATTCTTGTATCCAAGCGAAACTAAATCCTTTGCTACCTTGTGACTGGCGTCGCAAGTTCCACCTTCGCAGTAAACCACAATTACTCGATTATCGTCTCGGGGAACAGCAAACAACAACCGAAAGTAATTATCTTCGCTTTCATCATAGGCAAAAATGTTAATTGCTCGTCCAATATGCCCTTTTTCGAAATCTTCGGGACTGCGAGCATCAATCAAAATTAATCGGGGATTATCCAAAAATTTTTCTAATTGCTCATATGTAATTTCGAGAATTTCGCCCTTTTGTTCAATCTCATTGTTTGTGCCTTCTTTTGGCTCGACTGCTTGTTTCGCTTCCGATTTATCTTCTTTTGCTAAAACATCATTCTTGGCAATCATTTGGGTATCGCTGGAAATGATTTCATTGTTGTTTTGGTATTCTGAACGAGTTGGCAGTTCCCGAGACAACAATTCTTGCAAAACTGTATCGGAAACCACCTTTGGTTTTTCGAAAATATTAATTCCAAGCGGATTTATTGTATTGTAAAGGATTGAAATTCCCAACGCTATGACTGTAATTGTAATCACATCTTTTAGTATTTTCTTGAATTCGTTCATTTCAAAAACCTTTCGTTTTTCTCAAAAGATTATATGAATCGATAATCTTTTTTGCATTTTCTTCATATTGTTTGCGAAGTTCAGTATCAAATTGATTCACCCTGTCGGGATGGAATTCTTTTATTTTTTTTCGAAATGCTGATTTTATTTCTTCAATTGTTGCATTCGCTTGCAAATTCAAAATTCTATATGCTTCTTCTATTGTGATACTCGAAGCATTTGTCGTTGTCCCTTTCGTATTTGAATTACTTCTTTTGTAAACCTCATCAATTAATCTTTTCAACTCCTCATCTTCGGTATCGAGCAATGACGAAAAAGAACGAACCGAAGGGCTTGTATCGTCGAAAACGAAGCTTTTTGCAAATTCCTTTAATCTGTTGAATAATTGACCCATATTTTATAAAAAATTAATCCAAAACGGCATAAATAACAATTACGAATCGGAAAGGAACAAATTTTGATATGCTTTAAGTTTTTCCAATAACATCTTTCTTGCACGAAAAATTTGTGCCTTAACTGTCCCAATCGGAATATTTAACCTTTCGGCAATTTCACGGTAATCCAGCTCTTCGAAATGCCTCATATTGATGATGTTTCTGTAATTTTCGGGCAAATCCTCGATTGCCTTGTAAAGCAGCTTTTTTCTTTCTTGCTCGACAAGTCCCCAATCGGGTGTTACATCGCCACTTGGCAAATCAAAGAAAGCCTCCGAATCATCCGATGGTTTCGGATTTGTTAACGAGACGAGATTAATTCGCTTCCGCCTAAGGTAATCTATGCACAAATTCGAAGCAATTTTAAAAAGCCAAGATAGAAAAGAGTATTCTTTCCGAAAACGATTGAGATTCGCAAAAGCTTTAATAAAAGTTTCTTGGACTATATCTTCGGCGTCCTCGAAAGTTCGGACCATTCGGCAGACAAGTCTTTCAATTGGCTTGCGGTATCTTTTTTCGATTGTCTCGAAAAGTTCAATTTCCCCCTTTAAAATTCTATCGACAATTTCGCTGTCATCGTTGAATTGCGTAATAGAATTTTCTGGGGGGCTCATAAGTTTAACGACTGATTTCAAGAATTTCGAATTGCATTTTGCCTGCTGGTACAACAATTTCGACAACTTCGCCAAGCTTCCGTCCCATCAAAGCTTTACCAATCGGACTAGTAACCGAAATTTTACCTTTTTCGAAATCTGCTTCTTCGGGGCTTACCAGCATATATTCAATTGTCTTTTTTGTCTTCAAATTCAAAAGCTTAACCTTCGAAAGAATATAAATCTTATCGTTAGGGAGCTCCTCGGGTCGAATAACTTCGGCTTTAGAAAGAGTCTCTTCGAGCTTTGCAATTCTAATTTCTAGTAGCTCCTGTTGATGTTTTGCAGCATCGTATTCCGAATTTTCCGACAAATCCCCGTGTGAACGTGCTTCGGCAATCTTTTGTGCTACTTCCCTTCGCCCTTTTGTTTTCAACTCAATCAGCTCATTCTGCAACTCTAAAAATCTTTCCTCTGTTAGATAAACTTTTTCGCTCATAACACAAAAACAATTATTAAACAAAAATGCCAACTTTGGCATTGCTTTTTTAAACGATTAGAAAGGATTTGTATTTTTAGAAACTTAATAAAATTACTCAGTCCCTGCCCAAGATTTTTACTGCTGGTATTTCGGGCAACAACTGATGGTAATACAGGAATAAAAGTGTGGATTCCAATGCTTCTTCGAATTCGGGCTTCCACTGCCAGTAAATCTTTCCTTTTCGTTGGTAATCGATTCGAGTAGAGTCAGTTTGTTCAATAATGTCTTCGTATTCGCTAAGATTTTTATTTCTAATGGAATTTATAACATCGGCAATGTTTGGCGGATATGTGTCGGCACGACAAACCCAAAAACCCAAAGGCAATCCCTTGTCAGTCAAATCGAACCATTCTTCGGTAACATCAATTGAAATTGTCGAATTTGAGGAATTCCCCCATTCTATCACAGCGTCGGAGCGATTGATTGTAGTTTCGACCCCATCGCTCGATTTCTGGAAATCCAGCAGAATGCCAAATTTTTCCGAAAGTATTAATCTACCCAAAAGCATCAAAAAATCTTCGGAAGTAGAGGAATACAGAGAATTAACAGTATCCAAGCCCTCTTTGAAAAAAATTGAAGCAATTCCCGAAAAATTTTCGACAAATACCATCGGCCCTGGAATAATCCTGAAATCGGTAACTTTAACACCTTTGCCATAGCCGAGTGGACTCAGGAAAGAGCAATCGACAAGGTTTCGGAGCAAAAAATTTGTGCAATCCTCTTCACTTACTCGATACAAGCGAATGTTATTCGCTCGACAAAAATCTTCGCAATCACAAATAAGCTTTGAATAAAACGGATTTTTGGGAAAAGCCAACTTTATCATTTCAAATTCATTGCAATTTCTTTAAAAACTCTACCGCGGTGTTCGAAGTTTTCGAACATATCGAACGATTTACAAGCTGGCGAAAATAGAACTACATCGCCATCGCACGAAAGCGAAAATGCCTTTTGCACCGCGTCTTCGAGTGTATCGGCGACGAAACACCTTACCTTATCGCAAAAATGAACAAATATGTTCTTCCTTTCCTCTCCAATCGCAACAATTGCTTTAACTTTCTTTTCAATTAAATCATCCAAAACCGAGTAATCATTGGAATCAGCTCGTCCACCGGCAATCCACACAATTGGCTTATCGTAGCTCTGTAAAGCATAAAAAGCTGAATCAATATTAGTTGACTTTGAATCGTTTATAAAATCAACACCATTTATTTGCCGTACAAATTCAAGCCTATGCTCAACGCCAGGAAAACTCAGCAGCCCCGACGCCAAAGAACTCCTATCAACTCCGAACCTAAGTGTAGATAAAATCGCTGCAAGGGAATTGTAAAGATTATGAACACCTGGAATGCTTAAATTTATTACTTCGGTAACAAACTCATCATCAAATCCATTGAAATTGCGAACGAAAATTTTACCATTGCGGACGTATGCTCCTTTTTCTACTTCATTCAAACTAAAATATACAACATTTGTTTTTGCATAATATTTTGCTTTAAAAGTCTCTTGGTCATCAAAATTCAAAATCAATAAATCTTTTTCGTCTTGATTTTTAAAGATGTTATACTTTGCTTCTTTGTAACTTTCGAACGAGCCGTGATAGGCAATATGGTCGTAGGTAATATTTAGAATTATTGCAACATCTGGATGGAACCGTTCAATATTGGATAATTGATAGCTACTTAATTCAACAACAAGAATGTCCTCGCTATTAACATTTTCGACTACAGAAGAAATTGGTACACCAATATTTCCACAAGGATGTGCTCGAAGTCCCGAGTAATTCAACAAATAGGCAATTAACGATGTTGTTGTTGTTTTGCCATTCGTCCCTGTAACACCTATGATTGGATTTGAAATGAACCAGCTTGCAAATTCAACTTCACTAATTACGGCTTTACCTTTGCTTTTAGCATATTGGACTATTTCGGCATAGGGTGGTACACCCGGGGACACCACAACTAAATCGAAACCATCCAGAATTTGAGGAGAATTCTTACCAAATTCGAATTCAATACCTTCCTGCTCAAAAGACTTAATCACATCTTGGAAACGGCTGGCTTCTTTCGATTCAGAAACAAAAACTTTTTCGAATCCTTTCTTTTTTGCTAATAAAGCGGCAGATTGCCCACTGCGGCTGGCTCCAACGATAAAAACAGAATTCATAAGCTTATCCTAACTAAAAGCATCTTTCACTTTAGAAAAAAAATCCTTATGCTTGCGTTTGTTGCCATCTTTCGGCTTGAAATTGGGGCTATTTCCTAACTCCTTCAAAAGTTCCTTTTCTTTCGATGAAATTGAATTTGGTATGTACACATTCACAATAACAATTTGGTCACCCTTGCCGTATTGATTTAAATGTGGAATCCCCTTTTCCCGCAATCGGATTTGTGTTCCTGGCTGAATGCCAGGTTCAATTTTTATTGTTTCTTTGCCATACAGGGTAGGGACTTCGATTTTGGCTCCCAAGATTGCTTCGGGAATGCTTAAAAGCAGATAGTAGTAAACGTCATCGCCTTCGCGAATGAAGTGCGGATGTTCTTTTTGTTCGATAACGATAATTAAATCGCCCGCTTCGCCACCTCTTTTGCCGGCATTACCTTTACCACGAAGATTTAAATAATTGCCATTTTCGACACCTGCGGGAATATTTACCGAAACGGTCTCTTCGCCTTGTACTCTTCCTTCGCCATTGCACCGGACGCAAGGTTCAGCAACTATCTGACCCGTGCCACCACAGTTCGAACAAGTCAAAATACTTACAAATTGACCAAAGAAAGAACGAGAAACTTGTTGCACTTGCCCTGTTCCATTGCAATTTGGGCAAACACGATATCCCGTGCCTTTGCTCGCACCCGAACCACCACATTCGTCGCAAACGATGTATTTCTTTATCTTAATCGTCTTTTCGACCCCCGTCGAAATCTCTTCCAAGGTAAGTGGCAAGCGAATTTTTAAATCTGAACCGTGTTCTCCAATCCTTACAGTCCGAGTTCGACGATTTGAAGTTCTCGTTCCAAAAAAATTATCGAAAATACTCGAACCAAAACCACCAAAGATATCGCTAAATGCTGAAAAAATGTCATCAATAGTTGAATATGTATGATAATCGTATCCCATCCGCAATCCATCGTGACCAAATTGGTCATATCGCCGTCGACGGTCAGGGTCACTAAGAACTTCGTAGGCTTCCGTTGCTTCCTTGAACTTTTCTTCGGCTTCTTTATTGTTGGGATTTCGGTCGGGATGGTATTTTAAAGCAAGCTTTCGGTATGCCGATTTTATCTCATCGATTGTAGCGTCCCGCGAAACACCAAGAATCTCGTAGTAGTCCCTTTTTGCCATATGAAATAATTCCTCTACTATTCTACATTCTGTCTCTTCTCTTGTCCATCACCTTCGGAAGGACCCGATGAAGTTATCACCTTTGTATGCCGAAGAACTCTATCGAAAAACTTATATCCTTTTTGCAACTCTTTTACAACATAGCCTTCGGGTAAATCCGATGGCAAAGTCATCAGTGCTTCGTGGTAATTGTAATCGAATTCCTTACCAACTGGGCTTTCAATTTCCGTAACTCCTGCACTTTCGAATACCTTCTTGGCTTTCTGCAAAATCATTTCAACCCCCGTTGCCAACGAATCGAAATCCTTGGTCTGCTTGGAAGCTTCGACTGCATTTGTCAAATCATCTAAAATCGTCAAGAATTCGAACAGCAACTTCTCGTTGGCATACTTTACCAACTCTTCTTTCTCTTTCTGTGTTCTGCGGCGGAAATTTTCGAATTCGGCGGCTACTCGTAACAATTGCTCGTGTAAATCTTGCTTCTCTTTCAAAAGAGCTTCGACTTGACTTTTGAGTTCGTCAACCTCCTTGTGCAATTTTTCTATTTCCTCTGATTTCAATTGTAATTCCACTTCCTTCGTTTCCTCTTTGATTACTTTTTCCTGTGCTTCCTCGTTCTCAGTTTTCGGCTCTTCGGTGGGTGGTGTTGGAGGAATTCGCCCACTTTCGTTTTTAACATACGTGCTGTAAATATCCTTAATCCTGTTGGTCGCTGTTCTTAACGGCTTCTTGGGATTATGTTCGTCCATCACTCCTTCCACCTAAATTAATTTCGTTTATATATAGACGATTTTTAACTTAGTTTATTAATTTCGACTATGGTTTTAACCTACAACATATTCTTTTTAATTTGCATTCTTAAAAAATTCATTTTCGATGCAAAAAAGAACTTACAAAATAATCAAAGAAATTCGGAAGATTTTCGACCGAGGCTCGCCGATTCATCCCGTTGCAGTCTCTCTTTTTTCTTCAATCATCATTGCCGCAATTACATTAATTTTAGGCTGGAAGGAAAAATCATTGTTTTACGAAGTCAATGGTTTAATCGCAATTACAGATGTAATAAATTCGATAATTCTCTTTTCGGCAATAGAATATTCCGAAAAAGCACCCGATGTCTCTTACAACTATGGATATGGTAAGTATGAAAGTCTGGGTATCTTTGTCAGTTCCTCTCTAATCACTTTAATTGCAATTTATACAATCTACGAAACAATTAATTCATTTAAGCAAATAATTCCTATTGGAAATTATGAAATTTTGGTCGCCTTTTCTCTCTTTTCAATTGCATTAATGTATTTCAACCATAGATTATTGTTCAAAAGTTATCAAATTTTCAAATTTCAAATATTAAAATATGATTCCGACCTATGGAAATACGATGCATTTGTCGAAACGGGAGTTGTTTTGAACTTGGCAATCTGTTTAATTTTGGATAGACTGGAATATTCAAATTTTGCACGAATTTTAGATACAGTGGGCGCAGTTGCATTAATTGGTCTGGCTTTGCGAATTCCTTTAAAATATGGTAAAAAATCGATTGACCAACTGTTGGATAGAACCTTGCCCGAAAAATTTCACTACGACATTCTTTCGGTAATTGCCGAAAATTTTCATTACCTTTGTGAATTCAAAAAAGTTAATGCACGACAATCAGGTCGGGACATCTTTGTGGAAATCGATATTGTGCTTCCGTTCGATTTAACTTTGGAAGAAGCATACAAAATCGAAGAAAAAATAATTCACAAGATTCAGGAACTTTATCCCGATGCCTTACCCCGTGTTTACGTCGTTCCTTGTGTAAAAGATTGCATTCACAAACAAAGCAACTCTTGTCCTGTTAGAAAGTGGCAAAAAATTGACAACATCGAGAATTAAACAATGGACGAAAAAAAAGATATTTTAAACCCCAGCAGAACCGACGAAGAGTTCGAAAACACACTTCGCCCAAGAAGTTTCGATGAATTCATTGGCCAAAGAAAAATAGTGGAAAACCTCAAAATTTTTATCCAAGCAGCCAAAGCACGAAACGAAGCCTTAGACCATTTGCTTCTTACTGGTCCGCCCGGTTTAGGGAAGACAACCCTTTCGTTGATAATTTCCAATGAAATTGGTAGCCAAATCCGAATGACTTCGGGTCCTGTTATCGAAAAACCCGGCGATTTAGCGGGTATCCTGACAAATTTGGATGAGCGAGATGTCCTTTTCATTGACGAAATTCATCGCCTCTCTCCCATTGTCGAAGAATATCTTTATTCGGCTATGGAAGAATTCCGTATCGATATTGTAATCGATTCCGGTCCCGCAGCACGAACAATCCATTTGAACTTGCCAAAATTCACGCTAATTGGCGCTACAACACGTGCCGGATTGCTAACTGCTCCACTTCGTTCCCGGTTCGGCATTCACAACCGATTGGATTACTATCCCCCCGTAGACTTAAGCCTAATTGTTAAAAGGTCTGCCAAAATCCTTGATGTTGAAATTTCCAACGATGCAGCCTACGAAATTGCAAAACGTGCCCGAGGTACTCCACGAATTGCAAACCGCCTACTGAAACGCGCCCGCGATTTCGCACAAGTGATTGGAAATGGCACAATCGACCTTCAAATAACGCTCAAAACTTTGGAAGCTTTGGAAGTCGATGAATTCGGTTTGGACGAAATGGACAAAAGAATTCTCTTCACAATTATGGATAAGTTCAATGGCGGTCCTGTTGGAATCAACACTATTGCAGTTTCCGTCGGCGAAGAACCAGGCACAATCGAAGAAGTCTATGAACCTTTTCTCATTCAAAATGGCTTCATTCAAAGAACCCCCCGAGGTCGAATTGTTACTCATAACTGCTATAAATACTTCAAAAGAAAAGCACCAAAATCATTAAATCAGTTATTCGAAGATTCAGAAGAAAACGAAAATGGTTAATTCAAAATTTACATCAAAAATCATAAAATTTGTAGGTAAAAACTGGCTTCACATCTTAGTTGCGTTTATTCACCTTGTTGCTATACTCTTTGCTAAAGGCTACGGTATGCACGACGACCATTTTGGACCTATCGAACAACCCTGGGCAATTATAAACGACACTTCTATCTGGCACAATCGCACAACCCCACATAGCCATAGCATTTTTTATCCTTTCCTCCATTTCTTGCTATTTAGAATTCTCTATGCAATTGGCATTACCGACCCCCAATCGATTATGCTTGTGGTAAGGCTTTTGCATTCTTTTTATTTTTGGATTGGTGTCTTCTTCCTTTATAAGCTTCTAAATGAATTTTATCCACAACACATTGCAAAAAATACAATACTTGTTTTTTCTCTTCTATGGTTTATCCCATTCATAAGTGTTCGAAACCTTATCGAATTTGTCTGCATACCTCCAATCACAATTTCATTCTGGCTGTTATGTAAATCCAAAAAGAAGACCATCGATTTCGCCATTTCAGGGGCTTTGTTCGGAATCGCTTTTGCTTTCAGGTATCAAACTCTATTAATAAGCGGTCCAGTGCTTCTTGTTCTTTTGTTCCGCAAAGAAGTCCGCAACTTCGCTTTTGTTCTGATTGGTTTTATCCTTTCGGCTTTACTTGTTCAGGGAAGTCTCGACATTTTTGCTTGGGGCTACCCTTTCGCCTCGTTCATCGAATACATCCGATACAATCTAAGCCACAGCACCGACTATACCACTGGACCTTTCTATCGTTATATCATCCTTCTAATTGGTGCTTTTATTCCACCTCTTTCAATAATCTTGCTTTATTACTTTGTCAAAGATCACAAAAACAAAGCACTTATCGTCTTCCCTGTCATTGTCTTCTTCGTTTTCCATTCAATTTTCCCCAACAAACAGGAAAGGTTCATTTTACCCATAATTCCTTTTGTTTTCGCCTTTGGCTTTGCCGAATTTCTTTCCGCAACTAATTATTCCAGCCTCAAAAATTTAAAAAATTCCTTTGCGAAAATTTCTTTAATCATCTTCTGGGCAATAAACATTCCATTGCTCTTGATTTTTTCAACAAATTATGGGAAAAAAACAAGGTGCGAGTCGCTTTACTTTCTTTCCAAGCAAAACGATGTTCGTGGGGTTTTCCAAATAGTTGGCAAGTTAGGCTCATTCAAACCACCAGAATTCTATTTAAACAAGTATAAAACTCCAATAATTGAGATAAAAAATCTTTCGGAATTGAAAAATTTCGAAAACTTCACCGCACCTCCCAACTATGCAATTGTCTTTGGCGAAGATATCGAACGAAAACAATTAATTGAGCAAGCAGAAAAGATATTGAACAGGAAATTCACTGAAATCGAGACAATCCGCCCCAGCCTTGCCGACTACATCCTCTATCGGCTCAATCCAAAGTATAACAAAAACCAAACCGTATCAATTTGCAAAATTGAGTGAAGATTTAAATCTTAATTACCACTTTTCGAAATTCTTTTCCCGATGTGGTAACCTTCAATGTATAGCTTCCAGCTTTTAATTTGCTCATATCAACTTCCGAAGCAAAAGAAGTGGCAACCTTTCGCCCCAAAAAGTCGAAAACTTCGATGGTTTCAATTTCGTATATCGAACGAACGTAAATAATATCATTGCAAGGGTTCGGGTAAATTTCAATTGTAAGAGGTTCAATGTTTTTGTCGACACTTGCATATTTTTGGAGTAGTCGCAAGACATTGAGTTTGCCCCAACCTGCAACGTTGTTCGGTGTAGTTCCTGTGTATTGGTCTTGCTCGGCGGAACTTTTCAATAACTCGATGATTTGAGCATAATTCAAATTTGGATTCATTTGCAAAAGCAAAGCAATTGCACCGGTTACGTGCGGTGCTGCCATACTTGTCCCTGCATAGGCGATATGATTACCAGTTGGAGCTACCATTTCGGAGTCAATTTCAATATATTGGGAATATGCAGAAAGAGCAGAAACAACATATTCACCAGGAGCAACAACAATAGGCAAAATCCTTCCATCTCGGGAAGGCCCTCGGCTGCTGAAAGACGATATATCGTATAATCTTGCAAAATCCGAATAATCAATTGAACCCCCGAAAATGTTCTGAAATTTATTCTTCGAAACGTACGAACCCACGCTAACAACTGTTTTGGCAGTTGCAGGACTGGATACAGTCATAAAATTATCGCTCACCAAACGTCTGAATCTTGTATTTATCGGGACTTGCGACCCAATTGGAATGCCCGACCAAGAATCAATATTTCCATCTCCTTTGGATTTAAACACAATTGACCAATAGTAGTTGTGAAGCCTCAAATTAGTATCGCCACCATTATCGGCTGTAAAGAATATATTCTGTCCATTTTCCAATTCCGTAAATGATATGGAACACAATGCAACAAGAGAATCATTTTGGTTGTAAATTCTAAAATCTTTCGAATTATCCTTAAATGAAAAGCCTACTTCGCTAACCAAGCTAAAATCCTCCCTCGAAACGATTCCAACATACACAGAATCAATCAAGCCCTTATCTGCCCAAATGTCAGCACCAGTCAAAAAGAATTCTTGTAAATCAGGACAGAGTTCGGGAGCAACAAAACAAAGATTTATGGGAAAAATCAATAGTTCAACTTTTTCCTGTGGTTCAACTTTTGCCGAAGCGTGTATTTCGAAATCACCTTCGTTTCCCGCAGAAGCAACAATAACCGCCCCCGTTTCGTTTTCGACTAAATTATCCAACGCTTTCGAAAGCAAGTCCCGACCATCGTGCGAACCAATACTAAAGCCCAAACTTAAATTAATTACGCAAGGCTTACCCAATTGCTTTGCCTTTTCGATAATATATTTACAGCCCGCAATAACATCGCCTTCGGTAAAACTTGCTTCAAAATCATCTCTTATGCCTTTAACAACAATAATATCGGATTCGGGTGCAACGCCAGTGTAATAAGAGGCACCTCGGCCATTTCCCACTGCAATTCCCGCAATGTGTGTTCCGTGACCAAAATAGTCTTGTTGTTCAATTTCGCGACTATCTATCTCAGTCTTGTTGTATTCTCGTCCCCACGAATATCCTTCGGGCGGTTTAGGATTATCTGAATTGGTCATATCCCAGATGTATAAAATCCGAGTTCCATTGACGTCGAAAAAATCGGGATGTTCCCAATCTATTCCTGTGTCGAAGATTCCAACGATAACACCTTTGCCTTTAAAGGCAGAAGGTAAATTCAAACTTTTATGTACCAAATCCGCTTTGATTTGTTTAATGCTTGAATCTAATTTGGGAATGAAATTCCTTTGAATGGAAACTTTCGCTATTCCATCATCATTTACCAAATCCCACAAATTATCCAATGGTAGGTCGAAAGCAATTACATCGCCCGCACGAACAACATTTTTAGCCCCATACCGATTCAAAAGAGCAAAATCGAAAGAACTGTTAACCTGTGCAACCAATGAAATATGTTCAACGCCAGAAATAATCTTAAATACACTTTGCTTCGAATTCTTTAATATCTTCTCTTTGTCATTATTTTGACTAATAAAACGATTGAGTTTGTGCAAAGAATATGAATCAAACTTCTGATATTCGTTTGAATACAGTAACCCGTATGAAAAAAGCAAAAAAACAAAAAATAAAACATTAATCTTCATTTACTACTCCAGTTTTTTGAAACGACCTTCTTTGGAAATACTTACTTTGACGACAAAATCGTAACGCACAGCCTTTTTGATATCCAAAGGCTTTGCTTCGGCAACCAAAATTGTTCCGCTACTCGTAAGAACTTTCAATCCTACGCTTTCGAGCTTGTCTTTAAGTATAAAGTCAAGGTTTTTATCCAATTCGAGAATGAAAAACATAGTTTCGTTTTTTTGTAAAAACTCCGGGTCTTTCATCAAAACTTTTAATCGCCCATCATACTTATCTTCGAAAATTTTGCCTAAATCTCTTTTCACACAACCCACAAAAGTTAAAACGAAAAGCAAAGGGATGAATAATGAGTATTTCATTTTTCCCTCTCATTATTTTGCAAGAATTACGAATTGTGTTCTCCGATTTTTTGCACGTCCTTCCTCTGTGTCGTTAGGTGCAATTGGCTGAGTCATACCAAAACCACGCCATCGCAATCTCTTTGGGTCGACACCTCGTTCGACCAAAGCATCGTAGACGGCTTTTGCCCGTCGCTCGGAAAGTCGCTGGTTATATTCAACCGTGCCAATGTTGTCGGTATGTCCTTGAATTTCCAAACGCAATTTGGGTCGGGAAAGCATTTGGTCAGCTATTTCATCAATCACGGGATAAGATTCGGGCTTAATATCCGCTTTGTCGAAGTCGAAGAAGATTGGACGGACGAAATAATCACCACTATCGCGCCACAAATCGGATGTGTCGTAATAGCCTTCGGCAAATAAAGAGTCGGCTCGGTTTGGAATATCCAAATACGAAACAACTTTATGGAATCCCCAGTACTTCGGTGGTTTGTAAGTGATAAGATAGTAATTCCGAAGGCTCAAATAAATGTCCAAAAAAATCCACTTCAAATCGCTTTTCGAGTATGCCTTGTAAAACTTACCACCCGTGTGAAAAGCAAGCTCCTTTAAATTGTCGTCAATTGAATAGCCAAAAGCAACTGTGAAGATGTGAACTTTATTTGCTTTTGCCAACTGAATTGCCTCCCCAATTTTCGCTCTCGAATAATTATCGTCGCCATCGGAGAAAATCACCAAAAGTCGGGGATTACCGTCGTCAGGTACTTGTTCGAACAACCCAATACCTTTGACAACAGCATCGTAAATCGCAGAAAATAACCCAAATCCATCTTGACGAACAGCCCTAAATCTATTAATCAGTTTTTCGGTGCTTGTTTCGAAAGGAACTTTGACCGAAAATTGATTATTAAACGATGCAAAAGCAATCTTGTCATTTGGATATTTCAAGTTAATGAACAACTCCGTCCCTTCGAAAATAGCATTAAAAACGCCCGTCATCGAACCACTGTAATCGACCGCCAATACAATGTAATAAGGGATGGAATCATTTGCCCCATATTCACGGACAGTAAATTCGGGTATATTCACATATCGAATATTGTAAACCTTTCCTAAATATTCATCCAACACGCTGAAATATTTATGTCCACTTTTGCAATATGGTTCTGCCATTTGCGAAACAAAGTTGCCCTTATCGTCGAAAACCCTTGCAAATAATCTAACTGTATCGGGATACTTATCTATTTCAATTCTCCAAATGTCGTAAGTTAATTTATTTGGGTCGACAGAATCAATTGTAGTTACCCCTTTAAGGTAAGATTTTAAAACATTAGTATCGGGTTCATCCCATACGTCTCGTTGCAATTCGAAATCGGTAGGTTTTTTCGAAGATGAGCAACCCAAAAGCAAAACCGATACTAAAAAAATCAATGCTCTCGTCATAGCACAACGATTTTGAAAGAAAAGAGACGGAAATAATCGAAAAAATTTTTTCATTTCATTAGCTCTCTAATTCAATCAATGGGGCATCTTTTTCGACGGCTCGACCTTCCTCGATATGGATTTTCTTAACAACCCCACTGGTTGGCGAAGACAACACATTTTCCATCTTCATTGCTTCGATTATCAATAGCTTATCCCCTCGGTCAACATTCTGCCCTTCTTGAACCATTACCTTGATAATCAAACCAGGCATTGGGGCTTTTACTACAACTTTACCTTTGTGTTCCCCGAACTTATCGATTGAAATTCGTCTTAATATTTTAGCAGTTTCGTCGAAAACCTCGAATTCCCGAACCAAACCATCGATATTCAATACCAACTTCTCATCTGTTCTTTCTAAAACTTCGACAACCACATTTTTCCCATCGATTGAAAGACAATAGAGATTGTCGGCAAGTTTTTGAATTTCCCTTAAATGATATTTCTTTTCGTTTAACGAAAAAAGTAAATCGCCAGTGCTTTCGCATTCGATTGTGTATTCTTTCTCTTGGTCTTTAACATAAATTTTTTCTTTTTCCATAGGCATTTTTTAAAGATTTTCTGAAACAAGATAGAGAAACATTGCAATAACGGCTTTGCAATCATTTAAATCTTTGGGGTCGACTTTATCGGGTGTATCGGCTTCGGAATGATGATACCAGAAATAACGCCCACTGTCCTCGGTATTTAGAGAAGAGGCAGGGAAACCCAACCTGACCATCGGCGAAATATCGGCTCCCCCACCACCTTTGGCAATTTCCAAAGCAGGGAAATTCGGTTTTAACAAAGGTTCGAAAGCTTTAATTTTGTTCCAAAGCGTTTCGTTACCCGAAAAACCAATCCTTTTAGGTGGAAAAACCCCCGAATCGAACTCGAAAAGCAAAACGTGATTTTCGTTCTTGTGTTTTTCGGCATAAGCTTGCCCACCTTTTAGTCCAAATTCTTCATTTTCCCAGATAACCAAGCGTAAAGTTCGCCTCGGTTTTATGTTCGCTTGTTCAATCAATTTAAGTGCATCCCAGCAGGCAATTACACAAGAAGCTGCATCTTGTGCACCCGTGCCAACATCCCACGAATCAATATGCCCTCCGAATGCAATAATTTCGTCAGGCAATTCTTTCCCACGAATTTCGGCAATAATATTGAACGAAGGGACAAGCCCTTCGTCTTTTGTGTCAATTTTTAAAAACAATTTGGGTGTAATACCTCTATCCTGAAGCCTTTGAAGCAAAAGCACATCTTCTTCGGTCATCGAAGCAGTTGGAATTTTCGGAATTGTATCTTCGTAATGCATTGAACCCGTGTGTGGTTTCGCCAAGGACATTGGAGTTATGGGTCGGCAAAGAGCAGCAACTGCCCCACATTCGGCTGCACGAACTGCACCTAACCAACGATACATAACTGTCTTGCCATAGCCTTCGTATGGTGGATTGAATACGACAATCCTGCCTTTTGCTTTTTCTTTGTTTGCAAAAAGCTCGTCAAAAGAGCGAACAACAAATACTTCGGCAAAAATTCCTTCCGACGGAGTTGAAACGCTCCCACCATAAGCAGAAATACTCATTACTTTACGCCAAGGCTCAATCATTTCGCAATCTTGATGAATACGCACCCATTTCGGTACCATTACAGGTTCAGCATATACTGTATCGAACCCATCTTTCTTTATTTTATCCAAAATCCAATTCAATGCATTTGCTAAATTTCCTGAGCCACTAAGCCTTGGACCAAACAAATCGCACAGGTCTGCCATTTTATTCCAAGACGAAGAGTCCTTTTGCGAAAGTGCGTAAAGCTTATTCAAATTCGAAAGAATCGGATTTACTTCATTTTTGGCAAAAATCACAGCAAAGTTAAGTATTAACGCAAGAACAAACAACTTTTTATTTCTCATACAATACATTTTTTTATAAAAAGTAAAAATAAACAAAAAAGTAAAATGTTTATTTACATTTTTGAAATTTTGAAAAACAAAATTATTGAATTAATTCAGGGAAAATAGGATTATGTTAGGTGAATTAAGTGCATTGGGAGCGGCAATTCTTTGGTCGATTTCTCCATTTGTTTTCACAACAATTGTCCAATCAATTGGCTCATTCCAACTCAATCTTTGGCGTCTTTTTCTTGCTGGCTTGTTTCTTATGATTACCTTCTTGGTATTCAAGATTAACTTTTCAATCAATGCAATTCAAATTTTCTATCTTTCCGTTAGTGGTTTGATTGGTTTAGTTTTTGGCGATACTTACCTTTTCAAAAGTTTCCGCGAAATTGGTCCCCGATACACGATGATTATTATGTCGTCGAATCCAATTTTAGGAGCAATTCTTGCCTATTTCGTTTTCAGCGAAAAGATACAGCCAATCGGTGTGTTGGGAATGATTATTACAATTGCAGGAATAATCATTGTCATAAACCAGCAGTCGGACAAAGAAATTTCGGCATTCAAAATTACAAAGAAAGGTATCGTTTATGGGTTTTTTGCCGCTCTTGGGCAAGCAGTGGGACTGATTTTCACAAAAGCTGCATTCTACGAAGGTGAAATTAATCCACTTCTTGCCACTTTCTTTCGTATCGAAAGTTCCTTCGTAATTTTACTAATAATTGGCTTTTTTTATCAAAAGTTCAACAAAGAAAATCTTGCTTTTGTTGCAAATAAGAAAACCATTTCGCTTTTGGTCTTGGGCTCATTGATTGGTCCATATCTTGGAATTACATTAAGTTACATCGCTGTAGTCAATATTCCAGTTGGTATTGCTTCGACAATAATGTCATTTCAACCAATTCTTATGCTCCCGATTTCGAAGCTATATTTTAAAGAAAAATTAAGTGTGCAATCAATCTTTGGAGCAATTCTTGCAGTTAGTGGTTTAATATTGCTTTTTGTTCGAACCGGATTTTATTAAAAATCTAATTTGATTTATTTTTGAAAATAATCTTGGAGATATAAATTATGAAATGGTTTGAACAAGTTATTGATATGTTTCTTTGGATTTCCCTCCTAATGTCGACTGTTCAGGTTTATCTTCAAACAAACAAGATATGGAAAAGAAAACACGAACGAGTCGTTGCCGAAAGCCAATCGGTCGCAGGTCTTTCTCTTCTCCTTCTGAACTGCCTAATCTGGTTAATCTCCTACATCATTAAAAATGACATCGAAAGCATTATCGATACATCATTGATAATGATTCAAGCAACGGTTTTCTTGCTAATTGGCACTGGCTTGTGGGTTCGTGGACAAAAGAAAATGGGTTTCTGGAGCTTAGTCAAAACTGCTCTGAAATTAGAAAAGAAAGAAGCTGGCTACCTTTTGAAAAGATTCTTCAAACCTCAAAATCCTGAAATAATAATCGATATACTACATCAACTTGCAATGATTGACGAAGAACTGGATGCTCGGGAAAAAGCATTGATTCAATACTTTGCGTTGGAATGGAACATTCCTTATGTTCCCGAACAGAAAAATAAAACCCGAACCACCGATTTTCAAGAAAACAAATATGTGAATTTGCGTAACAAAATGCTCGAATATCTTGAACGTGAACCTCCAATCGAACAAGTCGCTCAGCTAAAAGATTTAATCAATGAACTAATCGCAGCCGACGAAAAAATTGCCCCCGAAGAAGAATTGATTTCGAGAGAACTAATTGCAATGGTCGAAAATTACATCCAAAGCGACCAAAGAGTTTCTACTTACCAAGTCATTATTGTCCCGCAAAGTTCCGAACAAACTGAAACAATCAGGAAAATTCTTCCCGATGCACAACAAATCAGTACAATGAGCGGAGTTGTTTATTCAATCGGTAGTTTCTTTTCGAAAGAATTTGCAGAACTGGTTTGCAAAAAGTTCCGCAGACTAAAACTTTTTGCAATTGTTTACAATCTCGAAAACTTACTCGAAACCGAAGCTAATAGTTTTTAAACTTTTATTATTCCTCCTCGTCGGTTGCGGTTTGACCTTTAATTGGCACAAATTCATCGTGAAGAATTAATGTCGAGTTCAAATTCTGAAGAATAGATTTAACAGAATTAAATGGTATTTTATCATTGCCACGCAAATCGAGAACTTCCAACTGCTTTAAGTTATCCAAATTTTTTGGAAGTGAACCAAAAGAGTTATTTTTAACAATAAAATATTTCAGGTCCTTGAAATTGCCCATACTACCATAGAAATTTCTAATTCCGTTGTTCGAAATATCAAGATACTGCAATCCCGAGGGCAGATTCGAAAAACTCAAATCCCTAATTTTATTGTCGGAAAGTATCAGTACTTTCAAATTTTTCATTTGCTGAATGAAAAATGGCACATCCTTCAAATTGCAATTGATTATTGCAACATAATCGTAATCCAAATTCCCCGCACCAAGGGTTTTAACAAAAGCATCGTATTCTTTTTTACTTGTCAAAACCAAAGATTTACTGCTTCCGAAAGAATCTCCATCAATCTTGCTCATTATGTCTTTCATTACAAACGGAGAACCATCGGGTTGGCTTATTACTTTGCTGTATTTTTCGTATGCTTTTTGGTAATAATCCCGAGCTAACTTGTAATCACCAATTCGCAGAAAATACTTGCCCATTAGTTCATCGGCAAAACCTAACCAATAAACCTCTTGTTTCCTTTTGCTTTTCGATAGTATTTCCTTAGCATCATTAATGTATGCAATTGCTCTGTTGTAATCCTGATTGTCAATCAACGAACTTGCCAATTTAAGATACCTTTTTGCTTGCTCGAAATCCTGTGCATTTGTTGCAATTGTGATTACTAATAGCAAAACAACAAAAATTTTAATCTTCATTGCTCACCTCAAATAATACTAAACAATTCGAATTCAAGTCCGAGATAAATAGAAGGAATCCATCGACTTTGAACTTCAATTGGGAACGGATAGACATTATATTTCTTCGGGTCAATCAAATAATGGAAATTAACCCCACCAAAAACCCCAAAAGGCAAATAGGTTGAAAATTTCGAAAATCGTGTTTTTGCACTTAATACAATACCCGAGTAGTTTTCGCCAGCAAGTACTTCGTTGGAATGCTTCGAAAATCCTTTCAAATATCCCAAATTCATTCCAAGACCCCAGTAGGGTTTATTTAAATTAAACAATTTCGAAAGATTAAATTCAAAATCCAATCCCATCGACCATTGGTCATCGTAAAAATTTTCGTAAAATACTTCTATCCCTTGCAAAGGAACTTCTACACGAGATTTGTAAAAATCGTAATCACCCCAAAAACGAATATATGCATAATCTTCGCCTATTCTAAGTAAATTTAAACTTAGACCAAAAGAAGGCGAAATCAAAGTTTTTACTCTATTATCGCCAAAAAAGAAATATTTTCCCGAAACTTCGAAATTTCCACCAATATTTGGAATGTTGCGACCTTTGTAAATTTTCTGTTTCTTGTTTTCAAAAATTACTAACTCCAAACTATCTCTGATTTTAAATAACTTGTTACAAAAATCTTGCAAAATGTTAACTTTTGTTTGAAGACTTTTGCAATCAAGCAATTGCAAATTCTTTGTTGTGTTATCTTGAATCAATGAATCAATCGTTTTACGTGCATCGATGAGTTGCTTTTCCAAATCTCTGCAAAATATTCCACCTTGTATGCTTTTGACTTGCTGATAAAGCTTTTCGACAGAATTATAAAGCTTTTGTAAAAATTTTGCATCCATATTGTCGACGACGCCCCTATCCAAGCTTGGAAGATTTACCGAAGGAGCATTGCCATAAATTTGAATTTGCGTTCGCAGTATCAACCCTATCTGATATAATTCCAAACATTTATAAAAATACAAATCTTCGCTTTCTGTATAAACTTCGAAACTTGGAGGTTTTGGAGGCAAAGAAACCAAAGGGTCTACGCTTTTTACAAACGATGGAATTAGAAATGATATAAGTAAAAGTAAAATAAATTTTGCTTTCATCCTAACCTCGAATTAAAAAAATAAAATAATCAAAATCTATGCCATTTAAAATTTTCTCAAGATTTTATTAATTTGCAAATTAATTTACAAAAATTTTATGGCAATTTATTCAGGAGTTTTGCTGAACGAAAATGATTTAACTTCCCCGTTCCTTTGCGATGTGCAAAAGTGTAAGGGCGCTTGCTGTTTCATCGAAGGCGAACTCGGTGCTCCTTTGAAAAACGAAGAAGTTTCCACAATAAATTCGCTGATCCCTAAAATTTTACATTTACTGCCCCAGACCTCGGTCAAAGTCATAAAAGAACAAGGTGGAGTTATTCGTTACAATAATAAATACTTTACCAATGTTCTAAACAATCGGGAATGTGTTTTTGCTTTCTTCGAAAATGGAATTGCTCGTTGTGCTTTTGAATATGAATACTTACGAGGCGAAATTAACTTCCGAAAACCCATCTCTTGTCACTTATTTCCTATCCGAGAATATACTTTTCTATTTACTGAACTCGTTTACGTCAAACTACCCGAGTGTAGGGATGGTATCGCTTGTGGAATTGAAAATGAGCAACCTTTATATGTATCGCTAAAAGAAGCTCTGGTTCGGCGCTTTGGAGAGGAATGGTATAAAGGTCTCGAAAAAAAACTTAACAATTCGAACAATAATTTCATATAGATAGGGGGGAACAATGATGGTATCGCAAAGATTAACACTTAGTCCAAGGCTAACTTTACAACAAAAGCTAACTCCACAACAAATCCAATATTTAAAACTTCTCCAATTGCCAATCCAAGAACTCGAACAACAAATAAACACCGAGATCGAAGAAAATCCATTTCTCGAAATTGCCGAAAATACATTCGACTCTGCCAGCACACAAGAGCAAACTCAAGATAACAAAGATGATTCCGATTTTCATTTGGATTTACCCATTGCTGACAACATAGGTATCGATTTCAAAGATTTTGATGAAAGCAAAGACCCGTTCGAATTTTATCGCAAAATTTGGGAAGAAGATGAAATAATGCTTAAAAAACAGAAATTTGAATATTCCGAAGATGACGAAGAAAACGAACCTTTTCAAATCAAAGCTCCTTCTACTTTATTCAACGACTTAATTTCGCAATTCCGTTTGCATAATCTTTCGGAAGAAGAATACATCCTTGGCGAACAAATCCTTGGAAACATAGACCCCGATGGCTACCTTCGAACCGACCTTGCCGAAATTGTTGACGACACAAATGCTATTATTGCCGAAATCAACCTAAAACGAGAAGAGGAATACAAAAGTCAATTTAATCCCAACAACCCTGCAACCAATTTCATAATCTCGCTCGATGCTCAACACAGGGTTTCAAAAGTCGTTTCCGATGGAAATAAAAAAATCCAATATCTTGAACCTGTAACTCTTGCCGACGCTGAAAGAGTTTTGAGCATCATCCAAAGCTTAGACCCTCCGGGGGTTGGTTCTCGTAATCTTCAAGAATGCCTGTTAGCCCAAGCAAAATCATTCCCCGAAGAAGCAAAGGGTCGAAATGTTGCAATTATAATTCTTTCGGAAGGATACGAAAAATTTAGCAAAAAACATTTCGAACAACTCAAAAAGCAATTAAAAATCACCGAAGATGAGCTTAAAGAAGCAATCGACTTCATTAAACGACTGAATCCTAAACCAGGTTATCCCGATATTCCAACCGAAACAAATGTTATTATTCCCGATTTCATTGTCGACAAAGACCCTGAAACAGGAGAACTTCGTGTAACTTTGAACGACGGAACCATCCCAACTTTAAAAATTAATAAGCTCTACGAACAGATGCGAAAAGATGCACAAATAAAAAATGAAAAAGAAGCGAAAGAATGGATGAAACAAAAATACGAACAAGCCAAGTTCATTATTCAGGCTCTTTCGCAAAGGAAAAAATCGATGTTGAAGATTATGACTGCTATTGTTGCCCGACAAAAGGACTTCTTCTATTATGGCAAAAGTGCTTTGAAACCGATGATTTACAAAAATATTGCCGACGACACCGGGCTCGATATTGCTACCGTCTGCCGAATTGTCAACAACAAATTCGTTCAAACAGAATTTGGAATATTCGAATTGAAATACTTCTTCAGCGAATCGTTGCCAAGCGAAAATGGCGAAGAAGTTTCGACAAAAGTTATAAAAGAAAAAATCAAAGAAATTATCGAAAATGAACCAAAAGATAGACCATTTAGCGATGAGCAAATTGTCGATGAATTGAACAAGTTGGGTTACAAAGTTGCAAGGCGAACAGTAGCTAAATATCGTGAGCAAATGAAAATTCCAATTGCCCGCTTACGAAAGGAATTGTAAAATTAATCCAAGTTTAAGAAAATGTGACTAAATATGCCATTCGAACTAATCTTCTTTGCAAGCATATCAATCTATCTCTTCCGTATTTTGTTTTTTATCAGTGGCTTTTTCATCGAAAAAAAACGAAGCACCAAGAAAGAAACCAACCAATTCGAACCATTTGTTAGCGTTGTCATTGCCGCAAAGGACGAAGAAGAAAATATCGAACGGTGCGTGAGGTCGGTTGCAAATTGCAACTACCCAACAGATAAATATGAAATCATCGTCATCAACGATAGGTCGACGGACAAAACAGCAGAAATTCTGGAAAAATTAAAAACTGAAATTAATAATCTAACCTACTACACAGTAGAAAGCAATGAACAAAAGGACAATATACCAGGTAAAGCAGGAGCATTGCATTTTGGAATACAAAGAAGCCAAGGCGAAATAATTCTGGTTACCGACGCAGATTGCACTGTTCACCCAAATTGGATTTACTCCCACACCCAACAGTATACCGACCCCGATTTAGGCTTTGTTGCTTCGTTTACATACATTAAAGCCAAAAGTTTTTTCGAATACCTGCAATCGATTGAATGGATTTATATGCACACAATGGCAATGGGTGGAATTGCTTTCAGTCAACCACTTGGCTGTTATGGCAACAATATTTCCTTCCGCCGTAGTGCATACGATTGCGTTGGTGGATATAAAACAATTCCTTTTTCTGTTACCGAAGATTTAGCCCTCCAGCAAGCAATTCATAAAGCAGGATATAGGGTTGGATATTTCATCTCTCCGCAATGTATTGTCGAAACTCAACCAATGAAAAAGTTTTCCGAATACATTCGCCAGCATCATCGTTGGGCTCGTGGTGGAACAAAACTTGGCTGGCGAGCAGTAATTTTTGTAGCCTCCTCTTTTGCTATCTGGCTGGGATTGATTCTCTTTTCTATTCAAGGAAATTTACAGGGGGCAACTCTAATCTTTCTTACTAGAATCATTGGCGATTCTCTTCTTTCAATACCTCCTCACCTGATTTTGAAAAAATACAAAAACCTACTTGACCTAATGCCTTCCATTATTTTCTTTATAATTATGGAATTGATAGTACCGTTTTTATTACTGAAAAGAGATGTGAAATGGAAAGGTCAAATAATTAAAAGCTAATCGGCGAATGTTATACTTTGCAAAATCTTATCGAAAAATGCTCGGAAAAATTCAAATTGCTTCCTCGGTGCTTGAAAAAAAGCATAAAAAAGTTTGTCCTCTTTTACAAATGCAAGCTCATAGAATTGCATATATTGGGAATTAGAGTCAATTTGCAACACAGTTTCGAACAATCGCCCAATGTAATTGCCACGATTAAATAACTTCTGTTGGACATACTGATAAAAAGCATAGTCTTTTGTGTTCTTTTCGATGCTTCCTCGCCAAAAATCCAAAATTTCCTCGGGAGATTTTACACCATACTTTTTGGAAAAATTAAAATGAAACGTAATTCTAACTCCAACGCTATAGAAATCCTCTTGGTCGTTAAGATTTTCGGGCGAAATTAAAAGTTCAGTAATATCAATGTCGTTTGTCTCTTTAACTTTCCAATGCGATGGTATTTGAAGCGAAAATGTTCCAAAATTGTCTTGGTAAGTTACAAATTCTGTCTCTTCGAAGGGGATAAACAAGTTTTCTATTCCTACACGTCGTCCCAATCGTTTCCTATCTTCACGTGCTTTGTCTTTCATTCCAAGCTTATCGTATGCAACAGCACGATTGTTTAAAGCATCGATTTCGTTCGAATCGAGTTTTAAACATTGAGTGTAATCTTCAATTGCTTTACGGTAATTTTCCAATTTGAAGTAAGCATTGCCACGATTGTAATATACCTTTGCATTTTTAAAACCTAACTTGATGCTTTTATCGAAATCGCTTATTGCTTCTTTATATTTTTTTAATCTATAATAAGCACGACCTCGTTCGAAAAAATTCAATGGATTTGTTTGTCGAAGTTTTATCGCTTTGTTCAAGTCCTCGAGAGCAATGTCGAAATCGCCCATTTCGATGTAAACTGTTGCACGGTTTGAATACGCTTCGCCATAATTACTATCCAAAGCAATAGCTTTCGAAAAATCGTCCAAAGCATATTTAAACTCGCCCAAATACAAATTAGCAAGTCCTCGGTTGTTGTAAGCATCGGGAAGTGTTGTATCTTTTTCTATTGCTATGTTTAAAAACACAAGAGCACTATCGAATTGTTCAGTATAAAGATAACACAAGCCTTTGTAATAGAATACAAAGAAGCTACTGTCGCCCGATTCCAATGCTTTGTCCAAATACTTTATTGCTTCGCCGTAACGCTTTCGGAAAAATGCAGTTTGACCCTTTGCAAGCCAATTCTGAGCAGGCAAAAAATCACTAATAATTAAAAGCAAAACAAGGCTAAAAATAATTAATCGCTTCATCAACTCAAATCCTCTTGAATTTTAATAATCTTCTGTTTTAACTCTTTGGATATTTGCTCCTAAAACCTGTAATTTTTTATCCAAAGTCTCGTAGCCTCTGTCCAAATGATAAACCCTAAGAACCTCTGTCGTTCCCTTTGCAATTAAAGCAGCAAGAACCAAAGCTGCACTGCCACGCAAGTCCGAACCCATAACGGTCGCCCCACTCAAAGGATACCCACCGTAAACAATTGCAGTATTTTCGCTCATTTCAATTTGTGCACCTAGTCGTTGCAATTCGGGAACGTGTTTGAATCGGTCAGGATAAATTGTTTCAGTAATTCTCGAAACCCCTTCTGCCTTCAACATAAAAGCTACCCACTGAGATTGCATATCAGTCGGAAACCCTGGATAAACAGCAGTAGTAATATCCACTGGACGTGGAGCCCCCGACATCTTGATGTTCACTGTATCGCCTAAAATATCGACTTCACAGCCTGCCTCCTCTAATTTCGAAATAATTGAAATTAGATGGAAAGGATTGCAGTTCGTTATTGTAACATCACCTTCTGTAATTGCTCCCGCTATCAACAAGGTCCCTGCTTCAATTCGGTCGGGTATTACCACCTCTTGGCAAGGCTCTAATGAATCAACCCCTTCGATTGTAAGTTGATTTGTTCCAATTCCATCGATTTTAGCTCCCATTTTTACCAAAAACTTTGCAAGAGCAGTAATTTCGGGTTCTATTGCTGCATTGGAAATTACGGTCGTACCCTTTGCAAGCACACTTGCCATTAAAATATTTCCTGTTGCGCCAACACTTGGTATGTCCAAATATATTGTTGTTCCCTTCAAACCATTTGTAGCACGAGCAACGACATAACCGGATTCAATAGTTATTTCTGCACCTAACTTTTCCAGTCCACGCAAATGCAAATCAACTGGCCTTGGTCCCCAAGCACATCCGCCCGGAAGCGAGACCTTCGCATAACCAAATCGCCCAACCAATGGTCCAAGCACATAGAACGAAGCTCGCATCTTTTTTACGTGTTCGTAGGGTGCTTCCAACTTGCTTATATTCCGAGAATCAATAAATAGTTCGTGGTCATTCAATTCGCAATAAATCCCCATATCGAGCAATAGTCGCGACATTGTCCAAACGTCGCGAAGATTTGGAACATTGTGAAGTTTGTATGTGCCAGGGGCAAGTATTGTCGCAGGCATCATCGCCAAAACACCATTCTTTGCCCCCGAAATCCTTACAGTACCCTTTAACCTTCCCCCGCCTTCAATTACAAATTTATCCATATCGAAAAACTACTTAATTAAGTTAAACATATACGAAATTCCCAAGGATAGAGAAGCAACCTTTGGATTGAACTCACTATCGTTTTTGCTGTGACCCGTAAGGAAATAATCGCCATAAACCAATAAATTCAACCTTCCGTTGTCATCGGCAACCAAAGGTATTGCCCCACCAAGCCGCAAAAAGAACACAGTTGCTAAATCATCATCATTCAAAGGATAATAAACGCCCATAGGAACTAAAATTGAACCATCTACTTTTGCACCAAGTGGCACAGCAAGATTAAAAGATAAAATAAAACTCGAAAGATATGTACCTACCCCAAATGTAAAATAGTTATACTTCAATTTAGCATTGATGTTCGGATTTGCATAAAGCTTCAATTTATAACGAACAGTTAGATATGAAATATCGGCGGTTAAGCCAAAATTTTGCTCACTTCCGAAAGGATAGTAAAACGAAAGACCAAAATCGGGCATATCCGCAAAAAGAAAATCATTTTTAAATCCCTGCGGTGGTTCAACACTATTGACGCATCCCTTCATCGAAATAAAAGGTCCCAGCGAAATTGGAAACAAACGAGTCTGTGATTCAGAAAAGGACGACAATAAGAAAAATGCAAGGAAACTAATCAATAAAGCTTTTCGAAACATATATCAACCTCCAATAAGTGTTGAATACAAATTTACATATTTGGGAATAATAATATTAATGTCGAAATTTTCTTCGACCCATTTTCTTGCATTTTTTGAAAATGATTTTTGCATTTCCGGGGAACTTAAAATGTCTATGGCTTTTCGAGCAAGTCCGTCCACTTCGCCAAAAGGGACTAAATATCCTGTAATTCCATTGCGAACAATTTCGTTTATGCCACCAACATCGTAACACACAACGGGTACTTCGCAACTCATTGCTTCGCAAACAGCAAGCCCAAAACTTTCAATTTCACTTGTAAGAACAAATAAATCGGCAATTGAAAGAAATTCAACAACAGAGAATTGATTGCCCAAGAAGTAAACATCATTATTCAAGTTTTTCCCATTTACCATTTCTTGAACTTTTCCATAATCGGGACCATCGCCAATAAGAATAAGTTTTGCAGGAAGTTCTTTCAGCACCTGTTCAAAAAACAATACGACATCGGTAACTCTTTTAACTGGTCGGAAGTTAGAAATATGAATAAGAATCCTTTCGCCATTCCGTGCAAAGGCTTGTTTCAATTCCAAATTTTCTTGCCGCTTAAATCTACTTGTATCGACAAAGTTATGAATCACTTCTATTGGCTTGACCACATTAAATTCTCGAACAGTTGCTCTATATAAATACTCCGAAACACAAGTAACTGCATCCGAATTATTCAACGAATACTCCACCAATGGTCTAAAAAGTGGTTGCTTACCAACCAAAGTAACATCCGTACCGTGCAAAGTCGAAACAATCTTTAATCTCTTTCCAAAATTAAACGATTCGCGTGCAAGAATTCCACTTATGGTGTGTGGGATTGCATAGTGGCAATGGACAATATCCAAAGATTCTTGCGCCGCAATTTGAACGATTTTCCCCGCAAGAGCAAGCGTATAAAGATGAAACTCGAACAAAGGATAGTGAGGAAAATCTACGCTATGAAATAAAACTTTTTCACTAAATTTGTCAAACCTTGTTGGAATGGAGTAGCTTATAAGATGCACTTTATCGGCGTATTCGGAAATTCCGTAAGCAAGCTGAGTTGCAACGATTCCGCTTCCACCAACTGTTGGATAACACACTATTGCAATATTCATCTTAGAAAACAATTATGGGAAAAAATCAAATTAACGAATATTTCCTTACAATAAAAGAGCCTGTTAGCGAAACCTTAATCATTAAAAACTCGAAATTTATTTGCTATGGATTTCCTATTAACTCGGTTCAACAAGCAGAAAGCTACATCGCACAAATCAAAAAGAAGCATTACCAAGCTACTCACGTCCCTTATGCTTTTCAATTAGGCGTCGAAAAGAATGTGTACCGATATTATGACGATGGGGAACCAAGTGGCACAGCTGGAAAACCAATATTTACTGCAATAGAAAAATATGACCTAACGAACGTAATTTTTCTCGTCCCAAGATATTTTGGCGGAATTAAACTTGGAGCGTCGGGTCTTTTTCACGCTTATTTCGATACAGTAAATCAGACAATTTTAAAATCGGAGATAATCCAAGTTCCAATTACCAAAAAACTGGAATTTACATTAGATTACCAAACTTACAATAATCTCAGACATTTTATTTTCACAAATTTGATTTCGCCACGCGAAACATTTTCCGAACAAGTTACAATCGATGCCGAAGTTCCAGTTTCAAAATTCGAACAATTAATTGAATCTTTAACCAACAAATCCGCAGGAAAAATAGTTTTTATAAACAAATAAAAAACAATTATGAAAGTTATCAATACTGTTTCCGAAATGCAGAAAATTGCAGAACAACATCGCTTACAAGGCGATACCATCGTTTTTGTTCCAACAATGGGCTATTTTCACGAAGGTCATCTGAATTTAATGCGATTGGGCAAAGAATATGGTAATATCCTTGTTGTCTCCCTATTTGTTAACCCAACCCAATTTGGACCAAACGAAGACTACAACCGTTATCCCCGGGATTTCCAACGTGACTACGAAATGGCTAAAAGTGTCGGTGTGGATTACCTCTTTGCCCCAAGCGTCGAAGAAATGTACCCCGAAGGTTATTCAACAGTCGTAAGTGTAAAAAAATATACAAATAAGTTCGAAGGCGAAAAACGACCTGGCCATTTCGATGGAGTTGCAACCGTCGTTGCAAAACTTTTCAATGCAACAAAACCACACATTGCAATTTTTGGTCAAAAAGACTTTCAACAAACATTTGTGGTCAAACAATTAGTCAAAGATTTGCTTTTCGATATTAAAACTGTTGTAGCTCCAACAACGCGGGAAAGCGACGGGCTTGCAATGTCATCTCGCAATTCATATCTCAGTGCCGACGAAAGAAGCAAAGCACCTGTCATCTTTCGGGCGATTTCAAAGGGTATCGCCGAAATTCAAAAAGGCGAAAAAAGGCGAAAAATAATAAATGCAATTGTAATTAATGAATTAAGAACAGTTCCCGAAATAAAAATCGATTACGCCTGTGCAGTCGACGCCGATAGATTAGAAGAACCGGAAGAGTTTCATTCGGGTCAACACGTGGCAATTTTAGTTGCTGTGTATCTTGGCAAAACTCGTTTAATTGATAATGCCTTAACGACTGTTCCGTAGAACATTTTCTCGAAACGAAATTTGATTTTCGTTCGCCGAAGAGTTAATAAACTACTTCCACAAAATCATTGCCTTCGTCTCTGTTTCCGAGCCAACAACTAGCCGATAGAAATAGACGCCGGCTGGTAGCCCGCTGGCATCGAAAGGTATTTCGTAATTACCCGATGGTAAAAAGCCATCAACCAATTTCACAACCTCGTTACCTTTCGAATCATAAACCTTCAAGACAACATAATCATTCCTATTTATCGAAAACCGAACTAAGGTCGAAGTTGAAAAAGGATTCGGTTGATTAGCAAGATAAAAATCGAATTGAGATTTTAGTAAAATACCTTCATCCGTAACATCGAGAACTACACCACCTTCCCGAAAAGCCAACACCCCACCATTAAGAGTTCCAATCCATTTGTTATCCATTTTGTCTATTGCAATTGAAGTGATGAAATTATCAGGCAAAGGACAATTGGTTGTATCGTAAACGAACCATTGCTTACCATCGAATTTAACAACGCCACCACCCCAAACTGCCATCCACTTATTGTCGTTTTGGTCGAGACGAACTGAAAGCACAATGTTTCTGGGTAAATCTGAATTCGATGTATCGAAAACTATCCAATTTTCACCATCAAATTTAACTAAACCAAGACTTGTTCCAATCCATTTGTTGCTCTGCTTGTCTATGGCAATCGAAAGAATATTATTTGCCGGCAACCCATAATTCGTTTCATCATAGACCACCCAACTTCTTCCATCAAACTTTGCAAGCCCCGAATTTGTACCAATCCATTTGTCCCCGTTCATATCGATAGCAATAGAATTGACACAATTATTCGGTAAACCCGAATTTGTCGTATCGTAAACTACCCATTCGTTGCCATCGAACTTTACAAGACCGTAAAAAGTCCCAACCCAGACTACATTCTCATCTTCGGTAGCAATCGAAATAATCCAATTATCAGGCAAACACGAATTTGCTTTATTAAAATTTACCCAATTTTCGCCATCGAATTTGACAAGCCCAAAATATGTTCCAATCCAAATATTGTTGCTAAGGTCGACAGTAACAACAAGAACATTGTCCATTTGCAAACCCGAGTTATCTTTGTTATAAACAGTCCAAGTCCTTCCATCAAATTTCGCAAGCCCCGAATACGTCCCAATCCACTTATTATTCTCTTGGTCAACGGCAATCGACAATACCCAATTATTTGGTAAATCGGAATTATTTACATCGAAAACAATCCATTCCTTGTGTTGGGCAATAAGGTAAAATGGAATAAAAAAGCAAATTATAACCAAAAATAAATTTTTTTTGAACATCGTTTTCTCCCATAAAGACACGTAACAAAATTAAAAATAAAAGAATAATTTCAATTTTTTGCTTGATTTTGTTAACGAAACACTCAAATTTGCCAAAGATTTAGTATTAACCACAATAGGTATAATGTTTAGGCGAATAATCATTCGCCTCTACATTTTCCCTACAATTTACTTCAAAAAAGATAGAAAGTTTAATAAATAACTGAGAGGAGGGTTTGATTAATTATTTATTAGTTGGAAGAATTCTTTTCCATTGCATTAAGTTCATTGATCATTTGGTCTAATTCAACTTGGGAGAATCCTTTTGCGAGCAAAATCTCTTCAATCGTTCCCCAAATTGGTTCGCCACAAATCAAAAGACGAATGCCTTTGCTCATGAAGTAATTTACACTTTCGGGCACCAAATTCACTAAATCCTCAATTGTGGTCTTTCTTGTTATCACTTTTCGAACCCTTATTGTTTGGAAAGAATAAAATAAGCCCAAAAATCAACCCAAGTATTGTAGAATAATACGGATTAGATGTCAATGGACAGGTACCACTATTACATCCGATAAAATAGTAATACAAATATCCTGCAAATGCACCAACTATTCCACCAAGAACCAAAATTCCATACTTTTTCATCTTTCCTACTAAACAAAATTGTTAAAAATTTAGCAATGCCTCTCTCAACGAGAAGCATTGCTTTCGGGTAATATAAACGAAATGGATTATTGAATTATTTTAAGTTGACGACCGACTTTGACAAATGCATCGATGGCTTTGTCGATATGGTGCTTTTCGTGTGCAGCAGAAAGTTGAACACGAATTCTATCTTTACCGCGTGGCACAACAGGATAAGAAAATGCGATAACATAAATACCTTCATCGAGCAAACGTTCGGCAAATTCAACAGCCATTTCCGAAGAATTTGGGAACTTTGCGAACATAATTGGAACTATTGGATGTTCGCCAGGAAGGATATCGAACCCAGCTTCGGTCAATGCTTGGCGGAAGTATTTTGTATTGGCTTCGAGTTTATCGCGTAAATATGTAGTTTCGGTCAATAATTCCAAAGCTTTCAATGTTGCACCGACAACGGCGGGAGCCAAAGTATTCGAAAATAAATAGGGACGTGCCTTGTTTCGCATCCATTCTATAATTTCTTTCCGACCCGAAATACAACCCCCCGATGCTCCGCCAAGTGCTTTTCCAAAAGTTGTCGTAATAATATCAATCTTGCCCATTACGTTGTGGTATTCGGGTGTTCCACGACCGGTCTTGCCCATAAACCCAGTAGCGTGGCTATCGTCAATCATAACAAGAGCGTCGTACTTTTCGGCAAGTTCGACTATCTTTGGAAGATTTGCAATATCACCGTCCATCGAAAAAACCCCATCGGTTGCAATTAGTCGGAACCTACAGCTTTGTGCTTCTTTCAAGCATCGTTCAAGTCCTTTTAGTTCTTTTCCAGTGGCAGGGTCGATTGTAACTTCGTCCGACATATTGTTATGAGCATAAATCCATCGCTGTGCTTTCGAAAGTCTAATTCCATCGATAATGGAAGCGTGGTTCAATGCATCGGTGATTATCGCATCCTCTTCGGTCATCAAAGGCTCGAACAGTGCACCATTTGCATCGAAACAAGACGAAAAGAGAATTGTATCTTCGGTACCTAAAAACTCGCTCACTTTCCTTTCTAACTCTTTGTGGATATCCTGAGTTCCACAGATAAAACGCACCGACGACAAACCATATCCACGATTATCGATTGCTTCGTGAGCTGCTCGAATCAATTCGGGATGTGATGACAAACCCAAATAATTGTTGGCACAAAAGTTCAAAACTTTCTTACCACGAACAAAAATTTCGGGTCCTTGTGGGCTTTCGATAATTCGCTCGTATTTGTAAAGCTTTTGCTCTTTGAGCTTTTCAAGTTCAGATTGCAAATACTCTTTGATTTTTCCGTACATAATTCCCCTCGAAAAAAAATAAAATTAATCAACTAATTGCATTTATACAAATTAATTGACTATTATTTTTTGTAATTTAGTTTTTTAAAATTGTTGGAGTTAAATATGAAAAACAAAAATCGAATTTTTGGGTACTATTTTTCGCTTTTACTTTTGCTTACTTTTTTATTTATTGCATCTGCACAAAAGTATAATCCAAATTCAACCGAAAAAATCCCTGCTGACCCTTCCATCAAAATTGGAACACTGGAAAACGGTTTGAAATACTACATTAAGTACAATAAGAAGCCCGAAAACCGTGCCGAGTTATTCCTTGTTGTAAATGCTGGAAGCATTTGCGAAGACCCCGACCAAAACGGCTTAGCTCACTTTTGCGAACATATGGCTTTCAACGGAACAAAAAACTTTCCCAAGCAAGCCTTGGTCGATTATCTCGAATCTATCGGCGTTAAATTCGGTCCCGAACTTAATGCTTACACTAACTACGACGAGACTGTATATATGCTACAACTTCCAACCGACAACCAAGAGCAATTCTTAAAAGGCTTCCAAATCATCGAAGATTGGGCTTTCAATGTTAGCTACGAGCCCACTGAAATCGATAAGGAAAGAGGCGTGATTTTGGAAGAATGGCGTCTTGGTCGTGGTGCCGACGCCCGTGTCGAAAAGAAACACGATAAAATTGTTTACTACAACTCCAAATATGCCATTCACGATGTTATTGGCGATACAAACATACTCTTAAAAGCACCATACGAAGCATTTACGCGCTTTTACAAGGATTGGTACCGCCCCGACCTTATGGCTGTCATTGCTGTTGGCGATTTCGATGTTGATAATATGGAAAAACTTATAAAAGAGCGCCTTGGTAAGTATCCAAAACCATCGGCAACTCGCCAACGACCCTACGTCGAAATTCCATACCATAAGGACTTACTCGTTTCAATTGCACAAGACCCCGAACTTTCCTTCCCACGGGTTGTTATTTACTTCAAAGACAAAGGCAAAGGTGAAGAAACATACAAAGATTATTATCAAAATTTAAAAGCACAAATTTTTTCGAAAATGCTTAACAATAGATTGAATGAATATCTTCGAAAAGAAAATCCCCCATTTCGTTTCTTTGTATTTACTGGGAAAACCGACCTCGGCAGGTTGAACAATGCCTATATTATGTTTGCAGGTGCTCGGGGCGAAGATATTCAATCTTGCGTTAAAACACTAATTACCGAAGCATTCCGCGTTTACCAACACGGCTTTCTGCCTTCGGAATTCGAAAGAGCCAAAAAGGAAGTTCTCCGTGAGTACGAAAAAGCCTTCGACGAACGGGACAAGACCGAATCAATCAACTACGCCTTCGAATTTTCGCGAAATTTCCTTCAAAATGAAGCTATTCCTGGAATCGAAAAAGAACTCGAAATTGTAAAAGAATGGCTCCCTGTTTTGACTTTGAACGAAATCAACGAACTAACCCAAAAATTCATCAAAAAAGAAAATGCTGTAATTGCAATTAGTGCACCCGACCGAGCAGAAGTTGTTGTCCCAACCGAAGATGAAGTCAGAAAAATGTTCGAAGAAATTTCCAATTCCAAATTAGATAAATATGTCGATAAAGCCCCAACCAAACCTCTTTTCACTCAAAAAGTTACCGAAGGCAAGATTGTAAACGAAAAATACCTCAAAGAAATCGACACTTGGGAATTCATATTGGACAATGGAGCCAAAGTCGTTGCTAAATCAACTGACTTTAAAAACGACGAAATTCGTTTCGAAGCTCTTAGCTACGGCGGAAGTTCACTCATTAGCGACGAAGATTATTTCAATGCACGCTTTGCAACAAGCGTCATCACCCAAAGCGGTTTGGGTTCGTTCGACCGTGATATGTTGGAAAAGTATCTTTCCGATAAAATTGTAAATGTTCGCCCATTTATTTCCGATTATTACGAAGGTTTGGAAGGAAGTTCTTCGACCAAAGACATTCAAACTCTTTTCGAAATGATTAATCTTTATTTCACCGAACCAAGAATCGATAAAACTGCCTTCAATGCTTTTAAAACCCAAACGATTTCCAACATCATTGATTCTCAGAACAGACCCGAAAGTGTATTTCGCGATTCTGTCAGTTACATTTTGAACAACCGACATTTCAGACGACAACCTGTTACAAAAGAAATCGTCGAAAATCTCGATATGAACAAATGTTACGACATCTTTACGCAAAGATTTTCGAATCCCGCCGATTTTGTCTTTATTTTCGTTGGAAATTTCAATATCGATGAATTGAAAAACTACATAACTAAATACATTGGCTCAATTCCTACGGACAAGACTAAAGAGAATTGGAAAGATGTTGGAATCCGTTATGCCAAAGGCAAAGTTGAGAAAAATGTTATCAAGGGAATCGAAGCAAAAAGCTTTGTGCAAATGACAATCAGCGGCGATTTCAGTTGGAACTACAAAGAAAGATTTATGTTCAATGCATTAACAAATCTATTGGATATCCGACTTCGCGAGGTTCTTCGCGAAGACCTCGGTGGAACCTACGGTGTTGCTGTCTTTGGAAGACCCTCACTCATACCGTATCCATTGTACACGTTAACCATATATTTTGGTTGCGACCCCAACAGAGTCGATGAACTAAGCAACTCTGCAATCGAAGTATTAAAAGATGTCGCGACAAATATCCAAGACGAAAAATACTTAGTCAAAGTCAAAGAAATCTTTCGCCGTGAATTGGAAAAAAATCTTAAAGAAAATGATTATTGGATTGAAAAAATTTCAGAGATTTATCTCTACAACGACCCACCCGATTTCGTTAAGAAAACCCGCGAAATGATTGATAAGCTAAACTTAAAAGATTTAAGAGATTTTGCCAAAAAATATATTAAATTAGATAACTTTGCCAAATTTGTGCTTTATCCCGAAGGAAAACAATAAGAATTTTGTTAAACAAAAAATAATTAAGATATGGTGCCAAATATCGATGAGTTAGCCAAACGTGTTTACCAAGCAAGGGATTACATTCAAGCTAAACATTCAACTTCCCCCGAAATTGCCATCATACTCGGCACAGGACTTAACGAACTTGCCAATTATATCGAACGCGATGTCGAAATACCCTACGAAGAAATTCCAAATTGTCCCGTTTCGACCGTTGATTTCCATTCTGGAAAATTGCTTTTAGGCAAACTTTCGGGAAAAAACATTGTCGCAATGCAGGGCAGATTCCATTACTACGAAGGCTATGCAATCCAAGATATTACTTTCCTTGTACGAGTTATGCGATTACTTGGAGCAAAAATCCTAATAGTTTCCAACGCCTGCGGAACGCTCAACCCTTACATACCCAAAGGGTCAATTATGATTATCGATGATTACTTAAATCTTCTTGGCACAAATCCGCTTATTGGTTACAACAAAGAAATTTTTGGACCACGCTTTCTTTCTATGCACGAACCATACTCTCCTAGACTCATCCGATTAACAGAAGAATTGGCTTTGGAGCATAAAATTAAACTATACAAAGGTGTTTACGCTGCTGTACCCGGTCCAACGCTCGAAACCCGAGCCGAAGCTCGCTACATCAGAACCATCGGTGCCGATGTTGTCGGAATGAGCACAATCCCGGAAACAATTGTTGCTAAACAAATGGGTATGGAAGTACTCGGATTTTCTGTCGTTACCGACGAAGTTTTCCCCGATAAAATGCAACCAATAACGGTCGAAGAAATACTCGAAACCGCTGCAAGTACCGATAAAATCCTTAGCTTCTTAATTTCGAAAATTGTCGAAAAAATTGAGTGTTAAATGCCATTAAGTAAGTTTTCGAAAATTAAACTAACTTTTCTATTCTTACTTTCGCTCACAATTCTTTCATCTTGTATTGAAGAAAAAACCGTGGGAGGGGAACCCCTACCACGGAAATTCGCAGTAATTACAAAAGCAAAACCATTTAGCATTTCAATTTTCGAACCATCGGAAAATAAAACATTAGACGAGGATGCATTCTTTACAGCAAATAAACGCACTTTGAATTCAATCTCTTCGATTGCAGAGTTTCGTGACACACTTTATATTATTCAAAACGATGCAAGCAAAATTACCGTAACCGACCACAATTTCAACTTCATCTATGAAATCGATTTTTCAACCGAAAATCTGAAGCCCGAAAAAATAGTTTTCCCAAATGCAACCACATCTTTTATTTCGTTTAGCAACGACTCTGTCCTAAAAGTGTTCGACCTAATTAACAAAAAAGTTGCCCGAACTATTAAATTACCCCATTTAGGTATTCCTTTATTGGCACTGGAACAATTCGTTTATGTCCTTCACCCTTTCGATTCCAAGTTAAGCAAAATCGACACAAGGGATTACGAGTTAAAATCCACAATTAAAGTTGGCAACTACCCAATTGGAATTGATTTCAATCCCGAAAACAATAATCTTTTCGTCCTATGTCTAGGCAAAGGAAAACTGGACAACAGCGAAGAACCAACCGAAGCAAAACTCCAAGTGTATTCTTCCGCCGACCTATCATTGCTTAAAGAATTAAATGTAAATATTGGCAACATTCCTGCAAAAAATGTTATTGTAACAGGTATTGCTGTTCCAAACAGACTTTTCGGATATGTTTCGAGTTTAAACGCCTTGCTTCGATTTAGTGCAATTAATCTTACTCAATTCCAAAGGGTTATCGCAGGCTCTTTCACTAATGTTTTTTACAACTTTAAGCGGGATGAAATTGTTGCAATTGAATCCAAAGACAAACAAACCCGTGTTTTTCTTATTAACCCTAATGAAAATCAGATTGTTTATTCTTTCACCTTGGGCGAAGAAATTATTCTACTTTTCCATTTATAAATGGACGCAAATATTCCTTTTTTCAATCTAAAATCTCTTGTTGAATTAAGTAATAATTTAACACGAACGCACGACAAAAAATTCATTTTTAACGCATCTCTTTTGAGTTTAGTAGGAAAAATTGGGTTTCTTCGGGCTGTTGCTTACGATTTCGACACGAACAACAGTAAATTCACCCCAGTTATCGCAAAAGGAAAAGGCAACGAACAGATTTCTGAAATCACTTATTTGGATTACAGCTCGCTCGGAAAATTAGGCGAAAACATATTTTTCGATAAACCCAAAGCCACCTACTACATTCTTTTGGGAAATTTAGGAAACCCGTTGGGGCTTTTTAAATTATCGAAACGGCTATTTTCGGAAGACTTGACAAGTAACGAAATTGATTACATTCAAATTGTTGCAAATCTCACAACCAACGCATTAATTGTTGCAAGCAATTACCAAAAAATTGCAAAAGCAAAATACGAATTGGAAATTCAAAACTTTATGCTTTCTACACTTTTCGAAATTAGTCGAGATTTCAGTCTACTTTTGGACAAAGAGCAAATCCTTAACAACCTTAAATTTAGATTGATGGGTCAACTCGTTGTAAACAGATTTGCTTTGTTTACTAATTTCGATGGCAACATAATCGAATTCATAAACCGATTTGATAGGAAAATTAACACAAAATGCATTTCGGAACTTTTCAATGTCCCAAAAATCAAAAAATGTAATGAAATTCATTTTGCAAACCCTGAATTAATGAATTTCTGCAAAGGGAACAAAGTAGAAATCATCTCGCCAATGTATGTTGGTGGTATTGTCAAAGGGGTTCTGCTCTTGGGTGAACGATTGGATAAAAGAGCATATTCAAATTTCGACTTGAATTTTATTGAATCATTTGGTAACACTGTCATACTTTCGCTCGAAAATCTTCGATTAATTCAAGAAGAAATACAAAAGAAGCAACTCGAAAAAGAAATCCATCTTGCATTGGAAATTCAACAGAATCTACTTCCTCAAAAATTCCCTAACTACCTAAATATTGACATTTGGGGAACCACTCTGCCTGCAAAAACAGTCGGTGGCGACTACTACGATATTATCGAAATAGACGACAACTCGTTCCTTGTGGTTGTTGCCGATGTTTCGGGAAAAGGAATTCCTGCTTCCCTTCTTATGGCTAACTTACAATCTGCATTGAAAATCCTCGCCCAAGTGGCTTCCAGTCCAAAAGAAATTATCCTCCGACTGAATGATATATTATATCGGAACACAAGTCCCGACAAATTCGTTACTTTGTTTTTGGGAAAATTCGACTTAAAAAACTACACGGTTACATACGTCAATGCAGGACATAATCCACCAATTCATTTTAATTATAAAAATGATAACATCGAATTCCTTGCCGAAGGCGGAATAATTCTTGGAATTTTCAATTCCGAAAATAACTATACCGAAAGTATTGTCTCGTTCGAAAAAGGTGATATTTTTGTTTTCTATACCGATGGTTTGTCCGAAGCCACGAACCAAAATTTTGAATCTTTTTCCGAAGATGGAATAATCAAGTCATTAAAAAAGCACAAAGCATTAAGTTCCAAAGAAATTTGCCAAAAAATCCTTGATGATGTTCGAGCATATACAAATTCATTGGAACAAGAAGACGACTTGACAGTTATTGTAATTAAGATACTTGACCAAAATTGAAACTTTTTTTAAAACTTTTCGTCTTAATGTTTTTTTAAAATAAGTTTTGGGAACTATGGTAAAAGTCCGTTTCTTTTCGTCAATTATGTTAATATTAATCGGTGTTATTTCTATGACAAACCCATTCGAAGCTCGTTCAGACTTCAAGCCAATCAAATACGAGGTTGATTCTTTGGAAAATGGCTTAAAAGTGATTTATTGCGTTGACAAAACCGCTCCGATAGTTGCGACTGTTGTTCACTACAAAGTTGGCTCTCGGGACGAAGACCCGAACCGCACTGGTTATGCCCACTTTTTCGAACATCTTATGTTCGAAGCAACAGAAAATATCCCTCGCGCTTCAATCGATAAGTATGTCCAAGAAGCTGGTGGTACTTTAAATGCACACACAAGTTACGACGAAACTGTTTATTACTTCAAATTACCTTCGAACTACCTTAACCTTGCCCTTTGGATTGAATCGCAAAGGATGCGAAAACTCAAAGTCGACTCCGTCGGTGTTAACACCCAAAAAGGTGTTGTAATCGAAGAATTGCGAATGCGTTACGATAATCAACCCTACGGCACAATGCTTATGAAAATGTCCGAACGCCTATTCAAAGGTAGTTCCTACGGTTGGGCTACTATCGGTTACATTGAGCATTTAGAAAAAGCTACAATTGAAGATTTCGAAGGATTTTATAACAATTTCTACAAGCCAAATAATGCAATTCTGGTAATTGTTGGGGATATAGATATTCCAGAAGCAAAAAAATTGGTTCGTCAATATTTTGGCATTTACCCGCCTATGGAACACCCAAAAAGGATGGAATTTCAACTCCCTCCACTGGAACAAGCAATTGAAGAAGTCGTAAACGACCCAAAGGCTCAACTCCCTGCTTTGTTTATCGGCTTTCGTGGTCCAAAACTTGGCGACCCAGATTACTATGCTTTTAGTCTGCTCGCCGATATACTTTCCAGCGGGGAAAGCTCCCGGTTATACCGAAGAATTGTTGACGAAGAGCAAGCAGCAGTTGCAGCCAATATGTTCAATCTTTCGCTTGAATACGCTGGTGGCGTAATTCTTTATGCAGTAACGAATCCAAACAAAAGCCTTAAAAAAGTTAAAGAACTTATGCTGGAAGAGATTCGAAAAATTGCAAAAGAAGGTGTTAAGCCCGAAGAATTACAAAAAGCAAAAAACATAACCGAAACTCAATTCATCTCCGAAAAGAAAAATGTCTTGGAGAAGGCATCAATTTTAGCTCGCTACCAAGCCTACTTTAACGACCCTTCGCTAATTAACAACGAGCTTAAGAAGTATATGGCTGTAACTCCCGAAGATATTCAACGAGTTGCAAAAAAATACCTCGAAACAAATAACTTTGTAACTCTTTACTATCATCCCAACAATTACAAAGATTAACAAAGAAAGGTGTGAAAATGATTAGACAACTTATGTATGTTATATTATTTAGTGCAATATTGATTATGAATTCAATGGCTCAAACAGTTGATATTTCGAAAAAACCTGAACCATTGGCAGGCAAAGAGTTCAAATTCCCCGCCTATCAGGAAGACAAATTAAGCAATGGTATCAAAGTTTTTTTGATTGAAGATAATGAACAGCCAACTTTCAGTTTCAGTTTAATGATTCCTGGTGGTTCGGCTTACGATGGCGACAAACCTGGATTGGCGGAAGTAACCGCAGCAATGCTAACCAAAGGGGCAGGCAAACTAACAGCCCAACAAATTGCAGAAAAACTTGACGGAGTCGGAGCATCTTTAGATGTCGAAGCATACCCCGATTACTTCATCGTATCTGGCTCTTGCATTGTAAAACATATACCTACTTTGCTCGAAGTCCTTTCCGATGTTGTTCTTAATCCTACCTTCCCAAAAGAAGAGCTTGAAAAATTAAAACCAAGAATCATAGCTGCAATTAAACAAGAAAAATCCCGTGGAAGCTCCCTCGCAAGTGCTTTGACTAAAAAGATATTATACGGCGAAAATCATCCTTACGGCAAAAGAAAAACCGAAGCAACAATCGAAAGCTTAACCATCGATGATATCAAGATATTCTACAATAAGTATTTCAAACCCGATTGGGCATCGTTGGCTGTAACTGGGGATGTGAATTTAAAAGAAGTTAAAAAGATTTTCGACAAAGCACTTGGGAACTGGAAGAAAGGCAACCTTCCACCGCTCAATATGCCACCAATTAAACCTGAACCCTTAGGTGTTTACTTTGTAAACCGACCCGCTTCGGTTCAATCGTCAATTGTATTGTCCACAATAACAATTCCCTACAAACATCCCGATTACGAAGCACTCGATATTGCAGCAAGCATAATTGGTTCGGGCTTTGCAGGTCGACTATTTAGAACATTACGCGAAACTTATTCCTATACATATACACCATTTGGCTATCAGACAAGTGCAAAATTCGAAAACAGATTTTCCTGCGGTGCGGAAGTCCGCAATGCAGTAACCGACTCGGCTATCGATGTAATTAAAGAGCAGCTCTTATTGCTTGCAAACGAACCACCATCGGATGAAGAGCTGAACCGTATCGTCAAGTATCGTGTTGGAACATACCTGATGTCATTCGAAAATTCCGAATTCGTTGCTAACTTAATTCAGAAAGCATACTTCAATGGTATACCATTAGAAACTTTAAAAGACTATCCCAAAAGAATACAAAGCCTAACACCATACGACATTAAGAAAGTTGCCAAAAAGTATATGCACCCCGACAAAGCCTACATTGTTGTTGTCGGAAGTCCCGAAGTGCGTTCCAAGCTCGAAAAATTTGGCAAAATATTCGATTTCGACACAGACCTTAACCCTCAAACAGGCGAAAAGGCAAAAGTCGAACAAATTTCGGTTGACCCAAATGAATTACTTTCAAAATACTTCCAAGCTCGGGGCGGCAAAGATGCAGTCTCCCAACTTGAAAGCTTCACACGTCTTGGCAAAGCAACGCTCGATTTTCAAGGTCAAAAACTCGAAGGCGTCAGCACCGAAAAATTTAAAAAAGGACAAATGAAATATCAACAAATCGATTTCGGTATGTTCTCGTCCGAAATATGGCTAAACCCAAACGGAGCTTGGACTAAAGCACAAGGAAATCTGGAAAAACTTGAACCCCGAGAGCAAGACAAATTAATTTTCGATTTTGCAATAACATTCGATTTCGACTTGCTAACTAAATATTTCAAAGCAAACGTAATTGGTAAACAAGGCGATTTCATCCTGGTCAAGTTCAAATCCCGAAATGGTTTCGAAGCTACTACATATTTTAATGCCACAAGTTATCTGCTCGAATCAATCGAAACAACAGAAGAAACACCACAAGGCGTTATCCCCGTTACTACAAAATTTTCCGACTGGGGTAAAGTTAATAATCTCCTTTTCCCAATGGCAAGCAAAACAACGAACCCAATGTTTAGTGTCGAAGTCAAATTCGAATATCAACTCGATACACCTTTTGACGACTCTTCGTTTGAACCACCGAAATAGTTTTTCTTTCGACTTCTAACCTTAAAGAAGGAATGGATTGAAAATCCTCTTCAATTAAAACAGGAAAAGGCGGGCAACTAAACCCGCCTTTTATTATTCCACTCGCCCCAATTCAATCAAAAAGGCTGACAACCGAAGTCAGCCTTTTGTATCTAAATTTGTATCTAAAAGAGTTGTGTTCGCTATTGCATTTCTTCTTTAGAAGCACGTCGGATTCGACGCAGGGCTTTCAACCGAGCCATTCTTTTTTCGACCGATGGTTTGACGTATGCAGTTCGCTTCTTATACTCACGCAGTATACCACTCTTTTCGTATTTCTTTTTGAATCGCCGTATTGCTCGGTCAATATTTTCGTTCGATTGAATGATTACTCCTACCAAGTTTTACTCCCAATTGTTAAACATTATATTTTTCAATAAGACGTTTCTCATCATTTTTTTGAAATTGCACGATAATAGCATTCAAACCATTACTGGTGGTCTCTTTTGCTTTGACAATGCCAACATCTTCCCACACAGGGTGATAAATAATATCGCCAACTTCATAATCCTTCGTCATATCGTATTTCTTTGCATCTTCGATCGAAACATTCAAAATCGCTCGACTTTTATCGATATCTGATTCAATAATATCTATGTTCACTAACTGCATCTGACGGGAACGAATACATCGCGCCCACTGCATCCGCCCTTGCGGAGTTTCGACAGGGTCGCCGACTAACTCGTGTTTTGTTTCCTTCATTAAATATGGAGAAAAAATCGTAATATACTTTGCTTTTTTGGCTTTCTTTTTTCTTGCCATCTTCTTTCAAAAATTTATTTTAAAAAACATACAAAATTACAGAAAAAAAATGAATTATCCAAGAGCTTGAAAAATTTGAATTTAAATAAATTAAATCAGAACGCAGTCAAAATCACTGCTTGCTTAATTTATACATCATAAAGATATTTTTATTAATTTAATAATTTTAGTTTGGCTAAAAAAACTATGATTGCTTTATGAAAGAAATTTTTGCATTTTTTGAACAAATCAATCCTATCATCGGTGCACTGATTGCAACTCTTTTTACCTGGCTTCTTACTGCACTTGGTTCGAGTCTTGTCTTCTTTTTGAAAGAATTACCTCGCAAATTGCTCGATGGGATGTTGGGTTTTGCGGGTGGCGTAATGGTTGCAGCAAGTTTTTGGAGTCTTCTCCAACCTGCAATCGAAATGACTGACGCAACCGGCTTCCTTAAAGTATTACCATCTTTGATTGGCTTCATCTCGGGTGCTTACTTCATTTATTTCATCGATAAAACCCTACCTCACTTGCACATCAACTTCCAACAACCCGAAGGCATAAAAACAAGATGGCAAGGCACAATTTTGTTGGTTTTAGCAATTACTTTGCACAATATCCCCGAAGGGCTTGCCGTCGGGGTTATGTTTGGCGGCGTTGCTGCTGGTTTTCCCGAAGCAACAATTCCCGCAGCTTTGTCATTGGCAATTGGAATTGGTCTACAAAACTTTCCCGAAGGAATTGCCGTAGCAATGCCCCTGCGACGCCTGGGTCTCTCACGGTTCAAAAGCTTCTTTTATGGTCAGATTTCAGCTATAGTAGAACCTATCTTCGGTGTTTTAGGTGCCATTGCTGTAACCCTTTTCAAGCCAATACTCCCTTATGCATTGGCTTTCGCCGCAGGTGCAATGATTTACGTCGTCGTCGAAGAAGTTATCCCCGAAACTCAACTCGAAAAATTCACCGACTTTGCTACTTTGGGATTTATGATTGGATTCTCTGTTATGATGTCTCTCGACGTTGGTTTAGGTTAGTTAGCCATTACCGTTATGATTTCGCAATACATAATAAACCATTTAATTGCTTCTATTTTCAAAAAACAGGTAATAACTTAAAAATTATTATTTTTGTTTTTTATTAATAGGTGGTGGAAATGCCTAAAACTGCACTCGAAAGATTTTTAGAATATGTGAAAACCAATACTCAATCGAATCCAAACTCGGACAAAACACCAAGCAATGAATCCGAATTTATTCTAGCGAATAAGCTAGTCGAAGAGTTAAAATCATTGGGAATCGCCGACGCCGAGGTTGACGAACATTGCTACGTTATGGCTACAATACCTTCGAATATTCCCGAAAATGACCCCGCTTATGGCAAAGTGCCAAATATTGGATTTCTTGCCCATTTGGACACATCCCCCGATGTTACAGCCGAAGGTGTCAACCCACAAATAATTGAAAATTACGATGGAAAGGACATTGTCCTTCCTGCCGACCCATCGGTGGTGATAAAAGTTGAAGAAAACCCTAATCTTCTAAAATGCATTGGTCATACGATTGTAACTACCGATGGAACTACCCTGCTCGGTGCCGATAACAAAGCGGGAATAGCAGCAATTATGACTTTTGCCGAATACTTAATGACCAATCCCCAAATACCGCACGGCACAATCAGAATTTGTTTCACTCCCGACGAAGAAATCGGCAACGGAACAAAATATTTAGACATCCAAAAATTCAATGTCCAATATGCTTACACTGTCGATGGCGACTTACCCGGCGAGCTTAATAAAGAAACATTCAGTGCCGACCAAGCCAAGATTTTTATTACAGGGAAAGATATACACCCCGGAACGGCAAAAAATGTAATGATTAATGCAGTTCGCATTGCAGCCGATATTATCGCGCGCTTGCCGAAAGATATGGCACCCGAAACAACCGAAGGCTACGAACCATATATTCATCCGTACCAAATCGAAGGTAACGTCGGCAAAACTTCGATAACTCTCCTCCTACGAGATTTCCGTACAGAAGGCTTGGAAGAACAAAAGAAAATCCTCGAAAAAATTATCGATGAAGTCAAAACTTACTACCCCAAATCAACAATTGAGTTAGAAGTCAAATACCAATATCGAAATATGCTCGACCATTTGGAAAAGCACCCAATTGTTTTGGAAAACCTTTGGGAAGCAGTAATTCGAACGGGTATCGAACCATACTGGAAACCCATTCGTGGAGGAACAGATGGTTCCCGACTTACCGAAATGGGACTTCCCACACCAAATATTTATACTGGTGGAAATAATTTCCACAGTAAAACCGAATGGCTCTCTGTTGACTTTTTAAATAAAACTGTCGAAACATTAGTCAATCTTGTCCAAGTTTGGGTGGAAAAATCAAGAACATAATCATATTTCGGAGGATTTATGTCGATGGATTCTCAAAACTACACTTCTCAGCTACCCGAAAACGCCCACCGAGAGCTGAGACCCGGGGAAGTTTATCGACCCATACTTCAACCTGAATACAAATTCCCCGAGACGACAGCATATTCGGTGTTCCTTGGTTTGTTGATGGCGGTTATTTTTTCGGCAGCTGCGGCCTATTCGGGATTGAAAATTGGCCAAGTTATGGAAGCGGCTATACCAATTTCGATAATTGCCGTAGGTATTGCAGCCGCTTCGAAGAAAAGAAAAGCACTCGGACAAAATGTAATTGTGCAATCGATTGGTGCTTCATCGGGTGTAATCGTTGCAGGTGCAATTTTTACAATTCCAGCACTTTATATTTTGAAACTCGAAGCTACATTCTTCCAAACTTTTTTCGCTGCTTTACTCGGTGGCTTCCTTGGGATTCTTTTCCTAATTCCATTCCGAAAATACTTTGTTAAAGAAATGCACGGGAAATTCCCTTTTCCCGAAGCAACTGCAATAACCGAAATCTTGGTTACAGGCGAAAAAGGTGGGAAAAGCGCAGCCGTCCTCGTCACAAGTGGTTTAATTGGTGGTATTTACGATTTTTGCTTCTCCTCGCTCCATCTTTGGAAAGAAACCTTTACCTCTCGGGTCATCCCCTTTGGCGCTGAAATTGCCGAAAAAGCCAAGTTACTGTTTCAAATGAACGTCAGTGCAATGATTTTTGGCTTTGGCTATCTTATTGGACTTAAATACTCATTAATCATCACAATTGGCTCTTTCCTTTCGTGGTTTGTCCTTGTCCCTTTAATTAACCAGATTGGGGAAATATCGCTTGCCAATGGTTCAGCAAACATTTTCGCAGCTATGCCACCCGAACAAATCTTCTCCCTTTACGTTCGACCCATTGGAATTGGTGCAATTGCTATGGCGGGTATCATTGGCATTATCAAGTCTTACAAAGTAATCGGAAGTGCCTTCTCGCTTGCATTCCGAGGTTTTAAAAAGACAAAGCCCCGAAAAGAAGAAGAAATTGTTCACCGAACCCAAAAAGATATTTCTATGAATTTGGTTGTCGCTTTAATCATAGTAAACATAATTTTGATTTTCATCTTCTTGCTCTTCGGTGTGAATATTACTTTCTCGCAAGCCCTCGTTGCCCTTCTTACAGTTACAATCATTTCTTTTCTCTTTACTTCTGTCGCTGCAAATGCAATCGCAATTGTCGGAACAAACCCTGTTTCGGGAATGACTCTTATGACACTTATCCTTTCTTCTTTTGTCCTAACTCGCGTCGGCCTTTCCGGCACGTCGGGGATGATAAGTGCTTTGATAATCGGAGGAATTGTCTGCACTGCTCTTTCGATGGCTGGTGGGTTCATTACCGATTTGAAGGTAGGTTACTGGATTGGTTCAACCCCTGCAAAACAAGAAAGCTTTAAATTCCTCGGAGCATTTGTTTCGGCAGCAACTGTTGGTTTGGTAATCTATATCCTCAGTGCCTCCTATGGCTTTACAAAAGATGACTACCTACTTAATCAAGGCATTATTACCCAGCAAGAGCTTGTGCAAATCAAAGAGAACACCGCTCCCCCAGAACTTGTCAAAAAATATACCGAAGCTTTGAACAAAGCCGAACCACTTGTCGCTCCCCAAGCAAATGCGATGGCTGCTGTAATAGAACCCCTTATGTCTCCGGAAGCAAAAGTTAACTGGTTACTCTATTTAATTGGCATTTTCATTGCTTTGTTCGTTAACTGGTTAGGTATCTCCCCCCTTGCTTTTGCTTTGGGAATGTATTTGCCATTGAGCCTGAACACACCTCTATTGGTAGGTGGACTAATTTCACACTTTATTAAGAAAAGCACCAAAGACGAAAAAATCGTAAATGCAAGAACTCAACGTGGGACTCTAATTGCTTCGGGCTTTATGGCAGGTGCTTCCTTGTTTGGTGTTATCGGTGCATTGCTCTTATTCTTCAAAGTTAAGCTCTACACATTTGTTGGTGAATGGGAAAATTCCCCGTGGTCAGAAGTATTAAGCATTGCTATGTTCACTCTGCTAATTGTTTACTTTGTTTTCGATACTTACCGTGCCAAAACTGATGAATGATAGCAAACATATCGCAAAAAAAAACAATTTATTTAAGAACATACTCAACTATGCGTTAACTCTTATCATTTTAATTCTTTTAATTTATTTTACGCTCAAAGGTGTAGATTTAAAGAACCTTTGGGCGTCTATTGTTAATGCAAATTACCTTTGGGTTGGGCTTTCTATTCCAATAATGTTGGCTTCCCATTATGTTCGTGCCCTTCGCTGGAAAACTATGTTGGAACCAATATCGAAGCCAAAATCGGTTTGGAACCTGTTTTCGGCAGTTATGGCTGGGTATGCAATAAATAACATTCTTCCTCGTGGTGGCGAATTTCTTCGACCATATTACTACAGCCGAAGGGAAAAAATATCCTTCACTATGACTTTTGCTACGATTGTTGTCGAAAGATTCATCGACTTGCTTGCTCTAATTCTCATATTTTTTATTGTATCGTTCTTCTTTCGTGAACAATTAAAACTTGCATTACCAAATTTGCATATCGAAAAGATACTTCTTCCAACTGCTCTTTTGCTCGTTGTGTGCATTTTGAGCTTTTATGAAAGATGGATTAACTTCCTTCTTGCCAAAATTATCGCTCCAATTTCTTCGAAATTATATACAAGATTAAAAGACCTATTCGAAAAATTCTTTCTCGGGTTAACTGTAATCAAAAAGCCAAATCAATATTTGAATCTATCGTTGTATTCCATTTTCATTTGGTTTCTTTGGACTTTGCCATTGTATATGATGTTTTTTTCTTTCAGTTTTGCAAGCACATACAATCTTGGGTTCGACGATGCCATACTTTTGATAGTAATTTCGGGAATTGGATATACTGTTTCGCCAACCCCTGGTGCAATCGGACTTTACCATTTTTTAATCCAAAACGCTTTGTTCAAATTATATGGAATTCGCCCCGAAGATTCGCTTGCTTATGCAACTGTTACACACGCTGCTAATTATTTTTCCCAAGTATTCGTTGGTGGTTACTTTTTCCTACGCGAACACATCTCTTTGAATTTCAACAGGTATAAAATTCAGGACGAAGAGAATGAAAAAGTTGCGACTGAAGACTCAAATTCCGAACCGAATTCTCAAAGGTAATCTTTGGATTTTTTCGAATGAACTCGATACGCTACCAAATGCAGAACCTGGCGAAATCGTCGAGTTAATCGACAAGCAAAACAATTCTCTTGGGCTCGGTTTCTATAATCCCAAAAGCCAAATTGCAATTCGGTTACTTTGTTGTCCTTCACAAACCGATTTCCGCAGTTTGCTAAAAGACCGAATTCAAGCTGCCAAAGAATATCGGGAAAAAATTTTCCCAAACGAACAATGCTACCGCCTCGTATATTCCGAATCCGACCTACTTCCAGGCTTAATTATCGATAAATATGATAATTATTTCGTTTTGCAAATTAATTCTGCAGGGTTGGAAAAATTCATTCCAAATATTGTGGAAATTTTGAAGGAATTGTTCCCACGAACAGAGGGCATTTTGGCAAAAAATATCAGCTCTTTCCGTAAACAAGAAGGTTTGGAACTTTATACAAAAACCATTTTTGGTCAAATACCCGAATCGATTATTGTCACCGAAAACAATATTAAATACAAAATTAATTTGTTTGAGGCTCAAAAAACTGGTCTTTTCCTCGACCATAAATTGAATAGAAGGTTCGTAGGGCGACTTGCAAAAAACTTGTCCGTGTTGGATTGCTTTTCCAACTATGGTGGCTTTGGCTTGAATTGTGCACTCTGGAAGGCAAAATCAATAACTTGCGTCGATATTTCCGAAAAAGCCTGTGCAAGTGCAAAGGAAAACTTCCAATTAAACAATTTTTCTAACTTCGCAGTAGTTATTGCCGATGCAATGGACTTCTTGAAGAAAGCCTATCGAAACAACCAAAAATGGGATTTAGTAATTCTTGACCCACCTTCGTTTACCAAAACGAAAAAGAACGTCAAAAATGCAATAGCTGGATACAGTAGTTTGAATAAATATGCACTTCGGGTTTTAAACTCCGAGGGTTACCTTGCAACTGCAAGTTGTTCGATGTATGTCGATGAAAATCAATTTCTTAAAATCATCGAAAATGTCGCCTTCGGGCAACGAATCCGATTGATTCAAATTTTTCGTGGTGGTCAAGCACCCGACCACCCTGTTATTCCTTCGATGCCCGAAACCCGATACTTAAAATTCTTCGTCTTTCGAGTTCAAAAGCAATAATAAAAGGATGTTATGATAATTCTTACTATTCTCATCGGAATAGTGCAAGGACTTACAGAATTCTTGCCAATTAGCAGCACTGCCCATATGACTCTTTTTGCCAAATTTTCTGACTACCAATTCATTCAAGACCCACGCTCTTGGACTGCTTTTATGGCAATCGTTCAACTTGGGACACTTCTGGCTCTTTTGTTCTATTTCAAAAAAGAAATAATTGAAATTGTTTCGGACTTTTTGAAAGACAATATTTTTAAGCCAAAAAAATTTAACACGCAAAGTTTGCATTCAAAATTAGGTTGGCAAATTTTGGTTGGTTCAATCCCAATTTTCTTCTTTGGCTACTTCCTAAAAGAAATAATCCGAGGCGAAGGCACAAAAGACATTCGCCTTATCGCTCTTATGCTAATTGTGATAGCAATATTGATGATAGTTTCCGAAAAAGTCTCCAAGTTCGAAAAAGATATTAACAAGATTACGTTTTTAGACGCTTTATTGATTGGTTTAGCTCAATCTTTGGCTTTGATACCAGGGGTTTCTCGTTCGGGTGCAACAATCACAGCTGGTCTTTTTTTGGGCTTGAAAAGGGAAAGTTCTGCAAAATTTTCTTTCCTGTTGAGCATTCCTGCGGTATTTGTCAGTGGTGTTTTCGAATTCATCGAATCATACAGTTTCTTCCAAAACGAAAACCTACTTCCTTTAATTTTGGGTATTGTAAGTGCATTTATTTCTGGTTATTTTGCAATTTCTTTTATGTTACTTTTTTTAAAAACCAAAACAATTAAACCATTTGCATATTACAGAATTCTTTTAGGACTGATATTATGGGCTTTGGTCATATTAAAATAATCCATTTGCTGGTAATTTTGCTTTTCATTCTACCAGCATGCAAAAAGCCCAACAACAATATGAACCAAAATGAAAATTACCCCGAAATAGAAAACAACCAATTACTTGAACGAGCAGTACCACTGAAAAAATTAAGACTCGATATTCAATTAAATCTCGATTCCGTCAAAATCACTCATTATGCTGTTGTTAAAACAAGTTTAGGCAATTTTACAATTGCTCTTTTTGGCGAAGAAGCCCCAAAAACTGCACGAAACTTCGTTCAACTCGCCAAGCAGGGCTATTACAACAATACCTTGATTCATCGAGTTGCAAAAAATTTCCTAATCCAAATGGGTGATGGCAATACCAAGTACCTTTCGAAAAAAAATGAATGGGGAAAAGGTGGCAAAAGCATCTACAAAGGATACTTCCCCGACGAGATAAACCCAAATTCCTACATTTATCGATTAGGTTATGTTTATGGAACTGTGGCAATGGCTAATAATGGTCCAAATAAAAATCTTAGTCAATTCTTTATATGCTTGGACGAAGCACAATTTTTGGACAAAAAATACACAATTTTTGGAAAAGTGGTCGAAGGTTTCGAAACACTCGAAGAAATCGAAAAACAAGAAATCATTCCCTTTAAATTCGATTCGTTAGACGGAACACCAAAAAAACCGATAAAGGTGCATTCAATTACAATCTTTAAAAATTAATAATCAAGCCAGCCATTTCGTTAGTTAAATTTAGTAATTTTGAATTTTGTTTAACAAGTTTTGGTTCAATATGAGATTGCACATTATTTTATTTTCAATTGTATTAATTGCATTTACTGCTTGTCAGAACAAAATGAAAGAGGAGAAGGAGAAAATGGAAAAACTCTACGATGAAGTAATTTCGCAATACGAATCGCAAATGCTACCTGCTTATCGCGATATGTGCTTGCAATACTTTGTTTCGGCGACTAATAGTACACCCGAAAACTGGGAGCTCTATGCTCAAAAAGAAATGAAAGTCAACGAAATCCTTTCGAACAAAGAACTTTTCGAAAAAATTAAAAAAATTCACGAAACAAACCTTATCGAAGACCCTGCCAAAAAGAGAAGAATTGAAGTATTATACTTACAATTTCTCGGCAAACAAGCCGATACAGCCCTTTTAAACCAAATAACCAAGCTTCAAAGTCAAATCGAAAACAAATATTCATCTTTCCGTGCTGAATATGGGAAGAAAAAGCTTTCGGACAACGATGTAGAAGAAATATTGAAGACTTCTACCAATAACAAGGAACTTCAAGAGGTATGGACTGCTCAAAAGAAGATAGGTCAAGTTGTTGCCACCGATATTATCACTCTTGTTAAGCTCCGAAATCAATTAGCTAAAAAATTGGGATTCAACAACTACCACGAAATGAGCTTAAAGCTTTCGGAACAAGACCCCGCCGAAATCGAAAAATTATTCGATGAGCTGGACAATTTGACGCGCGATGCATTTATCAAAGAAAAGCAAAAGATGGATAGTGTCCTTGCAAAACGATATAAAATTAAACCCGAAGAACTTATGCCTTGGCACTATCAGAATAGATTTTTCCAAGAAGCACCAAAAATTTACGAAGTTGACCTAGACAAGTTTTATAAGGACAAAGATGTAGTGCAACTTACAAAAGAATACTATGCGTCGATTAATTTGCCAATAGATGATATTCTTTCGAGAAGTGACCTTTACGAACGAGAAAATAAAAATCAACACGCATTTTGTATTAACATTGACCGCAATGCAAAAGATATTCGAATACTTTGCAACGTAAAACCGAACGCAAGATGGATGGAGACAATGTTGCACGAAAATGGGCACGCAATCTACGAAAAATACTTTGCAGATACCTTACCTTGGGATTTGAAAACACCTGCTCACATCTTTACAACAGAAGCAATAGCAATGCTGTTTGGAAGAATGGCTGCAAATCCAAAATTCCTTATCGAAGTTGTTAAAATTGACCCAAACGCTGTTAGTAAAGTCGAAAACGATGTACGGAACACCCTTCGGCTGCAACAACTTGTTTTTAGCCGTTGGTCGCAAGTAATGTATCGGTTCGAAAAGTCAATGTACGAAAACCCCGACCAAGACCTGAACAAACTATGGTGGGATTTAGTCGAAAAATACCAGATGCTTAAAAAACCCGAAGGACGTAATGAACCCGACTGGGCAACAAAAATCCATATCGCAACAAGTCCCTGCTATTATCATAATTACTTAATGGGTGAATTGCTTGCTTCCCAACTCTACAATTACATTATCTCTTCGGTTCTTAAAGGAAACCCAAACGAAGACTATTGCTTCTTCGACATACCCGAAGTAGGTAAATTCCTTATCGAAAAAGTCTTCGCAGTAGGTGCTTTGTACCAATGGAACAAAATGATTGAACTTGCTACGGGCGAAAAACTAACTCCTAAACATTACGCTCAACAATTTGTTAAGTAAATTACAAAGGGCTAACAAGGAAGCATTTCCTTGTTAGCCTTTTAATATATTATTAACAAAAGCAATTGAGCTATGAAAAAAATCATATCCACTGTTCTTTTGCTAATTTTCTCGATTAATTTTTTGTTTGGACAAGAAGAGGCTACAACCGAAAACCTATGGTCTTCGAACATTAAAAGTGTTTTTGCCGAAGTCGGGTATAGTTCGTTAAAACTCACAGCAGCATTGGGATTTCGGTTTTGGAATGTGGGTCTTTCACTCGGTCTTGCTGGCTTTGCCGCTTCGAAACCAAATTATGCATATCCAAGTCAGCAGTACCCAAGACCCAAGGAAGGTGAATACGAAGAATACAAATTCACCTATGCTCTTGTAACTACCGAGGCATATTATTTCTTCGAAATCTTCGATGATTTTATCATCACTCCTTCCATTGGCTTCTTTGTTCAACAAGATTCTGTCCTTGCCAGATCTCTACGCTATTACGAACCATACAAGGACTTCGGCGTTTTGTATTATTTGGGCAAAACGCAAAACAAAACTGGTGTTACGTTTGGCTTAGGTGTCGACTATTATTATGACGATAAAATTATCGTCGGGCTTGGTTATAATTACCGTCGCGGAGTTTTTCTTCGACTATCTTACTATTGGTATTAAATCTACCTGTTGAGGATTTTCAAAGCTTCCCGGATAACTAAATCAACTCGTTCGAGTGCGTTGTTCTTTTTGGCTACTTCTAAAACAGCCGAACGAGCCTTCGCTTCTGTGTAACCTAAAACAACTAGTGCCGAAATTGCCTCCTGAATAACTTCGCTAGTTTCTTTTGAACTTTCGACAAACTGACCAAATCTTTGGAGCTTCTCTTTAAACTCAAGTATTAATCGCGACGAAGTCTTTTTCCCCACCCCTGGCAATTTGCTCAATTTCGAAGTGTCTTCGTTTGCGACTAAATCCAAAAACTCCTCGGCGCTCAAATACGAAAGAATTGCTAATGCTGTTTTAGGACCAATCCCTGAAATATTTATCAACTCCAAAAAGACCTTTTTTTCAATTTCGGTAGCAAAACCATAAATTTGGAACCTTTCCTCCCGAAGGAATACAACAGTGAATAATTTTACAAATTCCCCAACTTCCCCCAGATACGACAGTGTATTCAATGAACAATTCAACTGGTAAGAAATTCCATTGTTTTCGATTTCCACAAACGAAGGGCTTTTATTTACTATTTTCCCAGTGATTGAAGAAAACAATTCGGACCCCAGAAATAAAATACCAAATTATCAATTTTATGTGAAAAACAAACAGGATTGCATCCCTTTGGCACAAACAATTGCCAAAAGTCAAGTTTTCAATGATATTTTTGAAACAATATGTTAATTTGCAAATTAATCGTTAAAAATGGAAAATGCAATGGCACAAAACGAAAATCTACAAATTCCTGTGTTCGAAGATATTTGGCAGGCACATCAAAGAATAAAAGCCTACATTCATCGAACCCCAATCCTGACGTCCCAACAACTTAACAGAATCTCTGATTGTAATTTGTTTTTCAAATGCGAAAATTTTCAAAAGGTTGGTGCATTCAAAGCACGAGGCGCACTTTCGGCCGTAACGATTTTAAACGAGGAAGCAAAATCCCGAGGCATTGCAACTCATTCATCTGGAAATCATGCACAAGCCTTAGCCTACGCTGGTTCAATTTTTTCTATCCCGACAACAGTTGTAATGCCCGAGACTGCTCCAAAAATCAAAGTAGAAGCAGTACGAAACTACGGTGCAACTATAATCTTTTGCCAGCCAACCCTAGAATCCCGAGAAACAACTTTGCAAGCCTTCATCGAAAAAACTAATGCAACTGTTATCCATCCTTACGACAATTACTTTGTCATTGCTGGTCAAGGAACTTGCGCAAAAGAAATGTTCGAAGATTTGGACGAAAATGGAATTTTTTTAGATTACTTGATTGCTCCCGTAGGCGGAGGCGGTCTAATCAGTGGAACTTCTATTGCGCGGAACTTTCTCTCTCCAAATACAAAAGTAATTGGAGCTGAACCTTTGGGGGCAGACGACGCATTCCGTTCGCTAAAAGATGGGATTATTTATCCTTCGGTTGAACCAAAAACAATTGCCGATGGACTTCTAACTTCCCTTTCGCCTCGCACATTCGAAATCATACGAAACAATCTCGAAAAAATCATCACTGTCCGAGACGAAAGCATTGTAAAAGCTATGGAACTTATCTTCGAACGATTAAAAATCGTCGTAGAACCTTCGGCAGCAGTTTCTTTTGCCGCAGTTCTTGAAAATATCGATTATTTTTCGGGTAAAAATGTTGGAATCATTCTTACAGGTGGGAATGTCGATTTAGAAAAACTCCCTTGGTTCCTAAATTTTTAAAAATCGTAATCATCGATATCATCGCCAAAGTCTTCCTCGTCAATATCCAAATCCTCGTCTAAGTCATCATCGGCAGGGAGTTCTGTTTCTTCTTTTAGATAAGAAAACTCGGCATTGTCGAATCGGAGCAAGTCTTTCAAATATACCAACTTTATTGAACCAGTTGGTCCATTTCTTTGTTTGCCAATGATGATTTCGGCTACACCTTCGACAGGAAGTTGGGACTTATCGGGCCACTTCGTTAAGCCATAAACTTCGGGACGATAGATGAAAAGCACTACGTCGGCATCTTGTTCGATACTTCCCGATTCACGTAAATCCGAAAGTTGTGGCTTTTTGTCGGCACGATTTTCGACCGAACGATTCAACTGCGAAAGTGCAACAACGGGAATGTCCAACTCCTTTGCAATCTGCTTCAAAGTACGAGAAATTATCGAAATTTCCCTCTCACGGCTTTCTGCCTTCGGTGGGTCAATTAATTGAAGATAATCAATAAACACAGCCGAAATATTATGCTCGCTTTTCAATCGTCGGCACTTTGCTCGAAGTTCAATCAAACTAATGTTTGGGCTATCATCGATAAGGATGGGGGCTGTTGCAAGTGGAGTAATTCTATCGATAATGAACTTAATCTCTTTCTGGCTCAAATTGCCCGTGCGAATTTTATGGTTACTTACCCCTGTTTGTGCGGAAAGCAGACGGAAGGTCAATTGTTGTGCCGACATTTCGAGCGAGAAAAATGCAACAGGTTGGCGATATTCGACTGCAATGTTTCTTGCCATCGAAAGAGCCAAAGCTGTCTTTCCAACCGAAGGTCGTGCAGCTATGACTATTAAATCCGATTTCTGCAAGCCTCCAAGCTTCTGGTCAAGGTCAATGAATCCTGTCGGCAGTCCTGTAAGCCCACGCTTGCCAAGTTCGTACTGCCGAGAAATTACCTCAATTGCTTCGTGAGCTAATTTATTAATACTAACATAATTCCTTGCAAACCGTTTCTCGGCTATTTGAAAAATCGAACGCTCAGCTTTATCGACTTGTTCAAGTGCATCAATCGTATCGTCGTAACATTCGAATAAAATGCTACCAGCAGTTTCCAACAATGCTCGCTTAATGTATTTTTCCTGAGCAATTTTGCAATACAATTCAATGTTCTGAGCAGTTGGCACACTATCCAATAAACTTGCTAAATATTCGACTCCCCCTACCGATTCCAAATGCCCAAGTTTTGTCAATTCCTCCGAAAGAGTAATTAAATCGACTTGCATCGATTTTTGAAACATATCGACAATTGCAGAAAAAATGAGCTTGTTCCGTTCCAAAAAGAAAGTCTCTTTCGATACCAGTTCCAATGCTCTTGGAATTGTTGAATTATCGAGCAACATCGAACCCAAAATTGCCATTTCGGCTTCTGCCGAATGTGGTGGAATACGATTACCCAAAAGAGTTTCGACACCTTGGGAATTTCCTTTTGTATTTCTGACTCTTTTACCCATTTTAAAATAAACCTTCTTTGCTAAAATGCAAAAAAAAAGAAAATTTAACGAAATGCAAAAAGAATTAACTCAAAATTTCTTGCCTTATTTTCAAAAATAAATTCAAAAAGGACTGAGATATAGGAACATTTGAATAAATCTCACGGTTGCAGTTTTCTATAATCTCCAAAAATGAATTCAATCTATGAATTACAAATTTAGATGCGAAACGTTCGAGTGCTTCGATGTCATCAATATTTACAATGTTTTCTCGATTGCCATTCTTCTGAATCAAAATAGCATCCCGAAACCACCGAGCGAAAAGTTCCAATGCAGTAGAAGAAATCCTCTTATCAAAATTTTGCGTTAAATCCCCAACTGCTTCGACTAACTTCCCACCTTGAAGCTTCTTTTTCAACGCGATACGCAAAATGTCAATCATCTTGCTGCGAAGCTCGACAATGTTCGATTCGACAAATTCCATTGCTTTCAACATCGAACCATCGGAAAACTTAGAAATCAATTTTGCACGACTTGGTTCAATTCCCATCTTCCCAATTAAATAACCTTCTATTGCCGAAGCTTCTAAATTCGGTGCAAAGAAAAGAACACAACGAGAAAGAATCGTTGGAAGAATTTTATCCTTGTTAGTAGTCAAGAGTATAAAAGTAACATTGTTTCGTGGCTCTTCCAATGTTTTCAGGAACGCATTTTGAGCTTCAACCCGCATTTCGTCTGCGTTGAATATGATAATGAACTTCCTTCCAGGAAGATTGTTCGAAAGAGCAAGATTTTGCCTCATCTCCCGAATTGCAGAAATTCGAATTTGACTTGCCCCTTCGATTGAGAATCGGGAATATGGATTCTGTATTTTCTGTATTAATTTAGAATTAATTTCCAAAATTTGGTCTTGACTTAAAGACGATATTGTTCCAGGTTCACCTTTTTCAGACCCTTTCCCCTGCGGAAGAGAAAAAACAAATTCCAAATTCGGGTATCTGCCTGATTCAATATTTTTGCAATTCTTACACTCCCCGCAACTTTCAATTGTGTTTTCATCCCTCGAAGGTTGCAAACAGGACGAAGCCTTAACAAATTCCAAAGCAAGGGCAAACTTTCCAACACCTTCGGCACCATAAAAACACATTGCATTTGGAATCTTACCACTTGTTAAAATCTTCATCAATTGCAACCTAATTTCTTTCTGATTTAAAATTGATTCGAACCCCATATTTTTCGGAATTATTCGTCAAATAAAGTTAATGCTATTTAAAAAATTTATTAATTTGCAAAAAATTTTGTTAAATAAAATTTTCTAAAAAACAAAAATGGGAAAAAATTCCTACATTTCAATCGATGAACAAATAATAACACAATCCATTTCGGAGTCTTTCGAAACAAATTATTGCGTCCATAACCGTGGACCAGCTTGTTCCCGCGAACCCGTGCGTTTCAAAGAAGGCATTCCGCAACACGTTCAATTAGAAATGGACAAAGAAACACTTTTAAAAGCATATCGTTTGATGTTGCTTGCCCGTTTCACAGACGAAAAGCATTTGAAGCTTTTAAAGCAAGGAAAATCTTTTTTTCACATTGGTGGCAGCGGGCACGAAGCAGTCCAGGTTGCAATTGGATTAACTTTGCGTCCGGGTAAAGATTGGTTTTGGTTATACTACCGTGATGTTGCATTAGCATATTCATTGGGTTACACTCCGTTCGAATATTTTCTTGGTGCCTTTGGTAAAGCCGATTGCCCTGCAACTGGCGGACGTCAAATGCCAGGTCACTATGGACATCCGAAGCTCAATATACCTACTTCATCGTCGCCAACAGGAACTCAATTTCTAAATGCTGTTGGCACCGCAAAAGCTTCGGTGTATTTAAAAGCAGATGAAATAACCTATGTCGATTCTGGCGAAGGAACAACAAGCCAAGGAGAATTCTACGAAGCGGTGAATTGGGCTTCTCGCGAAAAACTTCCCGTACTGTTTTGCATTCAAGATAACAAATATGCAATATCAGTTCCTCGCGAACAGCAATCGATGGGTGCAACCGTAGGTCACACCTTCTGTTGCTATTCGAACTTAAAAATCAAAACATTCGATGGTACCGACTTTTTCGAATCGATGCTTGCCGCCCGCGAAGCTTTCGATTACATCCGAAGTGGTTGCGGACCAGTGCTTTTACACGCACTTGTCGAACGGCTACTGCCACATTCATCGAGCGATGACCATCGAAAATATAGACCCGTCGAAGAATTGGAACAAGCAAAATCTAAAGACCCAATTCGAAGATTGCAAACATATCTGATTCAAAACAATATTGCTACCAACAGTGAACTCGAAGAAATTTTCAACGATGTTCAGAAAGAAATCGACATTGCTGCCGATTTAGCCGAAAATGCACCCGACCCCAAACCCGAAGATGCATTGAAACACGTTTTCGCACCACTCGAAACACGAAATCTAAAATATGTATCAACCGAGCCAACCGATGGCAACAAAATTGTAATGGTCGATGCAATCAATCATGCTTTGCACGAAGAGATGGAGCTAAATCCAAAAATGCTAATTTTCGGCGAAGACATTGCCGACCCGAAAGGTGGCGTTTTCACAGCAACCAAAGGACTTTCTACCAAATTCGGTAACGAAAGAGTGTTCAACTCTCCTCTTGCCGAAGCCTCTATTGCCGGAGTTGCAATGGGTCTTGCCCTGCGTGGGTTTAAACCAGTTGTCGAAATGCAATTCGGCGATTACATCTGGCCTGCATTTATGCAAATTAAAAATGAAATTGCTACAATCCGCTACCGTTCGAATGGCAATTTCTCCGCACCTGTTGTTATCCGAGTCGCCGTTGGGGGTTATATTCACGGTGGCTTATACCATTCTCAAAATATCGAATCAATTTTTGCTCACATACCTGGATTACTTATCGCTTACCCTTCGACAGCTGCCGATGCAAAGGGACTTCTGAAAACCGCCTGCCGATTGCAGGACCCCGTTCTATTTTGCGAACATAAAGGGTTATATCGACACCCATTTTCAACATCATTCGAACCCCCTAGCGATTATCTAATTCCATTCGGAAAAGGCAAAATTGTTCAATCGGGTAAAGATCTGACCATTGTAACTTGGGGAATGAGTGTAAAGGATAGCCTCCAAGCAGCAAAATCCTTTACGAAACAACATCCCGACAAATCCATCGAAATTATCGATTTACGTACAATCATTCCCTGGGATGTAGAACTTGTGATTAATTCAATCAAGAAGACGAACCGAGTTCTAATTGTGCACGAAGACACAATCACCAACGGTTTCGGTGGGGAAATAGCAGCTACAATTGCCGAAAAAGCTTTCAACTACTTGGATGCCCCCGTATTCCGATTAGCTTCGCACGACTCGCATATACCGTACCACCCCAACTACGAAAATTACGTCCTCGTTACAGAAGACAAAATACTTGAAAAAATACACGAAGCTATAAATTATTAAAAATCAATCGACGCTAAAAGGTATGATGATTCGGAAGGTACTTCCTTTGTTAACTTCCGATTCGACTTGAATCTTTCCGCCGTGGAGTTCCACTAGTTCCTTACACAAAATTAAACCTAAACCAGTGCCTTGTTCGCGTTCTGTACCAGGAGTAGATACATTGTATTCAATTTTAAATAATTTTTCTAATTTTTCTTTCGGTATACCAATTCCTTCATCTCTGACAATAATGGCAAACGATGGAATACTGCCACCGTTGTAGTTTTCGGCAACAAAATATACATTCGAACCACGATGTGAATACTTAATCGCATTTGTCAACAAGTTTCGTACAACTGTTGTAATTAGATTTCTATCGATACACACCAAATTTTCAATTTTGCACTCATAATGTATTTGAACTTGCTTTGCTTTTGCAATTGGTTCGATAAATTTCAACACATCGATTAATACCAAATCTAAACTTACCCACTCGGGCTTGAAAGTTATTCTTTTTGCTTGTGCTTTTGCCCAAGTAAGCAAGCTTTCCAACAAATCCTTCAACAAATTTGAAGTCCGATATATGTGGTTTATATAATCCCGAAGTTTTTCGGGTGTGAATGTATGGAAGAAACGAAACAATATCTCGGCATCTGTGATAATTGATTGAACAGGATTTTTTATGTCGTGTGCTATAATTGTAAAAAACTTGTCCTTTGCAGAATTTGCTTCCAACAACTCTTGTTCCGATTTCTTCAATTTTTCGTTTGCTTCCAGTAGCTTTTGGCTTTCTTGCGAAAGTGCTTCGTTAAGTATTTTCAATTCGTAGTTGGCTTGCTCTAAAATTTCCTGAATACGACGATGCTCGGCTGCTTCGAATTTATACTCTTCCAATGCAACTTGCAAATCTCTTGTCCTTTCTTCGACTTTCCTTTCCAGTTCCAAATTCAATTGTTTAAGTTCTTCCTCTGCTTTTTTACGGTCAGTAATGTCGATTAAAATATTGATTATTCCTGCAAGGTTACCATCGAAATCTTTGTAACCAGCTTTGTAGACTGCATAAACACGCTCGCCCAAATCGGGCGTATTTATTATTGCATCGTAAGTATCAAATTTTTCGTTGTTCAATATTTTTTTGCTCGTTTCCCTGTGCCATCGGCAAAATTCTTCGGAAAATACCTCTTCGAACTCCTGAATAAAACGACCCAAAAAATCTCGCTTCCCCATCTTTAATATTGTCTCTTCGAAAGCTTTGTTCGAACCTATTAATTTCCCTTCTATATTTTCGAAAAATATTGGCATAGGGATTGTATCCAGCAAAACGTGAAGAAACGTGTTGTAATCATTAAGCTTCTGCTCCAACGACTTTTGGCTTGTAATATCAATTATTACACCTAAAATCGAAATAACTCGGTCACCTTCGGTCAAAAAGAAGCCATATTCTTTAACCCATTTTATCTTGCCATCGGCGGAAACAATTCTATATGTCATCTCGTATGGTGCCAGCATTTCGCAGTATTTGTTAAAAGTCTTTAAATATTGCTCAACATCATCGGGATGGACAATACTTATCCATTTGTTTCGAACAGAAAGTTCCTCGATTCTATAACCTGTCAAAACTTCGATGTTTCTTGTCCAAACCAACTCTTCGGTTTCCCAATCCCTTTCGAACACAGCCTGACCCAAAGAAGTCGTTACCAGTTCGAATCTTTGTTTCCAAGCACGAATTTCTTCTTCTGCTTTTCGCTCCTCTGTAATATCGATTATTACACAAATTATTCCTATTATTTCTTCACCCTCGTCAATAATCGGAATTCTATCAATTCGAAAATCTTTCGATGATGCACCATTTATGAGCAATTTTTCGATACTTTTTAATTTTGGTTTTTTCGTTCGAATTACCTCATTTATAGCCTCGGAAAAAGATTCTGCAATCTCCACCGGAAAGATTGTGCTAATGAATTTTCCTTCGAGCTCGGCGGGCGAAAAATGCAAAAACTCCTCTACATTTCTATTGGTTTTAATAATTCTACCATAGGCATCTTCTATCATCACAAAATAGGGGATTCTTTCCAAAACAATCTTAAATACATCGTATAGTTCAATCAATCTTTTGATTTTTTCCATAATGGTTGGATTAATGTAAATTATGCACCCCAAAAGTGGGTCATCTCCCTTACCCAAAATACCTACAAATGAACTGACTTCGAGACTATAAGAAAGTTCATTCCATTGTAAAACAAATTTGACTTCACTGCTCCTGTTGCCAAATAAATCATCAATTGAATTGCGAATAAAATTCAACGAAGCTTCGAATTCTTTGCGAAAACTAACTCTATCCAAAAACTGAAAAATTTTTTCATAAACAGGGTTATAATAAATTTCGGTGCCATTTTTATCGAAGATAACAAAAGGACAAGGAATGTTTTCGGCAAACTCTGTTATTTTCTCGGGCGATTCACAACAAGATTCCAGATAATCTTTGTTATTTATCGAAATTTTATGCTTTTTAAAGTATTCTATTGAATTAAAAACAAAATTCTTCCAAAGCTTATTTCCAATTCTCTCTTGCATTACCAAACTCCTACCTAACCTCGAACAAATAATGCAGTAAAAATCATACCAAATTTTGTCGAATATTAAACATTTGGCTAAAAAAATGCAAAAAACAAAAGCCGGGACAACCCGGCTTTTGTAAGTATATTAAATTTAAGGGGGATATATTTTACTTTACAATCAGAATTTTTCGAACAATGACGAAATCTTTGAAGTAGAACTTAATAAAGAATGTTCCCGAAGGATAACCACTGAAATCAATTTGCCAAAGCTTTGGATTAGAAACATATACAATTCGAGGTGAAAGGTTAATCCCAAAACTATTTTCTATGATGAAACTAACTGGAAGTTCATCGGAATTAAAAGAAATACTAACAACTGAGTTCGAGGGATTTGGAAAAATCGAAACAATATGCTCGGAAGCGACATCGACTGAGTTCCAGTAAAAATCAAAAGTATCGGACATTTCGGAGACGCATCCAAATTCGTTTGTGACTTGAACAGTGTAAAGACCTGGCTGCTCGGGGCGCAATGTATCGGAAGTAGCACCTTCGATTGGTTGGCCAAAAAGGAACCATTGATTACCAGTCGGAGAACTTGAAACCAAAGAATAACCAACACGAGTAATATATGGCTTTGGTGGTTTTGGATTAACTTTAACTTTTATTGTTATTGAATCGGGGCAAGTGCCATCGGCTAACGATTGACTTAGAACAACAGCACCTTCGCCGATGGAATTCCATTGCACTGTAATTCTCATATTTGTATCGTCAATGGCAAGTATATCACCATTTACTACGCGCCAGAGAGAAAGGACACCAGGCTTGACTTGCGTTGAATAAACTTCAATATCGCCAACACAAACAGAAGCCTTGCCGGAAATCATTGGGTTTAGCCCTTTGTAAATCTTAATGTTTTTGCGGTTGTCTGCTCCAATCAACTGTGGACTTGTCGAAACCACCCTGATTCGGTAAAGAATACCTGTCGAAACATTTTGGGGAATTCTTGCCAAAATTGTTCCACTTGTTTTCGAATTCACTCGACCTAATTCGATTGGATTGTCGAATTTGCCATTCGGAGAAGAAAGTTGAGCAATGAAATAATTATCGTCGTTGAATTCTTGTGTTACCAAATAGTCAATTGCAATCTCTGAATTTGTGCAATACTCACCTTCTACATAAGTTGAAATCGGGTATTCAGTTCCGAAAAATAAGCCATTGCCCCAACTCGATACTACAAGTCTATTATTAGGCAAAAAGGCTAATGAAGTAACATAAGGATTATACAAACCATCGTTAACTTCTTCCCAAGTAGCCCCAAAGTCTTTACTGCGGAAAACTCCTTTCCCAAAAGTAGTAGCAAAAATTACATTTCTAGGGCTAACCACAATCCTCTGAATTGAAGCATTCGAAATCTCAAACATTTTCACCCAATTGACACCATTGTTCATCGATTTGAAAATCATACCATTGTTTGTTCCAACGTAAATATTTCCAGAACTATCGACAGCAATTGCATTAATATTATTATTGTCTTTCAAATCTGCATCGACTTTGCCCCAGAAATCGAAAAGCAAAGTCGCACGGAAAAGCCCCGATGTTGTCCCTACAAACACAAATCCATCGGATTTCGGCAGAATGAAATTTACGCTTTTCGAAGAAAAAGCATTTTGCATTTGTGTCCAACTTTCTCCAAAATCTGACGAAATGAATAGACCCGAATATAAAGTCCCAACCAGAATTCTGCGGTCTTTCGTAACTGCAATGTAATTAACATAGGTGTCGGTTAATCCATTGTTTTTCGCAACCCAGTTATTCCCTAAATCGGTCGATTTGAAAACACCTGCCAGTGTTCCAACGTAGAGTGTATCGTTAAATTCGGCGAATGCAAATATTTGTTTGTTTGTTAATCCATTCGACTTATCGACCCAAGTTTCGCCTTTGTCGGTCGAAAGGAATAAACCATCGCCATAGGTGCCTACCCAAATCCATCCTCTCTTAGCCGAAAAATGCACAAAGTTTACATTGTTAGATTGATAGAAATTACTCAATTCCCAAATAATCGTCTGACCAAAAATTAATTCAGAAGAAACAAATATCAAAACTAAAAGAAAAGACAATTTTTTCATATTTTCACCTTTTATTATTGCTTAATTTCAAATATCTCTTCAACAAAGAAAAAGTTACAAATTGTTCAACCAAAAAATACAATTAGCAAAAAATAATTTACAAATTTTTTCTAATTTTAATTTCCAAATTAAACATATATTAAATGTTTGTTTCGAAACAGACGAAAAAGGCAAATGTCTGCGTTTTTCTTTTTGTACTTATTCAATTTCCAATTTTTTCCCAAACACAGGACAACCAAATTTTCTCAATCAATCCTTCAAATGACATTAATTTTCATTTTACTTGGATTTCAAATCCCCTAAATCTGGAAAATATCGAAGTGCCAACACTTGTTGCAATAGCCCATCCCCTCGTTTTTGGTTTAAAAAACCTTAACAGTGGCTCTATGGGCTTTGCATTGAAGTTAGAAAGACTTTTTGCTGTTTCGCTTGCAACCAAGTGTATTGCAAGCCCGATATTTTCGGAAGGGAAAATCGAACTTTCCGTTTGCAAAAGGATTTTCAATTGGTTTTTGTTTGCTACTACTCTTTCCGAAAATTGGTTAAGAGTAGAAGACTTCGGAACTCGGTTTCTTTTCCGACCAAGTTTCTATCTTCAATACGATGGCTTCAATCATTTCAAATTTTCATTCAACTTTCTCAATTTATCTTTCGATAACTCATACAAAGATTATTCGAATCTTTTGTGCTTTGGTGTTCAATTTCAGCCTTTCGAAAAATTCAATTTTGGACTGGATTATAACTTTAATTCGAAAGAATTAAGTTATACACGAATCAGTTGGACGATTATGCCTTTCGAATTTTCAAGTATTTCTTTGATTTTCATAACTAAACCATTGGCTTTTTCCGCAGCTTTGAACCTATTTCCCAATAACGATTTCTCTTTTTTAATCAATTCAACCTATCATACTTATCTTGGTTTTAGCAATTCAATTGGAATTGTGCTTTGTTTTTGATTAAAACATTGCTATTGTTTGTATTTTATGTTTTTTGCATTTCCCAAAATCCCTGTCTTTGCCAAATTCTTTCGAACGAGCAAGAGTTAAATGAACTACTGGAACAACTCTACGAAGATACAGGGAAAGAAATTAAATTAGAAAATCTTCAATACTTCCTCGAAAACCCAAAGCCACTCGATAAATACACCTCGAAAGAACTTTCTTCAATTCTCAATGTATCGGCGAAATCTGCAAAACAAATCATTTCGCTTTTCAAAAAAACAAAATCTTTGCAATCAATTTGCGATTCACTGAATTTAACACCAGCCCAGTGTAATATTCTTAATCTGGTAACAAAAGAAGAAACCACTACCACCAAATCTGCACTAACAAAAAGAAAATCCGAACTTACTATTAATTTTTTTACCAGAAACTACCATCGAAGCAATAAAGTGGACACAAACTTTGTTGGCTCTCCTATCGATACTTACAACAAATTGTTAATCGCTTCGCCAATTGGAACAATTGGCGTGGCCGGTTCGAAAGATATTGGCGAAAAAAGCCCTTTCGATACTTACAAATACTTTGCCCAATATCGGAACGAAAATTTTTCGGTGATTTTAGGAAATTTCACTGCTAACAATAACTTGGGGTTGATTCTTTCGAACCCATTTGGAACATACAAAAGCGTCTTCAACTCCGAACAATACGCAGTGTTAAATTCATTTTATACGCCAAATCTTTCCTCTTACGAATACGGCGTCTTCAATGGTATAGCCACACAATTCAACTTTAATTTTGCCAAAAATATTAATCTCGAATTTGGTGGCTTTTTTTCGAACACTTTTCGTGCAGGAACATTCGATACTATACGCAAAGAAATTACATCTGTTTACACAAACGATTTATTTCGAACAAGTTCAGAAATAAATAAGAAAAATCAACTCAAAGAAAAAGCATATTTAGGCTACTTCTCTATTGAACTTTCGTGGATTCAACTAAACTATACATTGTTAAAAATTGAATACGATAAATTTGTCTCCACAAGTTCCAAAAAATTTTTCAATGGGCAAAATCAAATATACCATTCGCTTGGATTTTCGATAAATCCAAACAAGAATTTCATATTTTCGAATGAATTTGCCTTCGCTCAAAATTCGAAATTTTCTCTGTCTTCGTTTGCATTACTCAAATTCGAAAAAACCATTTCAACTATTCTTGTTCGCTATTGCCATCCTGAATTCAACTCCCCATTTGGCGCGCTTTTTGGCGAAAACTCCTACCCAAACAATGAATTTGGTATCTTCTTTTCTATCCAAAATCAAAGCAAAATTGCAAAAATATTCGCATTCGTCGATTATTTTAAAACAATCTCGACGACTTACTATTTGCAAGTCCCTAAAAAAGGCAATGAAATTTACATTCAAATCGCAACCAAACCATTTGAAAAACTTAATACGAAAATCCTGCTGCGTTCCAAAGAAAAAACCGAATACACTTACAATATTCAAGGAACAAAACAAATCCCTTTCCAACAAAGGAAAACTACAATTTCATTGGAAAATACTTACCAACTTTTCAAAAAAACCTTTTTGAAAAGTCGCACCGACTTTGTGTATTTGGATTTCAATAAAGACTTCGAATCCGAACAAGGCTGGAACGAAATAATTGAATTCAGAAGCAACATAACAATTAATCTTCAAATCGGGGGAAGAATAAACTTTGCAAACACTCGCTCCTTTGCAAGCTCAATTTATGTGTTCGAAATAAATTCGCCGAATTATTTCGTTTCCGAACCATTTTACGAACAAAAATTTAAATTTTCGATTTGGGGTTTGGGAACATTCTTCGAAAAAAAGTTGAAATGCTATTTAAAATATGCTTTGACCAATTTCCGACAAAAAAACGAGCATTTCTTACTTTTGCAAGTAGAATTCAACAAAGATTTTAATTTTTAATTACCGCAGGCTTACGGCTTAAAATTGCCTCCACAAATGCTTTCACCAATTCAATGGAAGTCGAGTTGTTTTCCAGTCGTTCAGGGTGCCATTGCACACCAATGAAAAATGGCTTGTCGGTAGTATCTTTCCATTCAATTGCCTCAATCAAACCATCGGGTGCAAAAGCAGTAGGCTTCAACTTTGTGCTTAAATCCCAAATCCCTTGATGATGAAATGAATTGACAATCAGTGTATCGGCTTTCGAAATTTCCCAAAGCAATGAGTTTCTTTCGACCACAACAGGATGAAAAATGAAATTTCCATTGTTTGGCCTATGAGCTATCGCATTTTCGAAAAAAGTGGGAATATCGGGATATAGCGAACCTCCGAGTACAACATTGAATATTTGTAACCCACGACAAATGGCAAAAATCGGCTTCTTTTGTTCCAAAGCAAATTCAATCAGTTTGAATTCCAAACTATCTCGATAGTTGTCCACTTCGCAATAAATTGTGTCTTGAAGCCTTTTGTAATAATATGGATGAACATCTGGTCCACCCGTAAGCACCAAAGCATCGGAATTTCTCATCAATGAATCTAACTCTGTAATCTTCATACCATAGGCATTAACGCATTCGATTTCGGGATAAACGCTTTTAAAAAAAGTGCAATATCTTTCGTAATTCACCGAGCCAACAATTTTCGAAAAGACAACCCTAATTGAGTCCGATGAAATAACTTTTAACGGGATGAGAATTAAAAGTAAATTAAGAACGATTAGAATTTTCATAGCGCTTACCTTTCAGCAATTTCTTTTTTATCTTTGAAATACTTGCTTGGGTCGTTATCGGGCAAAGTAACATCGAATCGGGAAATAATCAAACAATGGTCGGAAATCTTACTTGCTTCCTCTTCCGAAAGAGCGTGGAAATGGTCGAACAAAGCAGCAGATTTATTAATGTAACGGCGAAGAAGACTTTCCGTTACAACAATATGGTCGATTACGTAAGCAGTGCTCAATTTACAACTACGCAGACTATCGGTTAGAAACTTCAAGTTTGAATTCAAAAGCAGAGGAACAAGTGTATTAAATTTTTTCCGTAGTGGCGTATCATTTAAATCACCTAAAATAATCAAATCCTCTTCATCATTGTGGGCTAAAACCGAATCGACCCAGAAACCGATGAGTTCTGCTTGACGCAAGCGAAGGGAACGACTTTCCTCGATCTTTTCGGGGGTATTATCGAACCTTGATGTTGCCTTTAAATGGACCACAAGAATGAGAAAATCCAAGCCACCTTTTTCGACAGCTGCAACAAGCCCTGGCCGAGTCCGCCTCGTTTCAACTTCCAATGGTGAATAAGTAGCAATAAATTTTACCTTGCAATTCTTTCGAAAAATTATCCCAACCTTTTGCGGTGCATCGTCACGAACAATGAAAAAGGAATATTCCGGCAAAAATTTTATCAACCGAGCAAGAGCATTGAAGTTTTCGACTTCTTGAACACCAAGCACTTCGACGCCCGATTGTTGAATGATTTTAGCAATATTTTCATAATCCATTTCCGAGCGAGGATTTCTATCGTTAATTCCATCGCCCAGCCATTCGAGATTGAACGAACCAACGACAATTTCTTTTGGGTTCGGGTCTGTAACTTCCTTCTTCTGTTCGTGTTTCGAACAAGCGAACAAAAGAAAAAGTGCCAAAAAAACATATTTAAACTGCTTCATTTTCACTTGCTAATATCTTCCCTTTGAACAATCTAAAAATCACTTTACGATGAAGGAAGACAATCGAGTAACCAACCAGCAGACCAAGGATTGCACCAAAGATTACATCGCTTGGGTAATGGACGCCAACATAAACTCGGGAAATTGCTATCAAAAACGCTAAAAGAAACAAATGAAATCGATAATTACGAAAAAAATAAGCAAGAACAAAAGCCAATGCAAAATTATTAACTGCATGCGACGATGGAAACGATTTACCTGCACCACAAGGCACTAACAAACGGACATCGGAAATTTCCCGACAGGGTCGCACCCGACCAATTGCTTTTTTTATTACCTTGCTACTCAACTGGTCTGCAATTAAAATGGTAATAGCAATCAAAATCACCAAATACAAACCTTTGCTTTTAAACTTCGCTATAAGGAAAAAGATTAAAACTGCGTAGGCAATATACCAGTTCGTTTGTGTGGTTATCAATACAAAAAATTTATCCAACAAACCTATTGCAATTGAATGATTGAAAAAATAGAAAATTGCTTTGTCGAGAGAAAGTAAAAATTCCATTTACAAAATTCGTGCAATTCAAAAAGCAAAAATACATATTTTCGAAAAACCCAAATTCATTTCAAAATATTTCTAAATCTATGAACTTCTTATTAAATTGTAGTTTTTTTGGTATTATGCTCAAAAAAATTGGCTTACAATATTGGATAATCTTTGCCTTTATTGTTGGAATTATTAGTGGAATTTGCTTCCCACGAAATGAGGATGCTCTTTCGATAACATTTTTCGAAAATAACAAAACAAAAAAAATCGATATTAAAGCCAACTTTCCCGCTACTTTAATATCAAAAAAAGGAAACAATATTGATTCAATTCAAATTACCAACACGAGAACATTAATTAAAAATTTTGAATCATTAAAAAACGAAGGCAAGGAAATAGGGCTTGTTGTCAACGACACAACAATTAACAAAATTCGTAAAATTTCTATATCCGAAACATTTGTTCATCTGTTTTTGCCATTCGGGACTTTGTTTTTAAGGCTTTTAAGCTTCCTTGCAATTCCATTGGTCCTTACCTCTCTTATCGTTGGTGTTGTAAGTCTCGGCAACATCAAAAAAATTGGTAGAATTGGCTTCCAAACCCTTGCTTTTTACATCCTAACAACCGCTATTGCAATCTCGATTGGCTTGATTGTCGTAAATGTCATCCAACCAGGTAACAGTGTAAGTAGCGAAGCAAGAATTAGGGCTTTGGAAATTTACCAAGAAGAGGTTAAATCCAAAATCGAAAAAGAAACCGAGTTCAACTTCTTCGATTTTTTGGTAAAAATTGTCCCAACTAACCCCTTCAATGCTTTGGGCAATGGCGAAATGCTACCAATTATTTTCTTTGCTGTTTTCCTTGGAATTGGAATAACATTTATCCAAGACGAACGCAGACAAATCATCGTAAGTTTTTTCGATGGCATTTCCGATGCACTGATTAAGCTTGTCAAAATTGTGCTTTACGTCGCACCATTTGGTGTTTTTGCACTCATTGCAACAACAATTTCAGACTTTGGTATTTCAATTATTCAAACACTGCTGTTTTACTTTCTTACAGTTGTTGCGGGTTACATTCTTCATTTTTTCATAACATATTCAATTCTTTTGAAATTTGTTGCAAAAATTAATTTTAAAAGTTTTCTCGCTGGCTTCCGAGAAGCATTTATCGTTGCATTTAGCACCAGTTCGAGTGCAGCAACTTTGCCCGTAACATTCGAATGCACCGAAGAAAATCTTGGTGTTCCAAAAACTATAACAAGTTTCGTTCTTCCATTGGGCGCAACAATCAATATGGATGGAACTTCGCTTTACCAAGCAGTGGCAAGCGTGTTCATTGCCCAAGTCTATGGACTCGATTTAAACTTTTCGCAACAGTTAACAATTTTACTCACTGCTTTGCTTGCATCGATTGGAACTGCACCCGTTCCTGGTGTCGGCCTAATAATGCTCATTATGGTGCTTCAATCGGTTGGTTTGCCCACCGAAGGCATTGCTCTTCTTTTGGGTGTCGACCGCTTGCTCGATATGCTAAGAACAATTCTGAATGTTTCGGGCGACGGTGTTGTCGCAACTTGCGTTTATCGTTTAAATCAAAATAAATCAACTTAATTTTGCTTTTTTTGAAATGACAATAGAATGAAAACAATTTACGATTTTATCCCGATTATTAAACCCAAAGAGATTATTGGTAACACAAAGCACCAAATTTTCTCAATCACCGATAATTCGAAAATCTGCGAAAAATATTCAATGTTCTTCGCTATCAAAGGAAATAACTTCGACGGTCACAATTTCATCGACGACGCCATCGGCAAAGGTTCAATTGCCATTGTTTGCGAATACCTACCCGAAAAAATAACCGAAAATGTTAGCTACCTTATTGTCGAAAATACCAAAATCGCCTTTGCTCTTGCATCGCACTTCTGGTTCGATTTCCCCACAGAAGAAATTACCGTTGTTGGTGTTACAGGAACTAATGGAAAAACAACAATAACTCACCTGTTAAACAGTTTCGCCGAAGAACAAAACATTGAATCGGGAATAATCGGCACTTTGGGTGCAAAAGCCCGAAACTTCTTCAAAGAGCTGAAAAACACGACACCTTCGGCTTTCGAATTGGCAAAAATTTTCAGCACTTTCAAAAAATCGAACATTAAATTCGTCGCTATGGAAGTCTCGTCCCATTCGTTAGACCAATTCCGAATCGATGGAATCAATTTTGCTGGTGCAATTTTTACAAATTTGACCCAAGACCATTTGGATTACCATCAAACAATGGAAAACTACTTACTTTCGAAACAAAGATTGTTCAATCTACTACATCCCGATTCAATTGCGGTAATTAACGGCGACGACCCCGCATCGACAAGAATAATTCAAAATTGCCCCGCAAAAAAAATTGTCCGTGTTGGAAGAAACAAAGAAAACGATGTCCTTATTAATGGCGAAAACTACGACTTCGATGGAATAAGTTTCGAACTTACTTCAAAGGATGAATCGATATCCCGTCGTAATTGGAAATTCTTTGCTCCAATTTTGGGACGTTTTAACATCGAAAACTCTGCATTAGCAATTGTTATGGCTTTGTCGCTTGGATTTGAACTGCCCAAGATTCAATCTGCTTTGCAAAAATTTTCGGGGGTGGCAGGACGAATGGAAAAAGTTCCATTGGCAAACGGGGCAATTGGCATTGTCGATTATTCGCACACACCCGATGCACTGCAAAAAGCTTTGGAAACCTGCCGAGAAATTCTCCGTAACCAAAATAATAATGGCAAACTAATTTGTGTCTTTGGTTGTGGCGGTAACCGAGACACCGAAAAAAGACCAATTATGGGCAAAATTGCCTCACTTCTTGCCGACTATGTGGTAATTACAAGCGATAACCCACGCGACGAAAATCCTGACAAAATCATCCGACAAATCTACAAAGGAATTGACAACGAAGGCAAGAAAAAAGTCATCCTCATAACTAACCGCGACGAAGCAATCGATTACGCTTATAGCATTTCGGGGGAAGGCGATATTATTCTTGTTGCAGGCAAAGGACACGAAAATTATCAAATTATTGGCAACGAAAAATTTCCATTTTCCGATAAACTTGAATTAGAAAAATTTGGGAAGAAGCAATGAAACGAAAGAAATTTTCGGAAGAAGAGCTACATCCACCTCATCCACTCAAAGCCTACGATAATCGTGTTTTTATTCATAGTAACGAAGGTAGAATAATTCGAATAATTGCCGAATATCTTTATCCCGAAACACGCTTTCGTAGCCAAGGCATTCGTAAAACTGTAATTTTCTTTGGCTCGGCAAGAATTAAGCCAAAAGAAAAGTATCTAGAAGAAATAGAAAGGCTCCGACAGCAACTTTCGGAGGTAACCGAACAAAGGCGAAAATCCCTGCAAAGAAAAATTAGCGAACTCGAGCATCAGATGAACACAATGTCGCGGTATTACACCGAAGCTTACGAACTTGCAAAAATGGTTGCAAATTGGAGCAAAACACTTCCTTCCAAAAACAGGATTTACGTTTGCACGGGCGGAGGTCCGGGCATTATGGAAGCAGCAAATCGTGGGGCGCACGATACTGGTGCAATTACCATCGGTCTAAATATTAGCCTACCATACGAACAGGAACCAAACCCATATATTACAAAAGAACTAAACTTCGAATTTCACTACTTTTTTATGCGAAAATTTTGGCTCGTCTACCCTGCACAGGTATTGATAGTCTTTCCCGGTGGTTTCGGAACAATTGATGAAATGATGGAAATCCTTACTCTCCGGCAGACAGGAAAGATGAAAAAACCACGCTCAATAATACTCTATTCGCCTGAATACTGGAACAAAGCCATTAACTTCCATTTTCTTGTCGAACAAGGGACGATTTCGAAAAGGGATTTGAAGATATTCGATTTTGCTTCGACACCCGAAGAAGCCTTCGAAATTGTAAGAAAAACTATCGAAAAAAATGATAAAACGATGCAATTGGGCTGAAACACATCCCTTACTCCAAGAATATCACGATACAGAATGGGGAGTTCCAATCGGCAATGATTTACGTCTATTCGAGTTTCTGGCTTTAAACACTTTTCAATGCGGTCTTAGTTGGTTGTTGATTTTAAAAAAACGACAAACTTTAAAAAAATATCTCTTGAATTTCGACCCCTACGAAGTTTCGAAACTTAATTCTTCCAATTTCTTCGATTTTATGAATGACCCAAATGTTATCCGAAACAAAATGAAATTAGATGCAATTATTAACAATGCAAAAGTATTCCTCGAAGTAAGAGAAAAGCTTGGTTCTTTCGGAAAATTTCTTTGGAATTATGTCGACTTCAAACCAATAGTAAATTTATGGAAATCGGAAACGGAAATCCCAACAAAATCCCATCTTTCCGACTTAATAAGCAAAGATATGAAGAAACTTGGTTTTAAGTTTGTTGGCTCGGTTACAATTTATGCTTACTTACAATCGGTGGGAATTATTAACGACCACTTAGTCAGTTGTTTCCGCTATTATGAAATAATCGAAAGCTACTCCAAAAGTATCGACTTAATTAAGCAAACTTAAAAAATACCTTATTTGTTGAACAATTCAAACTATTTGGATTAAGCTCGAAAGCAATACAATTAACTTATTTCAAACTCCAATCTGTTAAGTTTATCGATTTGAACAACCAATTCCTTTTCGAATTGTTCAAGCTGTTGCCGAGAAAACTCAACTTTGTAAATCCAATCCTCATCGCAAATATTAGGTCGAGCAAGCCGAGTAAACATTAGCTTAGCAGCAATAGCCGGTTGAGCAGGATAAAGTTTGGAAATCAAAAGTGCATAGGTTTGCATTTGATTTTTGTATATGCTTCCGAGTTCAAACATTTCCTCTCTCGTTTGGATGTTGTTGGTTTTCCAATCCCAAATCTCAACCTCAGAGCCATCTTTTCGATACAGTAAATCAATTTTCCCAATGATGAAATTTTCGGCAAATGGAATAATTAATTTCATTTCTTTTGGGGACTTTACGATATTATCTTTGTCTCTTTGAAATAATTGGGTTTGAACAACATTTATACATTGAGTTAAAACATCGTTTTTGACTTCCAAAGCAATGAGTCGTTCGTTCAAATATAAATATTCATCAATTGTTTCGAAAATCTTATTGCTGTCGATTACACCATCTTTGAACCAAGTGTCTATTTTTTCCATACAATAATGCACTGCTGTGCCAACCAATGTTGGAACAATAACACTATCGGGCGGTTCTGTGTCTTCGATGTAAATGCTACGAGTCATTTTGTCGATATATTCAGGCAAACCCAAAAAATATGTTTTCAAATACTTTAATGGATCAGACTCGAAGTAATTCAACTGTGTTGGCGAAATGATTTTGCCACTAATTGATGAATGAACTTTGTCTAAAATTTTAAAATTATCGAGCGAAACAATGCCAACCACCTGCGACGAGTCGCTTTCTACAACTGGCTCGGAAATAGCAATCTTATCGAAATGGTAATAAACAGGAACTTTGATATCTATTTCAACTATTTCGTTGTCCTGATTGTTTGTATCGATAACTCTCAAAGGAAAAGTGTATATATGGATATGATTATGAGCAAAAAAAGTAAGGCATTTTATTATCTCGTCCAATAGATTGTTGGAAACAACAAATTCAGTACCTTCTTCTTTATCTTTTTTTATTTTTACCTTACCTGCAATTATGAGATAATCAATAGCACGAGTCAAACAGACATAGAGGATTCTTCTTTCTTCGGCATCTGCTTCGATTAATGCATCTTCATTAGCAATCAATGAGCAAAAGTTTGGAACAGTGTAGATTTCGCTTGGGTTTTCGGGCAAATTAATTTCCAAATCCATATTGAACACGAAACCCAAGCTTTTAGTAACCCCGATTTGGTCAGGGCTTCTTGTTTGGGCATCCAACCGATATGCATAAACCACTGGAAATTCCAGTCCTTTCGCTGCGTGAACTGTTAGAAGTTTCACTGCATTGCTCGATACAAAACCCAGATGTTCGGAATCAGAAGTGCCATACTTTTTCATAAGTTCAATCGAATCGACAAAATCCCAAATTGTTCTAAATCCCGTATAAATAAATTCCCGAGAATAATCGAGTAGTTCATCGATGTTGGCAAGAATTTGGTCTCGGTTCTGGTACTTCGAAATAGAATTATACCAGTTAGTTTCTATCAGTATTTTTTGAATTAGCTCATTGATTGAAAAAATCGAAAAGTTTTCCAAAAGCTTGCTAAGTTTTTCTACAACATCATCCAGCAAGATTTTGTCTTCGAAAGTCACATCATTTTCGTTAAAATTCTCAGCTTCCTGTTTTTTCAAAGATTTATAATAATTATTGAGCTTTTCCCAAAAGGATAAATTCCTTCTCTGGTCGAATGCAGCAATATTGAACAAAGTCTCATCTTTAAACCCAAAAAATGGAGATTTAAGTATTGTTGCCAGTGCAACATCATTTTTTGGATTCAACAAAAACTGCAAAAATGCGAGAACTTCCTCGACTTCTTGTGTTTCGAAAAAACTCCCACCCTGAAAAATAAATGGAATTCCTTTGGAACTAAAAATCGGAACAAGCTTAACCAGTTCGTTTTTTTTGCGAGAAATCACTGCAATGTCCGAAAACTCGATTGTTCGAAATGAATTCAAATTCTTATCGAATATCAAATACTCTTTGTTTCCAATCATAGCTCTGATATGATTGGCGACAAGCACACCAAGTGGGTCGAATTCCTTTTCCTCTGTTTGCGGCGAAATATATTCATCTTTTTCTTCAAACTCATCAGCGTCGTCCTCATCTCCTTTATCTTTGGTTTCATAAAAAATAAATTGCACATTCGCAACGTCGCTATTAACTTTGTCGTATAAATCCAATTTAAATTTAGGCACAGTAAAAGGAACATAATCGATAACAGTTTCGGGAGCTGGGTAATAGGGGCTCTTACTAAAGATTTTTTGAAAGACATAATCCAAAAACGCAGCAATACGAGGATTCGTTCGGAATGTCGAAGTCAAATTCAGTATCCCACCGTTGAGAACCGAAGGAATATTCCGATTTGAATTTGACCTACGTATATCTTCTTTTGCATACTCATAAAAGATTTTTACATTTGCGTTGCGGAAGGCATAGATGCTTTGCTTTGCATCGCCAACAATAAACAGGTTGGGCGAATCGATTGCAAAATCCTTCCGAAGTGACGGCACAAACAACTTTATTATTTCGTATTGAAGCTCGTCGGTATCTTGGAATTCATCGACAAGAAGGAATTTTATTTCATTCCGAATCGATTCCAAAATCTTTGGGTAATTTCTCAAAAGATGATATGTTTTCAAAAGCATATCATTGAAATCGATGTAATTGCTATTGAACTTCAAAACCTGAAATTCATCGCAAACATCTTTGATAAATTCGAACATCAATTTGGAAATTTCGAAATAATTCCTTTCGAATTCAATTTGGTCTACATTTAAAGCTTGAACTAATTTTTGCCTTAATTCGATATACTCTTTTATTTTTTTAATACTTCTGAATGAATAACTCGCATTTTGACTAAACGTCAAAAGAGCATCGTATAACACATTGTCAAAACTTTTCCGAATATATTTCCTTGGCTTAAAATTTTTTGTGAAAATTTTATTTAAATCTTCCAAAACCAAGTCCCAGAACCGAGAATCAAGGAAAATCAAAAAGTCGGAAAACTCAAGCCGAGAAAGATACTCTTGTTTACCAATATAATCGGGTCTAATATTATTAAATTTCATAAAATCCTTGTAATTTTCCAATAATTCATTCAATTCGGCACTTAAATGGTGGAAAACCCTTGAGTAAAGCCTCTTAAATGTCGAAATTGTTCTCTGCAAATACGATTCGAAATCTTCGGAATATATTTGTTCCAAATAGTCTATCAAATAAAGATTCGAAACAAGTTTGCTTGCAAGTTCCTTGACTTGATTTATTTCGACAAAAGAGAATATTTTTCTCAGCAAGCCTTGCTTTATATCGTCGTTGAACCATTTATCGATTGCCGTATAGAATGCTTCTTCGAAAAACTTTGAACTTTCGCTACTCGAAATTTCCCGAAAATTTACAGGGATTTGGCTTTCGATTGGGTACTTCGAAATTATGCTTAGACAAAAACTGTGTATTGTCATTATCTTAGCATTGGTAAGTTTATCTCGGAATGTTCTAACCTTTTCGAGATAATTTATCGGCAATTTAATATTTGCAGTGCCTTTTTTCGGAAATAACACACTCCCATAGGTTTCGTTGAATTTCGCAACAACGCGGGACAGCATTTCCGCTGCTGCCATATTCGTAAATGTTATTGCAACTATGTTATCGGGGGTCAGGTTTTCGAATCCCTTCTCTTCCCGAAGAATCGCCTCAATAATCCGAAAGTATCGTTCGACAAGCACACTGGTTTTTCCCGAACCAGCATTTGCATTCAAAGAAATGTTGTAGTTAAGATTTAACGCAAGCTCTTGTTCAAAAGTAAGTTGTTTGGACATATTTATGGCTTATCGAAATGATGATAATCTTTGTATTTAGTAAAATGACCGCCCCAACGCCACCCTCGCCGAAGAAATTCTCGGACAAGAGGATGGTTTTCGGTTAGTGTTCCTTCTCTCTTCGGGTTATAACCCTTTTGCGAAGGAACTGTTCGACCATCGGGATAGACAACTGGATTTATCAACGGATTAATGTCGATAGCTCTACCAAAAGAATGAAGAGAAAGACGATTTGTGCCTTCTATGTTTCGATAGTTGAAACAAGAGGTATTGTTATCTTCCATCGAACGCATATCTGACCAATCATATTTCAGTATTGGAATGACCTTTTCGACGGGATATTTAATTTCCCTTATGAATTCAAATATTTCCGAAACTTCTTTGGCAAGGGTAGAATTTACAACCAATTGCCCTTTGTGGAGTTTGCCATCGAATGAATAATACAAGACATCGATTAGCACCAAAGAATCAAGAATCTCCTTGGGGGCTTTGGTATTTGCAACCGCCTGTTCAAACGAAAGATTGCTGTCGACTATGATGGTTGAATCCTGTGACTGCATAAACTGGCTCATTAAAAAAATGAAAATATATAAAAGCATAATTTGTGTTATTTTTGAATTTTTAATAGAATAAAAAAACAATATAACAAATTCCGAATAAATGAAAAAAGCACTAATAACAGGAATAACGGGTCAGGATGGTTCATACCTTGCCGAATTCTTGCTCGAAAAAGGCTACGAAGTTCACGGTATCATCCGTCGAGCAAGCACATTTAACACACACCGAATTGACCACATTTACCAAGACCCTATTGAACATCCCGAATCTCGGTTGCGTTTGCATTATGGCGATTTATCGGATTCCACAACTTTAAGCGATTTGATTTACAATATTCAGCCTGACGAAATTTACCACCTCGGTGCTCAAAGCCACGTCCGTGTTTCATTCGATTTACCCGAATATACGGGCGATATTACTGGACTCGGAACAACAAGAATCTTGGAAGCTATTCGCCGTAGCGGAATTCGAACCCGCTTCTACCAGGCATCCTCTTCTGAACTTTTCGGTGCTGCTCCACCACCACAAAACGAAAACACAGTTTTTTTGCCCCAAAGCCCTTATGCTATCGCCAAACTCTACGCATATTGGACTGTCGTAAACTACCGCAAAGCATACAATCTCTTTGCTGTAAATGGCATACTTTTCAACCACGAATCACCCCGGCGAGGAGAGATTTTCGTTACGAGAAAAATTACCCGTGGAATTGCTCGACTTCTTTCGGGTAAACAGAGCAAAATCTTTCTTGGCAATCTGGATTCCTTCCGTGATTGGGGCTTTGCACCCGAATATGTCCAAGTTATGTGGAAAATGCTGCAAATCGACCAACCCGAAGATTTCGTAATAGGCACAGGCGAAAGCCATAGCGTCCGCCAATTTATCGAAAATGCCTTCGCCTACTGCAACATCGAAATTGAATGGAAAGGAAGTGGTTTAGATGAAAAAGGATTAATAAAAAGTTTCGACAATCAGTGGGAAGGAATTCTTTCCACTGGGCAAGTTGTAATTGAGCTTAAAGAAAAATACTTCCGCCCCGTTGAAGTCGAGCATCTCCGAGCAGATTATTCTAAAGCTAAAAAACATTTAGGATGGGAACCAATTATCCGCTTCGACGATTTAATTAAAATTATGATGGATTACGACCTGTTAGAAGTCGGTTTGAAGCCAAAATTAGAAGGTTATCGCATCGCTTACGAAAAAGGATTAGGCTGGACTGAACATAAATTCCGTGAAATTGAGAAGATTAGGAATGAAGTTTAATAAAAATTCAAAAATATTCGTTGCAGGTGCTCGTGGGCTTGTTGGTTCAGCAATTTTGGAAAAACTTAAAGCATTGGGCTACGAAAATATTATTCACCCAAGCAAGCAGGAACTTGACCTACGCATTCAAAGCGAAGTAGAAAGCTTTTTCGAAAAACACCACCCTGAATTTGTCTTCCTTGCCGCTGCAAAAGTTGGTGGCATTTTAGCAAATAAAACATATCCCGCCGAATTTATCTACGACAATCTTGCCATAGCAATCAATGTAATACATTCTTCATACAAATTTGGTGTTACGAAACTATTGAACTTGGGTTCATCTTGCATATACCCAAAATTTTGCCCACAACCAATGAAAGAAGAATATCTTCTTACTGGAAGTTTAGAACCAACAAACGAGCCCTATGCAATTGCCAAAATCGCTGCACTCAAAATGTGCCAAGCATATAATAGACAGTATTCAACTAACTTTATTACCCTGATGCCAACGAATCTTTATGGAATAAAAGACAACTTCAATCTCGAAACTTCACACGTGCTGCCTGCGTTGATTCGTAAATTCATTTTAGCAAAACTTTTGAGCGAAAACAAGTTCGAACTTATTGCCCGAGATATTCACAAAAGACCATTGGGTTTTGGAATTGGAACAAATATTGAATTCAACAATGAGCAGGAAATTGAAAATTTGCTTGGGCGTTTTGGTATTTACCGCAACAAAGTAGTCCTTTGGGGTTCAGGCAAAGCAAAAAGAGAGTTCTTGTTTGTCGACGACTTAGCAGACGCTTGCATTTACTTCATTCAAAACTTCGATTACACTGAAGTTTCGCCTTTTGTCAATATAGGAACAGGAGAAGACATTGCTATTGGCGATTTAGCTTATCTAATCCGAAATCTTGTCAATTTCAAGGGCGAAATTGTCTTCGATAAATCCAAACCTGATGGGACGCCACGAAAACTACTCGACGTTTCGAAAGCCAAACAACTTGGATGGCATGCTCGAACAAGTTTAGAAGAAGGATTAACAAAAGTAATTAATGCGTATTTAAATTCGCTTAATGCTTAAACAAGGACTTCGAAATCAATTTGAATTAAAGCTTTTAACAATAGAGCTATCGGGACTTATACTCAAAAGCTCGGCAACCGTTTTGCCTACTTTGGGATGAATGTAATTTGGAAGAATTTCCGATAGTGGAACTAACACAAAATTTCTTTCGTGCATCCGTGGATGCGGAATTGCTAAATCCTGAGAGTTGAAAATTGTGTTTTCGTAAAAAATTATATCGATATCGATTTCCCTTACGTGCCACCTTTGGCGTGTTTTCCGTCCAAGATCCTTTTCGATTTTTTTACATTCTTGCAAAAGTTCTTCGGGCGAAAGCTTAGTATAACCACTAACCGCAGTGTTTAAAAACCAAGGCTGGTAAATGAATCCAACTGGTTCGGTTTCGTAAATCGATGCACATTTAACTCGGTCCAATACTTTTCGGGAAAGAAGTAGATTTATCGCACTTCGGATGTTTTCTAACCTATTCCCTAAATTAGAACCAATTGAAAGAACAATAAAATGTAATTTATTGTTATTACTCACTTTATCTTTCTCGTGTTAATTCAGTTTCGATGTAAGAAACAACATTGTGAATCGGCACATTCATCTTTCGAATTCTTATCGCACCTTTGATGACATTGTCAAATTTTTCGAAACAAGTATCTAAAATCCTACTTGCCACGGTTTCAATTAAATTTAATGAATCATCGGAAAAGATTGTATCAATCAAATTCATTGCTTCTTCGTAATTAAGGGCATAGGCAACACTATCGTTTTCAACAGCTTCGGTGGCATCGTACCATAAATCCAAATCGACTTCGTACCGACCGCCAAGCTCCTTTTCCTCTTGCTTTACACCGTGGTAGGCATAAAATTGAGCACCTTTAATCGTCAATCTTGCTATTTTCATAACATCCCAGAAATAAAAATGCAAAATTACCTAAAATAGAGTATCTCAAAATTATATTGATTTATTATTTTTGCTCTTGCTCTAATTTCTGTAAAATTTTCGACCAAGTATCTTTTAGCCCAACTGTTTTGTTGAAAACCGGTTGATTGTGCTGGGAGTATTTGTAATCGACACAGAAATAGCCAACTCGTTCGAATTGGAATTTTTCTTCGGGTTTCGCATTTCTCAAAAACGGTTCACAATAACCTTTGGTAATAATTAGAGAATTTGGATTGACGTAATCCAAAAATGTTTTTCCTTCTTCCACATCATTGGGGTCTTCCTTTGTAAATAGCCTATCGTACAACCGAATTTCCGATTCGAAGCAATGTTTTGCCGAAACCCAGTGAATTGTCCCCAAAACTTTTCGCCCATCGGGGGATTGCCCACCTCGGGTCTCTGGGTCGTAAGTACAATGAATTTCTAATATCTCTCCAGTGTTGGGGTCTTTTACTACATCGGTGCAAGTAATATAATATGCATAGCGAAGGCGAACTTCACGTCCTGGTGCCAGACGATAAAACTTTTTGGGTGGGTTTTCCATAAAATCGTCGCGTTCAATATATAGAACTTTGGAAAATGGCACTTTACGTGTGCCCATCGAAAGGTCTTCGGGATTATTTATTGCCTCGATTTCTTCATAACAATCGTCAGGATAGTTATCAATGATAACTTTCAGTGGATTGAGCACAACAAAAGCACGTTGTGCTCTTTTGTTTAGGTCATCGCGAATGCAATGTTCCAGAAGAGCAATATCGACAAGGCTTTCCTTCTTCGAAACCCCAATAACTTCTGCAAAAGTACGGATTGATTCGGGAGTGTAACCTCTTCGCCTTAGTCCCTTGATTGTAGGCATTCTTGGGTCGTCCCAGCCATCGACAATTCCGGTTTCGACAAGGGTCAAAAGTTTTCTCTTGCTCAAAACAGTATACGAAAGATTCAGCCGAGCAAACTCAATTTGTTGTGGATGGTAAACACCAAGTTCGTCCAAAAACCAATCGTAAAGAGGTCTGTGGTCTTCGAATTCAAGTGTACAAATCGAATGCGTTATTCTTTCGATTGAATCGGAAAGACAATGCGTAAAATCATACATTGGATAAATGCACCACTTGTCTTTTGTCCGATGGTGGTGAGCATGTTTTATACGATAAATGACAGGGTCGCGCATATTAAGATTTGGTGAAGCCATATCAATTTTCGCACGCAAAGTCTTGGCTCCGTCGGGGAATTCGCCTTCACGCATTCTTTCGAACAACTCAAGGTTTTCTTCGATACTGCGATTTCGATATGGGCTTTCTATTCCGGGCTCGGTCAAAGTGCCCCGAGTTTGCTTGATTTCTTCGGGCGAAAGGTCGCAAACGTAAGCCTTCCCCTTTTTTATCAATTGAACAGCATATTCATAAAGCTGATCGAAATAATCAGAAGCGAAATACAAACGGTCATCCCAATCAAATCCAAGCCAACGGACATCTTCGATTATTGCATTAACATATTCTTCGCTTTCCTTCGTTGGATTAGTATCGTCAAAACGTAGGTTACATAAACCGTTGAACTCTTCGGCTAAACCAAAGTTCAAGCATATACTTTTCGCGTGACCAATATGAAGATAGCCGTTTGGTTCGGGAGGGAAACGAGTATGAACTCTCCCACCCCATTTGTTCGTTTTTAAGTCTTCAATTATTATCTGCCTAATGAAATTATTCGAAACTGCCTTCTTTTCCTCTTGGCTCTTGCCCATTTCCATAGTTAAGTAATTTAAAAAATACTAAATTAAGAAAATGATTTTTATCTTCTAAATTATTTGTAAACACTTGAAAACCCAAGTTCAAAGTGGAAAAGATTAAAACATTAATTTTCGGGTGTAATATAGATAATGATTGTATCCCTAACAACGGGATTTAAAATCGAAAAAGTATCAACATCGTTAATTTGATTACTTTTTGAATATTCGTTGTTTATAATTTGTTTTTTATGTAAAATCTTGTACCTTGTAGGCACCGAAGTAGAGCAGGAGAAGATAAAGCAAACCAAAGTTAATAACACAAAGAGTTTCATAATTACAAATTTAAAATAAGTCACCATTTTTTCAAAAATTATGTAGAAACAAAAAACAATAAATTTGTGAGACAAAATTACATTAAATCCTATTGACCCCCAACTAATTACCATCATTGCAATACACAGTAAAGCCTTGGTGGAAAATATTAATATACTTAAAACAAGTCAATTAACCTAAATTTTAGTGAATCTTCGAAAGAATTTAACAAATACACAATCTGACTCCATTTTTCTGTAGTAAAGAATCTAACGAAACTCTGATCTGAAAATAGTTAGCTTAAAATTACCCAAACTATTTGTTGATATAATCGAGTTGTAGAGCAGGTAGCCCAGAGCTTGAAAAATTTCACTTAACATTTATTTCAATTTATTTATGGCTTAACTTCCGAGGTCTAATTTTGAAATTATTTATGTTTCACCATTGGGGGAATTCTTATGAAAGCAATTTTCAAACACAAAATCCTTTTCCTTTTTGTTTTCTTTTCGTTTTTTCTCGGCTCTTGCTTAAACGACAATGTTACAAACAACACCGAAGACGAAGATTTAGTGAAAATATCAATTTTTTCCGACCCACACGTTTATGACCCATCACTTGGAACAAGCGGAGAGGCTTTCCAACGTTACATCGAAAGCGATAGAAAAATGTTAGTCGAAAGCGAGGCGATTTTAAATTCAGTAATCGAAATGATTTCCAGTGACGAGTCGAACATTGTGATTATCTCTGGGGATTTAACCAAAGATGGTGAATTGAAAAGCCATCAGTTATTAATTTCGTATCTCAGAAAGTTGAAAAATAAGGGTAAAAAAATATTCGTTGTTCCCGGAAACCACGATGTTGAAAATCCGGAGGCATATTCGTACGTCAATGAAAGCACAGTCCGTGTTCCATCAGTTACCGCCGAGGAATTCAAAGAACTTTATGCTGATTTTGGATACAAAGACGCAATTAGCCTCGACCCAAATGGCTCATTGAGTTATATTTCTGAACCAGTTGAAGGTGTTTGGCTGTTCTGTTTGGATGCCTGCCGTTGGCGAGAAAACACGAGCAAAGGTCACCCCGTAACTGGCGGTGTCTTCTCCGACGAAACACTTGCTTGGATTGTTACAAAACTATCCGAAGCAAGGCAAAAAAATAAATTAACCATAGGGGTTGCTCATCACAATATTGTCGAACATTTCAATGGTCAGAAATTTCTTTTTAAAGATTATGTCATCGATAACTGGGAGCTTGTTGCGCGAACTTTTGCTGAAAATGGCTTAAAAGTAGTTTTCACAGGACATCATCACGCTCACGATGCCCGCATCTATCATTCGGGTAATAACTTTATTGTAGATGTCCAGACGAGCTCATCGGTAACCTGGCCGTGTGCTATACGAAGTGTAAAAATCGACCGCAATTGGATTATGAAAGTCAACTCTGAAAAAATAACGACGATAAATTTCAACACCCAAGGTAAGTCATTCCAAGATTATGCAAAATCCAGTTTAACAGAAGGCTTAGGGAATTTAATTCAGTATTATCTAAAACAATTGGGCATGCCCGACCAAGTCGTTCAATTATTGTCGCCAATCGTTTTCGATGTTTACCTTGCTTACACTCACGGCAATGAGGAAAAGCTAATAACCGATGAAACTAAAGCCAGGTTGGCACAAGCCAAACAAATTCTTGGCTCGAATCCACAGCTTGAAATCTTATTAACCATTTTGGAGGGAATGATGCAGGATTTACCACCCGATGATTACGAATTTACTATAAATCTTAAAACAGGAACTATCTTAAACAGTATCGTTAGCTCCGAAAAAAAGTTTCTTCAAAATTTAAAGTAAAGTTTTATGCAGGTCAGGTAAAATCCTTGCCTGCCTACCTAAATTAAATTTAAGGGAATTGATAATTAAATAATATTGGAAAAACACAAAAACAAAACAGATTTTACTTAATTTCTTGTAGAAAAAATAGAACACCGAAGCAAATCACTCACATTAAAGCAAATATGCAATCTACATCGATGATAAATTTTATCTTTTTCCCAAAATTTTTTTCAACTTCCTTCCGAATTGTTTTTAACATTGCCGATACTTTCGAACCACTTGGGTCAAATGAACGGTCAACTTTTAACAACGAAACATAACGATAATTTCCTCGTATTTTCGGAATAACAGGAATTGTTGGACCAAGAAGCGCAATTCTTTCGGTCTGCTTAATTAATGTATGAATAAGTGTCTGGGTTGCGACACAAATATTGAAATCTTTGCCCTGAACTTCTAATGCAATCAGCCGAGAAAATGGCGGATACCTTATTTCTTTGCGAAATAGAATTTCATTATTGTAAAAACCCGAAAAGTCGTTCTTTGCAAATGCTTGCACGACATAAGAATCGGGATTGAAAGTTTGAACAACTACCTCGCCTGGATAATCTGTTGACCTTCCACTGCGACCAGCAACCTGAGTAAAGAGTTGGAAAGCTCGCTCTGTTGCCGAAAAATCGGGCAAGTAAATCTGTAAATCTGCATTCACGATTCCTACAAGCGTGATTTTTTCGAAATCCAAACCCTTGGCAATTATTTGTGTTCCAACGAGAATATCGGTATCGCCAAAAAAGAAATTTTTTAATGCAGTTTCAATTTGCGAAAGATTTTTTACCGAATCTAGGTCGAATCTTTGAATTTTTGGCGAAATTCCAAATATTTCGAGCTTTTCTTGGAGCTCTTCTTCAATTCGTTGAGTCCCGTAGCCATATTTTTCGATGTTCACCGAACCACATACTTTGCAATAACCCGAAAAAATCTCCAAATAGCCACAATAGTGGCATTTCAATGAATTGTCGAATTTATGATATGTTAGACTGACTTCACAATTGGGGCACTTGGGTATGTTACCGCACTCACGACATAAAACGTTAAGAGCAAAACCACGCCTATTCTGGAAAATAATTACTTTTTCTCTTCTTTGGTACTTCTCGATTATTTTGTGTAGCAAAGTTGCCGAAAACGAGCCAAACATTTCGCCTCGTCTTCTGCTTTCGGCAATGTCAATAATTTCGACTTTGGGAAGCGTAGCCCCATCGACCCTGTTATTTAATTTCAAAAGCCTATGCTTTCCTTTCAAAGACAAATAGAATGAAGTTACAGAAGGAGTAGCTGAACCCAACACAACAACAGCATTTTCGAATTTGCCTCTCATCAAAGCCACATCTCGCGCATTGTATCTCGGCTCGGGTGCTTCTTGCTTATACGAAGGCTCGTTTTCTTCATCAACTACAATCAGACCCAAGTTCGATGTCGGTGCAAACACTGCCGAACGTGCCCCAATTACAATCCGCTTCTTTCCTTTCAAAATGGAATACCAAAAACTTGCTCTTTCGGTATCGGTAAGTTTCGAATGCAAAACGGCAACTTCGTTCGGAAATGCATTTTCAAATCGGGAAATCATCTGAGGGGTCAGCGAAATTTCGGGAACAAGGACTATAGCCGATTTGTTTAACTCCAAACATTTCTTAATTGCGTGGAAGTAAACCAATGTCTTCCCACTACCAGTAATTCCATACAAAAGATAAGAAAAGAAAAGCCCATCGGATATGCTTTTTACAATTTTCTCAATTGCTTGGCTTTGTTCAGCGGTTGGCTCTAATAGCAATTCTTTTTTTTCGCTGAATTTGCCACTTATTTGCGAGTTAAGTTCATAATCTTGGTATTTTTCGACCGAAACGATTCCACTTTCTTCTAAAAATTTTATATTTTTTTTCAAATTCTGATGGCTGGATGTTTTTCGAATCTGGTCAATTGTCACAAAGGTTTCCCCCGAGACATAGCAATTGTATAAATATTCTAAAATTCTAACTAAGCTCTTTCTTTTGCGAATTAAATCTAACGAAACCTGATAATTATCCTCTTCGAAAGCACGGGGATTAAGAACAAGTTTCAACTTTTCAAGGGGCGACTTTACCCCACTCGTGAAATCAATCAACCCTTTGTCGGAAAGATTCTTCAATACTGATTTGAGATTTTTAATTTTTAAACTTCTTTTCAAAAATGTTAAACTCAAAGGTTTATTGTAACTTTGCAAGAATTCAAGCACTTTTCTCTGATTTGCGGGAAGAATAAATTCCGAAAAATCGGGTACATTTCTAATTCTTACATAATTGCTTTCCTTGGTAATTAACTTTGGAGGCAAAATTGCTTTCAATACAGAACCAAGCGGTGTAACGTAATAACTGGAAATCCAAAGACATAAATTTAATAGGCTTAGCGAAATTATTGCCTCCGTATCCAAAACTCTAATAATCGGCTTTAATTCACGTTCCGAATGTATGTTGTCATTTATGTTTACTACAATTCCAGTAATTTTTCTACCAACCAAGTCAATCAAGACTCTTTTCCCAATTGGGTTCGATTCTGAATAGGGACATAAATATGTATAGGCTTGGTCAACCGCTGTCAAAGGGACAACATCAATGGGATAGCCTTTTCCGAATCCGTTTGTAATGTTTTCCAACTATCTTCGTCAATTTCTTTTTAATACAGGTTAATTATGAGTACAAAATTAATTAGAATTTTTATTCTAATTTCTTTTGTTTTTTCCAACCTCGCAAGTTGTAGCCCCAAGCAGGATGGAACATTTGCTTCCGAAGTAGCAAAAAATAAAGTGTACTTCGAATCCAACGCCACTGGCCGTGATACTGTTATCGACAAAGTTTCCTTTTCCCGTCATAATGCAATTACACGTGCTGTCGAAATTGCTGTTCCCGCCGTAGTTAGCATTAATGTAATCCAAACAATTGAGGTTGTCTACCAAGACCCATTTGATGTTTTCCGCAATGACCCATTGTTCCGATTCTTCTTCGAAGATGTTCCTCGAAGAAAATATTACCGTGAGTACAATATTCGTGGTTTAGGCTCTGGATTTATAATTTCACCCGATGGTTATATTCTTACGAACTATCACGTAGTCGAAGATGCAACAAAAATCGTTGTAACAACAACATCGGGCGATAAGTACGATGCAAAAATTGTTGGACTCGATAAGTATTCCGATGTTGCTCTCCTTAAAATCGATGCGAAAAATCTACCGTATTTAAAATTAGGTAATTCTGACGAGGTCCTGCTTGGTGAATGGGTAATTGCTTTAGGCAACCCTTTTGGTCTGTTCGATTTGAATTCTAAACCTACTATTACTGTCGGCGTCGTTTCGAACAAAAATGTAAATTTAAATGTTCAGGACAAGATTTATAAAAATATGATACAAACCGATGCATCGATTAGTTCAGGAAATTCGGGAGGACCTTTAATTAATTCTTTAGGCGAAGTAATTGGAATCAATACTATTATTTTTTCAACAGCACAATCTTCGACAGGCGCTGGAAGCATCGGTATTGGTTGGGCAATACCAATTAATAGAGCCAAACAAATAATAAACAAAATCATTGACTTGAAGGCAAAAGAAGTTCGCAATGTTGACCTTGGAATGAAATTTATCGAGCCAAATTCCCGTCAGGCACGATACTTCAAAGGTTTTACAAATGGCTTACTGGTTGCCGAATGCCGTGGCGTTGCTGCAAAAGCAGGTATTGAACCTGGCGATATTATCCTGGAAATCAACGGCATACCCGTTAATTCAGTCGATGATTATTATTCCGTTCTGATAGATACCTATATCGGCGATACTTTGACGTTCAAAATCAAAAGAGAAGAAAAAATAATCGAAATTAAACTAATCAATTCAACAATTTAAAATGACTAATCCAAGCAAACTCGAAGCAATAAATCTTGTCAAAAAGTTCAAACGAAGGACAGTTGTTCAAAATGTAACCTTAAATCTTTCTCAGGGAGAAGTTGTGGGTCTATTGGGACCCAACGGTGCAGGCAAAACTACAACTTTCTATATGATTGTTGGAATGATACGACCCAACGAAGGCAAAGTATTTATCGATAGCACCGAAATTACTAACCTACCAATGTATAAACGTGCTCGTATGGGCATTGCGTATTTACCTCAGGAGTCATCAATTTTCCGCAAACTTTCGGTCGAAAAAAATATTCTTTCAATCTTAGAACTACAAAATTTAACTAATGCCGAACGCAAGCAAAGGTTAGAAGAATTGCTCGAAGATTTTGGGCTTACAAAGATACGAAAAAGCAAAGGGTATATGATTTCTGGCGGTGAACGGCGACGGTGCGAAATTGCCCGCAGCTTGGCATCCAATCCAAAATTCATCCTTTTGGACGAGCCGTTCGCTGGAATTGACCCGCTTGCAGTCGAAGACATTATGAAAATGATTTTAAAACTTAAAAGAAAGGGTATTGGTATCTTGGTTACCGACCACAACGTCCACGAGACTTTGACAATAACTGACCGTTCGTATATTCTAATTGATGGCAAAATCTTCTGTTCGGGAACTGCCGAAGAAATTGCCGAAAACCCCGATGTCCGTCGCCTATATTTAGGCGAAAGTTTCCGCTTAGAACGATACGAAATTGAAAATTAGTTTTCTTCTTCTGCCTGCAATGGTTTGAAAATTACCCTAACCTTTTCGATTGCTCTTTCAGTCGATTTACACACTACAATATCGAAATTATCGAAAAAGACTGTTTCCCCTTCGTTTGGGATTTTGCCAAGATGGTGGAAAAGTAAACCACTCAATGTTTCGTATTCATCGGATTTGGGAAGTGGTTGGGGAAGGACATCGTTTATATCATCAATACTCGTCGAAGCCAAAATTTCGTATTCATTTTCATTTATCTTTACCACAGGTGGTGGCTCTTCGTCATACTCGTCTTGGATTTCCCCTACAATCTCTTCCAAAATATCCTCGATTGTAATCAATCCTGCTGTTCCACCAAATTCGTCCACTACAATTGCCATATGTATTTTATTTTTCTGCATTATTGGGAAGACATCGTTAATCTTCTCGTTTTCTTTAACAAACAAAGGCTTTCGAATTAATTTATCCAAGAAATTTGTTTTTGAAATTTCTTCATTCGTGGATTTCAAAATTTTCAACAAGTCTTTTGCATAAAGAATGCCAATAACATTATCGATAGTCGTTTCGTAAACTGGAATTCGTGAATATCCCTCGTCGATAAATTTAGAAATAATCGAATCGTAGGGCTCGCTTTTTTCGACACCAACAATCCTATTTCTTGGCACCATTACTTGCTTGACCAACCTGTCGGTGAAATCGAATATATTTTGTATCATTTCCTCTTCGGTTTCCAAAATTCTTCCTGCTTTCGAACTTTCTTCGAGAATTTGCCGCAACTCTTCTTCGGTGTGGAATTCGTAGTGTCCCGAAGTAGTCGTAATTCCAATGATTTTCAGCAAAAGGTTAGCAAATCCATTTAGAAATCCTATTATAGGTTTGAAAATAAAATAAAAGATTCTCAAAGGTATTGCCACTGTAATGGTTGTCTTTTCGGTCTTAAAAATTGCAATGGATTTAGGAGCAAGTTCCCCGAAAACAATATGCAAAATTGTGATTGTAATGAATGCCGTGGGCAACGAAATCTTTTCGATTATTTTCTCGTCTGGTATTAATCCAATGAAACTAACAATAGAAGCAATAATCTTCGACACGATTGGTTCACCAATCCAACCCAAAGCAAGGCTTGCTATTGTTACACCAAGTTGCGTTGCCGAAAGATACTCGTTGAGATGCTCTGTCAGATGTCGGGCAATTTTAGCAGCCTTCGAACCCGAACGAATTAAAATGTCCAATTGTGATGAACGAATTTTGACAATTGCAAATTCCGCCGCTACGAAAAATCCATTTAAAGCCACAAAAAACGCAGTAAGAAAAATGTTAAATAACATCGCGCATATTCTTTAACGTCGAAAAACTAATCGTTCTATCCAAATGCAATGAAAGAAATGATTCAAAAAGCGTTAACAAAATTTGCTTCTCTTCGCCAACAAAATAATCTTCCATCAAATACTTATCTGGTTGAATGAAAAAGTTATACAATTTTTTTAAAATTTTTGATTGCATTGTAAAAGTGTTTTTCTCAATCAATTTATTCTCGATTTTCCCATCTTTTAAGTTAAAAAAAACAAGCTCAGATTCCGAAAAATTGCCGTCCGAAAATTGAGCGAGAAAATTCAACCCTAAATCATCAACTAATATTAACAAAAATTTCAAAAGAATATTGAAAGGAACAAGCTCTTGATTCTTCAACGCTTCAAGTATTTCTTTTAGCTTCGAATAGAGATCGCTATTGGGCGAATTTTGTTGCTGTGTTGCCTGAATCAAATCCAGTATTGTAATTCCGACAATCGTATGTGGAAAAGATTTTAAAATCTTAAAGCAACTTGATATTGTCTCGTACTTTCCAAGCAAAAAAATATCCTTGTTCGGATACTTATAAAATGTTAAAGAAAGAATATTCAGTGATTCTAAAACTCCGATTGCTTTCCGAGATTTTCGCACCCCCTTTGCGACCAAAGAAACAAGACCGTCGCTTTCTGTAAATACGTTTACAATTTTACTGCTTTCTCGGTAATCCAATGTTCTAACTACAATCCCTTCTGTCGATACAATCAAATTGAAGCAAACTTAATAAACAACTCGAATACTAAATTAACAATGAAAAGGAAAAGAAAAAATTTTGTGAAAATTAGTTTTGTTTCAGAATGAATGAAATATCTTCAAATTTGCCATCAACATCTTGTCGGGGAATGATTCCAAAAATTTTGCAGAGCAAAGGATAAATGTCGATGTTTTTGAGTGTTCCAACTTGGTAGCCGACCTTGAACGCTGGTCCACGAGCAAGAAATATTCCATGCATATCCAACCAAAAGTTGTCGTAACCGTGATTACCCTTGATTCGAAAGACATAATCCCTTTCGGACGAAGCAACTGACCAACCCCAATTCGGAATAATTACATAGTCGCCTATGAATTGATTATTTGAAAAATGAAAATGTTTTGGAACATCTTCCCGCTTGTATATATCAAAATTGGAATACTTGTGTTTAAGAGCCAAATACAGAGAATCCAAATTCCCTTTGTTAGATTCAATCGAAGCTATGTAACCTGTTGAATAAATTCGGAAATCCGTTGTATCAATAATTTCCCACAGCTTAACGACTTTGCGTGGTTCAATTTCAGCCATACCGTGGTCCGAGACAATAATGATATTGACACTATCGAGGAAATTAATCTGCCGCAGTCGCTGAACAAAATAACCAAAAAGGCTATCGAGCAGAAAAATTGCTTTGTTTACTTCTTCCGAATTAGGTCCGAAGTTATGACCCTTGTTGTCTGTTTCTTCAAAATAAAGTGTGATAAACTTGGGTCGCTTTTGATAAGGTAAACTCAACCAACTTACAACACTATCGATTCTTTTGATGTATGGAATTTTAGGATTAAATGGAACATAGTAGTTAGGTCGTCGGTATTCGAGTGAAATTTCCGAACCAGGCCAGAAAAACGAAGCAGTTACAATTGCTTGCCTTCGTGCAGTTTCCCAAAATGCTTCGCCAAGATACCAAAATGGCTCGGTAACAGAGCTATCGCGTATTGAATATTTCTGTCCCGTGTGTTTGTTGAAAAAATTATTCGAGATTATCCCGTGATTTTGCGGGTATTTACCTGTTATTATTGAAAGATGATTAGGAAAGGTCGATGAAGGATAGCAAGGCATTAAAGAAAGTGCTTTAACTCCCGAATCGAAAAAAGAATTAATGTTCGGAGTTAGATTCCTGTTTAAATAATCCCACCTAAATCCATCGAAAGAAATTAAAATCACATAAGGCGAACTGAAAGAATGGGCAAAAGATAAAAGAAAGACCAACCAAATAGCAAAAGCATACTTCAGTTTCATAAGTTATTGGTTTTAAAAAAGTAATTGACGCAAACTGGCTCAACAAATTTTGATTAGGTTCGCGTAATCTAATCCAAATTTTAGAAAAAAATCATAATTTGTGTTTTTGTAAAACAAATCTTTTTGGAACTATGGAAAGATTCAAGAATTACATTAATGGTAAGTGGGTTGAACCCAAAACTGGAAAGTATTTTTTGAACATTAACCCTGCCAACACCGAAGACATCATTGGCGAATTTCCCGAATCGGGTGCCGAAGATGTGAACGACGCTGTTCAAGCAGCAAAGGAAGCCTTCCGTAAGTGGCGGCTTGTTCCTGCACCAAAACGCGGCGAAATAATCAAACGCGTAGGCGACATTTTTGCCCGACGAAAAGAAGAAATTGCTCGAATTATGACCCGCGAAATGGGAAAACCTGTTTTCGAAACAAAAGGCGATATCCAGGAAGCAATCGACACAGCCTACTATGCCGCATCGGAAACCCGCAGGCTTTTTGGCTACAACACACCAAGCGAGCTACCAAACAAAGCCAACCTATCGTTTCGCGTTCCAATTGGTGTAGTTGGTGTTATTACTGCTTTCAACTTTCCAATCGCAGTACCATCGTGGAAGATACTGCCCGCAATTGCTGCTGGAAATACCGTCGTTTTTAAACCTTCGAAGGATGTACCACATTCGGGTGTTGTTTTCGCCGAAGTTATGGAAGAAGCTGGTCTTCCCCCTGGTGTCTTCAACGTCGTCTTGGGCAAAGGTTATATGGGTAATATGATTGTTGAACATCCCGATGTCAAAGTCATTGGTTTCACTGGTTCAACCGAAATTGGCAAAAAACTTGGGGAAATTTGCGGCCGATTGAACAAAAGAATTTCATTGGAAATGGGCGGCAAAAATCCATTGATTGTTATGCCCGATGCCAATATGGAGCTGGCTCTCGATGGTGTCCTTTGGGGTGCTTTCGGAACAACAGGGCAACGTTGCACTGCTACATCCCGATTGATTCTACACGAAGATATTTACGACAAATTCATCGAAGCACTTGTCGAAAGAACAAAGAAACTCCGTCTGGGTAATGGCTTGAACGAAGGAGTCGATGTCGGTCCAGTCATCCACGAACAGCAATTGCGAACCTGCGAAGAATATGTCAAAATTGGTTTAGAAGAAGGTGCTAAACTTGTTTGTGGCGGAAAACGTGCAACCGATGGTGAATTGGCAAAAGGCTACTTCTTCGAACCAACTATATTTATCGATGTTACTCCACAGATGAGAATCTTTAAGGAAGAAATCTTCGGTCCGATACTTTCGGTCACGAAAGCTCGTTCGCTGGAAGAAGCAATCGAATTTGCTAATGCAGTCGATTATGGCTTGTCATCTTCGATTTACACAACAAATATCAACAATGCATTTTATGCTATTCGGGAATTGGAAGCAGGAATTACCTACGTAAATGCACCTACAATCGGTGCCGAAGCCCATATGCCTTTCGGTGGAGTTAAAGGAACAGGAAATGGACACCGCGAAGGTGGCTGGACTGTTTTCGATATCTTCACCGAATGGAAGACAGTCTATATAGACTACTCGAATCGCTTACAACGCGCCCAAATTGATAATTATTAAAAAACTAAACGCTATGATTGAAAATTTTTTTCGAAACTAAAAACAATTTATTTCTAATCAACTTTAATTTGGTCTGTCTTTATTTCGACATTTTGAAACAGAAAAAAGAATAGCGGGATTAAAACCCGCTATTCAATTTCTAAATCGTGTTATCTTTCCGACTGCAAATTACTTCTTAATTGGATAAGGTGGAACTTTGGGAATCTTGGGTTTTGTATCGGTTTTCATTTCCTCCAAAATTACCTGAATTGCTTTATCGAGTTGATTGTCAATGCCTTGATATTCGTCAGCAGGGTGGTTATCGACTTCGATGTCGGGGGTAAGTCCTTCGCCTTCGAGAATCCAAGTGCCATCGGCACCAAAGTTTGCAAATTCGGGCTTCATTAAATAGCCACCATCCAAGAACGGCAACGAACCACGAATACCAATTACACCTCCCCAAGTCCTCTTGCCAATTACTTTGCCCAAACCAAGTTTCTGAAATTGATATGGGAACAAGTCGCCATCGGAAGCCGAAAGTTCATTGACAAGGCATACCATTGGTCCAGTCATAACCGCATCGGGATTTGTAAGAACTACCTCTTGGTTCCGTGCATTTTTTGCAACTACCAATACCCTACGAAGCCTCTCGATTATCATAGGCGAAACATTACCGCCACCATTAAATCTATCATCTATTATCAAAGCTTCCTTGCGTACCTGAGGATAAAAGTATTTCACAAATTCATTCAACCCATTTGTTACTGCCATATCGGGAATATGGATATAGCCCACGCGCCCGTTTGTTTTCTTTTCGACATACTCACGATTGTATTCGACCCAGTCCAGGTATCTTAAACCAGATTCACTTTCGATTGTCTTCACAAAGTATTCCTTTGCACCATCGAACGATGGCTTCGAATTTACCTTGATTGAAACATATTTATTCACTTTGTTAACAAGAGCTCGATAAGGAGTTACATCCTTCGAAAGCTTGATACCATCGATTTCGAGCAAATAGTCGCCAACTTTAACATCAATACCAGGTTCGGTCAAAGGAGAATACTTTCCAGGTTCCCAATTTCTACCTTTGAAAATCTTTTTGATTTTATAAAATCCTGTAGCTTCGTCGAAGGTAAATTCTGCACCCAAAAGTCCAATTGGCACAGGCTTAACTTTTGGCATATCGCCACCACCGACGTATGCGTGTCCGACGTTTAGTTCTCCAATCATTTCGCCAATGATATAAGTCAAATCGAATCGGTGCTTGCAGTAGGGCAACAGCACTTCGTATCTTGCCTTCATCGCTTCCCAATCAACTCCGTGAAGATTCGGATCATAAATGAAATCGCGCATCTGTCGCCAGCTTTCATCGAAAATCTGCTTCCATTCCCGCCGCGGGTCAACATACACAGTCATTTCCGATAAATCTAACTTTCCTTTGTCGGTCGTTATTTTGTCCTTCAAATCGGTAATGTAATAGCTATCGTTCTTTTTGAAGATAATCTTCTTCCCATTTGCCGAAATTTCGAATTGAGAAATATCGCCTACTTCGCTTTCTTCCTTCTTTTCTAAATCGAAAACATATAACTTGGGCTTAGCCGACTCGGTCGAACGAACATAATACAGTTTCTTTTCCACACTTCGCAGACTCGAATAATTTGCATTTGTAACGGGAAATTCAAAAACCCTATCTTCGATACCATCGAAATCAATATTTACCAAGAATTTCTTTGGCTCTTCTTTTGCTTTCTTATCTTTCGATTTTTTTTGTTCGGATTCGGTCTCGGTTGCTGGCTTCGGTTCTTCCTTCTTTTCGTCGCTTTCGAATGCAAATGGACTCATCAAATTCTTTTGTAAAGTGACTCCATAGATTTTCGACATTTCCCGATATTGAAAATTCCATTCGAATTCACCAATTGTGGGTTTAAAAGTTCTCTCCGAAACAAAGAACAAATATTTGCCATCGGACGAAAATTCGGGATTGTAACTTTGGAAGAAACTACTGGTAACTGGTTGTGCTTTACCAGTTTCGAGCGAATAGATGAAAATCACGGGAAATGTGTTATCGAGATAGTCGACGTATGCAATCCAACGGCTATCGGGCGACCAAGTAAAATCGGTAATTTCCCATACTTTTGAATGAGCAACTTGCGTAACCTTTTTTGTTTCGATATCAATGTAATACAAATTCATAAGTTTATCGGTGCAAAGAAGCTTTTTGCCATCGGGCGACCATTTCAGGAAGTAACGATATGTCTTAGCGTCATTTGTTAATTGGATTTCTTCCGAGCCGTCGGGTTTAGCAATGTAAACCTCCGTCTCCCCACTTTTATCGCTAATGTAAGCAATCCATTTACCATCGGGACTCCATTCGGGGTTGCGGTCGTGAACATCGGGGCTGTTTGTAATGTTTCGGATTTTACCCTTTTCGGCAGGAACAGTAAAAATTTCACCCCTTGCACCAAATAACCCACGAGAACCATCGGGTGAAATTCCAAAAGTGTAAATATTTTCGGCTACATTTTTGAAAGCAGGTCTAATCGCAGGGAAATCCTCGGAAATATGTATTTCCACTTTTCGATATTCATCGGATTCGGGGTCTAAAATGTAAATATATCCTCCATTTTCGAAAGCAATGTAACGAATGCCAAGGCTCGGAAACTTAACATCGTATTGGTCAAAGTTAGTAATCTTTTTCAATTGTTTCGTGGTAAGATTGAAGCAAAAGATGTTCATCGTGTGGTCACGGTCGGAAAGAAAATAAATTTTGTCCTTATACCACATTGGGATAATATCTTGGGCGGGATTATTTGTAATGTTTTCTAATTTTTTTGTTTCGAAATCATAAATCCAGATGTCATCGGCTTGACCACCACGATAGCGTTTCCAGGTTCTGAATTCACGAAAAACTCTATTATAAGCAATTTTTTTGCCATCGGGTGAAAAATAACCGAAACCAGCTCGGGGCAATGAAACTTCTTCGGGCAAACCGCCATCGATACTTACCCAAAACAATTTTCCGCTCCAAGCGTGCCACCAGTTGGAACGTGAACGATAAAGTACCTTCTTTCCATCGCTACTCCAATGCATAATGATTTTGTCGGGTCCCATACGTTCAGGAATATTTGGCAAATCCATTGAATAAGTCAATCGTTTCGGCTCGCCACCATTCGAAGGAATCACATAAACATCTCGGTTGCCATCGTATTCGCCCGAAAAGGCAATAAGCCGACCATCGGGCGAAAAACGCGGGAAAAGTTCAATTCCTTCCGAACTAGTCAATCGCCGAGCCATTCCGCCACCAATAGGAACTACGAAAATATCGCCAGCATAAACGAATGTAATCATATCGGCAGAGGCATTTGGAAATCGAAGCAAACGCGCCTCTTCGCCGTGTAATTGATAAGCAAACAACAACGAAAACAGAAAGAAAATTACTCCACCAATGCTTTTCTTGAACAACATTTCAAATTCCTTTATTTTTAAAACATAATTCTTGTATTCGGCAGGGAATTTTTGATTTTTTCTTTAATCTCATCGGAAAAATTATTCCTTCGCAGATGCAAAACTTTTAAATTCTTCAAACGGCTGAGACTTTCGGGCAATGTTGTTAAGCTGTTTTCGCTTAAATTCAAAACTTTTAATGCTTCCAAATCGCCAATTTCATCGGGCAAAGTAGAAAGTTGATTTTGACTTAAATTTAAAGTAGTCAATCCCTTCAATGATGAGATTTGCGAAGGAATCTTTGTAATGCCATTTTTCGAAATATCGAGTTCGCGTAGGTTAGTAAGTTTACAAATCTCTTGAGGAAATTCTGAAAAATTACAATTCGAAATCTTCAATACTTCGAGTTTCGATAAGTTTGCAACTTCCTTCAAATTAATATTTGGATTGTTGCTAAGATTGATCGCTCTTAAATCCTGAATTTTAAAAATCTCAGTTGGAAACTTCTCGCTTGTATTAGCTATTAAACTAAAAGTCTTTAATTTAGTGCCTGCATCAGGCAAATTTACACTTTTAACCGTGTTGTAATCCAAAATTAATTCTTCCAAATTCGGTAGCGACAAAAGAAAAGCAGGAACTTGGGCAATTCGATTTCTATCCAATCGGAACGATTTTAAATTCTCCAACCCAGAAATCTCTTTAGAAATTGTTTCAATCTGATTTTCGGAAAGAATTAGTCGTTCCAAATTAGCGATGTTTTTGAAACTACCATCTAACGATTGTATTTGATTTTTGGAAAGGTTCAAAACCCTTAATTTCTCCATTTTCGAAGCAAAGATTGGAAACTTTGCAAGAGAATTGGAACTTAAATCCAAATTTTCAATCTGAGGAATATCGAAGTTTTCGAAACTTTTGAGATGATTACCCGAAAGGTCTAACCATTTTAGTTTTTCGAACCGCAAAACTTTTCGGGGTAGATTAGCAATCGAGTTGCCGGACAAATCGATTTTTTCGAGATTTGGTAATTCACTAAGCACTTCGGGAAAGCTTTCGAACTTATTTTTGCTCAACTTAATATACTTTAAATTGGTCAAACTCGCTATCTCTTTGGGCAATAAACTAATTGAATTATTCGAAAGGTCTAATGACTCAAGTTTGGAAAATTTCGAAATGTAAGCAGGAATTTCAGTTATCCCTTTCCCGACAATCCTTAACACTTGAAGATTTTCGGCATCTTTCAAAGCTTCGTCGAAACTAGAATAAACATTTTGCTTTAATGGTTGGCGAATCGCTCGAGTACTACGAACAGTATCCCGACTTTTCGTGTTTGCAGGCTCTTGGTAAAAACTAAAAAGCTGGAAAGTATTAAGCAACAAACCTAATGCAATTAATTTCCAAAATGAGCAGCGTTTCATTTTCAGTCCAATATTATTTTACAAACCATAAAAACGATAAATGTCTTCTACTAATTGTAATTTCAAAGATTTTTCAGCTTTGCTGCAGTTTCTACTTTCATCCTCTTTTCGAAAGCACGAGCAATTCGAATAAAAGGCAACCCAAGCAATAAATACAAAGTTGCAACTATAATTCCAGTCCCTAAATAATCGTAATAAGTTGAAGCAATTTGATAGTAAACTTTTGTCAACTCAATCATAGTGATAATCGAAACCAAACTCGAATCTTTAAGCAATGAAATAAAATCGTTAGTCATTGGTGGAATAACAATACGAATTGATTGCGGAAGCACAACATACCAAAAAGTCTGGAACTTTGTCATCCCCAAAGAAATTCCTGCTTCGAACTGTCCTTTTGGCACGGACATTAAACCTGAACGATAAACTTCGGCTTCGTACGCTGCGTAATTTAAACCAAGTCCCAATATTGCTGCCAAAAAAGGTGTCAACTTAATACCAATCGAAGGCAAAGCATAGAATATCAGATACAATTGGATTAGTAGCGGTGTACCTCTGATGATTTCAATATAACTAACTGCAAGGAACGAAACGAAGCCTGGAGCATAGATTCTCATAATTGCAAGAATTAGTCCAACAAAAATAGCAACAAGCATCGCCAAAATGGAAAGACCAAGTGTGATTAAAGCTGCTTTTAAGAACAAAGGCATAAAATCCAAATACAATTTTAACCGGGTCGCGAAATCGCCACGTTTGCCAACAGATTCAACAAAATATTGATATTTGCTTGGTGTTACATTCGAAGGAGCAAAATCCGATAAATACGATTCCATCATAAAATTCCAAAGATTCCATCGCTCCAAAATCTCGCGCAACTTGCCACTTCTTTTCAATACAGAAATTGCATAATTTATTTTTTTCAATAGCGTTGTGTCCTTTTTTCGAAGGGCAATCCCATAGGAAATTTCCCCAATTGGTTGCCCAACCATTTTAAATTCTGGATTAGTCGCTGTGAAATACAGAGCAATTGGTGCATCGACCAAGACTGCATTAATCCTTCCATTTTTCATATCAACAAAAGCATTTACCTCTCCTTCGTAGGTAAGAACTTCGATTCCACCTTTAGCACGAAGAATTCTTTCGGCTAAAGAATTTTTTAAAGCACCTGCCTTTTTGCCAACTAAATCCGAAAGCTCGTCAATATTTTCAACGCCCTTCATTACAACAAGCTGTTCGAAGGTAATGTAATATGGTTCACTAAAATTGACAACCTTTTTTCTGTCCTCGGTAATTTCTAATCCATTAATTGCAATATCGTAATCATTTCGTTCAAGACCAGGAATAAGCCCATCCCATTGATTTTGAACAAAAACCGGCTTCATACCCAAAACTTTGCATATTTCGTTGACAATATCAACCTCGAATCCTATGATGTTCGATGGAATCTTGGGGTCTTGAAAAATATATGGCGCATTGCTTTCGGCATCGGCAGCCCAACGAAGAACTCTTTCTTTTTCCTGAGCGAAAAGAAAACTTAGGTTTGTCATCATTAGAACTAAAATCACAAATGAAGTTGGCCTATTTGCCATTATTTAACCTAAATAAGCGAACATAAGATTTTGTCCGACTATCTTGGGGATTCAAAAAAATTTCTTCTGGTGTGCCAATTTCTACAATTTCTCCATCTTCGAGGTAAATTACCCTATCGGAAGCACTCATTGCAAAATCCATTTGGTGGGTTACTACTATTTGGGTCATTCCTTCCGAATCCAGCTCCTTCATTACTTGCAACACTTCGCCAACCAACTCTGGATCTAACGCAGAGGTTGGCTCATCGTAAAGCATTAGTTCAGGATTCATAGCCAAAGCACGGGCTATGGCAACTCGCTGGGCTTGACCACCAGAAAGTTGGTATGGGTAACGGTTTTCGTATCCTTCCAATCCAACTTTCTTGAGCAGTTGAATTGCCTTTTCTCGCACCTCTTCTTTCGATTGTTTCTTTACTACTTTGGGGGCAAGAGTGATGTTTTCGAGCACAGTTAAATGTGGGAACAGATTTAAATTCTGGAAAAGTAACCCAACACGCAATCGAATTTCATAGGCTCGATGACTAATTGATTCAAAACGATGCTTTGCGGAAGCAAATGTGCTTTGGTTACTTGATTCTGCACCACCGAGTAAATCTATTTCTATACCCGCAACACGAAGATATCCCTTGTCGAATGGCTCTAAGCAATTAATGCATCTTAACAAAGTAGTCTTCCCGCAACCCGAACGCCCAATGATTGAGATTAATTCCCCTCTTTCTACCGAAAAAGTAATCCCATTTAATATCGTAACATAATTAAACTTCTTCGTCAGGTTCTTTACTTCTAAAATAGTTTCCGCCAATTTTAAACTATTTCTCTAACAAAAATGTAAAATTAAACTTTTGAAAATAATTAATTTACAAAAATTATATTCATTATAAAAATAAAGAATTGATATATTTTATCAATTATTTTATTCAAAATGTTTACAATAGTGTAAAATACAATTTGCCCTGTTTTACAAATTTTGTTAAATTTCGAATTTAATCTACTGAAATTTATCTCATTAATGATGAAGTCAATACTTGTAGCAAGTTTGCTTTTTGTAACATTACTTTTCGGCTTTTCGGGAAAGCCATCGGAATTTTTTCTCCGAGAATTTGCTTTTGCCCGTTGTGGAGGTTTTGCAGGCATTTTCGAAGGCTATGTCATCGATTCTGTCGGTAATCTTTACCATTGCGGCGGTCAAAAAACCTGTCAAAAGGACTCATTAATCAAAAAATTGAACAAAAAACAGTTCGCAAAGATTATTGATGTGATTACCAAAAACTTGCTACTAAATAAGAATTATAAAAACCCAAGTCGTGTTTGCGGGTATTTCAGAATTTCGACCAAAGATTCAACTAATATTATTTATTGGAACCTATTGGCAGAAGATTCACTTTCGACGTCACTAAACTCAATTTTGCATGAACTAAACGAGATAATAAAATAAATTTGTTTTTGTTAATTAGTTTTTGACAAATAAAAAAAGGGAACCTAAATAGATTGTTTAGGTTCCCCAAATTCAGGAAATTTAAAGCTTATTTAATGTTTTGAAATTTTTTCTTCAAAATATCACGCAACGTTGGTTTACCAATTTCGGCTAATTCATAATAAACACGGGTATATGGTTTATTGATTTTGATAAACCTAGCGAGATTGATTGGAGTTCCAATGACAACAGCATCGCATTCCGTTCGGTTGATAGTTTCTTCGAGGTCTTTCATTTGTTTTTCGCCATAACCCATCGCAGGAAGGATTGTTCCAATGTGAGGATATTTTTCGAATGTAGCCACTAAATCGCCAACCAGATATGGACGTGGGTCAACCAAAGATTCAGCTCCAAAGCGTCGCGCAGCAACAGCACCAGCACCAAATTCCATCTCGCCATGCGTTAATGTTGGTCCATCTTCGATTGCTAATACATTCTTCCCTTTAATAATTTCTGGGTTTTCCACCATAATCGCCGACGCAGCAAGAACAATATCTGCCTTTGGATTATATGTTCTTGCATTTTCCAACACATAATCGATGTCATCGGGGTATGCCGAATCAACCTTGTTTATTACAATCACATCCGCCATACGGAAGTTAACTTCACCAGGATAGTACGAAATTTCGTGCCCTGGACGTAATGGGTCTGCAACGACAACGCTTATATCGGGTTGATAAAATGGCATATCGTTATTGCCACCATCCCAAACGATGACATCTGCTTCCTGTTCGGCATGACGAAGTATAGCCTCGTAATCGACACCTGCATAGACTATGCTTCCCATTGCGATATGCGGTTCGTATTCTTCCATCTCTTCGATTGTACATTTGTAACGATGCAAATCCTCGGTAGTTGCAAATCGTTGAACTTTCTGCTCCTCTAAATTACCGTAAGGCATTGGGTGCCTTACAGCAACAACTTTATAATTTGCTTCTCGCAATAATTTGACTATATGCCGAGTTGTCTGACTTTTACCACAACCTGTTCTTACTGCTGTTATCGAAACAACAGGTTTTGTGGATTTCAACATTGTTTGCTTCGAACCAAGCATCGAAAACTTAGCCCCTGCTTTTATTGCTCGGGAAGCCAAGTGCATAACCGTTTCGTAAGATAAATCGCTATAAGAAAGTACACATTCATCGATTTGGTACTTTTCAATTAATTCCTCTAAGTCATCTTCCGAATAAATCGGTATTCCACTTGGGTAAAGTTCGCCACAAAGCGAATGTGGATAAATTCTCCCTTCAATGTTTGGTATTTGGGTTGCTGTAAATGCCACAACTTCATATTGTGGATTATTGCGGAAAAATACATTAAAGTTATGAAAATCGCGTCCAGCAGCTCCCAAAATCAATACTCTTGTTCTTTTGTCCATAGTTCTCACTTCAATTGTTAAACAAACTCAGAATTTTTACTTTCGTTTCAATAATTTTTTTAAATGAAAAATCAATTTTTTCGATTGAAATTTTGCCTTCATCAAAAAGTTCAATTGCTGTCTTTAAAACAAGTATTGGCAAATCATTTCGATAGTTCTGTTGGTTTGCAAAAACCAGGACATTGTTTCCTGCATTTATTGCCAATTTCAAAACTTCTTTCAATTCGTAATCTTCGGTTATAGCTTTCATTCCCAAATCATCGGTAAAGACAAGCCCATCGAAACCGATTTCCTTTCGAAGAATTTCATCAATCCAAATGTGCGAAAGCGAAGCAGGAAAGTTTGGGTCAAAGTTTTTATGATACAAATGTCCAACCATCACAGCAGGCAAATTCCCTTCCTTTGCCAAATATCCATAGGGCTTGATTTCATCTTCCTTCCATTCCCTTGTAATATCAACAAATCCAAAATGTGAATCCTCCGATGAAGAACCATGACCCGGAAAATGTTTGACAACGGGAAGAATATTTCGAACAATATGTTCTCGGATGAAAATAGAGCAATTTCGTGAAACCAATTCCCAATGTGAACCAAAACACCTTTGCTTTTTCACTACAACTGCATTATTTTCATTCAAAGCCAAATCGGCAACAGGAGCAAAGTTCACATTTATTTTGAATTCGCTAAGAACTTCGGCAATACCTTTCGAACAAAACCGAGTTCGCTCTAAATTGTTTTCCTTCCCAAGTTCGGAATGTGATGGAAAATCGGGGAATCCATTTTCGCTTCGCAATCTTGCAACTTGACCACCTTCCTGGTCTATCGCTACAAACAAAGGAATTGGCGATAATGCCTGTAAATTGCTTACTAAAATACTTAACTGCTCTGGGGATTGAATATTTCTTGTTGAATTTGTTTCGATGTCCCTATCGAACAAAATTACTCCACCAATCAATCCATTTTGAATCAATTGAAAGACTGGGTCATCGGAGGTGATTTCTGCACCTCGGAAACCAAATATGAACATCTGACCCAATTTCTGCTCAATGGTAAAGTTGTTATTTGTCATAAATTTAATCGAATGATTTAATAACTTTCTCAACTTTTTCGCAAGCCCAATCTATTTCTTCTTTTGTAATTATCAATGGTGGAGCAAATCGAATAACGTGGTCGTGTGTTTCTTTGCAAAGAATACCCTCGTCTTTCAATCTTTCGCAATACGGACGAGCGAGTGTGTCGAGTTCCAAACCAATCCATAAACCTTTACCACGAACTTCTACGATATGCTTATCTTCTATCGTCTTCAACTTTTCGAGGAAATACTGACCCATTTTGAACGAATTTTCAATCATATTTTCTTCCAATAGTACACGCAACGATGCCTGTGCAACAGCAGCAGCCAATGGGTTTCCACCAAATGTGCTACCATGGTCGCCGGGTTTGAACACACCAAGCACTTCCTTCGTCCCTAAAACAGCAGAAACAGGATAAAAACCACCCGAAAGAGCTTTTCCAATGATTACCATATCGGGTCGAACATTTTCGTATTCAAATGCAAAGAGTTTTCCACTGCGACCTAATCCGCTCTGAATCTCATCGCAAACGAAAAGTACATTATTTTCCCTGCAAATTTTTTCTGCATCGCGAAGGTACCCATCGGGTGGAATGATTATTCCAGCTTCGCCTTGAATTGGTTCAACCAAGAAGGCGACAGTATTTTCGTTTATTGCCGATTTCAAATCGTCAATGTCCCCATACTTTACAACTTTAAATCCGGGGGTGAAAGGTCCGAAACCATCTCGGTACTGTGGTTCTGTTGAAAAACTAATTATTGTTGTTGTTCTACCGTGAAAATTATTTTCGCAAACGATAATTTCGGCTTTGCCATCGGGAACTCCTTTGACTTTATAACCCCACTTTCGTGCCGCTTTGATTGCGGTTTCGACTGCTTCGGCACCAGAATTCATTGGCAAAGCCATATCGTAACCAGTCAAATCGTGCAACATTTTATACAAAAGAGGGAGCTGGTCATTCCGAAATGCACGGCTCGTCAAAGTTACCTTCGCGGCTTGACTAACAAATGCTTTTAATATCTTTGGATGGCAATGCCCTTGATTGACAGCGGAATACGCCGCAAGACAATCCAAATACTTTCGCCCTTCGACATCGTAAACCCAACATCCTTCGGCTCGTTCTATAACTACATCCAAAGGGTGATAATTGTGTGCACCATAAAGATTCTCTAATTCAATAAAATCTTGTGTTTTCATAATCTCCTCCAAATTAATCTTGTTCAAGAAGAATTGTAATTAGTGCCATTCGAACAAACAAGCCATTTTCGGCTTGGCGGAAATAAGCAGCTCGGGGGTCGCTGTCTACCTCCCTACTTATTTCGACAGAACGAGGTAGCGGGTGCATTATAATCGAATTTGGTTTCATTCGACGCAAAACATTTGGTGTAATATTGTAAACCGATAAATCAATGTTTTTATCTCTGAGCCGTTCGACATCAATCCGTGTTTGATAAATTACATCAACTTCGCTTATGATTGATTCAACGGAATCCAAAAGCTCGTACGAGACTCCCTTTTCTTCCAAATGCTCAAGAATATCAGGTTTAATTTGTACTTCTTTTGGAGCAACAAAGAACAATTTAATTCGTTCGAATTTACTCAAAAGGTATGCAAGTGACCGAGCCGTTCGACCTCTGTCCAAAGCACCAACCAGAGCAACTTTCAAACCATCAAGCGTCTTGAGTTCATTGTAAATCGTATACAAATCCAGCAGTGCTTGTGTTGGATGCTGACCGCCGGAACCATCGCCTGCATTGATAATAGGTACTTTCGATACCTCGGCTGCTCGCTGAGCACCTCCTTCTTCGTAATGACGAAGAACAATTAAATCGCAATAATTTCCAATGATACGAATTGTATCTTCCAGACGCTCGCCTTTTATTTCGGACGAAAACTCCTTTGCTTGTTCGGTCGAAAGCACCTTACCACCCAACCTAAGCATAGCCGATTCGAAAGAAAATCGTGTTCTTGTCGATGGCGAGTAAAAAAGGGAAGCCATTATGTAACGCTCGTAATCACGGGTTCCACCACGGCGGACAATCTTTTCCATTTCCTTTGTTCTTTCGAACAAGTTCCAAATCAATGGAACCGTAAACTGTTGCGATTGAATAATGTGTTTAATTTTCATTTCTCATCCTAATTTTATGGTAAAATATGTGTTCCAGCCTTCTCTTTTAGTGCATCTTCTATATATTCGAATGAGGTAATGATAACCCTTTTCCCGCCATTTCGGAGATACCGTATAGCCGATTCAACTTTTGGACCCATACTTCCCGGCGGGAAATGCCCCTCATAGTAATATTTACTTAATTCCTCAGCTCGGACAAAATCCAATGGCTGTTGGTTGGGCTTCTTGAAATTCAAATAAACTCTGTCGGTAGCTGTACTTATCAAAAACAAATCGACATCGAGCTTATTTGCAAGCAAAGCCGAGGACCTGTCTTTGTCTATTACAGCTTCGCAACCGATAATTTTACCATCCTCGATAAAAACAGGAATACCACCACCACCTAAGGCAATCGTTATAACATCATTTTCAACCAAAAAGTTTATGACTTCGGTCTCGACAATTTCGAGTGGTTCGGGCGATGGAACAACGCGCCGATAGCCACGCGATGCATCTTCGACAATGTCCCAACCCAAGGTCCTACGCTTTTGTTCAGCTTCGGCTTTTGAATAAAACGGTCCGATAGGTTTCGTTGGTTTTTCGAAGGCAGGGTCCGTTGGGTCCACAATCACCATAGTTGGCACAACCGTAACTTGATTTTTTAACCCAAGAGAACTCAGTTCCTGATAGAAAGCTCTCTGCAAAAGATAACCAATTTCGCTCTGAGTCGTTGCAACGCACATATCCAAAGTGTGTGTGTAAACTTCTTTCGAAGCACGTTCGGAACGAATCAGAGCCGCCCCAACTTGGGGACCATTTCCATGAGTAATAACCACTTGCCAACCATCGGCTACCATCTTCACAATATTCCGTGCAGTCTCCAGTGCATTTCGAAATTGCTCTTCGATTGTTCCTCGCTCGCCTGTCTTGATTAAGGAATTACCACCTATGGCTACTAAAGCCTTTTTCCCTTTAATTTCCATTCTTTATTTCATTAATACATACATAATTGCTTTTTGAACGTGCAGTCGGTTTTCGGCTTCTTGGAAAACAACCGAATTAGGTGAATCAATCACCTCGTCGGTTACCTCTTCGCCACGATGTGCAGGCAAACAATGCATAAAAATTGCATCAGGTTTCGCATAACTAAATAGTTTGGCGTTTACTTGGTAAGGAGCAAATATCTTTTTTCTTTTTTCTGCTTCGGCTTCCTGCCCCATCGAAGCCCAAACATCTGTATAAACTACATCGGCATCCTTGACTGCTTCTACTGGGTCGTGAATTACTTCTATTCTTGCACCTGTCTCTTTTGCAATTTCGATAGATTGACGGTAGGCAACAAGGTTGGGTTCGAAACCAAATGGAGTAGCAACTACAATATGAGCACCTAACCGAGCAGCAGCGTGCATCAACGAATGGGCAACATTATTGCCATCGCCAACATATGTGATTTTCAGACCTTTGATTTTGCCTTTAACTTCCAAAATTGTAAAGTAGTCTGCCATTGCCTGACAAGGATGCGAAAAGTCTGTGAGTCCATTAATTACTGGAATGGATGCAAAACGAGCCATATCGACAACAATTTGATGGGCAAAAGTGCGAACCATTATTCCATCGACCATCCTTTCGAGATTTTTGGCCACATCGTAAACAGATTCCCGCTTACCCAAGTTAATTTCATTTGGTGAAAGATACAATGAAAATCCACCCAGCTGTTGAATTCCTACATCGAAAGAAGTTCGTGTTCGTAGCGATGGTTTTTCGAAAATCAATGCTAATGTTTTGTAACGCAATGCATCGAAGAACTTCTCCTTCGATTGTTTCATTTGCTTTGTGAGTTCAAAAATATCTTCGATTTCTTCTGTCGAAAAATCAATTACATCCAAAAAATCTTTTTTCATAAACTATCTCCTTAAAATTATAGAAAATAACAAAAAAATTATTATTGGCAAGGGGTAAGTTGCGAGGCAAAGTTAAATTGGGGCATCGGTAATGTAATGCCGAAAAAGAAGAATCTTATATGCTCTCGTCTTGGGCAGACGCCGAGCAATGTATATTTTTCGAACGGGTGAACTATATTTACTTTTGTAATACTTTACCGACATTTGGTAATTATTTAAAAAAGCAAAATTAATTAAATATAAGCAAACAAAAAAGTTATAGGTTACTCCTGTTTTTATTCCAATACAAAACAAAGATAAGAAGTAAAAAATAAATGCTTAATTTTGTATTTTTCATTTAATTCTTTATGAGGGCAATAATACCAGTTGGTGGCATAGGAAGTCGATTAAGACCACATACTTACTATTTACCAAAAGTATTGCTAAATGTGGCAGGAAAACCAATACTCGAACACATTCTGGATTTCGTTGTTAGCGTTGGAATAACCGATGTAAGTCTCGTAACTGGTCCCTTAGGCGATGAAATTGAAAAATTTGTCAAAAGTAAATATTCAATAAATGCCAATTTCATTTCTCAAACCGAACCACTTGGACTTGGACACGCAATTTGGTGCGGTTGCAAAGAAATCGATAATGAACCAATCCTTATCATTTTAGGCGACACACTTTTCGAAGCAGACTTAACCCCTGCCCTTACAAAACAAACTAATTCAATTGGAATCCACCCAGTTGATGACCCATCTCGCTTTGGCATCGTTGTGCTCGATGAAGACCGAAATATTGTAAAGTTTATCGAAAAACCCACCGAAAAAATTTCCAATTTAGCTATTGTCGGTATCTACGTGATTAACGACACAATTTTATTAAAACAATCATTAAATTACTTGATAGAAAACCGAATCACTACCAAGGGTGAATATCAACTTACCGACGCACTGCAAAGAATGATTGAATTGGGTGCCAAGTTCGAAACTTTCGAAATCGATTACTGGTACGATTGTGGGAAACCCGAAACTTTGCTCGAAACTAACCGCACCCTGCTTTCCAAATTCAATCACTACAAAGAACTGACCGATTGTGTTATCATTCCACCTGTTTACATCGACGACAATGCCTTGGTTACACGTTCAATAATTGGTCCAAATACAACAATAGCAAAGGGCGCAATTGTCAAAGACAGCATAATAAAGGATTCAATCATAAGTAATGATGCACGGGTTGAATCCTACATTTTGGAAAACTCAATCATTGGGAACAATGCTCTGGTTTTAGGCAAATTCAACAGTTTCAATGTTGGTAATCATAGCGAAATAAAGTTTATTTAGAATATAAAAGAGGCAGAAATGACAGGAAAAAGAACATACTTATTTACGTCGGAATCGGTTGGCGAAGGACACCCCGACAAAATTTGCGACCAAGTATCGGATGCAGTATTGGATGCAATGCTTGCCGATGACCCCGACAGCCGTGTTGCTTGCGAATGCTTTGCAACAACAGGACTTATCATCGTCGGTGGCGAAATCACAACTAAAACTTATATTGACCTTCAACAACTCGTCCGTGGCGTTATCCGTGATATTGGCTACGATAAGGATGGATACCGTTTCGACGCCAACTCTTGTGCCGTCATTAATGTCATAAATCATCAATCCGAAGATATTGCATTGGGGGTCGATACAGGTGGGGCTGGCGACCAAGGAATGATGTTTGGTTACGCAATCGACGAAACACCCGAACTGATGCCTGCTCCGATTATGTTTGCCCACAAATTAGTGAAACGGCTTTCCGATATCCGCAAAAAAGAACCACATCTGATGCCATATCTCCGACCAGATTGCAAATCGCAAGTAACATTGGAATACTCCAATTCAGGGGAAATTCTTCGAGTCGATGCAGTAGTTATCTCCACTCAGCACGACCCTGACGTAACCCAAGCAAAAATAAAAGAAGATGTTATCGAACACGTAATTAAAAAAGTTATACCCGAACATCTTTTGGACAACAACACCAAATTCTATGTAAATCCCACAGGCAAATTTGTTATTGGTGGACCGCACGGCGATACAGGTTTGACAGGCAGAAAAATCATCGTGGATACCTACGGTGGACGTGCTCCGCACGGCGGAGGGGCTTTTTCGGGGAAAGACCCAACAAAAGTTGACCGCAGTGCTGCTTACGCTGCACGGCATCTTGCCAAAAATATCGTTGCTGCAGGGCTTTCGACAGAATGCACCATTCAACTATCATACGCAATTGGTATTGCAAACCCAATTTCAGTTCACGTCACAACACACAATAAATCCCTTGTACCCGAAGAAGTTATCGAACAATTTATCATCAAAAATATTGATTTAACCCCTCGAGGTATTATTAATAGATTCGAGTTACGAAGACCAATCTATCGGCAAACCTCCGTCTATGGTCATTTCGGACGAGAAGAATTTCCTTGGGAAAAACTCGACCTTGTCGATATGTTCAAAACTTTATTATAAAAATGTTAATCTTAATGGAGTTACAAAATGGCACGTGGAAACACTAAAAATGCAAAAACCAACAAATCGAATTTAAAATACCCACCGCGACAAGAAGAAGGCAAATTCGACGAAGTGCCCGGTGTCTATTGCGTTCGCGACCTATCGCTTGCCCCCGAAGGCAAAAAACTTATCGATTGGGCTGAATCGAGAATGCCTGTTCTAATGTATTTAAGAAAAAAATATAGCAAAACCAAACCATTTAAAGGTTACAAGGTATCGGGTTGTTTGCACGTCACAAAAGAAACAGCTGTATTGATTAAAACGTTAGTTGCCGCTGGGGCAGAAGTTTCTTGGTCGGGTTGCAATCCACTTTCGACCAATGATGCGGTGGCGGCAGCACTTGCAAGCGATGGCATTTCAATTTTTGCTTGGAACGGAAATTTAAAAGATTTCTACTGGTGTATTGAACGTACCATCGACGTTCCACCACAATTAACATTAGACGATGGATGCGATTTAATCAACACAGTTCACGAAAAATACCCCGAAATGGCTAAAAATCACATCATCGGCGGAACAGAAGAAACGACAACTGGCGTTCACCGATTAAGAGCAAGACAAGAAGCGGGAAAACTGCTCTACCCCGTTTTTGCTGTCAACGATACCGAAACCAAATGGGATTTCGATAATGTTTATGGAACGGGACAATCCACATTGGACGGAATAATGAGAGCAACTTCTGTTCTCCTTGCAGGCAAAACTGTTGTTGTTGCTGGGCATGGACACTGTGGAACAGGTGTTGCAAAACGAGCAAAAGGTTTAGGTGCAAATACCATTATCACCGAAGTTAAACCCACTGCTGCAATTAAAGCACTACTCGAAGGACACCAAGTTATGCCAATGGACGAAGCTGCAAAAATTGGCGACATTTTCATCACTGCAACAGGTTGCAAAGATGTAATTAGAAAATGGCATTTCGAAGCAATGAAAGACGGGGCTATTGTTTGCAATACAGGACATTACGACGTCGAAATTAATATTCCAGAACTTGAATCTTTGACTGTTTCGAAACGCACGATTAGACCAAATTGCGAAGAATATACTTTGAAAAATGGTAAACGAATTTATCTTCTTGCTCAAGGTCGGTTAATAAATCTCGCTGCTGCCGAAGGGCATCCGTCGGAAGTTATGGATATGAGTTTCGCAAATCAATTTATGGCACTTTTAAGATTTGTCGAAGCACACAAAAAAGGAAAAAAATTCCCCATCGAAGTTATGGATATTCCCCCCGAGCAGGACGAACTGATAGCTTCTTTGAAGTTGGAATCTATGGGTGTTAAAATCGATAAACTCACACCTGAACAGGAGCAATACCTTAAAGACTACACCGCAGGAACATAATAAACTACCTACTTTGGCTGTGCAAGCTTATGGAAAAGGGCTTTAAAGCCCTTTTTCTATTCTTTGCCTTAGTATTTCGAAAAGAATAACCGAGGCTGCAACCGATGCATTCAGAGATTGAACTTTTCCAAACATTGGGATTTTGACAAGCAGGTCGCATCGCTTTAAAATTGGCTCGCTTAAACCTTTCGCTTCATTCCCAATTAACAAAACAATTGGACGTTTATAAGTTTCTTCAAAATATAACATTTCGGCATTAACATCAGTCCCTACAACAGTAAATCCCTTTTCCTTTAATATTTCTAATGATTTTGTTGGTGTTTGGACTTTAGCAATTGGAATGTGCAAAAGTGCACCAGCACTTGCTTTGATGGCAAGCTCGTTCACAGGGGCAGTTGCTTCGACTGTAACAAGCAATCCTTGTGCACCTGAACACTCGACCGACCTTGCAATCGCTCCTAAATTTTGTGGGTCGTTGATTTTGTAGGCAAATACGATTACAGGGTTTTCGCTTTTTCGGTAAGCTTCATCCATTAACTCGTCCAACGAAAAATATCGAACATCACTTGTCAAGGCAATAAAGCCTTGCGTATTCAAATTAATTCTGAACTTCTTACATAATTCATTGAATTCGTCTTTCCCAACTATCGAAACTTGGACATTCTTCTTGCGTGCCAACAACTTTAGTTTTCGAATCTGGTTCGGTTCAACACCGTAACGAACATAAATTCGTTCGATACTTAATGTTTCGTTATTTAAAGATTCGAATACAGCATTCTTTCCTGCTACGATTTGCATAATTCACAAATATTAATTTTGAAATTTACTAAATTAAATTTTACATTTTTACGATTATGACTGTTTTTGTCGAAGAGCAAATCCCTTTCGTTGCCAAAGCAATTAGCCATTGCTGCAAGGTATTTAATTTCAAAGGGCGAGAACTCGTTCGGAATGACCTTATTGAAAAAAATTGCAAAGCTCTGTTCGTTCGTTCAACTACTAAGGTCAATAAAGGATTGTTAGATGGAACAAGTGTTGAATTTGTTGCTACTGCTACTTCTGGAACCGACCACGTCGATACTGATTATTTGCGCTCCAAAAACATATATTTTGCCGATGCAAAGGGTTCGAATGCCAATTCTGTCGCTGAATATGTAGTTTTTTCAATTCTTCGTTGGTCAAAAATTACAAACAAGAGTTTAAACAACCTAAAGATTGGCATCATTGGTTTTGGACATATTGGTAAGCTTGTCGGAAAATACGCTAATTTTTTGAAACTCGAAGTGCTTGTTAACGACCCACCCCTTTTGGAAGAACACGGCAAGCCGGCATTTCCTGATTATACGGTTTACTGCGAATTAGATGAAATCATCGAACAGAGCGATATTATCACAAATCATGTGCCTTTGACAAGATTAGGAAAGCATCCAACTTATTACCTTTTGAATCGAGCTAATTTACTCAAATGTAAAGATAATGTGCTTTTCATCCATACATCCCGTGGGGGTGTTGTCCAAGAAGAAGCATTGGAGTCAATTTTCAGCGACAAGAATGCAAGTCTTGTGGTTGATGTTTGGGAAAACGAGCCAAATTTCAATTGCCCGCTAGCACGAAAATGCTTGATTGCTACACCACACGTTGCAGGTTATTCGTTCGATGCCAAAATTCGTGGTGCTATAATGGTTTTGAATGAATTCGAAAAATTTGCCCAAATTAAAGTAAATTATTCAGAAATTTTCGAAGAATACCAAAAGTATTCGCCTATTAACCCGAAGATATTCGAAAATACCAATCTTCTTTACGAAATGTTATTGAATTCCCGACAAATCCTGAACGACACAAGTAAGTTTTTGGAACTATGCGAAAAATCGGAACAAGAAAGAATCAAAGGTTTCGATATGCTACGAAAAAATTATCCAATTCGGCGGGAGACTTTGTAAGATGAAGGAAACCATTTTGGACAAGTTGTTCAGCCTGCGAAGATTTGGAATTCAGCCCGGTTTGGAGCGCATCCAACAAATTCTCGGGAAACTTGGAAACCCCGAACGCAAATTCCCTTCAATCCATATAGCGGGAACTAATGGCAAAGGCAGTGTCTCTTCTATCCTTGCTTCCATCCTAATGGAAGCAGGACTAAAAGTTGGACTTTATACATCTCCACACATTTTTTCGTTCAACGAAAGAATCAAAATCAATGGGAAACCAATCGGGGACGACCAACTTCTGCCATTACTCGAAACTTTGTTAGAATATGGTTCCGAAAACAATTCAACTTTTTTCGAAATAACAACTGCTCTGGCTTTCAAATACTTTGTCGAACAAAAAGTTGACATCGCAGTGGTGGAAACAGGAATGGGCGGACGCTACGACGCAACAAATGTCGTTACCCCACTTGTGGCTATTCTCACAAAAATCGATTTCGACCATCAACAGTATCTGGGGAATACCATCGAACAAATCGTTTGGGAAAAATGTGGAATCGTAAAACCAAACGTCTCCGCTGTTATTGGAAGAAACAATTCAGAAGTTTACGAGCTTATCCAAAAAAATGTCAAAGGCAGTAAATTGATTTTTGCCGAAAAAATTGTAAAAATCGAAAACTTCGCTGTGAACCCTAAATTTCACAGTTGTTGCGATTTGGAAAGCATAAAATATAAGCTCGTAAATTTGGAAATCCCCTTGCTTGGCAATCACCAAGCCGAAAACATTGCTACAAGCATCGCCGCAATTGAATTACTTAATGAAATTGCAAATATTACCGAAAATAACATCCGAGAAGGCTTAGCAAACATTCGTAAGAATACTCGTCTTGCGGGTCGATTCGACGTTGTGCAACTCAACCCCCCTGTTATCGTCGATGTCGCCCATAATCCAAATGCTATTTCAACAACCGTAAGAACTATAAAAGACATTTTTCCTAACATTGCTTGGAACGTAATTTTTACGATGATGAAGGACAAGGACATCGAAAAGAGCATTCAATGTTTATGTGAAATTTCAAACACAATTTGTATCCCAAATTTGAAATTCGACCGAGCCGAAAAAAACGAAAACATACTTCATTTAGCAAAGAAAGCATTAGACGACAGCAATCTTGCCAAAATAAAGCTGTTCGATTCTGCTAACGAAGCTTTGGAATATTGCGTTTCCTCTAACCTACCAACTCTAATCATTGGCTCTTTTTACTTGCTAAATGAAGTTTGCGAAAAACTAATTGAGAAATATAATTGGGATTTCGAGACAATAGGAAGGAACTACGCCGTTTGATTAAAAAAGTAGCTTCGAAATGCTAATAATCCCAATTGGTTCAACCGATTGGAAAGCTTCGCCATATGGAACACCAATCAACGAGCCTAAGTATCTCGCTCTTGCTTCCAAATCGAGAAAGAACTCGGGTCGACTAAGCAATGTCTCTGGCTCTTTCGGATTATTTTTGCCTTCGACAAAGACTTGGGACGTATAGCAACGAATTGCTTCTAACTTTCTTTCCCAAACATTAGAAATATCGACAACAAAGTCGGGTAATTGCTTAAATGGGTAAAATTGCATATAACAGTACATACGGCGGATTCGCCAAGGTGGTTGTCTTTCGCCATCCATAAAAGTTTCGTATCGCAGCAATCCCGAAAGGAACATAGCTTTTCGAACAATTCGATGTAATGCCTCGTGGTCGGGGTGCCTTTCAAATTTAGGACTAAACAAAACAGCCTGTGGTTGATATTTACGAAGCACTTCGACAGTTTTTCGAATAGAAAATTCAGAAATATTTAGATTTCCATCTTCGAGCCCAAGATTTTCGCGAAATTTAGCCCCAATCACATCCCGAGCTAATTCGGATTCTTTCATTCTAATTTCGGGAGTGCCACGGGTTCCCATCTCGCCTCGGGTGAAATCGACAATAGCAACAGAATACCCTTCCGATACTAAATTAATCAGAGTACCACCGCAACCAATTTCAATATCGTCGGGGTGTGCCCCAAAGGCAAGAACATCAACTTTGTAAGGATTATCTAAAGTCATAAGTTTGTTGCGTTGTGTATTTTTTCGATTCTGCGGATATGGCGTCCGCCTTCGAATGATGTATTAAGAAATTCCAAAAGAATTTTTTCAGCTAAATCCGAAGGTATTAACCTTGCACCAAGTGCCAATACATTAGCATCATTGTGCAAACGAGCTAGCTTTGCCATTTCGACCGAACAACAATTCGCCGCACGTATTCCTTTGATTTTATTTGCTGCAATTGACATACCAATACCAGAACCACAAATCAAAATTCCGAAATCGGCTTTACTTTCATTTAATGCTCGAGCTACAAGAAATGCATAATCAGGATAATCACACGATTCTGCCGAATCGCAACCGAAATCTAAAACATCGTAACCCAGTTTCTTGGCAAACTCGATTAGATGTAACTTCAAAGGAAATCCGGCGTGGTCGGAGCCAAAAGCTAATACCATTTAATACTAAATAACCACTTCCTTCAATACTTTCTTATTACTTGTTTAACGATTTCATCAAATTCTTCTTTTCGTCTTCCGAAAGCATATCCATTATCGAAATGCCACTACTAACGGGTTTGGATTCGAACTGCTTTTGTGGGAAGTTTTTCTTGGGTGTTTGTTTTTCTGTTTCGTCCTCAACATATTCAAGAATCAGGGATTCGTCTTCGGGGACAATATCTGCAATTTCGACTTTTATTTTATCCCCCGACTTGAATGGGATTTTATTTCCACGAAGAGCTGAACGCATTTTGCTTCGTGGCATAAAGCCATCGATTTCGTTATTGATACTTACCACGCAACCTTGGGCAACAACCTGTTTGACGATACCTTCGTAAATTGAATGTTTAGGATACTTTTCGTGAATAGTAGGCCAAGGATTTTCAGTAATTCGTTTCATACTCAACGAAATTGCCTTTTTCTCGGCATCGAAGTTTGTAACAACGACTTCAATTTTATCGCCAACTTTAATTACTTCGTTTGGACGGCGAATTCTCTTTATCCACGAAATTTCGGAGGTTCGGAGTAGACCTTCGGCACCAGGTTCCAATTCAACAAAGGCACCGAAATCGAAAATTCGGCGAACTATTCCCGTGTGTTTTGTTCCAACTGCATATTTTTCGGGTGATATAGGCCAGATGTCGCCCAACAATTCTTTTCTACTCAAACCAATGCGTTGATTCTCTTTATCTATTTCGACTATAACTGCTTTTAGAGTATCGCCGATATTGATATGTTCGCGAATATTAGTAATTCTGAAAGGAGCCAAACGGGAAATATGAATCAAACCTTCGGCTCCACCTAAATCTATAAAAACTCCAAATGTTGCAATCGATGTAACTTTACCTTCAACAACTTGCCCTACCTTGAGATTAGCCCAAAATTCGTCTTCCAAAAACTTCTTTCGGCTGACGATAACAGCCATACTACCTTCGTCGTATTCCTGAATTTCTTGAATCTTTACCATCAACTTTTTGCCAACAACTTCGAGCAATTCATCATCGGTAGGCGATTTTTTAATATGGAAGTGCGATGCGGGAAGAAACAAGGGAGCTTCTTTGTAAAATACTCTCAAACCTCCACGAACACGACTGTAAACATAAACTTCGATTGGCTTGCCTTCGTTGAAAGCCTGTTTAACTTCGTTGAATGCTTGAATGATACGGGCTCGCTTGCTTCTTCGTCTTAGTTCAGCATTCGATAGTTGCTCTTCGCTCGAACTTGCTTCGGTTTTGGTTTCAGCAATCGCAGGAGCTACTTCCACTTGATTCTCCGTTGGCGAAGGACTTGCAACAACATCTTCAGTTGTTTCGACTGCCGAGGCTTCTGCCATTGTGGCAGACTCGCTTGTTGGATTTTCCGAAACCGATTCGATTTGTGAGTTAGTTTGCGAGAGGTTTAAATTTTCTTGTTCCATTTGCTCTCCAATTGTAAATGCTGGGATTAAAAATAAAATGCAAAATTAATAATTTTTTCAAAATAATAATTAAAAAAATTAAACATTTAGCTCGCAACAACACCGAGAGTTACTCTTTCTCGGGCACCTGTTGTGCTTGGTAAATTAGCAGGAATATTACCTAATCGCAAATAGGCAAGAAAACCAAATGCTAATGCTTCTTTGAATTTTGTTGGGATTCCATACGAATCGCTTTTAGTTATTTTTACTTTGGGCAATAAATTTTGAATTTGTTCAATTAAATACTCATTTTCGGCTCCACCACCCGAAACAATAATTTCTTCTGTGCCCGCAGCAAAATTCCTTATGTTTTCGGCTATTGACCAACAAGTGTAAAAGGCCAGAGTAGCAACAATATCCTCGGGGGACAAATGCTTTTTCTGAAACAACACATTATTCAAAAGCTTTTCGTTAAATAATTCCCTTCCAGTGGATTTTGGAGGTTTCTTCCGAATAAAAGGTATGCTTTTCAAACTTTTAAGCAAACTATTATTTACTTTACCGCTTTTAGCAATTTCGCCATTATTATCGAATTCTTTGCCAAAGAACTTTTTGCAAGCAATGTTGATAAGAACATTTCCAGGACCAGTATCGAATGCAACTACTTCATTCAATTTGCACTTTTTAGGCAAATATGTAATATTAGCAATGCCACCAATATTCAACGCAGAGATTGAACGAATCATACTGCGAAGAAAGTAATAATCGAAAATTGGCACCAGTGGAGCACCTTCGCCACCTTTTGCAACATCCTTTGTTCTAAAATCTCCTACGACAATTCTTCCAAGTTCAGCAGCCATAGCGGGCAAAGAAACCAGTTGCAAAGTATGTCCAATTTCTGAATTTGAATACTCACCCCGAGCATCATGCCAAACGGTTTGTCCATGAACTCCAACTGCATCGACTTTATCAATCGGGAAATCCAATTTTTTTAGGAACTTCCTTACTGCTTTTGAATACTCGTAAGCCAAAGCAAAGTTTAAATACGAAATCTCGCTTGTGGTAGCGTTATTTTCAATTGCCATTTGTAGGAGTGGAACTATTTTCGTACTAAAATTATAAAACTCACAACCAACTATTGTAAACAAAACCTTGTATTTCGACCTAAACATAAACTTTGCAAGTACAAGATCAATGCCGTCCAACGATGTACCCGACATTAAGCCTAAAACATGCCGAGATTTCGAAAGCCATTCGGCGGGTGTTGGTACAATTATGTTCAAATCTAACCAATGTTTATTATTATTCACCAAATTAACATTTTTCGAAGAAAAAACAAATATCATTGCACCAGACAAAATTTGCAACCCATTGAATTTCAAACACTTACAAAAACAACGTTTTCTACTATTAGTGGCATAAAACTTGAAAATATCCAATCTGTGTTTAAAAGGAAAATATGAGAAAGACAAAATCATTGAATGAGACTGAGTATAAATTATTATACGAAGCGTTGAAAACCTTTGTAATTAATAAGGAAAACTCAACCGAGAAAAAGAAAAAGACTAAACTTATCAAAAAGGGGGATGCAACAAAATGATTAAAGACATACAATTTGCAAAGCAGGGATTGATTTCGCAAATGACCAAGTTGGAAGTAATTAGCAATAACATTGCAAATGCAAGCACAATTGGTTTCCGTAAACAAAAGGTTTTCGAAGAAGAAATTGCTAAGCAAACCGAGTTGCTTCAAACACCTACTAACACCGTAAATCAAGTCAAAATCGACACTTTTACCAGTTTCGAAAGTTCAAGATTTGAGCAAACTGGCAACCCTTTGGATTTATCGATTGAAATTCCAAATGGGTTCTTTCAATTAGAAGATGAACTGGGTAACTTCTATTTAACAAAGGCGGGTAATTTTAGCCTTTCCAAGGATGGGTATATTGTTGCCAAGGATGGCAAATTCCTTCTTGGGGAAAACGGTAGAATTAAATTAATCAACGAAATTGTATTGGACAGTTCTCAGATCGTTGGAAATATCAATCCAAAAATCAAAATCACTGAACGTGGCGATGTTTTCGTCAACGAAGCCTTTGCAGGAAGAATTTCGATTCTCAAAGTCGAAAACCCCGAAACTTTGGAACGGATAGAAGGAACATACTTTCGGCTTTCAGGTCAAACTCGTTACGTTCCTAACGACCCCTTCGAAGCAATTTTACGCCAAGGCTGGCTGGAAATATCGAATGTCGATATCATCAAGGAAATGATTAACCTAATTGAAGTTCAAAGGTTATTTGAACTTAATACGAAAGTTGTTCAATCGAGCGATTCAACATTGGAGCAAAGTTTACGCTTAGGGAAATTTGTTTAATTAAAAATAGATAAACTATGGACAAAACATTAAGAACAGCGGCAACTGGGCTTTCGGCACAACAAAGATTTGTCGAAATTATTGCTAACAACATATCGAATGTAAATACAACAGGATTTAAAAAAGTACGACCAGAGTTCCAAGATTTGCTCTACGAAACTCTGCGACCGATGGGCAATTTGCAACGCGAAGGAATCGAACCACCCAGCGAAGTCCAAATTGGTTCAGGCACCGAACTTGTTTCGACCACAAGAATTTTTAAGCAAGGCGATATTGTCGAAACCCAGAATCAACTGGACGTAGCAATCAATGGCGACGGCTTTTTCGTATTGGTTAGGCCCGACAATTCGTATGTTTTTACTCGCGATGGCTCGTTCCATTTGAACAGAGATGGCGAAATCGTTAGTTCGCAAGGCTACCGCTTAGAACCCACGATTGTTGTCCCACAAGATGCTTTGGAAATAATTATCACCCGCGATGGCTTCGTTAAAGCATTATACGAAGGAAGCGGCGACGAGCAAATCTTAGGCCAAATTATGCTTGCACGCTTCGTAAATCCCGCAGGCCTTCGGTCGGTTGGCGAAAACCTTTACGTCGAAACACCCTCCTCGGGTCCGATGATTTTAGAACAACCCGGATTTAACAACACTGGTGAGTTAATCCAATACCATCTCGAACAATCAAATGTCGATATTATCGAGGAAATGATAAATATGATTCTTGCTCAACGCGCCTACGAACTAAATTCAAAATCCGTTCAAACTGCCGATAACATTCTTTCTAATGCTGTCAATCTTAAAAGGTAAGAACTAAGATGTTAGGCTTTTCGGAAAAACATACAATTTTGAAAATTGCTTTGGTAATTGTCTTGCAAGTAATTCTGCCTTGGGCGAAACCATTATATTCCCAAACACATTTTAACTCGCAAGATATTCAAAAGGCGCTTTACGAGCGAATTAGTTCAATGGTGGGGAGCGATGCAGAGATTGCAATTTCCAATGTGATTCCGAGCCTTACTTTTCGCGAAAATGGCGTTACATACAATTTCGATTTTGGCAACAAAACTTTGTTGACTGGCAACAGCATTGTCGGTGTTGAATTCCGTCATAATGGTAATCTTTTGCGAAGAATAGAAGTCCCTGTACGAGTTAAGATTTACAAAAACGTATTGGTTGCAAAAAATACAATAAGGAAAGGCGAAGAAATTTCGTTCGAAAATAGCATAATCGAAAGGCGAGAATTACCACCAAACGTTGAGCTATCGGAAATCGAACCAAAACTACTATTTAACAAAGTAGCACGATACAATATTATAAGTGGCTCGATTATAACTACGAAATTGTTAACCGAACCATTTGCAATTCGCCGTGGCGAAAAGGTCAAAGTTGTTGTCCTAAATGGCAAAATCTCTGTAACAACTTATGGTACAGCTTTAGATGATGCAGGATGTGGGGAAAAAGTAAGGATACGGCTGGATGCGACCAAAGCAACAGTAACAGGACTTGCAGCCAAGGATGGCTGCGTTATTATAACTAATTGAGGTAACTATGAAAAAATTAACATTTATAATTACAGTTTTCCTGATTGTTTCGTTCGGACTTCAAGCACAATTTATTCAAAACACATCTCGGTCCTTGTTTTCCGATGTCAAAGCTTTCAAAAAAGGCGATGCAGTAACAATACTTATTGTCGAATACACCCAAGCAGATAACTCTGCAACAACAAAGGATAGCCGTTCGACAACAATCGGTGGTGGAGTCGATGCCAATTTCAACTCGTCGCGTTTCAATGCAGGTGCTGAACTCGGAACAAAAAACGAAAACACCGGAAGTGGCTCGACTTCGAGGCGTGAAAGCATCAGAACCAAAATAAGCGCAAAGGTCATCGAAATTGACGAAGCTGGCAATCTTATCGTCGAAGGAACACGAAAAACAAAAGTCAATGGCGAAGAACAAACAATTAAGATTAGTGGAACTGTCCGTCCCGTCGACATATTACCAAACAATTCTGTTTATTCATACAACATACTTAATCTTACGCTTTTAATCGAAGGCGAAGGAACAGTAAGTAATGTCCAAGAACCAGGTTTAATTACAAAGTTTTTAAGAATATTGTTTTAGCCTATGAAAAGGAAAATACTCTTAATTGCATTAGTTATATTTTCAACTTTACTTTACGGAGCAAGAATCAAAGATATTGCAAGAATAGAAGGCTCCACAGGTGTTCAAGTTATTGGTTATGGGCTTGTTTCGGGTCTGAACAACACTGGGGACAATCAACTTTCGACTTACACCATTCAATCTGTTATTAATATGCTCAAACGGTTTGGGCTTACCTTACCCGAAATTAATCCAAGAATTCGGAATGTTGCTGCTGTAATAGTAACAGCAACAATTCCAACATATAGTAAAAAAGGTAGCAAAATTGATGTCGTTGTTTCTTCGATTGGCGATGCAACTTCGTTGCAAGGTGGTGTTCTTCTTCTAACTCCAATGTCATTACCCGATGGAACAGTAGTTGGTTTTGCCCAAGGTCCTGTTTCTGTTGGCGGGTACGAGTTTTCGGCTTATGGAACAAGGGTAGCTAAAAACTTTATCACCGCTGGTCGCGTTCCTAATGGTTTAATATTAGAAACTGATATCGAAAGCCAATATATTACAAATCAACAGATTAGAATTATCTTGAACGAACCCGATTTTACAACTGCTCTGGCTGTGACCAATGCAATCAATTCGTTGCCAAATTTAGCAAACTCGGCAATACCAATCGATGCAAGCACAATTCAAGTTAACCTACCTGCAGGTTTAAATCAAACTCAAATAATTGGTCTGATATCCAATATCGAAACAGCAACTGTAACCAAAGACGTACCCGCACGTGTTGTAATCAACGAACGAACAGGTACAATTGTCGTCGGTGGAAACGTTGAAATCCTTCCCGTTGTAATTGCACACGGTCCGCTCGAAATCGCAATTCAGAAAGAAATTGTATTCCCGACCCAACCTCTGATTGGCTTGTATTTGAATAGAGGATATACTCTCGATTCAATAATGAAAATCGTAGCACAAGAAAGAATGAATCCAGCGACTGCAATTTCCCTTACAAACCCAACTGTTCAGGATATCGCAAATGCATTGAATTTATTGAATGTAACACCAAGAGACCTAATTTCAATATTCCAAGCATTAAAAGAAAGCGGTGCTTTACAAGCAGAACTGATAATTCAATAATTGAACAATATTAGCCAAAGATATGGAAAAGTTGATTAATAAAATACCAAGCGATTTTTCAATCTTAGAAACGAAAATTCAGTCTAACAAAAATTTGGACAAAAAAAAGATTGACAAAGAAGAAGCAAAGAAAGTAGCTCGCGATTTCGAATCGATGTTTATCTACTTGATTTTCAAGGGGTTACGAAATTCAATGCTCAAAAAAAACAATGACCATCAAGAGCTTACTGACCTCGGTGGGGACATTTTCGAAGACATTGGTTACCTTGAATTAACAAATCAAATAACGAATGATGGGAATGGTATAGGAATTGCAGAGCTAATTTACGAGAAATTAACAGGAGAAAAGTTGGATTCGAAAATAAAATATAACGAGCCCGTAACAATAGCTAACAAACAAAACCTTCAACCGAAGGAAACTCGGAGTTCAACCCAAATAAACCAAATTAATTTTCAATTGAATAAGATTGAAAGGACTCTTTTCAATAAGACAAATTCCAAAATCGATGCTTATGAACCAATCATAAATGAAGCAGCAAGGACATATAACATTGATAAAAACCTAATTAAAGCTGTGATAAAAGCCGAATCAGGGGGTAATAATTATGCGGTTTCGCCTGTTGGTGCAAAAGGGTTGATGCAAATTATTGATTCGACTGCCAAAAGCCTTGGTATTAGGAATGTTTTCGACCCAAGGGAGAATATCTTCGGTGGCACCAAATACTTAAAGAATATGCTCGAAACATTCGACGGCAATCTGGAATTGGCACTTGCTGCCTACAACGCCGGACCTGGTAATGTCGTAAAATATGGTGGAATACCACCATTCCGCGAAACTATCAATTATGTAAACAGAGTAAAATCCTTTTACGCCAAATTTTCGAGTTCAAATGGAAACAACCAAAGGTGAAGTTATGAATAATGCACTTTTGAATTTACTGGAGAAAGAAAAAAACAAATTAGCCGAACTATTAAAAACTGCACAAGACCAAAACGAAGCACTTATTACATACAACATCCCAGCAATCGAAAAGACAACCCAAATGCTTAGTAAGTTAGGTCGCGAGATGAAACAATTGGAAGAAGAAAGAATTAAGCTCATCACGAATGAAATTAAATGCAGCAAAAGAGAAGCAATGTTCGCAAAACTTTCCGAAATTCTGAAAGAAGAAGACTATGGCGATGAAGCCAAAAGAATCAAAAATGAACTAAAAGAACTGATTGAGAAATTTACATCTCTTAACTCATTGAACAAATTGCTTGCAAACAAAGCATACGGTGCATTGAGCGAAATACTAAACAGTTTGTCCAATGGTGAACAAAGTATGTGTAACGTAAAGGTATAAATTATGGAAGTCAAAACAAAAGAACTAAACAGAATGCTTAAAGAATTTCTCTCGGATATCAACAACATTAAAAGTAAGTTGAACGGGGACATTTATAACTTCAAAAATCTATTGAGCGAAACAGTTTACAATTTGCCCGAACAAATTTGCAAAGGATTAAATGCAAAGAGCAAGATTTTGTCCAAAAAAGAATTCACAATTGCAATGGAAGCATTGGAACAATGCAAAAGTTATTTGATAATGATGGAAAAGATGAAAATGATACCAACAATGGAGGTAGTGAAAAAGGTGGACAAAATCAACGATATTCTTATTAAATCTATTTCGTAATTAAGCAAGGAAAAAGGAATGGGAATCTCCCCTTCGTTGGAAATAGCAAAGAGAGCCTTAATTGCCCAGCGTCTTGGTTTGGATGCCACAAGTGGTAACATTGCAAATATTAATACACCGGGGTATTCCCGCCGTGTTCCTCAATTTTCCGAAGGCGAACCAATCCCAAGAAGTAATGGATTTGTTGGCACAGGAGTTTTGGTTTCGAAATTAAAAACATATCGCGAAGAATTTTTCGACAAACAAATTCGAAGAAGCTTTTCTTCATTGAATTACTTGGAAACCGATAGCACAATTGTTCGAAAAATAGCAGCAATTTTCGGCGAACCAAGCGACACAAGTTTGGATAGTGTCGTAACCCAATTTTTTAATTCATTCGAAGATTTAAGCCAAAAACCCACGGATATTGGACTCCGCGAACGCACCCTCTCTTTGGCTCGAACTATGCTAACCCGCTTCAAAGAAATTGCCAATCAATTACAAGAAACCCGCAACGAAATTCGAACCGAAATCGACTCATCGGTCAACGAGGTTAATCGTCTTGTTCAAGAAATTGCCGACTTGAATCACAAAATTGCCTCATCAGTCAGCAAAATAGATGGCGACAAACAAACCTTCATCGACCAACGAGCAACAAAATTAGAAGAACTAAGTAAGCTAATAGATGTTACCGTAACAAATGGCGAATTCGATACCGTTAATGTTTTCGTAAATGGAATAAACTTAATTACCGGAGTTGACTACCTTCAACTTAAATCACAAGACACAATTAACTCATTGACAGGTGAACGCACTATATCGTTGCTCAAAATCGATAAATCTGGACGCGAGCTTTCGACCGTTAACCCACAAAGCGGAAAATTAGCAAGTTTAATCAAGCATTTCAATAATACTTTGGATGACAAAAATTCGAGCAGTGAATATTCGATTGCTACAAACTTGGAAAACTTCTTTGCCGAACTAATAACCAAAATTAATGATTTAACAAGCCAAGGCTATGGATTGACCGATACGAGTTCACCGCCACCTGGAAGGAATCTTTTTGTTTTCTCGTCAACTCCATCTATTAGTTCAACCGAGCTGAACCCCGCAATTGTTGCTGACCCACGCCTTTTGCCAATATCTGAATTCCCTGGCGAAGTTGGTGATTCGGGAATTGCCCGAAGAATTTCTCGATTAGCTAGCGATTCGACCTTCTTTCAAGACCAAACACCAATCGAATACATTAGCAACTTAATCGCAACTATTGGTTCTTTCGGCAAAGATTACGATACACTTTACACTACTTCTAAAACTTATAACGAATTGCTACTCAATCAAAGAGAATCAATCATTGGCGTTAATTTAGAAGAAGAAGCAATTAATCTTTTAAAATTCCAAAAAGCATTCGAAGCAACAAGCCGAGTTGTTTCGACTTTAAACGATATGTTAAGCACTTTGGTAAACTTGGGTAGATAATATGCGAGTTACTCAGTTTTCCAAATATACTCCAATTCAATCGGCAATTGAAGATATACAAAGCCGAAAATACCTCAATGAATTAAGGCTTGCAACAGGAAAACAAATAGTCGATATCACCGAACAACCAACGAATTTATTACTCAAAAAGAACTTGGAATTTTCAATCTCACAAAATCAACAATTTCAAAAAAATATCGATTATTCGATTAATTTCATCCAACACACAACAGAAACATTACAAACAATTATCAATAATCTTGCACAAATAAGAGACACAGCAATCGATGCAACCCAAACAGGCATAAGCAATAGTGTCTCGGTGTTGGCTAAAAAAGTTCGTGGCATTCTCGACGACATCGTTAAAGACTTGAATGCGGATTACGATGGTAATTTTTTATTTTCGGGCACTCTTACAAACAAAAACTCAATCCAAAAGCCCGCAAATTCTAAAACTGAACTTCCATACGAAATCATCACCGAAACCCCAACAGCGGAAAATCCTTCGGGTTTGAAAGTAATTTTCAAAGGAAATTCAAAAAAGATAATCATTAACACAAGCAATTCTTCTTCGGAAGCAATTAATACAACTGCTGACGAAATGTTCGACGGAGTCGCTTTAGAGCCATTAAACAAAGTCATCGAATTATACAACTTACTGTATTATGATCAATCGGGTCAACCCCGAAGCGAAAATGATTTGTTTAATCAAGATGATTTAATTAAATTGGATTCGATGCAAAAGGAACTTGGCAAATTGATTGATAAACTAACACGTGTTAACGGGGCAAACGGAATTCTTTTGAACAGGATGGAAGCACTTTCTGAACAAAACAAAAACATTTTGGTAAATTTCGAAGCTTACAAGTCGAAAATTGCCGATACTGATTATGCTAAAACTTCGTTAGAACTTGCAAAAGACCAGACTGCATTGCAATTTACTTTACAAGTTGCAGCACGGCTTTCTCAAATTGCACTTTTTGATTTTCTGAGATAATGCTTGTATGAGATTTTCGAGTGGTATAGCCCTGTTTTTTGGTTTTATTGCTATTTTTGGCGCCTTCGTTTGGGAAAGCGGCTCCATTGGTTCGATTTTCCTCGGTCCTGCACTACTGATAGTAATTGGTGGAACATTAGCAGCTGGGCTTGCAGGCACTTCGGTTGACATAATGTTGCGAATGCCTAAACTAATTTACATTGCTCTTTACCCACCAAAACTAGATAAAGTAGAACTTATCAATCAATTCATTGAATTTTCAATCTACACACGCAAAGAAGGCTTGTTAGCTTTGGACAAAAGGATTAATGAAGTAAAGCATCCCTTTATGAAAAGATTGTTTTCGTTAGCAATAGATGGCACCGACCCCGAGACTTTACAAAAAATGGCAGAAACCGAAATGTATTACATAACCGAACGCCACAATGCAAACATTATGCTTTTCCAAAAATTAGGCGGATATTCACCAACGATGGGCATTATCGGAACAGTTATGGGATTAATTGCAACTCTGGCTTCGGCGGGAAGCGACCCAACTGTTTTGATTCGGCACATTGCAACCGCTTTCATTGCCACAATGTGGGGAATTATTTTAGCTAACTTACTTTGGCTCCCAATTGGCGATAAATTAAAAGTATTACATCTCGAAGAAATGCAAATACTTCAAATGATATTGGATGGAACACTGGCAATTATGGTTGGCGAAATTCCTTCGGTTATCCGAAGCAAATTAATTTCTGCTTTACCTCTTTCGGAACAAGAAAAATACTTGGAACAAATCCGATATTAATTTATTTCACTTCTGCGAGCAGCTTTTCAATTAAATCTGTTGTTCCGACGTTTTCTGCTTCGGCGGTGAAATTTGTTACAATTCTATGTCGTAGCACGGGTAAAGCAACTTGCCGAACGTCATCAATTTCCGGAGTGTATCGCCCTTGAAGTGCAGCACGAGCCTTAGCTCCAAGTATCAAAAACTGAGATGCACGAGGACCCGCGCCATAGCTGACATAATTACGGATGTAATCGGGTGAGCCATCCAAAGGTCTTGTAAGTCGCACTAAATGAACAGCAAAATTTACAACATTGTCGGCAACTGGAATTTTGCGAACTATATCTTGAAGTTGAATTATTTCCTCTTTTGTCAATACTTTATCCACTGTTGGAATTTTCAACGAAGTTGTACTCTGCACAATTTCGACTTCTTCGTCGAAACTTGGATAATCCAGCCAAAGATTAAACATAAATCGGTCAAGTTGTGCTTCGGGCAATGGATAAGTTCCTTCTTGTTCAATTGGATTTTGGGTGGCAAGCACAAAAAAGGGCTCATCGAGCTTATAGGTAACACCTGCTGCTGTTACTTCGTGCTCTTGCATTGCTTCGAGCAATGCAGATTGAGTCTTTGGTGGGGTTCTGTTTATTTCGTCAGCAAGAACTATATTTGCAAAAATTGGTCCACGTACAAATTTGAAATTTTTCCTGCCAGAAGTTGCATCACCTTCGATTATCTCTGTTCCTGTAATATCGGAAGGCATTAAATCGGGTGTGAACTGAATTCGGCTAAACTTCAAGTCCAAAGCATTTGCAAGCGTTCTAATCATTAAAGTCTTTGCAAGTCCGGGAACCCCAATCAAAAGACAATTACCCCGAGCAAACAATGCCAGTAACAATTGCTCGATAACATCTTTCTGTCCCACGATTACCTTTGCAACTTCGCTTTTGACTTTCTCGATTGCTTTCGAAAAATATTTAAGTAGTTCTAAATCTTTTTGTATATCCATTTTCACTTAAATTGAATAAACCATTTCGACGAAGTAAACCCAACTATATTGAAAAGAAGAAAATATCAAACATTTGCAATGCTTTTCAAGTAACTCATCGTAAACAATGGCTTGAGTTCAACGCCAATCTTAGTTAAGTTTTCCGCTCCACCCTGTTCACGGTCGATTACACAAATTGCAACGTCAATTTTTGCACCCATTTGACGCAACTTTTCGGTGCTTTCGACGATCTGTCCGCCACTGGTTACGACGTCTTCGACAATGACAAGCGTTTTGTTCCGAATATCCACTCCTTCGGCTAACTTCATTGTGCCATAATCTTTAGCTTTTTTCCTTACAAAGACAACTGGCTTTCCGATTTCAAGCGAAAGTGCTGTCGCCAATGGTATTCCTCCAGTTTCCAAACCTGCAAGTATGTCGAATTCTACGGGTAACAACGCAACTAAATGTTTCGCTATTTCTTTTAAAATCCAAGGATTACTTTCGAACTGATATTTATCGAAATACTCGTTACTAATGATTCCAGACCTTAACCTGAAATTGCCTTTAATGAATGAAACATTAAAAATTTGCCTACCCAATTCAACCCTTTCCACTGTGAACTCCTTTGAAAAAAGCAAAAATAATAATTAGATGGCACAAAATTTGTTGCTTTTTCGTATTTAAATAAGGTTATGTATAAAATTAGCCTTTCGGATGAATGAAGTAGAAGCCTACAAATTAACATCAATTGTCCAGTATTCTGACAACTTTAATCTATTCAAAAAGTCAATTACAAATATTGCAAAGCAAACCCTTTTCAAAACAAAGCAAATGCAAATTCTCGTTATTACACCTAATGAAATTTCCAATGACAAAGCAAATCAATTAATTAATATCATTAACAACGGGAATATTAAATTAGTTTTCAAAGAATTCAATTCTGCCAACGACTTATTACAAATTTTATCTGATAGCACTTCCAATTATATTTTCTTTTGCCCCGAAGATGTCTCGTTGCGACCCGATGCTTTGGAACTTTTGGTCGAATATGCCGATTTCCAAAATTCCGAGCTAACCTTTTCCGACGAAATAATTACACTTTCGCAAGACGAAACATTTGAAAATACAAATTCTAAGATTGCAACTTGCTTCCCTCGTGAAATACACATTTATTTGAAAGAACCCAAATCACTTCCCAAATGTATCATTTACCGAAAGTCGGCACTAATAAGAAGTCTAACCGAAAATTTTGGACAAGACATTAATCGCTCATTCAAAACCACCATATTTGAGTATATAAAACGAAATTTACCAAACATTGAAAAGCTCGAACAAATCTTGGCGTTGCATTATCTGGATTTAAATACAATTTCAAACGATGAGGTAACTATCAATGAATTCCAAACCATCGAATTTTTAAAGAAATATTATGGACATAGTTTTTTCCAAAGATTGGATGAGGAAAAAATCCTAAGCCTACCTTACCATTTTGCGAATCCCAACTTCGAACTTATCTCTTTCATAGTAATTTTACATAACGAAGATTCTAACCAAAAAAAAGAAGCTACAATAAATTCAATAAAAGAACAGGATTACCCACAAATCGAAATAGTCTGCTCCAATACAATTAGCTCTTGCGGAGAAGAACCTTTTGTGCGAAATATTCTAACCGACACTTCATCGGGTAAGTATCTCGTCTTCCTTCACCCCGAAACAATATTCAATCCTGACTTTTGCAGAAAATGCATTGATAAGTTCAAAAAATCCAAAGAAATTGCCTTCATTTATTCCGATTACATAACTTTTGCGGAAGGCAGTATTGTCGAAACAATTGAATTCGAAAAGCATAAACTATTGCGATACAATTTCATTCCTTGTGTTTATTTAATTTCGAAGAAAGACCTTATTTCAGCAGGTGGCTTCGAAGAATCATTGCCAATATTTTATTCCAATTGGGATTTGTTCTTAACACTTGTGGAAAATGAAAAAATAGGTGCAAGAGTTGCCGAAATACTTTACTCGACAGAAATTTGGGCAGATTTACAACCAAAAGATTTTGCCGAAGACATAATTTCGAAGTCAAAAATTATTCTTCGACACTTACGATTGTTTACCCAAAAGCAACTCGATTGGGCAGAAAGCATTACATTGAGCCAAGAATATGAGCAGTTCAGAAGTATTCCGATTGGCATAATCCCAAATGATAAGCTTTTGGAAAAGATAACTCCCAAAATAGTAAGTAATACAAAAAAGAGGCTAGATGTGAAGAAGATTCTCTTTGTAATGTATGGATGGCGCGAAAGTGGTGGAGGCACAACCTACCCAAGGTCTGTTGCATTGGAACTTAGCAGGCGTGGTTACGATGTAACCGTCTTTTATGCTTCATTACGATACGATGCAAATTTCCCTCCATACTCAATCGAAAGAGGAAGCGACGGAAATGTCAAATTAATTGGCTTGTTCAACCGCCCAGCTGCTTTTAACGACCCCGCAAACCCCGAACGAGAAATAAATGACCCGAAAATAGAAGAAATCTTCAATCAGGTTCTCGAAGAAGTCCAACCCGACATAATTCATTTCCATAACCTACACGGTTTAACACTAGTACTGCCAAAAATTGCAAAGGAGTTTTCCATTCCAACTGTTTTTACACCGCACAACTTTTATCTGATTGACCCACTCTTATACCTAATTAAAACTGATGGTAGTGTTTGGAACGATTTCGATTTCTTTTCGTCATCGGATCTGCCCCGAAAATACCCCGAAAAAATTGAATTCTATCGTCAACGAGAGGAAGTATCGAAACAAATACTCAACGAATGGATTGATTTAACATTAGCAGTTTCGACATTCCAAAAGAAGGTTCTTTCGGAATTTGCTAGCCAAGCCAAAAACATTATTGTAGTTCATCAATGTCCAAAAATTGTCGATGAACTATGGCAGAACCCTGAATTAGAACTTGAAGCCCAAAGAAAAATCTCGGGAAAAATGCGTTTCGGGTATGTCGGTGGTGTCTATTATTGGAAAGGTGTCCATAATTTTGTAAAGGCAGCCCAATATTTTTTACCACAAGATGTGGAATTCCATATTTTTGGTTCGGGAGATAGCAAATACATTGAAACTTTAAAGGCATACGATAAGAAAAAAATTGTCAACTTTCACGGAAGCTATAATCATCAGGACTTATTTAAAATTGCTAGGGGGATTGATGTAGCTGTTTTTTTGAGTGTGTGGTATGAAAGCGCTGGATTGGTCAGTTTAGAAAACAATGCTATGCGGCTTCCTGTTATTGCATCCAATATTGGCGGTATCCCCGACTTTGTTGTCAACGGTGTTAATGGCTTCCTTTGCGATTACGACTCAATCGATTCCCTCGTTGCATCGCTACAATATTGCTCATTAAACCCCGAAAAAATCGAAATAATGCGAAGTAATCTTTTCCAAATCCATTCTTTCGAAAACTACATCAACCACCTCATCAAAATCTACGATAAATTAACCCGCAAAGAAATTTTCGACCCAACCAGCTTGGAACTAATTGTAACCAACAAACTTCTCAAACAAGAGCAAGTTGATAACTATGTCTTCACAGTTCAACTGAAATCGAAAGAACACATCCAAGCAATTTTAGAAAGATTTGGGTTCATTGTCGATAAAATCGAAAATACTTCCGAAACAAAAGACTATTCGACCTATTCAATCGAAATTAGAGTTCCAAAGGAGCTACAGCTCGAAGAATTTTTCGAAGAAACCGCAAAAAACCAAACTACCGAACCAGAAATAACATTGGAAGGTGAGCAAAAAGGCTTCGAAATCGAAGACTTGGTATCATTAGCCAATAAAGAAAGCGAACAAAAAGATGAATACAAGCCCGAATTTGTTGAATTTGAGAAAGAGGAAGCAAAGATTTGCCAAAAGCCCGAATTGAATGTGGTATGGGAAGGCTCGCAATTCGTCTATCATTCGTTGGCACTTATCAACCGAGAGCATTGCTCAAATCTTATCGATACAGGCTGCGTCGAAGTAACAATTATTCCTTACGAAGTTGACCAATTCCAACCGCAAGGCAACACGAAATACGAAAAGTTGCAAAAACACGATATTCGTTGGAAAGCAGACGTAAGCGTTGAAATTAAAAAACTTCCGTATGTCTGGGTTCGCCACCAGTGGCCACCAAAGAAAGAACCACCCAAGGGTGCAAAATGGATTATTATTCAGCCTTGGGAATTTTCGTCTTTGCCTGTAAGATTTGTTGAAATCTTTTCGCAAGCAGACGAAATCTGGGTTCCTTCGAACTTCACAAGAAATGCATTTGTTCAAAGTGGCTTGGATTTCAACAAGGTTCAAATTATTCCAAATGGAATTGACCCCGAGCTTTTCCAACCCAATGGCAGAGTTTTCACGTTAAATACAAAAAAGAGATTAAAGTTCCTTTATGTAGGCGGGACTACATTCCGAAAGGGTTTCGACATACTCTTGGAAAGTTACATCAAAACATTTACCGCTCAAGACGATGTTTGCCTTGTTGTTAAAGATATGGGCACTGAATCTTTCTACAAAGGGCAAACAGCCGAAGATAAAATAAATGCAATAAGAAACACACCCAATACCCCCGAAATCATTTACTTCAAAAATTACTTTACGGAAGAGGAAATGGCAAGTCTTTACCGAGCCTGCGATGTTTTCGTCGCACCATACCGTGGCGAAGGATTTTCGCTGCCGACATTGGAAGCAATGGCTTGTGGCTTGCCTGTTGTTGTTACCCAAGGTGGTTCGACCGAAGACTTTGTCCACGATAGTTTCGGTTGGAAAATCCCTTCCTATAAAATTTCTATTGGAAAGCAACTTAACGAAGACATCCTTGTCAACGAAGCTTTCCTTTTGGAGCCTGACTCGGATGCTTTAAGCAAAATTCTAAGAGCAATCTACGCCAATCCATCGGAAATTGCTATGCGAGGCGTTCTTGCTTCAAGCTATGCTCGGCAATTTTGGACATGGAAACGCTCTACTCTGAAATTGCTAAGCCGACTTGATTACCTTTATGGTAAAAAACTTGCTCAAAATGCAAAATCAAAACTCATCGATAACACCGACAATCAAATCCTAATCGGAATTGCCGAAAAACATTTTTCAAATGGAGAAATCCGAACTGCAAAAACAATTTTCGAAAGCTGCTTGAAGAATTTCGATGAACTAAATTTAAAATACAAACATTTTGTTCTGCTAAGACTTGCAATTGTAGAATTTTTAGAACACAATCTGGAATCCTCGAAAAAATATATCGAACAATTTGCCAATTTGGGGGTATATACAATCGACACGCTTTACTTAAAAGCAAAAATTGCTCTGCAAGAAGGTAAACTTATCGATGCATTAAATCTATACTCTGAACTTGTTACTCGGTGGAACAAGGAAAGATTTGAATCACTTTTAGGGAACTCATTGGATATTTTCCTTGTCGATATGGGTAACATTATGATAGAGATGAACGATTTTGATAGTGCTTATCAATTATTCACCGAGGCAATTAAGCTGAACTCCGAAAATTCGTTCGCCCACCTTGGTGCAGCAAAATGTTACCTTCGGCTTAAAGATATAACCGAGGCAAAAAGGCTCTTAAATTGGGCTTTGAAAGTCGACCCCGACAATTCCGAAGCAAAAGAATTACTTGCTGAACTGGAAAAGAATCAAGAATAATAATACACTACTGCCTCTTTGGCAAGATGAGAGAAATCAAAATACCATCGGAGCCAAGATTTTCCAATTTCACTTGCCCATTTAATATCCTAATTGTCGAAGCAAATAAAGCTAAATTCAATAATATATCGTCTTGGTCAAACCGAAGAGCATCGAGTAAATTGTTAATGTTCTCGTTGTAAATATTAATTAAGCTTCCAACAAGTTCATTCGGTTGGGCAAGAAGTTGCATTTCTGCAATACCTTCGGATGAACTTTCGAGTATTTGAATTTCGATAGTGCATTTATTTTCATTTGTAGTCAATATTGAATACAATTTTGTGAAAGCAGTCCGAAGTTGTTCTCGGTCGCTGACAATAGTTGCAAATTGACTACCTTCTTCGAAATTTAAAATAATATCCTTCGATGGCTGTAATTTTTTGAACTCGACAAGGGCTTCGTGAAAAATGTTCGAAATATTTAATGTTTGAAGAATTTTTGAACCATCTTTGCCGAACCCGGCAACATCGAAAAGGTCAGAAGTTGAACTCAGAAGTTCCTGTGTCTCGTCGATAGCCAGTTGTAAAAAGGTTTGCATTTCTTCGTCATCTTCGTATTTCTTTTCCAAAAGAATCTGATGATATCCAGAAATCGTAGTTAAAGTATTACGAAGTTGATGACTAAACTTGGTCATAAAGTACGATTTAAACTCACTAGCTTCTTTTGTCAATTGTTCGGCTAATATTGATTGTTTCGCCTTCAATTGCTCTTCGAATTCCTTCTGCTTTTCTAATGTAATGTCCCTACCTATCGAGTAAATCAAACCATCCTGTGGAGAAAAAGTAAACGACCAGTTTATCCATTTGTATTGTCCACTTGCAGTTTTCATCAAATAATCGACCTTTTTGGTAAATTCTTCTGTTGTATTGATTGGGAAATTGTAGAAGTTATCAATATCGGCTTTGTTAACAAATAGGGAATCAATTTTTGAACCAATCAGCTCGGTCGGTTCATACTCAAACATTTCTTTGCTTGCAGGGTTAATAGTTTTCCAAACTCCGTTGAAATCCAAAACACCAATCACATCTTTTGTGGATTCCAAAATCCTTCGTTGCGACCGAGTTATTCTTTCGGCTAAATCTATTGCTCGAGCACGGGAGGTTGAAACTGCCAAGACAAAACCAAAGAATACGAACGAAAGAAGCAAAGAAACAGCCAAAGAAATTAAAGGCAAATAACGCTGGAAAGCCCCTTCGAAATCGGGAACAGTAAAGAAATCTATTTGGATGGGTTTATCTAAAAACAAAAATGTGTATGTTTCTTGCAATGCTGGTTGCGGACCATTGGCATAAGAAGAGTAATTCGATGAGAAAAACAAATTTTTAATGCGGTCATCGTTTTGTTTCTCGTAAATCCTGAAATAAATTAAAGTATCGGTTGGCACAGCTTTGCCCAAAGCAAATTCGAAGAATTTGGTAATATCCAATTCCATAAGGAAAGCAGTTTTGAATGCTATTATACGCCCACTTTTACTTTCGTGTGGAAATGAATTATCATAAATTGGATAAATAAAAAACATACTTAATGTATCGGAATTGCGGAAATAAAAAACATTTGTTGCGAATGGTTTGCCCTCTTCAATTGCCTTAAAGAACCAAGGTTTTATCCCTTCAACTGTCGAAATGTCCAATCCACGGTATTTTTCGTTTGGTTCTTCGGGTATCATAAACTCAATAGGATAGAAAACCTCCTTTGGTGTCCGGGGGTAAACTTTGTAATGGAAATAACCCTGACCTTGAACATAATATTCAAATTCAGTCAAACGGTACTGAGGCACTTTTTGGACGGAGCTAAAACTAAGAATTGAAGGATATGTTTTTGATGGCATACTGGCGTAGAGTAGCAAATAATCGCGCACGACTTGTACCAAGTTGTCGTAAAGCGAACGAATTGAGTTGGCAACAGTCAAATGGTCATTATAGGCTATTTGAACACGCGTTACTACCGAATTAATTGCTTTTTCGAATGTTGCACGGCGGTCATTTTTTAATTTCTGCTCAAAATTGTAATAGATGAATAAACTCAGAGCAAGCATTATTAGCAAAAGAGCATAAGCTGGGTAAGTTGTTGAAAATCTGTAGGGACCTCTTCTTTTTTTGACCGCCTGTTTAAGGATGCTTTCGTAGGAAACTATTTCCTGTTCGGAAATTTTTGCCATAATTTATTTTCCTAATTTATTTTTGACTACTTCTTCGATTTCGCTTACAAATGATTGAATATTAATTGGTTTGGAAAGATATCCATCGAATCCCGCAGAAACAAGCTTTTCTCTGTCCCCTGGTTGAGCAAAGCCTGTTATCGCAATAACCGGCAAACTGCCCCCATCTGGTAAACTGCGCAAAGAATTCAAAAGGTCAATGCCATTCATATCGGGCAAAAGAATATCGGCTAAAACACAAGTGGGATTGTTGTTGCCGAGCCAATCCAAAGCACTTTTGCCATCGTTAAATTCAATTGTTTCGTAACCACCTTTCTTCAAGACAGTCGCAAAAAGCTTTGCAATCGACTTATTATCTTCGACAATACAAATTAATCCTTTCGACGCTTCATTTTCTGCCATTGTTTTACCCAATTTTAAAGCTACAAATTTATTATTTTATTATTTGAATTTCAACACGGCGATTTTGTCGTCGTCCTTCTTCGGTTCGGTTGTCGGCAATTGGGTAGAAAGAGGAACGACCCGCCCAGCGAATTCTGCTTTGAGGTACTTTTCGGGCAACCAAATAATTTACAACAGCAAGAGCCCGTTGTTGGGAACGCTCTAAGTTCTGCGTGGGTGTTCCTTGGTTATCCGAATGCCCTTCGATAACTAAGCTATATTCGGGATTTTGTATCATAAAATCTGCTAGTGCATCCAATGTGTTCCTCATATCTGGAGTTAATCCAACGTTGTCGGTGCGCAAGTATCCACGAAGCACAATTTTTTGGTCAGGACGAATAGAAATCGCCTCCCTTTGCTTTGGCACGCTTATTTCACTTTCAATTCGTTCCTCTTCTGTTAGCCCTACATTTTGGAGGATTTCGGAAAAACTTACCACACTAATTTCCAAGGAAGCCAACATTTGTTGCCTTTCGAAGCCACGAAATTGCACGCTTCTTCTTTCTACTGGTTGAGCAATTGCTATTGCTCCGGCCGGTGGAACATAAGTCGAATCGTAAGGTTTCAACTGCTTTGTGACATCATCAGGCCCAAATTTTAAAGCAACACCGGCACGTACCGAAAAAGAATTTAAGTTCGAACTATATCCTTTAAAAAACGGCGTGCCATATTGAATACTAATATAAGGAGTCCAATGAGCACGAACTAATTGAGCAATATCCAGAAAAAGCAAATCCCAACCCGCACCTAAACTAAATCCGTATCGCAAAGATTGTACCTTTGCAGGCAAAACCCAATCTGTGTAGATTGTCTCGGCACCTTTCTTTTCTTGCTCTTGCAATTTTGATTTGTCGTTGAAAAGAATTTCGAAATCCAATCCCGCAAATGCATATAAACCTTCTATAGCAAAGTTATATCTAACACGGGGTGAAACCCCAATTGCCCAAAAATCAATAATAGGAAAATATGAATCGTTTTCATCAACCTTGAAGCTCGATTTTGCAATACGATTTTCGAGCAAAGAAATTCGTAATCCACCACCCCAGTAGCTTCCCTTTGGATTGTATTCCACAAGAAGTCCAAAAGTGGGATTGAAATTATCATTGCTTTTAAAGGAAAGAACCCTGTTGAATGTATCGTTTACAGGAAGGAATGGCCTTTGTGGAATCTTCAAGCTTCCAAAATTAAAATTATACGAGCCTTCGGCAAAAATCCCAAACCACCAGTCGCCAAAGCTTCGATACAATATTAGCGTATCCAAATTTGGCAAAACTTTGTAATCGATAAACGACCCAAAAGGTGCTTGCCCGTTAGATTTACCAAAGCACATCAAAAACAAAATCGATATAACAAAAAATCTTTTCATTAAATATTCAAATGTATCAATGCAAGATAATCAATTTTTTTGCCAAACTTTTTGCCCCTGTTTTCAAAACTACAAAATATTCTCCATTCCCTATGTTCGAAACATCGCACACGAGTTCCTCGAATTTTGACGAAAAAACATCTTGCTTTATTACCCTAATTGTTTTTCCCATCAAATCCTGAATTTTAACCGTATAACTTTCCCCAACATTGCCAAAAATTTTGATTGTTAATTTCTGGCTTGCGGGATTGGGATACAATTCAATTGAATTGCCATCAATTAATTCGAACTGATTTAACGAAATCAATGATTTGCAATCCTCAGTCACCTGAACACTATCGTCAGGAACTAACCAGAGTAGATTTCTTTTGCCACGGAAAACAACTTCTTTTACGGATATCTTTTCCCAACCCAACCTTGGTGTTAAGCCCCAAAAATACAGAACCGCGAAAGTATCGCTCAACGCAATATCTGGTAGATTTGAATATACTATATAATGTTCGAGCAATGAAAACTTTTCGAAACCCACTTGCCTTACACCAATCAACCCATAGGGGATCTTCAAAACCAAAAAAGAAGTATCGGAAAAAAATCTTTCTAACTTTGCGTCCAAAACATTATCTACTATTACGGGGACAACTTTAACTTCGTTCGGCTTCACCGAAAAAGAAGACAATCGAAGTTTCATCGGAATAAAATATGGCAAAGAAAAATTTTGACTTATAAATTCGACCTTATAATTTTCCCAAATCGAAATTGAACCATCCCGCAAACCTACAACAAAGTATTTCTCATCGGGGGAAAATTTTAACGAGATTATTCCCGAGTCGAAAATAATTGGTGTAGTAATTTCTTCTTTGGTTTGAATGTGATAAAAATGTAGGGCTTTATCCAACGAACCAGAGGTAAGCACTAAATCCTTTGTACTTAAAAAAGCTTTGCGAACATGAAAGCTATGAAGCTGGACTGTATCGATAAGTTCAGCAGTTCGATAATCCCAAACACGAATTTTACCATCGATTCCACCAGCTGCGACAAGATTTTCGCTATCAACAATTGATAATGCCCAAATCACATTTCTGACATTATCAGTTTCCAAGGTATTAAAGACTGTGGGATTTCTCAAGTCAGACAATTCGAAAATAGTAGCTTTTCCACTGTAATCACCAAAGCCAACTTTTTGACTTTCCGAAGAGAATGTAACTGAATATATTTCGGACGAATTCCGAAAAGTAAACAATTGATGTAAATTTGAATCTAAAATTGCAAAGGTTCCATCGTAAGAACCATAGGCTAACAATTTATTTTTGCCAACATCGATAGCACGAACAAGTCCGTTTGTCGATGCAATTTTCCCTACAAGTTTTTTGTCCCTGTGCCAAACAAAAAGACTTGAATCGGAAGAGAAAACAATTTCGTTGTCGTTTCTCCAAAAACGCACCGAAAGAATTTTCGAATCGAAAACCAAAGAATCGATTATTGCTTTGCTTTCAAAATTCCAAATGTAAATTTTTCCTTCTTGCCCGCTACTGACAAAAAATCTTCCCGTCGATGAAAAATCAACGTCAGTAACTTCAAGTCGATGAGTCTTAGGAAAATAAACAACTTTTTTGGGTGGGATAAACTTTAATCCAAAATACGAAAAATGTACGCTATCGGCATCTTTTATTGGAGGGGTCCAAACAAATTTTGGCTTCGTCCAGTCTCTAAAAATCCAAAACCATATTTCATTATCCATTTTCCCCCGAAGCGAATGAATTGTATAAGCCGAGTTGTCGAAGGAAAACTCCACATTCCTATTCGCAATTATGCTATCTTTGGTAGTTGGGAACAAAACTTGTGTTTTGGAAGTAAAAATAGTTAAGAAAAAGAGAAAAATAACAACTATGAAGAATTCAAGGGTAAATCTTCGGTTTACAAATTTCCAGACAAACAAATCTATTTTCAAACTTAACCAATTGTAAAAATAAAATCATTAACAAAATTATCTGATTAATTGCAATTTAACAACTGCACGGGAAATTTCCACTGTCGGGTCATCGATTGGATATGCAATAAAAACAACATTATACAAGCCCTCCTGTGCATTATAATCGGCAAGGAAATCGACGAAATGTTGACCACGAGTGGTGTATTCATTCGAAATTAACCTTGTAACAATTCTCCCGGTCAAATCGCTAACGAAAGCATCCAAATGAACATCATCTTCGACAATGTAATGAATCCGCGTAGAGCTGCTAAATGGATTAGGCGACGGCGTTGCTTTCGTTATGATTGAATTTGGTATCCTTTCGCAATCATAGGCAAGAGTGTGTATCGTGCCAAAAAAGTCTTGGTAAATTAATTTGTAGCAATATTCAAATCCACGATATTCGACGGTATCAGAATCGAAACTATATTGCTTACCAACAGAGCTTGTTCCCAGTCCTTTTAACGCAGAATGCTGTGGCTCGGCTCGTCTAAAATCTGCTATTGTATCCTTGTAAATCACCTGTTCGGGAGAAGATTCAGAAGAAGTTCTTATGCCACGGACAACGATAAAGCCATCGACATAGGCTTCGCTTTCGGTTTCCCAACGAATGGAGACTCGCTTCAACCCAATATAATCAGCATCAAAATATTTCAGTTTTGTAACAGGTTTGGGTCGGTCGAAAATTTCCCAACTTACAAGGCTACGTTCGCCATCATCCATTTCAATGTTATCGTTTACATTGTATCTATTTAAGAAAGGGACAAACACACTATCGCGGTCAATTTTGTATGCTAAAGCTTGATAATATAGGTATGGTTCTAACCAACGAAGCTTTGTGGGTGGGGTCGAACCATCTTTTGTACTTATTCGAAACTTCCCAACAGTAATAAACGAAGGACTTTGTGGAACAACAATACAATCGTCAAAAGTTTCTGGTCCAGCAACGGTTATCGAAAAGCGTTTTGCCCAAACATTTGGGGTGACAATATAACTTATCGTAGGTAGAACCCCAGGAATTGAGATAATATTAAGGTCGCTTGTTCCAGGAATAAGTTCAATTTTATGTCGGTCTGGGGAAATATTATAACCTGTGCTGTCGAAATCAAATTGAAATGTGGCATTAGCAAAATATTTCCAATTGTCGGAAAGTCGGGAAATTTTTATCGTAAACTCCAAAGCATTGCTTTGTACGAGTGTAACACTATCGATTACAACAGTGCTAAGTAATTTGGTTTGCGTAAAAACTTCAACTCGGAACACTGCAAAAATTAGAGCAAAGAATGATATATATTTACTTATTGTCTTCATAGTGGTGTTATGGAACAAAAGTTCGCTTCCCTCTATTATTAATGGAATAATTTAAGTCACGTGTTGTAACGATTCCGTCCAAACTAGTATCCCAAATGTAATAACCTTCGAAATCACGTTCAATCCAAATCTGATTCTGGTCGAATAAATCTATAACTCCATTGCTGTCCACATCCCCTGCAATCATACCAAACAAGAACTCATTTGTTGTAATAGTAAGTGGGCGAAGGGCATTATCCCTACCAAGCACTAATTCAGGTTTTGTAAAATCGAGTTGAAGTGCAAAATTATTTGAAGATTGAAAATCGACAGGGTCTTGGGTAACAACAGCGAGATGGTTTCGGTGCAAAACTGCCAAGTAATACTTCGAATAATTTGAGTCTAAAGCAATTTGGGCATCAGTCAATGGGTATTCCCCATTTCTTCCAACGATTCTTCCATCGCTAGTCAAAAAGCAGGTATAGACAATTGGGTTCGGGTCTGTAAGAGAACGTCGAAATTCTACGACAATCCAATCGACAACCGAACTTGGGAATGTTTCGACAACAATATTGGCTCGTTCGGGGTCCCGATTATATGGGAAAACATCGGGTGGTGTGCGCGGAAGTAGTCCACGTTCCAATAAATCGGTTGCCATTTTGCCATTCCGCCAAGCACCTTCCAAAATCACCTTGCCACGCAAAGCATAAGGCAAAAAGCTCGAAAGACCAATTGCATAATCCCCACTTTCTATCCCTAATTCATTTGCAGAAGAACTGTACGCCCAACCATTCAATGTATCTATTCTTACGCTATCAATAGATGGAACTGTAACCCAAGTGCTACCATCCCAATATTGCAACTTCAATCGAAATACTTGTAAATTATTTGTTTCATCTATTGAACTATCTGGAGAATGCCGCCATCCGTAGCCAAAAATTGGATAAATTTTATTTATTGGCTTACCTTGCTCATCGTAAGCAAAAATCGAAATCGAACGCCGTACCTTTTGCGTTCCAAAGGGAAGTTCGGGAAATCTTCTTGGTTTGACCCGAAAAGTAATTTCCGAGACACCATTCAATGTGTTCGAATCCGGAAAGATTAAATATGTGTATAGGTTGTTGAACAAAATTTTGGACGAATCGCTTTTCAAACGAGTTCTTTTCAAATTCCCGTCTATTTCTGCATTTGGATTTTCGAACACAGGATTATTCTCAGTATTTAATGTCAAAGTAAACCGAGTTGAATCATTAGGTTCGGTATAAATATTCGATTCGAGTACCAATGAATCGTTTACAGTTACATTTTTGCTAAGAATAATTCCTTGTGTAGTTCGGTTTTCGAGATTTATTAGTTTTGTCGAATCACTCGGAATTTCTGGACCAGTAGTTAAACTTCCATCTCCTTTATAGACAACACTGACATTTTTTTCAAAAATTGGCTCCGATGAAATCGAAGCGCCAACATAACGAACGATAGTAACAGAATCCCCAACAAAAAAGTTGTTAGAAACCGAGTTACGAAATTCGCCACGAGTTAGTATCAATCTTTGGTCAATTCGGAAGCCTCCACCTCGAACAACTGTTGCCCCGAAGCTATTATCGAGATTTAGCACAGGGAAGTTTCCACGTCCCCAAATATCTTGGTTATTTTCGCCTCGCAGACGCAATTCACGATTGCCTAAAATGTAACTTTCGTTGAAAACAGGACCCAAAGCCCAAACATCGCCACGGAACATATTTATTCGGGCAGAATCAATCAGTAATAGACTATCGCGAGCAATCAATGGAACAGCGGTATTGCTTATTTTGCGAACTGTATCGATAATTTTCAAACCCGCACCACTAATCACAAGTTGATTGTAAACAACATTGGGTACTTCTTGTGTAAAAGCAGGGCAGGTTGCTGTAAATTCAACTCTTCCATCGATAGTATCATTAAGATTCTTTACTTGTCCCGCCTTAATTCTCAAAACACCGAGATTGTTGATTTTTCCACCTGTATTATCGAACGAAACACCCTGAGAAAACAAATTTAGGCTGGTCAGTACTATAATCAGCTTAACTATTCCAATGTATTTCATTATCAGGTGTTTCATAATATCACATCATCTTTGATTAATTAAGGGAGGGGGCTCGGAAGCCCCCTCGATTAAATTATTGGCAAATACCAATTTCGATGATGCTCTTGTTCATAATCGAACCTTGGTTGGTTAATTGCAAAGTACCAAGTACTGGTGTGAATTGGCTTGTTGGTCGAACCCAAATACCATTTAAGCCAGAAGCACTACTTCCATCGCCATCGCCAGTATTTGTGTTAGTATTATTATTGTAAATTCCTGGGTAACTATAACCACTTTGAGCAACTAAGCGAGTACGGAATATCCTTTCTCCGGTTCCCATCGTTGGATCTTGGTTACCAATGACTAGTGTTGCTCCCGAGACATTGTCAATTGTAATTCTGTTAGCTGCTGCACCGGCGTCGCCACTGTTACTTCCATCAACTTCGTCATCGGTCCAGGCGGAACCACCAAACACAGCTTGGTCGATACCAGTCCAAACAACGTGGCGGATTAGCACATCATCGTCGGCTGTTGGTACATAACCGACATCCCAAGTTGCTGGATTAGTCCATCGACCATTTGTGACAGAGATAATCTCCATAGGTGTTGTCGTAAGTAAAATTTGCGAACCATTTCCAAGTTGATATACATTTCCACCGCTACCCGAAGCTACAAGGTCGATACCATTGCCGCCACTACCACCGGCATACTGTAAATATTTAGGTGCTGTCAGCTGTCGGGTATATGTTGCACCAAATCTTACAATTTTTTCGTGTGGTTGACTGGAATTATAAGCTTCGGCAAACCGGATAATGTTTTCATTCCCATTGAAAGTAGCATCTTTATCCGAATCTTCATAATAAATCCTTAAGCTTGAAATTCTTGGATTTGTACCCCCTGTAAAAGCAACAGTAACCGAACGACGAATATCGTAAGCCAAATCAACATTATTAGCATTTGTTGGTGTTGTTTGCTGACGAATATCGAATTGGAACCAAGTTGGAACCGCATCGAAAGTGACTTGAGTGTTTGCATTGTTGAAAGTATACGATGTTCCAGTGCTAAGATTTTGCCAGCGGAACTTACCGCGAACTTCTTCTGTTGCATTATAAGTTACAGAAGCATTACCATTTGTATTCAACATAGTAAGAATATAATCACTAGCTCCTGGTGCCATATCAACTTCTTGGGAAACAGTTAAGTTGTTACAAACGTTGACGTCGCCACCAGCTGTTTTGGGACCTGTACCAACGAGGAAAAGGTTACCATAACTTTGGAAATCAGGAGTCACATTACCCAAAATAGTTTGGGCTCCACCGGAATAATGGAAATTAGAAGCACAGTCGAAAGAAAAAGTACCAGCAGTTCGAGTAATACTACCAGTCAAAAAAACAGTTGAGTTTGCAGCAATACTAAAGCCACCGCTTGTATTGTAGTAATTATTAAACGTTACATTACCAGTGCCGTTTACGTTAACTCCACCACCAGAGCCACCGGAATTGTTTGTAAAATCGGCACTACTGGTAAAAGTACCAGTACCATTGAAATTCCAAGTCCCATTGTTAGTAATATTCGCAGCTGCAAGGCTATTCGCAGTATTGTTCAAAGTTATAGTCCCATTATTAGTAAGCGCCCCACTTGTGTTTTGCAAATCGAAATAATTTGCTACTTCAACTGTTGTCCCTGTAGCAATTTCCTTTGTTGAACCGTTAGAAAGAACGAGAGCGTGATAACCTGTTCCATTGCCAGTATTTTCCCCAGCAATCACTTGATTTCCAGAAGTTCCGTTGTAATTTACTGTAACAGAGTTAGTTGTGTAATCGCGATTTCCTCCCTGTGGTGAATAAGTACCCGCAATATAGACACTTGTCATAAAAGTTTTAGGTGCTGTACCAGCAGTACCCAAGTTAGTGTAATAATATGGACCGCCAACACCAACCTGCATTGGTGTTGCCCCATCGCAATACCAAATAACTGTCCCAGGCACTGGGTTTGTCGATGTTCCATAGGCAGCCGAGCCATTAAACTGTCCGCCACTTGAACGCATTCGAATAGTTCCACCGCCAGAACCTACCTGATAGGTTCCGCCTGTGTTGTTTGTAAAGTTTTGAGCGAAGAGTTCACCGAAAGCCAATGCCAAGAAAAGAATGGCAACAATGCCAAGCGAAAGAAAGCGCTGTTTTTTCATTTTTTTGTCCTCCCAAGAGTAATTGTTAAACATAATTTCCATTTTAAAAAACCTTTTATTTGTGAAACAAAATTAGATATAAGTCAGTTTCAAATAAATACGTAGTTATACTTAAATTATTTAAAAACTGCAAATTTTTATGGACAATTTCCAATTTCGATAACTCCTTCATTAAATATACTTGCATTGTTGATAATACTACCTCGGACAGAAAGAGCATCGACACCTGTACTGTTTAGCAATGTAATAGCATCGAACGTCAATAAATTACCTCGAATTAGCAATGGTTGAGATACAATTTTTGTGCCAGAATTTGAAAGCCAAACCGTTCCCAAACCACCAGTATTGTTAATAAAATCTTGGGTTAAATTCACGGGCAAATTCGATATCGTCTGATTTGTTCCATTGAACTCGATTACACTCGTAGATGCTATCGAATAATTCTGGTAATTGTTTATAACTCCTGCTAAATTATTCGTTCCACCAACTTTTAGCATCGTGTTTGCATCCATTTGGAAAGTTCCGCTACCAAACAGAACAGAATTCATCGAATACGTCTGCAAATTCAAAGTACCGGAAAGAATTAGTAAATCTTTGCCAACCGTAATATCCTTATCGATTGTAACTTGATTGTTGGGATAAGTCCCCGTGTTTTGAACAATAAACGAATATACAGACGAAGGTAGCCCATTTCCAATAACTTGCGATGTATTTCCACTGTAAACATAAATTCCGTTGGTGCTGAAATTCCGTGTAACCGATGTTTGAATATTGCCCGAATTAGTTCCAATTGCATTAATTCCGAAAGGCGAGCCAATTTTAATAGTTGAGTAATCGGAAAGAGTAAAGTAGTATCCGTTTAGTACATTGTTTTGCAAGTCCAGAGTTCCTGTGTTATTCTGACCCGTACCAACGGAAACTCCTGCATTTTCGCCTGTTCCAAATGGATTGTTAATATCGAGGGTGATTACGTGATTGTTCACACCATTGCTTCCACCTCCAACCACAACAGAATCGCCCGGAGCATTTGGGAATAAACCAACTCCGGCAACGGGTCCCGAATGAGTTGGCGAATAAGTCCAAGATTGGAAATCAGACCATAGACCCGATTGCCGACTGTAGAAAATTCTTCGGAATGCATTCTCATTGCCAATTGTCCAATCTCCATAAAATCCTGAATATGCAAAGTTGGCATCGGTCTGGAATGTGTTGTTAGTAGTATTAATATTCGAAGAAGTAAATGGGAATGCCCAGGAACCCGATGGATTTTCCCACGCTGGACGCCATCGTCCAATTTTGCTTAGGTCGGATTCGTTGCCTACCACTTCGCTTTCTTCGTAATAAAATGTCCAGCGACCATTTGTTTGGGCACTTACGCTATCGATTGTCCAATACCGTTTCAAATAAACAGCAGAAGTACTCGAAGATAAGCCAATGTGGCCATCGGTCTGGTAAGAACTTTGACCTCGGGAAGTTTTTACTCCGACAACACCCGCCGAGCCTGTATTTTCCGCTTCGAAAATTGAAGGTGCATAAACATTGTCGGAACCAATTGGGAAAGTGTAGGTATTATTCGGACTAATGGAACGTATAAGCAAGCCACTCCCAAGAGAAGTCTTTACATAACGATTCGACCCAAAATTCAAAATTGCATTAGCCGAAGAATTAGCAATTCTCAAATTCACATAATCGTTGAGCGAAATAAAAGTATTTGGATTGTTGAAATTCAATGTGTTCGAAATTGTTACGTGTTGCCGATTAGGATTATTTACCACGGGACGTTGAACTTTCACATCCCCGCCATTTACAACTACATCGTAAAATCGAACACCGGAGTTGTTTCTCAAAATAATGTACTTATCATTGCTGCCACTGAAAAACACTTGCGAGCTTGTTGGCTCGAACTTACCATCGAGTGTTGCACTATCCAAAATCATAACTCCATACAAAGCCAAGTTACGATTACCAGCGTTGAATGTGCCTTGTTGAATCAATAATGTATCTTTGATTTTTATTGCTGGTGCGCCAGAATAGTTAGAAAGAAAAACTGATGGATTCGATGCAAAAGTGTTATTAACGATTATAGTTAGAACAGAATCGGGCAATCCAAGACCCGTGTTAATTGCACTGGATGTATTAGAATAGAAATAGCGACTTACTCCAAAATTCCTTATCGAAGTTTGAACAGCACCAACGTTACCCGAAAGTGTTATTCCATATTGATTTTGAATACCAAGTGTGCAGCTGTCTTCGAGAATGAAACTGTTACCTGCTAAATATCCAAGTGTACCATTGATTAAGAGAGTTCCTGGTTGATTATTTAAACTATCTTTTTCAACAATTACATTCATCACGTTTGGCACAAACCCCGAAGGAATAGTAACAGTCTTTCCATTTCCAATTCTTACAATATCGTAAGCTTGGTTCGGAATACGGGAAGGAATAGAATCTTCGTAGTAGCTTTTCCAAGACCAAGTTGTTGGGTCATTCCACAAACCATTATTTCTACTCCAAAACACTATCCCAAGTGGAGTCCCAGCAGTGAAATCACCAAATTGAGAAATGTTAATTGCAAAAAGGGTTGTATCGGTTTTATTTGTTGTGGTAAGCCTTGTCCAAGTTCCTGGATTTGTACAAGTATTAGGATAATCGGGACAAGCAGGATAATGATTATATACTTCAAATTCATTAATATTGCTTCCCGATTTAACATCGTTTGGATTTAAAAATTGCAAACTTAAATTGAAGTATCCACTCGCGCCTAAACCAAATGGATTCGAAGACAATGGGTCAATCTTCCAGTAGGTTGTTAAGCATTTATTTGTATCGACATTTGCATTTACCAACCAAGGATGCATATAATTGAACGATAAAACACCCAGAAGGCCAGGGGTATTATTAGTACCGTAAGTTGTAATGTTCACAGGTCGATAATTACTTTGATAACCAACAGGATAGAAAACAGTCTCAGTTCCAGTTCCTATATATCGATAAAGCCATCCATAGATGTGACCAAAGCCGTTGCGAATAATGGTAGCAGTAGCCCCTGTAAGCGGAATTAATGCAACATATTGACCGGAGGGCTGTGTTGGTGCATGCAAATATGCCTGATTTGAAGTAGAAAATTCAAGCGAATTCCTAATAATTAGCCTTGAATAACCCGTTGGCGAAAGACTTAAGTTACCACTGGATTTATTCAATCTGAAATTATAGATTTCCAAAGGCAGTGAGCTATTGTAATTTGCTAAAATTTGGTTATTTGTGCCATTTATTTCCAAAAGCCAAGGGTCAGATGATGGTGAAGTCGGAGCACCATAGAAATTCCCCCAATTGTACAAATTCCCACCCAAACGGACAGTATTTCCCGCCAAATTGAAGGTATGATTCACATCAATACTCCAATCTCCCGCAATTGTAAATGTCTGCTCATTAATTTGCGTGGTTACACTTCTCGAAGGATTATTTGCAAAGTGCAAATTGTGAATTGGGATAGTTCCACCAATCTTAATAATTGCACCGTTGGGAGTAAGAGTGGTATCGCCCGATTGGATTGTTCCGCCCGTCATTCCCAATCCATTCTGGGCATTTACACGGAAGTCGAAAGTACTTGGCGTTGCACCTTTCGCATTAGCAATAATTATTCGCCCACCGGTCATATTGAAAGTAGAACCAGCATTTGAAATGTCGAATGCAATCTCATTCGCGGGATATGTCCCCATCGTAACAGTATTGACTTTCACTACTCCTAACGGACCAATTGTAAAATCGACCGTTGAACCCGAAAAACGTCTTGCAAATGAATGAGCAATATCAAAAAGACCAGTATCGATTACTACTTTTGTGCCTGTACTGTAATAAAGACTGCCAAAAATAGTGCTATATTGATATGGATAACCAACATATAAATTGCCTTTTTTCAGATGTATAATCGTATTTGCATCGGTGTATATGCTTGAACGGGAAATTACTTGTCCACTAAGGACACTGATTCCGCTACTATCTTCCATATAAATTGGGAAGATATCCATTCCGGACAAATACAGAGTTGCCGAAGGTGTACTTTGGGCAAGTATTCCATTCTTCAACAGGAAGAAGTGTGTGTAAGAATTGTTTGTTCCATAACATAAACCATTTGACTGAACAAAAACAGTATCAGTCAAACCATTTTGTTTATCAATTACAATACTTCGTGGTTTAGTCCAATAGCCACCTCCTTGAATAATGGAATTTCCAGAACCCGCAAGTTTCAACACAACATAGTCGCTGTCGTTCGGGTTAGGATTTGGGAAAAGGTATATTCCCCAAGGACCAGGACAATTATTAATAATATTTTGAGTCACGATTAGTGTGTCGATTTTTTTCCGAGCTGTGGTTGCCGTATATCCGGATGTTGAAATGAGTGTAGCAGGTTCATTATCGACTAATAACTGCCTAGTCTTTAAAATCTTATTGTTACCAGTAGAATCGAAACGTAACTGACCACCTGGAGGGGTTGAATTAGTCCCGCCTATTCGTAAACTATCTATTTGCGCATAAGAAACATTGAAATATATTGTATGACCATCAATATTAACAGTATCGGAAACATAAATAGAGCCGGGATAATAAGCGGCGGGTGGACCCGTATGGCTTACATTCGACCAGTTGGAAGGTAAATTCCATTTCCCTGTGTTCCGAGAGTAGAAAATCCTCCCATTGAAAAATGTAGTTGGTATTCCCGCAGTCCAATGACCTAGCAACTTTGAACCATCGTAACTCGTATCGTTTGTGATATTTATTCTATACCCATATGTCGTTGCCGAGATGTTTGGATTATTTCCCAGATTAATTTCCCATCCTGTTGTTGTTTTATAGCGCGACGGGATATACCTTGTTAAGTCGCCCACCACGTCTTGAATATGGAAATCAAATTGATACGAAGATGCAGTAATGTTACTTATGCCAGATGCTTCAATCCGCCAGAACTTTGTTAAAATTGAATCATTTAATCTATTTGGATGTTGTTGATTTCGCATCCGTAATTGAATTTCAGAACCAGTAGAAAAATTTCCCGTAATAGACAGATTGGCTTGATTGAAAATAGTATCGATTCCGACAGGGAAAAGGAATGTCCGAGTTACCCCAGTTCCGCTGGGAAAGATTTTCCTAACAGTTCCACAATTAGTATTGCCTGTAAGAAGTATCATTTTATTTTTGCTGAATGCAGAACCAGTGTAGTTTAACGCCCCATTTGTTTGGAAAGTAATCGTATCATCATCGAAAAGATTAACAAAGTTCGTTGAATCGAAAGTCATCGAATTTTGAATAATTACGTTCGTCGATACATTTACTGTATCGCCATCATTTTTCCTGAGATTTACAATGTTAAACGAAATATTTCCGCCACTCCCCCTTATCGATGAAGTTGAGGAACCAACGAAATTAATCGTGCTTGTGGATGGATTAAATCCATTCACAGTATCGACAACGAAATCGCCATAAAGAGTAATTGTGTTACTTTGAGCATTTAATATACCACTGCGAACACGAACCGAATCCAAAACTGTTATTGATTTTCCCAACTGAACTGTACTTCCAGACCTTGGTGAATGTACTTGAAATGATCTTACCAAATTTGGAAGACCTGCTCCCGTCTGCTGGGTAATATTTACATTTGGATTAACAATATCAATTGTATATTCTTCAAATTCTCCTGTTCCACCGTCATTTGGACCGAAATCATTATTATTATTTCTCATACCAACTCTCATCTGTGTGGAACCGGGGTTTGCATTCGATGGAACAGTAAATGTTGGTGTCGAAAACAGATTTGTTGAATTAGAGTTTGTGTTAATTACTTCCTCACCTGCATCAGTGTAAGAGCCATTTCTGTTGTAATCAATCCAAACTTTGTATCTTCGGTTCCCCGTTCCAGCGGGGTCAATCTGCAAGTAATATGTACTACCAGCAATTAATGTTGCTTTTTTATGTAAATAATGATTTATGCAATAAGTTGAGCGAGTGAGTGTATCTAATGTTATGTTTATTAGAAGAGTATCTCCCGAGCTGTTGCGGACAAGTACCCTTTCTAAATAATGAGTGGAACCATTTCTGTTCGGCAAAGTATAACGGATAACGTCGCTTGTAAGACCTTGAGCTGTATATACAATATCGATACTATCAGAATAAGTAGGCAAGGTTCCAGGGTATAAATTAACATTCCCTGAATTCCCGTTCGTAATACCAGAAGTACTACCGACTAAAATTTTACCTTCAGGGTAAACTTTAAAAGACATTCCACGAAGGACGTGATAATTCAAATCCAAAGTTCCCGAATTTAATACTGTAACCGATGGTCCAGCAAGAGCATTGACTTCATATACCGTGGACAAGGTGTTAGTTCCTATGTTAGTGTTAAGTCGAACAGTTTTACCATTCCCAATAACCACATTATCGTATTGTCTTCGTGGGAAGCCGTAGATAATTCTGTTCCTTCCGCCAGTAGTATCGCTTGCAGCTGCATTTGTTGGATTTATTGTGTCATTCAAAGAAACTGTGGACCAAGTTGCAGGGTCAGTCCAATCACCATCGTTAACACTATAGAACGTGTAAAACCTTGCAATTGTATTTTGGTTACCCGAAACAAAATCGCCAAGCAAAGTGTCGTTACCAATAACTTCGGTAGAGCCGAAGCTTGTATTTACATTAGCAACATTTACATAGGCCAAACCACCCGAAAGTGCACCAGAATAGGTAAATGATGGTGTAAGGCCTGTCCCTCTCGTATCGCTACAACCCACAGTACCATCATTCGACAAAGTTGAATTTGGATACAACGGCTGCCATTGTACTCCACCAGTCCATTTCCGGCAATACGTTAAATCAACGCAACCCCAATAATCGACATAAGCATCGTCGCCCGGTACTTTAAAATATGCCCGAGGAGAAAAATTTCTTGTTCCACGCTGGAAAGTTGAACCTTGTGGCTTAGTCAAACGCCACCATTTCGGACCAATTAACCGGCTTGGGGCAACCGGCGGGTTATAAGAGTTATCCATATAAGGATGTACACCGGGAAAAACAGTTGCAGCCAAAAACCCAGCCTGACTCCCTGTTCCAGAAGCAAAATCAATCATAAATGGGGAATATGTTACACTATCGCCTATTGCAAATGTAATCGCAGGTGCATCGCCAGAAGGAATGTACATCCGCAGCTCGCCATCAATCCATCCTCGGGCTTGGCTTGCATTGGAAATTGTTCCACCTGATTCAATCTGAACATAAGCACCGCTGTAAGTTCTAGCATCAATAAGAGACTTATTAGTGCCAGATGTGGAAAAAGTAAGATTATTCGATACTGAAATTACAGTATTTTGAGCCAAAACAACATTCCCACTATTCGCTGGCTTTGCAAGAGTCAAATTGTAAAATTGCAACGGTGACGAGTGAAGATTTGTAATTGTATCGGGGTTAATACCCGAAATAGTGATTGTTCTTGTAGTAGGATTGAAACTTGTGCCACTATTCCTACGAATATTTCCGTTAATTGTTAAATCTGCACCAAGTGATAGTGAACCAGACTTAATAAATAAACTATCCGAAATCGCAAGGGCTCGGTTAAATGTCAATGTGCCCCCGGTTTTGTCGATAGTTAAAGTAGCAATTGTCGTTGGCAGTGCTTCGTTTTGTTGAGTTTGAGTACTGCTGCCTGTATAAACGAAATGCCCTCTGTTATGGTTACCAAAATTAAAGTTTCGAACCGTTGTTTGAACACTCCCGTTATTCCCAGTTTGCCTAAATCCATCAACATTCGAAGTTTTCAGGATACCGTCCTTAGCCAAGCGAAATTGTCCCGTACCACCAATATAATAAGTCGTGAAATTCAAAACCCCTGATGAGTCGACTTGAACCCAGCCCGTGTCGTTTGCAACTGTATTTACAGTAACATTACTTACGAGAGTAATTTCATTTCCATTTCCAATGTAGGCACGGAAAAGATTTGTAGTTTGCCCAGGATATTCAGTTGCAGGACTACCACCGTAACCTTGTGTTGACCAATTAGTAGAAACATTCCAATTTCCACTTGCACGAGTGAAGAAAGTCAGTATACCAGGTTCGCCAACAATGAAAGTGCCGAAATTCATTAAACTATCGTACCGAGTTGAATTAGTAGTGCGAGTTCCAATAATCGGTGTTGTACCGTAATAATATGGATTAATCCAGTTCGAACCGGAAAGTAATCTAACTTCGAAAAGGTTGGTATTAGCTCCATTACGCAAGTCGCCATTAGGAGCAGGATTACCAATGAAAGTAAGGGTAGCATTGTATTTTCTTGCAGTCCCTAATTGGAAACTACTTCCAGTGGGTATTCGAACAGTATATTGCCGAGCAACGTGTTTTTGTGGGCTCATTCCACTTCCAGCAGGAAGTATCGAATTCGGTGTTGGGTCGGACCAACTAATTGGCGAAGAGCTTGTAGTAATTGTATCACTCAAAACACCCAACAAGCCAGAATTACCATCGCTCCCCACAAAATCGAGTTGAACAGGTGTGTAATTGGTTTGATGCCCTACTTCGAAAGTAACAGATTGATTGCCCGTGCCAACAATCTTTTGCAATTCTGCATCTACGAAACCACCTCCGGGTCGGCTAATTGAACCCAATACTCGAACATATCGGAAATTAGTACCTGATTTGCCCCGTATACTACCATTAGTCAAGACCAAATTATTGTTGACAATAACACCGTCGTTTGTACTTGTTCCAACTCCCAAAATGTTAATATCGCTTGAATTGTTAACCGTAAGATTATAGAAATTTTCCGAACCAGATGTTTTGTTTATATATTGAACTGAATTGTTATTGAAAGCAACTGTCGATGTCCCGTAATTGAAAGTACCCCCAAGATTTGTCCAATTACCATAAAGCGAAAGAAAATTATTAGTCATTTCGAAAATACTATTCGAACTAATTGTAATATTCCCAAGGATTTTTAAAGCATCCAAAGCTTTAATTGTCCCTGTTCCTGCAATCAAAATATTGTTAAATGGATTATCGGATGTATCGCGAGAGGTAATTGTATTTGTAGTCAACGAATTAGAATTACGAAAGATAACCCAAGAATTGCCAGGTTGAAATACCGAACCATTTTCATTTACCCAATTTCCTTGCAATTCTATATTAAAATTATTCGATGAAAAAGTTGAACCGTTAGTTAATGTTAAGTTACCTAAAACTTTAAAAGTTGGTGTTCCAGTTCCAGTAATAATTTTAGTGCCTACACTGTCTAGTATTAAGTTGTAATATTCAAGGAAGACGACAGAATCGCTTGGGGATGCTGGAACAAAAGGAATTTGTTGCGTCCCACCGTTCTTGTTGAACCTTACAGTTGAACCATTTGTAAAAAACCTATAGGTGTTGTTTGCAAAATTTAATCCAGAAATGTCCAATACATTTTTGATTCTAATTTCTCCGGAGGAAGAAAATGTAACATTACCTGCTCGGAGATTACCTGATATCTTTAAGTCATAATATTGATTAACTGCAGGATTGGAACCCGAACTTGGTATGGTAACATTTCCTGTGCCATCGAAAGTAATTCTTCCAGCAGTAAAAGTTGGAGGTGTGTAATTATTTGGAAAAGATTGCCGTATTACAAGTTCCCCACCCCGCATTATTAACGACCTGCCAGAGGACTGACCATTGATTGAATGAGAACTTAAATCGAAAATACCATCATTAATGACAAGTGAGTCGGCAATTTGAATAGACTTTTGTAATAATAATGTTTGCCCTGATGGTTTGTTGACAATAAAACCACGAACTGAATTAGGTAATCCAGTTCCAGTAACTTGCGCCCCTGTTCCTGCAAATTCATATATTGCAAGATTCGATAAATCTCGGACAGTGGTTCTTATTGCTCCTGTCATCGATGGCGAAGGGCTAACTCCATCGGGATGTGTTATAATCAGTTTTGCATTTTGCTCAATTCGGAAAGTATCGCCTTGAACATAATTTGAACCTGTAAACCGAAGAATGCCAGGAGTTCGACCTTCTGTCCCGTTTTCAACCGAGATTAAATTTAGCGAAGGGATATTTGCATTTATTGTAATTTCGTGGTCTTGGATTCGAACTCGATGGTGTAATTTAGATGGATACTTCGTCGAAGCGGTTCCGTTGAAATTGATATTCGACCAGGTAGAAGGAGTGTTGAAATCTCCATCGGCTCGGGCATAGAATACTGCAAAGGCAGCGTCGCTTTCACCAGCTGTCCAATCGCCACGAATGCTATCCAAAAGTTGTGAATAAAAGAAACGGTTGTTATAATCAACATAATTATTCGTTCCAGGGTTAATACGCCAATACCCATTGGGGTTATTGTACGATGGGGAATAGTAAAGAACAACGTAAGCACCTTCGTTTCCGTTTACTTCCGAGGGTGAATAATAGAAACTAACGGTTGCACCTTGGGAACTGATGTTGATATCTCCATTATCGACGACCCAATACTTTGCAAGCGATTTATTCGATGCTTCAATTTCGGGGTGTTCCAATGGAACAGGCTTTATACTTACAAAAGCATTCGAACCAAATGTAGCCCCGCCAATGTTGAATGTAATAATTGCTGGTGTATAACTATTTGGAGTTCCAACGGGGAAGTTCAAATCCAAAGGCAAAGTTGCCGATGGTGATATTCTTTTAATTAACCTTCCACCCGAAAGAGGATTGCTTCCGCTCCCTGAATTAAGAATATATTTGTTCGCGCTAAAAGTTTGAACATTATCTTGTGTTCCCGCATTGGAAAATATCTTACCGTTAACTCCCAAAGTCAAATCGTTGCTGTTTAAATCGAAAATTGTGTTCGAAACTAACCGCAAGGCACTGTCAACTTGACAAGGTATATCCAATTCAACATTGCCACCGCTTTTGTTGATTGTCAAATTGTAAAATCGAGTATTTTGGCTACCGCCAATACTTTGAGTACTACTGCCATTGAAAATAACGTACGAATTTGTGGGATTAAATCCATCTGCCGAGGCAAAATTATTAATCCAATTGCCTCCTAATGTAACATTTAAATTGTTGGTGTTGAATAAATTGCTGCCAGAACCTGCCAAAATTATGTTATTTAGGACAGTAAAATTATTAGAAACCAAACGCACGGTGGGATTATTCGTACCAGTCATTTCGAACTGATTAACAGGTTTAGTTGAATTAATATCGAACTGTTGCGAACTCGCTTGTGCATTTATTTTAAGAGTGCCACCGCTTACTGTTCCATTGTTTGCCAAAACAACGTAGTCGGCTACGGTATTGCTTGCAGTCCTCCGAAGTTCAATTGTTCCCCCAGTCCAATCAAAAGTTGAACCACTGGCACTAATATCGAACATACCAACCGAGGAAACTGTACTCGACGACCCGCTACCAACGTAAATGTTTCCAGAACTGAAGTTAAACTCAATTAAATTAGTCGAATAGGTTTGAGGGAATAACCCAGTGCGAATGTTTAAATCCCCTCCGTCTACTATTAATTTCGATGAAGATGGGGTCGGATTATCGTAAACGATTGAACTTTCGCCCGTCGAACCAACATTGTACGAACCTTGCGAAACTCTTAATGTTCCACGAAGATATAGATTGCCAGCAGAAGCTTGTGGCGAAACAACAACGTTTGGATTATCCAACCAAAATGTGGCTGTATATGGAATTACGTAATTTCCTGTGCCAGTTTGTGGTTTGAAAAATGTATTCGAAAAATTGAAAGTGCCATTAACTCTGAAAATTCCCGTATCCAAAGTTAAAAAGCCATCGGGGGCGTTGATTGTTCGAGAAAGAAACACCGTATCGTTTGCATTACTCTTTTTTACAATTAATTCGGACAAACTAATGTTACCCGAACCAAAGAAATTAGAACTACCAGAACCGACAAAAAACAAATAGACCTTACCATTTCCATTGTTGAAATTCACACTTCCATCGGCAAAAAGATTCCGCACAATCTTTAATGTATCCAAAGCATTTGGCAAAGAAGATGTAACATCGAACGAAGCCCCGCTGGAAACGATCACATCTCGGTCAACTTGAACAACAAAGTAGGAATTATTTCCGAAACGTAGAATGCCATCCAAAACCCAAAGGTCTCGGTTAACGTTAAAATTTCCCTGTATTTCGACTACGTCATTTCCATCGAGTGTCTTATAAATTCTTAAATAGTTAAAATTAGTTAGACCAGTGCCCCCTATGACAGAATTATTGGAACCAACAAAAATTACAACACCATTGCCGGGGTTGAAAGTTCCCCCATTATTAATCCAATCGCCCGTAATGAAAATAGTTCCAGTATCGTTTTGCACCAGATTTGAATTATTGCTCAAATAAAGATTTGTGTTAATCTGAATTACAGCATTTTGAGTTATGCTTACACTGGCGTTAGGACTAATGTAGAACTGACTAAAAGATATAAAGGGCAAGAAAAGCAACGTAATTAAAGCAATTATGTTGCTTTTCATACCAATTGTATGTATTTTGGTTAACATTTTCATCATCAGATTAATTATTTAACCCGCATAATCCAAACAACACTCATATTTTTGGGACGAGTTTCGTTTGCAGTGCGTGGTGTGCCATTTGTCCCATCCGATGTTGGGTCTCCGATTGTTATACTAGCATCTGGCAAGTATAAATCAGTTCCACTACTACTTAATAATATTTGCGTGGTCGAAGACGTAACTGCATCGTGAGTTACACTATGGCGATGTCCTTGAAATGCATCATTCTGTCCAACACCCGACGATGTGCCTCCACGCAAGAACATCCCAGCTTTTTCATCGAGCCCTGGCGAGTCTGCCCCGTTTGGGTCGCCGTTCAAATTTGGAATAACTTGGTTATGGTAAGGACTTGCTGGGTCATTAAGTGTTTGCCCATTGCACTCGACCCATCCATAAGGAAGCGATGGTGTTCCGCTCATATCTTTGTGCCAAGCAATGATTGAACCAATTGGAGGTACAGGCTGGTAACTCGAAGTTGTTATCCAAGTTGTACCATTGCTTATCAACTCGATTGTTTCCCGCTGCCGAAGTATCAAATTTGTCGATACCCCATCAATCGAACCCGTTACCGTTACTACACCTGTGTTAATGTTTTTAATTGTAAATTCTATGCCCGTGTTCGATGTACTTGGCGAAGGAAGCGTAATTGTAATATTGCTTGTAGAATTTGCTAAAATTGTATTAAACGATTCATCGAGCGTCGTGTTGGACGTTACAACAGAAACTTTCCGAGAAATTGAACCATCGACCGAAAGTGTGGCATTTGGTGTGTTTGTTCCAATTCCTACTTTTCCATCGCCAGCGATATAAACTCTGTCGGTGTTATTGGTTTTAATTCTCAAGCCAACATTGTCCGTTGTACCCAAAAAGTTATTATTTTCATTCAAGCCCGAATTACCTGTTGTCTTCCAAGCAATCGATTGGACAGTCGATTGAATTGTGCTTTCGTCGGGAATTGTTTGCCAACCCGAACTGTTTCGGACTCTTAAAGCTTGGGTAGTAGCATCGTAATAGGTTGCCCCTACAACATTTGTATTCGGAGCAGTAGATAACGGCTGGTAAAAAATTACTAATGGGTCGATATTTCCTGTAACTACTAAATCTCCATCGACCAATAAATCACCATTTATTTGCACAAGCAAAGAATCATCCAAAATTGAAGTAGTTCCGATTCCTACTTTACCATTGGATAGAACCCTCATTCTTTCGGTGCCATTGGTTTGGAAAATTAAAGGAAGATTTTCGTTTTGTCGAAGAATTGCATTACCCGAAGCATCGATTCCAACATCGAAACCATCGGTAGCAGTTGTACCTGTTGTACTACCCGCAGTAAATTTATGGTAAGTTGCGTTACCTGTGCCTTGATCTTGGTGCAAAAGCACCGAAGGCGAAGTTATTCCTAAACCAATTCGATCGTTCATTGGGTCATTGAAAAGCAAACTATTTGCAACCCAATTTGTTCCATCGTAACGAAGAGTTTGACCCGAAGTCCCCGTTGGAAGCTCTTGAATGGTCGATGGTTCCCACTCACTCCCATCCCACTTCAATACTTGACCAGTTGAAGGCGATGCACTACTCACTGGATTACCCTGTATCTTCGCTACCGTAGGATTCGGATATGTCCCACTCAAATCTCCACCAGCTGCACTCCCAACACCTAACTTGCTATTAAATGCATTCCAATCCACACTACTCAAATATCCATCACTCGTCGAACTCGCCTGCACAATCGACACACTATTGCCTACCCTCGTCAATGGCGAATTAAACGTCAATGGATTCTCCTTACCATTAAATGTATTCCAATCAGTACTGCTCAACAAACCTGTCGTTGTCGAACTCGCTATCGCTATATTTATCGATGTACCACTGCCAATCACCGCTCCCGTCCCATTCGTTATCGTTACACCCGAAGTAGTCGTCGTTAAATCACCCTTCGTCAATACCGGCTCGTACACTCCATCGTGACTATGGTCACTACGAGCTACTGTAACCGCTGTCCCATAGTTACCACCACTACCACCATACAATACACTAATAACATTACCCGTTATATCTATCCCATTACCTCCTACGTAAGTCGTATTGTCATCTGTCGATGGTTCCCACTCACTCCCATCCCACTTCAATACTTGACCAGTTGAAGGCGATGCACTACTCACTGGATTACCCTGTATCTTCGCTACCGTAGGATTCGGATATGTCCCACTCAAATCTCCACCAGCTGCACTCCCAACACCTAACTTGCTATTAAATGCATTCCAATCCACACTACTCAAATATCCATCACTCGTCGAACTCGCCTGCACAATCGACACACTATTGCCTACCCTCGTCAATGGCGAATTAAACGTCAATGGATTCTCCTTACCATTAAATGTATTCCAATCAGTACTGCTCAACAAACCTGTCGTTGTCGAACTCGCTATCGCTATATTTATCGATGTACCACTGCCAATCACCGCTCCCGTCCCATTCGTTATCGTTACACCCGAAGTAGTCGTCGTTAAATCACCCGTGTTCGTTGTTTGGAGAAAGTTACTTGCATGATAGCCATCTAACAAATCTGCATTCAAATTATTGACAAGCGTTGTAGAGTTAACTGTAAACGGTGCTGTACCAGTAGCAACAGTCGAAGTAAAAGTAGGTGCGGTTACATTGCTCGTAAATGTCTTTGCACCTGCAATTGTTTGAGCTTGGTCTGAAAGATGCCCATAGGTTACACCCGATTGAGCTAATTGCAAATCGTTGAGTGCATTATGGCTAATGTTTGAAGGAACAACAGAAACACTAATCGTTCCCGCACCATTTGTAATACTTATCCCTGTCCCAGCAGTTAATGTATTCAATTGGAAACCTGTTCCATTCCCAATTAATAGCTCGCCATTCGATGGGCTTGCGGATAGACCCGTCCCACCTTTCGAAATTGGCAAAATCCCGGCAACTTCGCCAGTACTCAAATCGACTGCATCGGTAGTCGAACCAGTGCCTTTGAAAACATTCGATTCTATCGTTCCACCTCCTATAGCAATTGTTGCTCCAGAACCTACTGTCATTGTTGCAGTCGTGTTAGTTCCCGAGGAAATTAAATTGAAAGGAACAGTTGCCACAGAAGAGACAACACCTATCCACTGGGTACCATTAAAGTACTCAAACCGCTGAGTATCTGTATTGTAAATCAATAATCCAGTTGCGGGATTGCTTATTGCATTCCTCTGAGTCGTGGTCAACCGAGGAACTAAAAAACCACGAGTTGTAGAAAACAACTCCAAAATAGCAGAATTGTCAGGATTAGTTGTTCCGATGCCAACATTTTCGGTCTGACCATAAAGATTAAAACTGACAAACGAAACAATAAATAAAACAATTGCTTTAAAAAGACTATACTTTTTCATAATTTGAACTAAATTTATTTTTTAAACTATTTTCTTTAATAATAATAAATTACAAAATTCATACCAAAATTAAAAAATTGCGTAACTATTAATTACTTCAAATACTTCGTTGACGGGCACTTTTAACTCTTCGGCAATGTTCTTTTCTTTCTTACCTATGATTTTGTTAAAAATAATTTCGCGTTGAAGATGAGTGAAACTAAAAAGTCCATTTACATTTTGGTAATACCACGAAAAGTATGGTAATTTAAGCATCGAAAAAAATGCCTTTGGGAAAACGTTCATTCCCCGAGAAATTTCTCTTAAAGTAAAAAGAATATCATTACAAGTGGAAGTTTTGAAAATAAAACCATCGCATCGACAACGAAGTACCTTCTTCAAGTCGATAAATTCTTCGACAGCGGTTATTAACACAATTTTAGGTGGGACAGATTCATTTGCAAGAATGTGGGCTAATTCGAATCCATCAATTTCGGGCATAACAATATCGGCAAGTATAATATCGGGCCTCAAGAGACGAACTTTTTCCAAGGCATCCAATCCATTGGATGCTTCGCCAATGACTTCGAAATCGTCGGCAGTCGAAATGGTAAACTTTAATCCAATTCGCACGATTTCGTGGTCATCGGCTATCAAAATTGTTTGTTTTGGTGAAGGTTGCATATTTCATCCCTGAATAATGGTAAAAACAAGTTGCAAATTATATTAAACAAAGAAAGGAAAAAATACGTAAATCTACTTATTTTTGGCTTCGGAATGAAAAATTGCAAAACGGATTAGCTCCGCAGCGCTATTCAAACCTAATTTCTGTATGATGTTTGCTCGGTGGACTTGAACTGTGCGTACACTAATACCAAGAATATCTGCAATCTCCTGGCTTGTTTTACCCATTGCAACATAATTCAAAATTTCCTGCTCTCGCTTAGTAAGCGAAATATTGATATTCGAACTACTTTCCGATCGAGGCTCAAGAATTCGTCTATTTAACACATTCAAGATTGATTTCGAAAAAACTCTTTCGCCATCCAATGCTTTATAAATTGCTTCTATGAGTAATTGCGGCGAAACATCCTTCGAAATATAACCATCCGCACCTGCAGTCAATGCTTTATCGATAAAATGAAAATCTTCGAATGCAGTAAGAATGATAACAATGACATCGGGAAATTCTTTCTTTATTTGCCTTGTAGCTTCAATCCCATCGAGAAACGGCATACTTATGTCCATCAGCACAATGTGGGGATAATGCTCCTTAACTAATTCAATTGCACTTGTTCCATCAGATGCTTCAGCAAGTATTACCAATTTTTTATCAACAGAAAGTATTCTCCGTAAACCAACACGAATAATTTCATGGTCGTCGGCAAGAACAACTTTAATTTTTTCCGGCAACAAGTTATTCATACTTATTCCAATCCTTTGCTCAAAAACTCCCAATCGCAGTCGCTTGGCATACGCCAATCGCCCCGAGGCGAAAGTGCCACCGTACCTACTTTAGGTCCATCGGGCATCGAATTTCGTTTATATTGAGCCTGAACGAATCGCTTCGAAAAATTAGCCAGCCACTTCTTTATCTCTTCAACAGAATACTCATCTTTAAATGCAATAGAGGCGAGAAAAAGTATTTTCTTCGGCGAAAAACCATATCGGACAAAGTAATACAAGAAGAAATCATTAAGTTCGAATGGTCCGACGATGTCCTCAGTTTTTTGAACTATTTCCCCTTTTTCGTTCGGTGGCAATAGTTCTGGCGTAATTGGTGTGTTGACTATATCAATCAATTTTTTGGCAATGTGCGAATTTGAAACCTCGCTAGCTGCCCATTCCACCAAAAAACGAACCAATGTTTTTGGCACCCCTGCATTCGGATTATACATCGACATATGGTCTGCATTAAAGGTTGACCAACCAAGAGCAATTTCCGATAGGTCACCTGTTCCAACTACAATTCCATTACATTTGTTTGCTAAATCCATAAGTATTTGAGTTCGCTCCCGTGCTTGTGCATTTTCGAACACAACAGAATTCGGGTCGCCCGAAAATCCAATCTGTTTGAAATGCATCTTCACTATTTCATTGATTTCGATAAGCTGGTAATCCAGATTAAGCAATTTTACAAGCTCGATCGCATTATTCTTGGTTAAACTACTTGTCCCAAATCCCGGCATAATAACTGGATGAATCCCTTTCTTATCTAAATTCAGCTTTTCGAATGCATCGATAGAAACCAGCAAAGCCAAAGTTGAATCCAGCCCACCAGACACTCCAATAACAACATCTCGGATACCTAAGTAGGCAAGTCGCCGTGCCAAGCCAGTGGTCTGGATATTGAATATTTCCCGAAAAACTTCGCCTCTTTTGCGTTCATCTTTGGGGAGGAATGGATGTTTATCGAGTAGTCTAAAAAACTTGTTAACTCTTGATTTTTTCAAAGCAAAGGGAATATATCTTAAATTCCCTTCACTGCTTTGCATAAAGCTAATGTTTTTTTGTCGTTCGTTTGCGAGCAGTTCCAAATCGATATCATTAATGACGTATTCAGTTTTGAAAGAAAAGCGGCTCGTTTCATTCAATATTTTTCCATTTTCAGCAATAATGCAATGCCCCGAAAAAACGAGGTCAGCAGTCGATTCCCAAACCCCACTTCCACAATAAACATAAGCACAGTTCAGCTTAGCAGATTGATTTGCAACCAGCGAACGGCGATAATCGGCTTTGCCAATATGCTCATCACTTGCACTGAGGTTAAATACAATGAATGCACCACCAAGAGCATAACGATTGCTTGGAGGTTCAATATCCCATAAGTCTTGACAAATTTCGACCGAAAAAGCCAAGTTCTTCCAGGCATTCGAAAAGAAAATCAAATCAGTACCAAAAGGTATTGTCTCGCCGAAAAGCGAAATCTCTGCAAAATCAGTTGAAATTCCCGAGCTAAACCACCTTTGCTCATAAAATTCATTTGTTGAAGGTAAGTAGGATTTCGGGACAATACCCAAGACCCTACCATTGTGTATCACGAAAGCTGCATTGAAAATCTTGTTTCTATAAGGAAGTATATTCCCAACAATAAAGCATAAATTTTTGCCTTTCGAAAAGCTAACAAGCTTTCCAAGTCCTTTCAGAGCAGCTTGTTGTAATTCGAAATTGTAGAATAAATCTCCGCAAGAGTAGGAAGTTAGTGTAAGTTCTGGAAAAACAATAATTTCAGCACCTAATTTTTCAAGTTCCGTCAAGGCTTCAATAATCTGCTCGACATTAAATTCGACATTTGCTATTCGAATTTCGGGCGAAACTGCAGCAACCTTTACAAAATCAAACTCATTTCTATTGAACATCATCAGTGAGTTTATTAATTATCTATAATGTAAAATTAAGAAATTTTTATGGGTAAAAGAGATTTGATTTTTTCGAAAACTTTCGAAGGGAAAAGGTAGTCCAAACAAAAGTATTCAGGATTTTTGCAAGTTGGCGAAAAAAAGCACTTACACGGTCTTTCAGGTTCGACGATAACGCCTCTGCCGAAAAGTTCAAACTCGTGTCGGTTGAAAATATTATTTAAAAGCACAACTTTCTTTTTCAGACCAATAGCAACGTGCAAAGCCATTGTTACCGCGGTAACAATCAAATCGCATTGATTAACAAGACTGACAAATTTGGGAAATTCAAAATGACCCAAATAAGTTGCTCCGGTTTGTTTCATTATTCTTTTGTTTTTTTCCTCTTCATCGGGTCCACCCAACAGCAAGGGGAAGTATCCATTCTCATGCAGAAGGGCAATTAATTCAATCCAATTTTTGTCGGGCCACTGCCTCGAAGTCCATCTTTTCCCACAACCGGTATTCAAGCCAACAATTGGTTTGCCAAAATTGTTTATTTCCCAAGACCAATCCTCACTCAAATCGAGTATGTATTCTTCTTTTTGGTACTTCCAACCAACGATTTCAAAGATTTCTTCAAGATAAGATTTTGTATTACTTTTGTTAATTGGATCGAAAATACCCGTTAGATACTTATGCTCGCTAAGTTCGTTAACAGGCGAAGGCTTACCATCCTTCAAAGTGAAACCATACTTTTCTTTTGCTTTTAAAGATTTAGTAATAGCACAAGCCTGAGGGTCTTTGTCTAAATTAATAACTTTATAAAATTCTGTTTGTTGCAAAACTAAAATATTTTCCAAATTAAATTCCAAAACTTTATCGACAACCGAAGGTAAAACGTCGGGAAAATATGTCAGCCACCAAATAGAAGATTTAGGATGCTCTTCGAAAAGCCTACGAAGAAGTGGAGTTGTACGAATTACATCCCCCATTGCACCAAGCTTAATTATCAAAATAATATTTTCAATGGGTGTATAGTAAGTGCAATCGTAGCACTCAACGCCAAAATTTTTATGTGGTTTACAAGGAATATCACCACGAAAAAATTTGCAGTCAGGATAATAAACAACCTTCTTTTTCATTATTTACCAAAATGGTATTGAATAAGAATACCAAGAAGGGTACTATAAACCAAATTTTCTTTTGTTTCGCCAATCCCCAAAGGGGTTAACAGTTCACCTCTCGAATCATCGCGATTAAAGAAATTAATTCCCGAAACACCACAGTAAATATTCACATAAACTGGTGGTACAACCTCACCAACAACCCCAAGTTTAAGTCCTGCGCCAAGCCGAAAAACACCACTTTTCCCAGAAAAGCTGCGTATGTGAAGGGAATCGGAAAGTTCATACTCAATTTTTTGTGAGTAATTACTTTTACCTACAAACGACCCACGTAAATCGGGTTCAACGTAAGCATTGACACTGGCAAATGGTAACTTGAACATATAATATCGAACTCCGATGGTAAAGGTTGGTAAATCGATGGAATGCTTGATGTAGGCAGTAACAAAGCGAGTTAGCGGAATTCTGTGTAATGCTCGGAGGAAGGAATACTCCAATCCAAATGGAATGAACAACTTATTCGATTTGCTAACAGTCCACACTCCCTTTAATGAAAAAGCATTCTGAAAACCAAAAAAACCACCACCAAAGGAAGTATCGGCAGAAGAGTGAGGAATAATAACTTTCGTTGTATTTTCGTTGCCAAATAACCGAATCGGCGAAGTTCCAAATTCAACAGCAAAATCCCTAAGTTGGGCAAAAAGGGAAAAAATCCCAATAAAATATATAACCAAAACTGAATAAGCCGTTTTCATATTCCTCCCTAAAATCGTTCTTTAATATTATATTTTATTCTTTCAGAAATAGTTTTTACATTCATTTCGCCAAGCAAGCCGATCGAAATTATTTGTGCACCGAAAATAATTAATAAGATACCAAACAGCAGTAACGGACGATTACTTAAATACGTTTTTCCCATCAGCCATTCAATAATCAAATATAAATTAATAAAAAAACCTAAAAGTAACATCAATGTACCGATGCCACCAAAAAAATGCAAAGGTCTTTGCATAAATCTTGTTACAACAATTACAGTCAGTAAATCGAGAAATCCTTTTAAGAAACGACCCGCACCAAACTTAGTCTTCCCAAATTTTCGTGGATGATGTTTCACTGGAATTTCTGTAACCGAAAAGCCATCCCAATAAGCAAGGACAGGCAAGTAGCGATGCATTTCTCCATATACATCTAATCTTTTAACAACGGCATTTCGATATGCCTTCAGACCACAATTAAAATCGTGAAGACGAATTCCACTAACAATTGAGGTTACGAAATTGAATATCCGAGAAGCTATCACTTTTGTTATTGGGTCAAACCGTTGCCTCTTCCATCCCGAAACTAAATCGTAACCTTCATTCAATTTCTTCAACAAATTTGGTATTTCTTCCGGGTCATCTTGAAGGTCTGCATCCATTGTTATTACATACTTTCCTTTTGCAGCTTTAAAACCAACGCTTAAAGCAGCCGATTTACCATAATTTCGCCGAAAACTGATGCAATGAAACCTTGGGTTCTTCTGGTTAAGCTTGCGAATTTCATTTCTGGAATTGTCCGTCGAACCATCGTCAACAAAAATTACTTCGTAGCTACCTCTCGAAATTCGCTCCAATACCACCTCTAAATTCGAACCCAATTCAGGTATCGACTTTTCTTCGTTATACAAAGGAATTACTACCGAAAGTAACGGGGCTTTTGCCACCTTTTTGGGGAAGTTTGTCCGTGTTCGCTTGGTTTCGTTTTCCTTCCTGTTTTCAGTTTTACCTTCTTTACCAATATTCGATTTATTCCTTTCCATTTTATTTAATGATTTCTAACTTATACATACCGAACCTTGAATTATCAAAATATCTTACAAAATAAATTCCCGATGGCAACGAACCTAAATTATATACATTTATTCCTTCGTTTGCTCGTCCAAAGTAAATCGAATTTCCGAAAATATCGATTATTTCAAACTTAATCTCATTGAATTTACTTTGAATATAAAGAAACTCATTTGCAGGATTAGGAAAGATTCTAAAACTATTATCTTCGAAATTGTCAACTATGGTTGGGTTAGGTAGCTTAATTTTTACGTAGAACCTATCGAGGAATTCATTTTCCACTCGAGCTTTGGTTTGTCGTTTCATATCGACCTGGAATAAATTGCCAAGGTACTCATCGACAATCCAAGCCGATTCAAATTCGCTACCAATTGGTCGCCATTCAAAGCTCATCTTATAGCCCGATTCTTTAAACGTGTAAATCAAAAATTTGATGGTATCCTCGTAATTTTGAGGATAGGGTCGAATATCAGTATACGACCAAACAATACCTTTTGCACTGGAATCGTAAAATACAAAAACTCCGTAAATACCAAATCCACTTGGTGGAACAAAAGGAGGAAGTTCGTATTCACCCAACAGAGTATCGATTCCGTTGGAAGCACGCGAGTCGAAACCAAGCACAAGTTTATCGAACTTCAAAGAGTCGTTACCCAACCAAAGTGTAAGGCGAAAGCGAAGTGGGTCTTGCGAAAAAACGCTCCCTGTAAGTAATGCTATTAAGATTAAATGTAGCAAGTATCGTTTCATAGCAAACTCCAAATTAAAAAGAAAATGGGCAACATCCAAAGATGTTGCCCACTTTACGATTATAGAACATTGCGAAATTATTTTACAACATTAAGAGTACGGACGACAACAGAACCCGCAGATGTTAGCTTGCAAATATATTGACCGCTGGAAAGTTGCGATGCATCGAAGCTAACTGAATAATCGCCTGCTTTAACAAAGCCATCGAACAATGTTGCAACTATATTGCCCAATGCATCGTAAATAGCGATTGTAACATAAGAATCTTCGGCAACCGAATAATGGAATGCGGTCAAACCTGCCACTGGATTTGGCGAAATCGTTAGGTCATTTGCAATTGCTACGTCTGTTGTCAAAATTCTAATAACATTCGATGAGTTGTTGATTACAATCGTGTTGTTGTTCTTGTTAATCTTGCCAAGCACTTGTCCTGTTACAGCGTCAACGAATTGGTATTCCTTTTGCGGATTTTCGATGCTAATTAATACTGGATATTCAATTCCTTGCATTCTGAAGGCGGGTGAAGAGGAATTTTCCATCAAGCAATTGTTTGTAAATCGGATGTCGAAAATATCCGCAAATGGAATTGGTGGCAATTCGAATACACTGACATCGAAATTAGAATTATTATTCAAGTACAATGTCTTTTCTTTTTGAGAATTGTCGCGTATATTAATCTTTACACTTAATTCCTTAGCCAAATCTTTTTGTGAAGGTTCTGCTAATTCAATGTCTTTAGCTGTTCCAGAAACTAATCGTAGGAAGCCGTGAGCATCGACCTTAATCCAATAGCCAAGTCCTGGGCGAATTTCGGAGACTTCTTCGTAACCACGATTAGTCTTGTATCCCCAAATTCCGTGCCTACGTATAAATGCTGGAAGTGGCGATTCTAATCCAAATGGTGAGAAAGAAATATTAGTAATTGGTAATGGTGTAGTCAAGGAACCAATTGTGTTCCATCCTGGGTAAACCTTTACAGAGTCGCCGGTTCCAGTAAGAGATATTTCGCTTATATATGAGCCGGCAAATTTGGTATCGATTGTATCGCTGTATTTAATGAAGTAGCCAACACCAACGCGGAGTACTTCGTCGAATTGGTATTGATTTTGCGACCAGAAGAATGGCTTATTAATTGCATTCTTGTAAACAACGTTCCAGAATCGATTAACAGGTCGAACTGGTAACGAAAGCAAATTCCATCCCTTCTTGATAATTGGATTACCATATTCATCAACATAATCAATGACTCGGCGTGGTGTGTATTCAATTAGGAATGACCTGACGCGTGCGTCGGTAATAGTATAGGAGAACAATGTTCCACCTAACCGAGTCGCTTGTCGCATATTAACTGCGGGGAACAACTGCCCATTGGCTGTATCGCGCAAAAACAAGTTTGCACCTTCTGGGAAGTCACTCTCATCCCAATAAATAACGATTGGATAATCTTCTGGTTTTGTAACTTGGAATCGAACTAAGAAGACATGGGATTGCAAGGTATCGTTCAAATCGCGAATGTCGCGGGAAACGCAATATAACTTAGAGCCATCATCATTATCGTCATCGGGCGAAAAGTTACCAAAACCAAATGGAATATTCAATTTAATGCTTTCGGGGGCATTATATGGTGGGAAGAATCGAGCCATAAACTTATCGCTTGGCATTGGCTCGACAGCAGCGTGTTCACCAAACAATGTATCGACACCGATGGTTGCCCTATGTCCAGTTCCGAAAATTAAATTAAGTGAATCACCTAAACCTGCTCGCGTAACAAGGGTTAAGTTAATTCCCAAGGGTCTTCCACTGCCGGGGAATCCCTCAATAGGATTACGGAAGTAAATGAATGTAACTTTCAATCGAACAGGATTAATCTGCGCAGTGTGAGATTTAAAAGTAATGTATCCAACATATATTCCTGCTTGTTCGGGTCCTGAATTGTTTAGGTAAATTGGATTGCATCTAATTTCAATATAGACTTCGGGGTCTTTTGGTGTCAGTCTACCAAAAATAGGTGTACCCAAGGCATCGTCGCCAAGAATATTATTATCGATGTAATTTATATATCCTTTACGCGTGGGTGCAAGAATTGGGTTCTTGAATCCAGTTCCGGCAACAGTTTTGATGAATAACCAAGGTTGGTCAGTTTCAATATCAATATCAAGAAGTCTTGAACGAGAGACTTCGTTTACCAATTGGAAACGTCTCCAACCATATAGATATGGCGATACAGTTCCGGAATCGACTGTTATTGGGTCACGAATTTCCCAAACTGAGCCATCATCGGCAATTTGTTGAACTGCTGGAATTAATCCAATTTTTCTTTCCAAAATGAAGCCGAAACGTGGTACGTTATCGCTTACTCTTAGGTAAATCACACCAGGATACATTGGCTCATCGTTCCAACGTGGATAGGCACTATTATCAACACCCGCAAGGCCAGTGAACTGAGTTGGGTCAGGATAATCTTGTTGAACAAAGCGACCTTTCCAAATTGGTCTATATTTTTTGAATGGGGCTTCGAGTCGGACATTCAAATCGTTATACATTATTGTATCCGTTCCAATCATAATTGGAGTGTTGCCTGCTACACCTATGGGTTGCCCTGCCTTTGGAACAAGCATAAAACGAACATAAAGTAATACTTGGAAAGATTCGCTTACAGGTAATGGTTTTGTCGACGTACCAACAATACGGATTGAACGACCTTTACTATAGTCCTGATAAGGAGTCGATGGGTTTAGAAACTTTCGATACGAAGTATCGCGGTCATCCATCCAAGAGATATTAAAGTCTTTAGCAAGAGTACTATATTTAAACTCATCTTCTGGGAAATAATTTAATTCTCTAAATCCTGTAGTCTGTACACCTACTGCACGAACAGCTGAGGAATCGTAGAGAACCTTGAACCGAAAGCTCTTGATTGGGTCGGCAACATAAATATCTTTTGTTTCTTCACGAGTATACCATTTGTTCTCGATAAAAATGGGTACTAAGAATTCGCGAGGACGATTAGGGTCGACTGATGGGGGAATCCAGATTCTTCCGTCTGGATACCAATTAGCATCCCAATCGTTATCGGCACCTGTTAATGAAAGGCGGGGAATAAGAGGAAGATTTTCCTGTCCATAGGCAAGGTGGGAACTCAAGCCTAAACCAATGAGCAATAGTAAACCGATTAAAAGCTTCGAAAATCCTTTGTAAAACGATTGGTTATTCATAACAAACCTCCATTTGTGAATAATTAATAATTTAAATATATTTCTTTTTTAACAACATTCTTATTTGTATCCGTATAAATCATAAAATATACTCCATAAGGTAAATTCGTAATTTCAGTTTTTGTTAAATCATCGCCGAGTTGTAGTACCATATTTCCCATTATGTCGTAAACTTTAATTTGCTCAAACTTCGATAAATCTATATTAAATTCATTTTTTTCGAAGTCGACGATAGTTGGTTCAATTTCATATTCTATTCTTAAAGTATCGTTTCCGACCAAATGGACACATTTACATTCGTTATCAAATTCAAATTTGGTAGTAATCGTTTCGGTAAAAGTACTCGATGTAAATATAATCCTTCCAAAAATTCCTATACTTTGTTTAAGTCCATCATCATTAATTACTTTGAAATGTGCTTTCTGTATTTCGTTATTTCTTTCAAAGAATAGCAATTCTATATCATTGCTTAACGTTGTTATACTATCAAAAATAATTTTACTCGTTTCAGTTACAAAATTCATTGCAAAGTTTTCAATTCTTGATTTTCTTGGAATAGTAAAATCCATCTGAACTTTAAAATTTGTGTCGTTGTCTTTCTTTTTTAGGATATTTTGAGAAAAATTTGTTTTAATATTTCGGGATTCAAGGGGCGAAACTTCACCTATTAATATAGCATCATTATAATTTCTAATATTGATTTTAAACTCCTCGGTAAATTCAATAAAATTTAATTTGAAAGTTGCAGTGTCAGGGCAATTCGAAATCCATTTGCCTAAGAAAGCAATTAATGGTTTTTCTCCGAATACGGGAAAATTTCCCATTGTAGCAGCATATCCAATGATTTTACTTTCCTTTGAATTAAATGACACTGCTTTTAGTTCGAATCCTTCCGAAAGAGTATTTACATAAAGGGCATCTGTCATCTGAACTTTCGTTGGTTCGTAGATTATTTCATAATTAAATCCAAACAATGAATCCTGTGGGTTTACCCTACCAATATCAATTAGTAAGATAAATTCTTTTTGCTGGGGTTCCCCGCACACATCAATTTTCAAAGAGCCAAAGATTCGCAAATTACAATCAACTTCTTTAATCGAGTAGCCTGCCTGACTAATCGCGAGGAAAAGCCAGGCAGGCAATAAAACCTTACCTATTGACCACAAATTTTTCAATAATGCTTCCACTAGACGTTGTTACCCTTACGAAGTATAATCCATTGGGGACAATATTACCCGATGAATCTTTCAAATTCCAAGTAATTACTGAATTATCGCTATTATTTAATCTACTCACAACAGAGCCGTTCACATCGAGTATTTCAACAGCAAGCAAATCATTTTGTTTAGACAAAATGAAATGTACATCATTATTAACAACTGGATTCGGGCTTATAATAATGTTTGTTGGAACTTGATTATCGTTTGTGGTAAGTACAATGCCATATTTACCTTTATCCTCATCATTAAATCGAATTTCATCAGCAACTAAATGAATATTATTTTTTGGAACATCAACATAGAACAATGGCAGTAAATTATCGAAGTTGCCACTTCCCGCAATTACTACTCTATTCGCATTTGTTTCGGAAATCAAATTTTCATTTAATCCCGAAATCGAAACTTCAGTATTGAACGAAATTGATAAACCCAATGCACCCTGCAAAGTTCCATTTAAATAAACAGGAATTTTATAACAATTCCCACCATCGATTGGTTTACCAAATTCAATATTATTTGCAAATTCTTCTACCGAAATTTTTCCGTATTGCGGAATAGTATCATATAGCCAAGGAAGTTGTGGAATTCGAGCAGATATGTAATGCAATATTAATGCAGCATCGTATTCATTTGCACGGAAGAAGATTTGTTTCAACGAACCAACTTCGGCAGGTAGGCTATCGCCATAAAACTTATTTCTCCACTTAATATCTTTTCGAACACCATTTTGGTCGTAGTAGTAGCGTCCATTATGGTTCACATCGCCATGATATGCAGCTCGTCGGCGAACGCTATCCAATGGAACATTAGTTGCAATGCTCTTCATAATAATTCTAGCATCGTTAACTGTAACATAGCGATTTTGTGGCAAACCATAATGCTTTTTGCCAATTCCTTTAGATAGGTCAGCGTCGCCATCGCCCCAGAATTCTTCGACGTTAAATCGTGCAAGGGCGGTGAACAATATTCTCTTGTTTGTTCCACCCGATGGTGTCCATTCGTTTGTCAAATCCATTCGAGTTCGTGCAACTTCTGGGGGTTGATTATACATCAATCCATTGATAAAATCGGCAGGTGAAAATTCTCCTTTAATTCCAACTGACGCATTTCGAGTAATTACTCTTGTGTCGTTAGTATATTCATTTCCACCAACTTGTCCGTATGCAAACTCGATATTACCTTGTGCAGAGTATGGGTCTGTCGAACGATACAAACGAACCTGGAATGAAGCTATACTCGAAGGAATCGTTTGGTCATTGATATTTAAGTATCTCCATTCAACAATAAACATACCATTAATCGGGTCGCTCTTGTAAAGAATCTTAGTTGGTTTAAAGCCTTGAAACCTTTCATAATCAGCACGATATCGGTGGTCTCCCCAAAAAGGAGCAATCACATTTCGTGGATATGATGTGTTATCGTAGAACAATGCTGTTGGATCCTTTGCTGGTGTCAGCGGTGGTGCACTAAAGGTAATAAACCCATTAATGCAAACCCAAAGACGATTATAAACTTCGCCACCAAATTCAAATGGAAAGCCGATAGGAATTCCGTTTGGATACGAATATCCATCATCAAGGTCTTGAAGCCACGTTGGTGGTAATCCGAAGGCACTCGCTGGAATTTCAATCCCATCTTCAAGTGGCTGATAATTTGCTTCTACAATGCGAACCGTGTCGAAATCGCCATAAACCTGTGCTGTCGCAACATTCTGCAAGGTGAACAACGAAAAGATTACGAGAAAGAACCCTACAGAAAGTTTGAAGATTTTGTTCATTTTCTACTCCTATTTATTAAATAATACTTCATTTCCATCTTTAATCTCCTGCCTGCCACCTTCGGGAAGGTGGCAGGCAATTTAAATTATTTAACAACATTTACTGGATAGTTAAACACGTTCGTTGCTGTGGTTAATCGCAAGAAGTAAACTCCGCTTGAAATACTTCCATCAAGTCGCCAATCGGTTGTGTATTGACCAGCAGTGTAGTATCCATTCAGCAATGTTTGAACAACATTACCCAATGCATCGACAACTTCGAGTTTAATCGAACCATCGCTGGGCAAGTTGAATGTTACAAGCGAGTTATTTACAACTGGGTTCGGGCTTACATTTTGTATTCCAGATTGGACTGTGCTGCTTGGTTCAACACTGCTAATCCAGTCGTGGACGATGAGGAATCCAGATACGTTATCTCGGTTAATTTGTACTCGCCAACGATTTCCTTCATCGATGATTGTAATATCGCCACCAATTGGATAGCCTTCGCCAGTCTTCATATTGTAATTGAAGACATTACCATTTGACTTATCGTCTCGGATGAACCATTGTGCACCTGTCGGGTTACGTTGTGCATCGTCCTTGTCAGGAATTTGGTTCTTTTCCCATGAAATTGAAACTGGATAGAAGATTGAAGTATTACCAACTTCACCACCAGCTTGGAATCGGCCTTTGTAGATTCTGAAATCGGGAACTCCAGCTTTTCCTCGTGGAAAGATGTTTCGCAATGTACCATTTGTTAATGGTATTGTCCATCTTGCATCGAATACGTCAGTTGGTGGCAACGATGGTAATTCATATTCGCAGAATGCCTCATCTAATGTTCCAACAGGTTCACCATCTAAGCCTTCGCCTGTTGTTGCATTTCGTGGTGCTGTACCGAATTCGAGAATTTGCCAAGCACTCTTTCGGTCACCAGGAGTGTTGCCTGGGAATGTATTTTCAACAAGCAACTGGCAGACAAAATCAGTTTGTTCGGAAACCTTAACTCGGTAAACCAATGTATCGGTCATTCCAGCAGCATCCCGAACTTCGATTCTGATTGTAACCTTACCATCTGGGTCTTTTGGTGCATTGAATGCATCAGTCCTGATAATTACTCGAACTGTATCATTCGTCAATGGTCCGGAAATTCTGTTTGGTGTAAGTGTAAATCCAGATGGTGGTTGAATTACACGCAATGTTAACTCTTCGCTTGGGTCACCAGGCTTTTGACCTCGTTTCAAGTCGTAATCCCAAACAAGTAGTGTATCGGTATATGGTTTACCTTCCTCGACGCAAATCACCTTTGGAGCTGATGTTAGTCTTGGACGGTGATTTGTCGAATCGACAAACAATGTCAACACCTTAATTGCTGACAATTGTTTTTCGCCATCGACAAGGTCCCAAACCGCTACAACAACTTGTTCAGTCTTTGGTGCATCTTGCAATCGTGGTGTTCCGTAGAGTAAACCACTTATATTGTTAATCTTGAGCCACTTAGGTGTGGTCTTCAAACCAGTCAAATCGAACGAACCTGCTTCGGGGAAGCATGGGTCTCGGAGAATGAAGTCTTCGGGATAGTCCTCATAAATCAATTCGAACCAGTGGTCTTGGCCAAAGTTCGGGTCGTAGACCTTAATTGCCTTGCTCGAATCGATAAGTTGTGGGTTATAATCGACATCCTCTTTTGCAGGTGGCAAGCTTTGTGTTAAGATGATTGGTGCAACGTTGACAAATACTTCCATTTGCATAAAGTTAACACCGCCGTGTCCATCGTTTACAACGATAGTAAATGTTGTGTCTGTATTCAATGCATTGTTGTATTGAATTTGTTGAGATGGTTTCAACAAATTCCAAGCTAAAGCGGAATCAATTCGAATGTTAATTTGACCACGGCTTGTTAAATCGGCACCAAATGGGTCTTCATCAGTTTCACTTCCATACTTCATCAAATATTGATTACCCATCCAAACTGGTCGAACTTGGGTAATTACCGATTCGTTCCTTCTTCCATCGAAGTTTTGGTCATAAGTAGTAGTATCGATTACAACTGTATCGCCAGGTACATTCCACCAGTCTTTATCACGAATTGCAATATTCATAAATCCATAAGCGGTCTTACCAAATCGGAAGTCCCAACCTCGTGGGTCAAGAGTTACAGCTGCCAAATCTTCTAATTCATCATCTGTGTTAAAGTCAACTTGGAAACGAAGCTTATTGGTTAAGTTTGCCTTGAGCTTACCATCGTTGGTCATTCCGCAGGTATAAACTGAAGGTTTGTAAACTACGTATGGTAAAACATTATTTCCAGCTCGGTCAATCCTCTTGTAAACTGTCTCGGCTGCATTTTCGGCTTCCTCGGGTGTCGAGACCCAATCCATAAACCTAGGTTGGCTGTCGACAACAAAGATTCGGAAAGTATAGTCAATAAAGTAGCGCGAACCATTGAGGATTGTATCTTGTTGCAAGAATCTTGCATTTTCAACATCATATGCATATGCATTCAAGTATGGAGCAAAGATATAGATGAATTTATCAATTGTATCTTGTCCAACACCTAATGCTTTAAGTGAATCAATTACTCTAAATGCAGGTGGATAGTTTTCGGCTCGGACTGTGACATATTCTCCACCTGGTACAACGTATGGGTTAATTGGTTTGCCACGGAATACAAGGTAACCTAATGCATTATCCTTTGGATTAATTACAGTTTGGTCACCTGCTGGAATTGTATCGACAAGTAACCATCTCGATAATCCACTGAATGGGTCAACCGACCAATGATATGTCAAACGGCTGTATTGATTTGGATACAAGAAGGAACGTGGGTCATAGTAATGATTTGTATCCATTGCAGTGACCGAAAGAATACTATCACGTCCTTGTCCTTCTTCGGGCAACAAACCAGTGTATGTTCCAGGATATGCAGGATATTCGCGGTCTTCGGTTACAAAAACAGTGTTCAAGAATTCAACCAATTTCAATGTATCAGCCATTCCGGCTCGGCTTGGATATTCGGAAGGAACAATCTTAACAACGGTGTCGGTTTGCAACTTAATAATGTTACCAGTAAATACTGGTGGTTCGGTTGAACCGACAATCTTGAACTCAATACCATGGTCGTATGCAGGAATTACACCATCTTTCCACAACACTGTTCGCGAAACAACTCGGACTACATCGCCAACGTTAACAGGCAATGCACGATATCGTTCGCCTGCGTAGAATGTTTGGTTGCCTTGGTTCGATGGTGGCATCGAAGGTCGATTCGAGAACAAGTTCGGAACATTTGCAAATTGAGTTGTTCCAGCGTGATAACGTCGGCCTGATAATGCAGCTCGGTCTTCTTTCTCGGGATTGAATCGAAGTTGTTGCAACAAGTAAGAACCTGTACCTAAATTATATAATCCTTCTTCAGTCCTTCGAATTGTTGTATTCGGGTTTCGATTAGTTGAATCGGGTACTAATTCGACACGAGCTCGGAAGATTTCACGATATGGAGCGTTTTCATCGACTTGCTTCAAAGGAACTCGAATGAAGTCACCAGTAGTTTCATTTATGATAAAGAATACTGTTTCATTCAACAATCTCGGATCGTGGTTTGCTCTTTCAGCCAAGCCTTCGTAATTCACTTGTGCTTCGAGGAACAATGGGTAACCAATTGGATGATAGTAGTTACCATCTTTATCTGGTCGGAATTCATCTTGCATAGCTGCAATGAATGGATATCGCAATTCACCATTTTCGTCACGTGCTTCGGCAACGAACGGGTCACGGATCCATCTCCTAACATACTTGTCATAAGATGGCATATTTGGATTATCGAAAATTCTTAATGTTGGTGGTATTCCAACAGCGAAATCTTCGATTGGTACCATTCTACGATTGGAGTAATCAGCAACCTTAATGTCGGTTCCTTTGTCATACAAATCGTATACAAGGCCCGACATCAAAACTTTTTCGGGAATGCTAAATTGTCCAGGTGTAAATTCATTATCGCCATTTTCGAGAGGTATCGGTGTATAGGAGAATTTATGAGTCGATTCGAATGGTCCTTGTTCGCGTGGGTCACCAGTTGCAGGGAACATAAATCGCAAGTATGTTTCATTCTTTGGATTAAAGTCAGAATCAACAAAGAATGTTTCTATCAATGCCTTGCCAAGTGTGTGTTGTTGATAAACAACCTCCATCGTGACATTGGCTTCTGTTCTACCCCAGTAGTTTCCTCGCAATGTATCAGTTCCACCAAATCCGGCTTTGCTTCCTGCAAGCGCGCCCTTGCTATTCGGTGCATCGGGCAAACGAATCAAAAATCTTGCTTTATTGTTATAAATCGAGTTAGCAGCCTCGTGATATGAATACGTTGGCAATGGACCAACAATCTCGCCATAAAGTATCGCACCAGCTAAATCGCTCGAAGCTGCATTAGCAGAAATAGTTCTTTGATTGTCTCTAACAACTGGTCCAGTAATTACATTCTGCTCGTATCCAATTGGCGAGTATGCTTCGTTACCTGTAATCAACGAACGATTGAATACAAGTCGGAGGTTAAAGTTATCGGAATAAACAGCTGCACCGGTGAATGCTTTATTATTTTGAATTCTAACTCTGTTGAAGATAATCGAATCAACTCGGTTTGCGCCTCTCTCATCACTTACAACATCGAGGATATAAATTGCTCCACCAAGACCAACACCGTTTTCGGGCAAATCTGTATCCCAATTCTTCCGAACTATATCAACATAAGCTGCATCGGCGGGCTTAATATCAGTCCAAGTTGCCCCGCCATCCATGGTTCTCTTAAGTAAGCCATAATCGCCAGCAATAAAGCCCCATTGAGTTGTTGGGAATATTGCACCGTATACACTAAATGGTGAACCAATATTTAACTCATTCCATGAAGCACCAGCATCTTCGGTCTTCCAAGCAAGACCATATTCTCCAAATACATAACCTGTATTCAAGTTGGTAAATACAACTTTATTAAAGCTATAATTTGGATTTTCGACTATCTTTTCCCAGGTGTTTCCACTATTTGTGGTCTTGAGAATTACACCCCAATGCCCAACTGCATATCCAGTCAACACATCGGTAAAGTAAACATCTTTCAAAGTTGCATAAGTATTGGCAAATCGGACATCCCAATCGTCGCCACCATTATCGGTAACAAGGATTGTACCTCGGTCGCCAACTACAAAACCTCGCTGAGCCGAAACAAAGTATACACCATAAAGATTATTATTTGTAACATCGGTTGGAATTGGAGTCCAAGTCTCGCCAGCATCAGTTGTCTTCAAAATAACACCTTGGCTACCTACGGCATAACCAACTGTTGCAGTTGGGAAGAATACATCATTAAGCACATACGAATAAACTGCTGGATGAACTTCTCGCCAAGTATTTCCATTATCCTCGGTCTTCAAAATAACACCACGGTCGCCAACTACGATTCCAATATTCCCTTTAAACGTTATTGCCATTAACCTATAGTTTTGGGAATAATTCTTGTATTCCCATCTATCACCACCTTGGGTAATCTTTACAATTGTTCCACCTTGACCAACAGCAAAACCTGCGGTTGGGTCGTAGAATGCAACGTCATACAATTTTGCAATAGTCTGAGTAGTTCCTGCTTCAATTTGAGTTGTTCCACTTCCACTTTGTGATTCCAAAATTGCTTGGTCAACATAAACTTCGTTATCCAAAAATTGTGTAAGCATTCTTGTATCGGGTGGATAGTCGTTGTTCCTGAATGTAAACACATCATTTGTTGGAACAAAACCCGTTGCAAGTAGTGTCACCGGGTCAACAATTACATCATCGACATCGGTTACAAAGTATCTCTTAGTATTGAATTCAGGATTAACCATAGCAAGGGCGCCGCCGTTTCCATTGTAAACCTTATTGCCAATGAATTGAACGCCTTTGACGACATTCAAATCGGCTGCAACAGAATATATTGCACCACCACCACGGACATAAGGTTTATTGATATCGGCAACACCAACTCCAACGGTATTATTTATAAACTGCACTCTTCTTAATTCAACAGCTCGCTTGTACGACGGTAACAACTCGGAACCTTGTGGAATATGCACACAAATTGCACCCCCACCAAATCCAGACGAGTTATTTTCGAAAATAACAGGATAGTTACCACCATAACCAATTAAAGCATTGGCTGCAACACCACCAGCACCAACAATCGAAAAGTTTCGTGCTGTGTATATAGCTCCACCAAATGCTGTGGCTTTGTTACCAATAAATTTAATGTTATAACCATAATCCCGTGTAATTGGGGAAAGATCTGAACCACCAATTACAGGCGACATCTCATCGTAGACGTTACCATCGACAAAGATTGCACCACCCGAACCCGAACTATTGTTTACAAACTGGGTCTGGTTGCCGAGTGCATCTCGTCGTGGTCCGCCTTTAATTTGCAGCCGTCCAAATGTATTTTCAACAAAGATTGCACCACCACGAGAGAAGTATCCACTATTTGTACCTGTAATCGAATCTTGCAAATACTTAACGTAAGTTTCGTTGCCAATGAATTTTCCTGCAACAATCAACGAGGTGTTCGAACCTACGTAAATTGCACCACCTCGGGCACCATATGTATTTCCATTATTCTGATAGTTATTTGCACTGTTGTTAATTGCTTCGAATGTATCTTCGCTTGGGAAGGTTACAATGCTTCCATTCTTTAATTTAATCGAGTTATTTACACCAAGACCAACTTCGATTCTTGTATCTTGCCCATACTCATCATTTCGTCCAGCAATATAAATTGCACCACCAAACGCAAGGTTCCCATATTCTTGTGGATAGTCTGCTGGTTCATCTGTTGCATCGCGAACAATTGTAACAGGTGGATTACCAATCAATCTTGTCTTTACATTTGCAAGTTGGACATAATTTTCTTCGAACTTGCAATTTCGAATACGACCCAAAAGTAAAGCTAAACGACCATCGTCAATTGCTTGCCTTTGTGCACTGGTCAAAGGTTCGTCTTCGCTTTCATCAATTAAGTCGTAAGCAGGAATTCGATAACTGCTAAGTATTTTCGAAATTGAGCCATCTTTTTCAATATAGTTCGGGTTCTTATCGACAGGATACTTTGGTAATGTATTGATAACAGGGTCTAATGGATAGCCTTCGGGAGCTTGCAATAAAGCAAGTGCACCTCCGCGATGCCTTGCCATATTGTTCTTGAATGTAACATTGATTAACCAAAGGCGCGAAGAAAGCGATGTAATTGCTCCACCAACGCCATTAGTTAATTTTGCTAATGTATTATTCATTTGAACTGCCCAGGGTCCAAGATTTGGGTCATAGAATGGCTTGTTTCCAACGGTAACATCTTTCCTAAATCCTTCGAACGAGCAGTTGCGGAAGAAAGCTGCTCTTGCACCGGGAAGAATCACAATATGACCCCATTCACGCGAGAAATTGTTTTCGGGCTGACCAATAAATCGAATTGTACCTTGTGTAATATCTACTGCTTTGCCACCATATCGTCGCCAAGGTTGCATTCTCAAGTTGACGTCATTGTCGGGGTCATTCTGCAAACGAGCCGCATAGAACATAATTGCATATTCAAACGAAAGCAAAACTTGATTGCCACTGAGAGGCGGATTGTCTTCTAAATAATTTTGGAATCGTCGTGTGTTTTTGTTGAAAATGACGCCAAACATATAATTCTTCTTGGCAGGGTTAATAGTTGGGTCGGTTACGGTACCAACATTAACCGTTCCATTGTAAACAAAATAATTAACATCGGAAAATCCATCCCAACTGTACGGGTTTTGTGGACTTCCTGGAATAGCTGTAGGATTTAAACCTCCAGGATAAGGATTGTAAGTAGCGGTAGCTAAACCATCGGCAATAATTCTGCCACCGACCGAGTCAATCAATCTTCCGTTCGGGTAAAACTTAACAGTCGTACCAGGCTCGATAATCAATGTTCCTGCGATAAAATAATCACGATTGATGATGTACACAGAGTCCTTGACAAAAACGCGAACTTCCCCTGGCGCAACGCGACCAGAAACGAAAACTTGGTTCTGCGCAAAGGTATTATTAAATCCAATAATACCTAACAAAACCAAAAGCAAACTTAGACGAAACAATCGTTGCATAATACCTCCTAATAATTCACAATTAATAATAAATTTATTGTTATGTTTAAAAAATTCCACAAAATAGTTCATATTTCAACCCAAAAAATTAAAAGTCAATAATTGTGCCAAGACGAACAAGTCCAGCCTTTGCTAAACCAACAAATTCAGATTGATTATTTCCAATAATTTCGCGATAGAAAGCTTCTGCTTTGTCTTTCTGATTGATTTTTTCGTAACAAAGTGCAGCAAAATAGCGATAGCGGTCTTTTACACCAATTGGTAATGCTAATTCGGCAGCTAATTCCCAATGTTTAGCAGCATTTCGGTAATCCTTCAAAAATTCATACGAAGCAGCCTTACCAGCGTTAGCTCCTTCTTTGACTATCGCAGCTTTGGCTTTACTTGCCTTTTCGAAATAGTCAATCGCTTCGCGGTACTTATTCAATTGTAAAAAGCAATTTCCTGCGTATAATGCAGCCAGTTTGCCCTGTGGAGTCCCTCCATATTTTTCTACAATTTCAATTAATCCAATAACATTTTCGCCACGAACCTTCTTTGCTTTATCCCCATACAAAGCCTTATTGTAATCGGCAGCATCTATGTAAGGTAGTATCCTCGACAATGCAACCGAAGCTTTGTTTTCCTTCTCTTCCGTTGACTTTAATACAAAAAACCTCAACACAAAAATTATTACAACAATTCCAATAACAGAAAGTGCAACAATATTTATTGTCTTTTGGTTCTTTTGCACAAAAGCCTGAATTGGGCTAAGTTCTTCTTCCTTTTCAACTTGCTTTGTCTTGCCTTCAACCATCTAAATGGCTCCTAAACACTAATTTAACACACACTACTACTATACAGCAACTACAAATTTATGATTTTGATTACCATAAACAAAATAAAAACAGAAAATTTTTTTGTTAAGAAACAAAAAAATTCACTAAAAAAGCAAAATAAAGTCATTTTCCTTGCACACTGTAAACTTTTCTTCACAACACTAAAATTTGGGAATCATTCATAAAAATAAAAGTCAAAAATAAGAAAACAAAACTAAATTTATACAGCTGAATCAAAATTTTTTTCATTTTTTTCTTTCCGCTCGTTCATCTTTGCAATCAAAATACTTATTTCGTAAAGTAAAAATAATGGTGAAGCAAAAATTAGTTGATTAATTGGGTCAGGTGTCGGTGTAAGTATTGCTGCAAGAATTAGGATTAAGACAATTGAATGTCTGCGATATTTCCTCATAAATTTCGCCGAAATTATTCCAACTCGGGAAAGAACAGCCGAAACCATTGGCATTTCGAAAATTAATCCCGAAACAAGAAGCATCGTTGAAACAAAACCAAAATAATAATTAACATCGAACTTGTTTTCGATAATTTTCGTACCAAAATATGCAGAAAAGTTTAACATAAATGGTATCATAACAAAATAAGCGAATGCAACTCCAAACAGAAAACAAAAAGTTGTCCAAAAAGTAATTTTTCGCACCCATCGCCTTTCGTGTGGGTACAATCCCGGAGCAATAAATTTCCAAATTTGGTAAAGAACGAATGGAAGCGCAATTATCAATCCACCAACCAGTGCTACTTTAAAATACAGAAAAGGTTGACCAAAAGGTTGAAGATTTTGCAATTTCACCCCCGTTTTCAGTGCTGGTTCTAACAAAATCTTTTCGACAATAAAATTAATATTTGCACCAACAATAATGCAACCAACTAAAATTCCAACAAGAGAAATGATTATTCGCTTTCGAAGCTCATCAATATGCTCAAGAAACGACATTTCGGCTTGATTTTCTTCTACTTTTTTTTGGATTCGGTTAAAAAACATAAATCACTGTTTAAACCAATTCACATCTATGTTGAATTTTTTAAACACACAACTGGAAAACAAAATTATTCCAAACAAGCAAAAAAATAAAAAACCCAACGACTTGAAAGCCGAGTTTTTGGATTGTCCCGAAATGTAAAGAAACACAACTTTAAAACCTCGTGCCTTGGTTTAAATATTCTTCGATTTGCCTGCGTAATTCCAATGCTTTGACATTTTCGGGGACTCTATCGCATTCTATATTTATTGAAACCAAGGCTTCTTCGAACATTCCTAAATTCATTTCGGAATATGCTTTGATTAGAAAAAGGTTTGGAATAATCAAGTCGTAAAGTTCGCAAATTTCAGTTGCTTCCCGCAAGTAAGGAAGTGCATTTGCAAAATCCCTGTTTTGGAAGCAAACCAAAGCGCTCGAAACGGCACTTTCCAATCTCTGTACTTCTGCCGAAAAAAAATCATTATTTTCTTCGTTCATCATTTTACCTCCAAAATAGGGAACGGGCACGAAAATTACCCGTTCCCAAGTTTAACAAAAGGTTAATTTAACAAATAATCGACAAACTTACTGCCTCTTTGTCAGTTCCCTATAAATATGTGCATAAGCTCCATAATAACAAATTGATAAAATGATAATCAAAATGAAGAAAATAACCCAGCCTATCCAGCTCATGGTATATTCAGGAGAGGAATACATCATTACTTCGAACTCATCGGGGGCTTCCTTGAAGATAAAAAAGTCCAAAATTATTAGAATTACAAAAATTAGTGTTAAAATCACAAAACCGCCAAAAATATCCCATTTGTACCCATTGGTTAGTCGATTGGATTCTTTCAATGCTTCGATAACACCCATTTTTTTGTCGATTAGCAAGAAATAGGAAAGGAGCCAAGCAATCGAAAGAACCAATGCGGGAATAATAAAAAATATTGCACTGAAGTAAATACCAACAGCCGATAAGCCTAAAAGAAGGAAAAATTCAGGGAAAATTTGCCTATACTCGGGCCTGAAGATTTCGCCAATGCCGAAGGATTCATTTTTTGCCATCTTAACAACAATTCCATACAAAGCAATGGTTGTTCCAATGTTAAGATAGGGAATCCATATTGTAATTATCCAAAGAATGAAACAGCCGAGAAGTGGGAAGAAGTATTTGAAACCAATCGAGAAGGCACTACCGATAATAGTGCCGACATTGAGGTTAATTTCGGGAATGCTTTGGCTTTCGCCAACATTCTGTAATTGTTCTTCCATAAAACCTCCAAATTTATTGAACATTAACCGGACGAACCGGGTTAAATACTCAATTGGGCGAGAATTTCGAAGAATATCGGTAAATTAACAAACAATGCTACGTTACTTTATTTGTGCGGAAGGCGGGACTTGAACCCGCACGCCCGACCGGGCGCCACCCCCTCAAGATGGTGCGTCTGCCAATTCCGCCACTTCCGCCCACCAGCAAATGCAATTTAATAAAAATAAATAAATTTTACAAAATTTTTTTCCAATAATATTAAAACGAGTAACGAAAACCACCAAAAATGTTAAAATACAACATATCGTCGGCTACTTGTCGGAAAATGTAAGATGTACGAAAACTTAACTCAAACAATAATTTTTCCGACAAATTAATAGTAAATCCCATTATCGGCGATATTCCCAACAAAAGAAAATGGTCTTTAAACACAACAAAATATTTTTCTTCGCCAATATTAATATCACTTTCAATCCTTGAAAAGTTTAAAAAAGTCAATGTTTCGAGTGCATAGAAACCAACTATTGAAAAAATCTTGTAATTATACCTCAATCCAAAATTGATGGGTAATGTGTGCAAGGTAAACAGCCCGAAATTATTCAAATTACGATAATACCATACCCCAAAAGTCCCTGTAACAGAAAAGACAAAATTAATTGGAAGCTGAGCTACAATGTTTCCACCCAAACCAATTCTATTCGGATTTCCATAGTCAGCCGTCTTGTCAAGTTCGAGTCCGTTCTTATTCAACAATGCGCCAATACTTCCAACAATTGTCGTTTCGTATGGCAACGTCAATCCACCTTCGGCTCCAATATTGAAATTTGCACGACTTTGAAAGCTTAAAAACAACAACATCCAAAAAGAAATAAAAATTTGTATAAAAAACATAATCACCTCATAATTAAATTTCCTCTAAATCTTTAATTTCAAGCCAACCAATGTTACCATTTGGGAACTTAACTTTCAACCAATCGCCAATTCTATCCAAAATTTCTACCTTCGTCCCTTGATGGACAATGAATAAATCCTTAGAATTCATTTCGGGGGAACTTTTAACATAACAGCTTGCTGCCAAAATAATTGCCTGTTTCGAACTTGTTTCGAATGAATATCGAGATGCCGTAACAAGAGAAGTTCCAACAAAGAGTATCAACAAAAACACACCAATGGGCAAAGCAACCTTCTTCCAGCTAACACTTTTCGATAAAAGAAAAATTGTAAACGAAACAAAAGCACCCCAAACGAAAATCAGAGAAACAACTGCCCACCCCGACGAATTTAAACTATCTCGGAGTGCTTCCCACCATTGGACTAAAAAAAATTTGGGAACAGTGTCGAATTTATCGACAATGAATGAATTCGCCAATTTCAAGTTATAGTCAACGTCGGGGTCGCTTGGGTCAAGCAGCTTCGCTCGTTCATAGTTCAAAATTGCTAAATGGTATTGTTGTTGCCTGAAATAAGCATTGCCCAAATTGAAATACACTTCTTTTGCTACAAAACCATTGCTCAAAATTTCTTGGTACAATTCAATTGCCTTATCGTAGTCACCTTTTCGAAAATAATCATTTGCTTGCTCGAAAAGCTTATAGGGGTCTTTTGTAAAAAGAGTAAATGTTGCCAAAAAAACAAATATAAACACCCAGATAGCTCTTTTCATAAATTACCCCAATTTTTCGCTCAACACCGACAAAATTTCAACTGATTCAAGATAAAGCTTTTCGGTTGGAAAGTTATTCTCGATTGGTGCAAACCGAGCAATTTCGCAATTGTTAATTAATTCGAGCAATTTTGCAATAGTGTTGTCATCGATTCCAAGTTCAGCCAATCGCCGAGAAACTATGTCCTTTGTCAACTCCGTTGGCGAAATGTTTAATCTATTTGCAACGAAACCCCACAGGGCTTTTGCTGTCTCTTCGTAAAATTGCTCTTTGTTACCTTTGTTCAGCAAATTTTTGGCATTGGCAAGATGCTTTAAAGCAATCTTTTTTGCTCGATGCTGTCGGAGCAAAGCCAAATTGCTTTCCAAACCCTGCTTTCGTCGATAAAATACAAATAAAAACAACCACAAAAGGAAAGGCAATCCACTAAAAGCGAAATAACCCCAAGATGCCCAAAAATGAGAATTTGCTCGAACAAATTTAGGCTTTTCGGTTTTGATAAAACGAATGTCTTGACCAATAACTTTAACCTCTTCTTTTCTCACACCCGTTAGTAAAGTTTTTGTTGGCTCCCCTGTCACCTTTAAATTAAACTCAGGAGTTTGCAAAGCTACATACTTTCGGCTCTGTAAATCGAAATACGAATATTTTATCGAGTTAACCTTAAACTCGCCTGGATTTTTGGGAACAAGATAATATTCGAAAATCACATTCCCCGATACACCCGAGGGCGTAACATTCGTGTTATCAATTCGTTTAGGTTCATAAACATCAAAATCATTTGGGAAAGAAATGTTAAATGGCGAAAGTAATTTCAAATTCCCTGAACCATTCAATTGAATCTTCAATGTTACAATATCGCCAACTCGTGCTTCGCTTTTGTCCAACCAGGCCTTAAGTTGAATATTGCCCACTGCTCCATAGAAGTCCGATGGTTGGGGTTCGGGCAAAGGCAAAACTTTAACACTTGCAGTTTTGGATTTAACAGTAAACGGAAAATCCTTGTAACGATTCGAAAAGAATGGGTCGCTGAAAAATGGGTCATCGAACAACATATCGAAGGGGTCGCGACTGCGTTGTCTTTGCTGTTTGACAAGCAAGCGAACAACAAAATCTATTTCCATCGGCTCAATTGTCAAAACACCGGTTTGTTGCGGTATCAAAATTACCTGCTTTAAATCCGCAACTCGGAAAGGAACGCCATTGATTACCTCAGTCCGAAACTTCAACTCTTTTATTCCAAAATCATGAGTCCAAAAACCATTGAAACTGGGCATTTTTGGAACAGATACATTTACTATATTTAAATTCGGGTGAACATACAAACGATATGTTGCACTAATTGGCTCCCCTAAATATACTTGGGATTTATCGACAGACAACTTAATGAAAATGTTGTTCGAAATTATCTCGCTTGCTTGTTCGCCCAAAGTCTTTTCCTGCGAATCTTTCTGTTTTGGCTCATTTTTCGATTCGCTCGCTTTCCGGACAGTAATTGTAATTGGATTTGTTGTCAATAAATTACCATCGACAGTTATCTTTGCAGGTTCGATTACAAAAGTCCCAGGAATATCGGCAGAAAGAATGTAAATAAAAGACATCGAAGAAGAGATTTGACCATTGATAATCTGAGTGCTCATCGAACGACTTGGACCGGCAAGCACTGTAAAACCTTTGAAACTTGGCGGCTGAAAATTTTTACCCGATGTAGTATTAAGAGTAAATGTTACTTGGATCTGCTCCCCAACTTGGACATTGTTGCTCGAAACTGTTGCTGTAAACTTGTATTCAGAAAAACAATTCGAAACAAATAGCAAAATAATTGCTAAAAAACTAACCAAGAACTTCATTGCCATTCCACAACTAAATCAATGGTTATAGAAGAATTAAGAAAAAAAAAATTTTTGAAAATTCTTGCTCGAATAATATTGAATTAATGGCATAAATTTTGCAGATTTTCTTTGCCAGTTTTTACGAAAAAAATGGTTCTGAAAAAAGTAAATAAACTACTCATTTTGTTTACTATCGGATTACTTCTTTTTGGATGCCAAAGTGCAGTCCGATTTAGTTCTAATTCAACTCAAAAAGAAAAGTCGGAAGTGGACAGATTCCCATTCTATTCGCTTAACGAGACCAAGAAAGCTTTACTAAATGAATGTTACAATTGGATTGGGGTTCCATACTGTTACGGCGGGGCAACAGACAATTGCGTCGATTGTTCTGGCTTTGTACAAAAAGTTTACCAAAAAGTTGGTATTAGCTTGCCCCGAACTTCGAAAGAACAGGCGCTCGTCGGAAAAAAAGTAAATCTTGGAAACATATGTCCAACCGATTTAATATTCTTTGGTAAATATGGAAAAATAAACCACGTTGCAATTTACGTTGGTAAAGGGCAAATTATCCATTCGTCAACTTCGCGTGGGGTAACGACTGAAAAACTGAACGATAGCCTAATCAACCAGATTGTCGAAATTCGTAGAATTTTGGATTAAATTATTTAAATCTTGAATATTTCCGAAGTAAATTTACCACAGCGGAGAAATCTTTGGGGTAGGGAGCTTCGAAATACATTTCTCTACTCTCATTCGGATGCTTAAATCGCAAAGAAAAACTGTGCAAAGTTAATCTATTAATAACGGGCTTTTCTTCTTCTCCTTTTTTTAACTTGAATCTTTTCTTTATTTGCGAAAGGAAAAAGCTTTCGGCTCCACCGTAAATTGGGTCGACAAGCAAAGGATTCCCAATCGTTGCACAATGGACGCGAATCTGATGATGACGTCCGGTCACTAAATTGCATTCGACAAGAGTTGCAATGCCAAATCGTTCGAGCACTTTAATTTTTGTCAAAGATTCTTTGCCCCGAGCCGAAGGAATAGTCCGATTTCGGTCGCGCGGGTCGGTAAGCAAAGGAATATCAATATCGATTTCATCTTCGGTTAACCAACCCGAGACTATTGCGTGATAGATTTTTTCGACTTGAAGATTTTCGAAAGCAGTATTTAAAAATTTGTGAGCCTCGGGTTTCCGAGCAAAGACAATAATTCCCGAAGTTTCTTTATCCAAACGATGCACAACATAAATTCGACCAAACTCTTCTTCGAGCAATGCTCGGAGGTTTGGCAAAGTTTTATCGAAGCGGTCTGGAATTGTCAACACCCCCGAAGCTTTCGAAACAACAACGATTTCGTCGTCAAAATAAATAATTTCGAATAATTTACTTTTCATACTTATAATAGCCACAAGCAGATAATAAAGTATTCTTCATTAGCATTGCAACTGTCATTAAACCAACCCCACCGGGAACAGGTGTTATTGCACTTACTTTATCGATAACATCTTCGAAATCGACATCGCCGACAATTTTATATCCTTTGGGGCTTGTTGCATCTGCTATTCTATTTATTCCGACATCGATAATTACTGCACCTTCTTTTACATCTTTCGATTTTATCATCCGAGCTCTGCCGATAGCAACTATTAATATATCTGCTTGTTGTGTAAAATGGCTTATATCATTTGTTGCAGTATGACAAATAGTAACGATTGCATTAGCATAATCATTTTTTTGGTAGAGCATATTTGCAACGGGCTTACCAACGATATTACTTCTTCCAACGACGACCACGTGTTTGCCCTTGGTTTGAATTTCATAATGCTTCAAAAGCTCGACTATTCCAGCTGGTGTGCAAGGACGGAAGCCTGGCAGGTCGAGCACTAATCGACCTAAGTTTTCGGGGTGAAAACCATCGACATCCTTCGAGGGTCGAATACTCCAAATTACTTTCTGTTCGCTAATATGAGAAGGCAAAGGCAATTGCACAAGAATCCCGTGGACATTATTGTCATCGTTCCATTTGGCAATTAAATCGAGTACCTCCTTTTCCGAAGCACTTTCGGGCAAATGCACAACGATTGAATTAAAACCCAATTCTTGACAAGCTTTCCTCTTGGAATTCACATATACTTTCGACGCAGGGTTTTCGCCAACTAATAACAGTGCCAACGAAGGTGTAACCCCCTTTTTGTCTTTTAATTCCTGTACTTGCTGTTTGATTTCCTCGTAAACTTTTTGCGAAACAATTTTTCCATCGATAATAGTAGCCATTTTATCTATTTCCCGAAAAGTTAATTTCGTACATCAATCCTAACGAAAATACATTGAACTTACTGACACTGTAATCAACGATTAAAGAAAAAGGCTTTGCATTGAAAACAGCTCCAATAGTCCATTTAAAATTTTTATCGGAAACAATTACATTTTTGACCATTGCACCAAACGGGTCGCCATTAATTTTATCGAAGACATCGTTACTTGGGTCGTTGTCTCCTTTATCATCCAAGAGACGTATCAAACCCAAACGCCATTGAATATTCCGAGGCAAATAATATGTGTAGTCAGCATTTATACTCAGTGTTTCGTAGGAAAATCCCGAAAATAGTTCAATCCCTTTTGTTACTTTTTTACTAATATTAAAATTTGCATTAAAGAAATTTGCATTTGCCGACAGTTCAGCATTTGTTACCCCAACAATGTTTGTCAAACGAGTCCCCTGATAACCCAATTGTATGGCGAAATCGAACAAAGGCTTATCGATATACTGACTAAGGCAGTGTCTGATGCCTATTCCCCAAAATGCAAACTTTCCAATGTCCTTGCCTAAATCGATTGGTGGGATAAAACGGAGCAGGAGTTCAGTCCCATACAAAGAACCAAATTCTAATTGTGGAATACCTGCAATAATTCTGCTAATATTTGCACCACTGGGCAAATCGAATACCTCCGGGAAACCTGCTATATATTTTTTGATAGAATCTAAGAATTCAAGCGGAATATAATCCGAAAATGCATTGAATAATGTATTTTCTTCAATAAGTTTTAGCAAAGTATCGTGTGGAATTACCAAAGACTCTTGCCCCTTTCCCAAGATTGTTGGAGCTTTCTTCGGAACATTAATCATTCCCTTTGTAACTCCTTCGTAAAGTAATGTCTTAAAGGCATAGTAAATTAAGCCAGCTGTGTCCGTAAGTTCATACCTAAATCCAGAAGGAGTGGAAGGGTCGATAAAAAGTCTTCCATAGCGACTTGCAATGTTATAAATTTCAGTAATGTCTTCGGGGCTTTTTTCCATTGGCAATTGCGGAGTATAGGTCTTTTTCGATTCAGGGACAATACCATACATTCCATTTACGCTAATTTTTACATATAAATTTCTATCACCCTTGTGTAAATAAGCCGAGGAAAAGAAACGGGAATTCGAAGTAGCGTTAACTGTTTCGACCATAGGTTGAAGATATGGAACACCGTTAAGCTCGAAAATACCTTGACTTAGTGAACGAGCGAGAAGAATTGTTTGGTCACTGGCACGAGGATAATTTATTGGCTGGCTCTTTGGATTGAAAGAAAACAACAAAAACAAGAATAAAAATGAAAATAAAAATTTGTTCATTGGTAACCTCAATTGAGAATAATCTATTTTAAAAGCTTCTTTCGAATTATCACATAAAACGGTAAAGCAAACATAACAATCACAACAATATAAAATACATCCAAAAGAATCTTAAATGCCAAACCAACAAAAGCAAAAAAAGAATAAAAAATAAGCAGAGAAATTATCAAAGCTATAATAAAAGATAAAATACTTTTAAATAATTCCATAAAACACCCAAACAATAATTATCAACTTTTCGAATTTACAAAAATTGTTATTCCGATTATACAAATTTTAGGTTATTTTCGCCGAAAATTTCGAACAATTGCCCAATAATCGACTCATCGAGTTTCAATTTAACCTCTTCGGCAAGATATCCCCGACGATTTCCATTACCATTAACGATGAAAGTAATCTTCTTTTTTGATTCGGGATGCACGCAAAGCTTAGCAAATCTTTCAATTTTTTCAATGTTATCGTTGCTGTTTTTAATAAAAATGTGAATTCCTTCGACAAATTTATTTATTGCTTCTTCGAGAGTGTAAATTTCATTTACAGTTACTTTGCAAGTTCCATCTTCTCGGACTTCACATTTGCCTTTTATACAAACAATATTATCTTCGTAAATAAGAGGGAAGTATCGGGCATAGGTTTCGCTCCAAACATTGCATTCAATTTTCTTATTGAATATTTCCAAAGTCAAAAAACAATATTTACTGTTATTTCTATCAACTTTTGTCGAAACTTGGTAGATTATTCCACAAAGCCTAATATCGTATAATCCTGTTTTAGCACAAATTTTCGGTAAATCATCCGAAAGTATCTTTATAGTGTTTCGATAATTATCCAGAGGATGTCCGCTAAGATAGAAGCCAAGGAATTCCTTCTCTTTTGCTAACTTTTCTTTAATCGACCACTCTTCTACCATTGGCAATTCAGGTTCGACAATCAAATTTTCTATTTCTTGGGAACCGCCAAACAGATTTTCTGTTGCCGAGTCGCTGTCGTGTATTTTTCGTGAAAATTCCAATGCAACATCTATTGCAGTGTTTAAGGCTGCACGGCGACCGTTTTCAATTGAATCGAATGCACCTGCGGCAACCAATGCTTCGAGTATTTTTCTGTTGATTACTTTTGGGTCAATTCGCGAAACGAAATTGAAAAACGATGTAAAAGGTTTTTCCTTCCTTGCACCTACAATAGTTTCTTCGACCCTTTCGCCAACGTTTTTTATTCCTGCCAAGCCAAAAAGAATGGTATTGCTGCCGACTGCAACAAATTTTGCAAAACAACGATTTACATCGGGCGGTATCACCTTAATACCAAGATTCCTTGCTTCTTCGATAAATTCTGCAATCTTCGAAGTATTATTAATTTCGGCATTCATACTTGCTGCAAGGAATTCGGCAGGATAGTGTGCTTTCAAATATGCAGTCTGATAGGCAAGCAAAGAATACGCCAACGAATGAGACTTGTTAAATCCATAATTCGCAAATCTCTCGATTAATTCATAAATTTCTATTGCTAGCTTCTCGTCAATTGAATTCTTCTTCGCTCCTTCGATGAAAGCAGGCTTCAGTTTTTCCATAACATCTTGCTTCTTCTTACCCATTGCCCGCCGTAAATTATCGGCTTCGGCTAACGAAAAGCCTGCAATATCGCGAGCAAGCTGCATTACCTGTTCCTGATAAACAATAATACCATAGGTTTGTTTCAAGGTCCCTTCCATCAATGGATGCAAATAAGTAATTTCCTTTCGCCCGAACTTTCTGTCTATATATTCAGGAATATTTGCCATTGGACCAGGTCGGTAAAGAGCATTCATATCGCTTAATTCCAAAATATTTGTAGGTTTGAGTTGCCTTAGGTACTCTTGCATTCCTGATGATTCAAACTGGAAAACACCCAAAGTCTGTCCATTTTCAAAAATTTTGTAAGTAGGTCCATCATCCAAAGGGATGCTGTCCAAATCAATTTTAGCATTGTAATTCTTTTCGACCATTTCGAGTGTATTATCCAAAATCGAAAGAGTTTTCAAACCAAGAAAGTCCATTTTAATCAGGCCTGCAAACTCCAAATCATTCATACTGTATTGAGTAGTAACTTCTGCGACTTGGTCTTCATCGTCCGAAGATTGTAGATAAAGCGGAACGTAATCGCTTACATCGCCCGGTGCAATAACTACACCAGCTGCGTGAACCGAGGTATGACGATACAAGCCTTCTAAAAACAGGGAATACTCAATCAACTTTTGAATTTTCTCATCTTTGCTCTCTTTCAAATACTTTAAATCGGGAAGTTCCAACGCTTCGGAAAGAGATTTTACTTTTCCCATAACGACAGGAATTTTCGATGTAATTTTATTGATTTCGGTATGATGAATCCCCAAAATTCGTCCAACATCTTTCAAAACGGCACGCGAGGAAAGTTTACCAAAAGTAATTATTTGAGCAACAGAATTTTCGCCATATTTCGATTTAACATACTCAATTATCTTGTTTCTTTTCACATCGCAAAAATCAATATCGATATCGGGTAGCGACACCCTATCGGGATTCAAAAACCTTTCGAAAAGAAGTCCCCATTGCAAAGGGTCAATGTTTGTTATTCCCAAAGCATAAGCTACAATACTGCCCGCAGCCGAACCACGACCCGGACCAACACGAATGCCTAAATTCCTGGCTGCTTCGACAAAATCGGCTACAATTAAAAAATAACCCGAAAATTTCATCTTCTGAATAACATTCAATTCAAAGTCAGCGCGTTGTGTGATTTCATCTGTAAGTTTACCATAACGCCGTTTTAATCCTTCGTAGGTTTTGGTTTTTAAATAATCATCAAGGCTTTTATCTTTCGAATCCGAAGGTATTTCAAATTCTGGCATATGAATGGCGTGTTGAAGTTGCAAATCACACTTTTCGGCAACTTCAACAGTATTGGTAATTGCCTCGGGAAAATCCTTAAACAATTCTTTCATCTCGGCGGTGCTTTTGTAATAAAGTTCAGGCGAACGATATCTCAACTTTGTAATATCAATGGGTTCGTCGGGGTTTTCGCTTGCTTTTCTTATACTTAAATACACATTGTGGGCAATAGCGTGCTCTCGACGAATGTAATGAATATCGTTCGTAGCAACAAGTTTAATTCCCAATTCTCTTGCAATTTGCGGTGCATATTTTAAAATTTCCTCATCTTCGGGCAGATAATGATTTTGTATTTCGATGTAAAAGTCTTCGCCAAATAAATCTTTGAAGTATTTTGCCTGTTGGCGCGCTTTTTCGATTTCGCCTGCAATAATGTGCGAATTAACTACTCCATTCAAACAGCCACTACAAACGACAAGACCTTCGGAGTACTTTTCTAAAAGTTCCTTATCTATTCGTGGTTTATAATAAAATCCTTCCAAATGGGCATAGGTCGTCAGCTTAATTAAATTTTTGTATCCTCGGTAATTTTTTGCTAGCAATGTAAGATGGTAGTAGTTCTTCTTTTTACTATCCCGCTTGCCCGAGCTTTTATCGAACCGACTACCAGTTGAAAGATAAGCTTCGAAACCAATTATTGGTTTAATTCCCTTTGCTTTTGCTTTTTGATAAAATTCCAAAGCACCAAACATCACACCGTGGTCGGTTATAGCCAAAGCCTTGTGCCCCTTTTCTACTGCTGCATTAATCAAATCATCCACTGTTGCAGCTGCATCTAACAAAGAATAGTGTGTATGATTATGCAAATGGACAAAATCCATATTAATCTATTTTTTGTTAAAAAAAGTAAAATTAAAAATATTGACCGAGATGGTAATTAAATTAATCAAGAAGGTGAAAAATTTTATTGATTCAAATCAAGAGCAATGTATCTTTTAAAATGAATTCATTTAAATAAAAAGCAAGAATTATTTAAAGATTAAATGAATCCTTAGTAGAATCTATCGAGCTGAAAACTTTAAAATTAGTTGTTAATTATGTAAAATTGTTTATATTGCGATTTGGTTATATAAAAATTTTTAGCAATATCATGGAGGCAATATGAAAAAAGTCGTTATTCTTGGTGGCAGTTTTGCTGGCTTGACAGCTGCATTCGATTTGAAGCGAAAACTCAAGAATCAAGTTGAAGTTACGGTTGTCTCCCGTACTGATAGGTTCTGGTTCATACCTTCATTAATTTGGGTACCATTCGGGCGAAGGACTGGCGAGGATATTTCCTTCGAATTAAAACCTGCATTGGAAAGCAAAGGAATTATTTTTTATAACGAAGCTGCGGTTAAAATCCTGCCTGAAAATAACAAAGTAATTACAGAAAATCGGGAATTGGATTACGATTATTTGATTATTGCCACTGGTCCATCATACAACTTTAAATTAATTAAAGGTCTTGGTCCTTTCGAAGGATTCACTGAATCGGTGTGTAATATTCGCGAAGCCGAGCATTTTCGTAAAGCTTGGGAAGTGTTCATCAAAGACCCGGGTCCTATTGTTGTCGGTGCAACCCAATTTGCAAGTTGCTTTGGAGCTGCTTACGAGGTAATTTTTAACATCGAACACGCTTTGCGAAAGCTAAAAATTCGCAAAAAAGTCCCTTCAATAACATATTTGACAGCAGAACCATTTCTTTCGCATTTTGGAATTGGTGGGATGTGGGGTGCGAAACCTATGATTGAAACATTCTTTAAGTTTCGAGGAATAAATGCAATTACAAATGCCGAAATCGAAGAAATTCAACCCAGCAAAATTATACTCAAAGATGGGAGAGAAGTCCCCTTCAAACTTGCTGTGATTATACCTCAGTTTTTAGGTCAAGATGTTGTGCGTAACTCCGAAGGAATTGGAAATGACAAAGGTTTTGTCGAAGTCGATGACTGCTATCGACATAAAAAATTCCATAACATTTTCGCAGCGGGAGTTGCTGCTGTTGTGCCAAGTCCGGGACCAACACCAGTACCCATTGGTGTCCCAAAAACAGGGTATATGTCCGAAGTTATGGCTCGTTATGCTGTAAAAAATATCATAGCAGACATCAAAAATACCATACCTAAACCTAAACCATTCGAAAAGATAACTCCGCTTTGCATTATGGATGCAGGAGATATGGAAGTATTGATTGTTGGAACTAATATGTTCCCACCTCGTAAGTTCAATGCCTTAATTCCTAATATATTCGGCGATTGGGCAAAAGTCCTTTTCGAAAAATACTATCTGTGGCGTATGAAAAATGGTTTAACTTTTCTACCATAATTTTATTTCCCAAACCCAAAAGCCCCACATTTCTGTGGGGTTTTTTATTTTGCATAGTCGTTAGTTAATATTATTTTATGAGACATAAAGTGGAAAAATATCAATTAAAAATATTAATCGAGATTGTTATCCATAAATTTAAATGTACAATATACATAAAAATTGTAAACCTAAATAATGTATTATCTTTATATAAATAAATTCAAGCAATTTTAAAACATAAATGGGTAGAAAAAAAAATTTGTTATAAAGAAAAAAATGTAATAATTTTTGTAACTTATTTCAATTTTTTTTGTTATTTTATAAATAGAATCGATTTAAGTTTTATTAGGAGGTTCTATGAAAAAGTATTTTACTTTGCAGGTATTACTTGCAGTCTTAGTTTTCTTCTCATTCGATTTTCAACTTTCATTCTCGCAGTATTGTAGTGTTCAAGGATACTACCCCCAATATGGGTATATGACCCGTTTCACCTTCAATGGAATCGACAACAGTAGCTCTTAAAACAGCAATGGCTATTCCGATTACACTTATATTCGTTCTAATGTTTGCGTCCCAGGACAAAGGTATATGTTTTCTGTTAACGGTAGTTCAATATGGAATTGCACCGGATATGTAATTTGGGTCGATTGGAACCAAGACGGAGTCTTTAACAATACAGATGAACGAGTCGCATACAAATGGGAATCATGTCGCCGAAACTGGACAAAATATTATGAGGGCTACATAACTATTCCTTCGAATGCACGACCTGGAACCACTCGTATGCGTGTTGCCTATACTGGACATCATTACTACGCACAAACAGTTATGTACCAAGGTGCTTGCTATTCTTATTATTATATGGAATGGGAAGATTATACAATTCAAATCGGGGGTTTCCAAAATGATGCTGGAATTTCCGATATTGTAAGTCCAGTTAGCAAATTTAATTCATATGTTGACCAACCTGTACGTGTTGTGCTAAAAAACTATGGAAAGTTTTTTAGGCTAACTCAAGTTACAATTAACTGGTCAGTCGATGGTGTGGTACAACAACCTTATTACTGGACTGGTAACTTGGACACAGGTGCAACTACTGTTGTCGAGATTCATCCCGGTTTTCGATTCGTCCCTCAAGCTCCCTGGAATCCATTCGTTATCAAAGCATGGACAACCGACCCGAAGGGACCCGACCCAGGTGCAAATAATCAACCAGATGCAGACCCTTCGAATGATGCTGTTGTTAAGAGTATACCTTGTATTTTAAACGATGCTGGCTTCTTAAATGCAGATGGAATGTTGCCTCTAATGCCAGGCTTAAACACTGTTAAACTACGAATCAAAAATTATGCACCAAAACCCTTGTCATCCGTTTACGTTAACTACGAAATTAACGGTATTGCCCAAACCCCGTATCTTTGGACTGGTTACCTTCCATCCCAAGACTCAATAGATGTGGTTGTCGGGGAATACGACTTTGGTACTGCAAATCTTCCTGTTACAATTCGTGCTTGGACTTCTTGGCCAAATGGTTACCCCGATGAAGTACCCGAAAACGACGCAAATACCGTTACAGTCTATAAGGCTCTTGCCGGTGGAACCTACAGTGTTGGGGGAAGAGACCCCGACTTTATTGACATTATCGATTTTACGAGTTTTATCTCTTATTGGGGCTTGGCTGGACCAGTTGTAATAGTGATTAGACCTGGCATTTATGAAGCTGGAATAACTCTGACACCAATTGGTGGAAAACAACACCCAATCACTTTTCAATCTCTAACTGGACGAAAAGAAGACGTCATTATTCAAACCTCGAATAATTATGTATTCGAATTAAATGGATATAGCAACGTTACTTTCAAAAATATTACTCTAATGAATACGAATTGTACTTCTGGTCGTGTCTTAACTTTGACAGGTGGAAATAGTAATATTATCATCGACAACTGCGAGCTTATCGGTTGCGCAAACCCACCCAAGACCAATCAATTTGCTCTAATTTATAGCGAAAACAACCCGCTCTCATCTATTCAAATTACTAATTGCTATCTGCGTAATGGTTCTGTTGCATTCTGGGCAACACCACAAGTCGGTTCTAAATTAGAATCCATAATCATCGACAACAATATTCTATCCAATCAAAATTGGCAAGGAATTCATATCGAAAATGCTACTGGATTAATCATTTCGAATAACACAATTTCGGGTAGTAACCTGCTTTATGGTATCTATGCCTTGAATTCAAGTACAATCATTGGAAACCGGATTAGTGGTGTTGGTCCGGCGCCTACTACTTCAATCAATGACAATTCCGCTGGTATCACTCTAATCCACTCTTCAACCCTTGACGAATACTGTTCAATTAGAGAAAACGTTGTAATGACAAATAATTCCCACGGAATTTATCTCAATGGTGTTGGTGCATTCGCAATCGATAAAAACCAAGTTACGATTTCAACAACTGGTTCCTACGATAAAGCGGCAATTTTGATATTAAGCTCTGGGCAAGCTTTCAATAGCTTGACCGCTTGCTCAATGGTTAACAACAACACAATAAACGCAACTAATTCTCACGGTATTTATGTCGACCAATCCAAGAATATTAAATTCTACAAAAATTATGCAAAATTAAGTGGTAACAATAAATACGCATACTACATTTCGCGTACCACAAGTATTTTAGGTCAAAATATTGCTACAACTCTAAATTCTTACGCATTATATCTTAATCAATTAATGAATTCATTCGTTGTTTACAACACATTTTTAAGCAATTCAACAACCCCAACTGTAATATTCAATAACCTAAGCACAAACAATGTCATAAAGCGAAATGTATTTAACAATCGTGGAACTGGGAACGTTATCCAAGTTAATGGTACTTTGCCAAGCCCGTTAAATATGGACGAAAATAACTTCTTCACCTATGGTACTACGATGAGCAACATTGCTTCAACTTTCGAAATCTGGAAAGCAAATACAGGGAAAGACTTACATTCTTCGTTTGTTGCACCAGTATTTATTTCCGACGATAACCCAAGAATCATCAAGATTGACCCATTATTGTATTATAAATCGCCCTTACCCGAGCTAACAGAAGCACTATGGAGGTCGGAAATCGAAGAAACTGATATTGATGGTCAACCACGGAAGAAAGCCTACTATGTTGGTGTAAATTCTCTTAATCCAAAAATTAGGATTGTTTCCGAACCAAACGACGTTGTCAATTGTGTAGGTTCGCAAAATAATTACTTCTCGGTTGTTGGTGAAATCGACTTTGGTGGAGAATTATATTATCAATGGTATAAAGATAATGTACCAATTGAAGGGGCAAACGAAGCTATTCTATGGTTGCCACCTTTAACAAATGAAATGGCTGGAATTTTCCGCTGCCTTATTACTGGGAATGGCGAAGCTGACCCCGTGTGGACAAAAGAAGTTCTACTTTACGCAGTCGAACCAACTAAAATTACTCGCCAACCCGAAGAAGTTTATGTCGATATTGGTGAACTTGCAACCTTCCAAATCGATGTACACATAAATACTCCCGATATTCCCTATGCTCAACCAGAAATCCAATGGTATCGTGGCTCGTTCAAATTGAACGATAATGACCGAATAGCTGGAAGCAAATCCTCCATCCTTTCAATTCGTGATATGCGACCACAGGACTTCGACGATAATTACTACGTCGTTGTAAAAGGACTTTGTGGCGAAGACACCTCGAAACCAATCAAATTAGCCCAAAAACCAAAAATTATTGCTCAACCTCTTTCCGATAAACAAGAATGCGAAGGGAATAATGTCCAACTTGTTGCAAATGTTAGCTCTTCGGTTCAGGGCTTTACTCTGAAATATCAATGGCGAAAGAATGGTACCATACTCGAAGAAGGAGCTAAATATTCTGGGGTAAACACAAACACTTTAACTATCAACAATGCCGAGCTTTCTGACGCTGGAACATACTTCCTCGATGTTGAAATTGAAGGATTCGACCAGAAAACCATCGGTCCTGCCAACGTCATTATCCTTGCAAAACCAAGAATCGTCACCGATTTACCAAATTCCTTAAACGTTGAAGCAGGAAAAGATTTAACACTACAAGTTCAAGCCACAGGCGATAATTTGCAATACCAATGGTATAAAGACGGAATAGAAATCCCATTCACCGAAGCAACATTCGAAAAAACTTCTGTTACTACCGATGATGCCGGCGTTTACAAAGTAAAAATCTACAACGAATGTGGCGAAATTATGAGTAGCGAATGCGTCGTTACTGTAACCTTCAAAACTATTCAAGGCATCGATGAACAAGAGAAACAATTCGACGATGCTTACTTATTCCAAAACACCCCAAATCCTTTCGATAATTCAACAATAATAAAGTTCTATCTGCCCGAAGATGGTGAAATTCGCCTAACCGTTACCAACCTACTTGGAGAAAAACTGTTTTCCATTAACGGTAGATACCCCGCAGGAACTAACCAAATATCCTTCGATGCAAAGCAAATTAATTTAAATCCCGGCGTTTATGTCTATACTTTGGAATTCAATCATACTAAACTAAGTCGAAGGATGGTGTTCATTAAATAATTCTCTTAAGCTTCATCTTACTCCTCAATCCCCAATTGCCAAAAGCAGTTGGGGATTTTTTTATTTGCCACGAAAGAAATATTTCAACATAAATTTTTCTTTTGTAAATTATTATTTCGTTTGAATGAAATAAATAATGAGAAGCAGTGTGGGTAAAATTTTGATTATATTAGGTATTGCATTAATAATCCTTGGTTTTCTATATCCTTATCTTTCCAAACTTCCCTTTGGCAGATTGCCCGGCGACCTTGTAATTGAAAAAGAGAATTTCAAAATTTATATACCATTTATGACTATGCTCTTGCTCAGCATTATCCTATCGATGGTTTTGTACATAATTCGAAAATTTTTTTCATAAAACTATTAAAATCATAAGCCTTCGGTAGCAATGTTAGAATTGATTGCTTGAAGTGTATAGAGATTATAATAAATTCCACGATTTTCGATAAGGTCCGAATGCGTTCCCGATTCGACAATTTCGCCATTATCTAAAACAATAATATTGTCGCAATTGGCGACAGTGGAAAGCCTATGGGCGACAATTACAGCAGTACGATTGAAAAGCGATCCTTCTATTGCCTTCTGAACCACCGACTCCGATTGTGAATCCAATGCCGAAGTTGCTTCATCGAATATGATTATCTCGGGGTCACGGACCAATGCACGGGCAATTGCAATTCGTTGTTTTTCGCCACCCGAAAGAAGCACACCTCGCTCGCCAATGTTAGTTTGAAACCCGTTGTTAAGTTTGGAAATAAAATCGAAAGAATTTGAAATTTTGGCTGCTTCGATGATTTTACTTTCGTCGGCTTCGAATTTGCCAAAACGGATGTTGTTTTCCACCGTGTCGTTGAACAAAATAATCTCTTGGGATACAATTCCAAAAAGACTCCTGTAACTTTGCAAATCAATTTCACGAACGTCAATTCCATCAATCGTAATTTTGCCTTCCATCGGGTCATACAATCGAATTAACAAGTCGACCAGAGTTGATTTGCCGCTTCCACTCGCCCCGACAATTCCTATCTTTTTCCCTTTTTGGATTTTGAAATTGATATTTCGGACAACCATAGTAGAATCGTAGCCGAAAGAAACGTTACGAAATTCTATTTCGTTCTGGAAATTTTTAATTTTAATTTTGCCAGAAACAATTTCGGGAGATTTATCCAGAATGTCGAAAATTCTTTTCGCACTAACATATCCACGTTGAAATTGGGAAATATTGTGCACTGCTGTTCCAACGGGCGACATAATTGAAAATAGTGAAAACAGGAAGAGCATTAAATCTTCGGGCTTCATTGCCCCATTCAACACTTTCGACCCACCAACCAAAAATACCACAACAAGAGCAAGTATGGCGACAATTTCGTTGATTGATGGAACCAGTGAAATTACCGATTGATACTTGATTGCAGAACGATAATACCTTCGAAGTTCATCAAAAAATTTATTCTTTAAATGTTTCTGTAAATCGTAAACTTTAACTATGCGAAAGCCGGAAAGTGTCTCCTGAAGTATGCTTGTAAAGTCTGCCATAGCAACTTGCATACGGTTTGCATATCGACGAAGAAAATTTGTTGCTACCCGCAAAATGAATATAGTCCCAATCCCCGATGAAAAAGCAATTAATGTCAAAAATGGCGAAATCGAAAGCAAAAGCACAAGATACAAGACAATTTGAATAACTTCACGGATTAAGCCCGTAAATGCCGAAATAGTGGTAGAATTTACAACATTAACATCATTTGTCATTGTGGAAATCAACGAACCCGTCTTGCTTTGATTAATGAAAGACAAATCCAAGCTAAGCAACTTCGAAAACAACTTTTGTCGAATTGAACGAATGATGCTTTCTTCCAGTTTGGCATTTGTTACCGAACCAAGATATTTAAAGAAATTTTTCAACAAAAACAAGACAACGATAAAACAACCCAAATTGAAAAGAGTATTGAAAAGACTTTCCTTCGAAAGAACCAGATTTTTCAAGAAATCGTAAAAATAGAACTTAGCTTTTTCGAGCATTGTGGCTCGGGCAGGCAAAGCTTCGGTGCTTAAAGTAGAAGAAAAGACAAGTTCAAAAAGTGGCTTGGTTGTTGCAACAGTCAAAGCAGTAAAAGTCGAAAACAAAGTATTGAAAATCAGTGTTGCAAAAAGTAATTTCCAATATGGCTTTGCAAAAGCAAAGCTACGAAGAATGTAAGAATAATTTCGCTGGTTATTTCCCAATTTCGAATGCTTTTTATTTTTGCGAATCTATTGAATCTCGTTCGATTAGTTCACGTATTTTGCGGTATAGAATTTCCTCGTCGCCCGGAGCATAGCCATTGTGTTCCCAAACTATATTCCCATTTTTATCGACAAGGAAAGAATGAGGTGGATGGTTTACATTCATCGCCCGTCGGAAGTCGCCATTTTCGTCGAGATATACTTCATACTTCCAGTTTCTTCCTTTAACAAAAGGAGCAACTCTTTTCGAATTCCTTACATCATCAATTGAAATGGCAATGATTTTTACCCCTGTCTCCTTTTGCCATTGCTCATAAACTTCGCTTATGTTTTGTAACTCCAAAATACAAGGTTTGCACCAAGTTGCCCAAAAATTAATAACAAATGGGCGGCCATCGTTCGAAAAACTTTTTGTTTCGACCAACTCTCCTTTCAAATTCTTCACTTTTACATTAGGCAACTGCTTTCGGCTCTGAAAATTCGCCGCAACAAGCACCAAAGCAAACAAAGCTAAACTCCAAACAAAATATCTTTTCATAATCTTCATTCTTTTTTAAAAAATTATTAAATTACATTTTGAAAAACTAAATTAAGAAGAAAAAATGAAAAAATTTCTAATACTTTCGTTTCTCTTTGCGTTGGCATTGTTTTCGGCAAATGCTAAAAACTTACGCATTGTCGAAGCAGACTACAATATCACTTTGCCGCCAAATTCCGAAGAAATCAAAGCCCATTGCATTATTACAAACGATGGCACCGACCCAATCACTGTCGGATTGAAATTCGAACCAATTGAAATTGCCGAAGAACACGATGTCTTATTCTGCTTTGGGTTTATATGCTATCCCCCAATGAAAGAACCTTTTGAACCAATTTCGACCATTGTTTTAAATCCCAATCAAAATTCAACCAATAATGAATTTTATGTAACATTCAACCCCAATGGCTACGAAGGAATTTCCCGAGTGAAGTTCATTTTCTTCGACACGCAAAACCCCGAAGATTCCGTGCATTACGATGTTGTTTTCAACGCAACAACCCTCACGGTTCAAAACACTAATGAAAGTCCCGAAATACATAAAATTTCAACAGAAAATTACCTCGATTTAAGCTCACTGCTAACTGAAAATCCAATAGAGATAAAAATTTACTCTTCGGCAGGAAAACTTCTTTCATCCGAAAGCAAAAATTTAAACTTAATTGATTTATCGAGCTTTCCAAATGGTGTCTACTTTATTTTTGCTCGCAACGAAAAAAATTCAAAGAAAATCATCGTTTTAAAAAATTAAGCACAATTTTTGATATACAATTTTTTTAAAATTTGGATATTTTGGGAGGGAAAATGCTTGTAGTTCCCGAATTAATCCTAAATCTATCCTTTTTAGTTGCTTTAAGTGTCGTTTCAGGCTTCATCGAAAAGAAATTTCCAAGGGAAACCAAACTTGGCAAAGTTTTGCAAGGCATTCTTTTTGGAATTGTTGCCATTCTTGGTATGATGGTCCCTTTCAAATTAGCCGAAGGGCTTATCTTCGATGGAAGAACAATTGTTTTAAGTCTTTGCACATTTTTCTTTGGTCCTACTTCGGGCATCATTGCACTTATCTTGACGATGGCATACCGAACCTATATTGGAGGAGTTGGAATTATTATGGGCTTGCTTACACTGTTGAGTGCATTTCTTATTGGTTGGGGATTTTACAATTGGCGAAAAGGTAAAGACCTCATCTGGGTAAATAATTACAGATTGTTACTTTTGGGTTTTCTTGTACACATTGTTATGTTTTTGCTGATTTTAATACTACCTTCCAAGTTTTCAAAAGAGGCATTTGCAACTGTTGGCTTTTCTATTCTTGTCATTTATCCTTTAACTACATTATTAATTGCCAGAATTTTGCTCGACCAAGAAGTTTCGACAAAATACCTTGCAGAATTGGAGCGAAGCACAAATCTTTTCCGAACCACACTATATTCTATCGGGGACGCAGTTATTACAACCGACACTCGTGGCTACATCCGAAATATGAATCCAATTGCCGAAGAGTTGACAGGATGGACAGAAAGCCACGCATTGGGTGAACCAATTGAAAAAGTATTCAATATTGTTAATGAATTTTCTCTTCAACCTGTTGAAAACCCGGTCGAAAGAGTCCTCCGCGAAGGCATTGTCGTCGGGCTTGCAAATCACACACTTCTAATTTCCAAAGATGGTCGCCGAATACCAATTGCCGATAGCGGTGCTCCTATTAAAAACGAAAACGGAGAAATTGCCGGAGTAGTTCTGGTGTTCCGAGACCAAACCGAAGAAAGGCAAATGCGCCGAATCATCGAAGAATCCGAACTTCGTTACCGCCAATTCGTCCAATTCAGTACCGATGGAATCTGGCGATTTGAACTCGACCCTCCAATTCCCATTGACTTACCAATTAATGAACAAATAAAAGTTATCCTCGAACGAGGTTATTTGGCTGAATGTAACGATGTCTACGCTCGAATGTATGGTTTCGAAAAAGCAAGCGATATTGTCGGAATTAAACTGACTGATGTGTTCCTGCCCGATGACCCAACCAATCTGCAAGTGCTAGAAACTTTTATCAAAAACGGCTACAAAATTGTTGGAGCTGAATCAGTCGAAATCGATAGATTTGGCAACATCAAATATTTCGAAAACAATTATGTCGGAATAATCGAAGACAATAAACTTGTCCGTGCTTGGGGAATTCAAAAGGATATTACCGAAAAGAAACATCTCGAAATTCAGTTAAAAGAAAGCGAAGAGTTATTTAGAAACTTGGCAGAAGCATCACTTGTTGGCATTTTCCTTTTCCAAGAAAACAAACTACAATACATCAATTCCGCGTTAGCTTCTATCTACGAGATTAACCCAAATGAAATAGAAAATATTGATATTCCTCAGACAATTCATCCCGACGACAGAGAATTTGTTCTGAACAAGTTCTACTCCTGCGTTAAGGGTGAAATTGACTCATTCCAAATTGAATATCGGATAATAGTAAATGGTAAAGAAAAGTTTATTCTTGCCTTTGCAAAGCTTATTTACTATAAGAACAAACCATCAATTGTTGGTACATTGACCGACATAACTGAAAGAACGCGAGCTCAACAAGAAATTATTGAAAAGGAGAATCGATTACGTTCCATTTTTCAAGCCTCCCCGGATTTGTATATTATTTTCGATAACCAAGGAAGGTACACCGATATTGCTCCTACAAACGAAGAGTTGTTATACCAACCCAAGGAATTTTTATTAGGCAAGACGTTCCACGAAATTTTCGACAAAGATCTTGCAGATTATTTTTTAAATGCTGTACTCAAAAGTTTAAATGAAAAAACCAAAGTTGAAATCGAATACCCATTAGAAATTAAGGGCAATATATTACACTTTTTGGCTTCTATTGTACCCTACGATGACACACACGTACTTTGCGTTATTAGAAACATTACTAAAAGGAAACACCTAGAATTAGAACTGAAAGAAAATTTGGAGCTTTTCCTAAACCTTGCCAACTCCACAACAACAACAATAATTCTTGTTCAAGGGACAAAATTTGTTTTCGTAAACCCTGCATTTACTGAACTAACTGGATTTGACTGGAACGAAATTAAAGAATTAAACTTTTGGGATGTAGTTCACCCCGACCACCGAGAAATGGTAAAGCAAAGAGGATTTGCACGTATGCGTGGCGAAGATGTCCCATCGCGATACGAAATGAAAATATTAACAAAAGATGGCAGGACAAAATGGGTTGATTTTTCAGCTTCGAGAGTGTTAATTAACGGTGTGCCAAGCATCGTTGGTACTGCTTACGATATTACCGAAAGGAAAGAACACGAGATTCTACAAAGCATTCAATTTATGATTGCCCATTCAGTCGTAACTTCAAAAAATCTTTATGAATTCTTTTCAGTAGCTCGCGAGCAACTTTCGAAACTTTTCGATACTACCAACTTTTTCCTTGCTTGGTACGACGAAAAAACCGATATGTTGGAATCGCCATTCGAATGGGACGAAAAAGCAGACGGACCACCCACTTGGAAAGCGGAAAAATCACTTACGGGGATTGTAGTAAAAGAAAACAAGCCGCTGCTTTTGCGTTCGGAAGATATCGAAAAATTGCACGAGGAAGGAAAAATTGAATACATTGGCTCGCGTAGCAAGTGTTGGATGGGAGTTCCAATCCAATACGAAGGCAAAGCAATTGGTGCAATTGTAATTCAAAGTTACACCGAACGCAACGCTTATAATGAAAAAGAGTTAAAATTGTTCCAAACCATTGCCGAGCAAATTTCGACCTATATTGTGCTAAAACAACGCGAAGAAAATCTAGCTAAACTAATAACTGCACTCGAAACCCTTCCCGTTGGTGTACTAATCACAAATCCTGATGGATTTATCGAATATGTCAACAGCAAATACTCCGAAATGTCGGGCTACTCAAAAGATGAAATCATTGGACAAAAGCCAAGCATTTTAAAGTCGGGGCATCATTCTGCTGATTTTTACAAACACCTGTGGGAAACAATTTTAAGTGGTAAGCAATGGGAAGGCGAAATTTTGGATAGAACGAAAGATGGCAAATTATTCTGGGTCAATCAACTCATAACACCAATCATTAATGAATCGGGGAAAATCACTAATTTTGTTGGGGTACAAACCGACATTACCGAAAAGAAGAAATTTGTCGAAGAGCTTTACCAAGCAAAGCAAAAAGCCGAAGAAAACGAAAAGCTTCGATCGGCTTTCCTTGCTAACATCAGCCACGAAGTCCGCACACCATTGAATGCTATTTTAGGTTTTGCTCAAATCCTGTTTACAAAAGCTTGTTCACCAAACGAAGTAACAAGTTTCGCCCGATTGATTCACAGAAGGGGGCAGGACTTATTGCGTCTTTTCAACGATATTATCGATATTTCCCTTTTGGAAGCAAAACAATTACAGATTCTTCCCCGAAAAGCTCCTGTTATGCCAATTCTTTACGACCTCTACACAACTTTTTCCAAAAATGAAGAGTTTGCCAACAAACCCGTCGAACTCAGAATTGGAAAAACCATACCCAATGATTTCCAGTTTTCGACTGATTACTTCCGTTTAAAACAAATACTTTGGAATTTGATACATAATGGATTGAAGTTTACTGAACGAGGCTTTGTCGAATTTGGTTGCCAACAAAGTGAAGGCGGAAATCTCCTGTTCTACGTAAAAGACACAGGCGAAGGAATTCCTGAATCGAAAAAAGACAAAGTGTTCGAACGATTCCGTCAGGGCGATGTCGATTATCTTACTCGTCCGCACGAAGGTCTTGGCCTTGGTTTAGCAATTTCGAAGGAATTGGTCGAATTGCTCGGTGGAAGAATTTGGTTCGAATCCCGCCTAGGTCACGGTTCTATTTTCTATGTGTTAATTCCCGAAATCGAACTTGTCGGCCAAGAAACTAAAGTAATCAGTGAGGTCGAAAAAATTGATTCCGACAAAGAATTCATCCGGAAAAAACACATCAATGTCTTGATAGCCGAAGATGAATATTCAAATTTTGTGATGTTAGAAAAATTTTTCAGAAATGAATTCAACTGCGATATTTATTACGCTCGAAACGGACAAGAAGCTGTAGAGATTGCAAAAACACATCCAAAAATAAACTTAATATTGCTCGATTTACGGATGCCTGTAATGGATGGCTTTTCGGCACTGAAAGAAATAAAGAAGTTTTTGGATGTCCCTATATTTGCTCTTACTGCTTTTGCTTTCGAAGAAGATAAAAACAAAGTTCTACGGGCGGGTTTCCATAATTACATTGCAAAACCTGTGGATTTCCCCGATTTAAAAAGATTAATTATTAATACCCTATTTGCAGAAGAAGAAGGTAAATAGCACTTATTGAAAATTTTTGTAACCCATAAGAAGCATAGGGTCAGGTGTTAGTGTTTGCATAGTTCGTTCTAAAATACGAATTGGATTTTCGCACGATGGTTGGTTAATCACTAATTTGATTGGTGCAGGGTTTCGGACTAACGCCTTGCTTTCAACATTTATGATTGAAAGTGCCACTGCCAAACTAATTGTTGCCAAGGTTTTTTTCATTCTCGCAATAACGATTCACTTACATTTGTTTTCGACGCACGACGTGCGGGATATATTGTCGAAACATAAGAAATAAGAAATGTGACCAAAATAATTAACACAACGTTCAGCAGTTCGATTTTCATTGGAAGAGCCGAAATTACGTATTTTTCGGTGTTGAGTTTAATTAATCCATACCGAATTTGCAAGAATGTAAATCCCAACCCAAAAAACAAGCCTACGATTGTGCTTATCGAGGCAATTATCATGCCTTGGGTTTGGAAAATCTTCTTCATAAGATTTGTTGTTCCACCCATTGCCATAAGTATTGCAATATCGGACTTCTTCTTTACAACAGTCATAGTCAACGAAGCCAAAACATTAAAAACAGCAATAACTATTATGAGCGACAAGATGAAGAAAACCGAAATTCGTTCGAATTTCATTGCACTGACAATAGGTTTGTTTCTGTCGTACCAAGTTGATACCCCGGCGTTTTGAATATTGCTTTTGAGTGTTTTTGCAAGGCTTTCTATTTTATTTAGGTCTTCAAGCCTTAAATCGAACGAGAGGTTTTCGGCAGAAAGGTCAACTTTTCTATTAGCAATACAAGTTGCGGGTGCGAAAATATATGAACCATCGTATTCTGGGTTATTTGTATAAAAAATTCCCGCAATCGGAACAGTAAATTTCCTTGGATACGAAAACCCTGCAACAGAACGTTCGAATTCGTCGAGCGTTATCAACGAAATTGAATCCTGGGTTACATTAATGTAATTATTTGCTAACGAAATGCCTAATAAAGCACCTTGCGATTGCACCAACGATTGCTTATTCTTCGAATATAAAACCTTCGAAAAAATTGGGTGGTTGGGGAATTGCTTGTCGTCGAACAAGTTTAAAAAAGCAACTTGGAAACCATTCTGTGTTTCCAAAATCACTTTAATCCGATAAGATTTAAAGTAATGAAAACCATAAATTTTGGATAACGAGTCCAATGTATTGGCAATTTGCGAAAGATTGTTAATACCCTTTGGAAAAATTACGATGTGCGGGTCGTAGCCGACAATTTCTTTGTATGCAAAATCTCGGAAGCCATTAAAAAGCGAAGTTACAATAATCAATGCAGCTACGCCGATAGCGATTCCAACCCCCGAAAGAAATGAAATAAAGGTAATGAACTGAAAGCCTTTCTCGCTTGTTCCAAATGCATATCTTTTAGCAATTTTCAAATAAAGGGGCATTTAAACATTTTGCAATTTTTCTCGAATTCGTCGCTTTTTGCTTTGCAAAGCAATTACAAATTTATGAAGTTCAACAACAATTATGATACTGAAGGTTGTCGAAAGTGTTACCAACCAATCATTGAAGTTCAACGGAGTTGTATCCATAACAACATTCATAAATGGCAGACTAACAGCACTAATTTGCAACAGCAAAGCCAAAACCATTACCCCAAAAAGAACCAAATTCTTCGAAAGTGTGATTTTGTCAAGTTTTTCATTTTCGTCGAATGGTAAATTGAAAAACAGCGAACGATAAATGGAGCGAGAATTTTGTACATTCCAAATCTGGAAGAAAGCCAAAGCACAGAAGGCAACTGTCCTTGCCTTTGTAAGTGTATCTTCATCGGGATGTAAGTTCCCACCTAAATATAAATAAAACAGCAACAAAGTACCAATTGCCATTACGATTGCTGAAATAGTAATTCTGTAAATCATATCCTTGGAGACAAGAGGTTCATCTTTACGTCGGGGTGGGAATGCCATAACATCGCCATGTTCTTTTTCGAACGCAAGTGGAAAAGTCGAAGTACCATCGGTAACCAAATTCACCCAAAGCAATTGTGCGGGCAACAATGGCAACGGGAAACCGATAAAGACCGAAGCAGCGATTGTCAACAATCCTCCTGCACTTGTCGAAAGAATATACAAGAGTATGTGCCTTAAGTTATTCAGAATAATTCTACCTCGTCGGACAGCTTCGACAATTGTGGCAAAGTTATCGTCGAGTAACACCATATCGGCAGCGTCGCGTGCTACATCCGTTCCACTACCCATTGCAACACCAATGTCGGCTTGTTTCAATGCAGGAGCATCGTTAACACCATCCCCTGTCATCGCAACAATATTGTTATTGGCTTGCAACTGCTGAACTATTCGAAATTTATGCTCGGGTACAACTCTTGCATATAGGTCGGTCTGTGGTGCTTTCGAAAAAAGTTCCTGGTCGGTCATTTTGTCCAATTCAGGACCAGTAATTCCAATTGGTTCTTTACCAGGTGGGACGATGCCAACTTTTTTTGCCACACTTCGGGCAGTTTTTATATGATCCCCTGTAATCATTACAACTTTTATTCCGGCACGGTGGCAATCTTTCACTGATTCGCGGGCTTCGGGACGAATTGCATCTTCTATTCCTGCAAATCCAACAAAAATTAAATCATTTAAATCGCTCAACGCAAAAAAATCTTTGCTATTGTCGGTTTTAAATGCTAATGCCAAAATACGCAATCCTTCCTGCGAAAGTAAATCTATTTCGCTATTAATCCAATCGGTATCGATTTCATCGAACGTACCATCTTGATTGATTTGTTTGCTACACCTTTGAATTACTTTTTCGGGTGCACCTTTAATAAGCAAGAATGTATTTCCATCGTGTTGCAAACGAACACCCATCAACTGATGTTCCGATTCAAAGGGAATATCAACATAAGGTTTTGTATCAGCAGGTAAATATCCCAATTTCCGGGCTGCAATCATCAACGCAGCTTCTGTTGGGTCGCCGACAAAGGTCCATTTATCGATGGTGTTCTCTTCCAAAGTTGTTTCCGAGCAAAGATAAGAAATCATTGTTGCAAATTTCAGCGCAGGGTTCGAATCGTAAAGAACTACCTGATTTGTCGATTCTTCGTAAGCTTCGCCCAGCTTTGAGTACCCGGAGCCAGTAAATCTATAATGTTTTTTTGCAACACTTAATTTAGCCAAAACCATTTCGTTTTTCGTTAATGTGCCTGTTTTATCGGTACAAATGATATTTGTACTTCCAAGTGTTTCGACTGCAGCCAACTTTTTTACAATTGCATTATGTTTTGCCATCTGCGAAAGCCCAATCGCCAATGTTATAGTTACAGCCACCGGCAAGCCTTCTGGGATTGCCGAAACAGCCAAGCCCACCGAGGTCAGAAACATAACGATAAATTCATTCCCCCGCAAATATCCAATTATAAAAATTACCACAATTGCAATCAAAATTGCAAGACTTAAGCCTTTGCCGAACTGTGCTATTTGCTTCTGCAAAGGCGAAACAGATTCTTCGGCTTGGGCTACCTTGTCGGCTATCTTGCCAAACTCAGTGTTATTTCCAACAGAAGTAACAACAGCAAGACCACGGCCTTTGACTATAATACTTCCACTGTAAACCATTGTAATACGGTCACCCAATGGCGTATTTTCGGGCAACACAGCATCGGCATTCTTTTCGACAGCAAAAGATTCTCCTGTAAGGAAAGATTCATCGACTAACAGGTTATTAGTCTCGATTAATCGAGCATCGGCTGGAACTCGGACGCCACTTTCTAAAACAATAATATCGCCACAGACAACGTCCCCAGCAGGTATTTGCTGCTGGACTCCATCGCGAATAACCCTCGCTTTTGGTGCTGCTTTCTTTTGCAACGATTTTAATGCATCCGAAGCTCGAAGCTCTTGGACAAAGCCAATTACTGTATTTAACACTACAACAACAATAATAACGAAGGTGTCTTTTACATCGGAAATAAATGCATTCAGTATCGCTGCAATAATCAAAATAATAATTACGGGGTTATTGAATTGCTCGAGAAGTAGTATTAATTTCGATTTGGGTTTTTTCAAATCAATTCGATTTCTACCGAATTGAACAGCATTTTGTTTGACTTGATCAGACGTAAGCCCATTAGTAGGGTCTGATTTAAAATAATTAATGACCTTGTCCTTCGACAACAAATGCCAGTCCATTTTCGCCACAATTAAAAAAACAAATTTAAGAATTTATTTTGAATTGTATAAACCACAACATAAAAAGAATCGAAATAACTATAATAAATTGAATTAATATTCTACAATATAAGAACAAAAAATTTTGGTATATTATTTGCGTTTTAAATTATGTAAAAATGAGGATACAAAAATTTAACATTTCATTTTTCTTTTGGCATTACTTGTTTCAAGCATTGCCTTGCAATCGCAGTATAGTGTAATTGGGAATTATAGCGATATATTATTGCAGGTCAACACAGTATTCCACTATTCGGCTGTATCATTCCATCCAAGCTCTTTGTATGTGGCTGATGCTACTGCAACGGGTTCTACTTATGTTCTCGCAGTCAAAGACATTGGAAAACTTGTTTGAAAGTATAATTGTAGGTTTGCTGTTCTCTCACGTAACAGTAAGTATCTCGCTTATGTAGCGTAATTCGAAGGTAATCTTCACAATATTTATTAATTTATATTGTACATTTCGAAGTGGATACTATTAAGAACACATTGATGGTTATAGTAGGCGATTTTATCGGTTTCTACGAAAGACATCTCCCCATATAGAAAATTCATTGTGGTAAAAATTTGGAATAAAATTTATTTACACCACATTGAAACAAGAAAATTGTGCAAAGTAAGACAGAAATAGCTGAGGCGAAACCGCCTGATCATATTCCCCCCTTGGTTTATTATTTGCGTTTCCTATCCGACGGGAAGAAAAGATCTGTTCTGTTGTATTTTGTTCAGTATACTCCTCCACGTATGCGGTGGTATGAAAGTTATATATGGGACCTAGAAACTGATAAAATAATTCCCATATTGTGGTCTCCTCCGATATCCGTTACTCCCGTTGGAACAAAATTGACATATATAGAAGGCGGCACATAAAAAATTATTACTGTTATCCACACAAGAACGAAGGAGGTAATATGCTTTGTACCAAGTGGACCACAAACACAAACTGATGATGATAAAGACGCAATTTATAGTATTTCCATATCGCCCGATGGAAGCAATTTGGCCTTTGTCCTTTGTTTTAAAAATGATAGTGTTTATAATCGTTTCAGTGTTTAGGAGCTAAGTATGAAAAATCCTGTATATGATTTCACAAATATACTTGTTGACTTTGGTTGCGCATTTTCACCGAAGGTAAATATTAAGCCATTGGGGAGTCTTATTTTATATTTGTTTGATTTTTAGCTAATAAAGCAGAAGATAGAAATGGCAAGCGGGTTCCCCGAAGAGCCATTGCCATTAAACGGTTCGGTTGTTTATCCCAATCCCAGTCGGGATGTTGTTTTAGTCAGATTTACACTCGAAGCGTCAAAGCCTATTGTAATCGAGCTTTTGGATTTGCTTGGCAACACGAGCAAAGTAATCGAAAATAGGGTTTTGGAGCCGAGGGAATACGTATATACGATTGATTTGACAGATGTAACCGCAGGTGTGTATTATTTAAGAATAAAGGCTGGCAAAAAACGATTCAACGAAAACATAGTAGTAAGGTAGTGAAAGGAGGGGGAAAATCGAACATTTTGTCTATACTAAACTTGATGTTTTCATAAGTCATTGAAATAGAGATAAATAAACAAGAGGGATGTGCAGAAGGTGGGAGTCGAACCCACACGGGTTTTGAAGCCCACTGGATTTTGAGTCCAGCGCGTCTGCCAATTCCGCCACTTCTGCTCGGCGTGGGCGAAGAGAGACTCGAACTCCCGACCTCCTGCTTGTAAGGCAGGCGCTCTATACCACCTGAGCTATCCGCCCACTTCAAATACAAAATTAAAAAAAAGTAAACAAATTTTCAAATATTTTAAATCATCAAACTGCATTTGTCAAATTTCATTTCGCAACGATTGTAAAATATTGGCATCTGCAATGCCCTAACCGCCAATTCCACAACAAACATCCTCAACTTGGGACTATCGGCTTGCAGGTTCAAAGGAATTGGTACTTGACCACACGAAAACAATTTGAAATTGGTTATCACAGGCTTCTGAATATAAATCGAAAGTCGACTAAAGCCAATATCGAGCTGCTGAACCATAAATTTCGAAATCCACCCATTTACCAACGGATACGGGTCGCTCTTTAGCATATGAAACTTTTCAAATCGGCTCTGAAAATTGTTATATATTGCCTCTATCCTAATTTTGTTCCTATTTACCAACCTATCTTTAAGCCGACGATGAACTAATTCCGACGACTTTTTAACCACATCGTTAAGATAATTTGCATCGCCAAGCCCCAAAAACTTCTGCAAAGAATCTGTCCGACATGTATTGAATGCAAAAATTGCATCGTTTGTTATCTTTATGTTCAATGGAATCCTACTCAAACAACAGGAAAGTTCTTTGTCGCGATAAGCACGATGGTAAAATAGCTTCAAGGTTGCATTCGGATAGACCTTCTTCACAGCCTCTTCGATATGCATCGAGCCATTGAACATAAATATCGAGCAATTGATACCTCGTTGCTTTGCCCGAGAAAGCAAATTATACCAAGTCCGATAGTCATCCACATAACTAATTTCGAAACCAAGGATTACATTCGAAAAGGCATCGACCATCATCGAAACATACATCTGGTTTTTGTCAACTCCTGCTGCCGAAAAGGAACGAATAATCAGAAAAGCCAATTTTACATTGTGCTTTTCGACCGAAAGGTCGAGATATTCTTCCCAGTTGGGGCAACCTTCCAAAAATTCTCTTACCTTTTTGTTAATTCGCAAAGGAGAACTTTTATAAATATGCACCAAATCCCGAAAAGTTTGCCCACTAAGATAGGCTTCGGTAAGCGAAACAATATCGGGGCGAACGATTTCGGCTTTATCGCTTACCCAAGTCCTACCGCAATGACGACATCGGTAGCGTCTGTTTCCCGTCGAAGTTTTCCCGTGTAGGATAACCTTCGAACTACGACAATAGATACAGGTTAATGCTTCTTTTTCTTTTTTTTCCATTAATATAATAAAATTTACCACAACTAAAATACAAATTTTCAAATTAATAAACAAAATGTTGCTAAAAGTTTTAAATTCCGATTTCCTTTATTTTAAACTTTGTTTCTTTGAATATACCTTTTAATTCTTAAATTATTATAAAGCCTGATGATTCTTAGCCTTCGAGGACTTAACCCATGTTACTTCTATTTTGCAAATAAAGAACATTAAATTAATTTTTGTCTCTCCCGAAAAGCTGAACACATAAAAGATTTTTAGATTTATAAATACCTCAAAACAAAAGCAATTAAAAATCCATTAGTAATAAGAAATCCTTTGAATGCCTTCGCTGGTTTCCCACAAATTTACCTACTCAACTCGAATAACTTTATTGTAAACAGATTCGATGAGTATCCGAACGTCGGTACCGACTGGAAGGGGATTTTTAAGAACTTGTATTAATGTTAAATCACAAAAAAAATTTTCTCAATATCTACAAAAAATAAAGGGGGCAAATTTAAACTCTTTGCCCCCTCGAATTTAGTGTTACTTGTAAAACATTACTTATCATCTACAACTGTGTAGTCAGCTTCTTCGACATTGGAACGACCTTGCTCCCCTCCTTTACCATTCGAACCACTTGCGGCTTGGGTGTCTTGGGTTGCACCAGCTTGCTGGTAAATTCGGGTGGAAGCCTGACTCCAAGCTTGATTCAAAGCATCGATTGCCGAACGAATTTCCGACAAATTATTTTCCTTAACTGCCTTGTCCAAACGGTCACGCGCAGCGGTGATTCTCGATTTATCTTCGGGCGTTAACCGCATTTCAAGCTCTTTGAGTTGTTTGTCGGTAGAATAAATCAAATTATCGGCTTGGTTCTTCAAATCGATTTCTTCCTTACGTCGACGGTCCTCTTCGGCGTGCATTTGGGCTTCTCGCTTCATTCGTTCAATTTCATCCTTACTCAAACCGCTTGAAGCTTCGATTCGAATATTTTGCTCTTTACCGGTAGCCTTGTCTCGGGCAGAAACGTGCAAAATTCCATTGGCATCAATATCGAAAGTAACCTCGATTTGTGGTACGCCACGAGGTGCTGGTGGAATTCCATCCAAATGGAACCGCCCAAGCGAACGGTTATCGCGAGCAAGAGGTCGTTCACCTTGAAGCACGTGAATTTCAACAGATGTTTGGTTATCCGTTGCGGTCGAAAAGATTTCAGTTTTCTTAGTTGGTATCGTGGTGTTAGCAGGAATCATAACAGTCATTACCCCACCAAGTGTTTCGACTCCTAAGCTCAATGGAGTAACATCCAAAAGCAATATGTCTTCGACTTCGCCAGCGAGAACAGCACCTTGAATAGCAGCACCAACTGCAACAACCTCATCGGGGTTGACGCTTTTCGAAGGCTCCTTCCCAAAGAAAGTACGCACCAGCTCCTGAATCTTAGGAATTCGGGTCGAACCGCCGACAAGTATCACCTCATCGATTTGTGCAGGTGTAAGTTTCGCATCCTTTAATGCTTTTTCGACTGGACCAAGTGTTTTTTCGAATAAGTCTATACATAAGCTTTCGAACTTGGCTCGGGTAATGGTCATATTCAAATGCTTTGGACCCTCGGCTGTTGCGGTAATAAATGGCAAGTTAATTTCAGTTTGTAGCATTTGCGAAAGTTCGCATTTTGCTTTTTCTGCAGCTTCACGCAATCGCTGCAAAGCCATTGGGTCTTTACGCAAATCGACACCTTCTTGCTTCAGAAACTCGTCGGCAATGTAATCGATAAGTCTTTGGTCGAAATTGTCGCCGCCAAGGTGTGTATCGCCATTTGTTGATTTAACTTCGAAAACACCTTCACCAATTTCAAGAATGGAAATGTCGAATGTGCCACCACCAAGGTCGTAAACTGCAACGGTTAGATTTTTACCTTTTTTATCCAATCCATATGCCAAAGCTGCTGCTGTTGGCTCGTTAATAATTCTTCGGACATTAAGACCAGCAATTTCGCCTGCGTCTTTGGTTGCTTGTCGCTGTGCATCATTAAAGTAGGCAGGAACGGTAATAACTGCATCGGTTACCTTCTGCCCAAGGTAATCTTCGGCTGTTTGCTTCATTTTCTGCAAAATCATTGCAGAAATTTCAGGGGGCGAATACAATCGCCCATTTATATCGACACGAACCGAGTTGCCATCGGGGGAAGGGACAACCTTGTATGGCACCATTTTCATTTCCTCTTCAACTTCGTAGGGTCGGCGACCCATAAATCGCTTAATAGAATAAATTGTGTTTGTTGGATTAGTTATGGCTTGACGCTTCGCTGCTTGACCGACGATTCGTTCCCCTGTCTTTGTGAAGGCTACAACCGATGGTGTTGTTCGGCTGCCCTCGCTGTTTGCAATAACAACGGGGGTGTTGCCTTCCATTACTGCAACAACCGAGTTTGTAGTGCCTAAGTCAATTCCTATTATTTTTCCCATAATTTCACCTCCAATAATTTGTTAATAATTTTCATTCGTAATGCCTTCTCTTACCGTAGCAATTTTATGTTGCTTTGGTAAAAGAAGACTAATAAATTCGATAGCAGAAGAGGGGACTTCTTCCGCTATCGACTTCAAAAATAAATTAGACGTTAGTTTAAAAATAATATTTGTTAAGTTACAAGATTTCAATTTCTTGTTCTTTTGGTTGTTTTTGTTCAGCTTTCGCAATGGAAATTCTTAAGATACCATTTTCGTAGCTCGCTTTGATTTTATTAGTGTTTAAACCTTCGGGAAGCATAAACGAGCGATAAAATTTGCCATAGGCACGTTCGCTTCGGCAGCAGACTTTGCCATCGACCGCTGGGTCAAGTTTCTTTTCGCCGCTAACAACTAACGCACCATCCTCGTTCAAAGAAATTTTGATTTCTTCTTTCTTTACTCCAGGAAGTTCAAACTCAAAATTTAAATTGATGTCATCTTCCCAAATATCAACGCGAGGGACAAAATCAGCATCGATATCGACATCGCGTTCAATCGTCCTTTGGAAAATTCCGGCGAACTCACGCATCATTCTGTCCAATTCCCTGAATGGATTATTATATCTTCGAATTCTCATTTTTACCTCCTTTTGTTGTTAATAATACTTGTAAAAAATAAATTTAACCTGCCCAGCGAGGGCAGGTTCAAAGTTATGAAATAGAGATTTCAATTTGTTTCGGTGGTTCAGGCTCGATTTTTTCCAAAGTAATTGTCAATACACCATTTTCGTACTTGGCTTGAATATTGTCGTGCTTAACATTGTCAGGCAACATAAACGACCTTTGGAACGAGCCGTAACTGCGTTCGACGCGAATGAAATTTCGTTCTTTGTCTTGGGTTTTGAATTCACGCTTCTTCTCCCCTTTAATTACCAAAATGTTGTCGTCGTTGAGCGTTACCTTAACATCTTCTTTGTTAACGCCAGGAAGTTCGCAGGTGACATAAATGTGCTTTTCATCTTCGGAAATATCGACTCGGGGAGAAAATTCCGCTGTGCTCAAAGTGAAGCTTTTTTCGAAGTCTTCCATCATTTCGCTCATTCGCCGAGCTAAGCTTTCAATTCCTCGGAAAGGATCAAATCTGATGATTGCCATAGCTACCTCCTTTTTTTGTTTAACATAACTAAAATGCACTTATAAGTAATATAAAACCGTGCCAAACTTTTTGCATATGACAAAACGATATAATTTATGCCAAATTTACTATCGACCAAAGAACATTGATATTAATCTCTGCCAAAATAACAAAATTTTTGCCATATTGACAAAGAGATTGAATTTATTTTTGAGGATTGTTAAACTCGAAGAAGCAACCAATGAATTGCCTCTACAAATATTTGTTAATGGTTATGTGGTAAGGATGCGTCTTTTCTTACCAGCTAAAGCCGATGGTTGAATTGGGGGGTTTCGAAAGCGGGTGGTTGCATGATAAAATTTAGGGGCACAGCATGTTGTGCCCCTAAATTGATTTTTGCCAAATATTTTAGAACAAGGTGCTTTTATTTAACAATTTGAATGAGTTTCGTAGTAAATCTTTCGTTTATCTTCACACGGACAAAATAGGTTCCTGTCGGAAGTGTTTCGCACGAAATAACGGCAGAATTGTTTGCGTTTTGGTCTTTTGTAACAATCAAGTTACCAAATAGGTCGAAGAATTCTATTTTGAAATTATTGAACAAATTGGTTGATAAAATTTCAATCCGAATTGCATTGGAATTTGGGTCGTAATGTATCAAGATTGGAATTTCTACCGATTCACCGTGATTTTCAACGCTTGTAACAACAGTTTTGAACCACCAGACTTCGCTCCAAGGGGTCGAACCAGCGGTATTGTAGGCACGAACACGCCAAAAATATTTTGTATCCAATTCCAAATCGGTGACAAATTTCGATGTAGTGCTAATCAGAGAATCGTTTATGACCAAATTTTCTTGGGTAAAATCTTCTTGCTTCGAAAGTTGCAAATGATAGAAGTAAGCAAAAGGTACGGCTTCCCAATATAATGAAAGCGAAGTATTCGCACCAATTAATTCTTTTGCAGGCGAAAGAAGTTTAACTTCCTTGGTTGGAACGGGTGGTTGCGTTGTAAATCGCCAAACTTTCGACCAAGCACTTGTAGCACTGTCGTTATATGCTTGAACTCGCCAGAAATACTCTTTGTAATTTTCTAAACCAGTTACATAAAAGGTTGTATCGGCGATGTTTTTAAACGATTTCAACACAATATTAAATCCTAAAATATCAGAAATTTGCAACTCGTAATATTTTGCATCAGCAACAGAATGCCAAACAAACATCAAGTTAATCGGCTGTTCGGCAGAGTTATTCAATGGCGAAATAAGTTCAGGTGTTTCGAGCGAAGGAGCAGAGGTACGGAACATATACGTTGAACTCCACTGGCTTTCGCCTTCGGAATTTACACCTTTAACTCTCCAATAGTAAGTTGTGTTAGGTTCAAGATTTGAAACAATGATTGAAGTTGCTACAACACCAGTTTTACCATAAGCAATTTTTGTAAAACCAATATCTGTTGCCACTTGGAAAACGAAAGTCTCTGTTCCTTCGGGTTTATCCCATTCAAACGTAACCGTTGTAGGAAGGTTAGTTGAATTATTTGCAGGGGAAATAAGTTTTGGGGGCAAAAGAATTGTAGTAAACGACCTTGGTTGTGTCCAATCGGAACGGCAGTAAGCATCGTAGACCATCATACGCCAGTAATACTTTTTAAAGAAATTAGGCATTCGAAGTACAATTGTGTCCCCCGTGAAATCTTTGATATCGTAAACAAGCCGACGAAAATCTCGGAAATCAGTAGTATCGGAAATTTGCAAATGGAAATACCCCAATGGAACATCGGTCGACCATTGGAATTTTACTCGAATACTAACATTTGTATCGTTTGCAGGTAAAAGTAACTTAGGTGGAGCAAAAGTTGTTGTAAAGTTAAAAGTATCCGACCATAAACCTATGTTATTGTTGTTATAACCACTGACACGCCAAGAATATCTTTGCAAACTTTTATCCAAATAGGTAGTAAAGCTTGTAGTTGTAACGTTAGTATCAATAACAACAGAATCGAGAACGAAAGGATACCCTTGGGCAATTTGCAGATTGTAACGAGTTGCCCCTGCAACGGAAGTCCATTTAAAAGTAACTGTATTGCTCAAACACAATGTATCGTTAATCGGCTCAATCAAATTGGGTTTGTCCAATTTTGTTGTAAATCTGAAAACTTGGGAAAAATCCGTTTCACAATCGGAAAAGATTGATTTTACTCGCCAGTAGTAAGTTTTGTTCGGCTCATTTAAATAAACTGTATAATTTGGCAATGTAGTAACGTAATCGTAAAGAACAACTTGAAATGTTGGGTCATCGGTTATTTGTATTTCAAATTGTGTAGGTACTGCATCGGAAGTCCACGAAAATGTTATCAGACCATAAAGACCCGTTGCACTGTCTGCTGGTTGCGAAGGTACAGGTGGCTTCCGATTTGTTTTAAATGAATCGGCAATAGAATAATAAGTTACGCAATTTTGATTTGTTATTCCTGCAACACGCCAATAATACCAAGTATTGTAGTTTTGAAGCGTAACAATTGCCGATGTTGCATTTACCATCGTATCTTTTACAATTGTCAAAAAGTATGGGTCGAGTGCAACGTGTAGCCTATAGCGAACACCATTGTTTATTGGATTCCACCTCAAGGTTGGAGTTAAAGGTAGGCAAGTTGCCCCATTTTGCGGTGAATTTAAGATTGGAGGTGCAGGTATAGTCTTGAATGTCCATACTTCCGATGTATCGACAACAAGCGGATTTGTGCTAATAACCGCACTTACCTTCCAATAATAATTTGCCTCGAAACTTGTTAGGACATAATAAAGATTGGTTTCTCCAACAATGTTAGTATCCAGAATAATCGTCTGAAAGTTTGGATACAACGATAAAGTCAGTTTGTAAAATTGTGCATCAGGATTGGATTCCCAAGCAAAAAATACTTCTAAATCCTGACAAGGAGAGTTGTTTGCAGGAGAAATCAAATTAAGTGCCTTGCCGTAATTTAATGCAAATAATAAAAAAATAACGGTTGAAAAAACAAATCGTTTCATCATAGCTTTTAACCTATTTAAAAATCACAAAATTATAAAAAAAATAACAAGTTATATTAAAAAAAGTTACAACTATGGGCGGAAAAGTTAATCTCCACACGGTATTTATTCCTTCGTTTTCACTTTAATTGTCCGAGCCACAATCATTTCGGCAATCGCAGTGCAAATAGCAAGAAACACAAATAGCTTCCAAAGTTCAGTCCCAATTTGTGCACGGGAACTGATTTGCTTAATATCATCGCTTTCTTTGTAATAAACCAAATTTGCGTCGTTCACAAAAAATTGTTTGAAATAGTTTTCAATACTCTGACGAGATGCCAATTCGGGTTGCGATTCAATGGTCGAAACATTTACCGAAATTGTTGCAACAGGATTTCCATTCGGCGTTTGCAAAACATAAACTCCTACTGTATTCAAATGATCGAGTTTTGCAAAAGCTCCCGAAGGAAACACAATCAATGGAACATCTGTCCTATTCTCCAATGGGTCAATAAGATTCAAATAGTTTACATCCAAAAGATTTTTCGGAAAGTTTATAGTCAGCTCATCGCCAAGTGTTTGGGCGAAATTAAAATCGCCAACCGACGAAAGGTAAGCAATGCTACGATATACAATTACTGGAAACAATGAGCTTTGAGCAAACCGACTCCACGACAAGTCGGGTGTCAAGCTGCAATAAATTAACTTACCTTGTTCTGTAATAATTTCATTTAGCAATGCCCCCGCATTGGTTTGAATGATTGAATTTCCTGCATTCATTACAAGCAATTTTGCAATTTGAATGTTTTCGTAAGTTTCTCTTTTGTCCGTTGGTTTAAACACTCCCGCAAACAATGGATGTTTTTTATCGATAAACGTTATTGTTGGCGAATTTTCCGATTTAAATTCCTTGAAAGAAAAATCATTCGGCAAGCCAATCTTTGCAAACTTGTTCACTACAATATTATCGTTCAGTTTGGGGTCAGGAAAGACCAAAATTCCCTTACTTAACTGATGAATCTGGCGAAAAGTTTCCCAAAATGCATCATCTTCGGTTAGAGTTTCGAAAACGAATGTACTAAATTGGGACGGATTGACTTTTGTAAATGATTTTGTATCGAAAATGGAAAGATTAATTGTTTCGCCCTGTAACGAAGACAAAAATCTTGAAAGGAAACTATTTCTTTGGTCTGTAACCAAAGCAACGGAGGGTCTTTCGGGAACAATGAATGCGTACCATCGTTGGTTATCGTATTCAAGGGCATCGTTTTCTAACTCGAAAAGACATTTTGTAATTCCAATGCTTTTAACTTTTGCACCAATCAATACTTTTTCTGTCCTTTTGCCCTTCAAATTTATAATTCTCTGTGCAACACGTTCATCGTTCATCCAAAGACTTAATCGAATATTATCAATTGGCTTTTGCGAAAAGTTCGTTACTTGAACTTCGAATTCAGCATACTTACCAATTTCAAAAATTTTTGTAACGGGAAAAACAGAATCGATACTTACATTCGAAATATCAGCGTCGGAACCAGCCCCAACTTGTACTAATTTTAACAAATATCTTTGGTCGAAAATTTTGGATGAATCGGCCAGCATTTTCAAAGAAGATTTTTGGAAATCGGAGATAATCAAAATTTCACGGAATGTGTTCCGAGAATTTTCGAAAACTTTTGCGCCTTTTCGCAATGCTAATTCAAATGAGGAAGGGAACAAAGAAATGTTCTTGCGTTGAATTCGATTCTTCAAAGACTCATAATTTTTTGAAAACGGCTCGGGTTGGTCCGAACTTGTCGAAAAAACAACCGACACTTCGTCATTTGCTCCAAGGCTGTTGAAGTAATTTTCTACTACTTTTTTTGCTTGCCGAAATCTATTCCCACGCTCGTCGGAAACATCCATCGAATAGGAATCGTCAACAATAATCAGCGAAGAAACAGATGAGTATTCGCCGAACAAGGGCAAGTTCTTTGGAATAAACGGGCGAGTGAATGCCAGAACAATAAAAACAATGGTCAGGGTTCGCAAAATCAGCAGTAATAGCTGCCGCAGCTTTAATCTTTTGATTTGGCTCTTTTCTAATTCCTTCAAAAATCTAACAGTGGAAAATTCAATTATCTTGCTTTTTCGAATGACCAGAAGATGAATAATAAATGGTATTGCCGCAGCTACCAGAGCAAAAAGATAAAGCGGATTTAAAAATTGCATAACAATTTCTCGAATTAAAAAAAGATTTGACGAATTAGTGGGGAAAAAAGTAGAGGCTTAATCCACTGGGAACAAAGTATCGCTAAGGTCATCGAAACGAATATTTACGACAATCCAACCATATTTAGGCGATTTGTAGAATGTAAAAATCCAGCGCATAGGGAATTCAGTATGATAGGCAAGGTAACGCACTCTTAGAAAAGACTCCGAAACAATATCGGAACTAACCGGTTCATACGATTTGATTGTTCCATAAAGAAGATTTGCTCGTTTGACCTCCTCTTTCAGTTTTTTCAACTCCTCGGCTTTCTTTTTTATTGGGCTATTGTTGATTAATTCATCGAAGGCTAAGTCGACTTGTTCGGCAATTAGGCGTTCGAAAAATTTACTGCAAATATCTATTACGTCTTTTGGAACACCCAAAATGCTAATTTTAGACTTTTCGTCATCACTCGAACCCTGTAACTTCGTCTCTTGCGAAAAGGCAGAAACAAAAGAAAAGACAAGTACAAATGCGCTAATAAGATAAAATCTGAACATAATACAATTTCTAAAGAATTTAAAAAAACAAATTAATGTTTATTTTTCAAATTTCCAAAAGTTGTCGTTAAACCCTTTGGAGTAATTGATATAGCGAGCAACAACAAAGAGAAAATCCGAAAGCCTATTTAAAAAAATAATAATGTTTTGGTTGATTTTTTCCGAAAGCGAAAGTTCGACAACACGCCGTTCAGCTCGCCGACATACAGCCCTTGCAATATGAGTATGAGCCGATTCAGTCGAACCCCCCGGGAGTATAAAGTTCTTCAGTTCAGGGAGCTTTTCGTTGTACTCGTCAATAAATTGCTCCAAAATCTTGGGATGATTTTCATCAATCCTGCTTATCTCTCTTTGAACTTCGCTTTCCATCGGCGTTGCTAAATCGGTACAGGCTTGAAATAAAATGTTCAGTATTTTTGTAAGTTTCTCTTTCAAATCCTGTGGAATTTCGAAAGTAGTTAATAAGCCTAAATAGGAATTTAATTCATCAATTGTTCCATATGCTTCGATTCGAAGATTATCTTTTGTTACGCGTGTACCATCGAAAAGGCTTGTTTCGCCTTTATCGCCCGTTTTTGTGTAAATTTTCATTTATACCAATCCAAAAATTTTATTTTGCTAATTTGCAAAATTTAGATTAAAAAATAAGTGATGGAAACAAAATCTTTAAAAATTTTATTCATTGGCGATATTTTTGGTGATTCCGGGATCGAGGCATTGGAACAAAACCTCGGCACTGTTGTAGAAGATTTTCAACCCGATTTTATCATCGCAAACGGAGAAAACGCCGCTCAAGGGAAAGGCTTAACACCCGAGGTAACCGAAAAACTATTTAACTTTAATATCAATGTCATAACAACTGGGAATCATATTTGGGATAATTGGAAGTCGCCCCCACTTCTTGCCAAGAATCACAATATTCTTCGCCCTTTGAACTACCCTCCGGGCAATGCAGGCTTAGGTTACAATGTATTTCAAACTAACCGCGGAATAACGATTGGAGTGCTTAATCTGCAAGGAAGGTCATTTATGTCTACAATAGATTGCCCATTTCGTGCTGCAAACAAAGCTTTGGTCGATTTGTCTCATAAAGCTAAGGTCATTGTTGTCGATTTCCACGCCGAAGCTACTGCCGAAAAACTTGCTCTTGCTCGATTTCTCGATGGCCGTGTCTCCGCTGTTATTGGAACACATACTCACATTCAAACCTCCGATGAACGCATCTTCCCCCAAGGAACAGCCTACATAACCGATGTCGGTATGACTGGTCCATACGATTCAGTGGTTGGCTTAAAATACGAAGTTGCCTTGAAACGCCTGCTTATGCAAATTCCTGTTAAATTCGAACCAGCAACTTCCGACCCACACTTCGCAGCCGTCGTCATTGAAATTGAACCCGAAACGGGTAAGGCTCTTTCAATTCAAAGAATCTTTACTCCACCATTTCCAACAAACACTCCGAGCAAACAATGAAAAAACTAAAAATTGCAATTGTCGGATCCACTGGTTTAGTTGGCAGAACTTTTTTGAAAGTTCTCGAAGAGCGGAAAATTCCAATCGAAAGCATTCGTCTATTTGCATCCACCGCAAGTAAAGGAAAGATAATCCAATTTAAAGATTCAGAGTTGGTAGTCGAAGCACTCGATGAGTTAAAGAGTTTCTCGCAATTCGATGTTGCCTTGTTTTCCGCAGGCAAATACGTTAGCGAACATTTCGCACCTCGGTTCGCTCGTGCGGGATGTTTAGTTATCGATAATGGTAGTTTTTGGCGAATGAATCCCAAAGTTCCGCTCGTCGTTCCCGAAGTCAATTTCTACGATGTTGTTCGTCACAACGGCATAATTGCAAACCCGAACTGCTCTACAATTCAACTCGTTGTTCCCTTGAAAGTTTTATTGGACAGTTTTGGACTGAAAAGAGTCGAAGTCTCTACTTATCAGGCTATCAGTGGTGCAGGACAAAAAGGAATCGACCGCTTAGAACAAGAAATAAGTAATTTTGACCAAATTGCCGACTATACCAATAACCCAATTGCATTTAATATTAATTTTCATAAGATAGACACAATCTTTGGCTCGAGCGAAGAAGAACGCAAAGTGATGAACGAAACAAAGAAAATCCTGCACCTGCCGAAATTGAAAATTTCTGCAACCTGTGTGCGAATCCCGACTTTCGTTGGGCATTGCGAAAGTGTATCGGTCGAAACCAAAGAACCGTTTCCCGACTTGAAGCAAGTCTACGATTTATTCGAAGCCTTTCCAAGCATAAAAATTATTGATGACCCTGCTAGGGAAAAATATCCAACTCCACTCCTTGCCCAAAATACAGATTTTGTATACGTTGGGCGTTTGCGTAGAAATCCTTTGTATAAAAATGGATTAAACCTTTGGGTCGTTGCCGATAACGTCCGCAAAGGTGCAGCAACGAATGCAGTTCAAATTCTCGAACGAATGTTTACCGAAACCCCCGAGCTGATTTTTAAGTTCAAAAGATGAGCACTATGGCCGTTTGATTATTGCTTCCCAAGTAACTTCGCAACCTGCAGCTTTGAACATAGCAGATGCACTACAATATTTTTCCTGCGAAAGTTCAATCGCACGATTTAAATCTTCTTCGGTTGCATCGGGGCTGACAAGTTCATAAACCAGATGTGCTTTAACGAAAACCATTGGGTGTTCGGTGGCTCGGTGTCCTTCTACTTTTACATTCATAGCTGTTACGGTCTTTCGTTTCTTCCGCACAATACTTATTACATCCATAAAAGTGCAAGCTCCGAAAGCCATCAGAAATACTTCCATCGGCTTGGGTGCAGTGTTTTCGCCACCAACTTTTGGGTCGGTATCGAAAATTACTTCCATCCCCAACTTGTTGGTAGCAATGATTCGCATATTGCGGTCTAATCGAAGATTAACTTCCATCGCCATCCTCTTTATTATTAATAAATATTTGAATATTATTTCTTTCGGGCATAGAAAGCGAACTAATCAGTTCACGAATGTTAGGTTTAACATAAATATCATTTAAAAAAGGCTCGATTGCTGTTGCAAGGATGATGTTTTGTTCTTCAAATGGCAGATTTTTGTTAAGCACAATGATTTTTTCATTAAATAAGATACAATCGCCACCACGAAAATTTCCATTGTCCCGCTTGATTCGGAAACCAATAGATTGGGCAATTTCAATTAGCTTAGAATTAAGTTCTTTCGGTTTCATCCTTCTTTACCAATGGTTTGAACACAAGCATAAAGTAAATCGTAATCATTATTAAAATATTAAAAACAAACATAAAGCTTAAATTTTTCAATCTTTTGTAAAAAAAACTTTGAACTTCGTATGAATTAAATGAAAAATCAGGGCCGAAGAAGATATACCAAGCGAGCCTCGCATCGTGAAATAAAATCACAAACTGAAAAATAAAGGCAATTGTAAGAAGAATAAAAGTAATAAACATCCATCCATTTGTTTTAAAATTCTTAAAGTTTTTTGGCACTAATACGATATAACTTAAAAATGCCAAAATGAAACCAAAGTCGGCATAAAAGCAAGCAGTTAAAAAATGTCGAATAAAGTAGTAAATCGTACCACTATCGAGATATGATTTCAATTGTAGGATTGTCCCTGGTTCAAACAAATCGTAAGCGATAGAATATCCCGCAATCGATGCCCCAAACCAAAGTGCCAAGCCAAGCAGTCCCAAAAAGGCAAAGAATTTTTGTGATTTTTTCATTCCATCTCCGAAAATTAAAATAACCTACCCTCATCAATTGGTGAACTCGAACTTGTTTGTTTGCCAATAAGTTTTATAAACTCATTCTCATCCAAAATATTAATCCCTAGCTTAACTGCCTCGTTATATTTTGAACCTGGATTAGCACCGACAACAACGAAGTTTGTGCTTTTTCCGACTGACGAGGCAACTTTGGCACCTAAGCTTTCCACAATTGCTTTCGCCTGATTGCGCGACATTGATTCCAACTCGCCCGTAAACACAAAGGTCAGCCCCTTCAGTGGTTTCTTTTGTGTTTCGTCAACTTCTTCTGTCATTCGGACGCCCGAGCGGCGAAGTTCTTCGATGATTTCCAACTCCTTTGGGTCGCTAAAAAATTCTATAATTGATTGAGCCATTTTCTCTCCAATTTCATAGATTGAAAGCAATTCTTCCTTCGTTGCCTCAGCCAAACGGTCGAGCGAGCGAAAATGTTCTGCAAGCAATTTTGCAGCACCTTCGCCTATGAACCTAATTCCTAAACCAAAAATCAATCGATGTAGCGGACGATTCTTGCTCTCCTCAATCGAGTTGAGCAAATTTTGCACCCTTTTTTCGCCCCATTTCTCTAACTGAACAAGCTCCGACTTATAACTTTTCAAACTATAAATCGATGCAATGTTTTTCAGATAACCCAAACTGACCAACTGGTCAACAACTTTTTCGCCCATCCCTTCGATATTCATTGCATTGCGTGAAACAAAATGCTCAATCCTGCGACGCAATTGCCAAGGACATTCAGGGTGTTCGCAATAATATGCTACTTCGCCAACGGGACGGACAAGCCTGCCTTTCAATCCACAAGTGCAATACTCAGGAAACACAAATTTAACTGCATCGGCTGGTCTTTTTTCCAACACTACCCCAACAACTTTTGGAATTACTTCCCCACCCTTTTCGACAATTACTGTATCGCCAATACGGAAGTCGTGTTGTTCAATATAATCGGCGTTGTGCAAAGTAGCACGACTAATAGTTGAACCAGCTAAAAACACGGGTTCCAATTCTGCAACGGGTGTTACAATACCCGTGCGCCCAACTTGTAAAGTAATGTTTAAAAGCTTGGTTTCTGCCTTTTCTGCTTCGTATTTGTATGCTACTGCCCACCGAGGAGAGCGGGCAATATATCCAAGCCGTTCCTGTTGCTCCAAAGAATCAACTTTGATTACAATTCCATCAATTTGAAATGGTAATTTTTGTCTTTCCTTTTCCCAAAAATCAATGTATTCAAAAACTTCTTCCAATGAGCGACAAAGTTTAGAGTATTTCGAAACAGGGAACCCCATCTCCTTCATTATACTAATGTTTTCGGACTGCGAAACCAAAGGGACTTCCGAACTATCCAGATAATAGCAAACAAGACGAAGGTTTCGCTGGGCAACTTCCTTTGGGTCGAGTAATTTCAATGTACCCGAAGTCAAATTCCTTGGATTAGCATAAGGCTTTTCGCCTTTATTTATCCGCTCCTCGTTTATCTTTAAAAAATCTCTTTCGTACATATAAACTTCGCCACGCACTTCGAAATTTTTAAGTATTCGACCCCCGAACGAAACTGGTTCGGCAACCAAAGGCAAATTCTTAATTGTTTTAACATTCAAAGTTACGTCGTCTCCGGTAAAACCATCGCCACGGGTAACAGCCAAATCGAAAGTAGAATCTTTATAATGCAAACTGATTGCAACACCATCGAATTTCAACTCCGAAAAGTAGTGAACTTCTTCTTCGCCCAAAATTTCCTTCACACGACGATGAAAATCCAATATCTCTTCTTTCGAATATGTATTCGAAAGCGACAACATTGGTTTTGTATGTTGAACATTTCGGAAAAATTTAAGTGGTTCCCCACTAACCCTTTGAGTCGGCGAAGTCGGTGTAATTAATTCGGGATGTTCATTTTCTAAATCGACAAGCTCTCGGAAGAGTTTATCGTATTCGTAATCGGAAATTAAACTTTCGTCTTCGACGTAGTAATAATGGTCACAAATTCTGATTATTTCGCGCAAAAGTTCAACTTTTTTCGCTAAATCTGTTTCTTTGCGATAATCATCGATTTTTTTGTAAATATCCATAATCTTTTCGATGAAAACTACATACCCAATTGGTTCATTAACCATTGGAATTCAATTTCGATATTGAACACCATTTGGTCGATTGATTGCCCCGAACCGTGTCCGCTTTCGAAATCAATAAGCAAAAGCACGGGATTAATTTGTGTTGGTAAGTTTTGAAGTAATGCAGCGAACTTCTTTGCGTGGAGTGGGTCAACTCGGGTATCGTTTTCCCCTGTCTTAATCAACATCGTTGGCAAATTCATCCCAAATCGGACATTGTGATAGGGGGAATATTTCAAAAGATACTTGAAATCCTCTTCTTTGTCGGGGTCGCCGTATTCTGGTATCCAAAAACGAGCAATTAAAAACTTGTGATAACGAATCATATCAATCAAAGGAACTCCACAGAAAACAGCTTTGAACAAATCGGGTCGTTGCACTGCAACAGCTGCAACAAGTAAACCACCATTGCTACCTCCACGAATTGCCAAACGATTTGGGTTCGTCCATCCTTCGGCAATAAGATATTCGGCAGCGGAGATAAAATCGTCGAACACATTTTGTTTATTATGCAACATTCCAGCACGATGCCAGTTTTCGCCATATTCGTTTCCACCACGCAGACAAGCAACCGCATACACACCACCTCGATTTATAAAAGATGCAGTTACACCAATGTAATGTGGATACATACCAATATTGAAACCACCATAGCCATACAAAATCGTGGGATTATTACCATCGAGTCTAGTCCCCTTTTTGTAAACAATAAACATTGGCACTCGTGTTCCGTCTTTGCTAGTATAGAAAACTAACTTCGATTCAATCGAATCGGTATTTATTGGTGGAACATCCTTAAACACAAGCTCCCAAGTTAATGTTTTGCAGGAAATCTTGTAGAGTTTGGCGGGAGAGGTAAAATCCATCACATTTACAAAAAGTTCATCTTTTGTATTATAGTATGAAATTGACGAGATGTTGCCAAGTTCGGGCGGGGTTAGTTCTTTAATAAACTCGCCATTTAGATTATATACATACAATCTCGAAAGAACATCGATTTTGATTTGAACGAAAATGTAATCTTTCGAAACAGCAAAACTTTGGATAGGATACTCTTGCTCGGGAATCAACACGCGCCAATTTTGAAATTCAGGCTGGTCAATCGAAGTTACCATTATCTTGTAGTTTGGTGCCTCGTGGTTAGTAAAGAAGTAGATATTGTTATTACGAACAACGGGGCTTGCGGTGTATTTTTCGCTACTATATATTTCTTTCCAATCACCATCTTTTGTTTTAATCCTCAAGGTTCGGGAATAGAAATCTCCTTCGGAAAAGAAGGTAATTTCCGAATCTTCGTCGTCCCAAACATCGACATAATATTTTGCATCTTTAGGCGAATAAATGAGCTTATCAGCAGTTGGTTCTGTGCCCAATCGATGAAGATAAATTGGCAATGGCTTCTGTTGAACAATGTCCTCTTTGCTTCGGTAACGGACATAAAGGTAGTTGTCATCTCGGCACCAAGAAACACTGTATGTGTTTGCAAGCGGAGGTGCAATTTGCTTGCCTGTTTTGGTATCAATAAAATAAGTTGTTGTAATTTCGGAACCTTGTGTTTGGACAGAAACAGCGGCTTTCGTAGCATCATTGTTTAATACAAAGCCCGAAATAGAGGTCTTTCCTGTTTTGTCGATTGCTTCTGGGTCGAACAGCAGTATTTCTTTCGATTTAATCTTCGTATAAACTTTGTTTTGTTTGGAGTCTTTTTTTCGAGCGAAGAAAAATTCTCGATTTGCCTTAAAGAAAGGAGCACTTTTGTAATCCCGTTGCAAATAATTTCGAATTTCGTCGCTTAAGCCTTCGATTTTGCGGGTTGTACTTCGAATGTAATCCAAAGTAAATTCACTTTGTGCTTTCGACCATTCCTTGACTTTCGGGTCGTCTTTGTTTTCCAACCAGCGGTATGGGTCAACTATGGAATAACCAAAAAGTGTATCGACTGTAATTTGCACCGGGGTTGCAGGTGGATTAAACTGCTTGCCATAGGCAAAACCAATAGCAATTAGGATTGCTAAAATTGCTGGTGAATATTTGAGTTTCATACGCGCTTAAAATTATTAATTAACAATTTACAAAATTAATTTTTCGTGGAAACATTTCATTATTTTTGAATTTGCTGAAATCATATTTTTTCGGAAATGATAAAGTTTATTTCGAAGTGCTTATTGATTTTCCTTACGTTATCCTCTATTTTGACTGCAGGAAGAAAGCTTAGCGAACTTTCCACCCAATTCGACGAGTTCCCTGTTTTCTTCGATGGCAAACGGCTCATCTTCGTTCGAAATGAAGGTGGAACGTTCAAACCCTACGAAGCACTCTTCGATGGCAAAAAGTTCACCAATATCAAGCAGTTTTCAGCTCCCAAATCTTATTTTAAATTTAAAGGGAACTTTCTTGCCTCGTATTTCGACGAAACGAGTTCGAAAGAAATTATTGCTTTTTCGGGAAGTTATGGAAAAGACCCACTACCCAAAATTTTTGTCTCCGAAAAAGTCGGAAAATCGTTTACCAAACCCCAAGTCTTACCTTTTTGCATAAATGGTTCTTTCATTACACCACAAATAGATTTACACAAAAAAATCATTCTTTTTGCAACCGACCGTGATGGCACACGAGGTGGCACGGACATTGCATATTCTTTCCTAAATGCCGAAGACCCATATATAATTAAATTTTTTGAATCCGAAATCAACACTGAATCGAACGAAATCACCCCATTTCTCGATTCCGATGGAAACTTGTACTTTGCACGAAACGAAAACGGAAGCTTCAATCTTTACAAAGCTGAACGAATCAGTGTAAATCGCTGGGGAAACACTAAACCACTCCCAAATTTCATTAACTCCGAAGCCGATGAAATTGCGCCCATCGTTGCCGAAGGCAAGTTGCTCTTTGCAACAAATCGGGAAGGAACATCTTTCGACATTTATCTTTTCGAACTATGTTTGCCTGTTTCGTTGGAAGTCAAGTTCGAAGAAGATGCTAAAATTTTCTCCTCATTCGACCGGGTCTTTGTCTTCGATGAGCAAGGAACACTTCTTGCCGATAAATATCTCGAACCCGATGGCTCTTTCAGAATTAATCTAATTCCAAAAATGAAATACTTCGTCGAAATCATCAACGAATGCAATGGACATAGGTATTTTTCCAAGTCATTCGAAACAATTTGCAACGACTCGTCCGTAACCCAATACCGAATTGAACTCAATGTTTCGAATGACCTGACCAAAGAAATTGATGTTCCATTCTTTGTAACAGGATTCTACAAACCTATTACCCGAAAGAATTTATTAGACTTGCGACGGCTTTTCGATTTTAACTTCCTTGGTCTGGATGATTCCACAAAATACATTGAACGGCCCGACAGTACTTATGATTTGCTTTCGCCGAAGGTCGAACATTCTCTGGAAGAAATTGTTTCTTTCATTCAAAAATATCTTGAACTTTTCGACAAAGGTTGTATTGCAGAAGGTAAGCGGCTCATTGTCGAAGTAATTGGGTATGCCGACCCACGAAGCTTGTCCGAAAAAGCTCGGTTTTTCGAAGAAACAATCGATGACCGACGATTTTCATTCATTCTGCAACGCGGTTCAAGTTTGGATAACTACATACTTTCGAGGCTCAGGGCTTATTACACTGCCCGAGAAATAGAACAAAGTTTGGTTCACAAACTTTCAAGCAACGACTGGTTGCAACACATCTCGTGGGATATTCAAGCTGGTGGAGTTGCCGATGAAGACGAAGATAACTACCTTTACAAACGAAAAGTTCAAATCAAAATCAGAATAGATTAATTCTTTGGGCGAAATGTAACAAAGATTTTGCTTTTCGGCGAAGGATTTTTTGAAAATGGCACTTCAATCAGACTTCCATTAAGCCAAAGATTGAATTGGTCCGAAAAATTATCGCTCATATTTTGACCGGAATTACCACCGGGCAAAATCCAATACACCACAGAATCGCTCATATCGGCAACAAAACGGGCAGAAGCACCAATTTCAACTTTCCCCGGAGCGTAAAGCCTAACCCCAGCATAATTAATTGTTGAATTATTCCCACCATAAGGCACTGGACCAAGTGCAAAACTTGTCAGCAAAAAATCCGATTGAGCAAAAACGTGTTTCAAAGTCAATTTATGCCACTTTCCGTATTCCCAGCTCTCAATCTCTTGGTTGCCAAACTCCTTCGAAAGTGCAAGAATTGCTGCTTTAAAGCTTCGTAAAATGATTTCATCTTTGTTTTCCATTTCAGCTGTGTTAATGTCGTCGAAAAAAATATTCGAAGTGTCTTGCAAAAGTCTGAAAGCTATGCGGGTTGGAATAAAATCAATGTATGTATAAAGATTGTATGTTTCACCCAAATCATCCTTCAGCGTCAATTCAATAAATTTTGTAATAAACATCTGGTAAATGCTTGCTGGGACACTGTTCGAAGCCAAAGCAAAATCCCATTTTTCGAGTAAATTTATAGCTTTTCGTTCTTTGGTTCCGAGATACTGTTGCTTGGATTTAAGCACTGGTAAAGTCTGCTTCAAAAAATTCTGTGCTTGAAGGGAATGCACCTCATTTTGAATAATTGTCATAGAAATAATTTCGTTCGGCTTATTGATAGCAAGCAATTGTTTCAATCGAAAGGCACGATGTGGGTCGCTCCAATAATTCGAAAGGAAACCAGTTGCAGGAACAAGGGGATTATTCGAATTCAAAACAAAACGGCTTGGTGGATTGTATACCCGAAATTCAGTTTCAAGACGGCTGTAACCATACCACGAACCTCCACCTTGCCAAGTCGTATTAGGAAAATTAGGATTCACATTAATTCGTTGCGGAACAATACCAGCAGTAAGAATACCAATATTCCCAAATTTATCGGCATACGAAAAATTCAATGCGGGGCTACCCCAATGCCTTTGAACTTGGGCAAATTCACCCCAATTTTTTGCTTTAATTATCTGATATATCCCTTTGACTTCGTTGGTAATAAAATTTCCAGTCCACTTAAATGTTAAACAATAATCTTGCCGAAATTTCCCCTTTGGTTTAAATTCAAAAAGCTTTGGCGAAGCAACAGAGTCGTAAAAAAGCAAAAAATCGGAAATAATTACCGAATTCCCCAACATTCGCCGATAATAAATATGTGGGCTTTCGCCTTTTACTTTGATTGTATCGAGCTGAAAATTAATCCTGATTTTTCGATTGGCAGAATCAAGAACGAACCGTCCTGTGGAATCAACTCGGTGCACAAAAAAATCACAGTCATCAATCATAGCAACCGTTGTTCCCCAGGCAATATTGTCGTTTCGACCAATAAGAGGGAATGGTATTCCAGGTAAAAATAAGCCAATAAGATTCAAATCTTTGGAAGTCAGGTGAACCTGATACCAAAATGGAGGTAGTTGCAAAGTCAAATGTGGGTCGCTTGCCAAAATGCTCCCTTTTTTATTCAAACGCTCGTATTGAACAGCCCAAGTATTGCTACCAAACATTGCAACCGATGGAAAGTATTTCTGAATCAATTTGAACGAATTCAAATCAACGAATCGAGCATTCGATAATCTGACAAATTGTTCATTCTTCGAAAAAGCAAATCTATTAGTGAACCTCGCCGAATCGATTATTGTATCCATTGCAACATAGGGATAATCATTTGGGACTAAGAATTTTGCTTTTTCGTAACCAATCTTATTGGCAATTTCACCAAAAGTGACATCCAACCAAAAAGAAAAGCTCATATTAAAAGCTAACAATCGGCCAATTGCAATGCAATCTTCGGGTGTCCACGGCTCAGGTTTGTATTGCAAAGTCGAAAATTCAATCGGCAGTCTACGATTGAATTTTTCCAAATAAAAATTGATACCCTTGCTGTAAGATTCTAAAATCATTTTGGATTGCGGGTCGAGATTTTTGACAACTCTTTTCGAAATATCGGCAATTTTCAATGCACGGAAATACTTATCGACTGGGATAGCCTCTTTGCCAATAATTTCTGCTAATTGACCTTTGGCAACACGGCGAAGATAATCCAATTGCCACATTCGGTCGTAAGCTTGAATAAATCCCAGGGCAAAAAAAACATCGTCTTCGGAATCGGCAATTACGTGGGGAATTCCGTATCTATCCTTATAAACATCGATTTCTTTTGTAATTTGCTCTGTCTTAAAATCTAATTTTTCGGTTACTATTGAAATTTTGGATAATTTCAAAGAAAAGTAAGCAATAACCAAGATTGTAAGAAAAAATGCAAGAACGATATAATATGTTCTTCTCAACTTATCAACCTAAAATATAATCAAATCCAGCCGTTTTCGAGATACCACGAATAAGTTAAACGAAAGCCTTCGGATGGCGAAATTTTATCGTCGAAACCCAGCAGCCGCCGTGCCTTTTCTGAATTTAGTATCCAATACTTTGTTGTAAAATCCCTTGCCTTTTCGAAATTAAACACAGGTGCTTTCGAAGAAAACAAATTTGCGAATTCTGTCAGTATTCCCGCAGTATATACAACAAGATGCGGAATCCTTAACTTTAAGACTTTACGTCCTACTACCTCGCCCATAACCGTCATAAGTTCGTCCCAAGAATAGAATTTTTTCGAAGATAGGTTGAATATTTCATTCGTTGCACTTTCGTTTGTGGTAGCACGGAAAATTCCATCGACTGCATCATCGACAAAGAGAAGACTAACGAATTTGCTCGAAAATCCAATTATCGGAGCCAAACCTTTGTGTGCAAGCCTGAACATATCCACCAAAGCAGTATCGCGTGGACCATAAATCGCTGGAAGTCGGACAATTGCATTGGGAATACGATTACTTTGGTCCAAGACTACAAGTTCCCCTTCCCGTTTGCTCTTTCCATACCGAGTTATTGGTCGGCACGGAGAATTCTCGTCGGGTGGGTTTTCCAATGAGTCTGCTGGTCCTAAGGCAGTTTGACTACTGATGTAAATAAACTTATTAACGGTGGGATTAAATAAGCTAACTGCATCTAAAAGCTTCTTGGTCAAGTCGCGGTTGCCTGCAAGATATCCTTCGTAATTTCTCGCAGCGATTGTTCCTGCAACGTGAACAACGAAGTCAACATTTTCGACAGCGGACTTCAAACTTTCGGCGGAGCGAAAGTCCGAAAAAATTACTTCGAATGGTTTATCTTTCAACCAACGGAGGTTACTCGTTTGGCGAACAACACAACGAACTTCGAAACCTTCAGTCAAAAATCGTTCTGCAACAAAGCTTCCAACAAAACCTGTTGCACCTGTTACTAATACTTTCAAATTAACCCTTACCTTTTAAGCACAATCATTGAATAACGAGAAACTCCATTGTTTAGTTCAACGAGATACACACCCGTGGGAATATTTTCTAAATTCAATTTCAAAAGATTGCTTCCCTCGGAAACAGAAAGTTTGCCGAAATCGTAAATAATTTCGCCCAACAAATTAATAACTTTAACCGAGAGATTTCCATTAGTTTGGGTAGATAATCCAATGTTTAATTCATTTTCGAAAGGATTGGGGAATAACTCGAAATTTAGAGCTTGGGTATAATAATCTACGCTCGTTGGTTCAACTCCGAAACCAATCAATTGAACTTCGATTAAATTCGGGTCGCCATTGGAAGTTATTACCAGTTTTCCTTCCCTTAGTCCACTCTTCTTTGGCGAAAACCTAATGCGAATTTGTATTTCTTCGCCTGGTTTGATTGAATTTGGTGGTGTTGAAAAGAATTTAAATTCATCCAATTCACTATTTGTGGTTATTTGAATTTGCGGATTAATCGCAATTTCAACATTACCTTCGTTTTTCAGTGTAACAAATTTCATTCGTGTTTTGGAAATTTCCAGTGTATCGTAATTCAGAACTGATTCCGACATCAAGGTTAACTTTCTTACCTCTTGTGCCGGACTGAATGGGAACAGCAAATATGAGAGTTTCGAACCTAATTGCCAAAGTTTAACGTAGGCTCCACCGACAAAAGAGATTGCACCGACTTTCACATCGCCTGTGAATTCATTCAAGATTGGAACCCAAGTGTCGCCAAAATTCGAGGTGCCAAGTATTTCCCCTCCCGAACACAGAAAATAAATATATTTTGAATTCGGCAACGAAAGAATTGAAACAGGTGTGTAACCATTCGAAGTAAAGTTAAACTGCCTTGGCTTCCAACTTTGACCACCATCGGTTGTATATGCTAACCAGAGTTGTGCATTGGTAGCAGAAGATTCAGTGTAAATTGCAACACCTCGGAGGCTGTCTTGAAAACCAATTTGCACAACCATAACCGCATTTTGTATTGTAGCAACCTTCCAACTTTCGCCCATATCAGTAGAATAAAACACACGCCCGGCGGTTGTTCCAAACCATAAGTAATTGCCTAAACAATAGGTGGATTTGACAAGACCTGTTTCGTTCGAAAGCGGGGCAGGAATGTTCGTAATTGGTGTCCAAGACGAACCACTATTATTTGTTTTTGCAACTCCCCAAGCATTGTTTTTGGGGTCGCCAAGGAAAATACCATTATTATCGTCGAAAAAGTAAATTGCATTAATGAACCCTGTTATTGTCGAAACATTTGTAGAAGTCCAATTTTGCCCACCATTGGTTGTTTTGTAAATATATGCAGTGGATTGATTTTGAGTGCCTGAACCAACAAAAGCAGTTGTTGAATTCAGCCCAAAGACAGCATAGACCTGCTGGTTCGAAAGATAGTTCATTCCATAGCTGCCCGAACGATAGACAAGGAAGCCGCTATATGTTGCAAACAAGCCGCCATTGCCGACCGCCCAGAAAGTTTCACCATTGGGCGAATGAGCCGAAGTCCAATTCGGTGCATACTGATTTGGTAGCGAAAACACAGTTGATAACTTGTTTTCGGAGTTCATTTGGATTGGTATGCTAACAATTTGGAAGTCGGTGTATGAACCACTCTGAAAAATGCAAAGCAAATTAAGATTACCAAGATACCAAGGGTTGTTTTCGAGCAATTGAACGCCAACATTGACAACGGTTTCGGCATTGGTCGATAAATTGCCAAGCGAGAAGTCAGTTTGCGAAAGAGTAGCATAATTGTTTAAAAGTTTGATTTTCATAGTTGTGTTGGCTGCATAGCCCAAGAAGTTTTTTATCTTCAATTGCACAACATTTAAATCGTAATCGCTAAGAGCCGTTCCTCGCGAAATTACAAAATCGGTAATTTCGAGCCCAGGAATGCCAGGATTCCCAACGCTATTGTAATAAAGAGCATTGTATGCATTTATTTTCCCGTAGTAATATGGCCTATTGTCTTGATTTTGGGCAAGAACATTGTCGGAAGTGCTGCGAATTTGATGAAGCACCTGCTTGGGTGTCCATTCCTTATGATATGCACGAACCAAAGCAGCAACACCCGAAGCAACTGGCGATGCCATCGATGTCCCATTCTGATTAGAAAACCTATTATTTGGTATCGTCGAATAAATACTCTGCCCAGGTGCATAAACAGTTACTCTCGAACCCCAGTTCGAAAAACTTGCAACTGCATTCGATGAATTTGTTGCTCCAACACAAAGAACATTATCGTAGCAAGCAGGATAGAAACCGCCATAATCGATGTATGCTCCATCGTTTCCAGCAGCGACTACAACAAGGCTACCAAGCCCGGTTGCGTAATTAATAATGTCCTGTTCAGCTGGACTAAATCCAGGTCCGCCCCAACTGCAATTTATAATATGTGCTCCAAGATTTGCTGCATAAACGATTCCTTCGTAGCCACGGAAGATTCCCGTACTGCCTTGGTCAGGAGAGCATTTGACAGGTAAAATCGAGCAACTAAAGCCTGGGGATGCGATTCCTACCCCGTTGTTAGTAACAGCAGAAGCACACCCAGCAACGTGAGTTCCGTGAAAGCCACTGATATTTTTGGGGTCGTTGTCCTCTCGCCAATTATTGTTTAAAATATCTTGTGTTGTAACGTTACCAACTAAATCCCATCCACGCACATCATCAATTTTGCCATTGCCGTCGTCGTCTATCCCATTGTCAGGTATTTCCATTGGGTTAATCCAAATATTCGCATTTAAATCAGGGTGCTCCCAATCGACACCTGAATCGACAATTGCAATAAAAATCTTCTTGTCGCCTTTGGAAATATCCCAAGCTTCGGGCAATTTAATGTTTTTTATATACCATTGCTGGGAATACAATGGGTCGTTTGGTGTAAAAGCAAATGTATGCCTGATGTAAATCGGCACAGCATATTCAACATTTGGGTCGGCAACAAGTTCTTTGCAAATCTGGTAAATATCCACGCCTTCGTCGAAGTAAACTTCGAGAATTCTTTCGATTCCAAATGTATTATTTGTCAATGGTTGTGTAGCTTTATCGTCAATGAAAGGAGCACGAACAGAACGAACGGGGTATTTTCCCAAAATCTGCGAAATTGAAGAATTCAATACCCGATTCGAGTATTTATCAATTGCTGTAAAGCTTTTTGTCTTTAAATGCAAGGCATTGGGAATTATGTATTCTTGTGGAACACGGTATATAGGAATAACTTTACCAACTGGCTTACCAAAAGAAGTTGGTTGTTCAAAATAAATATAGTATTCCGGTGCAGTCTGAACTTTTGAATTTCCTGATGGAAGAAATGATTCCCGCGAAAAAGCAAAGCTCGAAATCAAAATCATAATAAAACTAAACAGTAGGAACTTTTTCATTTTACACCCTATTATTTTTTACATAGTTTTCTCATTAATATTCCTGTACAACAATGAGCGAGTGATTTTTGTTGCTTGAAGATGTAAATACCAAAGAATAGTTTTTTCCAAAAGTTAAATAAACATCGTTAAACTGAGCGAGAAGCTCCTGCGAATTCGAATCGAAAAAGAAAATACTGAACTTACGTTCAATGCTTATGCTTTCAACAGGCGACGAGCTCGCATATTGTAAATTAGAAACAATTGCTTTGTTTAAATCCTTTTCCGAACAAATTGTAATATTCGGACAAAATGTCGAAGCATTAATGAATCTTCTCCGATAATTATTTCTATTATTACCCATCGGTGGAATAGAAAAATTCAATAGTTCTAAAACTTGTCCACCCGAAATCAAGAACAAACCACGTGTATCGGGTATTATTTCGAGATTAAAATCTTTGCCATTGATAGTAATCTTATTTTGGGTAAAAGGAATGACAGTCGAAAGGGATTCCTTGTATTTTAGAATAGCAGACGAAAATATACCTTCGATTGCTAAACTTGCATTAGTAAGTTCAGGGTTTGTATTTAAAAATTGGATAAAATAACCCGTTGGGGTTTCATCCAGTTGATGTTGTTCATCGTTTTCTTCGACCAAAGAGATTACGATATTCCCATTCTGATTCCTAAAAACAACAATTGTATAAAATTTACCAGCAGAGACATAACTTACGAAAGAACCCAATAAATAACTTGGTTCGGTGGAACTAAATAAAGTCAGTGGGAAATAACCCGAGCTAATTAAAACTGTACCTGAAACATTGTTCGAAAATAATTTCGATGCCAACACTTCTCCCGAAATAAAACCGTTTGGGCGGTATTCCGAACGAGCGCCCAACGACAAAGTAATTGCCACCGAATCGTCCAAAGCATTAACAACACGAATTGCACATTGGTTAGGAGAAATCGTTCGTACCATAAATGGGTCGAGAAGAATTGTTTTAATTCCTTCGGACCTTTCGAACACAAGAAGAGTGTATTTGCGGTTGACTTCGAAAGAATAATTAAGCTGAGTTTCCGATTTGCCATTGGAAACAAGAATGCTATCATATACTTCAGAATCGCAAACGGGGAAAGGCCGGAAATTATCAATCATCAAAGGCTCGACCTGTTGAGCAATACTATAGCTGGGCAATTTAGTAATCGAAAGCCCAGATGTGGTAAAATTTATAGTTCTCAAATATGCAACTCGGTCGGTTTGTGGAATAATCTCACTCAGTGCATTCTTAGTATTGTCGTAATCATCGATTAAGAAAAGTTTTATCTCTCCAAACTTATCTTTTGCAACAATGATTGTGTATTCCTTATCTTCTTCGAAATTAATTTCGTAAAGATTGAGAAATGTCTGCATCCCGTTGGTTTCCGAAATCAATGAAAGCGAGTTATTGCCCGATTCAATAGTTACCAGAAAAGGGAATTGAAAATATGGAATGCTGCGAACAAGAGGCTTGCCATTCGGACAACCCAAAGTCAGGGTAAATCGTAGGTTTGAATCTTTAACCAAATTCAGAAATTTAAAATAGGATTTCTGCTGATTTTTAGGCAAACCAACTGTATTATATAAGACAAGGAATGTATCGGCAATGCCATTACTTTTGTAACTTTCGCCTGCAACAACAAGGTACCGAGTGTAGCGAGCAAATCTGACTCGTCTATCCGATTTATAAATTAACTTCCCGTCCTTCCGGAACCCTATAGTAATTGAATCGAGAGGGGGTGGTTTAATCGTATCGGAAAGTTCCAAATATGCGATTTGTTGGCTTTGTTGCTGTTCCTCCAAATCCAAAGCAAGGTTTCCTGTCGAACGAGCTCCATTGAAAAATTTAATAGTTATAGTTTCCCATAACATTGGTGGGTTAACAAGGTTCGGGTCTTCTTTGGCACAACCCAAAAGAACAAGGGAAATCCAAAAAATACTTTTATAAAATTTCAATTTGTCCATCATCTTTTAGAAAGCCGAATAGCTCGAAAGCCATTCGGCAAAGATTATACTACTTTAATAATACAACACTAACAATGGAACTAAATCCTTCGGAACTAAGTTTTACAAAGTATACACCCGAATTCAATTCTTTGGTATCGACCAAGATGGAATAATTCCCTTCCTTCATAACCCCTTCGTAAATAGTATTAACCCTTTGACCAAATGAATTATATAGCTCAATCGAAACACGGCTTTCGAAACTCAGCGAAAAGTTAACATCGAAGTTTTCCGATGTTGGATTTGGTGCTACATCGAAAAGTTGAGATTTAAGTGGGGAAACAATTACTAATCGCCCTGGCAAATAGCAAGCTTGGAGATTGACAATTAGGTTATTCTCTTCGCCAACCAAACATTCTGTTGCTCCAACAAATTCGGGTGTAACTTTAATCTCGGGTTTAGGAACATCAGCCAAATATACCTCGAATTCAATATCCAAAACAAATTCGAATGGGGATAACAATGGCGAACCTGAGCCTAAAATTTTACTTCCGTCGTCATTTTTAACAAAGTTCCACGTCCAATTGTTATTCTTCGAACTGACTTTCGAAATTTGTAAAACTTTTGTATAGTATTTTAAATTCAAATCAATATTCTGAATTCCAACCCCGTGGTCGTTTGCAACCTTAATTGTAAATGGTAGACTCAATGTACCTTCGGGCTTGGTCTTTATGGGTTCGGAAGGCAATCCAACTTTAACCTTTTCGGTAAATGAATTACCCGTCATTGGAATCGAAGCATCCGAAAGCGAGGTTCGAATATCTAAATTTGCATTGTAAGTTGATTTGCCACCTTTGGGGTCAAATCGAACAAAGATTGTGTCTTTTCCGCCAGCAATTATTTTTGCTGGGAACCTCACAACTTCAAAACTTGCAAAATCGGTACCCGAAACCGAAACACTCGAAACTATTAAATCATCGCTGAACGAAGAATTATCGATAATGACAGGGATTGTTTTTGTTGCACATTCGGAAATAGTTCCAAAGTTTATTGGTGTTGGAATAACAATTAATCCTTCACCAATTCCAAAAATTTCGATTGTATCGTTCACAGTTGGATTTTTCAATGGACCAGGGGCAGCATCGGATTTAATAATTCCAATGATTTTCCGTAGCCCAACAGTATTTGGGGTAAAATCGATAGGAATTGTATGTGTGCCATTGTTTTTTGGAACTACGAAGTTTTGTGTAACTGCACCCGAAGCAAATTTAAATTCTGAGGAAGCTTGCAACACCACTTCGCTAACAAACAAATCCATTGTCTGGCTCGTGTTGGTAATCACCAACTGACCTTGCACAGTAGTCGCTGGCTTCGTCTTTCCACAATTTACATCCGGGGCATCAATCTTTGGCAAGCCACCAATACCAACAAGTTGGGCTCGGGCAGGCGACGCCGACGATTCGAGATAAAGCAGAATTGTATTGGAATGATAGCCTTCGGTTTGTGGATTAAATTGAATATCGAACGAAATAGATTCACTCGGTCCAAGACTCTTTGGCAAAGAAAAATTTGCTTTAAATGTAAAATTCTTATCGTCAGGGTCTTCTAATTCTACTCTTTCAATTACAACATTCGAGCCAACTCGGTTGACAATTGTTAAAGTTGTATCGTTGGTAGTTAAAATCCTACGCACATCAAAGTCGATAGGTTGAATTGGGAAATCCGATGGAATAGCATTTCCGACCAACTTTGTTTGGAAATCGCCACAAACATTTGGAATATTGTATTTCAGAACAGCATTTTTATTTCCAAGACTTTTGGGTTCGAATGCAATGCTAACATTGTGGCATTCGCCTGGTTTTAACGAAAACTTACCCCCTCCGCTTAGTATTCGGAATTCCGATTTGTCCGCTCCATCCAAAGTTACATCGCCTTCGATTTCAACAGCTGTGGTGTTTTTGAAAGCACAGTTCTGATTAATTGGCTTTACCGAAAGAACAGGAACGTTACCAAAATTAATCTCATCCACCACCTCCCCGCCACAAGGGGCAACAAGACTTACAGGCTTCGGTGGGCAAGGACTTGCATCTAAATACAAATCGTTACTGGTCGATGGTGTTGGCGTAGCTTCGATATACGAAATAGTAATCGTATGTGATTGATTTTTATTAAGAGTGAAGGGTGGGGTCTTGCCTTTCCAATCGATTGAATATTTTGTTGTAGCAGGGGCAATATTAAACGAATTAATAGTAAAATCGGCATTACGAGCAGTTATAGTAAGTTGCCGTTGGGTTGTACCGATTCCAGGTGCACCAAAAAGTAGTAAAGTATCGGAAAATTCGAGATATGCAATACTATTCGATGGAGCAACATAAGAAGTCAACACCGAATCGGGAATTCTTTTGAAAACAACTTTAACATTTCTATTCCTACTGGCTTGGTCGCACCCATAGGGAGCAATCCAAGTTAAGAAGCAAACATCTCTGCTTTGGATATCGCCAACGATTTTACGGAAAGCATTAATTAGATCTTGCTTTGTATTGGCTTGGAAAGTTTTCCCGCCTGTGCTTTGGCAAATCCAATCTATATCCATATTCAACGATGTCGATAAAAATATAGCATAGTGTTGTATTTTTGCTCGTTTTGATTGGGCAATTATAGTGTCGACTTTCCATTTTTGGAAAGGTCTTTCGGGTTCACCATCAGTCAGAAATATTGTTACTTTTCGCAAATCCTTTGGAGCTGACTCCAACAGTGGAATAGCCCCCAACGGTGGCCAGCTTTTAACAAACGGTGGGTAGAAATCTGTAGAACCTGCTGCAATTGTAAGATTGATATCTAACCAATTCCGCACAGAATCTTTCGAAGAATAAAGTGGGCTTGTTTTGTAAACATCGCCAGCAAATAAAACTATACCAATCACCGATGGTGGGTCGAGTTTAATTGAATCCAAAAACGCATAAGCACCGTAGCGAACCCAATCAATCCTTCGTTCTCCGCCACCAACTTGGGTATTCATCGATGTACTAACATCGAGCACAAGGACTACTGCCAGTTGTGGGAAAAAAGAAACCTTTTGGCAATCAACTCCAAGGGTGGCATTCATTAATTTCCCATCTTCGTAAAAATCGAAATCCGCAGGTGTTACATTCGGATAATCGAGCCCTGCCTGAGTTCGAGCATAAAACATTCCCCGCATCTGGGGAAAATTCGAAGTATCAATCGAGTAAAAGTTGAACGATTGAGAATAGGAAAAATAAGTAATAAAAAGTGCTACAAGCAAAATGAAAATTATTCTAATTCTTTTCATAATTCCACCAAAAAATTTATAAAACCAAAAATATATAACACTTTAAATTTGTAAAAAGTTACATTTAAAATGCAAATTTACATCAATTTGTTCTCTTTTCGGGCAAAATTGGTTTGGATAACTAAAATTATTTGAATCAAAAAATTTTTTAAAAAAAATTTGGAAATTAAATTTTCATTAATTAGTTTTGTGGTGGTAGAAAGTGGTAAATAATCCCAAAATAAATTATAAAAGTGGGGGTAAGTGGTATGACCTTTTTTCAGGGTCACGAAGAATATTCAATCGATTCGAAAGGAAGGGTGTTGATTCCTCCAATGATGCGGCGTGCATTACAGCCCGAAGCCCGAGAAACATTTACACTAACTCGTGGAGTTCGCCGCTACGTAGCCGCTTACCCACTTGACGAATGGACAAAAATTCAACAAAGACTTGCAAAATTGAATCCATTTAATCCTGAACACGATAAAGTCATCACTTTTTTAACTATGTTTTGCCGTGAAGTAACTTTGGATGGCCAAAACAGAATTATCATCCCACGGAATTTGCTTTCTTATGCAAATATCGATTCGAAAGTTTTGATAGTTGGGAAGATGAATCATATTGAATTTTGGAATCCCGAGGAATTTTACAAGGTTTACCCATTCGACGAGCGAGAGTATAGCGAAATATTTGAAAAAGTTCTTGGAGCTGTAAACACAGAGGGAAGCAATTTCGAAAATTTAAGCTAATGAGCGAAGTGCAAAGTGAAGCAAATAATTTTTACCATAAACCTGTTCTTTTACAAGAGGTAGTGGAGCTAATATTTACCGAACCCCAAGGAATCTATGTCGATGGAACAATTGGTGGTGGGGGCCACAGCCAAGCGATTTTAGATAAACTCGGGGAAAACGGTAAAATATTCGGTTTCGATAAAGACCCAGAAGCGATTGAATACTGCAAGCAAAGGTTTCGGGACGAACTGGCGAAGGGGGAACTTTCGCGACTTGAACTATTTAATGAATGTTTCAGTAAGGCATGCAGCATAACTGGAAATCGGGGGAGGTGGACTGCTCTTCTGTTGGATTTGGGGGTATCGTCACGGCAGCTTTCCACAAGCCGCCGTGGTTTTTCATACCGTGCCAACGGGCCATTGGACTTGCGTTTCGGTCGGCACGGGATTTCCGCAGAAGAGTTAGTCAATGCAGCAGACGAGGAAGATTTGGTGGCTCTTCTCCGAAAATTCGGAGAAGAGCCGTTTGCCAAATCGATTGCAAGTAACATCATCAAATATCGCAAGATTAAACCAATCGAAACTACTTTTGAACTTCGCGAAATTGTCGAAAAATCCGTACCCCGCAAACATCTAATCAAATCACTTTCTCGCGTCTTCCAAGCAATTCGCATTGCAATCAACAAAGAACTCGAAGTTTTGGAAGAAGCACTAAATTCAAGTCTAAACTGCTTAAAGCACAAAGGTAGAATCGCTGTCATTTCGTACCATTCGCTCGAAGATAGAATCGTCAAAAACTTCTTCCGCATACATTCAACCAAAAAATCTGAAATCTCAAATTCTATGCCAAAAATACTCGTCCTAACAAAAAAACCAATCACGCCATCGGAACAGGAAATCCACGAAAATCCAAGGTCAAGAAGTGCAAAACTCCGTGTTGGGGAAGTTATCCGAAACGACTAAACCAAGACAAGCATAATCAAAGCACTTAAAACTCCATACTTCAAAATCGTTTTATACTTTTCGTTTTTGTTGCCAAGCGTTTCTACAAGAAAAACAATTCCAAATGAAGCAACCAACACCAAAAAACTCAAAAGGAAAGATTCAAGAATCTCGAATTTTCTGAAATAAACTCTTGCAAAAGAAGCGTACCAGGGCAAACCATATAGAATAACCAAATGGCAAGCATAAACTATCAATGAATTTTTTCCCAAAATCGTTACAATCTTCGAAAAAGTTTGTCTTGGTGTAATCAACTTAAACACAAAAGTGACGATACAAATTAACAAAAGAACAAATGACAATCGAATAAATGAATAACCAATGCTGAAATTTTTCCAGATTTTGAAAGTCAAATCTGCCTTTTCGAAACCAAAGCCAGCTATCAAACCAATAATAATAGTAATCAATGAAAACACAAAAGAGTAAAGAATAATTTTCCTTCTTCTTTCACTATCAGGTTTCGAAATAATCAAACAGCCAAAAGCAGAACCAAAAAGGAAATATCCAAGATATGGGAAAATTGTAAAGTATGAGCCTTTTTGATAAGAAAAATATGGTGCAATCGGAGCGGGTAAAAAGCCAAACCAATCAATCTGCCGAGCAATTGGAAGGGTAAGAAAATTAATCATAGCAAGGGAAAAGCAAATCCAACCTAACACCCGATTTTGCCTTGTAAAAATAAAAAGCAAAAGCAAAATAACATAGAATGAACTAATCAATGGAAGAATATTAACTTGGTAGAACCTTTCGAGATAAATTTGCTCTACAAAGGGGATGTGATAAACATTTTGTGCAGGTAATTGCAAATAATAGCCCAAAAAATAAAGCAATGCAATTGTTTTTACTCTTTTTATTGCAATATCTTTTTTCAAAACACCACTTGCTTCTCTCTTGTTCGCAAAAATTTGGACAAACCCCGAAACAAAAAGAAAAATCGGTGCAGTCAAACTCCTAAAAAAATTCCATTCCACCCAAGGCGAATTATCAATCGAGTACAAATTTGGCTTTACCAAGTCGAAAAAAGCGTGCCCAATAATCATCATTGCCATTGCAAGCACTCGGAGAAAATCGAATTCCAATAGCCTCTGAGATTTAGTCTGCATAACGATTACTTCAAAACGAAACCTGTTTCTTTTGCCCAAAAAAGCAAATCAAGTTCAACAGGGTCAATTCCTAGCTTTTCGGCGAATTCAATAAATCTAGCTTCGTATTCCAAATATTTATTCACCGATGATAATGCATTAAATTTTTCAATAACTCCATATTTAGCAAGGTTTTTCAAAATATGGCGGTCGAGGACGGCAATTCCTTTGTATCCAATATTACGCAGGAAATGCGATGACTCCTTCATTCCAAATCCATTAACCTTTCGGAAAAGTTTAATCCTTTTCTCGTAAACATCTAAATCGGAGTTAATAATTTCTTCAATCTCCTTCCAATCTCTTTTCGCTTGCAAAAGCCTTTGCGATTTGGTGTTATGGAATCTAATGTAGTTTACAGGCTCACGCAAAATTTGTTTGGGATTAATATCTCGTTCGAAGAAATTTAACTCTTTAAGTTTTGCAACAACATTGAAAGCGTTGAGACCTTTCGAAGCTGGGGTCAAAAGGCAATAACAAAGCTCGTAGAAATATTCGTCTGGTGGAACTTTTTCGAATGAAATTTTTGCACGAAGGATGTCCTTTTTGTAGATTTCGTAAAGCGGCAAAATATCATTCGTGTTTTCTTCAAATTCTTTCACGTCTATAAGCATTAAAGACTAAACCCAAAAGAACAGAGTTAACGAAATAGAAAGTTCCACCACTACTAACAAATGGCAATGGAATCCCCATAACGGGCAGAATACCCATTACCATAGAAATATTCCAAACGAAATGGAAAGAGAACAAAACACCATAAGCAAAAACCGCATTACTAAGAAATTTATCCTTACAATTCAGTGCAATTTTGAATACTCTAAAAGCAAAAATCGCAAAGGCTGAAATCAAAATAATACTGCCAATAAAACCTAATTCTTCGCCCGTAACAGTAAAAACAAAGTCAGTCGATTGAGCAACGACATATCTAAGTTGTGTTTGAGTACCCGAAAGCGGGCCTTTCCCCAAAATCCCCCCACTGCCGATTGCAAATATGGATTGAGTTAAATTGTAGCCTTTGCCTCTGATATCTTTCGATGGGTCGACAAATGTTTCGATTCGAGCTTTTTGGTGTGGCTTCAAATGGTCAATTACTTCGGGAGCTGCCAACGAAACCAAAGCCACAATTGAAATAACAACCACCAAAGGCAACAACTTAGCACGATTTACATAAAACACAACCACACTGCAAAAAATCAAAACAAGGAAATATTCAGTCCAACCTTTTAGTTTAAACAGAAAGGCAAGGGGAATAAATACCAATGTAAATAAAACATTTGGGCTAAAACCATTCCAATACAACAATCCCCAAAAAATCGCAAGATAAACAACACTTGTTCCAAAGTCGGGTTGAACTAGTATCAAAGTAATTGGAACAAAAAATATTGCAGAAAGGAAAGAAACACCACGAATATTTTTAACCGAGATGCCTTCGATGGACAGAAAATTTGCAGCAGCAAGAATTACAGCAAGCTTCGAAATTTCCGAAGGCTGGAAAGTAAAAGAACCAAACCTAAACCAACCTTTTGTCCCTTGAACCTCGGTGCCAAAGATTAAAACCAAAATGAGAAGTATTATCCCCAAAAGGTAAGCAGGAAAAGAAAGAGACTTTATTATTCTTATAGGCAGAAAAGCAACAACAATTGTAACCAACCAACAAAATATTACAATATTTAGTTGTTTGTAAAAAGGGACTAAATTTTCGTAGTTTAATGTTATACTGAAAATTGAATACAATCCAAACAACGCAAGAATCAAGGCACTCGCAAAAAGATAGCCATCGATATAATCACTGATTTCCTTTTGACCAATCTTAAATCCCTTCATTATTCCTGAAATTGTTCCCCAATAATTCGAAAATATGCTTCTTTATACTTGGAAACAATTTTTTCAATTACATTGCTCGGAAGTTTTGGCGGAGGCGGAACTTTATTCCATCCAATCGATTCGAGATAGTCACGAAGGACTTGCTTATCGAAATTATACTGAGGTTTGTTTGGTGCATAATCTTCGGCAAGCCAAAAACGAGATGAATCGGGGGTCAAAACCTCATCAATCAGAATTAAATCATTGTTTTCATCCAAACCAAATTCGAACTTTGTATCGGCAAGGATAATTCCTCGGTTTTCCAAGTAACTGCTGGCAAAGGTAAACAATTCGAGCGAAACATTTTTAATTTTTTCTGCAAGCTCTTCGCCTAAAGTCGAAACAACATAGTCGTAGTTGACGTTAATATCGTGACCAACTTCTTCCTTTGTCGATGGGGTAAAAATTGGTTCGGGAAGTTTCTGATATTCAACAAGGCCTGCAGGAAGTTTAATCCCACATATTGTTTGTGTTTTTTGATATTCTTTCCAACCTGAACCAGTTATGTAACCACGAACAATTGACTCAATCGGCAATGGTTTGCATTTCCTTACCAACATCGAACGCCGTGCAATCGGCGGTGCATATTCTTTGCACTCATCGGGGTATTCTGCAACATCATCTGTCAGGAAATGATTTGCAATGATATGTTTAGTCTTTCCGAACCAAAATTTTGAAATTTGCGTCAGAATAATTCCCTTATATGGGATTGGGTCGTCCATTACAACATCGAAAGCGGAGATACGGTCGGTAGCTACAAAAAGTAGGTAGCCTCCCAAATCGTAAATATCGCGAACCTTTCCACGATTTTTAAGTTTTAGTTTTGGAAAGTCGGTTTGAAATAAAGCATTCATAAAGCCTCCTAAATATAGTTCACAATAAAATCGAATAATCTATTTGTTGATTGATAGTAAATAGCAAGGAGAATGACAAAGAACATCAAAATTCCTGAAACCCACACCAAAACTTTAATTGGAGGAACATCGAAAACAACCCAAGTGCCTTTTATTAATCGCCAAACACACCAAAATACAATTAACACATACATAATTGCAAAAGCGTATGAAATTGCAGTTGAAATGTAGTATACATTGATAGCAAAAATGGATACGGGCAGGAAAACAACAAAATGAGTAAAACTCCAAACAGTAAGTTTAAATGTATCGGAAAAGAAAATTCGATTGCGTACAAACAGCGAAAAAACTTTTAAAATCAAAGAAATCAGCACAAATTTCAGGAAAACCAAAACCGAAAAAACCAAAATCGATATTTCGGGCATCCACGATAAAGTGTTGATATATTCACGAATAATTACCGGCGGAACAAGTAAGTTCAACAATTTTTGAAAGTTCGGGTCTAATTTGTAGAAATATAAAGAGCTCGATAAATACAATCCATTAATAACGGCAATAATAATTCCAAGCATAGTAGTTTGAGGAATTGAAATAATCCTATGGTCACGTACATCAGCAAAAAAATTATAAGTACGGAAAGATGAACGGAAAAAGTACTCTCGGAAACGCCGACTGCGATAGAACATTGACCCCAAAATGAAGAAAGAAAATATTCCAGTAATTAAATAGCTGACGGGTATTTGAACTTGCTTAAAGCCAGGGTTAATAACAGGAGGTTCTTCCGAAGTATAAACCGATTTTACAACAAAATAACTAAGCCGAGGTTGCCTGTTTAACTCAATTAAACCAAAATGCAAACGATAGGGATTAACGAAAGAAGTAAAAGGCAATGGGTTTTCGGTAAAATAATCGGTATAGCTTGTTACTATCGTTCCAGCTAAATTCATTTTCGCGGCAAAGTTCAAACGCAAAAGCTGATAGTATGCTTGATGCTCAATCGAAAGTGGGTCATTATATCCGTGTCGATTATTCGGGTCTACAACAGTTCCAAATGAATACAAAATTGGAACAGTAACACCAATGGATTTAATCTGCAATTTGTTGAAGGCTTCCTCGGGTGTGTAATTGTTAAAATAATCTGTGATAATGACAAAATCGAAATCACTAATATCTTGTATCGGCTTGTCCAAAGGAATTTTCTTGTAAGTCATAAGCTCGAAATTCGCCTTTATCTTCTTGTTGGTAGTTTTATAATATCTGCTAACTTCTTCCTTTTCTTCATTCAAACCTTCGCCCAATCCAATACCAAAGAAACAGGGTTCTGTGGAATAAAACTTAGCCATATTTGTTGCAAAATTCTGATATTGAACAACAAGGTCGTACTTGCCAATAATAGTCGATGGAACGTAATAAAAGGGTATATCGACAAAAACAAACAACCCGTATTTACTGCATAAATTCAACAGGAATGGTGGTGGCGGAAAGAATTTGAAAAGAACAGCATTTGCACCTAATGATTTCAACAGAACAATATCGTTTTCGAATTTTTTAAAAGAATTTCCTGAGTTATAATAATCAATGTCCAAAACCCATTCCACACCTTTAAAGGTGAAAAGCTTGTTGTTTAATAGCCAATGAAATTGTTCTTTGTATTGGTATTTATCCCATCGCAGAAAACCAAAATTATAAACCATTTCGTCAATTGTTCTTTCTCCTAATTTCAATCGCACCACAATTTCGTAAAGATAAGGGCTATCCGTAGACCATAATTGTGGATTAGTGACCGAAAGACCAACAGTTTGCACTATATTTCTAAAAGAAGATATATTAAAGTTAGCTCGAGCAGTGTTAGAAATAACAGAATAAGTTTGCTTGTCACGTATATAAACTTCGCAAACAAGATTTACGGTTTCGAATACTTCTGTTGTTTGATTCGGGAATAGTCTATCGATACTCAATGAACTTATGTTTATTTTAGCTTGAACAGCAGCAAAGGAAGGAGATTCGAGTTTGATACTTTTTACAAAGTTGTTTATCCAAACATTTTCTGTTCTAACCAAGAAGAAATCCCAAGGAATTCCCGTGGTAATTTTCGGATAAAACAAATATTCTTGCTTTATTAATCGAGCTAATGATTGAGAAGAATTTACAACTAATCGTAGAGTATTGCGTTCAGTAACCACAATCTTGTGCGAAAGCGTTATCCAAAGGGGAAGTCCTTCGGAAACATATCTGCCCAGGTATTGCTCATTCCAGTAAATTTCAATTTCGTCGGAAACACCTAGGAAATACAAATGCCAAACATAGTTTCCCAATAGATTTCGGTCTATTTTGATATTCTTTCGAAGGAAAATTTTTCCTTTATTGTAAAAAATCGAGGGAAGTGTAACGTCTTCCCAATTTTGACCATCTTCGGAATATTCCCATTTACCCGCAATGGAGAACATCACCCGAGTGGGGGAATTCATAACCAACTTCTTCTCCTCCTCGCTCAATGGTGTGTAAACTGCCGATTCGACATAACAAAAATCTAGAAAAACAAATATTCCAAAAATTAATGCTAATAGTAGATTTTTTACCATAAAACTACCTTGTAGTTGGCTTTTTAATGAAAAATAAAAGAATCAAGCCTAACAAAAAAAACAAAATTAAAGATAAAACTGCTAATCTATAGGATTTAGAAATTTCTAAAATGATACCGAAAGTTGCTGGTCCAATCCAACTTGTCCCTTTTTCACTTATTTCGTAAAAACTAAAATATTCAGCTTCTTGCGATTTTGGAATATAAATCGAAAACAAAGAACGGCTCAAAGCTTGTGTTCCACCTAAAACAATTGCAATTAATACCGATAGAAACAGAAACCCCGTGAAGTTCTTTAAAAAACCATAAGCGATAATCAAGATAATGCACCAAATTACAAGCGAAACGATTATTGAATTTTTTGCGTTGATTTTTTCGGCTAGATTTCCAAAACCCAAAACACCAAAGAAAGCAATGAATTGAACCATTAGAATTACCAAAAGCAGTTTTTCAATTCCAATGTTTAACTCGCGAAACCCAAATTGAGCAGAAACAACAATTACAGTTTGAACGCCATCGTTGAAAAGAATATAAGCCACAAGAAAGATAAATGCATTGCGATTTTTTGCCAATGATTTTATAGTTCGGTAAAGCTGGGTAATTGGATTAATTTTAATTTCGTTTTGTAGTGGGAATTCCTGAATTTCCCTTACCTCGGTAAACGCTCTGAACAAGGAATACGAAACAATTGAAAATAACCCCCACCAAACACCTGCCATTGCAAGGGAAACTCGAATAGCATAATCCAAACTCAGCCCAAAACTACTGCTAAAGAAGATGAAGATCAAATTAAGAGCCAAAAGCAAACCACCACCGAGGTATCCGAAAGCCCAACCATTGGTCGAAACCCTGTCCCGTTCGTGTTCAATAGCAATTTCATTCAACAAACCATTGTACATTACTACACTTATTCCAAACGAAACATTCGCCAGAACAAACATCACCGAACCAAATTCAATCGTCTGCGTGTGCAAAAAAAACAAAAAAATGGTCGAAACAGAACCAACAGAGGCAAAAAAATACAAAAATTTCCGCTTAAGTCGATAAATATCCGCAATAGAGCCAATAATAGGTAAGAAAATTGCTTGAAGAAGAACAGAAAACGAAACGAGATAGGTAAATAATGAATCGCCATAAACTTTGAAAGCAAAGAAACTAATGTAACCATTCTCATCAGCTATAGTTTTTGCTAAACTCGTAAGGTATGGTCCTAAAAACGCTGTAACAACAGTTGTAACAAATGCAGAATTTGCCCAATCGTAAAAATACCAACCGAGAAGGATTCGTTTTCGATTAGGATTTGTCATTCAATAAATCCGGAAATAAGATTTGTTCAATAATTTCGCACCAAATATGCCCAATCATTATGTGTGATTCTTGAATTATCGCCGTTTCGTTGGAAGGAACAATAATGCATTTATCTGCTATTTGGGCGATTTGTCCTCCATTTCCACCAACCAAGCCGATTGTAATCATTTTTTGTTGCTTTGCCTGTTCAATAGCTTTTACGACATTTGGCGATTTACCACTTGTGGAAATTCCGACCAAAACGTCGCCTTCGTTACCCAAAGCTTCGACCTGACGGGCAAATACATTTTCGAATCCAATGTCGTTCGAACCAGCTGTCATTATCGAAGAGTCAACAGTCAAAGCGATTCCTGGCAATGCACGCCTTGGAACACTACTGCGGTAACGAATAACAAGTTCGGCTGCAAGGTGTTGCGAATCGGCTGCACTGCCCCCATTGCCACAAAACAAAACCTTCTTGCCTGATTGCAATTGTTTGGCAAGAATTTTGCCACATTCGTATATTCCATCAATAAGTCTAACGATTATTTCTTGCTTTGTTTGAATCGACTTTCGAATGTGTGTTTCGATGTTTTCTCTTATGCTTTTTTCCATTGTATAACCTATAATGATTTTTGCTAATTTGCAATGTTTTATTCAAATTTTATATGAAAAATAAAACAAGTTTAGAAGTAAAAGCAAAAATAAAAATTTTCTTAGATATAGTCCTTTTGCTCGTAGGTGTTATCTCCTTTGCAAGCTTCATTCTTCTTATAGGTTTTTATCTCAATGAACTCGAAAACTTATTAATTCAAACTATTGTCCGAGTCATTATCGTTGTCTTCATAGTCGAAGAAATTTTAAGAATTTTTACTTCCGAAGACTTCGGAAAATACATCGTTCAACGTTGGGTTGAACTTATTTTGGTTATAGCCCTCACTTTGGAATTTTTTTTCGAAAATGTTCTGAAAGCTACACTTTTCCGCCTTATACCATTTCTTTCGTTAGAAGAAATAACGCTTGCCTACTTGTTCCTTTCGCAAATCATAATCTTAATGTCATTTGTTTTCAAAATTATTCGCCGTAGCGAACTGCTCACTCGTGTTGGTATCCACCCTGGTCTCATTTTTTCGCTAAGCTTTTTGGCTCTGATTTCGATTGGCACTTTGTTTTTGATGTTACCTAAAGCTTCTGCTGGCAATCCTTTAAGCTTTGTCGATGCTTTGTTCACCTCCACAAGTGCAGTGTGCGTCACCGGGCTAATAGTTCTCGATACAGCAAAGGATTTTACCCTGCTTGGTAAAATCATAATCCTCATTCTAATCCAAATCGGCGGGCTTGGTGTTATGACCTTAACCACCTTTTTCTCTTCATTCCTTGCTGGCGGAATGAGTTTAAGAATGCGTGTTTTGATGAAAGACTTTCTCGGACCCGACAACCTCGCCTCCGTTGGTAGTCTCCTTGTCAGAATTATTCTTTATACTTTCATAATTGAATTTTTAGGGGCTGTATTTCTCTACTTTTCGCTCGAAGGTTACGGGAACACAATTGAATTTGGTTCGCTTTTCGTTGCAATATTCCATTCCATTTCAGCTTTCTGCAACGCAGGATTTTCCATTTTCAGCGAAAACCTGGCTTACCACAATGTTTCGCACAACTATCCTTTTTTGCTTATAATAACATTTTTAATCTTTCTCGGTGGAATTGGCTTCACTTCGCTTGTCGAAATCTCCCGCTTTCGTCCGTTCGGTAGAACAGCAAAAATATATAAACACCAACTTTCTTTGACGACGAAACTGGCACTGTCGTCATCAGGGATTCTCATCCTTGTAGGGACAGTTCTGATTTTCTTTGCCGATTTTAGTTCGTCTTCGCTTGGCGATTCATTCTTCAACAAACTTTTCAACTCTTTTTTCCATTCTGTCAGTGCAAGAACCTGTGGTTTTAACACAATCGACATTGCTTCGTTAAGCACTTTTTCGGCTTTCGTCATTATTGTTCTGATGTGGATTGGTGCTTCCCCAGGTGGTACGGGTGGAGGAATCAAAACCACAACATTTGCAATTACTTTCCTTTCGCTTATTAATTACATCCGAGGTAAAGAAAAAGTCGAAGTTTTCGAGCGAGAAATTTCGCAAGGCTCAATTCACCGTGCTTTAATGTTAGTGATTTTTTCTATCATCGTTCTATCTTTTAGTAGTTCCCTTTTAATCTTACTTGAACCTGACCACGACCCAATTAATCTTTTCTTCGAAACAGCAAGTGCAATGGGAACTGTCGGGCTTTCCCGCGGAATAACTCCTTTGCTTAGTACACCTTCGAAATATTTACTAATCTTTACGATGTTTGTTGGAAGAATTGGAATACTCACATTCTTTTCTTCTTTCTTTAAGTCTTCGCCTGCGCCACGCTACTCCTATCCTAAAAACAACGTCATCGTTGGATAACTTTTGGGCTTTGTATCCTTCGCCAATGGTAAACATAATTTGGTTCAATTGAAACCAAGGCAATCCCCTCGGGTAGTTCGACCCGAGGAGTAATTATGCCTGTCGTATCCTTCAAAACTTCGCTTTGGCTAACCTTTGCAACTACATTACTTAAATCCACCTGAGATAAATAATTAACACCTGAACGCACCCAAACATCTACATACATTGGCTCGATAATATGATTTTCAATTTCCGAGCCTTGCTCCACAACAACGGGCACATCCGTTATCAACACTTCGGAAACTATATCAATATCGGCAATTAATTTTACCCTGTTGAGCGACAGTGACACCAATTGTTGCATTGTATCTTTCAACGGAACTTCAACTTCGACTGGGGCAAATGCATCGAATATGGCAAAGTTTTCGGTCTCCCAATATTCAATTTGGTCGAGAACTTCCTTTAAACCACGAACAACTACATAATTCGGTTGAAGTTTGGGTTTGCCCACAATTGTAAAATTCTCTCGGGGGATAATATCAACTTTACTTACAATTGGAACAATCTTTTCGGTCAAAACGCCAACTTCAATTGTCAAATTGTTTGGTATTATATCCAGAACACGAGCGTTAATTTCCAATTGTAAATTTTTCAGAAAATCCTCTTTCGAAATCGTAATATTTTTGTCCTTCTTGATACTATATTCCGAAATTGTCAGCATACAGTAAGAACCTTTCGAAATGAAAGAAAGATTTAAAATTTGCCATCCAGTAGCCGAAATTTGAACATCAAGATAATAGGGAATTTTGCCTGAAAGGGAAAATTTTTCGGGAAGTATGATTTTGAGAGGAACTTTGACAAATGTAGTATATTGGCTATTCAAAGCCGAATATATCCAAAGCGACATACTTATTAGAAATGCAAAAAGAAAAGCCTTTATTTTATCGCCTCGGAAAATGTTTTTCATTTTAAACCACTTATTAACTTTTGCCTTTCGTAAGCCAAATCTTGCAAACGTTTTGCAATATCGCTTACTAAAATTGGGTTACTTTTCAGTTGGGTCTGCAACTGCTGTTTTTCCAAATCAATCTGTTTAATTCGCAATCGAGAATAAACTTCCTTTGCTACTTTGGAAAAATCTACTTCCTTCGTTTCGCTACTAAACCGATACCAATTCGGGCTTGGCTGAAAAACATCCATCGAAAGGTCTACAATTGTATCTTTGTATTTCTCGCCCACCTCCATATCCACTAATATCGAATTAATTAAGTCTTTCCCTTTGTGTGTCTGCAAAATTTTGTAAAGTTCTTGCCCAACGGTCGAAATCATTTTCGAAAAATTAAATTTATATATTTTTTCTAAAAAATCGATTACTTCTTTATGGTTTAGGCAGACTTTGAGCAAGTTCTTTTCTTCGGGTAAAAGCTCGTGAACCAAATCCGAAACTTTTGGAGCTGTCGCCTGCGTTTCGGAAATTTCTTTTGGGTCATCGAAATAAAAATCGGGTTCAAGCTGAATTTTTTCTTTCGATTTATAAAGCTCACGCAATTGAGAATACGAAACACGAACCAGTTCGGCAAGTTCAGAAAGGTAGTCATCGTGCTGAAGCTTATCGGGTATTCGTGAAATATGCTTTAGAATTAATTTGATTAAAAGTGACTTTTGTGCGGGTCGGGTTAGAATATCCTTCTCTTGGGCAATATCGACAAAGTATTTAACAAAGCTGATTGCGTTATCAATTAATCTATGGAATGCATTTGCTCCATACTTTCGAACTATGCTATCGGGGTCTTCGCCTTCGTTAATTTTAACTACAAGAACTTCGAATCCCAATGGCAATGCCAATTGAATTGCTCTTTCGGTGGCTTTTTTGCCTGCTTCGTCGCCATCGAAGGCAATATACAATGTCTTACAATACTTTTGCAAAACTTGAAGTTGTTCGGTAGTCAAAGACGTGCCACACGAAGCCACTGCATTTTTAAATCCGGCTTGGTGAAGTGATATTACATCGGCATAGCCTTCGACCAATATTGCAGAGTCTTTTCCCCGAATTTCGTTTTTGCCTTGATACAAGCCGAAAAGAAGCTTGCTCTTATCGAAAACTTCGCTCTGCGGCGAATTTATGTATTTTGCTTGGTCTTCGGTCTCTTTCAGTATCCTTCCGCCAAAGCCGACGACTTTCCCTGCCCTGTCATAAATTGGAAACATCACTCGCTCACGGAAAACGTCATAATATTCATTGGGCTTATTCTCTCGTTGTTTGATAAGCCCTGCGGCAACAAGAATTTCGGTCGTAAATCCTTTCGATGTGAACTCCCTTGCAAGAGTGTCCCAGCCACTGGGCGAATACCCTAAACCAAAATCTTCAATCGTTTTGCTTACGTAACCTCTATTTTTGAGATAATTTAAAGCAACCAATCCACCTTGTGTAAACAAGGTCTTTTGATAGAACATTTTTGCTGATTGCAATGCTTGAAAAATTTGTTCACGTCGGGTAATTTCTTCCTTTGACTTATCGTAACTTTGGGGTTCGAGCTTAATCCCCGCACGGTTGGCAAGTTCTTTCAATGCTTCATAAAAACTCATCTCGTAAAATTCCATCAAAAAGCTAATTGCGTTCCCGCTCTTACCACAACCGAAACATTTAAATATCTTCTTTTCGGGCGAAACAGTAAATGATGGCGTTTTTTCTTGATGGAAAGGACATAAACCAACAAAATTCGCTCCCCGTCTCCGTAATTTTACCGCTTCGGAGATTACTTCAACTATATCAATTTGCTCAATAATTTTTTCGTAAATATGCCTGTCCACTCAGTAGACCCTTCGATTTAATCTAAGGTCAATGATTTTTCGTGCATCCGAAGGAATTTCGATTACAAACTCTCCTTTCTTGTCGATAAAGCCTCGTCTTCCATCACTCAAAGAAGCCCAGGCAAGACCATCGACAAAACTTTCGATGTATTGGTAATTATTCGAAAGTATTTCGTTCCCATCCAAATCGATAAACATCCAACGACCATTCTTTTTGACAACTGCAATATTTTCAGAAAATTCTCTTACATCCTCGAATTCGTAATTCCTCTTGACTACTCCATTGCTATCAATCAACTTCCAAATCATTTCTTTCTGTCGGTATAAAACACCAACAAAAGTCCTTCCGTTCGAAAACAACCGTGCAGTATAGCCATCGACATAAAATTTATAATTTCCTTTCTTATCGATGAACCCAAAGGTGTCGCCTTTTATTGCAAATGCTAAATTCTGACTAAAAGGGTTGACAACATCGAAAATCAGTGGAATAGCAATTTCCCCTTTTTTGTTAATAAAACCAATTTTATAATTCCTATCATTTATATCGGCAAATCCTTCCCGAAATTTATTCCCTGCCAAATTTTTCATTTCAATTACCAAACGGTTGTTAGTGTCGATGTAACCACGCATAGTATCGTTCATTACAAAAGCAAGTCCCTCGCTAAAATCTGTTGCATCTTTATACATAAATGGAATAACAAGTCGTCCCTGCTTGTTTATATATCCAAATCTGAAATCCTCTTCACCTTTAATCGTGTCCCGAGAAACTAACAGAGAAGCCAAAGCCCTGCCATTCGAAAAATCAAACAAATAATTACAAAATAGAACGGGCGTCACCCTGCCCTTTAAATCCATAATTGCCCACCGAACCCTGCCATCGTATTTAATATTTACTCGGAAGATGCCTTCGGAATAACCAAGAAGGTCAACAATTTTCTCTGTTTTAATTAATTCCTTCCCATTGTAATCTAAAATTATCCAAGTGCTATCGACTAAATAAGCAACCAAAGGCTTTGGCTGAATTTTTGGCTTGCTCTTTTTCGACAAAGTAATATTAATACCACCTAAAAAAATTACGATTAAACAAATGAATAGGCAATACTTTTTCATACCAATTCCGTTTGATAGCGTGCAAGAAACTCTTTTACAACTTCATCCTCGCATTTCTTCAAATCCTCGACTTTTCCGTTGAAGTGTAACCTGCCACTGTCGAGCATAGCAACGTAGTCGGCAACCTTGAAGACCGAGAACATATCGTGGGTAATGATTATTGAAGTTACATCAAGTCTCTGCGACAAAGACTCAATCAATTCATCAATTTGTTGCGAAGTTACTGGGTCTAAACCAGTTGTGGGTTCATCGTAGAAAATATACGATGGATTACCAACCAGTGCCCGAGCAACTGCAACTCGCTTTTTCATTCCCCCCGAAAGGTCGGATGGCATTTTCTCGCGCAAAATTCGCCATTCTTTTTGAAATTCTTTCTCCGAAACTTCATCGGGTTCGGGAAGCAAGCCAACCGAAATCAAAGTCCGCTTGGCTTCCTCTTCCAAAAATTTTTCATCGCGAATACCGCGCTCGTAAAGTCCCAAAACAACATTTTCATACACGTTGTAAGAATCGAACAATGCGGAGCCTTGGAAGACGAAGCCCATTTTTTCCCGCAACTTAAATAATTCGCTCCTTTCCAACTGATGCACATTTAAACCATCGATGAAAACTTCCCCCGAATCGGGAGTTAGCAATCCCACAATATTTTTAATTAAAACACTTTTGCCACAACCCGAACGCCCAATAATGCAATATGTTACACCATCGGGAATATCGAAGGAAACATCCTCTAAAACTACCTTTTCGCCAAACGACTTGTATAAATTTCTAATTTCAATCATTTTTAGGTATATCAATTATGTAATAATCTTTTGGTTTTGGTAAAGAACGTTTTAAAATCCAAGGATTCAATATCTTAACCCAATGGTAAGTTGTCCCCATCGATTTAGCCCATTCGGCAAGATTATCAATCTTATCATTCCAAACAATTTGTTTTGTCTTAGGAGGAAAATAAAAATCTTCGGGTTTCAAATTAAATCCATACTGCTTATGATTCGAAAGCAATTCTTTAAGTATCAAAATTCTAAAAACGAACCTATATGTTTCTTCATTTAGGTAAAGGTCAAAGTAGTTATCGACATTTTGAAATTCCACATTGCTTTTTAAATTGCTGAAACCCATATTGTAAGCAGCGGCTGCCATCGACCACGATCCAAAAGTTTTGTAAGCAGAAAGAATATACCTACAAGCAGCCTCTGTGCTTTTTGCTACATTCAAACGCTCATCGATAAATTCATTAACTTCCAAATCATAACTTTTTGCAGTCGAAGGAATGAACTGCCAAATGCCGTGAGCATCTTTTGGCGATTTAACCATCAAAAGTCCACTTTCGGCAACAGCCATATATTTAAAATCATCGGGAATGTTGTATTTTTTGAAAATTGTATCGAAAATTGGAAAATACCTTGCCGAACGCTTCAAATAGAGAATGATTTGTCCACTGTTTTGTAAATTGATGTAAAATTCCCTTTCTGCTCTTTCCCGAAAGATTGGGTTGGTTAAATCGACCGCCTCGCCACAAAAGGATAAAGTTTTTGGTAATCTAAATTCACTAATATGCTTTGCAAAAGTCTCTGTTTTAGTATTTCGGCTATTGACTGCATTCGAAAAATCCGAGAAAATCAGCACAAAAAAAATAAAGTAAACAATTTGTAATCTCATTTTACAATTCCTTGCTTATCTCCAATTCTAATTGACGAATATGCCCAACTTTTTTCCATAGTTCAAAAATTAATTCTTTTAAGCCAACTTTCGTAACCGAAGATATAAACAACGGCTTAGGCTCATTTTTACCGAAATTAATTTTTTTTAACTTACCGAGTTGAACATCATCGAGAAGGTCGATTTTGCTGAAGGCTATTAAACGTTCCTTTTGGAGTAAATCTTTGCGATACTTTTTCAACTCGGTTTTCAAAATTTTATAATCCTGTTTAGGATTTTCGGAGGTAGAATCCAAAAGAAAAAGCAATACTTTTGTTCTTTCGATGTGCCGCAGGAACTGAAAGCCAAGCCCCTTACCTTCGGAAGCACCTTCGATTAAGCCTGGAATATCGGCAACGACGAAGTTTTTGCCTTCTTCAATCTTAACAACACCGAGATTTGGGGTTAAGGTTGTAAATGGATAGTCTGCTATTTTAGGTTTGGCTGCTGAAATTACCGAAATTAAAGTCGATTTTCCAACATTTGGGAAACCAACAATACCAACGTCGGCAATTACTTTTAGTTCAAGAAATAGTTCTTTTTCCTCGCCTGGTTCACCGTGTTCGGCAAACCGTGGGGTTTGGTTCGTTGGTGTTGCAAATTCCCGATTTCCTCGTCCGCCACGCCCACCACGGGCAACAATTGCTTCCTGCCCGGGCGAAACCAAATCGGCAATAATCTCGCCAGTTTGCAAATCCTTAACCATTGTCCCGCAAGGAACTTCGATAATTAGATCCTTGCCACTTTGCCCAGTGCAATTGTTCTTGCCACCGGGTTTACCATTTTCGGCTTTGTAATGTGTTTTGTATTTGAAATCAAGCAAGGTAACAAGATGAGGATTTGCTCGGAAGATTACATCGCCACCTTTGCCGCCATTGCCGCCATCGGGTCCACCTTTTGGAACAAACTTTTCTCGATGGAAGCTAATTGCACCGTTGCCACCTTTTCCTGCTTTGACATAAATTTTGGCTACATCTATGAATTTCATCATTCCTCATTGTTCATCGCCGATAACAATAATTTTGTCGCCTTCGGTAAAGAAAATATTATTGGATTTAATTGGATTTACACGAACGCCATAGGCAAGCATTGAATCGCGTTGGTAACGCGGATGAGTCTTGTGGAGCTTGTAGCCAATTGCAATTTCATTGCGTTGACGAGCTGCTTCGAGAACTGTATAGAAATTCACAGGACGCCCCAATTCAACATAGTACTCTGCGGGCTTGATGTAAATCGAAGGATTTTGTGCGCTGAAAAGTATTTCGAACACAGTTTTCAATTCCTTATTTTCGGAAATCTGTGCTAGCATTAAACTATCGAGTTTGACGCTAACAATAAAATCGTCGGTATGTGTAATTTCGGCCAATTCTCGGTTTCTATCGTCAAGCATTTCGCTAACTATGGAAAATCTATGTTCGGTCTTATCGGCTATATCGCGAAGATGAAGCAATGTGCTTAAAGTCCGAGCATCGACCGACTGAACATCGAGCATATCCGTTTGGCTAAGGACAATAATATGGTGGAATTGCTCAATCATAAGATTATCCAAGACACGGCGGTCGGTAGTATCTCCGAAAATGAACGAAATTTCTAAATTCTTTATTTCATAATTTAAATCGAGCAAAGCACGTTCGGCGTAAGGTAGATCAGTAACTAAAACCAATTTTGAACCCTTAATGACGTATTTATCCAATTCATTAATTATTAAAGGTGCGCGCCGATTCCAGCCTAAAATTAAGGTATTCTCGGGTTCCCTTTGCTTAATTTCGGGTTCCCTCTGTATTGCTTTGTAGTCGATGTGATAGTCCAAAATACCGGAAAGAATTATAGTATCGTCATCTTCGGATATAGCAATTACTCGGTCGCCTTCTTCGATAATCGAATTCATCGGAGGTTTCAAAATAATTTCGCCATTCTTTTTGCGAATCCCAATGACCATCGATGTCTCGTATGCAAATAAAGCTTCGACGAAGGTTTTGCCAACCAATTTGGGTTCATAAGCAAAGTAAATCTCATCGCCTTTGAAATCCAAAAGTTCAGTAAATACAACGGAAAGACCCGGTTGTCGGCAAGTATGAGCAATGATACGCGAAACAACATAATCGAATACAACCAACTGAACCTCATCCCGCCCGGCAATTTCAGCAATTGGGACATTGCGGGGATGACGGATTTCGGCAACAATATGATACTTTTCGTTCAACGGCTTTCTGTTGGGATTATTGGTTATAGCCAAAATGGTTTTAACTACATAAGAATCGGGTTCGGGAACATCGGGGGCGATTATGATTATCGATTTAGCTTGGTTGAGATTGACAAGCACTAAGTCCCTTAAATCTATTGGATTTCCTGTACGGCAAATTATCCTAGTATTTCGGGTGTCGCCGACTTTTGAACGAATTTCATCATCCATTTCGACTTTGTCCTTTTCGGCAAGGACAACAATTGTAGGATTCTTTTGGTTTTCGTTAGCAATGACCAATTCCGAAATGATTTGGAATACCTGAAACGACCAACCCAATATTACAGTATGATTCTTAGCAACAACAATGGAACGACCTTTTCTCAATTCGGTTAATTTAGTCAAAACTAAGCTACTTATAATACCAATGAAAGTACTTAAAATCAATAAGCCAAGAATAGTAGAAAGAAACATTATCAAAAGGAAGCCGAAATCCAATGGGTCTTCGGAAATCACACCACCATCGAGTGTGCGAAGAATCACCACCCAAAGGACATTGAAAAAGTTGTAATTCTGCGGGTCACTTAACCCCAAAATTTGAGAATTCTTTGGAACTAAATCGAAAGCTAAAATTATTAATGCAAAAACAACGATAATGATTAAAGCACAAGAGATAAGTAATAAAAAAGGTGGCAATGCACCTTTCGACATTAGATGGTCGAATTCAAAACGGATGCGATTCCAAAACTTTTTTCGTCTCATAAAAAATTTAAAAAAAGAAATTTAATAAAAAAAACCGAAAATAGTTATGCTTTTTGCAAATTTGATTTACGAAAGTTGGCAAAAATAAAACCTAACGTCGAAATAAAATTTATTTTGTAATTTGCTTCTTCAAAATTTCAATTTTTGATTTGGAAAAAGTAGAGATTATCGGAAAAGAATTTCCTTGTTTAGATAAAGGATTCGTTCGCCTTGTCGATGTAATGGGTGACGACAGTTCTGTTGTGCAAGCAGCACGCGTATCGTATGGTAAAGGCACAAAAACAATTCGCGAAGACCGACAACTGATACGCTACTTAATGAGGCATCGGCATACATCACCATTCGAAATGGTTGAATTCAAATTCCATATCAAGCTCCCAATTTTTGTGGCACGGCAATGGATTCGCCACCGAACTGCTAACGTAAACGAATATTCGGGTAGGTATTCCGTTCTTCCCGATGAATTCTACGTTCCAAATGCTCAGGATGTTAGAAAACAAAGCCAAAAAAACAAGCAAGGACGCTCCGACGAAACACTGGATTTATCCGTTGCCCAAGAATACATCAAAGACATTGCCCATACCCAAAAAGAATTGTACGATAAATATCAATCATATTTGGAAAAAGAAATTGCACGTGAACTTGCCCGAATTAATCTTCCTCTTTCGACATACACTCAGTGGTATTGGAAAATCGACTTACACAACCTGTTCCATTTCCTTGAATTGCGACTTCACCCAACTGCACAATACGAAATCCGAGAATACGCAAAGATAATTGCTAAAATTGTCGAGGCAATAGTTCCAATTTCGTACGAAGCATTTGTCGATTATCGACTTAATTGCATTTCCTTTTCCAAAATCGAATTGAAAATTCTCAAAAATCTGATTACTTGGAACTTGCCAAGTTTCGAAGAAATGTTGGAAATGGGACTTTCCAAAGGAGAAATAGAAGAATTTTTAATTAAAGTTTCGCAAATAAACAATTATTAACTTATTGGAGGATTTATGTTTTTCAGAATTTTTGTTTTTTCAATCATTACTCTTCTTTCGTCATCTTTGATTTATTCGCAAGACGTTGAGCAAATTGTAAAGATAATCAAAGAAAACAATTCCCGAGAAAAAATCAAAACTCTTTACGTCGAAACCAAAGCCGATTTTATGGGTATGGAAATGACAATGAAACGTTGGATAAAAGACACAAAAACCCGAGTCGACAATTCATTTATGGGACAAGAAGTTACTGTCGTAATTACGCCCGATGGTGGCTGGATTAATCAGAATGGTACTATTTCCGATTTCCCACCAGAACAAATACCTTTAGTCGAAGCACAGCTTAAATCGCAAGACCCAACTAACACTTTCCCAATCGACGACGATATTACTTTCGAGTTGGAAGGTAAAGTTAAAATTGAAGGCCAACCCTGTTTGAATATTTTAGCAAAAGACACGCAAGGCAATAAATCCAACATTTATGTTGACGAGAAGAACTACCGAACAATCAAAATTGTCTCCGACCAAGAAATGAACGGCGATATGAAGAAAATCGAAATGCAATTTTTCGACTACAACAACTACGCTGGTGTCCAATTACCCAAAAAAGTCCTGATTAACGTCGATGGGCAAAAATATGGCGAAATGAATAACGTTGTCATCGAAGTCAACAAACCAATCGAAGACTCAATTTTCGAGAAAAAGTAATTTTTCATTACAAATTGCTTCGGTTATGGAAAAACTTAAGTTTTTTTCGTTTGCTTTAATATTCATATTTTTGTTTGTTTCCTGCTCGACTCGGGAACGATTGGACACAATCATCAAAAAAAATATTGAATTACGTGGCGATTCCGAAGATTTGCACGAAATCAAAACGCTCTTTCTTCAACTCAAAATTACGACCATGGGCTTGGAATTTCCCCCCACGAAAATATATCTTTCGTTACCAAATCAATTTCGCTCCGAAATTACATACAATGAGCAAAATGTAGTAACAATTATAAATAATGACAAAGCTTATACTATTGAAAACGGATATGTCAAAGAATTAGATGATAATACGATTTCGGAAATCATCGGAAATATCCAGTCTCTACTGAGAATATTCCAAAGCGAACTTTCCTTTTTCGAAAAAGAAGGTGGGAAAATCCAACAAAACCAAATTATTAGTGAAAAATTCAATGGTCGTTTGTCATACCGAATCCCATTCAATTTTCCAAATGGCGAAACTCGTTATGTTTACGTCGATTCCAAAACATATCTGAATTCGGGTCTGGTTTTAAAAAATTCAACCGATGATTTTACTACTGGCGAAGACACTCGCATTATTTACAGCGATTACCATCGCATTGGTAATTTCCTTGTACCCTTTGAACTTTCTGTTTTCAAAGGTAATTCATTGCTCGGTGTTCAGAAAATTGATTCATTGGCGTTAAATATTCCTCTGGATCCGAAGCTTTTTAACCCATAGTATCCGAAAAACAAATGAAGTCCTTGGTCAATTGAATAAATAAAGAGGGTGGCTATGGAATTTCAAACAATTTTGTTCGAAAAGCGAGCAGGCTATTGCATAATCACATTAAACCGACCCGACAAACTCAATGCATTGAATTTCCAAATGTTTGACGACTTGTATCAAGCAACTGAATTGATTGAAAACGACCGAGAAATTAATTGCGTAATTTTAACAGGTGCGGGCGAAAAGGCTTTCGCTGCTGGTGCCGACATCAAAGAACTCCACGAATCTGCCGATGAAGTCAAGGGAAGATATTTTTCGTGGTATGGTTCCCGAGTGATGTATCGATTAGAAAATCTCCGAAAATTAGTTATTGCTGCGGTAAATGGTTTTGCTTTGGGTGGTGGTTGCGAACTTGCAATGTCGTGCCACATTCGGTTTGCAAGCGAAAATGCAAAATTTGGACAACCCGAGGTTAATCTTGGTATTATACCCGGCTACGGTGGAACACAAAGATTAGCCCGACTTGTTGGAAAAGCAAGAGCAATCGAACTAATTACATCGGGAATAACTATCGATGCAAACGAAGCAAAAAGCATCGGATTGGTCAACCAAGTTTACCCGAAAGAAGAATTGATGCCAAAAACAATTGAATTCGTTGAATTAGTGCTTTCGAAAGGTACTTTGGCAGTTTCTGCAGCAATCGAATGCATTATGGCTTCGGACTTCTTGCCACTTGCCGAAGGCTTGGAATTCGAAAGCCGTATGTTCGGAAGAATCTGTGCAACAGAAGATTTCAAGGAAGGGACTCTTGCTTTCCTCGAAAAAAGAAAAGCCAACTTTAAAGGAAAGTAATTTCTTCGATGTCCACTGAACTTTTTAATGAAATTTCGAATTTATTCACTGAACAGAACAACCCCAAAACAAAGAATATCGACATTGCGTCGGTCGAAGAAATATTAACTCTCATAAACGACGAAGACCAAATTGTTCCTTTGGCAGTTCGAAAAGAGATACCAAATATTGCCCGAGCCGTAGAACTTGTTGTAGAAGCCTTCAAACAAGGTGGAAGGCTTTTCTACGTCGGAGCCGGAACAAGCGGAAGACTTGGTATTCTCGACGCCGCTGAATGCCCTCCAACATTTGGTACCCCACCTTCGATGGTTCAAGGTATTATTGCAGGGGGCATTAACGCAGTTTTCGTTGCGCAAGAAGGTGCCGAAGACAATGCCGGTGAAGGGCGAAAAATTATCGATACATATTCAATTTCCCCTCCCGATGTTGTATGTGGTATTGCTGCTTCGGGAAGGACGCCGTATGTCAAAGCTGCCTTACAAGAGGCTCACAACCGCGGCATCAAAACCATTTTCATTTCTACATCCCCCGTAGAAAAAATAAAAGAGCTTGGTGTTGTTGCCGATGTTTACATCTGCCCCATCGTTGGTGCCGAAGTAATTGCCGGTTCGACCCGAATGAAATCGGGAACTGCACAAAAACTGGTTTTAAATATGATTTCGACCGCAGCAATGATAAAGCTGGGCAAAACTTACGGCAACGTTATGGTCGATTTACAAATGACAAACAATAAGTTGCGGGAGCGAGCAAAAAAAATTGTAATGGAAATTTGCTCAGTCGATTACGAAACTGCTGTAAAAACGTTGGAAGAAGCAAACTGGAAAGTAAAAATTGCATTGGTAATGCTTTTGGCAAATGTTTCGAAAGAACAAGCTTCGAAACTTTTGGAAAATGCCAATGGTTTTGTTAAAATTGCAGTTGAACTGGCAAAGAAAGATAAGAAAAACGGATGAAAGAACTTATTAAAGTCGAAAATTTATCGGTTGTTTACGGGAATAAGGTCATTTTGAAAGATATAAATTTCGAAATATACGAAGGCGAAATATTTGTCATCGTTGGTGGAAGTGGATGCGGTAAAAGTACCCTTTTGCGCCAACTTATTGGACTCGAAATACCAACAACAGGCAAAATTATCATCGATGGTGAAGATTTTACGTCTCTTTACGGAAAGAAGCGTGAACAAGTTTTGCGTAAATTTGGAATACTCTTTCAAACAAGCGGCTTATTGGCTTCGATGACAGTTGGTGAAAATGTTGCCTTACCTCTGAGGACTTATACAAATCTCTCTTGGGAACGAATTGAACAAATCGTAAAATTCAAATTAAAATTAGTGCATCTTAGCGGCTACGAAATCTTCTTTCCATCGGAACTGAGTGGTGGTATGCGGAAGCGTGCAGGTCTTGCTCGGGCGTTGGCACTCGACCCCGAAATCCTTTGCTTCGATGAACCCTCTTCCGGTTTAGACCCGCAAACAAGTGCTTCTCTGGATGAATTAATAATCAACCTGAATCGTAGTTTAGGCACAACAATGATTGTTGTATCTCACGATTTGGCAAGCATTTTTAATATTGCTTCGCGTGCTATTCTTTTGGATAGAGATTCCAAAACCATAATTGCTTCGGGTAAGCCAACAGAATTAGCTAAACTACAAGATAATCCAAAAGTTTACAACTTTTTTAACAGAATTTCAAGTTAATATGAAAAAGACAACAGTTGCATTAACATTACTCATCATTTTCTTTTTCTTTAGTTGTTCGAAAGATAGATTCAGCCGAGAAGAGCGGAAGTTTATTAAAACTTACAAAGAAATACTCGTAACTCGGTATTCAATTCAAGACTCAGTGCAAGCGAACAAAGAAGTTGGGAAGATTTTGAAAAACAATGGCTTTTCATTTCGCGATTTTTTGGAACTTTCGTGGAAATTGAAATCCAAAGACCCAAAGAAGTTCGAAGAAATGCTCGATTCTTCGCGCAGGCAAGCTATTCACGAAATTTTAGAGCTTAGACGAAAAGAATTACACTCTCCGACCAAGCGTTGAGCATAACCATTGAAAAATGCTTGTTGATCCATCAACTTTTTGCCTTCGAATTTTAATTCTTGTGGAACAACAAATCCATCCTCACAAGCAAAACCTAATTTCTTTCCCAGATTTACAATTGTTCCCGAAGGAAAATCGTGTCCAACTTCAATTATTTCGCATCGAAATATCTTTAATCTCTTATCCGAAACAATAGTCCACGCCCCTGGTTCGGGCGAAACACCGTGAATAAAGTTTCGCACCTGCTTAGCACTTTTGTTCCAATCAATTTGGCATTGTTCGGGGAAGATTTTTGGTGCTTTTGTCGCCTGGGAATCGTCTTGCCGAATTGTTTGGTAATTGCCTGAAAGGAGAAGATAGATTGTTTCGATCGCAATTTCGCCACACAACGGAGCCAATAATTCTTCTAAATCTCCAGCGGTAAGTCCTTCGGGTATTTCAATTTCCTTTTGAATTAAAATATTACCTTTGTCCACTTCTTTTTGAATAATGAAAGTCGTGATGCCGGTTTTCGTATCGCCATTTATAATTGTCCAATTAATTGGTGCAGGGCCTCTGTACTTTGGCAATAAACTTGGATGAATATTAAAAGTTGCAATTCGGGCAATTTCGAAAACCACGGCGGGCAATATTTTAAAACCGAGAACTACAATGATATCGGGACGAATCACTTGCAAATGTTCAATAAAATTTGGGTCTTTCAAATTATCGACTTCAATTACTGGAATTCCCAGTTCCTTTGCTTTTTCGTTGACGGGCTGTGGTTTGGATTTTAGTCCCCTGCCTTGTGGTCTTTCGGGCGAAGTTACAACACATTGCAATGGAAACTCCTTATGTATTCTCACCATCGTAGGCACAGCGAAAACGGGGTTACCCATAAAGACAATCTTTGGAACTTCTTTTAAATTCTGCATAATGATTCTCGAAAAAATAATATTTTGCAAAAATAAATAAAGTTAATTTAATTTTTTTGGGATTGAAATGGGAAAACAACAAAAAACAAACACAACACAAAAACAATTAATTCCGACCAAGTATCAGGACGCACTTTCGATTGTTTTTATCCTTGCTGTGGTAATCATCTTTTTTTGGGGTCCAATTTCCGGCGGTGGATTCATCGATTTCGATAACATCTCGTCTTGGTCGTTCAAACCATATTTAGAACAAGCAAACCGAGAAGGTAGGTTCCCGCAATGGATACCACTCATTTTTTCGGGTATGCCCGCCTATGCATCTCTTTTAATTACTGGTTCACGCATTTGGGATATTATTGCCCAAATTTACATCAACATATCGGTGCTGTTTGGTCAAATCTTTGGAAGTGATGTTGCACGAGTTATCTTTTCTTACATCCTCTACGGCTTGGGTATCTACTGGTTTTTGGTCGAAAAGAAATTCCATCGAACTGCGGCTGTGTTTGCTGCTTTTGCAGCAATCTTTTCGACCTATGTAATCACTTGGGTTATGATTGGACACAACACAAAACCCGTTGTGGTTTCGATGTTCCCTTACCTGTTTCTTTTTGCCGAAAAACTTAAAGAGAAGTTCCGTTTTACAACTTTAGCACTGATGATTTTCGCCATTGCAATTATGTTCATTGGCAACCACCTCCAAATGATTTTCTACGGAAGCCTTGCTTTGCTTATCTATTTGTTATATGATTTAATTGTTCGAATCATCAAAAAGAATGCTCCAATTGCAACTTTGCGAACCTCGGTTTTGGTTCTACTTGCCTATATATTAGCATTTGCAATGTCGGCAGACCGCTATCTTTCGACTTTGGAATATGCTCCCTATTCTGTTCGCGGGTCGCTGCCAATTGTAAAAGCCGAAAACAACCCTGCAGCGAAAATTAAATCCGATTACGAATATGCTACAATGTGGTCTTATCATCCGAAAGAACTATTTACTTTCCTTGTGCCGAGCTACTTCGGCTTTGGAATCCGCGATTACCAAGGAAGTAAAGTCTCGACTTACTGGGGAACTAAGGAATCGGAAGATTCACCACCATATATGGGAATAATTGTATTGGCCCTTGCTTTTCTTGGGCTTTGGTATTTCCGAAAAGACACCTTCGTTCAAGCTTTGATAATTATCTCCGTTGTTGGTCTATTCTTGTCATTTGGAAAGCACTTGCCAATCCTGTATAATTTGTTTTACCATTATTTCCCATCGTTCAGCAAGTTCCGGGCACCATCGATGGCTTTGGTTTTGGTGCATTTTGCAATTCCCTTGCTTTCGGCTTACGGCTTGCTCGCTCTGAACAAAATCCAAAACGACAAAAATGCTAAAAAAGTTGTAACTTGGATTGTCGTAATCCCACTTGTGTTTCTCTTCATTGCCTTCATTTTCTCTGCTTTCTTCAAATCGACCTACACTGCTGCTGTCGGAAATTCCTCTTACATCCGAGAAATTGCCCAACGCTTCGGCAACGATGTTGCTTTCGGCTTGCAAGAGTTCATTTGGAAAAACACTATTAACGATTGGTATATTAATTCAATCTTCTTAGTTGCCACGGGGATACTCGCAGCATTATATATCAATAAAAAAATCAAATATATAAGCCTGTTCTCAATCATTGGCATTCTTACAACGATAGATTTAATCCGTGTGGACAGCCAACGAATGGATTATTCCGAACGTGGCGACATCAAAGACTTTTTCTTGCAAAGGAAGGACATTTACGATTTCATTAAACAAGACAATTCGATTTACAGAATTGCAGATTTTTCTGCAAATCCTGCTAACGTAACAGCATACTATTTAGTCGAAAACATTAATGGCTACCACGCCGCCAAACTGCGAGTTTACCAAGATTTGATGGACGTCGCAAACATCGGTGGAGCAGAAGGTTCTACTTCGCAAGTTTATAATCCATTCCTCTGGAAGCTCTTGAACGTCAAATATCTTGTCTTCAATCAGCCAATTCAAGGAATGAACCCGATTTATCAAGGCAGGAACTTCGCTGCTTTTGTTTATTTTAACGGCGATTATCTCCCTCGGGCCTTCTTTGTCAAACAAGCAGTAAAAGAAAGGCCTTTACAAATCCTTTACCATCTGAAAAATGGCGACTTTGACCCAACCGACACCGTATTTGTCGAAGAAACAATTGCCGAAAACATTTCCCCACCCGATAGCCTTTCTACAGTCGAAATCTTGGAAAAGAAGGATGAGTACATAAAAATCCGAGCAAATGCAAGCGGCAATCACATATTGTTCCTTTCCGAAGTATACTATCCACCCGCGTGGAAAGCATATATCGACGCTCAGGAGACAAAAATTTATAAAGCCAACTACGCATTTCGTGCCGTTGTCGTTCCAAAGGGAAGCCACATAATAGAATTTAAGTATCACTCACCAAAATTCGAAACGGGCAAAACAATTTCGCTCGTTGCTAACATCATTACACTGTTATTGTTTGCAATTGGAATATTTTTTGGAATTAAACGCGAGAAAAAAATCAAGATTTGAACAATTAAATAGCAAACCAAAAAAAGAATTAATTTGTCTAATTTTGAATTTTTTAAAAAAACATTATGGACGAAATAACATTAGAAAGAGCAAAGGAAATAATAGGTAATGCAAAGGGCAAGCGAATTGCTGTTGTTGGCGATGTAATGCTTGACCGATTCCTTTGGGGGACGGTAACGAGAATTTCGCCCGAAGCACCTGTCCCCGTTGTGGATTTACATAGCGAAACAGCCCACCTTGGCGGTGCTTCCAACGTTGCAAACAATCTCTGTTCATTTGGTATCGATGTTTTGCTCTGTGGTGTTATTGGTAACGACAATTCAGCCAAAATTTTTCTGGAATTAGCCCAAGAAAAAAACATAAACACCGAAGGAATTTTCATTTCCGATGACAGACCAACTATTGTCAAAACACGAATCATTGCCGGAAGCCAACACGTCGTTCGCGTCGACCGAGAGGAAGTAAAACCCATTCCCGACCTTGCCCAAAGCAAAATTTTCGAGTTCCTTGCCAATCAAACACAACTCGATGGAATCATTCTTCAAGATTACAACAAAGGTACTCTAACAAGAGAATTGATACGGAAAATCATAAATTTTGCAGGCCGAAAGTTCATACCTATATTTGTCGACCCCAAATTCGAAAACTTTTTCGAATATCGTGGGGTTACAGTGTTCAAACCTAACAAGAAGGAAACCCAGCAAGCAATTGGTCGAAAACTCAATTCGTTCGACGATTATGTTAGTGCTTGTAGGCTAATCAATGAACGTTTGAATACCAATGCTGTTCTTCTAACATTAGGTGCCAAAGGAATGTTGCTCTTTCTAGGCGATAATGATTATTCGCACATTCCAACACGAGCACGGAAAGTTGCCGATGTTTCGGGTGCTGGCGATACTGCTATTGCAACCTTTGCTGCTGCTTTCGTTTCGGGTGGAAATTTTATCGAATCTGCCAGCATTGCAAATTATGCAGCGGGTGTAGTCTGCGAAGAACCCGGGGTTGTCGCAATCAATATCGATTCACTCCTCGATTCCATTAAAAGGAACAACATCGCTCGGCAATACCGATGATTGTGCCAATGGCAAATATCGCCGAAATTTGCCAAAACCTAAGGCAAGAAGGCAAAACAATCGTTTTTACCAACGGTTGTTTCGATTTGATTCACTTGGGGCATGTCGATTATTTAAGACGAGCAAAGCAATTGGGCGACGTTTTGATTGTCGGCTTGAATAGCGACGATTCGGTAAAAAGGCTCAAAGGTCCAAACAGACCCATTGTTCCTCAAAACGACCGTGCCGAAATTCTCGATTCGTTGAAACCCGTCGATTTTGTTGTGATTTTCGACCAAGATACACCTTATGAATTGATAAAATTGGTTCAACCCAATATACTTGTCAAAGGAGGCGACTATAACCCCGACGAGATCGTGGGTGCCGACCTTGTTACTTCTTATGGTGGTAAAGTAGTAACTGTTCCATTCGTTCCGAATCGTTCGACTACAAATATTGTTAAAAAGATTTTAGAAGCATAAAGATAGCATAACCATTTTACAATCCTTAATCCATATTTTATGCCGAAAATAGAATTTAAGGTATTGAAAATACTTGAATTAAAAGTAATTCTGCCAACAATGAAGTAAAAACTTCATAGAAAATGTATCTCGAAGCAAGAAAAAACTAATAATGATTGTTATTTCGAAACTAAAAGAGCGTGGCGGATTGACATATATCCGACAGTTCCAAAGCCGAGAAGGAAGAGAAGTTGGAACGGTATTGCCGAAATTTCTAGGTAATAAATCGAAATTCCAATGCCAATAATGTAATACACTGCCAAAAGGATTTCGAAAAACACAGTGGGGCTAATCCTTCGCTGGACATACTTCTTTAATTTCCAGTCGTCTTTTTCGGAAACAATTCGGTATTTAGGTGTACGGGTGAATCCCGATTTCTTTCCAATCAATGCCTCGATTACAGCTTTGGTGTTGTTTATTGCAAAGCCCATACTTCCAGCCAAAAAGACAGGAAAGAGCAGAATCCTGCGACGCCAGTCGAGATGGATTGCCTTCTGTGAATACAAATAGAATAGGAACGATGCAATTGATGCCAAAACAAATACACTCATTGCATTGTAAAAAGCATCGAAATGGTCAAATGAATTTTTTATCACTACCAGCGGAACATTCAAAATTGCAACGATAAGAATAAATGGGAAAACAATATTACTGGTTAAATGAATAAAACCTTCTAACTTAACTTTGAATGGTAAATTGGCTTTAATGAAAATTGGCAAAATCTTTTTGGCAGTTTCGACTGCACCTTTTGTCCAACGAAATTGCTGGGACTTCAAGGCATTAATATCGGCAGGAAGTTCGGCAGGCGAAACGACATCGTTCAAGTAGATAAATCTCCAACCTTTAAGTTGAGCACGATAGGAAAGGTCTAAGTCCTCGGTCAAAGTGTCCGATTGCCAGTTACCAGCATCGATAATAGTTTCTTTTCGCCAAACACCTGCAGTGCCATTAAAATTAATAAAGAAACCCGCCTTGTTGCGAACTTGTTGTTCGATTACAAAATGACCATCGAGGGAAAGAGCCACTGCTTGGGTAAGAATCGAATAATTTTCGTTAATATGACCCCAGCGGGTTTGAACCATACCAACTTTTGGATTTTGAAAATATGGGACAGTTTTCAACAAAAAGTCTTTTTGCGGAACAAAATCGGCGTCGAAAATGGCAATCAACTCGCCCCGAGCTCGTTCCAAGCCATACTTTAAGGCCCCAGCCTTAAAGCCTTCGCGATTATCTCGGTGAATGTAATGTATATCGAAACCTTTCTGCCGATACTCTTCGACTAATTTCTGAGCCAATTCTTGGGTTTCGTCTGTAGAATCGTCTAAAACTTGGATTTCGAGCTTATCTTTAGGGTATTCGATTGCACAAACGTGAGTAATTAAACGGTCAACAACATAATACTCATTAAAAATTGGTAATTGAATTGTAACAGTCGGAAGCTCGTCGGGAAGCTCGTATTTGGGATATTGAATCTTTTGGGTCTTGTAATAATAGTAAAGTAAAAATAAACTATGAATACCAAAACTGAAGAGAATTGACAAAGAAATTAAATAAAAAATGAGTATAACTGTTTCCATACTTCAATGTTATACCTCAGTTAATTAACATACAAAATTTTCAACAATAACAAAAAAGAAATTAATAGACGAGGGAAAATATTTTAATTGCATTTTACCACCCCGCAACTGTTGCTAATAAAATATCATCACTAAGTTTAGAAATAACTTCTTTGATGGCATTATCGCGCGAGGATGGCAAACCAGCAACGGGATAAATGGAATAATTGGAAAAATTCTTTTTCCATATTGTCTTGTTTTTTATTGCATCATAGAACTCGACAGTGAGCTCCATAATTATTTTCCTTTCTTTTTCTAATTCACCTTCTCGGACAAATGCTGTTTCGTCTCGTATCGAATTAATTACTACTGTTAATTTCGAATCGGGGTCTGTATCCAGAATTTTCAAAGAATTATCGCTTTGGAATTTCGAAATCAACTCGCTCGCCAGCCAGTCCCGATACAACGGATTACCATAATTACTTAAATCGACTACGGGCGCAAATGTTAAAGTTTTAATATGTTCGGGTAAAACGCCGCCACGAAACGAATAACAGCCAATTGTCAAAGAAAGCAAAAACAAACTTATATACTTTTTTCTAACAAAATGATTAATGAAAGATGAAAAAAAATTCATAATTCTTTTTCTCATTTTAAAATGTATGGATTGTAAAGTCTTTCAAAATAAACAGTTGTGCTTCGTTCGTGTCCGGGATACAAAATGTAATCATCGGGAAGATTAAAAATCACATTTTGAATGCTTGCGAAAAGTTCATCTTCGTTGCCTCCAGGCAAATCAGTTCTACCAACAGATAGATAAAAAATAGTATCGCCGACAAAAGCCGATTTCAACTCGTCAATAACAAAAGTAACACTTCCTTCGGTGTGTCCCGGGGTCGGAAGTACCCGAACCGAGGTAGTGTTAAACTTCAACTGCACCTCTCCGTCCAAAAGAAAATCGGCATCTGCGGGCAAAATCTCTAAATCCAAATCAATCAACAAGTGTTCATTTGGATTTTGTAGCCGAAAGAGGTCATTCCTATGAACATAAATCGGGGCTCCAGTTGCTTGCTTGATTAAAGCACAATCCCCGCTATGGTCCCAATGTGTATGCGTCAAAAGGATCGCTTCCAATTTCAAACCACTTCGATTCAAAAAATCCATTACAAGTTCCTTCGAATCCAGAGGTGCATCGATTAGAAGTGCTTTGCCAACTACGTTGTTAACAACGAAGTAAAGATTTGTTTCCAACAAGCCCGCTTGCATTGTAACTATTTCCATAGAAAGCAAAATTACATTGTTTTTATTAAATTTGTATTGCTATGTTTAAAAATCTAATCCTATGAAACACATCAATTTGTTAATTTTTTCGCTTTTCATTTTCATTTCAAACTTGTTAGGTCAATATAACTACCCCGACCCACATCAATTTAAACAAATGGGCTTCGATGTCATCCATTACGATGCAACAATCGATTTGACTAAGGCTTTTAGCGATAGCATCTCGGGAGTTAGCAACATCACTATTGTGGTAACAGATACAACTATCGATAAGTATTTTTACTTCAACATCAAAGTGCCACCCGATTCTGTTCTTTTCGATGGTATACGTGTCCCAGTCTCTATAGTTGATCCAATTCCGAACGATTGTAGATACTTTCTGATTGATTTGGGCGACAGTCGGGTTGGCGATACACACACAATTTCAATCTATTTTCGAACAAAAGTGAAAAACGAAGGCTACCCATATTTTGGGGGAGTCCATCGGACAAGCGCTGCGGTCTTCAGTGTTGGCGTCGGTATGAAAGAACCCTGTGTTGCAACAACTCACTATTGGCTTCCTTGCTTCGACCATCCTTCGGACAAGGCTACATTTTCAATCAAATTCATAACATTACCAAATCATTTGCTTGCAACCAATGGACGAGTCCGAAAAATTGGACAAACCCAAGATGGTAATTCAATCTGGGAAGCCATCTCGAACCATCCAATTGCAACTTATTTGCTTACTTTTGCTGTCGGGGAATTCGAAATTGTTAGACCCAACTACGAACTACTTCCCGAAAGTGTCGATTTAGAGATATACTGCTCCAAACAAGACAAAGTCAGCTGCGAAAAATACTTCGAAAACTTTTACAAAGTGTTCTACTATTTTCAGCAATTGTTTGGTGCTTATCCATTCGAAAAAGTTGGTTTCGTTGTTGTCCCGTTCAATGCTGGTGCAATGGAGCACCAAACAATGATAACTATGCCAAGCTCTTATGTTCAAAGAATCAACCAAGCAAAAGATTCGATTCAATACTATACACTTGTCAATCTTGCCGCTCACGAATTTTCTCATCAATGGTTTGGTAACTCCGTCACCCCAAAAGATTTTCGCGATGTTTGGTTCAACGAAGGATTTGCTTCCTTTTCCGAAGCCTTGTTTTTAGGCAATTTCCTTGGCAACGACTTCTACCTTTCGCATTTAAGGGAATTTCGAAAATCATTTTACTCGGGCAACGAAACAAATTATCCACTTTACAATTTCCAGCAGTATTACAAGCAAAGTAACTATCCATTGCTAATTTACACGAAAGGTGCAATCGTTGCCGGTTTGCTACGATTTTACTTAGGCGAAGAGCGGTATTCGAACTTAATTCGTGAATTTTTATCAACAAGACGATATGGCTCATTCGAAATTCACGATTTCATCTCTTTTTGCAACAATTATTTAGATGAGGACATCTCTTGGTTCTTCGAACAATGGGTTTTCGGCCGTGGTTACCCAACATTAGCAATTGATGTTAATCTATTCGAAAAAGAAGGCAATCTTTGCGATGTTCTTCTCAATATAAAACAAATCCCTATCGACTTCCAAAACACTTATCTGAATCTACCCATTGAATTTAGTTTCAAAACAAAAGATGGCAAATATCTCGATACAGTCCTTTCAATCAGCAACGAAGATACAATAATTATTCTGCAATCTCTGCCAACATTCGATTCCCTAATTGTTAATCGTGGTGTTAAAGTTGTCTCGCTTGCCAAAACATTCTTAAATCTCAAAGCCGAAACATCGAGCAGAAACGTTTCGGGGAACATTTTTGCACAAATTTTTTCAACCGACAGCAATGTAATTCTCAATCTAATCGAGGAATGCGATAAGCTTGAATTAATCTTTTTTGATATTTTGGGGCGAAAAGTATTCGAAACCTGCGTTGAAAGCAACACAAAAGTTGTTAGTCTCGATTTAGGCTTTTTGTCCAAAGGGATTTATTTTGCAAAGATAAGTTGTAACAGAGGTTTTCAGAACGCAATGATAAATTTACATTAAAATCCCTTTTTTTTCGTTATCATCTTTCGTTATCGAAGAAAATTTAAGTTATGAGAGAAAAATTAGATTCGATTATTGAAAGATACAATAGCATTCAACTCGAGCTGAATGACCCTAATGTCATTCGCGATGTAAAATACTATAAGGACTTGGCACGCGAATCGAAGTATCTTTTGCCGATTGTAGAAAAAGCAAGAGAATACATAAATATTTGCAAACAAATTGACTCGAATTACGAGCTAATTGAAAGCGATATTGAACCCGAGTTACGCGAGTTAGCATACGAAGATATTCGTGACTTGCAGGAAAAGAAGGAAAAGCTGGAAAACGAGCTTAAAATTCTTCTTATCCCCAAGGATTTAAACGATATGAAGAACTGCATTGTCGAAATTCGTGCAGGTACTGGTGGCGACGAAGCGGGTTTGTTTGTTGGCGACCTTTTCCGAATGTACCAGAAATTTGCCGAAAAGCAGAATTTTAAGCTCGAAATTATAGATTTCAGTGAAGGCGAACGCGGTGGCTTTAAAGAAATTGTGTTTTCCCTTTCAGGCGAAGATGTCTATGGTGTTATGAAATACGAAAGTGGCGTTCACCGAGTCCAACGTGTTCCCGAAACCGAAGCTAATGGTAGAATTCATACCTCCGCTGCAACAGTTGCCGTTCTTCCCGAAGCCGAAGAAATCGACATCGAAATCAAAGAAGAAGACCTTAGGATAGACATCTTCCGCTCGGGCGGTAAAGGTGGACAAAATGTAAACAAAGTTGAAACCGCTGTCCGAATAACTCATATTCCAACAGGTATTGTAGTTTCGTGCCAAGAGGAGCGTTCCCAACTTAAAAACAAAGAAAAAGCAATGAAGGTGCTTCGTTCCCGATTGTATAACTTAGAAAGGCAAAAACAACAAGAGGAAATCTCTTCGGCACGAAAGTCGATGGTAGGCAGTGGCGATCGCTCCGAAAAAATCCGCACATATAACTGGCCTCAAAATCGTGTTACAGACCACAGACTCGAAGGCGATGCGAAAAATTATAACCTGGATGAAGTGCTCGAAGGCAATCTCCTTCCAATAATTGAAAATCTCCGAATTGCCGAACAAACCGAACTTTTGAACAAAGGCTTAGTGCTACAAGAAAAATAAAAAAGTTCTAACCTTTATAATTTTCTCGTAATTCATATTCTCAACTTTTTTAAATTGCCTTTTCGATGTTTAACAATTTAAGGCACAAAAATGATTTTCGATTTTGAAATGATTAAAGCCTTCTATTCAAACCTTCCCCAATTAGTCCAACGAACAAAGCAAATTTTAGGTAGGCCCTTGACATTAGCCGAAAAAATATTATACTCACATCTTTTCGACCCAAACGATATTAAGCCTTTCCGACGTGGCATCGATTACGTCAACTTCAAGCCCGACCGAGTTGCAATGCAAGACGCAACTGCACAAATGGCTCTTTTGCAATTTATGACCGCTGGTATCCCAAAAGTTGCAGTTCCGACTACTGTCCATTGCGACCATTTAATCATTGCTCAACGTGGTGCAAACGAAGACTTGAATTATGCACTGGATTTAAACAAAGAAGTGTACGATTTCCTTTACTCGGTTTCGAAAAAATATGGCATTGGCTTTTGGAAACCCGGAGCGGGAATTATCCACCAAGTAATCCTCGAAAATTATGCTTTTCCTGGTGGGATGATGATTGGAACCGATTCCCATACCGTTAACGCTGGTGGTCTCGGTATGGTTGCTATTGGGGTCGGCGGCGCCGATGCAGTCGATGTTATGTCGGGAATGCCCTGGGAACTTCGTTTCCCAAAACTTATTGGAATTCATCTTACGGGAAAACTTAGTGGGTGGACCTCCCCGAAAGATGTTATTTTAAAAGTGGCTGGTATTTTAACAGTCAAAGGTGGTACAGGCTACATTATCGAATACTTTGGCGAAGGTGCAAAAACAATTTCCTGTACGGGTAAAGGAACAATATGCAATATGGGAGCCGAAGTTGGGGCAACTACATCCTTGTTTGGGTTCGACCAAAAAATGTACGACTATCTCGTAGCTACAGGTCGCAAAGAAGTTGCCGATATGGCAAAAGAAATTGAACAACATTTGGTTGGCGACCCCGAAGTGTACCAAAATCCAAATGATTACTTCGACCAAGTGATTGAAATCAATCTTTCGGAATTAGAGCCACACATCAATGGGCCATTCACCCCCGATTTGGCTTGGCCTATTTCGAAATTTGCAAAAGCAGTCGAAGAGAACAATTACCCCGAAGAACTTTCGGCGGGCTTGATTGGTTCGTGCACAAATTCATCGTACGAAGACATTTCCCGTGCAGCTTCGCTTGCAAAGCAAGCAGTCGAGAAAAATTTGAAAGTCAAATCGCAATTCCTTATTACACCCGGAAGCGAACTGATACGCAAAACAATCGAACGCGACGATTTTATCGAAATTTTCGAAAAAATCGGCGGGGTTGTCCTTGCTAATGCCTGTGGACCTTGCATTGGGCAATGGAAGCGAGAAGGCGCCGAAAAACAAGAACGCAATTCCATTGTAACATCGTTCAACAGAAATTTTGCGAAAAGAAACGATGGCAACCCCAATACGCATAGCTTCGTTGCATCCCCTGAAATCGTTACTGCACTTGCCATTGCAGGTAACTTGAAATTTAATCCTATGAAGGACAAACTTCTTAATGAACTTGGCGAAGAGGTGATGTTAGAAGAACCAACTGGATTTGAATTGCCACCCAAAGGATATGAATTCGGAGACCAAGGCTACGAACCACCAGCCGATGATGGTTCTTCAATCGAAGTTGTTGTCCGACCTGATTCCGAACGACTCCAACTTCTCGAACCATTCGAACCGTGGGATGGTAACGACTTCATTGGCTTACGGCTTTTAATCAAAGTTAAAGGCAAATGCACAACAGACCATATCTCGATGGCAGGTCCTTGGTTACGTTACCGAGGCCACTTGGATAACATTTCCAATAACTTATTAATTGGTGCTGTCAACTACTTTAATGACAAAACCAACTATGTCAAAAATCAGATAACAGGTGAATACGGACCAGTTCCCGAAGTTCAACGGTTCTATAAATCCCGAGGAATAGGCACAGTTGTTGTTGGCGACGAAAACTACGGCGAAGGCTCTTCGCGTGAGCACGCTGCAATGGAACCACGCTACCTTGGCGTCAAAGCAATCATTGCAAAATCATTTGCCCGAATCCACGAAACTAATTTGAAGAAGCAAGGAATGCTTGCACTCACCTTTGCAAACAAAGACGACTACGATAAAATTCGTGAAGACGACATTATCGATATCGTAGGGTTGAAGGATTTTCAACCCGATAAACCTTTGAAAGCAATACTTCATCATAGCGACGGCACGACCGAAGAGATTGTCCTGAATCATTCATACAGCCCCACCCAAATCGAATGGTTCCGTGCAGGTTCTGCATTAAACTTAATTCGCAAACAATTTCAACAAATTTCTTAAAGAATTTGTAGGGGCGTGCTGCAATACGCCCCTACTTGCTCAGTAACCTGTGCGTATCGAAGCAAGCAATCGAATCCACCCGCTTAGTAATCTAAGGTTTCAAAATTTTGCACTCCTACAAACTTGCATTTAATTCCTTCATAGTATTCATTTGAATGGGTTATACAATTCTTTCTTAAACACACAGTATTAAGTAATCATAAACATCAAGTCCACACCTTCCACAAAACTTTAAACTTTAATAATTGCTTATATAGCATTAATTTAATAATTTGATTTTTTTCAAATCTATAATGCTGGAAAAATATCTAAACAATCTTCAAGAGCTTATAAACCGAGGCGATGCCCGTGAAGAAAGTTTTTATACGCATCTCGAAACACTACTCAAAGATTTCGCCTCGAAATTTAATAAACAAATAGATATTACCATACTTCCAAAAAAAACTGAATCGGGAAATCCCGACTTTCGAATCTGGGACGGCAAAGTTCGCATCATCGGTTATATCGAAGCCAAAGAACCAAATGTTACCAATCTCGATTACATTGAAAACGCCGAGCAACTCGTAAGATATCGGACTACCTTCCCAAACCTCATTCTGACTAATTTCTACGAATTCCGCCTCTACCGAAATGGCGAGCGAATCAAGCAAGTTACAGTTGGTCGGCAATTTATTGCACAAAAATTAAACACAGCACCTGTCCCCGAAAACGAAAAAGAATTCGAAGATTTTCTTTCGACTTTTTTCTCATTCAGCCTTCCAAAGATTGAAAGTTCAATTGATTTAGCTTCCGAGTTAGCCAAAAGAACCCGCTTCCTACGCGACGAGGTAGTTAGTATCGAATTAGCCGAAGAGGAAAAAAATGGAAGGAAAGCGATTTTGGGCTTTTACGAAGCATTTCGGAAATATTTGCTTGGGACTTTGACCAAAGAAGCATTTGCTGATTTGTATTCGCAGACCATTACCTATGGGCTTTTTGCTGCACGCACTCGTTGCGGCGATTCATTCAACCGCGAGCTTGCTTTCAAGTATATCCCAAATACAATCGGAATTTTGCGCGATGTATTTCGTTTCATTTCGCTGGAAGACCCACCAATTGCACTGCAAATAATTGTCGACGATATTGCCGAAGTTTTGAATTTAACCGATGTAAACAAAATCCTTCAAGATTACTACGAACAAGGTAAAGGACAAGACCCTGTTGTTCATTTTTACGAAACTTTTTTAAGTGAATATGACCCAAAAATTCGTGAAAAGCGTGGTGTATACTACACGCCCGAACCAGTTGTAAAATACATTGTTCATGCAATTCACAAAATTTTGAAGACGCATTTCGATTTACCCGATGGGCTTGCCGACAACCGAGTTACTTTGCTCGACCCTGCTGCCGGAACGCTCACCTTCCTTGCAGAAGCAATTAGGACTGCAATCAATGACTTCATAAACCAGTATGGGCAAGGCGGCATAACAAACTTAATTCGGAACCATATCCTCCAAAATTTCTATGCTTTTGAACTGATGATGGCACCCTACGCTATTGGCCATCTTAAAATAAGCTTGATTTTGGAAGAAGAATACGGCTACAAGTTTGCCCAAAATGAACGTTTCAAACTTTATCTAACCAACACACTGGAAATGCAGGAATTGGAAAGAATTCAAATCCCAGGATTAAGTTCGTTGAGTGACGAAAGCCATCTTGCAATTCAAATAAAACAGGAGCAACCTATTCTTGTCATTCTTGGCAATCCCCCGTACAGCGGACATTCAGCCAATCAAATCGAATGGGCAATTAATCTTGTAAAAGAAAACTACGATGGCTTGCAAAGTTATTATGTTGTCGATGGTAAGCCTTTGGACGAGAAAAATCCCAAATGGTTGCAAGACGATTATGTAAAATTTCTTCGATTTGCTCAATGGAAAATCCACAAAGCAGGGTTCGGAATAGTCGGAATGATAACAAACCACAGTTATCTCGATAATCCAACATTTCGAGGAATGCGACAGAGCCTTATGAAAACTTTCAACGAAATCTACATTTTAGATTTGCACGGGAATAGCCTGAAGAAAGAAACTTGCCCCGATGGCAGCAAAGACGAAAATGTTTTCGATATTCGACAAGGCACTGCAATTGCAATTTTCATAAAGCAAAAAGGTAAAAAAGGCTGTAAAGTTTACCACGCAGACCTTTTCGGAACAAGGGAACACAAATACCAGTGGCTTAGTTCGAATGAATTTTCTACCGATTTATACAATTCAATCAAGCCCGAAACTCCCTTTTATTTCTTTGTTCAAAAAAAGACAGAGGAAATTCGTGATTATCTTAGTTGGATGTCAATAAACAAAATCTTTCCTGTAAATAGTGTGGGTGTTGTAACTTCGAGAGATGAATTCGTTGTCGATTTCGATAAACGCACTTTGGAAAATCGTATAAGGCAATTGAAAAGCAAGATTCCCGATGAAACTCTTGCGCGAAGCTATGGCTTATTCGATAAGAAGAATTGGAAACTGAACGATGTTCGCAATCAAATTAAGCAAGTAAAATCGCTCGAAGAGTTCATTGTCGAGATTTTATATCGCCCATTCGACAAAAGATACATCTTCTATCACAGTTCGCTGATTGAAAGAACCCGACCCGAGGTAATGAAGCATATGTTTGAAAAAAATATTGGCTTGATAACTATTCGGCGTTCGAGACTTATGAATGAATGGCGTTTTGCATTCGTTACCGATAAAATTATTTCTGGTGCAACAGCAATTAGTTCACTTGACATAAATTACTTATACCCACTTTATCTTTATAATAACAACAATAACAATTACAAACCTACGGATAACTCGAACCAAACATCATTCAATTCCGAAGCTGATGATACAGAAACCAAGCCCCGAAAACCAAACATCGACGAAAGAATCTTCGAAAAGTTAAACTCTACCTACAAAAGAAGGCTCTCGCCCGAGGAAATTTTGTATTACATCTATGGAATTCTTTACAGCAATATTTATCGCCAAAAATTTGCTGAATTTTTAAAAATTGATTTCCCAAAAATCCCATTTACAAGCAATTATGATTTATTCAATAGCATTTCGAATTTAGGCAAACAACTTGTGGAATTACACCTATTGATAAGTAAGTTGCTCGATTATCCCATCGTTAAATACCAAGGAGTTTCGAGCAACGATAAAATCGAAAAAATAGATTTCAAACCCAAAGAAGGGAAAGTCTTTATTAACAATGACAAGTATTTCGAAGGCATAACTCCCGAGCTTTGGAATTACTACATCGGTGGCTACCAAGTTTTGCAAAAGTATCTTAAAGACCGAAAAGGCAAAACATTGGAAGACCCACGACATTATTGTAGGATGGCTACTGCGATAGCCAAAACAATCGAATTGCAAAACCAACTCGACGGAATCTATCCATTGGTTGAAAGCGATATTATTGTTTTTTGATTCGTAGGCAATGCTTAAATAACCAAGGGGCAATTAGCAGTTATCTCTGCGGAATTATCCATCTGTTTCGAGAGCCTTAACCCCGGGTAGTTCTTTTCCTGCAAGGAAATCTAAGGATGCACCACCGCCGGTGGAAACATGCGAGAATTTGTCTTTCAAATTCAATTTTGCAACAGCCGAGGCAGTATCGCCACCACCAACAACTGTAATTGCACCAAAATCGGAGTTTGCCTTTGCCATTGCGTTTGCAACTAACCGAGTACCTTCGGAAAACCTCTCTATTTCGAACACACCTACAGGTCCATTCCAAACAATTGTCTTGGAATTTAAAATAATCTGTTCGAAATGCCCCCGTGTTTCAGGACCAATATCGAACCCCATCCAACCTTCGGGCATTTGGTCCGATTTAACAACCTGAAAATCCGAATTATTATCCATCGCTCGGGCAACAACTACATCCACGGGTAAAACAAGATTGATGTTTCTTTTTTCTGCTTCTTCGATAAGCTCTCTGGCTAAGTCAATTTTTTCTTCTTCGACAAGCGAAGAGCCAACCGAAAACCCCTTTGCTCGCAAGAATGTGTAAGAAAGTCCCCCACCGATAAGAATGTTATCGCACTTTTCGAACAGGTTCCTGATTACATCGATTTTTCCTGTAATCTTTGCCCCCCCAATGATTGAAGTAAAGGGACGGGCAGGGTTTTCAATTGCTTTTCCAAGATAGAAAAGTTCGTTTAACAGGAGCTTCCCTGCAAAACGATTTTCGAATAAACGGGCAGCACGGTCAACGCTCGCATGGGCGCGGTGGCAAGTTGCAAATGCATCATTAACGTAAACATCGCCTAATTGCCGGAGCTTCCTCGCAAAGTCTTCGGAATTTTCTTCTTCCCCCTTGTAAAATCGTAAATTTTCGCAAAGTATTACCTCGCCCGGAACAGCACGCTTTACCAAATCTATGGTCTCGGGAGCAATGCAATCGGGGGCAAACTTTACATTGTAACCAAGATATTGGTTCATATATTTAGCAACAGGTAGAAGGGAGAATTTTGGATTTGGTGTCCCTTTCGGACGTCCAAGATGCGAGATTAAGACAGGAATTCCGCCGTCGTCGATGATTTTGTCGATTGTGGGTAGGGTTTCGATTATTCTCGTATCGTCGGAAACCTCCCCAGTTTCTGTAAGAGGCACATTGAAATCGACTCTTACGAGAGCAGTAAAACCTCCAAAATCAAAATCATAAATCGACTTAATCATAATAATTTATAAGATTATTGTGGATAAATTACAAAAGAGATTTGATTTTCATAATCAAGTCCACGCACCGAGCAGCATAGCCATATTCGTTATCGTACCAGCCGACAACTTTAACCAAATTTCCCGAAACATCGGTCAACAGAGAATCGAAAATGCAGGAATGTGGATTTCCAACAATATCGGAGGAGACCAAGGGCTCATCGGTGTATTGCAAAATTCCTTTCAAATATGTTTCTGCTGCATTTTTAATTGCCGAGTTAACTTCTTCCTTAGTTACTTCTCGTGAAACAACCACAGTCAGGTCAGTTAGTGAACCATCGGAAACAGGAACGCGTACGGCATAACCATTTAACTTGCCTTTAAGTTCGGGAATGACCAAGCCAACTGCCTTGGCTGCTCCTGTGGTAGTTGGTATCATATTAATGGCTGCGGCACGAGCCCGCCTCAAATCGGAATGTGGCAAATCCAAAATTCTTTGGTCATTCGTGTATGCGTGAACTGTTACCATAAAACCTTTTTCGACACCAAAGTTATCGTGCAAAACCTTTACCATCGGAGCCAAGCAATTCGTCGTGCACGATGCATTCGAAATTATTCTTTCGGCACCCGTGAGAATGTTATCGTTTACACCCAAAACGATTGTAGCATCGACAGTATCTTTGGCTGGTGCAGAAAGAACAGTTACCTTTGCACCATTTTCAAGATGTTTTTCCAATTGCTCGCGACGTCGGAAAACACCAGTAGATTCAAAAACAATATCGACGTTGCCTTTCCAGGGAAGGTTTTCCAATTGCTTTTCGGCAGAAACTGGAACCTTCATCCCATTGACAATCAAATAATTACCTTCGACAAATACTTCGCCATCGAACTTTCCGTGAACCGAGTCGTATTTGAACAAATGAGCTAATGTTTGTGCGTCGGTAATGTCGTTAATTCCTACAAGTTGAATATCGCTGTTTTTTGAAAGAAAGTGACGAAGGAAAAGCCTTCCAATTCTTCCAAATCCGTTAATTGCTAATTTCAATGACATATTTCACCTCGTAAAAAGAAGATAAACGAAAATACATATATTTTCTTTTCAAAGTTAAGAAAATTATTAAACAAAACAAAATTATTCATATTTTTTGACTTATTTGGTTACTTTTAGCCAAAGAAACTTAAAGAATCTGCAAAATATTCCGAAATATAAATTGAAACAAGTTTTTATGAAAATTTTTCTTGGCATAGATTTTGAAAGTTTTAAACTCAATTTTCCGAAGGCAATATGGATAAGATTTACGTAACAAGACCCAATTTACCAAGTTTAGACTTGGTTTGCGAGCATTTGAAGGTTATTTGGGAAAACCGATTCGTAACGAACAACGGTCCTTACCATAGACTTTTCGAGCAAAAATTAGCCGAATTTTTAGGCGTCGAAAATGTAAGTTTGTTCGCAAATGGCACACTTGCCCTTTTGATTGCACTCCAATCGTTGAAAGTTGGTGGCGAAGTAATTACAACCCCATATACTTTTGTTGCAACAGTCCATAGTCTTTGGTGGAACGGAATAACACCCGTATTTTGCGACATCGAAGAAGAATCGTTTAACATAGACCCTAATAAGATTGAATCTTTAATTACACCAAAGACATCGGCTATTCTTGCAGTTCACGTCTATGGTCGCCCTTGCAATTTAAAAAGGTTACAAGAAATTGCCGATACTTATGGATTGAAACTAATTTACGATGCAGCCCACGCATTCGGCGTTCGTGTCGATGGCAAATCAATTTTTGAATTTGGTGATGTTTCGATTGCAAGTTTTCACGGAACAAAGTTATTCACAACTTTCGAAGGTGGGGCAATATTCTGTAAAGACGGAAAATTAAAAAATCGAATCGATTACCTTAAAAATTTTGGCTTTGCCGACGAAGTTACTGTAATTGCTCCTGGAATAAATGCAAAAATGAATGAATTCCAAAGCTTAATTGGTTTGCTTAGCCTCGAAGTTGTCCAACAAGAAATCCAAAACCGCAAAAGAATCGCTTACGAATACTTTTCTCTACTCGAAGGTATCGAAGGGATTCAAATTCGAAATAATTTCGATGGTTTCGAATATAATTTTGCGTATTTTCCAATTCTTGTCGATGAAAAGGACTACGGTCGCAGTCGCGATGAATTGTACGAAGAGCTGAAAAAACACGACATTTATGCCCGACGATATTTCTATCCATTGATTAGCAATTTGGCAACGTATCGGGGATTACCGTCGGCGGGGAGGTCTTTGCTGCCGGTAGCAAACCGAGTTTCCGAGCAAATATTATGTTTACCAATTTATGGCGATTTACCAATCGAAGCGGTTCACAAGATAGCAGAAGTAATAAGGAATTATAGGAGATGAAACAAAGGAAGGCTATGATATTTACAAAATTTAATAACAACGAACTAAGAAGACAATGAAATTGGGAATAATGCAACCATATTTCTTCCCTTACATCGGATACTACCAACTAATAAATGTGGTAGATAAATTTATCATCTACGACAATGTTAAGTATACAAAAAAAGGTTGGTTTAACAGAAACAGATTGATTTTCGGTGATAAAGTTGAGTATTTTTCCATAAGTCTTAAAAAAGACAGTGACTTTTTGACAGTTTCAGAAAGAGAAATATCGGATGTTTTCTTTTCAAAAGATATGCCAAAAATATTAAGGAAAATAAAGCATTACTACCACAAAGCACCTTTTTTCGATTTTGTTTTTCCATTGTTGGAAGAAGTATTTCATTTTAAAGAAAGAAATCTTTTTAGATATATTTTCAATTCGATAATAAAAGTAACAGAATATCTCGAGATTCAAACTGAAATAATTATATCATCTAAAATTCCAATCGACCATATGTACAAAAACAAATACAAGATTTTTGAATTTTGCAAATATTTCAACTGTGACAATTACATCAATCCAATTGGTGGTATCAATCTATACGATAAAGAGGAGTTTCGGAAAAATGGAATTAAATTAAATTTTTTAAAAACATCTAATATCTATTATAAGCGTTTCAATGATATTTTCGAGCCTAATCTTTCGATAATAGATGTTATGATGTTTAATTCAAAAAATGAGATTAAAGAACTTTTAAATTGTTTTGAATTGCTATGAAAGAAATTGGTGGTTTTTTTGAGCTTGAGTTATCAAAAGGCAAGGAATATCATACCAACGCAATTAGGTTAAATATTGCACGAAGGGCATTTGAATACATAATTAGAGTAAAAAAATTTGAGAAAATATATCTACCTTATTTCGTTTGCGATACTCTACTCGACCCCCTGTTAAAGTTAAATGTTAATTTCGAATTTTACTTTCTCGATGCAAATCTTAATCCGAAATTCAATTTTTCGGATTTAAACAAGAGGTCAGCATTCTTATTTATTAATTATTTTGGGTTAAAAAATTTAGAGGTTAGAAAATTATCTTTATTTTGTAAAAACCTAATTGTCGACAACGTTCAAGCTTTTTTTTGCAAGCCAATTCCAAATATTCCAACTTTTTATTCCGCAAGAAAGTTTTTTGGTGTCCCCGATGGTGCTTATCTTTACATTAACGAGTTTTTGAATGAAGATTTCAACGTTTGCATCTCATACCATAGGTGCGGTCATCTTCTTGGACGTATTGACTTGGGTGCAGAAAAACTTTACACCGAATTTCTTAGTAATGAGAAAATATTGAATGAGCAACCAATAATGAAAATGTCAAAACTTTCGCAGAAAATTCTATCATCGATAAATTACAAAGCAGTGGCTCGTCGGAGATACTCTAATTTTAACTTTTTACACGAACTTTTAGGCAAATATAATTTACTGAAAATTCAATTAAACAAAGAGGATGTTCCATTTGCATATCCCTTATTGATTGAAAGTGGAAAAAGACTTAAAGATAAATTAAATGGAAAGAAAATTTTTATTCCAACTTTTTGGCAGAATGTATTGAAATATGTCGATAAAGTAAGTTATGAACATTTTTTGACTTTGAATCTCTTACCAATTCCAATTGACCAAAGATATTCGAATGCAGAAATGAAATACATCGCCCAAAACATTAGCAGGTATTTGAATGGATAAAAAAATTAACGTGTTGATTTATCCTTCGGGTGGAGAAAATGCATTAGAAGTAAAGGAAGCACTCAGCAAAAAGGTAAATATTACCGTTTTTGGCGCATCCTCAAAAAAAGACCACTCTTTATTCGTTTACAAAAACTTCTTTTTTGCTCCAAATGTAAACGAAAACGATTTTTTGGTTAGGTTCAATAAACTTTTAGTAGAACATAAAATAGATTTGATAATACCAACACACGATACTGTTGCTTTAAAGCTTTCCGAACAGCGGGACCAATTAAATGCAATTTTGATTTCAAGTGATTTTGAAACAAATAAAATTTGCAGGCACAAAATTATGCTTTACAAACAGTTTTCCCAATACGATTTTGGTCTCAAATATTTTTTAGACCCAAACAAAGTTAATAGATTTCCTTGCTTTTTAAAACCCGATGAGGGTGAAGGTGGTAAACTTTGCTTCGTGGCCAACGACAAGATTGAATTGAATTATTACTTAAGTAAATTAAGAGATAAAAAAATGATAATTACCGAATACCTTCCGGGGGATGAATTTACAGTTGATTGCTTTACTAATAAAAATGGAGAGCTTTTGTTTGTCGGACCGAGAAAACGTGAAAGAATTTTTGGAGGCGTTAGCGCCAATTCTTTTACTGTCGAAAGTCTCCAGTTTAACCAAATTGCCGAAACGATTAATCAAAATCTAAGACTTCGTGGTTATTGGTTCTTCCAAGTCAAAGAAGATTTTGAAGGTAATTTAAAATTAATGGAGGTTTCAACTCGTCCCGCTGGTACAATGGCTCTTTATAGACAAAGAGGAATAAATTTTATGCTACTTTCTATCTATGATTTTATGGAGTATGATTACGAAATTTTAGATAATGGTTTTTTTGTAGAATTAGACAGAAGCTTAACACCCAAGTATAAAACCGATGTTAGTTTCGATTCAATATATATTGACTTTGACGATACATTAGTTTTTGAGAACAAAATTAACTATTACTGCCTAATTCTATTGTATCAAGCCAAAGAAAAAAACATTCCTGTAATCCTTTTAACAAAACATCAATCCAACATTAACCAAACTTTAAGAAAACATTGTCTCTCGGAAAATTTGTTCGAAAAAATCATTGTATTAGATAAAGATTTATCTAAAGTTGATTTTATAGAGCACAAAAAACCAATTTTTATTGACAATTCATTCTTCGAAAGGAAGCACGTAAGAGAAAAGCTCAATATCCCTGTTTTCGACACAGATTCTGTTGTCTCGCTTTTGGATTGGAGAGAGTAATGCTTGACTTAAATTACATAAGAGCGAAATCTTTCAAATTTAAAAAACCTATCCTTGAAAAGTTATTTCAGAACAAATGCAAGGTTTTTATTTTTGGTTCCACTAAATATGCTAAAATTCTAATTGAACGACTTGGTGAATGTAATGTCATAATTGAAGGTGTAATTGATGATTACACCAAATCCGACAACTTTTTTGGTCTACCAATCATTAAAAGCTCCGATATTCCCACAGATGCAATTGTAATTAGCTCAGTTATTGAAGGCCGACCTAAAACAGTATACAATTTCTTAATTAAAAAAGAAAAAAACTACGTTTTGGATTATTTCGACTTTAATTTTTTATCATCGTCTCAATTCCCTATACCTTTCAACGAACAAAATAAGAAAAAAATTTTGAGCAACAAGGACAAATTAATTAAAGTTTATAATCTATTAGGTGATAACTTGTCGAAGAAATTATTTTCCCAAGTAATTGATTTCAGACTTAATTTTAACTATTTGGACAAAGATTTTATATTTTCCCTCGAAAAGCAATACTTCGAAAACTTCATTGATTTTGAAAAAATAGAAACATTTGTCGATGGCGGTGGTTTCGATGGCGACACCTCCTTGAAAGCAATAGATTTCTTTCCTAATTTGCGTAAAATTTATTTTTTTGAACCATGCCCTTCGAGTATGAAAGTCGCTAAAAAAAATCTTTCAAATTTTTCTAACATTGTATTTTTTTTTGAATTTGCCCTCTCATCAGTTAATTCGATTTCATTTTTAACTTTGGACAAAATGAATGCAAATCATTTAACAACTTCTAATGGATTACCAGTTGTGACCAAAAAATTAGATAGCTTAATTGATTGTAATATAGATTATTTAAAATTAGATGTAGAAGGAGAAGAATTGAATGCATTAAAAGGAGCCAAAAACCTAATTAAGACAAAAAAACCAATTATTGCTGTTTGTGTTTACCACAAACAGGAACATTTTTGGGAAATTCCTGAATTCATTTTAAGCCTTAGTCCCAATTACAGAATTTATTTTAGGCACTATACCGAAGGTATTTATGAAAGTGTTATGTATTTTGTCTAAATGATTAGTAAATGAACCAACTTAAAGAATTAACCAAAGAATATTTTTTGTCGCTTTGCCAAAGACAAGAGGAATACAGCAAGAGCAATCTTTCTGTTCACCCCCGACCTAAGGTTTCTGTCTCAGTTGTTACATATAACCAAAAGAATTTCATTGCCAAATGCTTGGAAGCATTTGTTAATCAAATAACAAATTTCCCATACGAAATTATCATTGGCGAAGATGGCTCAACAGATGGAACACGGGAAATTTGCATAGAATTTCTTAAAGGGGAAAAATTTATATTTGTCTTATATAACAAAGGATGTTCTCTAAAAATTGAATATTTTAAATAAGGAGAATGTATTATGGTAAAACTTCACATTGGGTGTGGCGACAGGAAATTGGAGGGATTCATTAATATAGACATTGGCGGAACCCCTGATTTAAAGCTTGATGTTCGGGATGGTCTTCCTTTTCCAGACGAGAGCGTGGATTTTGTCTTTTCCGAACATTTTATTGAACACATTACACGCGATGAAGGAATTATGTTTTTAAAAGAAGTTTATAGAATTCTTAAGCCAGGGGGTGTCTGCCGAGTTGCCACACCTGACCTTAGCGAAAGTGTAAAAGCATATATTAATAATTCTTGGAGAGATTATGAATGGATACACCGTTTCCACTATCAGTGGATACCCAACCGCTGTGTTGCACATAATATATCTTTAAGAGAATGGGAACATCAACATTTGTATGACCTTGAAGACTTGGTAATGATCGGGCGCCTTGCAGGTTTTTTAATTTGGCAGAAAAGTTCCGTCGGAAAGAGTGATTACGAAGAATTAAACAATCTTGAACATCGTGAGGATTCATTAGTCGTTGAATTCGTAAAGGAAACTCCCCAGCATTCGCATCTTTTACCTCTTGTAAGTATTTGTATACCTGCTTATAACCCTAGATTTTTTAGACAAACGCTTCAGAGCGCGCTGTCGCAAACCTACCTCAACATTGAAGTTGTAATTTGTGATGATTCGAAAGCTGACGAAATTGAAAAAATTGCCCAATCTTTTAGCGACACTCGTATTAGGTTCTTCAAAAATCCAAAAAATATAGGTTCAAGGGATAATTACTTCAATCTCATATCGAAAGCTCAGGGCAAATATATTAAATACCTAAATGATGACGACTTATTAGACTCGTCCTGTGTGAAAAGTATGGTTTGCTATTTAGAAGCATATGGTCAGCAAATTAGCCTTGTAACAAGCAAAAGAAATAGAATTGATGAATATGGTAACTTACTCCCCGATGAACCATCTACTGCATCTATTTGCGAAAGAGATTCTTACTTCGTCGGGATTGAGCTTGGGAATATACTCCTAACTAAGCTCATTAACTTTATTGGTGAACCTACAACAGTAATGTTTCGAAAGGAAGATTTCAATGGATTTGATGTTTTTTTGAAACACTTGTATCGCCCAATAAAACAAGGCATATTTGATGTTGCGCTATGGTTATGGTTACTATCGAAGGGGGATGCTATATACATCACAAAACCACTTAGCTACTTCCGTCAACATTCAGAACAGGAGCAAAAAAATATTGGAATTTTATTCTTCTTAGTAATATCATGGTTTTACTTGACCAAAGTAAGTAGAGAGATTGGGTTTTTAAAGGAAAATGGATATTACTTTTTTGCCCTTTTAAACCTAAAAAATCTTCTAATTTGGTGGCTTGATAGAGCAAATTTTTCACAAGAAGAGAAAAATAAATTTATCGAAGCTATAAGAGAAGTCGATTACGAGATTAACACCTTTCGCTCCAAAGGAGTACAACCTGTACTACCACAAATCTATGTCTTCCCTGTGATTCGCGACAGTAGAGCTTTAAAACCTATACCAAGCTCGGAAAAGCAATTAAATACAATTCAAGAGTTATTTAATAAGGGTTTTGTTGAAGAACCAAAGAGGCTGTTACAAGCCCTTAAAAAACTTAGTTATCAAGATATTGAAAAACAAGATGGTTTTCTATCGCTACATAAAGAGAAGGTCTCCATAATCATACCAGTTTTCAATAAACTTGAGCTAACTCGGAAGTGTGTTGAAGCAATTCAAAGAACTACGCCCGAAGGATTATATGAGCTCATTATAGTAGATAATGGTTCTACCGATGGTACAAAAGAATTTCTCGGGTGGCTCGGGACCAATTTTAAAGATGTCAAGGTTCTCATCAACGAAAAAAACCTTGGTTTTGCGAGGGCTTGCAATCTCGGAGCAGAAGCTGCCTCCACCGATTACTTACTTTTTCTTAATAATGATACAGAACCGAAGCCAGGTTGGTTAGAATCACTTTTGAAAGTAATACTTAACGACGAAACTGTTGCAGCTGTTGGAAGCAAATTGTTATTCCCTGATGGAACAATCCAACATGCTGGTGTAGTTGTTATCGAAGACCATAAATTACCCGATTTGCTTTGTGGAAGGCACATATTTTATCACTATCCCTCCGATTATCCTGAAGCAAATATTCTAAGAATTTTTCAGGTTTTGACTGCTGCCTGTTTGTTGGTTAGGAAATCTGTTTTTTTCGATGTAAATGGTTTCGATGAAGGTTATTGGAACGGTTACGAAGATCTGGACTTTTGTTTTAAACTTCAACTAAAAGGGTGGAAACTTGTCTACCAACCCGAAAGTGTTGTCATTCATTACGAATCGCAAAGCGGAGAGGAACGTTTCGCAAAACTCTCCGAGAATATTTCGAGATTGCACTCTAAATGGTTAGGAAAAATCAAACCCGATTTTGTTATAGATGAAAATGGTATCGTCAAATTTATTTCCGAAAAAATTCAAGTTTATAAATTGCCCGAAAATAGGACAATTTCAAGTTCATCTTATGCAGACCAAAATTTAGTATCAATAGTAATTCTAACTTTCAATCAATTAGAATACACAATTAAATGCTTTGAAAGTATAAAGCGAAATACCACCGAACCGTATGAAATAATCTTTGTGGACAATGCATCCAACGATGGAACTGTCGAATGGTTACAAAAACAAGCAAAGGAAAACAATAATGTTAGGCTGATTCTAAATAGAGAAAACTTTGGTTTTGCAAAGGGTTGTAACCAAGGTATTAAAGAAGCACGGGGCATCTATATTGTTCTTCTGAACAACGATGTCATAGTCACAAAAGAATGGTTAACAGGCCTATTAAAATGTTTGAAAAGTTCACCTGATGTTGGTATAGTTGGACCAATGACCAATTATATTTATGGACCACAACAGGTTGATGTAAATTATAAAAATGAAGAAGAAATAGAGGATTTTGCAGCGACTTTTAGGCGAAAATTTTACGGTAGAAGAATACCAATGCGAAGAATCGTTGGGTTTTGTATGCTTTTTAAAAAGTCTTTGGTTGAAAAAATTGGTTATTTAGACGAAAATTTCGGTATAGGGCATTACGAAGATGATGATTTCTGCCTCCGAGCTGAGCTTGCAGGGTTTAAAAATTATATTGCCGGGGATGTTTTTATCCATCACTTTGGGAACAGGAGTTTTATTGGGAACAAAATCGATACTAAGCCTTTAGTTGAAATAAATTCAAAAAAATTTAACGATAAATGGAGTTCGATTGCAAACAATCCCCAATCGGAATTTTACAATGCACTTTTGAGCCTACAACTTATTGAAAGAGCCGAAAACTTTTATTTCGAAGAAAAATTCCAAAATTCATTACAAGACCTTTTAATGGCAATAAAGTTAGGTTCAAATACTCAAAGGGTCCTCGAAAATTATACTAATAAATTGATTGAGCTGCAACAATACGAAACCTGCATCGATGTACTACTTAATCATATGAACTCTAATATCGATTCTTCATTATCTATTAAAATGGCTCAGTGTGAATTTTTCATCGGAAATATAAATAAAGCAGAATTAATAGCAAATGAATTAATCAAAAAAGATGATACCAAACTCCAATCAGAAGCACTCAATTTAAAAGGTATAATTTGCTTGAAGAAGAAAGATTTTGACGAAGCACGGAATTATTTCGTAAAATCTAAACAAATCGACTCTGGCTTTTACAGTCCATTTGTTAACTTGGGTATTATTTCTTTGGCTAAAGGTCAAAAATACGAAGCCCTCGAATATTTCGAAAAAGCATTTCAGCTCTCTCCAACCTCCTTGGATTCATATATTTTGTATTATTTAAGTATTGTTCATTTAGGTTTATACGAAAGAGCAGAAGAATTGTTCGAAGAGGCTTTAAAATATTATCCAAACCATAAGCAACTCTTATCACTTTATATTAATTTATTAATTAAATCCAATCATTTTGAAAAAGCTATCGATTTAATATGTTCATTTTTAGCAAAATTTGGCATACCAAATCAAGATTTTCTAAATCTTGCCATTGAAGTCCGCAATCAAATTGATAAAAATGAACCTTCTATAATTGAAAATCCTCAAATTTCATTGATAATGGTTACCAAAAATGACGAAATCCTTTTAGCTAAATCATTAAACCCATTAAGGAATTTCCTCGATGAAATTGTAATTGTTGACCTCGGCTCTACCGATAGAACAAAGCTTATAGGAAAAATTTTTGGGGCTAAAATATTTGATTTTAATGATTATGATGATTTACAAAGTGCAAGGAACTTCGGTATTAGTAAGTCAACTGGCAAATGGATACTTATCTTAGAACCTTTTGAAGTAATTTCCCCAGTTGAAAGTATTATTATTAAGCATCTGTCACTACTTAACGGTAGAAGTGTTTTCAAATTTCAAATTAGAAACTACACCCCAGAAAAAATCTCTAATGCAGAAAAAGTCAACTGGAAACCAAATAGTGGTGAATTTGCTGAGGAAAAAGGTATTGGTTGGTGTCCAAGCACGAACATAAGGTTAATCCCGAATGACAAAGGCTTGATGAACAATTATCTTGAAGACAGTTTGTTTGAAGACTCGCTTAGAAAAAATGGTTACTCCATTGTCCCTTGCCCTGTGACCATACATAATTATAAGCTTTTAATAAACCAAAAGAATACAAACTATATTGAGCCTTTAGACCAACCTTTCTTTTTTAACCTGGAAATAATTTTAGGTTTAAAATCATCACTCTATGGAATAAATTTCAAAGAAATATTTCAAAAACTAAGCTATCCAAGTCAAACCTCAGCTTCAACCGAACAAACAACTACGCAACAACCCATCGATAAATCTAATATTTTTACGAGAAAAAGTCCCTTATTATCAGTTATTCTCACAAGCCAACATTTAACCAAGAAAGTCAGCCCTTCTTTAAATTCACTCAACAAACAAGATTTGAAAGATTTCGAAATAATTATGCTCGATTACAATCTCGAGGAGCTCAAATCCTTACCACAGGAACTCAAAGCCAAAATGATTACAGTTGCAAATCCTGATAAAAATATTAACAGAGCCCAACAAAGAAATCTTGGTTCGAAACACTGCAAAGGCAAATTCATTGCATTCCTCGATGAAGGCGATACTTTCTACCCTGAACACCTGTCAACATTAG